>Ga0315912_10000030_pt1 | contig 411660 bp, 319 predicted proteins | sample VfabasoilMG_FD_204469 | JGI IMG/M metagenome (GOLD analysis project Ga0315912, IMG submission 204469) | Garden soil microbial communities collected in Santa Monica, California, United States - V. faba soil | ecosystem: Environmental > Terrestrial > Soil > Garden | place: USA: California...
CGCCATCGCGGGTCATCCTACTTGGTTGCTTCTCGACTTTCGATCCCCACCACGGCTATGCGGCGTGTGGTTGCGCGGACGCGTGGTTGCCGCGGGCCCGTTTCGGACTTTCACCACAGGCTGCTAGAGCGTGATCGCCCGCTCGCACATGCTGCGAAAATCATTGCGACATGCTTCGGCCAGGTAGTGCGAGGACGCGGCGAACGGCGAGAAGCCAGGGGGCGGCTCCATGACCACGGTCGCGAGGATCCAGTTGTGGGGCTGGCTCGACCAGCGCTCGGGCGCGCCTAGCGGGTGCATGCGAGCGATGGGGTGCCCGGCCGCGGCGAATGCTGCGAGCCACGCACGCTGCGGCTCGTCCCCCAGCGTGAAGATCGCGTTGGCGAGCACCACTTCCGTGCGCAGACCGAGCCCGGCCAGCAGGTGCGGATCTACGAGCACCGATGAGTCGGCGGCTCCGCTGAACAGGTCGAGCAGGGCGAAGTCGTAGGTCGCCCCGAGGGCGGCCCGGGGGTCGAGCTCGTCACGGGCGTCGGCGTGCACGAGCTCGAGGCGGCCCGATTCGCACGCGCGAGCCAGGCGCGGGAAGTAGCGCAGCGCGAGATCGATGACGCCCGCGTCGATCTCCAGCACGCGCAGCGAGAGCGCGGGAAAGCACGCGAGCAGCATGATCGCGCCCGCGCCGCTGCCCAGCCCCAGCATGAGGCCGCGGCCACGGGGGAAGCGGCTGCCCGCGAGCAGCCAGCCCGTGGTGAAGGCACTGCATGCAAACGGGCCTGGCTCCGGCTCGTTGTCACCCTCGTCGGCATGGCGGTACATCGCCCCCTGACACTGCGAGCCGATGAACAGCGCGCGCATGTCCTCGCCCTCGATGACCCGCAGCACGTCGAAGGTGCCAGGGGCCTCGCACAGCACTCGTGTGGAGCCGGCGAAGGGTGCCGGCATGCCACGGGCCAGGTGCGCGCGGGTCAGGCAGAACCTCGCTTCCCCGGCGCGACCGAGCTGCTGGAGCAGCATGCCCCGATTGTTCCACGCGTCGGCGAGCTGCGGGTGCAGCTCGAGGCTGCGGCAATAGTGGGCCAGCGCCGCGTGCCGGTCGCCGAGCCGCTGGCGGGCACAGCCCGCGTTGAAGTGACACTCGGCATGTGCGTCGAAGCGCTCGGCGAGGGGCTCGGCCACCTGCACCGCGGCGGCGGCGTCGCCCCGGTGGAGCAGCTCGCCGACCGTGACCAGGCCGCGCTCGAGGTCGGCGGGGGGTAGCCGTGGCTCGAGCTCGGCGAGCGCGGTCTCGGCGGGTGCGCAGCGCTGGCCGGCACTACGGAGCACGTCGTTGAGCACCACGAACACGGGCATCGAGAACCCGCAGGTGCACGTGTGCTCGAGCGTGCAGTAGACCACGCCCTCGAGCTGACCAGAGCACGGAGCGGAGGCCCAGCGCCCCATTCGCGTCCCGCGGCCACATGCGCGGCAGCCGTGCTGCGCGATCATGAAGGCGAGGCCCTCCTGCGTCCGCGGCCGGTACGCGTGACGGAGCGAGTATCCCCGCGGGGCGGTGCGTGGCTCGAGCAGGGACTCTGGGCTCGTCACGGGGGATGGACGCCCGAGCCGCGCGGTGGTGAAGAACCTTCACAGCCGCGCCGTCCGGGCGTCTCCTTCGTGAGCTCGATGGTGGACGAACCCGAGAAAGGCTGGCGGGAGACCCTGCACGACGGCCGCCTCGTGGAGCACCGCGTGCAGGCGGGCCCCTTCGCCTCCAGCGATGAATTCTTCACCTGGCTGCGACACCACCTTGCGGAGGAAGGGCAGCTCACCGACGCCGAGGAAGAGATTTGCGGGCTGCTGCTGCTCGGGCGCAACTACCTCGAGATCGCGACGGCTCGCCACGTGGCGGTCGAGACGATCAAGTGGCACGTCAAGCGAATCCTCCGCAAGCTCGACGTGGACTCGGCGCGCGAGATGCTGCTCGTCATCGGCTATCGCATCGACCAAGCTCGCTAGGGGCCAGTGATCGCCGCGCGGAGGCTGTAGATGCCGTCCACGGCGACCTTGTCGCAGCTGCAGCCGCAGCGGTTGTCGACGTGGAGCTGGGCCGTCGCGACGCGCTTGCTCGCGTCGGTGGTCGCGTAGTAGATGGTGCTCGCCATCTGGAATACGGAGCTGTCGACGGCCAGCGAGTCGTCGTCTTCGCCCCGTCGCCCCTGGGGATAGAGCACGGTGACGGTCTTCTTGCCGCTCTTGCCGTCGTCCTCGAGGACGTTGAACTGGATGCGGTTGTAGCGGCCGGCGGTGGCGATGACGTTGGTGATCTGAATCTGCCTGGTGATCATGGGTTGCCCTCGTTGCGCCCGCGCGACCGGTGGTGACCGGGCCTTGGGCTAAGGGGCATCGTGACGCACGGCAGCTCCGCTCGCAGCCCCCGTTTCCAGGGGGTCGCGGGCGCGCGTGAACGTACCCCCTCGGTCGAGGGGTGGCCGGAGCTCGAATTCGGGGGGAGGCTGGAGCCGTGGCGCGCGATCAGTCTTCGTCCGAGTCCAGCAAGCGACCCCGTCGCGAGCGGCCGCGTGGTCGCTCGAGGGCGGGATGGCCCCGCAGGATCAGCTCGGCGGCCTCGGTGATGATCTTGCGTGCCGGACGGAGCCCGAATTCCGGATCGATCATGTCTTCGATGTGTTCGTCGATGCGCGAGGGCGCCGGCAAGCGGCCCCCACCCGCCTGGGGGAGCGCCGTGAGCAGCACCAGCAGCTCGGCCAGCGTCTCGAGCGGCAGCTCGGCGCTCCGCGGGGGCCGGTGGCCCTGGCAGCGATCGATCTCGCGACGGAGCGTGCCGATGAGCCGGAGCACCTCGTCCTCGTGGAGGGCGCTCTGCTCCGTGGGGGTCGACGGCTCGACGAACTCGTCGAGCTCGTCGAGCTCGTCCTCGAGCTCGGCGCCACGGCGATCCCGGCGCCCGGGTGGGGACATACGGCTCACGAGAGCCTGACGAGCGACACACGGATTCGTGAAGGAGACCATGGACGATTTCGACATGACGCGGATTCCCGAGCGCAATTCGAGCGTGCGCTGGCCGACCAGCGCGAGCTGCTGCGCCGGCGCTTCGGGGTGGAACGGGCCCCGGGCCGACGGCTCGACGAGTAAACGGGGAGCAAGCGCCATGGCCAGCTGGAAGCTCGTCGACGTGCCCGATAGCGCGAGCGAGTACGTGGGCAACGTGCTCGAGACCTCGGGCAAGCTTGCCGAGCAGAACCTCGACAGCGCCGCCCAGCGCATCAACAAGGTCGCCGACACCGCGACGAAGGTGATCGTGGTGCAGATCGGAAAGGCGGCGGGCGGATGAGCGCCAAGGGCACGGTCGAGCTCTATCTGGTCACGCCCGCCACGACGCAGGCCAACCTCGATGCGCTGGTCTACGTGGGCGAGCAGGCGCAGATCCTCGCGGCGGCGGCGGTGGTGGCCGCAGCGCTCATCGCCGCGGGGGAGCCCCAGGGGGCCGTGGTGGCCGCGCTGGTACCCGTGATCCAGCAGCAGGTCATGATGTTCCCCGGCCAGCTGCTACCCGCGACCCTCGTGGCGCAGGCGGCGTTCCTGTGAGCGCATGCGTCGAGGCGTCCGTCGGAGCCCCGCACGAGCAACGATTCGCGTCGCAGCCCATCGACTGGCCCTCCTGGTAGCCGGCGAGGATGGCCGCGGTGCGAGCCGTCGAGGACGGATGCGAGGCGGATTCCCGCTGCGACCCCGCCTCGAGCAGCGCGATCAACGGCTGCGGCGAGGCCCCGCTGCTGCCGAGCTCGCGCCCGGCGTCGCGGTCGGCCGCGAGCTCGCGGGCGTGACTCGAGCTCGCGGCTGACGCCGCGTGGCCTCCGGTCGCGTGACTCCACTCGTGGGCCGCGATGCCATGCACGAGATCGTCGCGGCAGCTCGCCTGCTCGCCACAGATGGAACGGCTCACCCGCTCCATCCACACCGGGTCCACCATCACCTTCCCCGCGTGCGTGCCCACGTTGGCGAGCCCAGGGCGCGCCACCACGGCGGGTGGCAGGCCGCGGCGTTGGTTGGCGGCGATGCGACGCAGCGCGCTGGTGAACCGATCCTCCCACGCGCCCGCCCGTGGCTCGCTGGCGCGGGGCGCGGAAGTGTCTCGGCCCGCGCCGAGCAGCCTCCGGCTCTGATGCAGGCCACGCTCACGCCCGCTGCCCCGTGACACGCGAGCCGCGAGCAGCAGCACCGCCACCACGCGCCGGTCGAGGTCGGTGCGGCGCACGATCGCTCAGCTCGGGCTCGGGGCCTTGAGGTCGGCCACCGTCACGTTGGGTACGAAGACCACGGGATTCCCCGGCACCACCACTCGAAACAGCATCCCGCCCATCACCGGCATCACGAATACCTGGGGGTTGATGGAATCCACGGGGTTGTACGAGACCAGTTCGTACCACTGCGCCTCGACCTTGATTTCCTGGGGACCGCCGAGCATCGAGACAGGGACGGCGAGCCCGGCGAGTTGTGACGAGCCACGGCTCGTCATCGACGGCATCCGCTTCACACCGGGCCGCCTGGCTCGTCTCAGTGCCACGAGCCACCCCCACGCGGGGCGACCGGCCCCGAGCGTGGGCCACACGAGGAGATCATCCATGGTCGAGGAATACGACGACGAAGCCCACACCGCGGCGATCCGAGCCAAGGCGATCCATCGGACCACGATTGCCGGTGGTGAGCAGAAGGTGTCCGACGGATCCGAGACGGCCGCTGTGGGTCAGCAAGAGATCTCCGACGGCCAGCGGAAGGACGCCATTGCCAACCAGGTGGTCGAGGAGCAGACGCGCCTGCGCCTCAACGAGATCTATCGCGACGTGGAAGAGATCAAGAACCGCCTTCCGCCGAATCCGCCGAGCCCACCGATCATCGTGACGCCCATCGAAGAAGCGCTGCTGGCGGGGCTGGGTGCAGTCACCTGCTGCAACGTGACGGCCGCGGCCGCGGAAGCCTCGCGGTACATCTGGATGTTCGTGCAGGACAATGGCTCGATCCTCACTCAGGAGGAGCTTGCCGCTGCAATTCGCGGAAGCGCCACCCGTGATCTCCGTGATACCCACGCCTACGCCGATGCGGTGGTCGTCACGGTGGATCGGCTCGTGCTCCCGCCCGGGCACCCCACACCGCATCGCCGGGAGGCGCTCAAGCACGCACATCGGATCCTCGCCGCTGCGGGAGATTGCGCCCGGGACTCGCACACGAAGGGCAACACGATCGTGACCTCGTGCTACCCGCCCGCGCTCGCGAGCACCGAGGTGCTCCGCGACGTGAGCCACCTGACCACGCTGCTGCTCGGCTCGAGCCCCGCGTTCGCCGACGCCATGCGCATGCAGAGCGACGCGCTCGCCTACTCGCTGGCCGCCTTCAACAAGGTGGGCGACATGCAGCGCCAAGACGCATTGGGGCTGGCCATCACCGCCCGCACGGCGGCCGACGTGCTCAACCGCCGCTAGCGATTACCGCGCGTAGCCTCGCTCGGAGAGCAGACCCATGGCCGACACCGTCAATCCCAAGGTCACTGACAGCATCACCACCGTCAACACCATGGTGCTCGGCGATGCGCCGGCCCAGGCGATGGCCACGCTGTACCAGACCTCGGCGGCCGCGGCCGGGATTGCGATGCAGAACGCGGTGCACGCCCAGAACAACCAGAACGCGCTCAACGTGGCGACCACGGCCGAGGCGATCCAGCTGCTGTTCACCAGCTCGACGGCCGCGCCCGCGGCCGCGGCGTCCAGGCTCGACGCGGGCCAGCAGCAGGTGCTCGAGCGCCTGACCGCGGTGATCGAGCAGCTCACCAGGGTTCGCTAGGAGATTTCGAGGCAGACCCGCGCGAGCGCCGAGCTCGGGCTGCACCGCAAGCAGAAGCACGCGGCTGGGCGACGACCAGCGCGACTTCGATGAGGGCGCATGACACCACACGAGGAAGACGACGATGGCAGACACCGTAGCTCCGATGATCACCGATTCAATCACCCAGGTGAACACCAAGGTCCTTGGTGACGCACCCGCCCAGGCGATGGCGACGCTATACCAGACCTCGGCGGCCACCTCCGGGCTGGCGCTGCAGAACGCGGTGCATGCCCAGAACAACCAGTATGCGCTCAACAACGCCGCCGCGATGGAAGGCGTGAATCTGCTGTACACCTCGCCCACCGCGGCCTCGGCCGCCGCGTCGAGCAAGCTCGATGCGGGCTTCGAGGGGGTCCTGTCGCGCCTCGACGGGCTCATCCTCAACTTCCGCAGCGTCTCCGGCCGCTAGTGATTCGCTTCGTGACGGACCCGTGTCGAGGCCCGTCGCTCCAACTCCATTCGGGGCGCCAAGGACGCTGCCCCGCAAACCCACGACCCCGCTCCTCACGAGCCAAGAATAGGACAAGACGATGGCAGACACCGTAGCACCCATGATCACCGATTCCATCACCCAGGTGAACACCAAGATCCTTGGTGACGCACCTGCGCAGGCGATGGCCACCCTCTACCAGACCTCGGCGGCCACCTCCGGGCTGGCGCTGCAGAACGCCGTGCACGCCCAGAACAACCAGTATGCGCTCAACAATGCCGCGACGACCGAGGGCGTGAACCTGCTGTACACGTCGCCCACTGCGGCCTCGGCCGCCGCGGCGACCAAGCTCGACGCGGGCTTCGAGGGCATCATGGCCCGCCTCGACGGGCTCATCCTCAACTTCCGCACCGTGGGGGGGGGCCGCTAGCTGCGGCCCGAGCGGGGCCCCGCGCCGGCGGGGCCCATTGTCTCCTTCGTATCACTCACACCATCCGCGCACGTGCGCGGCAGAAATCATAGGAAGACACCATGGCCGACACCGTAGCACCCATGATCACCGACTCCATCGCGCAAGTGAACACCAAGACCCTGGGCGACGGACCTGCGCAGGCGATGGCCACGCTGTTCCAGACCGCGGCGGCCACCTCCGGGCTGGCGCTGCAGAACGCCGTGCACGCCCAGAACAACCAGTACGCGCTCAACAACGCCGCGACGACCGGAGGCGTGAACCTGCTGTTCACCTCGCCCACCGCGGCCTCGGCCGCCGCGGCGACCAAGCTCGACGCGGGCTTCGAAGGCACGATGGCCCGTCTCGATGCGCTCGTGCTCAGCGGCCGCGGCTAGCCGCGGCGAGCTCGTGCGCGGCAAGAAACCAACGGACGGCGCGATCACGGGGGGTGAACGATGGCGGACATTGCGACGACGGTGAACCCACAGATCACCGATGCGATCACCCAGGCCAACACCAAGGTGGTGGCCGAGGCTCCCGCGATGTCGGTCGCGCTCGTCTACCAGATGTTCGCGCAGAGCGTGGGCCTGGCCATCCAGAACTCTACGGCCAACCAGCAGAACATGCAGGCCGTGGCCGGGGCCGCGACTGCGGCCGCGATCCAGAAGATCACCAGCGGCTAACGAGTAGACCATGCCCAACGTCGTCAACCCGCAGATCATCGACGCGCTACAGCAGACCCAGCACTTCGTCATCGACGCCAACCCGAAGCTGGCCAACCAGATCGAGCTGTCGAACGTGACGCACGCGGTGGGCCTTGCGATCGTGGATGCCACCGACTACGTGCGCAACCTGACCGCGCTGAGCACCGCGGTCACCGGCGTGGCGCTGCGCAAGATCCTCGAGGGCGTCGAGAACGTCCCGCAGGCCACCGCAGCGATCACCGCGGCGATGACGGCGGTGCAGACCGCGACGGCGAACCTCGAGGCGGTAGGCAAGGCCGCGAGCGCCGTGCTGGCCGACTGGCCCTCGGGGACCTAGCGGCGGTCTAGCCCTGGACCTAGCACCGAGGTGATTGCACCTCGGCCAGGCAGCTCTGGGCTACACCATCGTCCCAGACGATTGCGGCTTGGTGGTTCCCGTTGTCGGGGACGCCGCGCTCGATGTAGTAGGCCCGCACCACGAAGCGGGCGTGGGCGCACTGGTTGGCCCGCTGGCCGCGGGTGAACGCAGTCGCGCACGACGTGGCGCCGTTGCAGTTGACCAGGCCGTGGCAGTTGCCATTGATGAACGCTTGCGCGGCGTTTCGCTCTCCCAGGCTCACGGCGGGAACGATGCCCGCGGGGACGGGCGAAGCGGGAATCGAGCGGTCGGGGATCGATGCGTGACGGGGTAGCTTCACGTTCCGTTCCTACCACTCGGGGTACGTCTCCCGCCGCCCCCCGGTCGGGGGGGGGGAGCCGCGAAACGAGCAACCCCTCGCTCGTTCCACGGCTTCAGGGCGTGATGGACTGCAGCCGCTCGAGCACCTGCTCGCGGACGAGTCCGAGCGCATGAGGATGGAAGTCGGTGCGGGGCCAGTCGGCCATCTCGATGGCAGCCAGGGCCAGCAGGTACCCGAGCAAGCCATTCTCGGCCTCGAGATGCTGCCGTAGATCGGGGAGCACCGCGGGGCCGAGGGCGACCAGCGCCCGCAGCTCGGGGCTGGCCTCGAGCGTCGTGGTCTTGCCACCGGTGGGGGTAGCTGCGAGCCGCCGTCGTAGGTCGGCGAGCCGCGATGCGAATGGGAGGGAGCTGGGGGGGGCGGACATGGGACGAGCCAGGGTACGTGCGCTCAGGGACAACACCAACAGCTGGTTCTCAGCTGGTCGGGCTGGACGTTGTAGGCGGCCGTGGTGTGCACGTCGGGATCGGGGAAGTCGTAGATGAAGCCCTCGCCCACCTTGCCGGACCACTGGCCATGATCCTGGCGCACGATGTGGAACTGATCCTCGTGGACGTACTCGTAGAGCTTGACCTTGTGGCGGCCTTCGGCGCAGTCGTCGCCGCAGGGCGTGCGGGCGCAGCCGCGGTGCGTGAGCAGCTCCTCCTCGGGCCAGTCGTTATCTCGCGCCGCCCCCTGCACCCAGTCGTTCACGCCGAGCGCGTAGCCCATGCAGTTGAAGACGGTGGAGGCCGAGTTGGCCCGGGGCACGCCGACCGGATCGTCGTCGTCGTCCGCGACGACGTCCTCGTCGAGGCACTTGCCGAAGACGCAGCCGGCGGGGGTCAGACCCGCACCTGATCGCGGGTGGGAGCGGCGAGCATAAAAGCTCGAGGGAAGGCGAGACGCCAAGCGCGGTAGCTTCATCATCATCCTCGAAGTCTTTGCTCACTCTAAGGGATGCACGCGCGCCGCAACCCCCCCCGCACGGGGGGGGTCGTGGCACGAGAGCGGGACCCATCACGACGCTGGCGCCACGGTTCCTGCCGGGCGTCCGTAGAACTGGAGGGCCTGCTTCTCGGTCTCGCTCGTGAGGTACGGGAACGGCCCACTCAGCGTCACGCGCTGGAACCACCGCGCGACGGCGCCGGTGGGGCTCTGGAACGAGAACACCACCTCGAGCTGCCGCTCGGAGCGGGGGCCGAGCACCGGCAGCGCGTGCATGGCCACCAGCCGCTGCTCGGGCTTGGCGTCGCGGTCGAGGCGCGACGCGAGCTCGTAGAACGCGGCGGATGTCGTGAGCACGAGGTTGATGGCCCGCAGCTCGTCGCCGATGCCGTTGTTGGCGAGCAGCGGCTGATATGCTTGGAACAGAGCACCGTAGTCGGGGCCGCAGCGCGACGAGCCGCTCGGCTTGAGCTGGAACGGAAAGGCCGACAGGAACGCCACGCGGGGCAGGCCGTCGAGGCCGGCGCCGAGACCCGTGGCGAACCCCTGCAGCACCCCGCGGACCACGCTGGCCGGCGAGAGGGCGCACGGCGACGAGGACGTGGGCAGGTTCTCGAGCAGCTCGACGATCTCTTCGTCGGAGGCGGGAGCCACCACGCACTGCGGCACGCCCAGGACGTCCTCCACGGGCCATACCAGCTCGCGGGCCAGGTAGAACGTGCTCGGCAGCTCGCCCGGCTTGGGCGGGAGGAACAGCTTGAGGAGGGCGCGATCGAAGGCGCCGGTCCCCGGCTCGGGAGGGTTGCCCTCGAGCAGGCACGCGAGCTCGTGCCAGGCCCCGCGGGTGATGAAGCGCGGGCGCAGGCGCCCGTAGGTGTACGAGAATACCTGGCCCGAAGGGACCGATGGCTCGATCCCCAGCTCGCTCGAGGGGCCTTGGGCGGCCTTGGGGAGCCTGGGGGAGGCGGAGAGTGGAGGGAGCTTCATCGCGGCTGGCATGGCGGGGCCTCCTCAGACCTGGAACAGGGCCTTGCTCTGGAACGAGAACATGTCGGTCACGTCGATCTCGGCGCGCCAGGTCTGGGTCTGGCCGTTCGCGTTCTGGAACGTCGAGTCCACGTTCACCACGCTACGGCCGGCCTCGGTGCGGGCCGGCAGGCGGGTGATCGACCGCAGCCAGAAGCGCGTGCGTGGATCCCCCGTCCCCAGCAACACTGTCTGTTCGTACAGGCTGGTGGTGCGCAGCACCACGTAGTTCGCGGCCCGCTGCGCGTCGTCGAAGCCCGGCTCGCGCCACACCCCCGTGAGCTGCCAGATGCTCTGCGCCGCGCTCGCGAGGACCGACGGGTCGATGCCGGTCTGCTTGGCGATCTGGGCGAGCAGCGCGGCCTGGGTGAAGTAGCTCAGCTCCGTCAGCGGGACCATGGGCACCGTGAGCCCGTCGCACTTGCTCGCGGGCGCGGTGTTTCCGAGGGTACCGGTGGCCACGATCTCGATGTCGGGCCACGGCGCCTCGAGGGCTGCGACCAGCTCGGTCAGTTCGGCCTCGCCGCCCGGCACGAGGATGCCAGCGGGCTGCTGGTTGACGGAGAGGACCCAGCACATGCGCCGGGCCAGGTATCGATACTTCGTGAGCACCAGGCCGTAGGCGGTGGGTGCCACGCCGAGCTCGCGCGCACGAGCCTCGTATTCCTTGCGCACGCCCTCGTCGGGGAAGCGCAGCTCGAGCCGTCCGGCGGAGTACACGAAGCCCGCGACGGTGCCCGTGTCACACGCGCAGGCCTGCGGGATCACGGCACCCTGTGGCAGGGGCTCTGCGGCAGTGGGGGCCACGGTTGGGGTCAATGCGTGATTCGGCCGCGGGTCGGAGCCCGGATCGTCGGGTGCGAGCGAGGTGACGTCGATGGTCGGAGTCGGCTGCATCATGGTGGTAGCCTCGAGTCTTCGGCGAGGGGGGTGGAGCAGGCGGTCGAGCCATCGCTCGCTGTCGGCGAGGTCGAGCCGGGGAGGAACGGGGGAGCGACGATCGACGCCCGGTCGCAGCAGTGCCTCGCGAAGCTGCGCCGCCGTGCCCCGCGGGTACAGGGCCCACAGCAGCGCGGCCGCGGCCGTCACGAGCGGCGCCGCCATGCTGGTTCCGCTCATGCTGGTCTCGCCGCCGCCGGGGGCCGGTCCTGGCCGCTCGTGGCCTGGCGCGACGAGACCGTGCATCGCGACCATGCCACCGCGGTTGGACGAAGGCAGGATCGTGCCGTGGTCGTCGTGTGCCGCGACGGGGAGCACCCACGCGTCACGGAACAGCGGATTGGCGTCGTGCTGGGCGTCGTTGCCTGCGGCCGCCACGAGCAGCACGCCCTGCTCGCGCGCCCGCGCATAAGCGTGCGCAAGCCCCGACATCGACCCGACGGGGCCACCCTGCAGCCCGACGCTGAGATTGATGATGCGTGCGCCTCGAGCCAGCAGCCCCTCGATCGCGTCGGCGAGGTGCTGCGGCGCGGCCATCGGGCACGCATCGAGTCGATTGGCCTCGCAGAACAGCGAGTGAGTCAAGAGCGTGGAGCGTGGGCCGAGCCCCGCGAGCTGGCCCGCCACGAAGGTCCCGTGGCGGCAGGCGGGGCTCTGCGGGTTGGTGCACCCCGGCGTCTCATGGTCGGCCGCCCGCACGCGCATGGCTGCGAATGCGGGGTGGGAAGTGTCCACCGGCCCGTCGACGAGCCCGATGAGGGGCTTGTCGTGCTCGGCCGCGCGCGCGGCGAACTCGGAGAGGCCCGTGCCATGCCAGTGAGTCAACTCGCCACCGTCCGACCAGAGGGACGGTGCAGGCGCCGAGTTGTGAACCAGCCTCAGCGGCGGGGTGGCGGACAGTCGCGTGGATCTTCCAGCCAGATTGCGTCGACGTCGTCGACCGCGAGCGCATGCTCATCGCACGACCCTCGCTCGGCAAGCTGCAGCCGCGCTCGCGCGAGGCGATCGTTGGCGTTCGTGGCTCGGAGGTACGTCCCCGAGGCCACCGCGAACACCAGATCGCTCACTGGCAGCCACTTGGCGCAGCCGTCCCCGGCTTGCGGGAAGATGGGCGTGACCCAGGCATCCTTGCAGGGATCGCACACCACGAAGCGGATTCGGCCCCAGCTCCCTCTCCTTGAGCGCGCCTCGATGCCGGTGATCTTGATCGTATATTCGTCGTTCATCGGACCCCTGGTGGTGCGGCATTAACGTCGCGAGCGTGTCTCGTAGGAATGGCTGATCGCATTGTTTCCGCAGACATCCGCGAGCTCTGCGTCGAGAGTGTCGTAGTCGCAGCTCTGCGAATAGTCGACTTGGCCGCTCGGATGCTGACGATTGCGCTGGATCGTCTCCCAGTCGCTGCGCGCCACGTGGTAGTTGCGGTCCCTGACGCTGCCGCACTCGGAGATGCAGCGGATCTGGATCGAGCCGCCATGGCTCTGGAGGGTCACCATCGCCCGGCGCTCGGATGACGCCGGGATCCGGGTCTCGAGGACGGAGCGCGCTTGCACGAGACTGGGCAGCTTCATACCACGAGATTGGCTGCTCGAAGGACCGACGACCACTCCCCGAACGGGGGGCGTCCACCGGTGATCTCGGCTCATGGTGGGCGCTCCCCCCGAGATGGGGGGCACGACCGACCCCGCTTCGGATATCGTGGGGAGCGATGATGAAGCTGCCGCGATTCGCCGCTCGGGGATGCGCCACGGCCGGGTTCGCTCCTCATCGTGGGGAGGAGTCGGTGGTGTCGTACGAGCTCCAGGCGTGCACCACCAACCTGGGCGCGACACCGAGCCGCGCGGGGGATCCGGTGCTCAAGCACTGCTTGATGCACGTGCGGGACCACCGTGGGCGACGCCTGCGGAGCCTGTCCATTGGTCGCGACGGCCTGGGGCCCGAGAGCAACGCCGAGGTGCCCTCGAGCGCGTGCGAGGTCGTGGCGGTGCGGGTGGGGCAGGCGCAGCTGCGGCACTTCGAGCAGGCCCTGCAGCGCTGCGCCGACGAGGGTTACGTCTGGGGCGAGCGCGACTGCTGCTCGTGTCTGGAACGCGCGTTCGAGCAAGGGCTCGGCAGGGCCGCTCCCGCGGCGATCCGCGCTGCAGCGGCCGAGCTAGCCGCGGTGCCCGATCCGCTGCGGTGCTGAGCGGGGCTAGAAGACGGGCTCCACCGTGGCGCCAAGCCGGTGACGCCGTAGGTGATCACGAACGTGCGCGGACGCGGACGCGGTCCCGTCCATGGCGCGAGATGACGCTCCGCGCTCATGGCCGTGCAGCCACCCACGGGCGCACGAGCCACGTGGTCTGCCGCAGCGTGGGCCGCACGTCGTCGCACGCCGCTCGATGCTTGCGACACCGCACGCCGTCGACCACGAGCAGGCTCACCCCCGTGATCAGCAAAGCCGCACCGGTTCCCATCAGCACGACGCCGGGCGGGCGCAGGTCGGTGGGCGCGAGCAGGTCGCTCGCGGGCGGCTGCGTCCCGCGGCTGGTCAGGAGCGCTCCTCCGGCGATCATCGAGGCGCCGAGCCCCGTCGCCAGTGCACCGGGGATCCGCAGGCGGAAGCGACGGCGCGGGGAGGTCTCGGCATCGGGTCGTGCTTCGGCACCCTCGCCCTTGCGCAGCGTGGGCTCGCGCACGGCGGCGAGGCGATTGGCGGCACCCTCGATCCGCGCCTCCACGCGGATGAGCAGCGCGTCGATCGATCCCTGGTGATCGAACGGCGCGGGCTGTTCCGCGAGGGGCGAGCCGTTCCGAAACGCCCGGACGATCACGTGATACCCGTGGCCATCGCCCGCGAGATCCACCACGATGCGCTCCCCCGGCTCGAGCGCGGCTCGGCGCTCGAGCACCGCGTACGCGCGCTCCTCGACCCGAGCGCGGTCGAGCTCGGCGTCGAGCGTGACGGGCTCGACCCGCACCTCCAACCGGGAGGCCTCGGCCGGCTCGAGACGCGCGTGGGCGGTCGAGGCCAGCGCTGGCGCCGGACCCAACAGCCCCACGGCGAGGACGATGGCCCACGCCCTCGCGATCTTGGTCGTCGTGGCGTTCACGTCGCTGCCACCGGCAGCATCTCCCAAGATATCCCCGCGAGCGGGGTACGGCCAGCACTGCGTGGCGGACAAATCGACGCGGTCGCCGGCGCCGCCCGTGGCCGGGACCCGAGCCCTTCGTTTCTACTCGCGCCATCCCACCGAGCGCGCCCACGCCTGCATCGCGAGACGCCGGGCCGGTAGATCCTCCGGCGCTCGCTGGCCCTCCGCCGCCGCGGCTCGGCGCTTGTCCTCGATGGCCTCCGCAAGCGGCGCCAGCCCGACCTCGGCGCGCCGGCGGTCCACACCTTCGGCGTCCTCCACCGCCGGCCACGGTACGAGCTGGCCATGATCGTCCCAGTCGAGCTGCGTTCCGTACCGCTGCGCCCGCCCTTCGAGCGCCCGCACGCGATCCTCGAGCATCGCCGCCTGCCACCCCGGCAGCGCTCCCCGCCGCGCATGCTCCCAGAGCACCGGCAGCATCCCGCGCTGCAGCTCGGGCTCGCCGATCGCATGCTGCAGCACGAGCCACGCCGCCTCGCTGGCCGCCGCCCCCACGCACGCCTCGGTCGGCCACCCGATCGCCTCCACGATCCGCCGCAGCCGCTCCGCGTTGGCGCGGTGAACCGCGGCCATGCGTGGGTGATAGCCCTCGAACAGCTCGCCGGTGCGCGCGAGCTCCTCGCGGGTGTCGAGGTCGAGGGCGCGGAGCTCGAGCAGCTCGGCCGCGGCGGCGGTGGGGCTCATCGACGAGGGAAGACCCTACCACCGCGATCCACCGCGATCGATCGACGAGCGCTCGGGGAGCGCTCGAGGGGAGCGCTCGGGACATTCTCCCGTCGTCGCGGGGTCGTGTTCTGCTAGAGTTCGAATCGTGCAGGTCGACGACGCTCGATTACTCGAAGCCTGGCGAGGCGGCGATGACACAGCCGGAGAAACGCTGTTCCGCCGCCTGTTTGGCCCGTTGCGGCGGTTCTTTGCCAACAAGGTACGCGAGCGGGGACACGTGGAGGAGCTCGTGGCGGACACGTTCGAGATCCTCGTGCGCCGCGAGGGAACATTCGAGGGGCGCTCCAGCGTTCTCGGCTTTGCGCTCGGCGTCGCGCGCAACGTGTTGCGCGGGTACTACCGCAAGCACCTGCGCGACGACGACGTGGTGGACGTGGAGACCCTGCCGGTCGTGGAGATGGGGGCGGGGCCGTTCTCGTTCATCGCGGGCGCACAGGAGCAGCAGCTCCTGCTGCAGGCGCTGCGCTGCATCCCGCTCGAGCATCAGATCGTGCTCGAGCTGTATTTCTGGGAGCAGCTGCGTACGTCGGAGATCGCGGCGCTGCTCGAGGTCCCGGTGGGGACGATCCATGGCCGCTTGCGGCACGGGCGAGAGCGGCTGCGTCGCGAGCTGCTGAGGCTCGCCGACGATCCTCAGCGCCTGCGCGACACGATTCACGATCTCGCAGACTGGGCTCGTGGTGTCAGGGAAACACTGGCGATGGACCCAGGCGCCCGGGGTTCGCAGCGTCGACGACGCGGTTCGTGATTTCCGCCCAGCGCTCGCGATGCGATGCTGGACGAGACCGAGGCGACGATCGGTGACGTACACACCGTCGCGCTCGAAGCTCTCGCTGCCACCCCATGCCTCCGACCGATCCCCGCGAGGACCAGCCGGCCCCTGCTCCCAGCGCGGCCGAGAGCGCTCGGCCGTCCCCCGGGCAAGGGCCGCCAACCGAGCGCTATGCGGGCTCGGGCGCGCCGAGCTCGAGCGCGAGCGGGCCGGGCTCGAGCTCGGGCGGGCCGACGCGGCCGAACGTGGGCGCGGGTGACCTCGAAGGTCGCGTGCTGGTCGAGCGGCTCAAGCAGCGGCTGTTCGGCCGCGAGCTCCGGGACACGCTCGTCGGGCGCTATCAGCTGCTTGGCACGATCGGGTCAGGTGGCATGGGGGTGGTGTTCACCGCCCTCGATCGCGAGCTCCAGCGGCACGTGGCGCTCAAGGTGGTCCACGATCACCTCCTCGACACGCCGCGCTATCGCACGCGGATGCTGCGCGAGGCGCAGGCCATGGCCCGGCTCTCGCACCCCAACGTGGTGCAGGTGTACGAGGTCGGCGAGCACGAGAACCGGGTGTTCATCGCGATGGAGCTGGTCACCGGCCGGACCATGCGCGAGTGGCTCGAGCAAGAGCGCCGGGGCTGGCGCGCGGTGGTCGACAAGTACGTCGCGGCCGGCCGGGGCCTGGCCGCCGCGCACCGCGTGGGGGTGATCCACCGCGACTTCAAGCCCGACAACATCCTGGTGGGCGACGACGGCCGCGTGCGAGTGACCGACTTCGGCGTGGCGCAGCTCGAGCCGGGAGTCCCGGGCGTCGAGCCGGCGGGGTCCGACGGCGGCCTCGTGGGGCCGGTGGACGACGTGACGAAGTCCGGTGCGATGGTGGGGACCGCCGTGTACATGTCCCCGGAGCAGCTCGCCGGCAAGCCGCTCGACGCCCGCAGCGACGTGTTCTCGTACTGCATCGCGCTCTACGAGGCGCTCCACGGCGAGCGGCCGTTCAAGGGCGAGAGCCTGGTACAGCTGCTGCTCAACGTCGGCAACGGGTGCATGCGGCCGGCTCCGACCGACACCGACGTGCCGCCGCGCATCCACGCGATCCTCGTGCGCGGGCTCGCCGTCGATCCCGAGCACCGGCACCCCAGCGTCGATGCGCTCCTGGCCGAGCTGTGCGACGAGCTCGAGGTGCTGCTCGGCCACCGCCTGCGCGGGCCCGGGCCCAGCAAGGCCCGGATCGCGGCGCTGCGCGAGGCCGGCTACGTGCTCGAGCACGTGGTGCGCGAGCACGTGGATGCCGTGTGGGTGCGGGCCAGCGAGCGGGCGAGCGGGCGCGCGGTGGTGCTGGAGCTCTTGCGCGACGAGGCCTCCTCGGCCGCGGCGCTGGCCCGGCTGCGGCGCGAGCACGAGCTGCTCCTGCGGCTCGATCACCCGGGGGTGATCCGCAGCGAGGGCCTCGTGGCCGGCATGGACGGCTCGGCGCTGGTGCTGGGCGACCCCGGTGGGGTCTCGCTGCGCTCGCTGGTGGGCTCGCCGCTCGCGCACGATCCACGGTGCGCGCTGCGGATCGGGCTGTCGCTCTTGCAGGTGCTCCGGCGTGTGCACGCGGCGGGCGTGGTGCACGGCGGAATCCGGCCCGATGCGCTGGTGGTCGATCCTCGCACGTGGCGAGTGGTGATCACCGACTTCCAGGCCGCCGCGCGTGGCGAGGGCGAGCACGCGGAGCCGGTCGATCCGCGCAGCGCCGCACCCGAGCAGCTCGGCGCGGCAGCGGGCGTGCCCGACCACCGCACCGATCATCATGGGCTCGGTGCGACGCTCTACGAGCTGCTCACCGGGCAGCCGCCGGATCACGAGGCCCCGGCGGGGCCCGACGACGCGGGCTCGCGGCGACGCGCTCCCGTGCCGCCGCACACGCTGCAGCACGGGATCCCGCCCGTGCTCTCGCAGATCGTCCTGCGCCTGCTCGACGACGAGCCCGACGCTCGCTACCAGAGCGCCCGCGGTCTGCGGGCCGACCTCCAGCGCTGTCTCGATGCGCTCGAGGCCACCGGCCACGTGCCCGCGTTCCCGCTCGGCACCGAGGATGTCTCGGACCGGTTCGAGCTTCCCGAGCAGCTCTACGGGCGAGAGCCCGAGCAGCGGCGGCTGTGGGAGGCGTTCGAGCGGGTCGCCCAGGGCGGCAGCGAGCTGGTGCTGGTGGCCGGCCGCTCGGGCATCGGCAAGACCACGCTGGTGCGCGCGCTCGCGGAGCACCTTCACGATCACGACGGCCGGCTCATCACCGGCAAGCTCGACCAGGTCGGCAGCGACGTGCCGTATGCGGCGCTGGTGCAGGCGTTCTCCGAGCTGTTCGAACGGCTGGCGGTCGAGTCCGAGACGGTGCGCGAGCACTGGTGCCGGCGTTTGCATGCAGCGCTCGGCGACAACCTCGGGATCATCGCGGCGATGATCCCGAGCCTCCGCGCACTGGTGGGCACGGTGCCGGCGGTGCAGGCCATGCCGCCCGCCGAGGCCGCGAACCGCTTCCTCGACTCGTTCCGCACGCTCTTGCGGGCGCTGGCGCGGCCCGAGCACCCGCTGGTGGTGTTCCTCGACGACCTACAGTGGTGCGACGCGTCGACGCTGCGGCTGCTGGGCTCGCTCGTGGCCGCCGAGGAGCTCCCGTTCTTGCTTTGGGTGGGGGCCTACCGCGACGACGAGGTCGACGAGAGCCACCCGCTCGCGGCCACGCTGCGGGCGATCCGGGGGTCGGCGGGCGCCCGCGTGCACCGCATCGAGCTCGGGCCGCTGTCGCTCTCGTCGCTCGCCGAGATGATCGCGCAGACGCTCGGTACCTCGGCCGAGCGCGTGGCCACGCTCGCGCAGCTCGTGCACGCCAAGAGCGAGGGCAACCCGTTCTTCGCGCGCGCGCTGCTGCAGTCGCTGCACCAGCAGCGCCTGGTGTGCTTCGATCCCGCGCTCGAGCAGTGGAGCTGGGACCTCGGATCCATCGATACCGCGCGGGTCTCCGACGACGTGGTGGACCTGATGGCGGCCACGCTCGTGCGGCTGCCCGCGGCCACGCAGGAGGTGCTGCGGCTCGGTGCGTGCATCGGCAACGCGTTCGACGTGCCCGCGGTGGCGCACGCGTGGGGTCGGCCCGAGCCGGCCGTGGACGAGGCGCTGGCCGCCGCGGCGGTGCGCGGGCTGGTGCGGCGCCTCGACGGCACCCGCCATGCCTTCGCGCACGACCGGATCCAGCAGGTCGCGTACCACGGACTCGACCCGAGCGCGCGCACCCGGGCTCACCTCGCGATCGGGCGCTGGCTGCTGGCGGCGCCGGGAGCCGCGGAGCAGCAGCTCTTCACGCTCGCCAACCACCTCCAGGCCGGCCTGCCGCTCGTGAGCTCGGCCGAGGAGCGGGCGCGGATCGCCCGGATCCAGATCGCGGCCGGGCGGCGGGCCAAGGGCTCCAACGCCTACGCCGAGGCGGTGCGCTACTTCCGGCAGGGGCTGGCGCTGTTGCCTGCGGACGCGTGGGCGGGCCCGCTGTTCGACACGTGCTTCGAGCTCCACGCGGCGCTGATGGAGGTGGAGTACCTCGACGGGAACCCGGAGCGCTCGGCCGAGCTGTTCGCCCCGCTGATGCAGCACGCGCGCAGCGACGAGCAGCGCGCCGAGATCTACGCGCTGCGGGCGAGCCTCGAGTCGAGCATGGGCCACCACGCCCGCGCGATGGATCTGGCCGCGCAGGGGCTGGCGCTGCTCGGGCTGCGAATGCCGACCCGCGGCAGCCGCCTGCGCGTGCTCGTGGAGCTGGCCCGCGTCAAGCGACTCTTGCGCGGGCGCGCGGCCGACCGGCTCGATGATCTGCCCGTAGCCGTCGACCCCCGCATGCTGCTCACGATGCGGCTGCTCATCGTGTACAGCACCTCGGGCTACTTCGTCGACAGCACGCTCCTGTCGGTGGGGATGCTGCTCATCACGCGCCTGACCCTGCGCCACGGGCTCACCGACACCTCGGCGTTCGGGTTCGCGGGCTTCGCCATGGTGCTCGCGGGCGGGCTCGAGCAATACCAGGCGGCGGCGGAGTTCGGGCGGCTGGCGCTGCGGCTGCACGCGCGCTTCGGCAACGTGGCGATCGAGGCCAAGCTCGAGATGATCAACGGCATGTTCCTCTTGCCGTGGGTGCGCCCGTTCCCCGAGGTCCGCGCGCAGCTCGATCGCGCGCTGGCCACGGGCCTGCACATCGGCGACCTCGCCTACGCCAGCTACTCGGCCACGACGTGCGCCACTGTTCATGCGCTCGAGGGCGTGCCGCTCGACGAGACGATCGCGATGACGGTGGAGCGGCTGCCCGGCGTGCGCAAGACCCTCGACCAGGACATGGCCAGCATCGTCGTCGCCGTTCGCCGCATGAGCATGTGCTTTCGCGGCGAGACGCTGGCGCCCCCGAGCTTCTCCTCGGCCGACTGGAGCGAGGCCGAGTACGTGGCGGGCCTCAGCGACCGCGACACGCCGCTGGCGATGTACTACTACCGGCTGGCCAAGCTCGTCACGAGCTACCACTTTCGCTGCCTGTCGGGGGTGCCGCGACTCTTGGCCGAGATCCACCCGCGCATCGACGCGGCGTTCGGCAACCCCACGCGCGTGGACGTGTACTTCTACGAGTGCCTCGCGTCGGCGCTGCTGTATCCCCAGGCCGGCCCGCTGGGGCGGGTTCGGCTCGCCCGGGCCATGCGCAAGGATCTGGCTCGGCTGGCACGGTGGGCCGCGAGCTGCTCGATCAACTACGAGGCCCGCCACCTGCTCGCACGGGCCGAGTACGAGCGCGTGGTCCGGCATCGCGATCCGCTGTCGCTCTACACGCGGGCGATCCAGTCCGCGCGCGCCAGCGGCACGGCCCAGGTCGAGGGCATCGGGCTCGAGCTGGCCGCGGAGTTCTCGGCCTCGCGTGGGCACGATCTCGCGGTGCGGACCTACGTGGACGAGGCCTGCGCGGCGTTCGGGCGCTGGACCGCCACCGCCAAGCTCCGCTTCCTTCGCGAGCGCTTCGCCAGCTTCACGCCCGCGCTGCCGGCTGGTCCCGGCCTCGCCCCATGATCGAGCCCGAGCTGCTCTCGCCGCGCGAGCTCGAGGAGCTGGCGGGGCTGCGCCGCGAGGCTGCCCGTCTGCGGCCGTGTGCGTGGCGCAGCGCCGGGCAGCTCGCCTCGTGCGTGATCCCGGCGCTCGCGCTGTGGCGCGGGATGCTGTGGGCGGGGCTCGAGCACGCGTGGCTCACCGTGACCCTCGCCAGCGGCTGCGGGCTCTTGATGGTGCGGCTGTTCGCGATCTTCCATGATCTCGCCCACGCGACGGGGTTCGAACGCCGCATGCTCAACGAGGTGCTCGGCGTGCTGGTGGGGTGCGTGTTGCTGACCCCGTACCACCGTTGGCGGCGCGACCACGCGCGCCATCACGCCGGCGTGGGCAACCTCGACCGGCGGGGCCCGGGTGACGTCCCGCTGCTCACCGTCGACGAGCACGCGCGCGCATCGGGGTGGGCGCGGCTCTCGTACCGCGTGTTTCGCTGGCCCCCGTTCACGTTCGTGGGTGGGGGGCTCTTGCTGTTCTTCGTGCTGATGCGACGCCCGGGCGGGCCCACGGCGTCGGCGAGCGAGCGGGCGGGCGTGCAGCTGACCACGCTGGGCGCCGCAGCGCTGCTGGGCATGGCGCTGTGGCAGCTGGGGCCCGCGCTGTTCGGGATCACCGTCGTGCCCATGTACGTGGTGCTGTGCGGCGTGGTGATGTGGCTGTACAACATCCAGCACTTGTTCCCCGGCGCGTATCTGCGCCGTGCGCCCGCGTGGAGCCATGTGCGGGGCTGCCTCGAGGGCAGCTCGTACTATCGGCTGCCGCACGTGCTGCGGTGGATCACCGGCAACACCGGGTTCCACCACCTGCACCACCTGTTTCCCGGCGTACCCAACTACTTCTTGCCCCGCTGCCAGGCCATGCTCGACCGGCTCGAGGTCGGGCGCCGGGCCCCACCGGTCACGCTGCGGTCCAGCATGCAGGTGCTGCGCTGGGCGCTGTACGACGAGCCGTGCGGGGTGTTCGTGCCCTTGCCCGAGCGGACGCGAGCGGGCCGATCCCCGCGTGCCGCCACCGACGAGCTCGAGACCGGTCGCGCTTCGTGACGCCGGGTCGTCTGTTATAGTCCTCCCGTGCCGCTCGGCGATGCACCGGTGAGCGACGCGCTCCACGAGCTCGTGGACGTGAGCGAGGCGTTCTGCGTGCACGCGCCCACGCCCGCCGATGCGCAGCGGCTGCGGGCCGCGGCGGCGCGCGTGCACGATGCGCTCGCGATCGCGGGCGGTCGCGACGAGCCACACGACGCCACGCTCGGTGCCTTGCCGGCGCAGGTCGACGAGCTATTGGCGCTGCTCGGCGAGGAGCACGATCCGACGCGCTGGCGCGCCGCTCGGGCCCCGCTGGCCGCCTGTGCGCCCACACGCAGCCCCTCGGACCCCGGGGCCGTCGTGGCCCGCCGCACCCGTGCCAAGCCGTACAACGTGGCCCGCACGAGCTTCCACGCGTTCTCGGGCGTGATGTGGGCGCTGGTCTACGAGTACGTGCTCGAGCGCGGGCCGCTGTCGTGGGTGCTCGCCGCCTTCCTCGTCTTCTTCCTCACCGACGACGTCATGCGGCGCTGGTTCCCCGAGCGTCGCAGCGGCTTCGCGGTGGCGCTGTTCCGGCTCTTGTCGCGTGCGAGCGAGGCCTCGCGCATGGCCTCGTCCACCTGGTACACGCTGGGGCTCATCGCCTGCGTGGTGCTCTTGCCCAAGCCCGCGTGCCTCATCGGGATCCTCGTGCTCGCGTTCGCCGACCCGGCCGCGGGCCTCGTGGGGCGGCGCTTCGGCGGGCCCCGTCTCTACCGCGACAAGAGCGTGGGGGGGACCACGGCGTTCTTCGTGGTGGCGTTCGGGATCGTAGGCGCCAGCCTTGCGATCCAGATCCCCGAGCTGGGCCTCGCACCGCGCCTCGTGGCCGCGGCCGCGATCGCGCTGGCCGGGACGATCGCGGAGCTCCTGGGCGACCACGTGCAGGATAATTTCTCGATCCCCGTGGTCACCGGCGTGGTGGCTGCGCTCGTGCTCTGACAGGCCGCCAGGGACAGCTCAATCGGGCAGCGGGATCCGCTCGTCCTCGTCGCCCGGCACCAGCGGAAATCGCCCCTCCGCCCAGTCGCGCTTGGCCTGCTCGATGCGCTCGGCGCTGCTCGACACGAAGTTCCAGAACATCTGTCGGGGCAGCCCGTCGAGCGGCTCGCCGCCGAGCAGCATCACGCGGGTCTCGCCCTCCGCCTCGAGCACCCGCTCACCGTCCGCTTCGAACACCAGCATCCGCCGCGCGTGCACCGGCTCGGTCTCCCCCTGCAGGGCGCCCTCCACCACGTACACGGCCCGCTCCGTCGGCCCCTGCGGCAGCACCAGGCGGCTGCCCGCGGGCATCCGCGCCTCCACGTAGAACATGGCCGACAGCGTGGTCACTGGGGATCGCACGCCATACGCCTCGCCCAGGAGCACCCGCAGCTCCACGCCGCCCCGCTCGAGCGCGGGCAACGACTCGGCGGGGTGGTGCTCGAACGACGGCTCCCGCTGCTCGTGCGCGCCGGGCAGGCCGAGCCACAGCTGCACCCCGTGCAGCGGGCCACCACGCTCGCGAAACGCCGGGCCCGAGCGCTCGGAGTGCACGATCCCCCGCCCGGCGATCATGAGGTTGATCGCGCCGGGGTGGATCGTCTGGTGGATCCCCAGGCTGTCGCGGTGGTCGATCTCCCCCTCGAACAGGTACGTGACGGTGGCGAGCCCTATGTGCGGGTGGGGCCGCACGTCCACGCCCCTGCCGGGCGCCACGACGCTCGGACCCATGTGATCGAAGAACACGAACGGTCCCACCGCACGCCGGTGCACCCACGGCAGCACGCGGCCCACCATGAAGCCGCCGAGGTCACGGGGACGGGCGTCGATGCTGGTGAAGGGGCTCGTGGGGGGGTGATCGGGGGCGGAGGGCACGGCTCGGAGGGTAGCGCAGCCCACGAAGGGCCGACGCGAGCACCGGCCGCGGCCGCGCTCGATGGCGCTCGTACGCCGCCCCGACCGACCGGGCCCCTGCTACTCTCGGGAGCGGCTCGTGCCGTCGCCCGCCGTACATCCCCGCGCTCGCCCGTGGCGCTCGGCCCTCGGCGAGCGGTGGCGCGTGGCGGTGCTGTGGCTGTGCGCGGCGGCTTGCGGCGGCTCGGAGCCCGAAGCGGTAGTGGCGATGGAGGCCCGCTCCGAAGCGCCCGAGCAGCTCGAGGTCACTCCGGCTCCGTCCGTGCCCGCGCCCGCGCCCACGCCCACGCCCGAGCTCGTCGAGCCCGCTTCCACGTCCAGCGCCGACACGGGGACCGGCGAGAGCGGGGACGATCCCGATGCCACCACCGGCGACGCCGCACCCGACCCCTTGCGCGGGGAGCTGCGCCCCGGCGAGAGCCTGAGCAAGATCCTCCACCGCGCGGGCATCGGCGCGGCCGAGGTACAGAAGGTGGCCGAAGCGCTGCAACCGGTGATGGATCCCGCCACGCTCCGCATCGGCCAGCGCTACGCAATCGAGCTCGACGAGGCCGGCGCGCTCGTCTCGCTCGCGCTGCACCAGTCGGTGACCGACGTGGCCCGGGTGCGGCGCGGCGAGGACGGCCGGCTCACGGCGAAGCTCGAGGAGCTGCCCACCGAGCGGCGCGAGGAAGAGATCGGCGGCACCGTGCGCTCGTCGCTGTGGGCCGCGCTCACCGAGCGGGGCCACTCGCCCGCGCTCGTCGACGTGATCGTGGACGTGTTCGCGTACGACATCGACTTCTTCACCGCCACGCGGCAGGGCGATCGCTTCCGCCTGGTGGTCGAGCGCCACGAGCTCGACGGGGAGCTCGTGCGCTACGGCCGGGTGCTGGTGGCCGAGTACGACGGCGAGGCGGCGGGCAAGGCCACCGTGCTGTGGTGGGTGCCGCCGGGGGGCGGTGCGGGCCGCTACGTGGACGCAGAAGGCCGTGGAGTGGCCCGCACGCTGCTCAAGTCGCCGCTCAAGTACGCGCGGATCTCCTCGGGCTTCAACCCCAAGCGCATGCACCCCGTGCTCCACCGAATCAAGAGCCACCAGGGGGTCGACTACGCCGCCCCCGAGGGCACGCCGGTGTGGGCCGCCGCCGACGGCGAGATCGTGTTCCGGGCCGAGAAGGGCGGCTCGGGCAACCTCGTGATCGTGCAGCACCCGGGCGGGCTCAAGACGCTCTACATGCACCTGTCGCGCTTCGCTGCTGGCCAGGCGGTGGGCGACGACGTGAAGGCCAAGACCGTGATCGGCTACGTGGGGCAGACGGGCCTCGCCACCGGGCCCCACCTGCACTTCGGCATGCAGAAGCACGGGCGCTACGTGGACCCGACCACGATCGAGTCGGTGCGCGCCACGGGAGTCGAGCCCGGCGATCGGGCGCGGTTCGCCAAGGCGCTCGCGCGCTGGCAGGAGCGGCTGGCCGCGGTGCCCACTGGCGAGGGCGAGGGCGAGGGCGAGGGCGAAGGCGAGGGTGGGGCCGAAGGCGAGAGCGAGCCGCCTGCCACGCCATAGCGCTTCATGGGGTATCGTCGTTCGTCATCAGCACCGCGGCGTTGTTCTCGAGCTGGGCCTCGTCGAGCACCGCGGTGTAGATCGCCGCATACTGCAAGCTGCCCTGGAACGTGCGGCCGCCGTCGGTGCGGTTGCCCAGCACCAGGTCCGACGTGGGCAGCAGCAGCAACCCCTCCCCCTGCGCGGGTGCCTGGTCGGTGATGTGTACCAGCTCCACGCCGTCGAGGTATGCGCGCAGGCGCTGGATGGGATCGTCCTGCGTGGTGTCGATCACCACGTGGATCACCTGTCGCCCGCCGTCGAGGTTCGCGGCATAGCGGCGGAAGATCCCGCCCCAGTGCACCTCGACCTCGTCGAGCCTGCTGCTGCCGATCGACAGGTCGGCGGGCAGCATGATGCTACCGATGTGCAAGTAGCGCGAGTACATGTCGCTCACCGCGGTCACGGCCACCACCAGCTCGAAGGTGACCTCCGTCGCCATGGTCAGCTCCGTCTCGAGCTTGGTGCCGAAGATCGGCACGACCGCCCGGCCGCCGCGATCCTGTGAGAGCCACTGCAGGCCACGATTGCCATCGAGCACCGCGTAGGACGGAGAAGCATCGGAGTAGCGGAGCTCCAGATCGACGGCGGGCGCGTGGTGATCCAGCGCCGCGACGGGATCCTGCCCCTCGCTCGCCTCGTCGAGGTACCAGCGTGAGAGCAAGCCCAGGTCCACGAGCATCGGAACGTCGGGGCCGGTGGTGCCGAGCTCGTCCGTGCTCGCATCACTGGTGGCGGCGTCGTCGAACGTCGTCGCGGTGGTCATGCCGCTCGTGAGCGACACGCGGGTGGACGACGAGGTGTCCTCGGGGGTCGCGGCCGTCGTCGCGGTGGAGCCCTCCGACGGGCCCAGCGCCCCGGCGTCGTAGTGACAGCCGATCCCCACGAGCACCGCAACGAGCACGCTGGTGCCGCGCACCGGGCCATCATACCCGCTCGGCCCGAGCCCGACTACTCGCGCTCGACTACTCGAGCTCGTTGTCGATGTACAGCCCCGCCGCGGCGTTCACTCCGTTCTCGTCGGCTGCGCCCGCGCGCTCGTAGGTGGAATAGACGCCGTCACCGTCGAGATCGCCGAACGCCTGCGCGGTGAATTGACAAGAACCGTAGCCCGCGGCGGTGTTGTTCCACCTGAAGTTGTAGTGGAAGTAGTGCGGCATTTCCTGCTGCATGTTCAACGCGTTCCACACCTTGCTGTCCCCCCACAGGCTCGTCGGGTACTCGCCGGGCCCCGCGGGCTCGCCCGCCACCGGCGTGCAGCGCCCCCCCGGGCCCTTGCTGCAATCCACCGACAGCGGCGGGGTCATGCCGGTCTCGCCGGTGGCCGAGCCGTCGTTGGGACATTGGTGCGGAGCCAGATCGGCCAGCGCTCCGCCGAGGGCGATCGTCGCGACATCGCCCCGCGAGACGTGCTCCTCGTTGAAATACGCCGACGCGGAATCGAACATCTTCGCGAGCTGGACCCTCGCCTCGGCGGTCTTGCTGCGGTTCATGTAGCCGGTGAACGCCTGGGTGCTGCTCACGAGTAGCGGCGCCAGATCCACGGTTACCTCGCCCCGCACCACCGCGCCGTCGAGCGTGAGCGCGAGCGTGTCGGCGGCCTTTTGTGGCAGGCCCTGCTTCACGGCCAGCTTCTTGACCTCGTCGAGGTTGGGCCCGATCTCGTCGTGCATGGCCTTGGCGGCCGCCTCGTCGGCGAACGCGGCCGCCATGCGGATCTCGAGCTCGTCGCCGAAGTGGAAGCTGCCCGCCACCCGCCGCACGCCCTTGGCCGGCGTCTGTTCGAGGAACGGCGCCACCAGGGCCGGGATCTCGCCCGCGATCCACACGTGCTTGTTGCGCTCGGCCAGCGCCACCGCCTCGGCGAGGCCATTGTCGACCGCGCCCTTGCCCTCGCCCTTCATGCGCGCCTGCACCACCGACGACCAGCCCTTGGAGCTGAGCACCAGCGTGTCGTCGTCGAGCGCCCAGCCGAGCAGCTCGCCGCCCTGGGCCGTCACGGTGGCCTTGCCATCCGCCTCGCCCACCGTGAACAGCGACTTGCCGCCTTCCTTGACCACCAACGCGTCGGCGCACTTCAGGGCCTCGGCGGTGCCGAGGTTGGGCAGGCGGATCGCCGCCATTCCGCTCTGGCTGACCGCGTCGAACGCCACCACCATGCTCTCGAGCTGCTCGGGGTCGAGCTTGCAGTCGTTGCGCAGCCCGTCGAGCGCGACCTTGGCCTTGCCGCCGCCCGCCGCCTCGGCGCCGGCCTTGAGCTTGGACCACAGCGAGGACTCCACGATCCCCTTGGCGTCCACGCTCATCATGCCGGTGGCGCCGTCGGGCACGAGCTGCTCGAGCTTGGCCCGCTCGCCCTTGCAGGCGACGAGAAGGAGGGGAGCGGCGAGGACGAGGGAAGCGGCGAGACGGCGCACGCCGGGAGCGTATCGCAAACCAGCGCTACTGCGGCACGAGCACCATCAGCGACCGAGCCGGCACGCTCACTGTTCCGCCCTCCACGGTCCCCGCGTCGCCGCCGAGCTCGTCGAGGTAGCTGCCGTCGGGCAGACCGCCCACGTCGTGGGCCGCATCGTCGCGGTTGATCGCGACGTACACCGTCTCGTCGAGCTTGCTGCCGGTGGCCAGCTCCATGCGGTAGGCGTACGTATGCTGGTCGGCCGAGAGCGTGCTGCGGGTGCCGTAGCGCAGGGCCGCGTGGTCGGCACGGATCGCGGTCAGCGACTTGATCGCGTCGAGGAGCAGCTGCTGGCCCGCGGTATAACCGCTGGTATTCCAGTCCATCGGCCGCCGGTTGTCGGGGTCACCGGCGCCGGCCATGCCGATCTCGTCGCCGTAGTACACGAGCGGGGCACCGGGCGTGGTGAGCAAGAGGCCGAAGCCGATCACCAGGCGCTCGAACGCCGAGGTCCCGCTCGGAACGTCGGGCGGGTCGTCCCAGCCGAGCTGCTGGTCGTTCCACCACGGGTTGGTGCCCGCAAGCGGCACGTCCTGGGCGAAGTGCACCACGCGCGGAAGGTCGTGGTTGCCAATGAAGGTGCTCATGACCGCCCCCGACCAGTAGACCGCATCGTTGCCGTCCATGAAGCTTGCCAGGTCGCTCATGCTGCCCTGGCGCAGCAGCACCTTCTCGACGACTTGGGCGCGCAGCGGGAAGTCGAACTGCCCGTCGAGCATCGTGTCGCGTACGTAGTAGGCGATCTGGTCCTGGTTGCCGGTGAAGGTCTCGCCCACCATGTAGAAGCGCTGGACCAGCTCACCGGTCGTTTCGTCGTGCCGGTCGAGCTCCTTGGTGGACCGCACGCGCAGGTCGAGCAGCCACTGATCCTCGATGTGCTTGACCGCGTCGAGCCGGAACCCGTCGGCACCGGTCTCCTGCGCCCACCAGATCGCGTTGTCGATGGAGAATGCGCGCGCGTCCTCATTGGTGAAGTCGAAATCGGGCAAGTAGTCGGTGAACCAGCAGCGCTTGGCCTGCACCATGTCGTCCCACGAACAGCCCTGGCCGCACACGCAGTTGCCCCCAGCCTGGTTGTCGTTGGGCCAGAACCAATCGGGGTTGTCGGCGTAGACCGGCGAGCTCACGTGCACGTGGTTCATCGCATAGTCGAAGATCACCTTGAGGTCTTTGGCGTGCGCCTCGGTCACGAGCGCTTTGAGCGTCTCGAGCGTGCCGAAGTGATCCTCGGGCTCGTCGAGATCTGCCGGCCAGTAGCCGTGGTAGCCCGCGTACTGCCGCCCGTCGCTCACGCCGGGCCAGTCGTCGTTCGGGTTGTCCATTGGCACGGTGACCCACAGCGTGTTGACGCCGAGCTCGTTGAAGTAGCCCTCCTTGATGTGGTCGATCACCCCCTGCCAGTCGCCGCCGTTCCAGTCGGCGATGTCGGCCACGGGACCGTCGATCTGCTCGTCGTTGCCGGGGTCGCCGTTCTCGAACCGGTCGACGAACACGAAGTAGATGATCGCATCGCGCCAGTCCCACGCGCCCGCCTGCGGGGGTGGGGGAGGCGGGCCGTCGTCACCCGAGTCGGGACCCGAGCCGGGGCCGCCGGTACCCGTACCGGTGCCCGTGCCCGAATTCGGAAACCCGTCGGAGGGGTCGTAGCTGTCCTGCGGCGGGTCGTAGCTGTCGGCCGACATCAGCTCGTCGCTGCCGCACGCGGGCAGCCCGAGGCCCAACAGCGGAAGCGCGAGGATCGGCACGACGAGCGAGGCCGAGGCACTGACGAGGCCGCTACGGATCGATGGCACGCGCATGATGGTCTCTCACCCACAAGACAGGCTCTCGGGCACGAGCACCCGCAGCGAGCGGGGCTCCATCTCCACTGTGGCCCCCTGGGAGCCGAGCTCGAAGCGATCGCCCGTCAAGACATCCTTATACCAGCCCGGCACACCCGTCGAGCCGGCAGGCAGCTCCAAAACGGTCGCAGCGGCCTCGCGCGACAGCAGCACCACGGCGGGCGCGCCGTCCCCGGCGTCGCGGGTGAACGCGTACTGGTCACGGCCTACGAGCAGCGCCCGGCGATCGCCACGGCGCAGCGCCGGCACGCAGCGGCGCGCAGCCGCGACCCGCTGCACCAGCTCGAGCAGCGCCAGTCGGGCCGGCGGCAGCGCGGCGAGCTCGGGCATCACGCGGCGGTTGTCGGGGTCGGCGCTACCGGCGAGGCCCACCTCGTCACCGTAGTAGAGCACCGGCAAGCCGGGCAGCGTGAGCACCAGACCCAGCGCAAGGCCAGCGCGGGCGTAGACGTCGGGGTCATCGGGCTGCGCCGGCGGATCGTCCCACGCGCTGCCCACGTCGCCCGTGGCCTCCGACGCGAAGCGGGACACGTCGTGGTTGCCGATCATCGTGCCCATGAGCGCCCCCGAGCTCGCGAGCGCGCGCTCGGTGTTGGCGAGGCTGGCCTCGATCGCCGTGAGGCCCGCGCTCTCGCTCGCGAGCGCGTCGCGGATCGCCCACATCAGCGGAAAGTCGAACGCACTGTCGAGGCCATCCGGGCCGAGGTGATAACGGATGATCTCGGTGCCGCCCGGGCCGGGCCCGGTGAAGATCTCACCCATGGTGAACGCCGCCGCACGCGGGGCCGTGGCCGCGCGCATGGCATGCGCAATGCGCCGCGTGGTCGCGCGCGGCATCATCGGCACCGCATCGATGCGGAACCCATCGGTGTCGAAGCCCTCGTGCCACCAAAGCGCGTCCTCCACCGCCAGCTCCATCACCGCGGGGTGCTCGAAGCGGAGGTCCGGCAGGTAGGGCGTGAACCAGCACACCTCGATGAATTCCGACCACGGGCACGTGGGCGAGCCGCAGATGCACGCAGGGTCGTGCTCGTGGAACCAGCCCTGCGGTCGATGCTCGGCGACCCGCGGGTTGTCCTCGTAGAGGTGGTTGGGCACGAGATCCAAGAGCACCCGCACGCCGCGAGCATGGGCCTCGCTCACCAGCGCGCGCAGGGCCGCCTCGCCGCCGATGCGTGGATCGACCGCGCGCGTGTCGAGCGGCCAGTAGCCGTGGTAGGCCTCGTAGAGGTGATCGTCGTCGCGGCCTTCGCGGGCCTCGTCCGGATTGAGGTACACGGGCGAGATCCACAGCGCCGACACGCCCAGCGCCTCGAACGTGCCCGCGCGCAGCTCCGCGAGCACGCCGTCGAGCGTGCCGCCCGCGCGCGCGCCCACGTCGCGCGGAGGCTCGAGCACCGCCCCGCCGTCACCGCGAAAGCGATCGAGCATGATCTGATAGACGATCCCGTCGTTCCATGCCGGCGCCACCGGGTCCACCCAGCCCACGCCCTGCACCATCGCGGTCCGGCGCCCGGCGGCGTCGCTCACCGTGGCGTGCACGCGGTGCTTGCCGCGGGGCAGCCCTGGGGTGCGCAGGCGAGCCGTGCCGGTCTCGGCGTCCACGCTCTCGAGCACGAGCGGCGTGCCATCGGCGAGCTCGGCCTCCACTGTGGCCGGATCGAGCGGCTGCTCGTCGAGCGCGGGGGTGAGGCGCAGCTCGATCGCGAAGCCATCGGCCGCGTCCTCGTGCACGGCCTCGATCGAGAGCCCCGGCTGCCGGCAGTCGAGCACCGACAGCCGCGAGACCTCGAGCCCGTCGCCCTCGCGATAGCTCGTGAGCGGCTGGTGCGGGTCGAGGCGGCCGCGGCCCTCTTCGACCAGCAGGTAGCCGTGGACCCCGGCCGGCAGCGCGAGCTCGGCGAGCTGCCACGCATGCGCCGGCGCGCCTTCTGGCTGCGGCTCCGCGTCTACGTGGTCTCGCATGGGCGTCGCCACGGACCACCCATCCCAGCTCCCGAGCACCGCGAGCCGCTCGCTTGGGCGTCGTGGCTCGCCCCACACCGCCACCGGGCACGTACCGTCGGCGGGCTCGCGCTCGTCAGGCGGCACACAACCCGCAGCGATTCCGAGCGACGCGACGATCCACGCCCACGCCCACGCCCACGCCGCGTGCATGCTGCCGCTGCGGCACCCTCTCGGCATCCCATCGCAGTGTAAGGGTTCTGCGGCTGCCGCGCAGCTGCGCGCGACAAAGTGTCGTGCGTGTGACAATTACTGGTGTCGCGCCGCTGAGCCGCCTCTGCTCCTGCGTTTCGTGGTAGCTGACCCGCGGCATGGGACTGCAGGATTTCATCCAACGGCTGTTGCCTCGTCAGGACGAGTTCTTCGATCTGCTCGAGCGCCAGGCTGGCGTGGCCCGCAAGGCCGCGGAGGCGCTGGCCACCTTCGCCGAGCCGGGCAAGACCGCGGCGGAGATCTCCGGGCAGGTGCAGGCCATCGAGCACGAGGGCGACAAGCTCGTGCACGAGATGGAGGAGGCGCTGGCGCGTACGTTCGTCACCCCCATCGATCGCGAGGACATCCACCTGCTCGCCTCGAGCATGGACGACGTGCTCGACTTGACCAACTACGCCGCGCGGGCGTGCGCAATGCTCGGAGTGGAGCGGCCGACCCCACCCATGGTCGAGCTGATGAAGGTGCTCGTGAAGGCCACCACGGTGCTCGCCGATGGGCTGCCCACGCTGCGGCGGCGGGCTTACGACGAGCTACGCACCTCCATGCGAAAGATCCGCGAGATCGAGAAGGAAGGCGACCGGATCCACCGCGAGGCCGTGGCCGTGCTGTTCCGCGCCGAGCAGATCGACGCCAAGGTGCTGCTGCGCGAGCGCGAGGTGCTCGAGAACCTCGAGGCCGCGATCGACCGCTGTGAGAAGGTGGCCGACACGCTCTCGAACATGGCGGTGAAGCATGGTTAGCCTGCTCATCGCCGTGATCATCACGGCGCTCGTCTTCGACTTCATCAACGGGTTCCACGACGCGGCCAACGCGATCGCCACCGTGGTGTCGACGGGCGTGCTGTCGGTGCGAGCGGCGGTGGTGCTGGCGGGCATCCTCAACTTCGTGGGCGGCATCGCGGGCACGGCGGTGGCCAAGACCATCGCCTCGGGCTTCGCCGACGCCGGCGACGTGACCCAGTCGGTGGTGCTGGCCGCGTTGCTCGGCGCGATCGTGTGGAACCTGCTCACGTGGTGGTGGGGCCTGCCCTCGAGCTCCTCGCACGCGCTCATCGGCGGGCTGTGTGGCTCGGTGGTGGCTCACGCGGGCATGACCGCGTTCAAGTGGGATGCGCTGGTCGGCAAGGTGCTGGTGCCGATCGTGCTCTCGCCCACCATCGGGTTCTTCCTCGCGTTCTTCTTCATGCTGGGCCTCTTGTGGCTGGTGCGACGCTGGCGGGCGGCCACGGTCGAGAGCTCGTCGCGCAAGCTCCAGCTATTGTCGGCAGCCACCATGGCGTTCTCGCACGGCTCCAACGACGCGCAGAAGGTGATGGGCATCATCACGCTGGCGATCGTGGCCTACGCGGCCGCGGGCCACGATCTGCCGGCCTGGACGCTGCCCTCCACCGAGGACGGCGTGCCCACCTGGGTGGTGTTCGCGTGCGCGACCACCATCGGCCTCGGCACCATGGCCGGCGGTCAGCGCATCATCAAGACCATGGGCAGCAAGATCATCCGCATCACCCCGCTGCAGGGGTTTGCGGCCGAGACCAGCGGCGCGCTCACGATCCTTGCCGCCAGCCACGTGGGGATCCCCGTCTCGACCACCCACGTGATCAACTCGTGCATCATGGGCACCGGCGCGGTCAAGCGGCTGTCGGCCGTGCGCTGGGGCGTGGCGGGCAACATCGTGATCGCCTGGGTGCTCACGATCCCGCTCAGCGCTGGCATGGCCGCGGGCTTCATGGTGCTGTTCGACGTGATCGGCCTGTAGCGGCCCTCGGACGCGGAAGGGCCGCGATGGCGGCGTCGGGACGGGTCAGCGCGCGCCATAGTTGTGCGCGCTGACCTCTTCGTTGCGATCGGTCGCGGGCGGTGGCGCGGGCGAGATCGCGGCGATTTCCGCGTACAGCTCCGGGGTCATCGTCACCTCCACGGCGCGTAGGCACGCATCGAGCTGCTCGAGGTTGCGGGCGCCGAGCAGTGGTGCGGTCACGGCCGGGTGCGCGGCCACCCACGCGATCGCGAGTGCGGCCGGCTCGTGGCCGCGCTCGCGCGCCAGCGCCCCGAAGCGCTCGGCGATCTCGAAGTTGCTCGCAGCCCCGTAGCGCACCCCGTACATCTGGTTGTCGATGATGCGCCCCTGTGCGGGTCGCTGCTCGACCCCGTACTTGCCGCTGAGCAGCCCTCCCGCCAGCGGGCTGTAGGGCAGGCAACCCAGGCCTTCTGCCGCGCACAGCGGCAAGATCTCCACCTCGGCCTGCCGCTTGAGCAGGTTGTACATCGGCTGCACGCAAGCGATGGGCGCCCAGCCGTGGCGCTCGGCGATGCCCAGCGCGCGCGCGGCCTGCCACGCCGCGAAGTTGCTCACCGCGGGGTGGGTGATCTTGCCCGCCGCCACCAGCCGCTCGAGCTCCCGCAGGCTCTCCTCGAGCGGTGTGCGCTCGTCCATGCGGTGCAGGAAGAACACATCGATGCGATCGGTGCCGAGCCGCCGCAGGCTCGCCTCCACCGCGCGCGCGAGGTGGTAGCGGCTGCTGCCGCGATCGTTGGGCCCCTTGCCGGTAGGGAAGTAGGCCTTGCTCGTGATCACCACCTCGTCACGCGCGCTCGCGCAGAGCCGCCCCAAGAGCTCCTCCGCGCGGCCCTGGTGGTAGACGTCGGCGCAGTCGAACAGCGTGATGCCGGCCGCACGGCAGCGCTCGAACATGGTGGCAGCCGTGGCCTCGTCGGCCTCGCCGCCGAACGACATCGTTCCAAACGCCAGCTTGCCGATGCGGATGCCCGTTCGTCCCAGGAAGACCTGCTCCATGGCCGCGAGGGTAGCGGGCGCGACCGAGCGCGGCCAAGGAGGCCGAGCCAGGACGTCGAGGCGCGTTGTGTTATCGTCTCTGGCTATGGTCTACGGCGCGCGAGCATGGGGGTTGGTGGCGGTAGTCGGCGTGCTCGGGTGCAATCCCGACAGCTCGGGATTCGGCGGCGGGGACACGGCCATGCCGGTCGACCCCTCGAGCAGCGGTACCAGCACCAGCACCGGTGCCGAGGTGACGACGGGACCCGTGGCCTCGACCACCGGCATCCCCGAGCCGGTCGACAGCACCGAGACCACTGTGTCCGTCGACGATGGCACCACCACTACCACCACCGACGGCACCACGACCTCCTCGGGGAGCACGACCGAGACCGACGAACCCCTCATGGTCCAGCGTTGCGCCTTCATGCGCGACCTGCTGATCCCCGATGGTGTGCCCGAGGGCGTGGTGTTGGTGATCGACATCCCCGAAGAAGGCACCATCGTCGAGCTACGGGTGGTGATACAGACCCAGCACCCGTTCGTCGGCGACCTCAGCTACGAGCTGAGTCGGAGTGGCGACACTGTCACGGTGATCGACCGCCCCGGCGCCGGCGTGCCGCACTGCAACGGTGACGACATCGATGTGCTGCTGCGCGACGGCGCGGTCGAGACGATCGACGCGGTATGCACCAACGATGGCGAGGGCCTACCGCCTGCGCTCTTCGGCGAAGCGCAGCCCGACGAGTCGCTCGGCGACACGTTCACCGGCCAACCGACCATGGGTACCTGGGAGCTGCGCGCCATCGACAATATCACCCCCGACGAAGGCTGGTTCAGCGGGTGGTGCCTGCAGATCGACTACGAGTGACCCACCGCCGGCAGCGGCCACGTGCGTGACAGCCCCGCGGCACGAGCCGCTCGGCAGCGCGCGCCACCCCCAACGACCAGCGGAGATCGCACTTCCTCACGCCCGTGCCCGGCCGGCCGCCCGCTCGCTTCTCGTCCGCTCCGGTGCGCGGGCCCGCGCATGGGGCTCGGGGCCCTGCTGCGGCCTTGGTGAGCTGCCTCGCGCTTCGTGCTTTGCGCGAAGCTCTGGCCCCCGCCACACTAGGGGCCCCTGCGGGGGTAGAGGCAGGACGAGCGAGCTGTGACAAGGCACCAGGCGGTCTTCTTTCGACGGCTGATCTACGTCTACGACCTCTTGATCAGCACGCTGGCGTTCTTCGCCTCGCTGTGGATCCGGCAGATGCTCGCGATCCTGCAGCGCGAGGGATCACTACCCGACGTGATTGCTCGCCTCGACCTCGGGCCCATCACGATCCCCGACTACTACCCGCTCCTCTGGGGCCTGTGGCCGCTGTGGTTCATCGCGCTCTACTTCGGCGACAGCTCCGACTTCCGGCTGCCGTACCCGCGCGTCATCGGCCGCTACCTGCGGGTGGTGGGGCTCGGGCTCGTACTGTTCATCGCCGCCACGTTCGCGTTCAAGGTGGCCTTCATCGCGCGCACGTTCGTGCTGCTGTTCGGCGGGGTGCAGCTCGTCTCGCTCCTGCTCGGTCGCGTGCTGCTCGTCGAGGTGCTCTCGCTGTTCCAGCGCCAGTCGATCGACGGACACCGCGTGCTGGTGGTGGGGCGGGGCGAGCAGGCGCTGGCGTTCGCCCGCTCGATGCGGGTCGGCGCGCCGTGGAACAACAAGCTCATCGGTCACGTGGAGGTGCCGGGCGAGCTGGTGGCGCCCGATGCCCCGGTACCCGTGGGTCAGCTTCGCGACCTCGACAAGCTGCTCGACGGGCAGCCGATCGACGAGGTGGTGTTCGCGGTACCCGACCAGGCGCCCGAGACGTTCGAGGAGGCGCTGCGGCACTGCGAGGAGCGCGGGGTCGACGTGCTACTCACCATGCCGCCCGACGTGCCGCGCGCCGGCAAGATCGAGGTCGCCCAGATGACGGGCTACGACCTGCCGATGATCGGCATGCGGCGCACGCCCACCAGCGAGGGCAGCCTGCTGCTCAAGCGCATGCTCGATCTCACCGGCGCCATCGTGGGCCTCACGCTGCTCTCGCCCATCCTCCTGGCCACCGCCATCGCCGTCAAGGCCACCGACCGTGGGCCCATCATCTTTTCGCAGGTGCGGTCGGGTCGCAACGGACGCAAGTTCCGGATGCACAAGTTCCGCTCGATGGTGACCAACGCCGAGAAGCTCAAGAAGGATCTCGAGAAGCTCAACGAGATGGACGGGCCCGTGTTCAAGATCAAGCACGACCCGCGCATCACCCGGGTGGGCCGCTTCATCCGCAAGACCAGCATCGACGAGCTGCCGCAGCTCTTCAATGTGCTGTTCGGCGACATGAGCCTCGTGGGGCCGCGCCCGCCGTTGCCCTCCGAGGTGGCGCAGTACCAGCCATGGCAGCGGCGGCGGCTCTCGGTCAAGCCGGGCATCACCGGCCCCTGGCAGGTCTCGGGCCGCAACGAGATCAGCTTCGAGGAGTGGATGAAGATGGACCTCGAGTACATCGACAACTGGTCGCTGTGGCTCGACCTCCGCATCATCTTCATGACGATCCCGGTGGTGCTGATCCACAAGGGCGCGAGCTGAGCGGCGCGTAGGGCTTCAGGGCACGGGCCAGGGATCGAACGAGAAGCGTCGGATGCGGACGGTCCACGCGGCCAGCTCGGACGCGCGAGCACCCGCGGTACCCACTTCCTGCACGGCGGTCGCGAGCGCCTGCCAGCGAGCCTCGCGGCGGTCCGAGCCGGTCTCCTCGCCGAGCTCCAGCAGCACCTCGCCCAGCGTGGCGCGCTCGCTGCGGTGCAGCGCCTCGAACAGCCGCGCCGCATCGCGCGGGCGACCGACCTGGATCGCCAGGAGCGTGAGCACGCCGCGACAGCTGCCGTCGGCCACATAGGACGGCAGGAGCCCCACCTCGATCTCGGCCCGCAGCAGCCGATACGTATTGACGAGCGCCTTGGCCAGCCGCGGCGAGCCCACCACCGCGTTCAGGCGCTGGAGGAACGCCACCTCCTCGGGATCGAGCGCAAGCGCCACGTCCTGCGCGAGGTCGGCATCGAGCTCGTCTTGGAGCTTGCGCGCTTCCAGGTCCACGGGCCGTATGATCGAGGGCTCTGCCGGCGAGGGCCGGCCTGGCGTCGCGGGCGCCTCGGCCTTCGCGGGCGCCTCGGCCTTCGCGGGCGCCTCGGCCTTTGCGGGCGCCTCGGCCTTCGCGGGCGTCTCGGCCTTCGTGGTCACTTCCCCCGTCACCAGTGCCGCCACCGACTCGTCCGCCGCCGCGCGCCTAGCCTCTGCCACGCGCTCGCTCGCCACGCGGGCCTCCGCCATCGGTACGCCGGGCCGTACGAGCACCTGGCTCACCAGCGAGGCGAAGCCATCCGCATCGATCGGCCGCAGTGAGAACGGGATCTGGAAGATCTTCTCGAGGTAGCTCCGCGGCGTGGGGTCGACGTCGTCCTCCTCGGCCTCTGCCGCCCCCGGGGCCCCATGATGCAGCAACCGATCGAAGTGCAGCGCCAGCGAGCGCCGTAGCCAGCGCACGTCGGCCGCCACCACCACCACGAAGATCGGCGTGGACAAGAGCAGGGTCAGCGCCTGCAGCACCTCCACCACGCGTGCGGGCTCGCAGCGGTCGAGGTCGTCGACGTAGAGCACGATGCGCGAGAGCGGGGCGAGCTCGCCGTCGCCAGGACCCTCGCGCTCCACCTGGTCGAGGATCTGCTCGAGCCGTGCGAAGTCGTCGCGCACCATCGACACCAGGCCGAGGTGGCGGCGGTAGTCGTCGCCCTCGTCGCGGTCCTTCACGAACGCGTAGAACCGCTGGCCACCCTCGAGCTCCTGCAGCGCATGGCGGGCCCTCGCCACCTTCTCGCTCGCCTGGTCGGTCGCGATCTTGGCGCTGTCGAGCCCCACCGTGGCCTCCTCCAGGCGCTGGCGGGCCACCCCGAGCGCGCCCTCGCTCGGTCGCATCAGGTCTCGCAGCGCGCGGTCGACGAGTCCCTCGGCGGCGGCCCGCTGCGTGGCGTAGACCGCATAGGTCGCGCGGGTCTGGTCGATCCGCGGCTGGATGATCGCCCACCACGCCGACGCCGTGCCCACGACCCCGGTGCACACTCCCGCCGCCGAGGTGGCGATCGCGATCGACGGGTCGAGCCACGAGCGCCACCACCCGCGCCACCACGCGATCCCGAGCACGATCCCCACCACCACCAGCGCCATCGCAGCCACGAGCGCGATGCGAGACCAGCGGCCGCGCGACCAGACCCAGCGCAGCGTGACCCGCAGCGCCGCGATCGGCCCGCGCACGGTCAGCCGCGGCACGACCTCGGCCGCGGCCTCCCCCGGGGGCGTGGGTGCAGGCGCAGGCGTACCGACCGGCGCCAGCGCCTTGACCACCGCCAGCTCCTCCTCGACCCGCTTCACCTCGGTCTCGCGGCGCTCTCGCTCCACCCGCGCCTCCGCGAGCTGGGCCTCGGCCTTGCGCAGCTCGAGCTTCGCCTGCTCGCGCCGCTGCTTGCCCTCCGACACCTCGGCCAGTAGGCGCGCGCGCGTGTCCTCCACGGGCTCGGCAGGGCTGATGATCGCCGCGAGCTCGTCGAACACCCGCGTGACCAGGCTGGCCCACAGGTTGGGCTCGGCGAAGTGCCAGGCGTTGAACGAGATCTGGGCCACGCGGCCGTGCCAGCGCTGCTGCAGCGCCACGAGACCCGCCTCGTCGCTCTGTGCCTGTAGTCGCGTCGCCACGCGCGTGAATGCGGCGCTGCGGGTCTCGATCTCCGCCTGCAGCCGGCTCATGAAGAACGACTTGCCCGAGCCCCAGTCGCCGAACAGCCCCACCGACAGCGGGGTATTGGTGCGGCGCGAGCAGATGAGCCGAGCGAACGCTCGGGCCTCCGCCCGCACCCCCAGGCAATCGATACCATGCCGCTCGTCGGCGGTGAGCGTGGGGACGAACGACCACGACGCGCTGGTGGTGCGGCTCGCACCGGCGGCCGCGCCCCCCTTGTCGCCGGTGCGGCGCGTCGCCTGCTCGAGCTGCTCGAGCAGCGGTGCCTCCACGCGGGCGCCGCTGCCCGGCTGCCCCCGCGAGCGCAGGAACGCCGCCACCGCGGCCTGGGTGCGCGGTCCATAGACGCCGTCGACCACCACCCGCTGCCCCGCGCGTGCGAGCAAGCGCTGGAGGTGCTCGACCTCCTTGCCCTGCTGGCCGCGGACGATCGCCTCCGACATCGCCTCCCACGATACTGGCACGGCCCGCTCTGCTCGCTGCGGGAGGTGCGGAGGAAAGGCCGTCGGGCGCCGTCATCGACCGGAACCGCCCATGAAGATCCGGCGTCCCGGTCCGCGAGCCCTTCAAGGCTGGCTCGCGGACCGGGGCCGGGATGCGATCGAATGCGTCGCGCGGTGGCCGGCTAGTCGTCGACGACCGTGATCGACGCCGCGGGTACCTGGAGGCTCCTGGGGGGAAAGCCCGCTTGGGTCCGCGGCCGGGGCGCGCAAAGCTGCATCACGTTCGACATCGGGGGGGGCGATGACCGTTCCGACCCTGGGGCCGGCCGGTCCAGGCTTTAGTGGAAACCGTGACCCAATCGATCACGCAATTCCGTCAGCCCCTGTTCTTCGATGGCTCTGGAGCGATGCAAATTGCGCAAATCACGCGGAGTGTGAGCCTTAACCATCCCCGGCCTCAGGGAAAAACCTAAGGGTTCTCGAATTCTCGCCCCGCGTGAGCGATAACGCGCGGCTTTCGGGTAAGGGTACGGTGGACACAGAAAAGCAAGGCGTTTGCATGATCGGTTGCGTCCTCGTTCACACTCAAGGCCTGCGATGCCCGACCATGCCTCCCGCTCTGCGAACCCTCACAGCCTGAGGACTCCCTCTCTCACGCGCGTCACTCCGCCGAACATGCGACTCACCTTCGAGCGACCCGATGCTGGCACCGAGCTCGTCCGCACGGTCTCGGGGCCGAACCCCCCCTCCACGGTCGAAGTCCGCTTCGAGCCGCTCACGCCCACCGAGCAGCTGTTCGGGCAGCCCACCGCGTGGTGCAACGCGCCGGGCCCCGGTCAGGCGCTCGTCTACAACGTGCCCGTGCCCGTCGCCGGTGGCACCACCAGCGGTACGCTCACCGTGACCTCCACGTCGAGCGCGGCCGGTACGCTCATCCCCGTCAAGGTCAAGCACAACGTCTGATCTCCCGCGGGGCCCCGCGGCCCCGCCGAGCCGTTCGATGTCCGCGTTCGACACCCACCCCGAGGAGCTCGCCGACGACTCCGCCACGCTGCAGACGCGGCGCGTGTGGCAGGCCGCCGGACGGCAGGACCTCGACTTCGAGAGCCAGGCCCTGCGCAACCGCCTGCGGACCAAGCTGTTCGGAGTCGATGCTCCCCCGATCGCCATCGGGCGCTTCACCGTGCTCGAGACGGTGGGCTCGGGCGGCATGGGGGTGGTGTACGCGGCCCACGACAAGGAGCTCGACCGCCGCGTGGCGGTGAAGCTCCTCCGGCCCGCCCGCGAGGACGACGCCTCGGTGGGCAAGGGCCGGCTGCTGCGCGAGGCCCAGGCGCTCGCCAAGCTCTCGCACCCCAACGTGGTCCAGGTCTACGAGGTCGGCACGTTCAACGACCGCGTGTTCCTGGCGATGGAATTCCTGCCGGGCCCCACTCTCCGCACCTGGCTCATGGACGAGCCGAGGTCGTGGCCGGTGGTGCTGCGGCACTTCATCGAGGCCGGCCGGGGCCTGGCCGCCGCACACCAGCAGGGGGTGATCCACCGCGACTTCAAGCCCGCCAACCTGCTGTTCGGTGCCGACGATCGCGTGCGCGTGGTCGACTTCGGCCTGGCGCGGGCCGCTGGCGACGTGCGGGTCGAGCCCACCGGCGCGAGCGCGAGCAGCGGGGCGGGCGTGGACGATTCCTCGCGCGTGTTCGCCACCGAGCTCACCCTCACGGGCGAGATCATGGGCACCCCGGCCTATATGTCGCCCGAGCAGGCGCGACACGAGGCCGTCGACGCGCGCAGCGACCAGTACAGCTTCTGCGTCGCGCTCTACGAGGCGCTGTTCGGCGTGCGCCCGCACGTGGGGCGCAGCACCGCCGAGGTGCTCGTCGCGGTGGCCGAGGGCCAGGTTCGCCCGCCGCCGCGCAACACCAAGGTCCCGAGCCGCATCGTGCGGGCGATCATGCGTGGGCTCTCGGCCGAGCCGGCCCAGCGCTTCCCCTCGATCGAGGCGCTGCTCGACGAGCTCACGCTGCGCGAGCGCGGGCGCTGGCGCCTCTTGGGCGGCGCCGCGGTGGTGGTGGTGGCCGGGCTCGGCATGCTCGCGCTCGCGGGCGAGCCCCCGTGCCCCTCGTTCGACGAGGCGCTCGACCAGGCGTGGAGCGGTGACCGGCGGGCCGAGGTCGCGTCCGCGTTCGTTGCCACCGGGGCCGCGGGCGCCCAGTCGTCGCTCGAGCTCGCGAGCGAGCGCCTCGATGCGTATGCGAGCGAGTGGCTCGACGCCCGTCGCGATGCCTGCGAGGCGCACCTGGTGCGGCGCGAGCAATCGGCGGAGCTGCACGATCGGCGCGTGGAGTGCCTGGCCGAGCGCCGGGCCGAGCTCGCGACGCTGACCGGGGCCTTTGCCGCCGCCGACGTCGCGGTGGTCGAGCAGGCCCCGCTGGCCGCGGCCGAGCTCTCGCCGATCTCCGAGTGTGGCGACCTCGCGCGGCTGCAGCGACAGCCTCCCATGGACGCCGAGCGGCAGGAGCTGCGCGTGCGCCTGGCCGAGGCGCGGGCACAGTACAAGGTCGGGCACTACGAGCCCGCGCTCGCGACGCTGGCGGCGGTGGCCGGTGATGCCCACGCGCAGGCGGCTCCCGAGCTCGAGGCCGCGGCGCTGTTCCACCGCGGCTTCATCCACCAACGCCGCCGCACCCATGACGTGGCCAACGCCGCGTTCGAGCAGGCGGCCGAGCTTGCCGAGCAAGGAGCCGACGACGAGCTCGCCGCGCAGGCGTGGATCTTCCGCGCGCGCAGCCAGGCCATGCTCGGCCACATCGAGCAGGCCGATCAGAGCGTGCGGCTGGCCCGGGCCAAGGCCAAGCGCCTGGGCGAGGCTCGTCTCGAGCAAGAGGTCCGCGAGTCGCAGGCCGTGGTGGCCTGGCAGGCCGAGCGCATGCCGGAGGCCATCGAGGGCCAGGCCCTCGTGGTCGAGTGGGTGCGGGGGACCCTCGGCGACGAGCATCCACGCACCGCCGATGCGGAGCACCGGCTCGCCAACATGCTGAGCGACGATGGTCGCCACGCGGAAGCACAGGCGCGCTACTCGCAGGCGCTCGCGGTGCTGGAGCGGACGCTGGGCCCCGAGCACCCCGAGCTCGGGCGCGTGTGGTTCGACATGGGCGTCGATCACCGTGAAGCTGGCCGCAAAGCGGAGGCCGTGCGGGCGCTCGAGCAGGCGGAGCGCCACTTCGACGCGGCCGTGGGCGCCCGCGCGCCCGAGCAGCTCGACATCCACGAGCTGCTCTCCGATCTCGCGGTGGCCCGTGGAGATCTCGACGAGGCCAAGCGCCGCGCCGACCTCGCGCTCGAGCTGTCCGAGCTCCCCAGCGCATCGCCGAGTGAGCGGCTCGATGCGCTGGTGTTGCACGCCAACGTCGACGGCCAGCGCAAGGATCACGCCGCCGCGGAGCGCAGCTGTCGCGCGGTGCTCGAGCTGCTCGAGAGCGGCTCGTTTGCTCCCCACGACCAGATCCGCGGGCTCTACACGCGGATGGCGCTGGTCGAGCAGCTGGTCGCGCTCGGTCGCCATGCCGAGGCCGAGGTCGAGGCCGAGCGCTTGCTCGCCGCGCTCGCGCTCCGCGACGACGAGTCGCTCGCACCGCTGCGAGACGTGGCCTCCAAGGCTGCCGCCGAGGCTCGTGGGAAGCGTGAGATCGCGGCGATGCCCCCGAGCCCCGGGCTCGTGCCGCGCTGACGTGGCGATCGCGGGCGGGCGCCCGATGCCGCCGCTTCTGGCTGCCCACGATCCTCGGGGCTGCTGTAGGATTCTGCCCGTGCCGACCGATCCGGAGCTGCTCGAGGCCTGGCGCCGCGGCGACCTCGCCGCGGGGGACGAGCTGTTCAACCGGCACTTCGCTGCGATCCACCGGTTCTTCCGCAACAAGGTCAGCGACGGGCGTCTCGAGGATCTCGTGCAGCAGACGTTCGTGGCGTGCGTGGAGGGGCGCGAGCGCTTCCGCAACGACTCCACCTTCCGCACCTACCTGTTCGGCGTGGCCAACAACCTCTTGCGCGATCACTACCGGGCCCAGAAGCGCGAGCCCGAGGCGCTCGACTTCGGCAAGAGCTCGGCGATCGACGTGGGCGCGGGTCCCTCCACCGTGGTGGGCAAGCGTCGCGAGGAGCGGCTCTTGCTCGAGGCGCTGCGCAACATCCCGCTCGACAGCCAGATCGTGCTCGAGCTCTATTACTGGGAGGAGATGTCGGCCTCGCAGACCGCCGAGGTGCTGGGCATCCCCGAGGGCACCGTGCGCGGCCGCGTACGGCGGGCCAAGGAGCTGCTCAAGAAGGAGCTGGCCAAGCTCGCCCGCTCGCCGCAGGAGCTCGAGACCACAGTGGGCAACCTCGAGCGCTGGGCCGCGGCGCTGCGCCAGCAGATGTCCAAGGTGAGCTGACCAGCCAAGCCCCCCGCAATCGCTGGTAGGCGAGCAAGCAACGAGATGCCCCCGAGGGGGCGAGCGAGCGGGCTGCGCTGGCAATTCGCGCGGGCGATCACTCTTCGCAGCGCTGGCAGGCATCGGAAGCGGCGATGCATTGCTGCTCGGCGCGTAGGCATGCCTGCTGGTAGCGCGGCTCGTCGGGGTGGCGGGTGGCGAGCTCGCAGATCTGGGTCTCGAGCTCGCAGGTGGCCTCGGCCAGGCCGCACAGGCGATCGCAGCGGGTGTCCGTGTCGCGCCGCGAGCGGGCCGACAGGCGGCGCTTGCCCTCGCGGCGCCGCTCGGCCGGGGAGTCGGGGGCCGCGCTCGTGAGCTCCGCCCCCTCGTAGTCCGGCTGCGTTCCGGGGCTGGCGGTGGGCGTGGGCATCGGTTCCGGCGGGCCCGGCTCGGGGTCGACGGTCGGCTCGTCGCCGGCCTCGTCGCCGTCATCGATGGGCGGCGTGGGCTCGATCCCCTCGCCTTCGGACGGGTCCACGGCCTCTTCGAAGCCCGACCCCGTCACGTTCGGCGGCGTGACCGTGGGCGTGGCCATGGCCACCATGATGCCCTCGCCGGCCAGCGCTGCGTCGTTGCGCACGAGCTCGGCCTCGATCTCGGCGAGCGTCCAGCCGTGCACGTCGCGGTGGGGCGCCTGGCTGCCCTCCTTGAGCTTGCAGGCGACCAGCGGCAGCGCCGCGAGCCCGAGCACCCAGATCCTAGGCGTCATCGCAGCCCTCACAGGCCTTCGTGGCGTGCTCGCAGTCGAGAGTGGCCCGCTCGCAGGCGGCTTGGTAGCGGAGCTCGTTGCCGTGCTCGTCCACCAGGCCGCAGATGCGGTCGCGCAGCTCGCAGATGTTGGTCGCGAGCCCGCAGATCCGCTCGCAGCGAGCTCCGGCGTTGCCTCCGCCATCGCCCGCGGGCAGGCTGTTGCGGCCCTCGCTGGTGCGGGCCTGAGACACCCCGCCGGGCAGCGGCAGGCCGATCGAGAGCATCGCGTCCTCGTAGCCCGCCAGCTCGTTCACGTAGCCCGACAGGCCATCATCGATGGCTCGGTAGGCCTCGGGCTCTTCGGCACCCCCGGCCGTATCGGCCACGGCGGCTTCGCCGGGGTGATCGGCGGACGGCTTGTTCTTGCCGCACCCGACCACCAGTACCGCACCTGCCAATACCCCCGCGAGCACGCCGAGCCATGCCGGCGAACGGCTGGTGCAAGATGGGCTGCTCGACCTGCTGGACCTGCTGGACCTGCTCGACCTGCTGGGCATGGAGGACGGCATGGGAGGCCCGAGCATCCCCCCGGGTCGGGGGTCGGCGCAATCACAGGGCCTGCGCGTCATCGCGGGGCCCGAACGCTGCGCGAGCGCGAGGCCTTACAGGACCGCGATCGCAAGGCCAAAGGATCGCGTGCGCTGGTGCTCGGGCTTCGAAATGGTTGCCGAAGCGACCCCGTCGGGTAGATCGCTCTGGCACCATGGCACGTGCCAAGGGGCGCGCGACCATCGTCGAAGCGGCCGCGCCCTGGAGGAGACGCCCGTATGTCCCACGCTGCCTGGATCCGCACGACCTCGCTCCTGGCCACGCTCGGCTGGCTCGCCACGGGGTGTGGCACCAGCTCGGCCAGCGCCGTCGCCCCCACCAAGGCCCCGCAGGCGGCCGCCACCTCCGATGGCGCGCCGCCCCACGTGTTCACCGCGCGGCGCCACCCGCCGCGCGTGCACGAGCTGCCGCCCGCGCCGGATCTGGCCGCGTTGCCGCCGATGATCGATCGCACCCGTACGTGCTTTGCGGCCGAGGTGCCCGAGGACTCGGGCTGGGCCCCGCCGCCCACCCGCCATCGCCGGCCCACCAAGAAGGCCAAGAAGCGCTCGCCCGGGTTCGTGCCCTACGCCGGGGGCAGCGGTGGGGGCGTCGCGAGGCCCAAGTCGCCCAAGCCGGAGACGCGGGCCGGCGGGGCGAACAAGTCGAGCGGCGACGCGCTCGGCAGAGCGCTCGGCGGCATCGACGACGGCGGCGCGCCCAGCTCTGCGCCGCCCGCCCAGCCTGCGCCCGAGCCCGCGCCGGTGGTCGCCAAGGACGAGCCCCGAGACATGGGCAAGCGACCGCTGGCTCCGCTCCCGAACGAAGAGGTGCCCGCCCTCGCCGAGGATCCCGACGACGGCTACCACGACTGGGGTGCGGCGATCTACCTGAGCAACGACGACACCATGAGCCTGTCGTCGGCGCAGCGGGTGATCTTCGCGATCGACGGGTTCTTGCCGTTGCCCGCGGAGCACATCCGGCCGCACGAGCTGCTCAACTATTTCTCGTTCGATACCAAGGCGGTCGGCGAGGACGACGACTTCTCGGTCGAGAGCTCGATCGCGCCCGACCCCGAGCAGGAGGGGATCTACAGCCTGGCCATGGCGGTGCGCGGGCGCCCGCTGGCGCTCGAGGAGCGGCGCAACGCCAACCTCTCGCTGGTGATCGACCGCTCGGGCTCGATGTCGGCCGAGGGCCGCATGACGTATCTGCGGCGCGGGCTCGAGCAGATGACCAGCCAGCTCAAGACCGGCGACATGGTGCACCTGGTGCTGTTCGACCACGAGGTGTGCACGGCGGTCGAGAACTTCGTGGTGGGCCGCGACCGGCCCGCGGTGCTGGCGGACGCGGTGCGCCAGCTCGAGCCGCGTGGCTCCACCGATCTGCACGCCGGGCTCACCGCGGGCTACCAGCTCGCCGATCGCACCTACGTGCCCACCTATACCAACCGCGTGGTGATGGTCACCGACGCCATCGCCAATACCGGCATCACCGACGAGCAGCTCATCGCCACCGTCGGCAAGTACTACGACGAGCGTCGCATCCGGCTCTCGGGCGTGGGCGTGGGCCGCGAGTTCAACGATGCGCTGCTCGACAAGCTCACCGAGCGGGGCAAGGGCGCCTACGTGTTCCTCGGCTCGGAGGCCGAGGTCGATGCGGTGTTCGGCCCGCGCTTCATCTCGCTCGTGGAGACGACGGCCAACGACGTGCACTTCCAGCTGCACCTGCCGCCCTCGCTGCGCATGAACGTGTTCTACGGCGAGGAGAGCTCCACCGTGAAGGAGGACGTGCAAGCGATCCACTACTTCGCCAACACCTCGCAGCTGTTCCTCTCGGATCTCATGGCGCGCGGCGGCAAGCTCCGCGAGCAGGACCAGGTGATGCTCACCATCGAGTACGAGGACCCCGAGAGCGGCGATGAGATGCTCGAGGAGTACGCGTTCACGCTGGGCGAGATCGCAGAGGCCGATCGCAACGTCCGCAAGGGGCGGATGATCATGCAGTTCGTCGACGGTCTGGCGTTCATGGCGTCGCGGCCGGTGCCGAGCATGTGGGGCGCGCGCGGGGAGTCGTGGGAGGACGGCGAGGCGTGGGAGGCCTGCGAGGACGGGCGTGGCGAGCTGGCGACGCTGGCCAAGGGCCTCGAGGAGGATCCCGAGGTGCGACGCGTAACGGAGCTGTGGGACAAGTACTGCTCCCGCTACTCGCAGCCACGCGAGCCGGTGCGGCGGGCCCCGCCCACCGAGGGCTGGCCGTCGGCCTCCGGCCGCTGAGCCGCGCGCTCGCGGTCGCGTCGGACCGGTGACGCGGGTGATCGCGGTCACCGGCGTCGAGCGGCGAGCGATGATTCTCGCGCTTGCTGGCGCGTGGCCGGGCACACTGATTGCGATGGCTCGCTCTCGACGCTCTCGGCGCTCGCCTCGCGTTCTCGATCGCCAGCGTGGCGGCATGCTCGCCCTCGTGGCGCTGGCGCTGGTGGCCACGGCCTGCAGCGCCAGCCGCGGCTTGCAACGCCGGGCCCCGCCTGCGGACCTCGATGACGCGCCCGCGGTCTTGGTGTGGGAGGGGCTGGCCCGCCCCGAGCTGCTCCACACGATCGCATCGTGGCTCGCGGCCGCCGACTTCGGGCAGGACCCTTGTCCCCGGGTGGAGCGTGACGGGGATGTCGCCGTGGTGATCGGCGACTGCACCACTGTGTCCGGATCCGAGCGAGTGGGCCGGGCTCGCCTCGTCACGCGCGGCGACGAGCTACGCGCGCGCCTGCACGGCTTCGGCGACGGGGAGCAGCGCGTCTGGGGAGACGTGCGCGTGACCACCGAGGGCCAGCCCCATTTCGAGCTCGACGTGCGCGTGGAGATGAGCGAGCCCATGAAGGATCTGGCACCCGGCGCCACTTGGCTGGCGATCGACGCGAGCGGTCACCGAGACGCGCGCGGGCGCTGGTCGGTGAAGGGCGAGCTTGCAGCCGACGGCAGGGGGCGTGTACGCATCCGCGGCACCGACATCGAGCTCGACGAGGATCGTTGTGCCAGCGAGCCGCTCGACGGTCGCACCGAGCTGTGGGCGGCCGAGCGCCACGTGGAGATCCGCTACGATGGCTCGCGCGACTGCCAAGAGCCGGGCACCGCTCGCTGGCGGCTGGACGGCATGGATCAGGGCGAGCTGATCGGCATCTCGGGCGACTCGGGGTGCTCGGTCGCGTCGCCACGGGGGAGCGTCGGGCTCGGGGGCTTGCTCGTGCTCTTGGCGGCGGTTGGTGGCCTGCGGCGACGCCGTCCGCGGTTGCGGTGATCCGAGCCCGGCCGCAGCGAGCGACCGGTCGCTGATCGATGGACGCTCACTCGCGAAGCGAGCGGTCGTCGAGCCACGCCTGCACCGCTTGCAGCTCCTCGGCCGCGGGCATGCCCGCGCTCGTCAGCTCGCCGTGGGCCGCGTTGGCCAGCGCTTCGGCGCGGGCTCGATCGCCAGCTAGCCACGCGGCCTTCGCCACCGCGAAGCGAGCTCGGCCCAGCTCGGCGGGAGCCGTATCGGCCGCCTCGCGCATGCGTAGTGCTTGCTCGAACAGCGGCAGCGCCAGCTCGACCTCACCGAGCGCGAGGTGACACGCGCCACGCCCCAAGAACGCGTTGGCCACCCCCGGGTGCTCGGGCCCGGCGGCCTTGCGCTGGAGCCGTTCGGCGCGTTCGAAGTAGGGCAGGGCCTCGCGGGCCGCTTCACGCTGGAGCAGCGACTCGCCGATCGAGCTCAGCGTGGAGACGAGGCCCGGGTGCTCGGTCCCGAGCAGCCGCTCCTTGCCCGCCAGCGCGCTCCGAAGGTGCACGAGCCCCTCTTCGAGCCGCCCTTGCTCGGCGAGCACGGTGCCGAGGTTGTTCTCGGCGAAGACGGTGTTGAGGTTGTCGGCCCCGAACAGCTCCACCTGCGCGGCGTGGGTCTGGCGAAAGTACTCGGTGGCCTCCTCGAATTGCCGGCTCGCCGCCAACGCAGTGGCGAGGGTGCTCAGCGCCGAGGCGGTGGCGTGATCCAGCTTCCCGCCGCGCTGGTAGATCGCCAGGGACCGGCGTGCCTCGTCGATCGCCCGCTCGATCTTGCCCTCCTCGAGGTCGAGCAGGCTCAGGTTGCGCAGGGCCAGGGCGAGGCTCCGGGACTCCGGGCCCACCGACGACGTGGCCAGCTCGTGGGTGCGCTCGAACGCGGTGCGAGCCTCGTCGAAGCGACCGAGGTCTTGCAGGCTCACCCCGAGGTTGTTGAGCGGGGCCAGCAGCTGGGGGTGATCGGAGCCGTACACGGCCTCGAAGAGCTCGATCGCGCGTCGCTGGTACCCGACCGCCTCCTCGTAGCGCCCGAGGCCGATGAGCGCGTCCCCGATGTGGGTCAGCGTGGTGGCCCGCGCCGGATCGTCGTCCTCGAGGGCGCGCTCCTGCAGCGCCTGGGCTTGCCGTAGATCGGCCATGGCTTGCTCGTGATGTCCCGCCTGGAGGTAGACCACGCCGCGCGCATCCAGGCGCCGGGCCTCCAGCGCATCGGGTCGACCCAGCCGCGCGAGCCAGCCGCGCGCCTGCCGATCCCAGCCCTCGGCGCCCTCGATGTCCGAGTGCTTGTAGCCCACGGTGTAGATCGCCGCGGTCGCCACGTCGGTGGCCAGCCGATCGTCGCCGGCCTCGATGGCCGCGGCCATCGCCTCCTCGAGCTCCACCCGCGCATCGTCCATGCGATCGGTGGTCTGGTGCACGCTCGCCAGCAGCAGCAGCGCTTCCGCCAGGGGCAAGGGGTGGCCGAGCGAGCGTGCCTGGGTCGCCGCCTGCTCGGCCAGCGGCAGCGCGGCCAACGGGGTGCCACCGTCCTGCAGGGTCCGTGCCTCTGCCAACTGCGTGCGGATCGCCGTTGCGGTGCTGCGCAGCTCGGGCGGCAGATCCGTGCGCCGGAGCCCCTCGGCGTCTTCGCAGGTGCTCAGCGCCGGGATGCCCCGTACCACGTCGAGCGCGTGGGACACGAGCTCGGCGTCACCGCGCTCGAGCGTCCGCACCGCGATCCGCAGCTCGTCCATGCGGCGATCGAGGCACTCCATGCGCAGGTCGAGCAGCGCCTCGGACTGGGTGCCCTGCACGTGGGTGGCCTCGCATACCGATCGTGCTTGCTCGAGCCAGTGCTCCGTCCAGCGATCGAGCGCCGCCTCGGTGCGGGTGGAGGTGTCGGCGGCGAACGGCCGCTCGGTGGCCGCGAACGCGGCCGCCAACGCGCGTCGGTGCTCGTCGTCCCACACCCCGGCCAGCCGCTCGGAGCCGATCTCGCACGGCGAGTCGCCGGCGGTGCCGAGCGCGTAGCCACCCACGGCGGTCGTGATCACGAGCCCCGCCACCGGCAGGCCCCAGCGTCGCATGCCGTGCCTGGGCTCGGGCGACAGCGCGGCGAGCAGCTCTCGCATGCTGGGCCGCTTGCGCGAGTCGACGGTGAGCCCCCGCAGCAGCGCCTGGTGAACCGCCGCGGGCACCGGTGAGCCCGCGGGGGGCGGCTTGACGCGGCCGCGCAGCACGTTGGCGGCCAGCGATGGAACCGTGGCGCCCTCGAACGGTCGCACTCCGTGCAGCGCCTCGTAGGCGGTGACGCAGAAGCTGAACACGTCGGTCTTGGGGTCGCCCGATTGCCCGCGGTGCTGCTCGGGGGACATATAGGCGGGCGTGCCCAGCACGGCGCCGGTGCGGGTGAGGTCGTCGCCGAGGCTGACGAGGTGTCCGCCGGTGGAGGTGGAGATCGGGCCGGTCGAGGGGCGCGACGCCACGAGGTTCTCGAGCGCACCGTCGGCCGCACGCGCGAGGCCGAAGTCCGCCACCGCGACGCGCCCCTCGTGGCCGACCAGCACGTTCTCGGGCTTGAAGTCGCGGTGCACCACCCCTTGCGCGTGGGCGGCCAAGAGGCCCGCGCCGGCCTGACACAGCACGTCGAGCACCTCGCGCCAGCCCCTTCGCTCTGCGGCGCGCCAGCTCTTGAGCGTGCCGCCCTCGACGAGCTCCATCGCCACGAACACGTCGGAGCCGTAGAGCCCCACGTCGTGCACGGTGACCACGTTGGGGTGGACCACCCGCGCCATCGCCTGGGCTTCTCGCAAGAGGCGTGCGCGCGGGCCCTTGTCGTCGCCGGGGTCGGGGCTGCTCGAGCGCAACAGCTTGAGGGCGATCTTGCGGTCGAGCTCGGGGTCGTAGGCCGCGTAGACCACCCCCATGCCGCCACGGGCCAGCTCGTGGAGGATCGAGTAGCGACCCACCATCGCTCCGGCCTCGAGCTTGAGCTCGTCGCCCGTGGCCCGGTCCGCACCCCGGGTCCGTGCGAGCGTGGCCGACGGGGTGACATCGCCGGGCTGGGTGGTCGATCCGCCGGGCACGCCGGGATTCTAGCTCCTGCGGCGCCCCAGCCGGCGTGGGAAACCCGCCCGGAGGTGGTAGGGTCCGAGAGAGCCGCCACAATGCCCGAACCGCGCGCCGAGCTCGTCATCGAGAACCTGTCCAAGACCTACCCCGGCGGCGTGCGAGCGCTGCGGGGCGTGAGCCTGCGCATTCCGCCGGGGATGTTCGGGCTCTTGGGGCCCAACGGCGCGGGCAAGTCCACGCTCATGCGGACCATCGCCACGCTGCAGGACCCCGACGAGGGCAGCATCAAGCTCGGCTCGCTCGACGTCCTGCGCGACAAGGACCAGGTGCGCCGCGTGCTGGGGTACCTGCCGCAGGACTTCGGCGTGTACCCACACCTCGACGCGCTGTCGCTGCTCGATCACTTTGCGGTGCTCAAGGGCATCACGGCCCGGGGCGAGCGCAAGGCGGTGGTGGAGGCGCTCTTGAACCGGGTGAACCTGTGGGACAAGCGGAAGCAGAAGCTCGGCGGGTACTCGGGCGGGATGCGGCAGCGCTTCGGGATTGCGCAGGCGCTGCTCGGGGATCCGCGGCTCATCATCGTGGACGAGCCGACCGCGGGGCTCGACCCGCAGGAGCGCAGCCGCTTCCTCAACCTCTTGTCGGAGATCGGCGAGCACGTGGTGGTGGTGCTCTCCACTCACATCGTGGAGGACGTGGCCGACCTCTGCCTGCAGATGGCGATCATCGCGGGCGGCCAGGTGCTGCGCAGCGGGGTGCCGCAGGCGGCGATCGACGAGCTGCGCGGGTGTACGTGGAAGAAGGTCATCGACAAGCAGGAGCTCGAGGCGCACCAGTCCGAGCACATGGTGATCTCCACGCGCCTCGTGGGCGGACGCACGGTGATCCACGTGTTCGCCGACGAGGCACCGGGCAATGCGTTCGTCGCGGTCGATCCCGATCTCGAGGACGTGTACTTCACCACCCTCGCCAAGGCCCAGGACCCCGCCGCGGCGTCGAAGCAGGTTGCCTGAGGAGGGTGTCGCCATGCTCGCTTCATTCTTCTCGTTCGAACTGCGCTACCGGCTCCGGCAGCCGGCGGTCTACGTGTTCTTCTTCATCTTCGCGCTGCTGATGTTCATCACCATGACCAGCGACGCGGTGACGGTGGGCGGCGGCGCCGGCCAGACGGCGATCAATTCTCCGTTCGTGATCACGCAGATGCTCGGGATCATGAGCGTGATGTCGGTGATCCTGGTGACCGCGTTCGTGTCGACCGCGGTGATCCGCGACTTCGAGCTCTCGACCGACGCGCTGTTCTTCACCAAGCCGATCCGCAAGCTCGACCTGCTCGCGGGGCGCTTCCTCGGCGCGGTGGTGGTGGCGTTCATCGTGATGATCGGAGCCGCGGTGGGCATGTTCGTGGGCACGCTGATGCCGTGGCTCGACCCCGAGCGGCTGGTGCCGTTCTCGCTCGCACCGTACGTCTACGCGCTGCTGGTGTTCGTGCTGCCCAACCTCCTCGTGATGGGCTCGTTCTTCTTCGCGATCGCAACGCTCACCCGCCGGGTGCTGGCCGCCTACGTGGGCGTGGTGGCGTTCTTCGTGGCGTACGTGATCGCCGAGCAGTTCCTCACCAAGCTCGACAGCGACACGTTGGCCGCGCTGCTCGACCCGTTCGGGATGGGCGCGCTGCGGATCTCCACGCGCTACTGGACGGTGGCCGAGCGCAACACGGCGCTCGTGCCCCTCGATGGCGCGCTGTGGCTCAACCGCGCGGTGTGGATGGGGCTCGGTGCGGTCTGCTTCGGGCTCACGGCGGCGCGGTTCTCGCTGAGCAGCCGCGCGCGCAAGCCAGCGCGCGGGGACGCCAGCCGCCCGGAGCAGGAGGCGTCGCGCACCGACACGCCGCTCGTGCTCGTGAAGCCGGGCTCCGGTCGCGGCACCAAGCTCGTGCAATTCGCGCACTCGCTGCGGGTCGAGCTCGGCATCGTGCTGCGCGGCAAGGCGTTCATCGTGGTCGCGCTGTTCGGCGTGTTCAATGTGGTCGGCGGATCGCTCGGCAGCATCGACGAGCTGTTCGGTACGCCGGTGCTGCCCGTCACCCACCTCATGCTGCGGGTGATCGAGGGCACGTTCTCGCTGTTCGTGATCATCGTGATCACGTTCTACGCCGGCGAGCTCGTGCACGGCGAGCGCCAGGCGAAGATGCACGAGGTGCACGACGCGCTGCCGGTGCCATCGTGGGTACCGCTGCTCGCCAAGCTCGGGGCGCTGTGGGCCGCGGTGTTCGTGCTGCTCGGAGTCGCGGGCTTGACCGGCATGGGCATCCAGCTCATCAAGGGCTACAAGAGCTTCGAGCTGCCGCTCTACATCGAGAGCCTGTGGGGCCTGTCGCTGTCGTCGTGGGCACTGGTGTGCGTGCTGGCGCTGGTGTTCCAGGTGCTGGTCGACCACAAGTACCTGGGCTTCCTCTTGATGCTGCTCTACTTCATCGCGCAGGAGGTGCTGGCGGTCCTCGGCTTCGAGCACGGGCTCTATCGCTTCGGGTTCTCGCCCGACACGCCCTACTCCGACATGAACCGCTACGGGCACTTCCTCGGGCCCGCGCTGTGGTATCGGCTCTACTGGACGCTGTGGTCGGCGGGCCTGCTCGTGGTCGCGAGCCTCTTGTGGGTGCGGGGCACGGACAACCGCTCGCGGCTGCGGCTGCGCGAGGCCAGGCGGCGTGCGACGCGACTGCACATGGCGCTCTTGGTGGTGCTGGCGCTCGGGATCTCCGGCGTGGGTGCGGTGATCCTGCACAACACGACCGTGCTCAACCGCTTCCAGACCAACGACGATCGCGAGGATGCGGCGGTCCACTACGAGGAGACCTACAAGGCCGAGTGGGACGGCGCTCCGCAGCCGCGGGTGGTCGCGGCAGAGCTCGCGGTCGACATCTTCCCGTACACGCGCGAGCTGTCGCTGCGGGGGACGCTCGAGCTCGTCAACAAGCACGACGCGCCGATCGAGCGGCTGTTCGTCACCATCGAGCCGACGCTCGTGGTGGAGTCGTTCGGCCTGCCCGCAGAGGCGCTGCTCGAGCACGACGAGGAGCTCGGCGTGCGGATCTACCGGCTCGAGCCCGCGCTGGCCCCTGGGGCTACGCTGTCCTTGCCGTTCGCGCTGCGGTTCTCGGAGCCCGGCTTCAAGAACGACGGCTCGAACACCGGCATCGTGGCCAACGGCACGTTCTTCGACAGCGGCTACGTGCCGCACTTCGGCTACGACCCCAACGCCGAGCTCACCGACGCCAACGAGCGCCGCAAGCGAGGCATGACCGAGCGCGAGCGCATGCGCCCGCCCACCGACATGGCCGCGCGCGCCAACACGTACATCACGCGCGAGGGCGACTGGATCCGCTTCGCGGCGACCGTGAGCACCGCCAAGGACCAGATCGCGCTCGCCCCGGGGTACCTGGTCAAGGAGTGGGAAGAGGGCGACCGCCGCTACTTCCGCTACGAGATGGACGCGCCGATCCTCGACTTCTATGCATTCCTCTCGGCCGACTACACGGTGGCGCGCGACCGCTGGAACGACGTGGCGATCGAGGTCTATCACCACGCGCCGCACGACATGAACGTGCCGCGGATGATCGAGGCGGTGAAGGCCTCGCTCGACTACTTCACGGTCGAATTCTCGCCGTACCAGCACCGGCAGGTGCGGATCGTGGAGTTCCCGCGCTACGCTTCGTTCGCGCAGTCGTTCCCCAACACGATCCCGTACTCGGAGAGCATCGGCTTCATCGCGGATCTCCGCGACGAGGACCGCATCGACTACGTGTACTACGTGACGGCCCACGAGGTGGCGCACCAGTGGTGGGCCCACCAGGTGATCGGCGGCGAGGTACAGGGCAGCACGATGCTCTCGGAGACGCTGTCGCAGTACTCGGCGCTGATGGTGATGGAGAAGACCTACGGCCGGGCGAAGATGAAGAAGTTCCTCGCTCACGAGCTCGATCGCTACCTGCGGGGCCGCGGGGGCGAGCGCGAGCGCGAGATGCCGCTGTCGCTCGTCGAGAACCAGCCGTACATCCACTACAACAAGGGCAGCGTGGTGATGTACGCGCTGCGCGAGGTGATGGGCGAATCCGTTCTGAACGGCGTTCTGAAGCAATACATTGCCGACGTGGGCTTCCAGTCGCCGCCGTTCACCACCTCGCTCGAGCTCGTGGAGCGGATCCGGGCGGCGATGCCCGAGAAGTTCGCGTATCTCATCGAGGACCTGCTCGAGACGATCACGCTCTACGACAACCGCACGCTCGAGGCCACGGCGACGCCGCTCGGTGACGATCGCTGGCGTGTGGACCTGGTGCTCGAGTCGCACAAGCTGCGCGCCGACGGCAAGGGCGAGGAGACCAAGGTGCCGATGAACGACTGGCTGCAGCTCGGGGTGATGGGCGAGGACGAGGATGCCGAGCCGCTCTACCTCGAGTGGCATCGGATCGACGCCGAGAGCACGGAGCTCTCGATCGAGGTGAGCGGCAAGCCGGCGAAGGCGGGGATCGATCCGCGGGTGCTGTTCATCGACCGCGAGCCCGACGACAACGTGCGCGACGTGGAAGTGCGCGAGTAGGGGCGCGCTGGTAGAGCGTCACTCCGGCTAGGGTACTGGCTCCCACGCGAAAGTGGTTGGATTCCACTTCAGCGTCGTTCCGGTGGGCAACTTCGTGATGTACGTGAACCCGGCGGCGACCGTGGCCGTGACTCCGCCGATGATGCAATCGCACTCATCGGTCGGGGTCACCTCGGCCTGGAAGGTCGTGGTCAAGGTCCGTCGATGGGGCCCGGGGGTCTCCAACCACACCTCCACCTGGTAGGGCGTGTCCTTTCCGCCCGTGCACTCGTCGTCCTGGCTGCACGTGACCGGGATCTCGAAGGTGCACGTCAGCTCTTCGTTGGCCTCGACCCAGGTGCAGGCCATCGCGTTGCCGTCGACCTTGGCCGATGCATGCCCCACGGCTGCCATCGTTGTGAACCCGGCCAGGAACGCCTTGGTGCCAGGGTTGTCGGTGGGGCAGTCCGACGTGTCCTTGTTGCCATCGGGGCCCGGCGGCTTGTGAGTGTCGTTCCAAGCCTGCAGCAGGGCCGGGTGCATGATCGAGCTGAGCACCAGCTTGTAGGTGAACTTGCAGCCCGCGCCGTCACACGACATGCCCGCCGTGGGGCCGTCGAGCGTGGTGGTCATCTGCGCGGTCGGGCAGCCCACCGCTCCAGCCCCGCCCGCGTCGTTGTCGGGCACCAGCGCTTGGGCTTCGTGGAGGCGCTGGGGCACGCAGGGGATCCCGTCGCCGCAGCCGGTGTCGCCACCGCTGCCGGTGTAGTCACCGCTGCTGGTGTCACCACCGTCGGTGTAGCCACCGCTGGTGGTGGTGCTGGTGGTGGTGCTGGTGCTGGTGCTGGTGCTGGTGCTGGTGCTGGTGCTGGTACTGGTACTGCTGCTGCTGCTCGTGCTGCTACTGCTGCTGGACGTTCCGCTGGTGGTGCTGCTGGCGGCACCCGAAGCATCGCTCGCCTCCCAGTCGGTCGAGCCCGAGCGGAACGCCAGGTCATCGAGCGATTCCGGCTCGACTGTGCACCCCGTGACGAGCACGAGCTCGAACGCACCAACGACCCACCAGCAAGATGAAGAACGAGACGTGACATGTTCCATACTCGGGGGACGGAAGAGCGGGCCGAACACTTGCCCCGGCGAAGCACTTTTCATTGGTGCAAATTGCCTGCCGGGCTCGGACCCGCGCGCTCGTCATTATGGAGGGGCTGCTGAGCCACGCTGCGTCCGGGCAAAGGTGGTCACCGCGACCGCCGGGGTGTGCGCGTGTAGCGCATCGCCATGGTGAGGGATGCGTGGCGCTCTCGAGCCCTGCGCTGCGTCTTCGAGGAGTTGCCTCGGTTGGCCTGGTCGTACCAGACCGCTCTCGATCGCGGGCCGTGGCCGGGAACCTGCGTCCACCGTCGGGTTTCCAAGGCTCCACATGGAGCAACCGCGTGCCGAGCTCGTCATCGAGGGCTTGTCCAAGACGTACCCCGGCGGGGTGCGAGCGCTGCGGGACGTGAGCCTGCGGATCGCTCCGGGCATGTTCGGGTTGCTCGGCCCCAACGGCGCGGGCAAGTCGACGCTCATGCGTACGATCGCCACGCTGCAAGATCCCGACGAGGGCAGCATCGAGCTCGGCTCGCTCGACGTACTGCGCAACAAGGACGCGGTGCGTCGTCTGCTGGGGTATCTCCCGCAGGATTTCGGGGTGTACCCGCACCTCGATGCGCTGACACTGCTCGATCACTTCGCGGTGCTCAAGGGGATCACGGCCCGTGGCGAGCGCAAGGCGGTGGTGGAGGCGCTGCTGCACCGGGTCAACCTGTGGGACAAGCGCAAGCAGAAGCTCGGCGGGTACTCGGGGGGCATGCGGCAGCGCTTCGGGATCGCTCAGGCGCTGATCGGCGATCCCCGGCTCATCATCGTGGACGAACCCACCGCAGGGCTCGATCCGCAGGAGCGCAGCCGGTTCCTCAATCTCCTGTCGGAGATCGGCGAGCACGTGGTGGTGGTGCTGTCGACGCACATCGTGGAGGACGTGGCCGACCTGTGCCTGCAGATGGCGATCATCGCGGGCGGGCAGGTGCTGCGCAGCGGTGCGCCGCAGCAGGCGATCGACGAGCTGCGCGGGCACACGTGGAAGAAGCTCATCGGCAAGCAGGAGCTGCGCGAGTACGAGGAGGACCTCATGGTGATCTCCACGCGACTCATCGGCGGCTGCACGGTGATCCACGTGTTCGCCGAGCAGGCCCCCGGTAACGGGTTCGTCGCGGTCGATCCCGATCTCGAGGACGTGTACTTCACCACGCTCGCCCGATCGCAGCCCGGTGCGCCCACCCGCCGGGTCGCGTGAGGACACCGGCATGCTCGCCACGATCCTTCGCTTCGAGCTGCGCTGCCGGTTCCGGCAGCCGGCGGTCTACGTGTCCTCGTTCATCTTCGCGCTCTTGATGTTCTTCATGATGTGCTCCGACGGCGTGGCGCTGGGCGGCGCCATCGGGCCGATCGCGATCAATTCACCGTTCGTCATCACCAAGATGCTCGCGGGCCTGAGCATGTTCTCGGTGGTGCTGGTGACCGCGTTCGTGTCGACTGCGGTGATTCGCGACTTCGAGCTGTCCACCGACGAGCTGTTCTTCACCAAGCCGGTCCGCAAGCTCGACCTGCTCGCGGGGCGCTTCCTCGGCGCCGTGGCGGTGGCATTCATCGTGATGCTCGCGGCCGGCGCTGGGATGGCGAGCGGCACGCGGATGCCGTGGCTCGACCCCGCGCGACTGGTGCCGTTCTCGCTGGTGCCGTACGCATACGCGCTCGTGGTGTTCGTGCTGCCCAACCTGCTCGTGATGGGCTCGTTCTTCTTTGCGGTCGCCACGCTCACGCGCCGGGTGCTGGCCGCCCACCTGAGCGTGGTGGCGTTCTTCGTGGCGTACGTGGTGTCCGAGCAATTCGCTCCCCGCCTCGACAGCGACATGGCGGCTGCGCTGCTCGACCCATTCGGCCTCAGCGCGCTGCAGATCACCACCCGCTACTGGACGGTGGTCGAGCGCAACACCGAGCTCGTGCCCCTCGGCAGCCTGCTGGGGCTCAATCGTGCGGTGTGGCTGTCGCTGGCCGTAGCTTGCTTCGGGCTCATGGCGTGGCGGTTCTCGTTCACCAGGCGCGCGCGGAGGCCCTCGCGCGGGGACGAGGGGTGGCAGATGGACCCGTCGCGCGTCGACACGCCGCTCGTGGTGGTGAAGCAGGAATTCGGTCGCGGCACCACGCTGGCCCAGCTGCTGCGCTCGCTGCGGGTCGAGCTCGCCATGGTGCTGCGCGGCAAGGCGTTCATCGTGGTCGCGATGTTCGGCGCGTTCATCGTGTACGGTGGGTCGAACGGCATGACCGAAGTGTGGTTCGGCACGCCGGTGCTGCCCGTCACCCGCCTCATGGTGGAGGTGATCGGCATGCTCGCGCCTCACTTGATGATCGTGATCACGTTCTACGCCGGCGAGCTCGTGCACGCGGAGCGCCGGGTGCACATGCACGAGCTGCACGATGCCCTGCCGGTGCCGTCGTGGGTGTTGCTGCTCTCCAAGGTCGGGGCGCTGTGGGTCGCGGTGCTCGTGCTGCTCGGGTTCGGGGGCCTCACGGGCATGGTCATCCAGCTCGCGAGGGGCTACACGAGCTTCGAGCTGCTGCTCTACGTCCAGGGCCTGTGGGGCGTGATGCTGTCGCAGTGGGCACTCGTGTGCGTGCTCGCGGTGGTGGTCCAGGTGGTGGTCGACAACAAGTACCTGGGCTTCTTCTTGATGCTGCTCTTCTTCATCTCGGAGGAGGTGATGACAGCCCTCCAATTCGGTCACGGGCTCTATCGCTTCGCGTTCACGCCCGAGACGACCTACTCCGACATGAACGGCTACGGGCACCTCCTGGAGGCGCTGCTGTGGTATCGGCTGTACTGGATCTCGTGGGCGGCGGGCCTGTTCGTGGTGGCGAGCCTCTTGCGGGTGCGAGGCACGGAGACGCGGTTGCGGTATCGGCTACGCGAGGCCCGGCGGCGTGCGAAGCGGCAGTACCGGGCGCTCCTGGGGGGGCTGGCGCTGGGGACCTCCGGGATCGGTGCGTTCATCTTCTACGAGACCACCGTGCTCAATCACTACCGTACCCGCGAGGATGACGATGACGCGGCGGCGCGCTACGAGCAGGCCTACAAGGCCGAGTGGGATGGCACCCCGCAGCCGGGTCTGGCCGCGATCGATCTCGAGGTCGACATCTTTCCGTACGAGCGCGAGATATCGCTGCGGGGGACGCTCTTGCTCGTCAACGAGCACGACGCGGCGATCGAGCGGCTGATGCTCACCGTCGAGCCCTTCCTCACGGTGGAGTCGCTGGAGCTGCCCCCCGACACGGCGCTGCTCGAGCACGACGAGGAGCTCGGGGTGAGCATCTACCGGCTCGAGCCTGCGCTGACCCCCGGGGCCGAGCTGCGCCTGCCGTTCGCGCTCCGGTTCGCCGAGCCCGGCTTCAAGAACAACGGATCGACGACTCAGGTGGTCCAGAACGGCACGTTCTTGAACACCGGATTCATTCCGCACATCGGCTACTACCACAAGAAGGAGCTGACCGACCCCAACGAGCGCCGCAAGCGGGGCATGCCCGAGCGCGAGCGCATGCGTCCGCCCACCGACATGGCCGCGCGCGAGAGCCCGTTCATCTCGCGCGAGGGCGACTGGATCCGCTTCTCGGCCACGCTGAGCACCTCCAGCGACCAGATCGCGCTGGCGCCGGGAACCCTGGTCAAGGAGTGGGAGGAGGGCGACCGTCGCTACTTCCGCTACGAGCTGGACGCGCCGGTGCTCTACATCTTCGGGATCCTCTCGGCCGACTACGAGGTGGCGCGCGATCGCTGGAACGACGTGGCGATCGAGGTCTACCACCATGCGTCGCACGACATGAACGTGCCGCGCATGATCGACTCGGTGAAGGCTTCGCTCGACTACTTCACCCGTAACTTCTCGCCGTACCAGCACCGGCAGCTGCGAATCGTGGAATTCCCGCGCTACCAGACGACCGCGGAAGCGCACCCAGGCACGATTCCGTACTCGGAGAGCCTCGGTTTCATCGCGGACCTGCGCGACGAGAGTCGCATCGATTACGTGTTCTACGTGACGGCGCACGAGGTCGCGCACCAGTGGTGGGCACACCAGGTGATCGGTGGAGAGGTGCAGGGTTACACGATGCTGTCGGAGACGCTTGCGCAGTACTCGGCGCTGATGGTGATGGAGAAGGAGTACGGGCGGGCGAAGATGAAGAAGTTCCTCGCGTACGAGCTCGACGAGTACCTACAAGGGCGCGGGATGGAGCTCGTGCGGGAGATGCCGCTGTCACTCGTGGAGAACCAGCCCTACGTGCACTACAACAAGGGGAGCCTCGTGATGTATGCGCTGCGCGAGGTGCTGGGCGAAGACGCGCTGAACAGTGTCCTAAGGCAGTTCATTGCCGATGTGGCGTTCCAGGAGCCGCCGTTCACCACCTCGCTCGAGCTCGTGGCGCGGATCCGGGCGGCGATGCCGGAGAGGTTCGCCTATCTCGTGGAGGACCTGTTCGAGACGATCACGCTCTACGACAACCGGGCGCTCGAGGCCACCGCGACCGCGCTCGGGGGCGATCGCTTCAGGGTGGATCTGGTGCTCGAGTCGCACAAGCTGAGGGCCGACGGTGAGGGTGCGGAGACGCCGGTGCCGATGAACGACTGGCTGCAGATCGGAGCATACGGCGAGGACGAGGACGCCGAGCCGCTCTACCTCGAGTGGCACCATGTCACGAGCGAGCGCACCGAGCTGTCGCTAGAGGTCACCGGCAAGCCGGCCAGGGCGGGGATCGACCCGCGGGTGCTGTTCATCGACCGCGAGCCCCACGACAACGTGCGCGACGTGGAGCTGCACGAATAGCCGCTCGAGGGGCACCGATGCTCGAATTCCTGCACTTCGAGCTGCGCTACCGCCTGCGGCAGCCGGCGGTGTACATGCTCGCGTTGATCTTCGCGCTGTTCACCTTCGGTGCGACGACCACCGACGCGGTGGCCCTGTTCGGAGGCACCGGACAGACGGCCATCAACGCTCCGCTCGTCGTCATCCGTGTGCTGGCGAGCATGAGCGTGGTCGCGGTGATCCTGGTCACCGCGTACGTGGCCACCGCCGTCACTCGCGACTTCGAGCTGCGCACCGACGCGCTGTTCTTCAGCAAGCCGATCCGCGAGGCCGGCTTCCTGCTCGGGCGCTTCCTCGGGGCAGTGGCGGTGTCGCTCTTGGTACTGCTCGCCGCGGCGGTGGGCGTGCTCGTGGGCATGGCGATGCCGTGGCTCGACCCCGAGCGGCTGGCGCCGTTCTCGGCCGCCCCCCACGTATTCGCACTCCTGGTGCTCGTGCTGCCCAACCTGTTCGTGACGGGTGCGTTCTGCTTCGCGATCGCCTCGCTCACGCGCCGGGTGCTGACGGCCTACGTGGGGGTGGTGGCGTTCTTCGTGATCTACTCGCTGGCCGACTCGCTGCTCGCGGACCTCGACCTCGCCATGGTGGGGGCGCTCGCCGATCCGTTCGGGCTGGCCGCGCTGGACTTCTCCACGCGCTACTGGACGCCGGTCGAGCGCAACACGCTGCTCATGCCCCCGGGCGGCGTGCTGTGGCTCAACCGGGCACTGTGGCTCGGGGTGGCCGCTGCGTGCCTCGTGGCCACGGTGCGACGGTTCTCGTTCGCCACGCGGGTGGGCCGGCCCAAGCGCGCGATCGAGGCCCCCGGCGAGGATGCGGCGACGGCAGCGTCGCTCGTGACGGTGCGGCCCTGCTTCTCGCCCGCCACCAGGCTCGTGCAGCTCGGGCACGTGGCGAGGGCAGAGCTCGCCACGGTGCTGCGCGGCAAGGCATTCGTCGTGATCCTGCTGCTCGGGGTGCTCAGCGTGATCGGCGGGGCAATGGGCCCCACCGACGCGTTCTACGGCACGCCCGTCCTACCGGTCACCCGCCACGTGGTGCACATCATCGATGAGCGGCTGCTCTTGCCCCTCATCATCGTGATCGCATTCTATGCGGGCGAGCTCGTGTTCGCCGAGCGCCAGGCCGGTCTCCACGAGCTGTGCGACGCCATGCCCGTGCCGACGTGGGTGCCGCTGCTGGGCAAGCTCGGGGCGCTCTGGGGCGCGGTGTTCGTGATGCTCGGCGTGGCGGGGCTCGCCGGCGTCGGCGTGCAGCTCGTGCAGGGGTACACCCGGCTGGAGCTAGGGCTCTACGTCGTGGGGCTCTTCGGGCTGTCGTTCTCGCAGTGGATGCTCTTGTGCGTGCTGGCCCTTTTCTTCCACGTGCTGGCGGGCCGCGAGCTGCTGGGGTGGCTCCTGATGCTGCTCTGCGTGATCTCGCAGGACGTGCTGCCCGCGCTCGACCTCGTGCACGGGCTCTATCGCTTCGGCTGGGCTCCCGATGCGCCGTACTCCGAGATGAACGGCTATGGGCACTTCCTGCCCGCCGTGCTGTGGTACCGGCTCTACTGGGCGCTGTTCTCCGCGGGCCTGGTGGTCGTGGCGAGCCTGCTCTGGGTGCGGGGCACGGACACGCGGTTGCGCTCGCGGCTACGCGAGGCTCGGCGTCGTGCCACACGGCTGCACATGGGGCTGCTCGCGGGGCTCATGGCCGGGGTGCTCGGGGTGGGGGCGGTGATCCTGCACGAGACCACGGTGCTCGGCCGCTACCGCACCGATGCCGACCGGGCCGCTGCGCTGGCGCGCTACGAGCGGACCTACAAGGCCGAGTGGGATGGTGCTCTGCAGCCGCGGGTGGTCGCGGTCGATCTCGAGGTCGACATCTTCCCGCACGAGCGCGAGGTGGCGCTGCGCGGGACGATCGAGCTGGTCAACGAGCACGACACGTCGATCGAGCGGCTCATGGTCCTCGTGGAGCCCGATCTCGTGGTGGCGTCGCTGGGATTGCCCGAGGCAGCGCTGCTCGAGCGCGATGAAGAGCTCGGGGTGTGGATCTACCGGCTCGAGCCCGCGCTGGCACCGGGAGCCACGCTGGCGTTTCCGTTCGAGCTGCGGTTTCGCGAGCTCGGGTTCATGAACCATGGCTCCAACACGCGCGTCGTGGGCAATGGCACGTTCCTCCACAACGAGGTATTCGTGCCGCGCTTCGGCTACGAGCGCTTCCACGAGCTCTCCGATCCCAACGAGCGCCGTGAACGGGGTCTACCGAAGCGCGAGCGCATGCGGCCGCCCACCGACCCGGCGGCGCGGGCCAACACGTACCTCACGCGCGAGGGCGACTGGATCCGCTTCTCGGCCACGCTGAGCACCAGCAAGCCCCAGATCGCGCTGGCGCCGGGGTATCTGGTACGGGAGTGGGAAGCGGGCGAGCGTCGGTTCTTCCGCTACGAGATGGACGCGCCGATCCTCGATCGCTGGGCAATCCTGTCGGCCGACTACACGGTGGCGCGTGATCGCTGGAACGACGTGGCGATCGAGGTCTACTACCATGCACCGCATGCTGCGAACGTGCCGCGGATGATCGAGGCCGTGAAGGCGTCGCTCGACTACTTCACGGCCGAATTCTCGCCGTACCAGCACCGACAGGTGCGGATCATGGAGTTTCCGCGCTACGAGGCGATGGCACAGGCGTTCTCCAACACCATTCCGTACTCGGAGGACTTCGGCTTCATCGCGGATCTCCGCGACGAGGACGGCATCGACTATGTGACGTTCATGACCGCCCACGAGGTGGCGCACGAGTGGTGGGCCTTCCAGGTGATCGGCGCCGAGGCGCAGGGCAGCACCCTGCTGTCGGAATCGCTCGCGCAGTACTCGGCGCTGATGGTGATGGAGCAGCTGTACGGGCGCGTGATGGCGAGGCGGTTCCGCGAGCACGAGCTCCACCGCTACCTCATGGATCGGGGAGCCGAGCGCGAGCGCGAGCTGCCGCTGTGGCTCGTGGAGGCCGATCAGCGGTACGTGCACTACGCCAAGGGTTGCTTGGTGCTGTACGCGCTACGCGAGGTGATGGGCGAAGACGTGCTGCACGGCGTGCTACGGCAATTCCTCGCCGACTTCGCGTTCGAGGGGCCGCCGTTCCCCACCTCGCTCGAGCTGGTGCAGCGGATCCGGGCGGCGATGCCCGAGCGGTTCGTGTACCTCGTGGAGGACCTGCTCGAGACGATCACGCTCTATGACCAGCGGGTGAGCGCATGCACGTCGGTGCCGCTCGGCGAAGGGCGGTGGCGGGTGGATGTGGTGATCGAGGCGCGAAAGCTGCGGTCCGACGGGGCAGGGGCGGAGGTCGAGGTGCCGATGGACGACTGGGTGCAGGTGGGCGTGATGGGCGAGGACGCGGAAGCGGAGCCGATATACTTGGAGTGGCATCGAATCACCAGCGGACGCAATGAGCTGTCGATCGAAGTGAGCGCTGGCGAGCCGAAGCTGGTCGGAGTCGATCCGCGGGGGCTGTTCATCGACCGCGAGCCGGGTGACAACACCAGCGCTCCCGTGACGGTGCGCATCGAACGGTGAGCCCCCCGGATCGACTCACAGGCACTCGACGAGCAGCGGCCCCGCGCAGGCGTCGTTCTGCGAGAAGGCGAGCGTGCCGAAGTACCCGGAGGTGAACGTGGTGTCGGGCACCACGAAGTTGGCGAGCATGGCTCCGTCGCTGACGCGCTCCACGGTCACCGTACTGCCCGCAGCCGAGAAATCGATCGTGATGTCGTAGGACTCGCCCTCGATCCATGGCTCGGTGGTGGTGCTCGTGGGATCGAGCAGGAAGGTGGAATCTCCGGAGTCTTCGGGGCAGAACATGTCGCGGCCCCCGATATCGGTGAACAGGGCGGCCTCGACGCGCTTGACCGTGATGCCCACGGGAAGGTTGCAGGTGAAGATCGCCTGCGCGTCGGCCTTCCAGCTGAGCGAGTAGAAATTCGTGCTGTTCTGGGCGCCCCAGACCAGGCCAATGATGTCGCCGTCGCCGTTGGCATCGAGGACGCCCACCGTGCCCCGCAGGCGCACGTCGTGGAGGCTGGTGCCCTCGCACAGGTGGATGATGAGGTCGTCGTTCCCGGTCTCACACTGGCGGGTCCCTCCCATGTCGTACATGGAGGTGGGAGGACCGGCCGACATGGAGATGTCTCCCACGTACACGGTGCAGTCATTCTGAAGGTTGAGGGCATCCGGGCCGACCACGAGCGCGTCGTCGGAGGCCATCGCGAAGCCGTCGTCGACCATCACGGAATAATTCGCGAAGCCCGTGGGAGGATCGGCGGTGGTCATCGCCTGATCGGGTGCCGACAGCGAGCCGTCGTCGGGGGTCCAGGCGTAGGTGTACACGCCGGAGCCGCCCGAGGCCGTGGCGGTCAACGGCACCGGCATGCCCATGTAGTCGGAGCACGCGGGCGCAGCCTCGACCGTGAGCATGTCGGTGCACACCAGGGTGCCCGGATCGCAGAGGCTGGACACGCAGTCGCCGCCCACCAGGCAATCCTCGCCGGACTCGCAGGTGGCCCCGCACGAGCCGCCACAGTCGAGATCGGTCTCGCCGCCGTTGAAGACCCCGTCGGCGCAGCTGTGCGACAGACAGGTGCCGCTCGTGGGATCGCACAGCTCCGACATGCAGTCGTCGTCCACGAGGCAATCCTCGCCGTCGTCACAGCCTGGGCATATCGGACCACCACAGTCGACGTCGGTTTCGGTTCCGTTGGTCATCGCGTCGGTGCACGTCGGCCCCACGCACGTGCCCTGGTCGCACATGGTCGACTCGCAATCGGGGCCCTCGTCGCACATCTCGCCGTCGTCACAGGGTGGGCATGCGGGGCCACCACAGTCGACGTCGGTCTCGTCGGCGTTGAGCATCCCGTCGGTGCACGATGGCCCTCCGCACGTGCCCTGGTCACACATTTCCGACTGACAATCGGAGCCCTCGTTGCACATCTCGCCGTTGTCGCAGGGCGGGCAGCTGTTGCCGCCGCAGTCGACGTCGGTCTCGCTGCCGTTGGTCATTCCGTCGCTGCACGAAGGCCCCACGCACGTTCCCGCGTCGCACATGCCCGACTCGCAATCGGGCCCCTCTTCGCACGTCTCGCCGTTGTCGCACGGCGGGCACGTACCGCCGCCGCAATCGACATCGGTCTCGTCGCCGTCGAGGACGAGGTTGGTGCAGCTCGGCGCTTCACAGGTCATGCCCGGGGTGCACTGGTTGGACTCGCAGTCGTCGTCGCTCCCGCAGCCCTGCCCACCGCCGCACCGGTCCGCACACGAGCCACCGCAATCGACGTCGGTCTCGTCGCCGTCTTGGATCCCGTTGTCACAGCCCGAGGGCTCCGCGGTCTCGTCGACCGGCAGCATGGTGGTCGTGGTGGGCTCGGGCTCGTCCGTGGTGCCGCCTCCGTCTGCGCCCGAGCAGTTGGTGGGGCTCGCCTGGTCGAGCCCATCGTCGAGGCAAGGCTCGGCGCAGCCCGCCGCCAACGAAAACGCCAGGGCGCCACAAGAAGAGAGGAGCCGTCGTTCACTCATGGTCATGTCCATCCTGGGTCGAGCGTGAAGAGTAGCTGGTTCGAGGCGCGCAGGGTCATGGCCATCCTTGGTCGAGCGCCCAGCTCATAGTGTCCCATGGGGCTCGGCGAGTGGGTGGACTGTTTGGGGACGAAGCCCGTTCGGCGAGGGTCGACACAGGCCTCCGTGGGGTTGGCGCAGCTCGGCGAGCTCGCCGCTCTCGCCCGATCGGGCCCACGGCAGTAGCATGATGCCTTGTCCCACCCACCGGCCGCCTCGACCGAAGGCCCGCTCCGTCGCGTTCTGCGAGTCGTCCCGCGCACCCTGGCATTCACGTGGCGGGTCTTCGGAGACTTTCGGAAGAACCGCGGCTTCTTGCTCGCGAGCGCCCTCGGCTACAACACCCTGCTGTCGATCGTACCGCTGTTCGCCCTGGTGGCCGTGGTCCTGTCGACGGTGCTCGACGGCCGCATGCTGGTCGAGGTCATCGGGACCCAGGTCGACACGGTGATGCCCGGTCGCTCGGGGATCGTCACCGAGGCCTTTGCCGCGTTCGTGGAGCAGCGGACGGCGATCGGCATCATCGGGTTCGGGGGTCTCCTGTTCTTCAGCGCGATCGGGTTCCGCATGCTCGACGAAGCGTTCTCGGTGGTGTTCCACCGCAATCGTCGCGGTCGCACGAGCCACCCGATGCGCGGGTTCGTGCTGCCGCTCGCCTACGTCCTGCTCATCGGCATCGGGATCTTCGCGCTCGCGCTGGTAATGGTCGCGTTCGATACCTTGCCCGAGCATGGCGTGCGGTGGTTCGGCCTGTCCGTCGACCCAGGGACCGCGGTGCCGCTCATCAAGCTGCTGGCCTTCGTTGGGCTGGTGCTGCTGGTCTCGTCGTTCTACTGGATCATGCCGGTCGCGCATGTCCGTCCGTGGCGCGCGCTGGTCGGAGGATTGATCGCAACGACGCTGTGGGAAGTCGTGCGGTCGATCATGGTCTGGTACTTCGCCAACCTGTCGCTCGTCGACATCCTGTATGGCTCGTTCGGCACGGTCGTGGTCGTGCTGCTCGGGCTCGAGGTGGCGGCGATCATCTTGCTGCTCGGGGCCGAGATCATCGCGGAGCTCGAGCGCGCGGCGGTGCGAGGGCGCCCGTGGCACGAGCCCGCGGATCCGGACGAGAGCTAGATCGATATAAACGACGTTCTGTAGGGATTCCCGCGCTACGGCACGCCGCGCTCGCAGGCGAGGATCTGCTCGAACACCGCCCAGCTCTCTCCTCCTTGAGCATGGAGGCGGGCGGCGAGCTTGCGGTTGTCGAGCGCTCGCGCGAGGCGCTCGTAGGGCGCAGCGCGGGTGCGGAGGTCCCAGCTGCGCGCAGACAGCCGCTCGACGTCGTCGCGTGCCGCGAGCCAGTTGGCGTAGCTGTCGGAGCGCTCGAGGTGCTCGGTGATCGCATCGCGATGGCGTGCGAGCACCTGGGCGTGATCGGGGTGCCAGGCGTCGTCGAGCAGCGGCCAGCGGGCGAGCAGGTCGGCGGCGGCGAGCCGGAATTCGGCGTCCTCGGCGGTCTGGGCCTCGTCGAGGCTGCGGCGGACGGCCTCGAGGTCGTTCTCGATGCGCTGCAGCTCGAGCGCCGCGCCGGCCTCGTGGCCTTGCAGGCCCAGCCGCTCGCCGAGCGCCGCGACCACGGCGTCTTCCTCGGGCAGCGACACGGGAGCCTGCGGCCCGCGGCTCGGCGCAGTGAACCGTAGCCAGCGCTCGGCGGTGGTGGTGGGCACGTCTGCCGAGGTGGAGGCGATGCGGGCGCGGGTGTGGGCCTCGAGCAGCGAGATGCGGCCGTCGCCGTCGAGGTCGAGCACGGGCCGCGGCAGCGGGTGGCCCTCGCGATCGCGGCCGCGCAGCGCCTCGAGCACGTGCAGGCCGTAGCCGTCGTGGGTGGCGCGATCGGGGTTGGGATCGCAGCCGGTGGCCTCGAGGTCCCAGGGCGCGGAGAACAGGCCGCAGCGCTCGCTCGTGCTGGCCCCCAGCGCCTCGTCGGCGCCGCGGAACACCACGTCGGCGAAGCCCCCGGAGAAGCACGTGGTGATGACGAGCCGCACCGGCCGCGGGCTCTCGTCGAGGCGCGCCGCGAGGTCGACCACGCTCAGCGCGGAGTCGGCCCACAGCGACACGGTGTTGTGGCGCGGAAGATCGCCGAGGTTGCCGTGACCGCCGAGATAGAGCAGCAGCGGCTCGGGGCCGCCGGCGAGCGCATGATCGAGCGCACCGAGCAGGGCATCGGCGGTGGCAGGCTCGGCGGTCACGAGCCGGGTCTCGCGGTAGCGAAGGCCGCGATCGCTGCGGGGGGCGAACAGCTCGGCGAGCGCGAGGCTCACCGGGTCCACCTCGCGCGGCGACGCGAGCACCTGCACGGTGAGCGTGCCCGGTCCCGCGCCGAACAGCACGCGGCCACCGGGGCCGAGCACCTCGGCCGCGAGCGCGATGTCCTGCTCGAGCGAGACCTGGTTGAGCTCGGGCACTGGGCCGCTCGCGGCCGCGATCCAGCGTGGGACGGTCGCGGGATCGAACGCGGGGAGCGGCAGGGGCGGGAGCGGGGCGGACGGCGAGGCGAGCGGATCGTCGGCCGAGCCCTCGGGGGTGTCGCGATCGATCGCATCGCGCCGGCCGCCGTCGACGACCCAGCGTGCCTCCGGGTCGTACGGGCGAGCCGCGGGCGCGGCGGCTCCGGTCGGTGCGGCCGCTTCGCCCTCGCCCTGCTCGCCCCCGAACCCTCCGCCCACCACCAGCGCGCTGGCGAGCGCGGCGAGGGCGAGAGCGACGGCGATCGTGGGCCAGCGCAGGGGCAACGCTTGCGAGCGTATCAGCTCGCTTCATCTGCTTGGTTGGGGTGCATCATCGATGGATGGGCTCGTCCGTCGAGCGATCACGCGGAAACGCGAATCGGCATCCACGAGACCGTGGATGCCGATTCCGCGCGATTTTGGCGTCCGCTACTCGCGGGCCGGCCCGGCGACGATCGTCACCGCCTGCGCGGCGCCATCGCGCTCGACCCGAACCGCATACTCGCGCCCGGCCTGGATCCGCGTCGGTGCGAACGCGTCGATCAGGGTCGGCGTGCCGAGCTTGGCCTCTTCGAGGCCGTCGAAGGCGATCACGCGGTCGCCCACGCGCAGCCCCGCCCGCTCCGCCGGGCCGCCGGCCTCGATCCAGTCGACCCGGGCCGGCCGCGAGCTGGTGTCGTCGGCGACCGTGTCGCCCTCCGCCCACTCGACCTCCACCTTCAGGCCCAGCGAGCCCGCCTCGCCCTTGGGGACCTCGACCGGGGCGAGCGCGACGATCGTTCCCAGGTCGCGGAGCTGGCCCGGCTCGAGCACGAAGGCATGGTGGCCGAGCGTCTGGCCGCGTCCCATCATCGGCTTGCCGAGCTGGAGCTCGAGGTCACCGTGGCCCGGCCCGACGCCCTCGATGGTGAAGTGGCCGCGTGCGTCAGTCACGTTGTCCCCACCGCCACCACCGAGCAGCATGTCGACCATGCGGTCGTTGGCCTCCCGCTGGCCGCTGTCGCCGCGCACGATCACCTCGACCCCGGCCAGCGGCTTGCCGTCGCTCGCCGAGACCAGCACGCCCTCGAGCGAGCCCCACGCGCCGATCTCCAGCTCCACCCGGCTCTCGGCACCGTGCTCGAGCTTCACGGTGGTGTTGGCGGCACCGTCGTCGGTGGTCACGAGCACGTGGCACGCGCCCGCGGCGAGCCGCTCGACGGTGAACGTGCCGTTGGGGGAGAGGACCATGTGGCCGCCGCCGAGCTCGCACGCATCGAGCTCGAAGCGGGTCACCGGGGCACCCGCCGAGGTGACCACGCCATGCAGCACCGCGAGCTGCTCGAGGGCCAGGGTCACGTCGGCGCCGAGCTTCACGCCCGTCATCGAGCCCTGCGCGTCGGCATCCGGGCCGTGCGCCCAGAGGTCGTACTCGCGATCGGCGAGCCCCTCGAACACGAAGCGCCCGTCGGAATCGGTGATCGTGGGGGTGTAGTCGTTGCCGAAGGGATTGCTGAATTCGTCGGCATCGACCGCGCGGATCACCACCGAGGCGTCGGCCAGCGGCTCGCCGTCGGGGCCGTGCACGAGGCCCGCGACGCGCCCGCTGGGCAGCGCGGCGCGTAGCTCGAGCCCGTCCACGTCGCGGTCGACCACCTCCACCTTGGCCCGAGCCGGGTCGAGCAGCCCGACCGGCTGCTCGCGGCCATCCACGACCACCACGCCGTGGTTGCCCGGCTCGACGCCGTACACCACGAAGGTGCCCTCGGTCGTGGTCACGGCGGTGCCGAGCACGTTGGCGCGGGAGAACGGGCCCGGGGGCATCCGTGGGTCGGGCTCGCCTTCCAGCCGCACGGTGAGGCCGGCCAGCGGAGCGCCCTTGTCGTCGAGCACCACGCCAGCCACGTGGGCGCGCGGCAACACGCTCACCACCACGTCCTCGAGGCCCGCCTCCGTCACGGTGATCTCGAGCTCGCCCTTGCCGCCGTCCTCGCCCTCGACCACCACCTTCCACTCGCCGGGGGGCACGGAGGGGATGTCGAACGTACCGTCGGCCGCGATGGTGGTGGTGGCCCCGGTGAGCTTCATGTTCGCGAGCATGATCTCGAGGCCGCCATGGCGCTTGCGGCCCGCCACGCGCACGGTGCCCGCCACCAGCGGCTCCACGCGGCCGCGCACGGTGGTGGCACGCGCGAGCTCGAACACCACGTCGTCGCGATCGGCCGCTTCGATCTGCAGCCGGTTCTCCAGGCCGCTGCCGATCGCCCCGCCGCCCGCGAGCATGATGATGTGGTTGCCGGGCAGGAGGCCGTGCAGCTCGAAGTAGCCGTCGGGCTCGGTCACCGCGATGTGGCGGATGTGGTGGCCCGGGGCCATGGCCGAGACCTCCACGCCCCCGAGGCCCTTGGTGGGGTCGTCCTTCTCGACCACGAAGCCCGCGGCGTCGAACGCGGGATCGACGGGGACGACGACGTCGGTGAGCGACTCGCCGATCGCGGCGTGGACCCGCGGGGCGGCGAGGGTGGCGAGGCCCGGCGCGGTGGCATGGAGCGCGTACTCGGCCGGCGGGAGCGGACGCAGCACGAACTTGCCGTGCTCGTCGGTGACGACCGTGTCGCGTGCCTCGCTGCTGTCCATGCCGTGCGTGTCGCCCTTGCGCGTGCGGCGGGAGAAGCCCACGGTGGCGCCCGCCACGGGTCGACCGGTGGCGCGCTCGACCACCCGGCCCTGGATCTCCGCACCCGGGACCAGCACGAAATCGGCATGACCGGGGCCGCGGGCGAGCTGCACGCTCGCCTCCGCGGGCGAGTAGTCCTCGCTGCCGGCCTCGAGCGCCCAGCGGCCATCGGGCAGCGTGAGGCGGTAGTGGCCCTCGGCGTCGGTGAGGGCCCCGTAGGCCACTTGCTGCTGCTCGGTGGTCATGCGGCCGCGGAAGGCCTGCACGAGCGCGCCCTCGACGGGGCCGCCGCCGATGTCGGTGATCGTGCCCTCGAGCACGTTGCCACCCGTGGCCATGCTGAGCTGCAGCGCCTCGTGCTTCTCGCCGGGCGCGAGCTCGAGCGCTTCATGGCGTGCGGGCAGGCGACCGAAGGCCGCCGCGGTGATCGTGTAGCGACCCGCGGGCAGCCCCTCGAGCCGAAAGCTGCCGTCGGTGCCGGTGAGCAGCCGCGGGGCGATCGCGGGGCCGCCGGGGCTCCGTGCCGTCACCATCACCAATGCGCCCGCCATCGGCTCACCGGTGTCGGCCGCGATCACGCGCCCCCCGAGGGTGGCGGGGGTGCGGTCGAGCGGGCTGCCCTCATGCAGGGCCTTCATCTCGGCCAGCCGGGCGGCGCGCTCGGCCTCCGCGTCGGTGCCGTCGGTCGATGTCGACGCGGGAGTCTCCTCCGTTGGGCCGCTCGAGCGACCCACGCCCACCCACAAACCCACGGCCGTCGACAAGCTGGCGACGGCGATTGCGATCTTCAAACCCACGGCGGTCATCGAGTACCTCTTCGTTCCGGTGATGGCAGGGCCGCCGACTCGCGCGGAGGGGAAGGCGAGCACGGCTGGCGCCCACGCCTGCCGATCGCCACCCCAGCGCTCGTCGAGGCGCTGCCGTACCCGAGCCGTGGCGCGGCTCAGGCGGGATCGAACCGTGGATGCCGGAAGGCCCAGTCGCTCGGCGAGCTCGGGTGCGTGGTGCTCGTCGCAGTAGCGCGAGAGCAACAGCGCGCGGTCGTCCTCGTCGAGCTCCTCGATGACCTCGTGCAGCGTCGACAGCACGCGCTGGCGATGCAGCTCGAGGTCGGCGCTCGATCCGGCTTGCGTCGGATCGGCATTGGCCTCGCGATGTCGCCGGCGCGCCTCGCTACGCCGGAGCATGCGCTCGCGGTTGCGAAGCACTCCGGAGAGCCACGCCCTCCGCGAGCGCGTGGGCTCCGACGTGGCGTGCTCGGCCGCGAGCCACACCTCTTGCACGAGGTCGTCGGCTTCGGCCGGGTTGCGGGCAAGCCGGCGGGCGAGCGCCTGCAGCCACCGCAGGTCGTCGGTGGCCAGAGGAGCCTCGGATCTGGGCCCGAGGCGAGTGAGACGATCGACCGGCATCTCGGTTCGACCCCCGTTGCCGCAGGTCGCCGAAGTGTCCCGCGTCGCCGTCGAATTTTCTTGCGGCAGTGAGTGCGGGATGGGCGCCGGTTTGGGCAAACGGATCGAGATCGTCTAGAACAACGTTTTTAGGCAATCTGCGGCAAAGGAGAAGTGTGCGCGATTTCGCGCTCACGGTGGCGCTGGCGGTGTCTCGGGATGGGTGCGGCGCCACTCGTGCACCCGCGGCCAGCGATCGTCCTCGGGCTGGAGCAGGCCTTCATAGGCCTCGAACGCCGCGCGGGCGAGCTCCTGCGCGCGTGCGGGCTCGCGGGGCTCGAGCGCCTGGGCGAGCGCGAAGCGGGTGTCGGCGAGCTGCACGGGCGGCAGGTCGGCGGCCGACGCCAGCGCCAGCGCGCGCTCGAGCGGAGCCACTGCGTCAGCCGGGCGCCCGAGCGTCAGCCGGGCCTGACCGAGGTCCAGCAGCGGCTCGGCCACGGCGGGGTGCTCGGGACCGAGGCTGCGCTCGAACCCGGCGACCGCGGCCTCGAGCTCGGGCTCGGCTCGTGCAGGCTGGCCGGCCTGGGCGAGCACGTGGCCGAGCGCAGCGTGGCCTCCTGCCACCTGCGGATGATCGGACCCCCGGGCTCGCTCGGCGATCGCCGTCGCACGGCGAATGTGCTCGATCGCGGCCTCGTGCTCGCCCATGGCCGAGAGCACGAACCCGAGGTTGCCGAGCGGTGCGGCCATGCGTGGGTGCTCTGGCCCGAACGTTTCACCATATCGCTCGATCACCGCCTCGAGCCGCGCCCGCGCGCTCACGAGATCACCGCGGCGCAGGTCCACTCCGGCCAGCCGTGACCACAGCTGGGCCACGCGCACGTCGTCCTCGCCATATTGCTCGCGGCGCAGCGCCTCGGCCTCGCGCCAGCGCGCGAGCGTGGCCACGTCGTCACCGGCCCGGAACGCGACCTCGCCGAGCTCGAGCAGCGCATGGCTCTGCAGCGTGCGGTCGCCCCCGGCGGCCTCGATGGCGGCCAGCGCCAGCTCGCCGAAGAAGCGGCCGCGGGTCGCATCGTGCTGGTGTGCGCCGGCGATGCGCGTGAGCTCGATCCACGCCTCGGCCTCGCGGCGGGCGTCACCCAGGCTGCGTGCCAGCTGGGCCGCACGCCAGAGGCTCGCCTGGGCCCCGCCGAAGTCGCCCGCATCGTCCCTCAGCACGCCCAGCGCGTAGTGGAGCGCGACGCCGGTGTCGGGGGGCAGGCCGGCCTCGATCTCGCGCGCGAGCGTCTCGGCCCGCGCGAGCGCCTCGCGGCCACGACCGCTGCGGCGCAGCGCATCGAGCTCCGCCAGCCGCTGGCGGGTCCCGGCCGTGCGCGGGTCGTCGGGCGCGGTCACGCCGGGCTCGGGCCGTGGCGCGAGCCCGCGGCAATCGCCAGGCTCGGGCAGGCCGAGCACGAGCTCGGTCGCGTTCTCCACCACCTGCGGCGTGGCCTCGCCGAGCGCCGCGACGGTGGCCTCGAGCGCGCGGCGGCCGTCGTGCAGGCACGCCATGCGCACGTCGAGCTTGGCCGCCGATTGCTCGCCGGTGCGCCACGTCGCCTCGCAGACCTCGCGGTGGGTCGTGGTCCAGCGCTCCGCCCAGGCGTCGAGCTCGGTGGTGGCGGCCTCGGCCGCGTGGGCGGCCCAGGGCAGCGGGACCGCGGCCAGGCTCGCGGCCGTGTGCTCGCGCGTGGCCGCGTTCCAGGCCTCCCCGAGCGCCTGCTCCGAGCCCGCGCAGGGATCGGCCTCGCCTCGCGTCGCCCCCACGATCGCGGTGGTGGCCAGCACCGCCACCGATGCCGCTGCGATCGCCGTGCGTCGACGAGCGCGCGGGTCGAGCTCGGCGAGCAGCTCCTCCATGGTGGCGAACCGCCGCTCGGGATCCGGCTGCAGGCCACGAGCCAGCACCCGCCGCAGCCGCCTCGGCACGGGGCGTGGCAAGCCGGCATCGGGCCAGCGCAGCACCCCCCGGCGCTTGCTCTCGGCCAGGTCCGCCACGTCGGCGCCGGTGAACGGGCGCTGGCCGTGGAGCGCCTCGAATAGCGCGACGCAGAACGCATACTGATCCGCGCGCGCGTCCGTGGCCTGCCCCGCGTGCTGCTCCGGGGCCATGTACGCGGGCGTACCCACGTGCGCGCCCGCGCGGGTCAGCGCGGGCTCGTCGGGCTCGTTCGCGCTCGGGTCGAACGGCCGGCCCTCGCCCGTGGGCGCCTCGGTAGGCGTCGCCTCGGGTCGCGCGAGCCCGAAGTCGGTCACCGCGACCCGCCCGTCGCGGCCGAGCAGCACGTTGGCCGGCTTGAAGTCGCGATGCACCACGCCCACGCGGTGCGCCGCGGCCAAGCCCTGGCCGGCGGCCGCGAGTCGCTCCACCACCGCGGGCCACGGGTGCGGCCCCTGCTGGATCCAGTCCGCGAGGTCTTCGCCCTCCACCAATTCCATCGCGATGAACAGGCCCGCCTCGTCCTGCCCCACGTCGTAGATCGTGACCACATGCGGGTGAGACAAGCGGGCCAGCGTCTGGGCCTCGCGGCGCAGGCGGGCGTGCGAGGGCGAGTCGGGCGGTAGTCCGCGCACGCGCAGGCGCTTGAGCGCGAGCGGCCGGTCGAGCTCGGGATCGTAGCCGCGGTACACGACGCCCATGCCGCCACGACCGAGCTCGCCGAGCACGAGGTAGCGGCCCACACGAGCGCCCCGCGGCAGCGGGGCGTCGTCGCTGCCGTCGTCGAGCTCCGACACGCGGGTCCGGTCGGTCACCTCCGTGGGGTCGTGCATGCCCACCGTGAGCGAGCATGCGACATGCGATGCGATCTCGTCGACACCGCGCGGCTCGATCTCGCCTGGCGTGCCGCTCGCGAGCGGGCGGCTCCGTCCTGTCATCGCGTGTCAGTGGTTCCCTCGACACCTGTTCAGTGATCGATTAGCTTGAACACACCGATCGAGACGACCACCACCGCGGGCCCGCGACGACGAGCATGAGCGTCGCGGGCGGCCGCGGTCGCGCGTGGGCTCGCGCTCGTGCGGACAGTCGTCCGCGCCGTTCGGTGATGCGCCCGTGCGGGTCCGCATCATCGGGGCGCGGCGAATCGAGCTCTCGGGGCGCGGCGAGCCCTGGAGGCGGTGGGCGAGGCTTCGCCCGCCGCAGCAACAACACATGCCACATGCAAAGGAGTGAGTGCGATGCCGAATTCCGTCGAGGCGTTGCAGAGTATCCCGTTCCGGGATCTGATCGGCGGTCCGCTGAAGGCGGCCGTCGAAGCGCAGACCATGGCGGCCGAGTCCACGGTCCAGTTCATCGAGCGGGTGGGTTTCCTGCCTCCCTCGGGCTCTTCGGCTCCAGGGTTGCGGACCGTGACCTTCGCCTACGAGAAGAAGGACGGCGAAGGTATGCCGCAGAGCTTCTCGCTCACCGTGCCGCTCTTGGCGATCGTGCCGGTTCCGTTCATCCGGCTCGACGAGGTCAACATCGACTTCAGCGCCAAGCTCAACGATGTCGTGCGCAACGACAGCAGCACCTCGAGCTCCTTCGGGGTCTCGCTCGGCGTGAACGCGGGCTGGGGCTGGGGCTCCGCGAGCCTGCGCGCGTCGTACTCGCGGACCAGCCAGTCCTCGAGCTCGGCGACGTACCAGTCGGAGTACAACATGAGCGTCAAGGTGCGGGCGGGTGCTGCTCCGATGCCCGAGGGGATGGCGAAGATCCTCGACATCCTCGAGCAGGTCATCACCGAAGAGCAGACCTCTTAGTCCCGCTGGTACATCCTGATCCATCACACGGCGTACGGATATGAGCAATTCCGTCATCCTCGGGCGCGTGGGCGCCCATGTGCTCGACCAGCTCGAGCAGGTGCTCCTGCGCATCGAAGGCCCGTGGACGGGTGTTGGACCCGGGGTGTGGCTGCGGACCGTGGAGGTCGCGATCCCGTTCGCGTCCTCGGACGGTACGAGCGTCTTGCCCACGGCGATCGTCGTGGGCGAGACGCCGATTCCTCTGGTGAAGGCGCGTGAGCTCCTCGTGCCGTTCGAGCAGCGCGTGCTGGTGCGTGCCGCCGATCTCGAGCACTCCCCGCAGAATTCGCGCGGCCTACTCGTGCTGCGCGTGCTGTTGCCGCAGCCCGCGGCTCTTCCTCCAACCCTCAACGAAACCACCTGAGAAGACACCATGGTTCGTACAGCCGATATCATCGGAGCGCTGCTGCGGGGCCTGACCACCGCGCGCATCCAGTCCGACGTGTTCTCCGGCCAGGCCAGCCAGGAATACCTGGCCAACGAGAGCCTGCGCAATTACCCGGTTCCGCGGGCCGAGATCCGCCAGGCCGACATCACCATGCGCATGGCCGTGCTCGAGACGGTGCAGCGTACTGTCGACAATCTGGGGATTCTCGAGCTGCACCTGCAAGGAGCGCTGCCCGGTTACGTGCAGGAGCTGCTCGCGATCTCGGTGGCTTCGTCGGTCAACCCTGTGCTCGTGCAGCCGCTGTCGCAGCACCTGGGCTCGCAGCAGCAGGCCTACATCAACGCGGCGGTCGCCACGCTCGAGACCTGGGTGACCAACAACCTCGCACTGGTGAACACCGAGCTGATGGGGAGCCCCAAGACGTTCGGTTCCAAGACGTGGCGCACCCAGACCATCACCGCGATGCAGTCCGCCGCCAGCTCCCTCGCCGTGCCGGTGACGCTGACCGGGAGCAACTTCACCAAGGCGGTGCAGGCGATCTCCACCCCGTTCGCAGAGCGCATGCAGGGCGAGATCCAGCTCGAGCTCGACCTCGCCGCCTCCGCGTTCTTCGACCTCGACCTCGCGATCAAGAAGGACCAGATCCTCACGCTGCCCGAGCACGTGATCTCCGAGGTCAAGCTAACGGTGGTGATGGACAACTACGAGTGGGCCTCGGTGACCAACGCCCAGGGCCAAGTCATCAACCGACTCACCCAGAAGTGACACAGGAGCAAGAGTCATGCCGACCGGAGTACAAGACCTCAAGTCGCTGCCGCTCCAGGACATCCTGGGGGCACCCATCAGCGCACTGGTGCAGGCCGAGGCGCAGGCCTCCCGCACCGCGCTCGACTTCATCGAGCAAGTGGGATTCGTGCGGCCCACCGACGCGCCCCCGGGGACCGACTCCCTCGATGTGGGGACACTGCGCATGGTGGAGTTCGGCTACACCAAGCTCGACGCTGCGGGCAACCCGGCGCAGTTCGTCGCCCGCATACCGCTGCTGGCGCTATTTCCGATCCCGGGCCTGCGGGTGAAGCTGGCCACGCTCTCGTTCACCGCCAAGATCACCGACGTATTCAGCGAGACCACCTCGCAGACCGTCACGGGCGAGGCGGGTGGCGAGGGCACTAGCGGCGAGGGCACCGGCACCGACTCGTTCCTCACGCGACCGCAGGTGGGGTTTCGGGGCAGCATCGTCTCGTCGTCTGGTACGCAAGGTACCACCACGAGCAGCTATGATCTCAACATCAAGGTGGAGCTCGAGCAGACCCCGGTCTCGCCGGGTATGGCCAAGCTCCAGGCCATGCTCGACGTGGCGATCGAGGACTCGCAGCGCGTGTTGACGGAGGCCGGCGTTGTCCCGTGACACGCGTGCCCCGGGCCGCGTCCCGGAACGTCCCACCGAGCGTCGCCCGCGACGCTCGAAGTATGCGGTGGAGAAGGGCCTCGCGGGCTCGCTCGAGTCCACCGCCAAGGGGCTCGAGCAGCTGCTCGAGTCATTGCAGAGCTCGGGCTTCGCCGAGGGCCTGTCGAGCTATCGTACGCTGCAGGCGGTGCTCGTGCAGCAGAAGCTGTGGGCGCTGTCCAACCAGCGCGCGGCGGTGCTGCCCAAGTTCCGCCCCATCGCACGCACTGCGGAGAAGCTGCACCGCGTCTTCGCGGGCTACGCCGCCGTGATGGACACGTTGCGCAAGCTCGACGAGCTGACCGAGGCCACGGCTCCACCGCCGCCCCCGCTCGAAGGCGATGCCGAGCCGGTCGTGGCTGTAGTGCCGCGGTCCGGCGGTCCACCGCGCCGCAGCGACGTGCGGGGGCGGTGACGCCTCGATCCGCTCGCGCCGTGCGGCGCCATGCGGGCGGTGACGACCTCCCGAACAAGCGGCCGTGGTGCGGCGCCCGACCGGGCTGCACCGCGATGCGGCGTACGAGCGGAGCCGCCTGTCGGGCCGCTTGTCCTCGGCGCACGCGCGTCGGACAATACGCGGGCGCCGCCATGACCGATCCCGCCGCGACCGACGATCTCCCCTCCACCGTCTTGCCCGCGCACGTGGGCGTGGTCGTCATCGGGCGCAACGAGGGCGAGCACCTCCTGCGGGCGCTCGGCTCGATCGGCGCGCAGGCGGGGGCGGTGGCCTACTCCGACAGCGACTCCACCGACGACAGCGTCGCGCTGGTGCGCGAGCGGTTCCCCGCGGTCGAGGTGGTGGAGATGCGGGCCGCCGACGCACCGCTGTCGCCATCGCGCGGGCGCAACGAGGGCTACGCCGCGCTGCGCCGGCGGCTGCCCGCGCTGCGCTACGTGCAGTTCCTCGACGGCGATTGCGAGCTCGACCCGCGCTGGCTCGCCGTCGCCTCCGGCCACCTGCAGCGCCACTCCGAGGTGGGCGTGGTGGCGGGGCGCCTGCGCGAGCGCGACCGCGATCGCAACGCATTCCATCGCCTCGCCGACATGGAGTGGGACCAGCCCGCCGGCGAGGTCAACGACATGGGCGGCATCATGATGGTCCGCGCCGAGGCCTGGGATCGCGTGGGCGGCCAGAACCCCGAGATCCCCGCCGCCGAGGAGCGCGAGTTCTGCTGGCGGGTGATCGACGCCGGCTACAAGGTGCTGCGGCTGGCCGACGACATGGCGCTGCACGACATCGACATGGCCAACTTCATGGAGTGGTGGACTCGCTCGGTGCGCACGGGTCACGCGTATGCGCAGGGCTGGTGGGTGCACCGCGATCGCTGGCACCTGCGCCACCTCTTGTCGTTCGTCACCTACGGCGCCGCGCTGCCGAGCGCGGCGGTGGGCGGCGCCCCGCTCACGCTCGGCGCCAGCCTGGGGCTCCTGGCCGCGTACCCGCGGCTATGGCGGAAGATCGAGCAGGCTCGCCTGGCCCGTGGCGACACGCCCGACGACGCACGGCTCTACGCGGCGGCGAGCGTGGTGGGCAAGCTCGCCGGGGCAATGGGCGTGGCCAAGTTCTTCGGCAAGACGCTCCGCGAGGGCCGAGGCGGGCGGCGGGCCACCATTGGCACCGGCCGGCGCGGCGCGCCGCCACCAGGGCGTGGCATCGTGTGAGGGTGTCTGGCCGCTGCGGCTCTCGGGGCGCGATCGACGGGGCCGCGGACCGCTGTTAGACTCGCGGGCGCCCCCGCCCCGATGGCCGATCCGGACAAGCCCAAAGGAATTCTTCGGCCCCACCTCGCCGAGGTCCCGAGCACGATCCCCGTCACCTCTCGGGTCGAGCGCATGGGCCGGCGCCTGCTGGTGATCGCGGGCGACAAGGTGAGCTCGCACTCGCTGCCGCAGTCGGGCGCGTTCAAGGTCGGGCGCGGCGACGAGGTCGACCTGCGCATCGACGACCCCTCGGTCTCGCGCGACCACGCGTGCCTGCACTTCGGCCGCAACAACGAGATCCACGTCAGCGACTCGGGCAGCTCCAACGGCACCCGCGTTCGCAGCCGACGCCTCAAGCCCGGAGAGAAGGTCCTGGTGTCCGCCGGCGAGACGTTCGAGGTCGGCTCGGCGCTGCTCATGGTGCAGGACCCGTTCGGTGCCGACAGCAACCGGGTCGCGGGCCCCGCGAGCGGCGGCGTGCTCGACAGCGGCATCGTGATCCAGGACCGCGCGATGGCCAGCCTCTACCAGCTGGCCGAGCGCGTGGCCAAGAGCACGATCAACGTGCTGCTGCTCGGTGAGACCGGTGTGGGCAAGGACGTGCTCGCGCGCAAGATCCATGCCATGTCGCCGCGCGCCGACAAGCCGTTCTTGCCGCTCAATTGCGGCGCACTGACGGAACAGCTGCTCGAGAGCGAGCTGTTCGGCCACGAGAAGGGAGCGTTCACCGGCGCCGTCGAGCAGAAGCTCGGCCTGCTCGAGGCCGCCAACGAGGGCACCGTGTTCCTCGACGAGGTGGGCGAGCTGCCGATGTCGGTGCAGGTCAAGCTCCTGCGCGTGCTCGAGGAGCGGGCCGTACGGCGCGTGGGCGGCCTCAAGGCCAAGCCGTTCGACATCCGGTTCATTGCAGCCACCAACCGCGATCTGGCCCAGGCGATCGTGGACAGCGGCTTCCGCTCGGACCTGTTCTACCGGCTCAACGGGATCTCGCTGGTGATCCCGCCGCTGCGGCAGCGCGTGGGGGAGATCGAGGGCCTGGCGCAGAAGTTCGTGGAAGACGCGAGCAAGCGGACCGGGCAGGCCAAGGCGCCGACGCTCGCCCCGGACGCGCTCGCGTGGCTCAAGGGGTATCACTGGCCGGGGAACATCCGCGAGCTGCAGAACACGATCGAGCGGGCCGTGCTCTTGTGCACCGGCGATGTGATCGGGCTCGACCAGCTACCCACGAAGGTGGAGCCCGGGACCTCCCCGCTGGGAGGCTCGGGCGGGTACATGCAGCTGACGCCAGGGGACGACGATCCCGAGCGACAGCGGATCATCGACGCGCTCGAGCAGTGCGCGGGCAACCAGACGCGAGCGGCGAAGATGCTGGGGATCTCGCGGAACACGCTCCTGGCGCGGCTGGATCAGTACGGGCTGGCACGGCCGCGGAAGCGGTGAGCGGTGCTCAGGGCAACACGAGCAGCCACACCCGCTGGTCCGGCGGCAGCGTGGCGCGTAGTTGGGCGAGGTTCTCGTCTTCGAGCGCCATGCAGCCGAGCGTCCAGTCTTGGCGACTGCCTCCTCCATGGATGAGGATCTCACCACCCATGGAGGTCTGCTGCGGTGGAACGAGGTCGTGCGCGAGCGCAGAGACGACAGCCTCGTGCTCTGGAACGGCGAGCCGGCCCTCGGCGAACGCGGCCGCGGCGTCGTCATCGTTGGGGTAGTGCACCGCGATCGCACCGGCGAAGTCGGACCACGGCTTGTCCGAAGTGCGGTACCACCCCTCGGGCGTGCGACCGTCGCCTTCGTGCTGCTTGTGACCGCGGGGATCGAAGCCGAGGCCCATCGCCCAGCAGCCGCGAAGCTCGCCGTGGGCGAACAGCATGAGGCGTCGCGAGGCCTTGTGGGCGACGAGCACCGTGGGGTCGCGTAGGCGCGGATCCTCGGGGGTATAGAGCGGAGACGCGGGCAGCTCGGTGGGTGAGGTGGCACAACCGGGGAGGAAGGTCGGGGAGGGTGGCGCGGAAGGAGCCGTTGAAAGGGCGTAGCTGGGCGTGGCCGTGGGATGGGGCTCGTTGCACGCGAGCGGCAGGACGGCGGCCAGGGCCAGCCAGCGGGTGCCTCGCGTCATCTCCGCCGAAACGCACGAAGCCCCGGCTTCGTTCCAACACGTGGCCACCGGGTGGGGAAGCTCGGCCCTCGTGGGCGCGGTGGTCACCGCTGGATCATTGCAGATCCGGCTGGTCGAAGAGCAGAGGACGAGCGCGACCGGCCGCGGCTGGGAGAGCGCTCGCGCCGGAGGATCTCGGCCACGTCCTTCGCGAGCACGGCACGCCGCAGCCACGTCGCGAGCTGCTCGCGGTCGCGACAACGCTCGATTCGCGCCCGTTGCGCTGCTGAAGGCCGAAGCCCACGGGTCTCGAGCACCATCCACAACGCATCCACCACGCCCTCCGAGCGGCCCTCGGCACGACCCTCCGAGCGGCCCTTCATGAAGTTGCCGAACACGTCGCTGAACCATTCCTCGCCGTCGACGATCATCTCCGCCTCCACGATCTTGCGTACGCCCTCGTTCACGGCGCCGACGATCAGATCACCCAGCACTCTACGCTCCTCGTCGCCCGAGGCAAGCAGCTCGTGAGCAACCTTCAGCGCGACACGACCGAGCCTCATCGACCCACGCTTGTGTCCGTGGACGAGCACCGAGAGTGCGAGCACATCTGGACGCGCACGTGCCTCTGCGAGCGAGACCTCCGCCGGGATCTGCCGAGGGCCCAGGACGAGCGGCTGGATCACAGCCTTTCCGTGGCCCATGTCGATCGTTTCGGAGGCCCACCGCGCCACGTGCTCGGACGGTGTGAGGACCACCAAGGTCGTTGGCGATCCGAGCTTGGCCCACGTGCCCACCACGTACACGGCCCAGGCCTTGCGCTTGCCCCGGGCCACCCGTAGCTGTACTTCGAGCACTATCGTCTCGTGGATTCCGCCGTCGCGCCGCCGGATCACCAAGACCCCATCGGCGATGCACTCGGAGCCAAACATCCGGACCACTTCGGGACCAGGTAGGAGCTCGACATGGCCAGGGACCTGGAACCCAAAGCACCGCCCCACGAGCTCCACCAACAGGCGGGGGCTCACGGCGAACAGCTTGACCAGGCTCTGGTGCTTGCGGGATGGCACGGCGGAGGGTCCCCTCGGGACGCTCCACCCTCATCGGCCACGGTGCGGCGCCGTTGCATGCGTTCGATGGGAGACCCTTTGGTGCCACCAGCCGTGCCACACGAGCAGCGCCGGTGCGGCCGCCAGTGCCACGAAGCACGCCAAACGGAACAACAAGAACAGCGCTGCCGAGGCCACCGTGGCCCATCCGCCACCGCCGGCCAGCAGCGCGCCCGCCACGCCGTGGTCGATCAGGGCCGAGGCCGCGAGCCAGTGTACCAGCGCAGCCACCGAGCCGAGACCCGCGAGCACCGCGAGCCCTCGCCACCGTTGTCTCATGACGGCTCGCTCCGCGGCTCGCTCCACGTTCGTGCCGGCTGGGCGGTGAGCACCGCGAACATCATGGCGTCGCCGAGCGGTCCGCCCAGAGCGAAGCTCCGCGTGCCGTCGCGGTCCACCGGCGCACCGAACAAGTATGCCGTGGACCACAGCGATTCGAATGTCTCAGCATCGCCGTGGATCCGGCTGGCCGCTAGCCCGAAGCCGGTCGCCGAGATGCTCACCCCCAGCACCACCGGGCCCGAGTCGATGTCGCCGTGGCCATCGACGCCGGGCGGGTACTCTCGCACTGCGCCGAAGCCCAGCAGATCCCGCCGCAGGTGCTCGCGGACGGCCTCGTAGAGCGAACGGGACTGCTCGGCATCGGCGAACGACAGGAACCATGCCGCGAGCGCCGTGCCGGAGCCGCGCGGGCCGTCGACGGTGCTTCCATCCGGAGCGACGGCTTGGACGAGGAGCCCCGTGTCCGGGTCGCGCAGCGAGGGCAGCCGTGCGGCCCAGGCGGTGAGCACCTCGCGGTGATCGATCCCGGTTGCCCGCTGGTGCAGCGCGAGCGCGCCGATGATCGCGGCATTGTCCACCGGATACACCTCGCCGGGGTACGTCGACGCGAGACCGATGGGGCTCTGATGCACCGCTTGGTGCAGGTGCGCCATGATCCGATCGTGCAGCTCCGCGTGGCGCGAGTCGGGCACGAAGCGGCGGTGGAGCGACAGCACGAGCCCCATGTACCCGAGGTAGGCCGCATGGGCGCGTGACGAGCCGAGATCCTCCAGTGGATCGGTGCCCCACGCGGCGCGATCGAACGCTCGCAGCTCCGGCGAGAGCATGCGGTCGATGCAGCCCTCGAGCGCGCGGAGCTGCTTGGGCCGTTGCTCGGGGTGCGCTGCTGCCACTTGTGCGTAGCCGAGCCCCGCCATCATCGACGCGCCGAACAGCCACTCGCCGTCGAAGCGCTCGCTGCCGGTCATCAGGTCACCGGCCGTCAGCTCCGCCGTGGTCCACCGTTCGGCCCCGCGCGCGAGCGCGAGCTGGAGCTCGAGGTCGTCGGCGAGCAACGCCGTGGCCTCGCGGCCGCACCACGCCGAGGGCAGCCACCGTAGCGAGACGGCCAGCACCGCCAGCGACAGCACCATGCGAAGCGCCCGCATCGATGGGCCAGCGTTCGTCACGGCGCGCGCTCGCGCAAGCACGTCCTGGCCGAGCGGTCGCCGGCTGCTCGCGAGCGGTCGTCACGGCGTCGAGCGGTCGCGAAAGCGCATGCGGTTCCGGCAAGCACCCTCCACTGCTCACTGGGCGAGCCGCCGGGGCGGCTGGGCAACTCGCCCAATCGCCGCCCCTTGACCGCTGCCGAGGCCGCGCAATTCCAGGCGGTCCACGGCTGGCACGCATCCTGCTCTCGCGCGACCCCGATGCGGCAGTATGGAATTCCGGCGCTCCTGGCCCTGCTGGCCGCCCCAGGCCTCTTCGCGTGCCATAGCGAGCCTCGCGAGGTCCTCATGCCCCCGTTTGGCGGGCTGGTCGACGGCGACGACGACGGCCTCGACGACACCGACGACGATGGCGGCGAGACCGGTGGGGGCACCTGGGGCGGCGATGCGGACGGCTCCGCCGGTGACGACCGGCCCGGTGGTGACGACCGCCCGTCGGCCGACGAGGCGGGAGGAGACGATGCGCCGCCACCCCCGACCGACGACGGGGGCGACGACGGCCCGCCCTCGGCCGAGTGCCCCGCGAATTGCTACTGCGAGTCGTTCGATGCCACCGCCGACGTCTCCGATCTCGAGCAGTCGTTCAACGGCGGCAACTGGGCCGAGGTGATGATCGGCGTGCTCGATCGCCGCTACCCCGCGGGTGCCGATTTGTTGGTGGAGATGGAGGACGACCCGTACTTCGGCGCCTTCACCGACACCAGCAGCTTTGCGGGGCTGATGGACTCGGTGATGACCGAGGTCCACGAGGGCACCCACGGCTGGGACTACGGGCACGCGCTGGGGCAGCCCTACTTCGGCTACTGGCTGCGGGCCGACCTCGTGTACGAGCCGCAGAAGATCGACGGCTTCCCGCGCTCGGAGATCTACTCGATGCTCGTCGACGACTCGACCTCGCTCTACGCGGACACGTACCTCACCGGCGAGCAGGGCACCTACGGCTTCTACGAGCTGCTCGACGAGATGAACTGCTACATCAACGGCATGGGTGCGATCGCGGCGGTGGGCGAGCACATCCCGTGGGGCGTGTCGGGTCGCGATGGCGCGGTGGCATTCCTGTACTACCTCGAGCTCTACCTTCGGCGGGCCCGCACCGCGTACCCGGATCTCTATGCCGAGCTGCAGGCCGAGGGCGAGTACGTCGAGCTCGTGCAGACGCAGTGGCTGCGCACGCACTTCCTGCTCGAGAAGGCCGACGCGTTCCCCGAGCTCGGGATCTACGACCAGGAGATTCGGGCTCATCTGCACGCGCCGGAGAACCAGGCGGAGATCGAGATGTTCATCGGCCGCCCGGTGGAGGCGTCCAACTGCCTGCCGTGAGGCCGCCGCGGGCGCACGATCCGAGCTCGGCTGTGAGGCCGGTGACGACCGTGATAGCCTCGTGATCCATGGGCAAGCCACCGGGCCATGACGAGCGCGACCCCGCCGATCCCTCGGCTGCCGCGCAGGGCGACGACCCCGACCGCGCGGCCATCCTCGCGCGGCGCCAGCGGTTCATCGCGCTCGCGCTCTCCGGTCTCGCCAGCACCACCGCCTGCGAGAAGCCCAAGGAAGATCCGTCGACACCCAAGGACGGCAAGGCGACGCAAGAGAGCAAGGACGACAAGGGCGCGCCGCAGCCGTGCCTCAACGTCTCGCGACCGGAGCCCGAGCCCGCGGGCGATCCGGCGGGCAAGCCCATGCCGTGCCTCGACGTCTCCCCGCCGGAGCCCGAGCCACTGCCCGACGACGGCTCGCCGCAGGCCTGCCTCAAGATCGCCGCGCCGCCGACCGAGCCGGAGCCCAAGCCGCAGCCGTGCCTGAAGGTCGCGCCGCCGGAGCCGGAGCCCAAGCCGCAGCCGTGCCTGAAGGTCGCGCCGCCGGAGCCGGAGCCCAAGCCCAAGCCGCAACCCTGCCTGCGCGTGGCCCCGCCCAAGGGCGCGTGAGCCTCGAGCCGACCAGCGACTTCACCGAGCTCGTGCTGCACGTGCTCGCGCATGTGCCAGTGGGCGGAGCCGGGTGCGTGCACGACCTGCGCTACGTGGCGTGGGCGCGCGGCCAGGCGCCCGTGGAGCTCGAGCGGCTGTTGGATGAGGACGCGGCGGTGCTCGAGCGAGCATGGTCGGGCGGGCGTGCGCCCGCGGTCCTGCATGCATGGCCGGAGCTGCTGGGATCGATTGCGGAGCTGCGAGCGTGCGCGCGGCTCGAGCTGCAGGCGCTGTCGCCCGCGCAGGTGCGGACCGAGGTCGTGCTGCGGGAGCTGATCGCCGCCGATCGGCCCGAGCTCGAGCTGATGCACGCGACGCTGTGCGCCCTGGCGCCGTGGTATGCCGAGTGGCACGCGGCCGAGGTGGAGCCGGAGCTGCGACGCGCCGGCGAGCAGGTGCAACCGTGGCTCGAGCCGGCCGTGCGGGTGGTGCCCTCGCTCGGCGACGCGCGGCTCGAGCTTTCGTGGGTCCTGGGCCCGCGCGGGCGTGGATTTCCGTCGCGCATCGTGGTGGGGGCGCCAGCCCCCTGGCACGATCGCGATGCCCGTATACCGGTGGTGCTGGCCATGCACGAGCAATTGGTGATCGACAGCGGGCACGCCGGTTACTCGGAGGCCGAGTGGGCAGCGCTGACGAGCTTGGCCGTGCGCATGGTCGAGGCTCCGGCGGCGCTGCGAGAGGCTCACGGGCGATGGCTGGCGTCGCTGGAGCTGCGGCCGCTGCTGGCGTCGCTGGTCGCCGGTGGACGCATCACCGAGGAGCAATGCGCGGCGCTGCAGCGCGAGCCTCGAGCGCGGGGCGAGCGGCTCGCGGTGCTCGCCGAGTGAGCCGCCGCGTCAGGCGAGCGGCTCCCGATCAGTCCAACACCGGCAGGTGCACGAGCTCGCGGTGGGCGGCCGCGGCTGGCGTCGTGGCGGTCACTGGCGGCCCTTCGTGACCTGCGATCCGCGGCGCCGGCAGAGCGGTGCGGGCCGGCACGTAGCTCACCTCGTGGCCCCATTCCTGCGCGAGCCCATCCTCGCGCAGCACCGTTCGGCACAGCCTCAGCGCACCGTCGTGGCGTAGCGGCGCCACGATCTCCGTGCCGGGGGCCAGCGCCTCGCGCCATGCCGGCGGGATCGCATCGAGGGCAAAACCCACCGTCACCTTGCGCAGGCGTGCCGCGCCGGGCGGCCACGTGGAGGGGTCGAGCGCGTCGCCCACGGCACAGCGCACGCCGAGCGGGTCGAGCTCCTCGCGGGCTCGTCTCACCAGCGCAGGATCGATCTCCACCGCCACCACCTCGCCCTCGTCACCCACCAGCGCGCGCAGCACCGCCGCGCCGTAGCCCGTGCCCGCGCCGAGATCGAGCACGCCGTCGCCCTTGCCCACGTCGAGCCAGCCGTAGGCGAACGCGTAGGCATGCATGGCGCTCACGGTGGCGAGGCCGCTCTGGTCGAGCGCCACGGCCACGTCCTTGGTGCTCTCGTCGAGCGCCTCCACCGGCACGAAGCGCTCGCGCGGCACGGTCTCGAGCGCCTCGAGGATCGCGTCGTCGATGGGGAGCCCCACGCGCTCGGCGATCTGCCCCCGCCAGCGGGCCCGGCGGTGTCGCGACAGCTCGGCCAGCGCGGGATGGCTCCGGCGCGCGCGCTCGGCCTCGGCGCGGCGGCCCAGGTAGCCATGCCACGCGTACCAGCGCTCGATCGCGGGCCAGCGCGACGCCGGGCGCGTGTAGGCCACCTGGTCGCGGATCGCCCCGAGGAAGTAATTGCGTGCGGGTCCGTCGTAGACGAAGCGGCTCTCGATCTCCGCCAGGAGCGGCGAGAGCAGCTCGTGCTGCAGCGACTCCCGCGAGCGCCAGTCGAGCTCGGCGCTGGGGTCCACCCACTCGGCGAGGAACTCGGGGTCGCCGTCGTCCCACCAGTGCGGGTGGTGGAAGCGGGTGCCGAAGCGCTGCTCGTAGTACCCGCGGTCGGCGTCGATCGGCGAGCCCGGGTAGAGCCGGAACGGATCGACCGAGAGGAAGCCCGTGGTGCCGCGCGGGTTGAGGAACAGCCGTCGCAGGTACGCGGCGCTGCGCTCGAGCGTGCCCGGCGTCTCGCCCGGGTGCCCGCAGATCACGTTGGCGCCCCACGGCACGGAGTGCTCGCGTGCCCGCTCGGAGATGTGCTCCATGCGCTCGAGGTAGTCGTCGAGGCGCCCCGACTTGCGGATCGTGGCGAGCAGCTCCGGGTCGCCCGACTCGAGCCCGAACCCGAGCCCGCAGTTGGCCGCGCCGAACAGGCGCAGGTCCTCGTCTTCGACGAGATCCACCCGGATGAGCAGCCAGAACTTCTCCACCGGGATCCCGCGGCGGGCGAGGCCCTCGAGGAATTCCCGGCGCCAGCGCTTCTTCATGCCGAACAGCGCGTCGCCGAAGTAGAGCGTCCAGCTGCGTAGATCGAGGAACTGGTGCAGCGAGTCGATCTCCGCGAGCGCGCGCTCGACCGACAGCGGTCGCCACGAGACCTCGCGCTTGGCTCGCTCCATGCAGAATGCACAGTCGAACGGGCACCCGCGCGAGAGGTACACCTGCGCCTGCGAGGCGTGGCGGCGTGCGATGCCGCGGTAGCGATCGAGCAGCGACCAGTCCGAGGGCGGCAGCTCGTCGAGGTGATCGATCGCGTCGGGCCCCAGCACCACGTTGCGCAGCGGCGCGCCCCCGGCCACCGACTCGACGACGCGGCACAGCGGCCGCTCGCCCTCGCCCACCACGACCACGTCGAACGCGGAGCCCTCGCCCACGTACTCGAGCGGGCGCGCGCTCGCGTGGTAGCCCCCGGCCACCAGAACGGCGTTTGGCCAGCGTTCGCGGGCCATGCGGGCGATCGCGTCGCACAGCAGGTGATCGAAGGACGAGTAGACCGAGATCGCGATCACGTCATAGCCGCGGCGGTCGTCGCCATCGAGGATGTCGGGCAGCGAGGTACCGAGGCGTCGCTCGATCGCGAGGTCGCGGATGTCCACGTGCGCACGAGTCTCTGCGCGCAGCACGGTGCCGAGCAGGACCAGCTGGGGCACGCCGAAGTTGCCCGCGGCCGCGCCTTCACTGCCGGGCCAGAGCAGTAGTACGCGAACGGGCGTCGTCACGACACCACCGGCAGCGAAGGCCGCGAGCGGCTCGGACCCTCCGCGGGGCCAGCCGCACCGCGCCGCGCCGCGGCCAGCCGCGCCGCGAACTCATCGTCCACGTGCTGCGCCACGAACGGGTCGAGCCCTCGCGGATCCCCCAGCACCGAGGCCGCCGCCGCGCCGCAGCCTCCGAGGCACGAGCGGCGGTGGGGGCACGGGGCGCAGAACTCGGGCGTCACGTCGCGGTAGCGTGCGAGCGCGGGCGAGTCGAGCAGCTCGGTGAACGGCTGCGCACGCGCGTCGCCGAGCGCCTCGGTGTGCAGCGTGCACGAGCGCAGCTCGCCGCGCGGGCCCAGGGCCAGCTCCTGCGCCTCGGTGCCGATCGGGCAGCCGCCGAAGCGGATGTGCGGGTAGTCGGCGTGGTCGATGACGCAGGGCGGCACCGGCATGGTCACCTGCAGATCGAGCCCGTGCTCGGCCCCGCGGACCTCGGCCTGCGCGAGCGCCGTGACCATGTCGCCGCGCGAGGGCAACAGCTCCGCCACGTGGGCTGCCGCGTAGCCGGCCGGCGAGAAGCGGGAGAGCGCGATGAGCTTGACGCCCAGCGAGACGAAGAGATCGAGGATCTCGCCCACCACCGCGGCGTTGCGCCGCGTGACCACGATGCAGCCGGCCACCGGCACCCCGTGGCGCCGTAGCGCACGGATGCCCTCGAGCGTGGCGTCGAAGTGCTTGCCGCCCACGTGCAGCTCGTGGAGCGCGGCCTCGGGCCCGTTGAGCGTGATCTGGATGCAGCGAATCGGGTAGGGCCGCAGCCGCGCTGCGAGAGCGTCGTCGATGAGCCCGCCGTTGGAGATGATCTGCACGTCGACCCCGTGCTCGCGGCAGGCGTCGAGCACGTCGAACACATCCGCCCTTGCGAAGGTCTCGCCGCCGGTGAGCGTGACGTGGTCGAGCTCGAGCTCGTCGAGCGCCTTGTGCACCACCCCGAGCAGCTCGGCGTGCCCGAGCGCACCCACGCTGCGCCCGTTGTCCTCGCGCCATGCGTTGTAGCAGTAGCTGCACCGCTGGTTGCAGTGGCTCGTGAGCTCGATGGCGATCGAGTGGACGCGGCGGCGGGTCACCACGCCGCAGTATCGCCCGCCGGGCGGCCGCAGTACAATCCGCGCGCACGTGGACCTCGTCGGCCTCGGACACGCGATGTGGCTCGTCGAGGTGGGGAGCGAGGCCGCGGGCCTGCGTCTCTTGTTCGACCCGCTGCTGGGCCCCGAGCACCACTGCGGTGCGTTCGAGACGGTGCCGCGGCGCCGCGTGCACGCCGAGGCCTTGCGGCCAGACTTCGTGCTCGTGTCGCATCGCCACCCGGATCACTTCGATGTGCCGAGCCTCCATCGGCTCGCGAAGCTCGACCCCGATGCCGTGGTGATCACCCCCGACGCGCTCGTGGCCTGGGCCGCGCGCATGCTCGGGTTTCGCACCGTGCACGAGCTGCCCGCGGGCCAAGAGGTTGCGCTCGACGGCGTGCGGCTGGTGAGCACGCCATCGCTCGGGCCCGACGAGTGGGGGATGCTGATCGCGGCGGACGGCGCGGTGGCGTGGAACCAGGTGGACGCGGTGCTCCGCAACGCGGCGCACGTCCGGCAGGTGCTCGACGTGACGCTCGAGGCAGTGGGAGCCGCACGGGTGGAGCTCGCGATCGTGCGCTGGCAGCCGATGCTGGAGATCGCCGCGGTGCTCGGCCGGCGCGTGGGGTTTCCGTACGCGAGCTACGCCGACATCCTCGCGCAGGCCGCCGCGGTGGATGCGGTCGCCGTGGTCCCCGGCGCCAACGGTGCCGCGCACGTCGAAGCGTTCCGCTGGATGGACCGCTTCGTGTTCCCCGTGTCCGAGGCGCGGTTCCTGCGAGATCTGTCCAGGGCGAGCCCTGGCACGACCCCGCTGCCGCTGGCGGTGGGTGGCCGCTACCGGGTGATGCCCGGCGAGGTGACGCTCGATCCCCACGGCGCCGCCGAGCTCGTGGTGATCGAGCCGGGAGATCAACCCGACCCACGGCGCTATCGCCCGTTCGCGATGCCCGACCTCCACGACGTCAACCCCAATGGCCACGACGAGGCCGCGATGCGCCCGCGCGTGCACGCGTGGATCCGTGACGACCTCGCCAGGGGCCTCTGCCGTGCGTTCCCGGCCATGCGCGTGCGCGAGCCCCTGCGCCTCGTGGTCGAGGTCGTGTTCCCGCGGGCCCACGACGCGTTCACGTTGCACGTGGGCCCCGAGGGCGTGCGCGTGGTCGACGGCTACGACGACGAGTGGGACGCCCTCAACGCCGTGGCCGGGTCGCTCCTCTGGGAGGTGATCGAGTCTCGCCGCCACTGGGGCGACGTGCTGCTCGCTGGTGGCCTGCGGGCCTCTACCCGCGCCTATGCAATCGACGAGCATGGTCTACGCCAAGCCGAGCTCGGCGAGACGTTCCTCTACTACGGCCTCTCGTACGACGCGGCGGTCGAGCGAGCGGTTCGCCACGAGGTCCACGCGCGGCTGGCCGCGGGCTGATCGCCGAACGCTCGCCGAACCAAAGCAAGTTGCGCGAGCAACCGACGCCTTCCCGGGTGTCGGCTGCTCGCGCGTCGCTGCCGGCTCCCGACCGGCGGCGACTGGTCCACGTCTGTCTCCGGTGCCTTCCCGGGCGCCCGAAGGCTTTTCTCTCACGTGGTCGAATCTTCCGCGGCCACCTTCGCGACGGTTCGCGCCCATTCGTGCGGGCTCGTGCGAGCGTCGTGACGGCGGTGGCGGTAGGTCCCGCAGACGATCATCGATCGACAGGCGGAGGTGCTTGGCTCGAGTCGGGCCCCCGCCCATCTCGACCCTCGATTGGGGTCCGCGGCTGGTCCGCGCCCCCGTCACCTTTCGCTCGTCGCCCGAGCATGAGCTCGAGCATCCTACGATTCCCCATGATTACGACCCCCTTCGGCTGTCGATGATCACTCCTCTCGAGTATCGACCCCTCCGTCCCCCGACCGAGGTGCCGACTTCTCATCTACCAGCCGTGCTTTCACCGTACCCAACCACCGCTGGGGGCGCCACAAGAAATTGTGTAAGAGTTTCACTTAAATGCGAGGGACATGCAGAGTCGACGATCGGGGCCGATCTCGGACTCGCGGCTACATTTCTTGCCGGGTAGGGTCTCTGTGCGAAATCACTCCAGATCCGCCAGAACAGCAAGACTGCATAAAAATGCAGATCACCGTGACCGTGTATGCCGCAGCCGCTGCGTGACCAGCATCGCCATCTCCAGCGCTTGCCGGTAGTTGAGCCGTGGATCCACCTTGCTGCGGTAGTCGAGGTGCAGCTCGTGCTCTTCGACGCCGCCGGCACCACCGATGCATTCGGTGACGTTCTCGCCGGTGAGCTCGAAGTGCACGCCGCCGAGGATCGAGCCGAGCTGCTGGTGCACGTCGAACGCCTGCTGCAGCTCGGAGAGGATCCGGTCGAAGCGTCGCGTTTTGATCCCCGACGCCGTGGTCTCGGTGTTGCCGTGCATCGGGTCGGCGCACCACAGCACCGTTCGCCCCGCTCGCCGCACGGCCTCGATGAGCCGCGGCAGGTGGGTCTGCACGCGATCGGCCCCCAGCCGGTGGATCAGCATGATGCGGCCCGGCTCGCGCTCGGGGTCGAGGCGCTCGAGCACCTCGACCAGCCGTGCCTCGTCCATGTCGGCGCTCACCTTCATGCCGATCGGGTTGCGGATCCCGCGGCAGTACTCCACGTGCGCGCCGTCGAGCTCGGCGGTGCGCATGCCGATCCACGGCAGGTGCGTGCTGAGGTCGTACCAGCCGGTGCGGCGGGGCACCTGGCGGGTCTGCGCCTGCTCGTACTCGAGGCTGAGCGCCTCGTGGCTGGTGTAGAGGTCCACGCGGTGCAGGAGCGCGCTCTGGGTGTTGGTGATCGCCTCCATGAAGGCGATGGAATCCTTGATGCCCTCGGCGATGCGCCGGTACTCGTCGTGGTGCTCGGAGCCTGCGGCGAACGACACGTCCCAGTGCTCGGGGTGGTGGAGGTCGGCGAAGCCGCCGTCGACCAGCGCGCGTACGAAGTTGAGAGTGAGCGCGGCCCGCTCGTAGCCACGCAGGAGCAGCGTGGGGTCGGGCGTGCGAGCCTCGAGCGTGAACGGCGAGCGGTTGACGATGTCGCCGCGGTACGACGGTAGCGTGACGCCGTCGCGCTCCTCGGTGGCCGACGAGCGCGGCTTGGCGTACTGCCCCGCGATACGACCCACCCGCACCACGGGCAGCCGCGTGGCGTGCACCAGCAAGAGGCTCATCTGGAGCAGGATCTTGAGCTTGGTGGTGATGCTGGCCGACGAGCAGTCGTCGAACGACTCGGCGCAGTCGCCCCCTTGCAAGAGGAACGCCTCGCCGCGCGCGGCCTGGGCCAGGCGCTGGCGCAGCGCCTCGACCTCCCACGAGGTCACCAGCGGCGGCAGGCGTGCGATCTCGGCCTGCACGCGCGCGAGCGCTTCGGGATCGGGGTAGCTCACCGTTTGGCTCGCGTCCTTCGCCTTCCAGGAATCGGGGGTCCAGGGCTGCATGGTCTTGCTGCCAACGACGATAGCAGGCCGTGATCCGGCCGCACTGGCCGGGTTTGGCTGGGCTGGCCGGGGCTGGCCGGGGCTGGCCGGGCTGGCCGTGGGCCCGTGGCGGGCCCGATGTGGGCCGATCGACCGCAAGTGCGTGGGGGGACCGATCGACTGCCCCGGGGTCGACACTCGTAGGTCCGAAGGCCCCTATACGGGCCTACTTATTCATATTTAGAGGACTAGAGCATGAGCACTGCAACCTGGAATTCGATCGCGACCGGCCTTGGCCTTGCCGGCATGCTGATGGCGGCCTGCGACCTCTCCGATGGCGAGCCTTCGGGCCCCGATGGGGCGGAGTCTGGAACGGCCGAGGGGGGCGCGACCGAGACCGAGGGCGATCCGCCCGTGGATACCGATGGGGATACCGACTCCGGCGGCTCGGCCGAGGGCCAGGTGCCCGCCGACGGCGAGCCGCCGCCCGAGCCCGAGAGCTGCTCCGATCACGGTGCCTCGCGGGCCTGCACCACCGAGGAGGGCGAGGGGGGGACCCAGTTCTGCGACGGCGGGTGGGGGCCGTGTCTGACCCAGCTCAACTGCACCCCCGGCGAGTCGCAGTGCTGCGAAGGCTGGGGCACCGGGGAGGACGACGGAGGCGGGAGCACCAGCGAAGGCGGCGGCGGTGGCAGCGAGGAGGACGAGACCGGTGGCGGCGGCGGTGGTGGCTGCCAGGTCTCCGAGCAATGCGAGCTCTACGGCGGCGTACCGGACTGGAACACCAGTCACACCGAGGACGGCTGCAACACCCCGCTCGTGCTCTCGTTCGACGGACGCCCGGCGGAGCTCGAGCCCGCGCGCGCGGCCACGTTCGACCTCGATGGCGTGGGTGGTTGCATCACGACGGACTGGCCGGAGGCGTCTACGCCGTGGCTGGCGCTGGATGTGGATGGGAACGGGTCGATCGACTCCGGTCGCGAGCTGTTCGGCTCGGGGACGCGGCTGAGCAGCGGCAAGCGGGCTGCGCACGGGTTCGCGGCGCTGGCGGAGCTCGATGAGGATGGAGACGGGCGGATCGATGCCTCGGATGCGGCGTTCGAGCGGCTGGTGCTGTGGGGGGATGATGATGGGGATCGACGCTCGAGCTTCGCGGAGGCGCAGCCGCTGGCGCAGCATCGGATCTTGAGCATCGAGCTCGGGTTCCACATCGACCGGCAGTGTGATGCGCGGGAGAACTGTGGGGTGGAGCGGGCAGCGTTCCACTTCGTGGACGAGCACGGGGCGGTGCGGGAAGGGGAGGTGGTGGATCTGCACCTGGCTTGTCAGTGAAGGTGGGAATCAGGAAATGGCGCGCCCGCCCCGGCAAGGCCGAGGGCGGGCGCGGAGCGTTACGATATGCGGTGTTCAACCGGGTGGAGGCGGAGGGTCGCAAGTACCCACATTACACGTGCCACCCATACAGTCTTCAGGGCCGTCACACTCGACACACTCGCCCGAGTCTTCGTCACAGGTAAGGAAGCCGGGGTTGATGCATTGAGCATCCAACACGCAGGGCCCACAGGTGAGCGCGGTCAAGTCACAGATGGGCTGCGTTAGGTCGAGGCAATCGCTGTTGTCGTCGCACTCGACACACTCGCCCGAGCCTTCGTTACAGGTAAGGAAGCCGGGGTTGGTGCATTGAGCATCCAACACGCAGGGCCCACAGGTGAGCGCGGTCAAGTCACAGATGGGCTGCGTTGGGTCGAGGCAATCGCTGTTACCGTCACATTCGACACACGCCCCGGAGTCATCGCAGACGAGGAGGCCGGCTTCGGTGCAATCGTCATTCTCCTGGCAGGGTCCACAGGTCTGCGCGGTCGAGTCGCAGATGGGCTGCATGGGGTTGTTACAGTCGCCATTGCCGAGACAGCCGACACATTCGTTGGTGGATGTGTCGCAGACGTCGGCGCAGGCATCGTCGTCATCGTTGTCACATTCGACACATGCCCCGGAGTCATCGCAGACGAGGAGGCCGGCTTCGGTGCAATCTTCATTTTCCTGGCAGGGCCCACAGGTCTGCGCGGTCGAGTCGCAGATGGGCTGCATGGGGTTGTTACAGTCGCCATTGCCGAGGCAGCCGACACATTCGTTGGTGGATGTGTCGCAGACGTCGGCGCAGGCATCGTCGTCGTCATCGTTACACTCGACACACGCCCCGGAGCCATCGCAGACGAGGAGGCCGGCTTCGGTGCAATCGTCATTATCCTGGCAGGGCCCACAGGTCTGCGCGGTCAAGTCGCAGATGGGCTGCATGGAGTTGTTACAGTCGCCATTGCCGAGGCAGCCGACACATTCGTTGGTAGATGTGTCGCAGACGTCGGTGCAGGCATCGTCGTCATCATCGTCGCACTCGACGCATGCCCCGGAGTCATCGCAGACGAGGAGGCCGGCTTCGGTGCAATCGTCATTCTCCTGGCAGGGTCCACAGGTCTGCGCGGTCGAGTCGCAGATGGGCTGCATGGGGTTGTTACAGTCGCCATTGCCGAGGCAACCGACACATTCGTTGGTGGATGTGTCGCAGACGTCGGCGCAGGCGTCGTCGTCATCGTCGTCGCACTCGACGCATGCCCCGGAGTCATCGCAAACGAGAAGACCAGGGGTGGTGCAGTCTGTATTCTGTTGACAAGGCTCACAGGTCTGGGAGGTGAGATCGCAGGTCGGGTGCGGGTTGGTGCAGTCGCCGTTGTCGATGCAGCCGACACACATGTTCCCGGGGAGGTCGCAGACGCCTCCGGGGCAGTCCTCGTCGTCGATGCAGCCAACACACATGTGCAGATCGACATCGCACGCGCCCTTGGGGCAGTCATTGTCATCGACACAGCCCACGCAAGATCCCGAGTCATCGTCGCAGACGGAGAAACCTGGCTCGGTACAGTCAGCAGCCCCCTCGCAAGGCCTACAGGTATGAGCAGTCGAGTCGCAGATGGGCTGCGACGAATCGGTGCAATGGTCGTCGACAAGGCACTCGACACAGATCGGCACGTCTGTGTCGCAGATGGGAGCCGAGTCATCGCAGTGTCGGTCCGTCTCGCACGGCACGCATTCGCCGGCCATGCACGCCGGCGTCGGGGCGCTGCAGTCATCGTCGCTCTGGCAGATACCCGCGGTTTCAGTGCCAGAGGAGGAAGACTCGGTGCCAGAGGAGGAAGACTCGGTGCCGCTGGTGCCAGACATCGTTCCGGCACCGATGGTGGTCGAGTCGCTGCTACTGCTACTTCCGCTGCTACTTCCGCTGCTACTCCCGCTGTTACTCCCGCTGCTACTATCCTCGACCGCCGAGGTGAAGATGGGACAAACCTTCTCCTCCCTACGACCAAAGCCATCATCCAAGCACGGATCACCACACGCGGCGACTCCCGTACATAAGGACAACCCCGCGAGTCGCAGGAACAACGCCTTCTCGAACCGAGATTCCATGGCAATACCCACCATTGCGAGCGCACGCACGGTCATCCGCGCGCACGACGTTCACATGCACGATGCACGAATGGAGCGCGGGCTCTTGCCCGCGCCTGCTCCGAAAGTGTCAGCCGCTGGCGAAAGTGCCAGCGGCTGAAAGTACCAGCAGCCTACTGCTGCACGATCTTGAACTCGATGCGCCGGTTCTTCGCGCGACCGGACTTCTTCTTGTTGTCTTGGCGCGGCTCGTCCGGGCCCGCGCCGCGGGTCTTGATGCGCGCGGTGTCGATGCCCTTGGACACGAGATAGTCGCGGACCGCATTCGCGCGGTTCAGCGAGAGCTCGAGGTTGTGGTCACGCTCGCCACGGTCGTCGGTGTGACCGCTGATCTCGACGCTGACGCTCGGGAACTTGGCCAGCACCTCGATCGCAGCGTCGAGCGTCTTGAACGAGGTCTTCTTGATCGTCGCCTTGTTGGTGTCGAAGAAGATGCCCTCGATGACGCCCGTGAACTTCTGGACCTCTTCGGGGATCTCGTCGGGGCAGCCGTCGCCATCCTCGAAGCCGTTGAGCGTCTCGGGCTGGTCCTTGCAGGCGTCGTCCGGGTCGAGGAGACCGTCGGCGTCGCTGTCGGGGATCGGGCAGCCGTGGTACTCCGGCACGCCCACGACGTCCTTGCACTCGTCCTCGGTGTCGAGGATGCCGTCGCCGTCGGTATCGGGGATCGGACAGCCCTTGTACGCCTCCACGCCGGGCACATCGATGCACTCGTCGTCGGGGTCGAGGATCGTGTCGCCGTCGGTGTCGGGGATCGGGCAGCCCTTGTACTCGATCACGCCCGGGACCTTGACGCACTCGTCGTCGGGGTCGCGGATCGTGTCGCCGTCGGTGTCGGGCGGCGGCACCAGGATCTTGGGCTTGGGCCGGTTGAACGTGAGGACGAACGAGACCAAGCCCTCGAAGTTGTGGTTCTTGAACGTCTCGTCGACCCCGCGCTTGTGGCTCATCACGTCGCGGAAGTCGAAGCGCAGCTGGAACTGGCGGCTGATGTAGAGCTTGAGACCGCCGCCGAAGTACGCCATGGGATCGATGTCGTTGCCCACGGCGCTGCGCAGGCTACGAACGCCCAGCATGCCGCCGCCCGCCACCACGAACGGGGTCACGCTCCAGAAGGGGAGCTGCGCGAGCAGGCCTCCGCGGAGCGAGAAGATCGTGGCGTCCACGTCGTTGGCGGTCTGGGTGGGCATGGCCGCACCCTCGAGCTCGATGCCCAGCACCCGCAGCGGGAGGTAGCTGACGCGTGCACCGATCTCGGGGCCGAAGGTGCGAAAGCGTCGAAAGCCCTGGTCGACGAGCTGGGCCGACGGCTCGAACAGCTCATGGTTCTTGCCGGGCATGTACAGCCCGCCCATGAGACCCACCTCGACCATGTTGCGCTGCGGCGCCCAGCGGCGGATCCACGGCTTGCTGGCCGCCTCGGCCTTGGCCGCTTCCTCGCTCGCAGCCACATCGACCGCTCGCTCCTCTTCACCTTCACCGCTGCCGCCCTTGGCCGGCTTGGGCTTCTTGGCCTTCTTGGACTTCTTGCCGCTGGCACCGTCGAGGCTCACCGACGCGCTGCCGGAGGCCTCGGCCTCTGGAGCGGTGGTCGTGGTACCGCCGGAGGCCAACAACGAAGACGTGATCAACGAGAGGAGCGTCGTCATGGGGGTGGAAGCGCCGAGCACTTTAAACAAAATCGCTCGCGGAAGATATAGGAAATGCGGGTCAAAAACCGGTTCGGGCCGCTCCATCGACCCGTAATTGGCGCCTTCGAGCCCGAATTGTGGCGCGCTCGGGTGGGACGCCGGCCGATTTCCAGAGCGTTTCGGCCACTGATCGCGGTTAGGGCTCCGCGGGCAGCTGCCGCGCCAGCAGCTCTCGCCGGCGTCTCGTCTCGCGCTCGGCCGGGCGCGAGAGCAGCTCGGGTGCCAGCGCCTGCGCCTGGGCGAGCGAGGCTTCGTCGCCCAGGTCGATCAACGTTCGGAGCAACTCTTCCTCCACGTCGCCCCGCGCCCGCTCGTCCGCCAAGGGGGCTCGTCGCAGCGCATGCTGGAGTGCGGCCTCCACCTCGGCCAGCCGCGGGGGGTCGAAGGCCCGCAGCGCCGCGGCCACGGCGAGGTGGGCCGCGGCCTGCTCGGGGACCAGCGATCGCAAGAGCCGGGCGTGGTGCAGCGCCAGGCCGGCATTGCCCGCCTGCATGGCCAGCTCGTGGCGCACGTAGAGCGGCGCGGGATCGTCGGGCGCGTGCTCGGCATGCGCGGCGGCCAAGGCATCGGCATGCGGCGGGGCCACCGGACGCAGCGCATCCACGAGCAGCCACCACGCCCGGCCGTCGAGCGGGCACAGGGCCGCCAGCGCGCTGGGCTCGGGGTAGCGCCGGAGCAGGTGCTCCACGAGCGCCGCGTTCGGCGGCTCGTGCAGCCGCGCCAGCCCCTCGGCCATGGCGGCGTCGACCCGACCGGGCGGCTCGTGCAGCTCGTGCAGGGCCGCAGAGAGCACCAGCCACCCGTCCACGAAGCCGGACTGTCGGGCGATCGCCACCTCGGCCCGCGCCCGCGCGGTGACCCAGTCCCCCTGCTCGCCGGCCCGCCGCGCCCACAGGCCATGCAGCCGCCCGTCGAGCGGTCGCCACGGGGCCACCGAAGCCGGATCGAGCCGGCCCGCATGGATCTCCGCGTCGACCGCGGGCCGCTGCGTGAACGCGTGCGGTCGGCACAGCCACGCGAGCACCAGCGCGCCCACGAGCCCCGCGCTGCCGATCCATCGCGCCCGCCGCGGGGCCCAGCGCCACGCCGGCTTGGGGGACAGCGCTCCGGCCATCGCCACCGCCGGCGCCGCCACCCCGAGGAACTCGAACCCGAAGTCCGCAGCGTTCTGCAGCGCAGCCGCGAGCAGCCCCAGGAGCACGATCTGCCGCGCCGCCCCGTCGTGGCGCTTGCGGTGGGCGACCATCGCATGGGCCCACCACGCCGTGGTGCCGAGCACCATCGCTCCGCCCACGAGCGGCCCCCACTCTACCACCATCGCCAGCGGAGCCGACTCGAGGTGGGTGTGCAGCACGTACGACGGCTGCGAGTCGAGCGGTGGGAACGCGTCGATGAATGCCCCGCGCCCGATCCCCAGCCACGGCGACAGCTGCACGAGCCCGAGCGATTCCCGGGCGATCCGTAGCTTGGTGTCGAGATCGGCGTCGGGATCGGCGAGGTCGAGCAGCGTGCCCAGCTCGCGCCACGCCCCGTGCTGGGCCACCAGCAAGAACAGCCCCACGAGCCCCACCGCCACCACCATGCGCAAGGGCGACATGTGCCGCGAGCGACGGCGCTGGCTGTGCCGCTCCGATCGCTGGCGCCGCAGCCCCAGCCACGTGGCCACCGGCGCGACCACCAAGAGCGCCACGATCGCCCCGCGCGACAGCGACAGCACCAGCGCCGGCACCTGCAGGGTCAGCGCCGCCATCGCGGCGAGGAATCGATCGCCGTAGCGATCCACCTTCGACGGGTCGCGCGTGTCGAGCCCCTGGCGGTGCTGATCGGCCGCCAGGCCCCCCGCGGCGAAGATCCCGAGGAGGAGCAGCCCCGACTGGTGGTTGGGGTTGACGAACGTGCTCAGCATCGAGGGCAGCGTGGCCAGGTCCACGTCGCGCGCCGCATACACCCCGTAGATCGCCTGGAACCCGAGCGCCTCGTGGGCGAAGCCGATGACCGCCACCGCCGAGCCGCACAGCGCCGCCGCGGTGGCGGCCGTGCGCCACGAGAGCTGCGCCGCCGCCACGAACAAGAGCGTGAGGCCGAGGAGTCGCGCGCACTCGAGGCCGGTGTCGCCCGGCGACGGCGACAGCCCCGGCCGCGCCTGCACCCCGGTGCCCGCCAGCGCCTGGTCGACCGCCGTGTGCAGCTCGGGGGCCAGCGCGGCCTGGATCCCCGGCAGTGGGGCCCACTGCACGAGCGTGACGAGCGTGACCATGACCCCGAGCAGCGCCACCCGGGGGACCAAGAGCGGGCTCTGCGAGCGCGTACACAGCCGCTGCCACAGCACCAGCATCAGCACGAGGAACCCGAGCACCGCCGTCGGTGGCACCCCGCCCAGCATCAGCGCGGGGCTGCCGGCCGCCACGAGCAGCAGCACCTGCGTCCACGAGCGCCGTCGCTCTCGCTCCCGCCGCGCTCGGGAGCCCTCGACCGGCTCCGCCTCCTCGGGCTCGTCGTCGAGGTCCTCGCTCATCGAGCGCAAGCGTGGCATCGAACCCGGGGGGCGTTCGTACGGCGCGGTGAGATCGGTTATTTACTGTGTAATGCCGTATTTTACGGCGGCGTTGGGTCTCCGATTCATGAGTCTAGAACGGAGTTCTTCGAGTATTTCCGCGCCCACCGAGCCAGCTCGGCCATAAACACGGTGCTCATCGATTGAAATGTCCGTCGACCTGGACCACGCTTGCCGTGCGCGTGGAAGTCGTCCTCCTCGGTTTCGTCATCGCGATGGCCATCGGCCTCACGGGCGTGGGTGCAGGCACTCTCACCGCGCCGGCGTTGATCCTGTGGTTCGACGTCCCGCCGGCGATTGCGGTGGGCACGGCGCTCGCGTTCGGGGCCGCGGTCAAGCTGCCTGCCGTCGCGTCGTACCTCGTGCGCCGGCAGGTCGACTTCCGGGTGTTCCGCAGCATGGCCATCGGGGGGATCCCCGGCGTGCTCGTGGGGGGCCTCGTGCTCCACTATCTCGATCAGGGCCGGCTGCGCGGTGTCGTGCTGCTGCTCGTCGGCGTCGTCGTCGTCGTGTCGGCCCTGTTCTCGCTCCTCCGGCGGCGCCCCGTCGATGCGCCGGCCGCCGCCGAGCGCCGCCGCTGGCTGCCGCCGCTCTCGGCCCTCATCGGCGTCGAGGTCGGGTTCTCCTCGGCCGGGGCCGGGGCGCTCGGCACCCTCGTGCTGTTCCACTTCACCGCGCTCTCGGCCATCCAGGTCGTCGGCACCGATCTGCTGTTCGGGATCTCGCTCGCCGCCGTGGGCGGCTCGCTCCAGGCCGCATTCGGCTCGTGGGATCCCGACCTCTTGCTCAAGCTGCTCGGCGGCGGCGTGGTGGGGGCGCTCGTGGGGGCCAACCTCGCCGTGGTCGTTCCGCCCACGGCGCTGCGTACGGGCTTGATGCTGTGGCTGCTCTACGTGGGCGGCCACATCACGCTCAAGGCCGTGGGGGTGCTCGCGAGCGGGCTCGGGTGAGCAGGCGAGCGAGGAGGTCCCGGCCAGTCGCGCGTAGATGTCGTCGAGCACCCGCGTGCGGATGAAACGGAGAAGTTCCTCGTCTGCGAATACGCGATCGATGAACTCGGCATGTTTGTGTGGCGATCCACCAGTGCCTCTTCGAAGGCGGGTGCGCAGGCGAGATGCCCTTGAGGAGCAGTGCGAACTCGAACGCGTCGACTCGACGCGCCACGCTCGTTGGTGGAGGGCAGGAAGTGGCGTTTGCGGAACTGACGGAACAGCGGGCGGCGTGGGCGAGACTGTCGTCGAATCTACGAATGCAGAGACCGAGCACCCGAGCAGGTAAGGCATGTCTTGCCATTCCGTCGCCCGGCAGAGCGCCGGTCCTTCCCCACCTCCAGGGCGCTCGGTTCCTTGGTACCCTTGACGATCGCCTCGGCGAGATCAAGCACACGCTTCGCATCCGCCGCGTACATCAAGCCCCTCGCGCCGTCGAAGCCGCAGTTGAGTGCAGCCAGTGCCTGGCCGTGTCGCGTCGCGAGGGTAACTGTACCGGGGTTCTTCAGGAGCCGCTCGACCGAGGTCCCGCTGGTCATCAAGCCGTGGATCAGGCCAGCCGTGCACCAATCGCCGCTACCTGCGGCATCGCGCAGTTCCGGCGCGGAGAACGCGGACAAGTCCTTCCACGCGCCCACTCTTCCGTTCGCGCGAACCCTCAGCCTCAGCCCCTTGGCACCGAGCGTTTCAATCTCGATGGGCACCTTTGCCTTTGTGACGACGTCGTGAATTCCCTCAAGTCGCTCGTTCGAGTACTTCACGATGTGAGCCGCCTTCAGGCACTCCGCGAACAGCCGCGGGTCCTTGATTCCTGATGGCTCGAACACGATGAGCGCGCCGTTGGCCCGGCTCTTCTGCGCGAGCTCTAGCGTGCCGGGAGCTACGCGATCAAAGTAGAACACGGAGTGAGAGGGAAGCTTCGCAGCGATCGTGGCGGCCTCGTTGGCGAGTAGGGGCCGGTACGCGGGGAGCGACGCTCCGCATACCGGACAAACTCGAGAGAACCGGTGGCGAGGACGGCCTCTGGCGTCCAGGTAGTTCTCCTGAACGACGATGGGCGTGCCTCGACCAGTCTCTACCTGCATCAACTCGGTATGCACCCCCCACTTCCCGAGGTCGGCGAGTAGCTCGTGGCCCGCGTGGTCGTCGCCAATGCGTCCTACAGCGCTTGCCATCCAGCCGAAGTAGGCCAGGATCGTCAGAACGTTCCCGCAGGAGCCGCCAGCGAAGCGCTTCTCGGTCACACCGGTACCGATCGTGTTACGGATCACGTCGAGAACGATAAATCCCGTTCCGACACAACTGTGCTGATGAGCCTCACGCGACATAGCATTCTCCAGAGAGCCACATCGTGAACAGCGTCGTCGATGGCGCTGTGTCCATCGACTCGACGCGGTATCCTTGCGACTCGACGTGGGCAACTCCCACGGTTACTTTCGGATCACGTTGACCAAGCTCATACGCCGCGAGTAGAACACCGATGGAGGCCAGCTTCGAGGACATCGCAGAGAGTGCGATCTTGCAGCCTCCGAGCGGGTTAAGTGCGCGATGGTAGTGGAGGATGGATCGCATGAGCTGGCGGTACACCTCGAACGGGTTGGACTCGGCAGCATAGATGATGTTGCGCGGCTCCACGCGAAGCTGGTCGAACAGCAGGTCGCGGTACTCGATCATGAGCGAGTCTCCCTCGCGAGGGTCTTGCGCCGGCGACGGTAGTAACGGGCAAATCTCGTCGGGCGAGACCAGCGTATGAATCCGTTCCAACTGGAGCCGTTGGTGCTTCCCTAGAACGGGGATCCAGATCTTTGGTTGGCCGCTCGTCGAATAGCTCTCAAGCGCGGCTGCGGCAAAACCGTACAGGTAGCTCGCACTCTCTTCAAGCCCTTCTTCCACGATCGCGCCGTCCGTTGCGGGTGAATGGGAGACGATGACGTGTAGGTTGCGTTTCTCTCCGTCCCTGGACTCTACGTCGAAGAGAGCCAGGAACTTCGCCAAGAGCGGCATGTAGAGCCCCCGAGGCAACGCACTGATATCGACGACGACATCCGTATACGAGCTGAACTCGGCCGGCGACGAGAATTCGTGGGCGATGCTTCGTGCACCGACCCTACGGCCTTCCTCGGAGACCATAGTGATGGTTCTGTGCCCAATCTTGCCGCGGTCCTGAATCAGTTTCTCGAGCCGCTCCCCGTTCTCCTTGCTCTGGCTCGCATAGGTGTGGGATGGTGACTCGCGTCCTTCGTCGAAGGAGATCAAGGCGACGTCGCGCGCTCCTTCGCCACCGAGACCCAGTAGCCTCTCGAGTCCATTGCACATTCGCGAGTCGAAGCCGTGGCCGAGCACGAAGAGCACATCTCGCTTCCGCTCTGCAAGAAATGGCTTCCAGAAGTAGTCGAAGCGATCCCCTTCGCGAAGGAAGTAGTCTCGCCAGCGCAGTACCTCATGACTCATAGCAGCGACTCCGACTTCGAGGAGCGGTAGCCCTGTTCCGCCCAGTTGATGAACTCGCGGAGCGGCTTCTCTCGAAACCCTCCGAACTGCAGTGGAAGCTGGTATTTCGGGCAGAGCAGACGATTGAGGTAGAGCACCATGTAGCGGTTACCCTTGACCTTGTAGTCAACCTCCGCGTGCAGGAGATTGTGCGCGAGCGCCGTTGCCAGTATTGAAGCGAAGGACGAAGTCACCGGGCTCTGAGCGAGTTGCTTCGGGTCGAGAAGCGTTTCGCGATCCCGCATCGAGATCGCTATGCCGGTTACTCCTGGCGCGTACGGCGCATTCGGCCGATGCGTCTCTTGGTGACAGAACTGACCAACGGCATCCAGAAATCGCAGCACGTCACGACCGTTCTTCGCACGGCGCGGCAGGTCCTTGACGCGTGTGTCGTAAGCGCCTTGTAGTATGCGTTCCTGTCGCTCGGGAGCCAGGTGAGGTGGGCGCCTCATGATCGCTGCTGCCAAGGACTCCTCGAAGAGATCCCCAGCCAGTCGAATGAACTGCTCCACGTTGAATGAGCCGAGGCTTGCAAGCCTGCTGAGTCCAAAATAGTAGGGGAATCCAAACTCCTTACTCAGGAACAACTCGGCCGCAGCACGGACGTCAGACTCGTCCTTGTCGTCGAGCTCATCCCGACTGAGCGTCCCAAGTTCAAGCGTGAGCTGTCGCTTACGAGCGTGCCGCTCGATAATGATCGAGAGAGCGCGCCACTTGATGAGTTGATGACGAAGCGTGCCCTCCAGGTCCGTGCGAGACTTCACCCACTCGGCGTACTGGGGTTTGCTCGCCGCCAATGTCTCGACGCGTCTGCGGACAATGTCAAGCGCCGCCTGCATCCTGTCCTGCCACGCAGGTGCATCGAGATCCGCTTCGACGGTGGGGGCAAAGGAGTCAGGCGCGTTGGCGCCAGCGGAATCGGCGGCCATGCGCGCGCGTCGTTCCGCGATGAGCTTCACGGCAGGTTCAAAGCGTCCTTTCTTCCATTCGCGCTCCAGTGCGATCACTAGATGGTCACGGCCACTCAATACGCCGGGGGCCAACAATTCGTCGGTCGAAAGCACCTCGAACCGCTCGGCCAACCAGACCGTGGACCGCGAACGTTGCTCGACAACCACCTCAAGTAGCGCGGCACGCTGGGCCACCGCCAGCTTCTGCATGTCGTCGAAAGTGACGAGCCATCGCGTCTCAAAGGGCTTGCCGTCGAGGTGGATACAGTTCGCATCCAGCAGTCGTAGGGAGAGGAGTGCGTCGTGCCCCGAGGGTCCCGAGCCATCGGGAGACATCAGCGTATCAATGAGGTCACAGACACCCTGCTCGACGGTTTCGGCCCAGCGTTGGACGGCGACACCGTCACAGGGAAATGAGAGACCGGGGATATGGTCGTCAGGGGGCGCCACCAGGGTCAGTCGCGGGAGGTCGCCGGGGAACCGAAGACGTCGAGCAATTAGAATTGCGCGAAGCGCTCCTAGAATGATCCGCGCATCGATCAGAGCCAGGAGAAGACGCCTTGCGCGCGGAGGCTTCAACTCCACATCGGCCAAGGCAGGGAAAGTCCGGCCGCAGGGCAGCAGCACCGAGAGCACCTTGAGGTCATGGTCGGAGACCGCGCCAAGCCCCCTGAGCTTGCTGTAGAGGTCCTTGATCGCATCATTGCCGCGCATCGCCATCAGGCTCTGCAACACCGCTGGCGTGAAGAGCTTGAGTAGCGAGGTCTTGCCACCACCGGGCGCACTACGGATGAACAGCGGACGCCCACTGAGCGCGTCGTTCGGCAGCAGATCCAACACGCCGTGGCCGAATAGACGGAGGAAGTCTGTATCGGAGTCGATGCTCTCGGCAGTCTGCAGGCGGAAGGGGTTGCGGACGTCTTTCATGCCTCCCTCCGGTGTCGACTCACTCGTGGAAACAGGGGCTTCACTGTTTCACTGCCTTCGACCCACAACAGGAAGATCGAATTGTTCGGCGTGTTGTGGTGGAGGACGAGGGGCAGCCCACCAGCTTTGAAGCCGAATTGCAGGTTAGGCCCGGTGTGCTCGTCCTCAACGGACGCGTCGTAGTATTTCTTGTTCTTGATCACGTCGATCATCGGGTTGTTATCGGAAGACTTGAGCGAGACGTCGCTGGCGATGCGTTGCACGCAGAGTACGGTGGTTTCGATGCCGTGCTTCTTCCTCACGATGTCGGCGCCGGCGTGGATGCTGGCAAGCGCTTGCTCCGTTGCGACGTAGAACACGAGAACGAGCCGCGTCTTCGGAAATGTTACGACTGACTTCCACGTCTCGCGGGACTGAATTCGATCGATGAACTTGTAGACCTTTCCCTTCGCTCGGTCGCCGTCTGCCGTGAGGCAGCTCGTGCCGCTGGCCGAGAAGTCATCCAGCAAGACAAGCGCGGGCGCGCCATCGGAGTGTCCGTGCTTCTCGAGCCACGCGCGAACTTCGCCTACTTTCTCGTCGGAGAGCTCGTAGCTCGTGAAGATCTGCTCGTGGCTGAGTTCCTTGTTGCTACGCCGGAAGAGATCGATTCTGGCTCCGTCACTCATGCCGAGGAATAGGCTCGCACTCTGGAGTCGATTGAAGGCATCGGTGCCAAGAATCTGGCTGACGCGAAACGGCGCGAGATCGGCGTCCTTTGCGGCCTGCTCGATGAAGACGGGACGAATCACATCTGGATAAGCGATAGCCGAGAAATGGGCCATCTCGGCATGTGACAAGAAGACGAGTCGACCGAGAACGAATTGGTAGGCCGCCTGTCGTTCCGTCAGCGTTTCGAACTGCTCGAGCCACAGGGCGAGGCTCTCTACGAACCGCATGCCAGGGCTAAACTGCTGGTACTCGTCGTACTTGAACGCGGCGAGGGCCTGAAGGACCGGTCGCTCCCGAGCAACGTCCTCGGGCGTCCATTCCATGACTGTGGCGAGCAGGCGCTCGGCGAGGGCGTCTCTCATCGCGCCGGTCCCTCCTTCCACGCGAAATTTCCGACTCCTCGATGAGTCTTGAGCGCGCGAAGGTAGAGGAGCGTTGCGTCGGGGCCGAAGATGCCTTTCGGCGCGAGATTCCAACAGGAGTCGTCCAAACTGGAGACCTCGTCCACGCTCAGCGACAAGCGCTCGGCGAGAAGCGAGTAGTCGTTGCCGGGCCACGCGCCACGGTCTCCAATGCACAAGACGTCTCGGCCCACGCCAATTCTTTCCCGCAGCCAGGACACCAGTGCGCCCTTACCAGGTCGCATTCCTAGCACGTCAAGCGAATGCGACGAGACGACGATGCGCACGCCTTGGCCGTCAAGCGGTGCGAGGCGCGCCATAACGTGTGCCGCGAGGGCATCTGTTCGGGTGGCTCCCTTCGGTTCAACTGTGAGCTGATGAGGACGGGACGTGATTCTCGCCTTAGCCATCAGCCACTCGTCGCCCGACAGCAGCGCCAGAGCGCCCTTCAGCAAGGTGTCGTTCGGTGCATCGGTGCTCGGCGCCGAGTCGTCGGCGAGCCCACCGATGTCGGTGCCGTTGTAGTAACCGATGTGAACGAGGGACCATAGCTTGCGGTCCAGCACGCGCTGGAGCTCTTGGCGCACGGATTTTCCGCGGCCGGTAGCAATACCAACATGCAGGCCTGCTTTGAGGAGTCGCGCGCACTCGGATGCGATGTCTTCTCGAAGGCCATCGAACCGATCGTCCTTGGCGCACATCGTTCCATCATAGTCAAGGGCGACAGCTCCGATCTTCGATGCGCGAGCAGCCGCAAGAAACCGGTCAAATCCATCTCGGAAGGCGCCGTCGTCACCAGTGGCCTCAGGAGAGGCCCAGAGCTTTCGCTGAATCGGCGCTGCAAGGGTAGAGCGCACACGGGGCGGCGTGAGCCTGTATAGCTTGCGCCCAAACTCCGGGACGTGCGGACGACCGGGGTCCTGTCCGCGCGTGTCGCCCAAGCGATCGACGAGATGGAACGCTTGGAGAAGCAGGTCGATCGTGCCCGTAGGCCCCTCGAGGTTCGTCTCAAGGCGAACGACGGGAATGCTCTTGGGAAAGAGCTTCAACGTCGACTCAGCGATGGTGGCGGTCCCAGGCGTCATAAGTGCGACGACCACGGTTTCGTCCGCGCGTTTCGAGAGCCAGAGGTGTCTCCCGTGACCGAAGTTCCGGTAGTCCGAGAGTTGCGCCGCAGCCAAGGCTGACTCGTTGAGCTTGGATTCGAGGTCGGTGGCTACCGGGGCGCCCCAGCCACCATAAAGAACCTGCACCATGTGGCGGTCCTCGAAGACCCGGCCGTCGACGACGGCCTTGTGGCGGGTCTTCGGGAGCGTGAGCTCGAAGCCATAGGCGCGCGCCATCAGCCCACAGGTCGCGATCAGGCTGTTGGTTGCGAGGTATCCGTCTTTGCCTGTCGGCGCATCAGCGGCAAACACTCTCGCACGCCCGTACGATGCCGCTGCCTTGCTCAGGGGGCTTTGCGCGCGCAGTGTGACCACCGCGACGGCGGGGGCTTCCTCTGCGATGCACGCTTCGAGCGCTGCGAGGGCGTCCTTGTTCTTGCCGGACGCTGAAGCGAGAAAGGCGCCGGCTCGATGAAGCCCTGCAGGCACCGAGAGAACATCCAGCGGCGTCGTATGGAACGCTGGTCGCTGGTGGCGCGCGCGGTGAAGGAGCGCGGTCAGGTGGCAGGCCGTCGACGAGCCACCGGAGCCAATCGTGACGAGCGATCGATCTGCGACGTCGGCAACGAACTTCTCGAGCATCCCCACGTCACAGGACAGCGCCCAGGTCAGCGTGTCCGTCAAGGTGGCCAGCTCGGTTGCGAACGCCTTACCCATGGCCGTCTCCAATGATCGTCTTGCCTGCGTCGAAATCACAGGCGAGCAAGAAGCGCTGGGGCTGGCGAGGCAGCATGTCCTGGTAGACCGCCGCGGGCTGGTGGGGCAGCGGTTCGAAGAGATGCGCAAGCTGAATCTGCTGGGCCTCGATAGCTAGCTTCAGGTCCACCGGCTCGCCGTCAAACCGGAACGGCGAGGTGCCTTCGTCGAGGCGGAGCTGGGCCTCGTGTTTGCGGAACAGCGTCTGCATCCGCGGCGTCCTATCGGACAGCTGGTGTGCGATCTCGGCGGAGTCAACGCCAACCCTCGCGTAGAGGATCTTCACTGTGCTGGCCGGCTCGACGCCAAGCACGCGCTGTTCGAACTTGAGGGCTTGGAGCTTCACGCCGTCCTCTGGGCGGCGCAGCCTACCAAGATCGATAGCGCAGGGGATCCACGCGGCCAAGTTGTCTCGTCGAGCGCGAAATCGGCTTCTGGCCAGGGTCTCACGGCCTGCAACCGGAGCGGAGACGCGGGCCCGCGGTGCCGATCAGTTGGTTTGTCTGGTCCATGGGTGGTCGTGGCACCGGGAGCGGGTGTCGCCTGCCTGACATCGATGATACCGCCGGTCGAGTCATGAGAAGCCTCAAGGCCGATCTGAGCACAAGCTGGGGCCGCGATCGCGTGGCGGTAGGGTCTGGACGCCGCGTGCTCGTGACGACTTCCTCGAGATCTTCCAGCTCATTGCCCGTGACGATCGCGACGCAGCCGAGCGTTGGGTCGCCTGCTTGGTCGAACGAGCTGAGCTTGCGGCATCCACGTCGTTCGGCGGTCCCGTCGTGCCCGAGCTTGCGCGGAACGACCTGCGCAAGGTCTTCACCTGCGCTCGCATCGCATCGTCTACCTGGCGACGACACGGATCCTGACCTTCAAAGGCCACCGACGCCGGCACTCCGCGGATTTGTGGTGCATGATCGCCATGCCGGCTGGGCCTGGCGCAGCGCAAGCCTGGCAAGAGAAAGGGGCGGCCGCGGGGGGCTTGAGCGCTTCACGGACGCCCGGACGCTTCAGTCACCGATAGAGAGGCCTTCTGGCGGTTCTGTGAAAGCCTCCGCACAGGGCTCGCGGTTCACGCTCTGCGAAAACGCCGTTCTGTGGGCAATCGAAGCGAAGTTACCTACGGCTGAGACTTGAGCGTCTATGAGCGCGCCGTCGAAGCCCGACATCCGCGCTTCGAGCGTTTCGGGCGCGACGAACGACGCATCGTCTAGGTGTCCGCACGTCGCCCTCCTCGATGTCGAGCGCTGCCTCGCGTCCTACGCCGCCGGATCCGAGCCCGTCGCCGGTGCTCGATACGTATAGTAATCCCCGCCGTACTCGTACCGCTCCTGTCGCGTGTCGACCTCGTTGAGGATCACACCCATCAGGTTCGCGTCGGCCTGCCCGAGCTGCGTGAGCGCGCGCTGCAGCTCGCCGCGTGTGGTCGAGTCGCAGCGCGTCACCACCACCACCGCGTCGGCCTTCCCGGCCAGGATCAGCGGATCGGTCACCGGCAGCACCGGCGGGCTGTCGATGATCACCAGGTCGTAGCGCTCCTTGAGCTCGCCGAGCAGCCGCCGGAACGACGGGCCCTCGAGCAGCTCGGCCGGGTTGCCGGGGATCGACCCGCACGGCAGGATCCACAGGTTCTCGGGCGCGTCCTCGGGGGATTTCAGCACCGCCTGCTCGAGCGTGGCGCGCTCGGCCAAGAGCGCCGAGAGCCCCAGCTCCTCGTTCTCCACCGGCCCGGGGAAGATGTGGTGGATCCGCGGCCGTCGCAGATCCGCGTCGATCAGCACCACCTTCTTGTTGGCCTGGCAGAACGACAGCGCCAGGTTCATCGCCGTGGAGCTCTTGCCCTCCGACGAGCTCGGCGAGGTGATCATGATGCTGCCGAGCGGCTCGCGGCCCTGCGCAAACGTCAGCGAGGTGCGAACGCCGCGGCAGCGCTCGGCCATCAGCGATTGCGGGTAGAGGTGCGCGTAGAGGTCGCGTTGCCGCCGCTGCGCCCGCACGTTGCCGAGGCCCAGCCGGTTGTCGGCGGGCAAGAGCGGCAGCTGGCCCAGCACCGGCAGCCCGAAGCCCATGAGCGCCCGCTCGAGATCCATGAGCCCGCGGATCCGGTGGTCGCGGAAGTCGATGCTGATCGCCAAGAGCGCTCCGAGCCCGAGCCCGCCCACGAGGCCGAGCGCCAAGAGCAGCAGCTTGGGTGGGAACACCGGCACCGATGGCACCGTCGCGCGGTCGAGGATCTCGATGCCCTCCGCCTCGACGCGGTTGGTGCTCCCGATCTCGGAGTCGCGCTGCGCCAGCAGGAGGTAGTTGGTGGCCGCCGCGGTGGCCTCGCGCTCGAGCTCGCGGTAGGGCCGCTCGAGCTGCCCGAACCCCAGCGCCTTGTCGTTCTCGCGCCGCATCGCGCTCGCGAGGTCGCGCTCGGTGCCGCGGGCGGCCGCGAGCTGCGACTCGAGCGACGCGACCAGGCTCTTGGCCTCGCGCTCGATCTTGAGGTTGACCATGTCGAGGCGCCGCTTGGCCTTGCGGTGCTCCTCGTGCTTGGGCCCGTACTGCTCGTCGACGTCGTTGAAGGCGCTCTCGGCATCGACCTGCTCTTGCCGGAGCTTTTCGAACAGCGTGCGGTCTTCTTCGCGCAAGAGGCTCGCCGCGGCGAGATCGTGCCGCTCGTGCAGCACCTTGGCCTGGGTGAGCATGTTCTGCAGCTCGATGCGCTTGGCCTCGGCGTCCTTGGCTCGTGTGCTGAGCGTGAGGATGTCCTGGGTGATCACGTTCTGGCGATCAGACAGCGAGATCGAGGTGATCTCGTTGGCGCGCTTGAACTCCTCGAGCGCCTTCTCGGCGGTCTGCATGCGCTCTTGCGCCTTGCTGCGCTCGGCCGAGATGTCGTCCTTGGCCTCGTCGCCCACGCGCGAGCGGCTGTAGCGGACGTGCTCGATGTACGCGTCGGCGAGCGCATTGGCGATCTCGGCCGCGACGTCGCGGTCGGGGTACTCGGCGGAGATCTCGACCACTCGCGAGTTGCGGACCTCCTGTACGAACGTGATGTCGCGCAGCCGCTGCACCGGGTCGATCTGCTCGGCCAGCACCGCGCGCTCGGCCTCGGATTCCACGTCGGCGATGCCGAGGAACACCGGGTCGCGCGCGAGCCCCAGCTCGGCCAGCGCGCGCTCGGCCACGGCGCGGCTCTGCATGATGGTGCGCTGGGTCTGGTAGTACTCGCGGTACCCGAGCACGCGGCCCTCGGCGTCCTCGGCCACGCCCTTGATCTTGTCGAGCACTTGCGGCCCCGACATGTGCAGCACCACGCTCACGGTGGCCTTCCAGCGCGGGTGCAGCAGCATGATCGCGAGCGCGGCCGCGGCGAGGCAGAGCGTGGTGGTCACCGCGAGCACCAGCCACCGCCGCCGCAGGATCGCGAGCAGCCGCATCACCTGCGCCAGCACGTCGGCGTGGGCGGCCTCGTCCTCGGGGCGCGCCGGCGGGGGGCCGGCCGCGAGCTGGGGCATGCGAGGCATGCGGTCGGGCTAGCTTAGCAGGGGGGTCCGGCCGCTCCAGGTTTGTCGCGCGGACGGGCGCTCGCGACCATGGTCGGGCGGGGTAAACCCTGGTTTCTTGCGCAGGAACGTGCCGTTATGCCGGTCACGCGGTGCGGCCGGGGCGTGGCCGCGAGCGCGGCGGCGTCAGCCGCGGGCGGCGCTCGGGCGGGGCACCACGGCCTCGACCAGCGCCTGCAGCAGCGGCTCGCACGAGCCCGTGCCGCAGCGCTCGGCCAGCAGGCGAAGGGCCGCGAGGGCGACGGTGGCGGAGTGGGGGGCGCTGGAGGTGGCGCTGGGGGGTGCGCTGGAGGTGGCGGAAGGCTCCACGGGCGTGGCCGGTGGGGTCTCGAGCGTGGTGGCCAGGCTCGCTTCGAGCATCGACAGCTCCACGCGCTCGGCTGCGAGCTCGGCCGCCTTGAGGTGCTCGTAGGTCTCGTGCCAGCGGGGCTCGAGCACGCGGTCGGAGCCCACGGTGTGCCGCAGCGCCCGAATCTCGCGCACGCGCGCGCGCACGGGTGCGACGGCGACGAGCAGGCGATCGATCGCCGCATCGTCGATCGGCGCGCCGCGGCAGGCTTGCCAGAGGATCGCGAGCAGCACGTCCACGTCGAGCCCATGCTCGTCCTGCAGTCGCAGGCACAGCGCGCCCACGCCGGGGAGCGCATAGGCATGCAAGGCGAACGGCCACAGTGCGGGCGAGCAGTCGAGCGACGGAGGCACGGTAAGCACGTATGATAACCTCCCCTGCCGGCCAAGGGCGAGGCCCCCATGACCAGTCTCGTATGTTCCCAGTGTGGGGCGGCCCTCGAGGTCCCCACGCCCCCGCCGACCTCGGTGCGCTGCAAGTATTGCCGGGCCGAGACGCCGGTCGGACCACGCCCGCAGGCCGAGATCGACACGGCGCGGATCGATCGTGCGTTCGAGGCCCATGCCACGCGCTCGCGCACGCTGCTCGTGGGGATCGGGGTCGCGCTCGGGGCCCTCTCGCTCGTGACTCTCGCCGTGGTCTTGGTCAGTGGGTCGTCTTCGGGGCCGTCCATGCCGCCCGAGATCCCCCAGCACGTCGCCGTGGCCGAGGCCACGCCAATGCCGGCTCCGATCCCGTCCCCACTCCCCGAGGTGACCCCGCCCGTGTCTCCACGGCCCGTGCCGCGCGTGCGCTTCGGCGGCGAAGGGACGGGCGAGGGCCGCTTCTCGCACGTCAAGGCGCTCGCCGTCGCGGCGGACGGCACTGTCTACGTCGGCGATCGCACCCAGCGGATTCAAGCGTTCGACGCGAGCGGGAAGCTCTTGCGGACGCTCTCGGTGTCCACCACGCGCAAGCCCACCGGGCCGCTCGACGAGGACATCACCGAGATCGAGGGCCTCGCCGCGACCCGCGACGGCAAGCTGTGGGTGAGCATCGGCTACGACCTCGTGCGGATCGACGCGACCACCGGCAAGGTCGAGCACACGACCAAGGGACCGACCGGGAAGACGTGCTTTCGCGATCTCGCGCTGGATCCCCGCGGCGAGCTGCATGCGCGGAGCGCGTGCACGACGACCAACAAGTATGCGCTGGTGCACCTCGATGCGAAGGGCCGCGAGCGGCATCGCTATGAGGACCCGCCGGACTACGACAAGGCCACGTCGGGGCGCGTGGCGGTCGACGGCGCCGGGCGGTGGTACGTGCCCTACGGCACGCTCTCGGAGGTTCGCGTGCTCGAGCCCGACGGGACGGTCTTCACCCGCTTCGGTCAGCGGGGCTCGGGCGATGGCGAATTCGAGAGCTTTGCCCTCGATGCGATCGCGCTCGACCCCACCGGACGTGTGTACGTACGCGACTCGAGCGACCTCGCGATCTTCACCCCCGAGGGCAAGTTCCTGCAGCGCTTCGACCCCGGCGAGCTGGGATCGATGCGGACGTTCGCGATCGGCAGCGACGGCACGATCTGGGTGCTGACGGGGGACGGGATCGTGGGAGCGTTCGATCCACCGACGTTCTAGGGTCGGGCCTCGTCGATCGTGGGGACGTCCGCGTCCGGTGACACGTCATCCATCCTTGCATGCGAAAGCGAAGACCATCATCACAGTGCTTCATACCCATCCGAGGAGAACGGGTTGCTTCCCGAGGCCTCCGACTCCATGTACAGCGGGTTGTTCATGACCTCGGTCGCCGAGTCCTCGTTGATGTCGTTGGCGACAGCGCCACCTCGCACCTGCTCGAGCTCGGCGCTGGAGAGCTGTCTGCAACGCTTATGATTGCGTGGGCGCGATGATACGAATGCCATGCGCTCATCATGACATGCGTGGGCGACGATGACACGCGTTCGAAACGGCTTCGTGTCACGCGCCGAAGAGGGGGTTGGACGCGTCCGTGCCCGCGTCCTGGTACAGTGGATTGACCATGACGTCGCCCATCGGTGCGGCGGCCTTGGGCTGGGCCTGGGCGGCGCCGCCTCGCACCTGCTCGAGCTGGGTCTCGGAGAGCTGCGTGCCGTGCTTCAGGGTGCGTGAGCGCTTCGATGCGAATGCCATGTGCTCATCATGGCATGCGAACGCGAGGCGCCCATGCGCATTCGAGGCCCACGGTGTGAGTCATCGTGGGTGCGCGGGCGCGCTTTGGTCAGTACATCGACTCGAACGTCTCGAAGCGCGCCTCGAGCTCGCGCTGCACGGTCGCGCGGGGGTTGTCGCCGAGGAATGCGTTGCATGCCGCCGAAGGTGGTTGGGTCACCGGCGTGTCTCCTGGAGCGGGCGCACATTCGTCCGCGATCGAGCCAAGGGCATAGTCCGCCCACAGGCTCTGCCCCTCGAGGAAGCTGTACTGAAGGCTCGCGCGCGCCAGGGTCTTGAGCTCGTAGTAGTCGAGGCCTTGGTCCACCACGGCGCGAGCGTATTCGGCCGCGAGGCTCGACCGCGCGACGCCTGGATCGTCGGTGGCGAGGGCGACCGGTACTCCCTGCGCGAGGTAGTCGTGGAGCGGGTGCGCGGCCCCAGAGACCCCGAGGATGATGTCGTTGCTGGCCAGGCAGATCTCCACGAGCACGCCTTGCTCGCGCAGGGTGTCGAGCAGCCCGGTAGGATCACCCTCCTCGAGCACGTCGACCCCATGTCCGATGCGCCGGGCGCCCGCGATCTCCACGGCCTTGCGGATGTGCTGGGTCTCGTCGAGCTGGTAGCCCGCGGGGATCGAGGCGGCCGTGATCTCGCCCGCGTGCAGCGACAATCGCAGCGGGCTGATGCCGGTGTAATACTCGCTCAGGTAGGCGAGCATATCCATGAGGCGGTCGTAGTTGGCCATCGCGGCGTCGCCATCCTCGGGCCCCACGAGGTTGAGCCCGACGATGCGCGACTCGACCATCGCGGCCTCGTACGCCGCGACCATCTGGCCGAAGATGCCGGCGTCCGAGCCGCTGCGCGAGATATAGGCCTGGTAGCGCGTGACCACATCGCATCCGACCGCGGGCGGCTCGGTGTCGCACTGCAGCTCGGCTTCGCTGTCGTTGGCGTCGTCGACCAGTCGCGCGCGCGCCTCGGGAAAGCCAGGGGCGGCGAGCAGGGCGACGTGCAGCGGCCCGTAGTCCGTCGCCGACATCGCGCCCCCGCCCATGCTCGCCCACAGGTCCTCGCCGAGGCTGCGAGCGGTGGAGTTGGAGGTGAGCATCGGCTCCATGTAGAGGATGTTCTGGTTCTCGGCGCGCCGGCGGATGTCGGCCAGCATGCGGCCGTGTTGGGTGCCCGAGATCGCACCGAATTTTCCGAACGTCGCAAAGAAGTGATCCGCGGCGCTCTCCCCCATGCCGGGGTCGAAGTCATACATGGACCATGCACGAACGACGTCGAGGTAGAAATCTCGACGACTCGTGGGTAGCGGCACGTCGTTGCCATCGCCACACGTGGTGGACAGCGAGGTGTCGCTCTGCTGGATGCAGTAGATCCCGTCCTCCTCGGCCCATGTCAAGTAGGTCTCGGCGTAGATGCCACCCGAGAGGTGGTGGTGCAGGTCGCCGCCGAGCGGCATCGCCACCAAGAACTCCATCAGGGCCTCGGGGTCGTCGCGGATGTCTTCCAGCGCGGCCGCGGTGGAAGCCTCGGCGGCCTGGGCACAGACCACGGGCGAGTCGTCGCAGGCTTCGCTGCCCGTGGTCGAGTCGACCCCGGTGGTCGAGCTGCTGGTGGTTTCGGGATCGGACGCGGTGGTCGAGGCCGTCGTGTCGACGTCGACGCCGACGCTGCTGCCGGTGTCGCTGCCCGTGGTCGAGGTGCTCGACTCACTCGAGCTGCTCGAGTCGCTCGCGTCGGTGCTGGCTGGAGGTTCCTGACATCCCACGAGCCCAACGACCAGCGCGAGCACCGGCAGCGAGCCTCCGAGGGTCGTGCGCATCGAGGTTGGTGGGTGTAGCTCCATGCCCATGGAGGGATGTTACCCCGCCCCTCGACCAGCCGGTACACGTCCGCCGGACGGCCGCTGGTGGGCCTGCTGACCCCTCGATCGGCTCGATCTCACCACGTGCTGGTGCGTGTGGTCAGCGCCCGACGTCGACCAGCCGATACACCGCCGCCGGTCGCCCGCCCGTGCTCTGCTGGCCGTCGATCGGCTCGATCTTGCCCTCGTCGACCAGGCGCAGGAATCGGCGGCGGAAGTTGGCCTTGTCGTAGCTGGTGCCCTCGAGGATCTCGTACACGCGCCGCAGATCACCAATGGTGAGCTCGCGAGGCACGAGGTGGAACGCCACGCGCGGGTCCGCGCCCAGGCGGCGGCGCAGGTGGTCGAGCGCGAACGCGAGGATCTCGGCGTGGTCGAACGCGAGCTTGGGTGGCTCGTCGGCACGGGCCCACTGCGTGGCTGCGGCATCGGTGGCCGCCTGCACGCGGAAGAACTGGTCGGGCGAGACCACGGCGAGGTAGGCGACGGAGACGACTCGGCCCCGCGGGTCGCGACCAGGCGCACCGAAGGCATGGAGCTGCTCGAGCCACACCTCCTCGACGTCGAGCCCAGTCTCCTCGCGGAGCTCGCGGCGCGCGGCGGCATCGAGGCTCTCGCCGCGCCCGCTACGGCCGCCCTCGACCTGCACGAACCCGCCCGGCAGCGCCCACTGGCCGCGAAACGGCTCCACCCCGCGCTGCACGAGCAGCACCTGCAGGTGCTCGTGGCGGATGGTGAGCACCACGATGTCGACGGCGATGGCCGGGCGGGGGTAACGATAGGTGCGCGACATGGGCCGGGCGAGTGTTGCGAGCATATACGTCTCGCGAGCCGATGACGACGATGCAGATCCTTGTTTTGGTCCTCATGACCAAATATTGGTCATGGGGACCCTCGATCACGCCCCGGGGAAGCGTACCGGCGTCAGGCGAGGGACCTCGATCTCGTCGTCGTCGTCGAGCTCGGCGCTGGTGGTCCCGCTCGCGGCGCAGGCGTCGAGCGCCCGCGCGAGCTCGCCTGCGTCGGCGAAGCGATCCTCGGGCCGCTTGGCGAGGCACCGCAGGATCGTCGACTCGAGCCCGGGGGGCAGCGGCCGGCCGCGCCGCTTGGACGGGGGCTCGGGCTCGGCCGACACGTGCAGCCGCAGCAGCGCCACCGAGCTCTCGGCGTCGAACGGCGGCGTGCCAGTGAGCGCGAAGTACAGCACCCCGCCGAGCCCGTACACGTCGGCGGGCGGGCCTGCGTCGCCGCCCGAGGCCACCTCGGGCGAGAGGTAGGCGGGCGTGCCCGCGACCCAGCCCGTGCCGGTCAGGCGCACCTCGTCGCTCTGGGTCATGCGCACGATGCCGAAGTCGAGCACCTTGACGAAGTCGGGCTCGCCGCCGAGCTCGGCCACGAACACGTTCTCGGGCTTGAGGTCGCGGTGCACGATGCCGCGGCGGTGCGCTTCCGCCAAGGCGCCCGCGGCCTGGCGCCCGAGGTGGATCGCCCGCCCGGGCGAGACCGGTCCGTCGGCGGCGACCAGCTCGTAGAGGTCGACGCCGGAGAGCAGCTCCATCGCGTAGTACCAGAGCCCGTCGTCGGTGACCCCGTGGTCGAAGATGCGGACGGTGTTGGGGTGCGAGAGCGCGGCGGTGGCCATGATCTCGCGCTCGAAGCGGGCCACGGCCGCGGCCTGGGTGCCGGCCTCGGGGCGCAGGATCTTGAGCGCCACGTCGCGGCGGAGCTGCTCGTCCCAGGCCACCCATACCTCGCCCATGCCACCCTCGCCGATGCGGCGCTCGAGCCGGTAGCGACCGATGCTGCGCGAGCGGAACACCTGCCGCCGCAGCGTCCACGCGTTGTGGCTGGCGATCACGAGCAGGCCCCACGCCCCGCCGATGAGCATCAGGTAGAAGAAGTAGGTCCCGCGTGCGCCGGCATCGAGCAGCTGGGTCTGGAGCAGCGTGGAGAACGGCAGCGCGATCGCCAGCACCACCGGGCTCGCCAGCGCCGGGACCCCGAGGCGTACCATGCCGGTGCGCCAGTGATCGGGTGTGGATGCGGCCCGGCCCGCGATGACCATGGCGACGTAGGTGACATAGGGGCTCGTGAGCCCGCCGGACAAGAGGCACATCACGGACAGGGTGATCGCCGACGACGTGGTCATCATGAGATCGAGCGCGGCCAACTGACCCGGGGTCGGCGTGGGCTCGCGGGCGAGCCGCCACCACGAGATCAGGATCGGCACCACGCCCACGAGGCGGAGGCCCAGGTACGGCAAGAGCGGTCCGGGGACGACCCAGGTGGCGAGCACCCAGTCCACGAAGAAGAAGCCGAGCCACAGCGCCGTCGCGAGCGGCATCAGTCGCTTCATGCGGCCCACGGTGGCGAGGTGCTCCTGCCGCTCGAGCTCGCGGTCGCGGTCGACGACCTGGTGGGGCCGCACGGCGGTGCTGGTGAGCGAGGACGCGGGCGAGACCACGGCGCCGCGCTGAGGCTGGGTCCGCGCGCGGGCAGCAGCGGCCGCAGCGGCAGCGGCGGGCGGACGGACGCGAGCGGGCGCCGGAGCGGGCGCCGGTGCCCGCTCGGTGGTGCTCGGGATGATGGGAGCCTCGGGCTCGGGGTCGCCGGCGAGGGAAGGCATCTCGCTGGTCTCCGCGAGCTCGGAGTCGACGACGATCGATCGCACCGCATGGGTGTGCGTGGGCTCGGAGGCGGAGGCGAGGGACGGCATCTCGCTGGTCTCGGCCAGCTCGGGCGCGAGCTCGTGTGCACCATCGGCGAGCGAGGGCGTGGTGGTGGACGTGGACGCGTTGCGAGGGATCGAGGTCTCGGTGGTGATCGCAGGCGGGTCGCGAGGGAGCGAGGGCTCGGTGGTGGTCACGAGCGCATCGCGAGCGAGCGCAGGCTCGGTGGTGGCGGTGGCCACGACGGTCGCCGGCACCGAGATCGGCGCGACCGCGTCGTTCCAGTCGAGATCCTGGCGGTACCGGTAGGTCTTCTGCCGCATCGCCAGGCGCGGCTCGTCCGGGGCGTCCTTCGTCTCGCGCTCGGGCGTCGCCGCTGCATGGCCCGCGGCGGCAGGCTCGTCGTCGGTGCCCGGCCCACGGCTCACGCGAGGAGTCTATCAGGCTGCCCGCGCGTGCCGTCTAGGGTGTCGGACTGGCCGGCGGCGTGGCCCCGGGGCGGTCGGTGGCGGCGCCCACGTGGCCGAGCCCCTGCCGCAGCGCGGCGTCGAGAGCCGGGGCGGGGTCGAGTGCGTCGATGTGCGCGCGCGCGTGCTCGGACCAGGCCAGCGCGTCCTCCGTGCGTCCGAGCGCCGCGAGCACGTCCACCAGGCCCACGGCCGCGGTCGCGGCCAGGCGGGCGTGGCTGTCGGCCACTGCGTTGAAGTAGGCGGCGCGCAGGTCGTGCTCGGCGGCCAAGAGGTCGCCGCGCTGCTGGTGGAGGTAGGCCCGCTCGAGCAACGCCCGCCCGGTGACCGGGCGCAGATCCTCGGCCCCGGCGCGCTCGATCACGGCGTCGATCTCCGTCCGCGCCTCGCCGGTACGCCCGGTGGCCCGCAGCGCACGAGCCCGGGCGATGCCGCGCTCGAGCTCGCCGGCGCGCTCCTGCCAGGCCCCGTCGCGATCGGAGGCCGCGAGCAGGGCCCGCTCGTCCTCGCAGTCCTCGAGCTGCTGCATACCACCCACCGCCGACGCCGCCCGGTGCACCACCACCGCCGAGGGCTGCTCGAGCGCGTCGACCAATGCGGTCAGATCGTCGTGGTGACGCTCGAGGCAGTGGAGCCGCGCGCGGTGGAGCCGCGCGGCCCGGGCCCCGCGCGGCGGTTCGGCGCAGGTGCGGTCGTAGAGCTCGGTCCACGCGGCGATGCGCCCGTCGAGCTGCTCGGCCACCTCGGCGAAGCGATCCTCGGCCCCGGCCACCTGCGAGCCCACGAACGCCTCGCGCGTGCGCTCCTTGCGAGCGTCGTCCCACGTGCCGGCGAGCGCCTCGGCGGCGGGCGGGCAGGTCGCGGGCGCGGGCACGGGCTCGGGACGGTCGAGCGTGGCCACGAGCACGAGGCCCACGGTGAGGCCCACCACCACGCCCACCGCCGACCAGGCCCGCCACGGCGTGGCCATGACCTCCTGGTCCTCGTGCACCGTCCGCAGCTCGCGGAGCAGATCGGGCATGGTGGAGAAGCGGTCCTCGGGGCGCGGCGAGAGCCCGCGGCGCAGCACGTGGTAGAGGCGCGCGGGCACGGGCGAGCTCGCGGGCGGCTCGCGGATCTCGCCGCGATACTTGGCGCGCGCCTGCTCCTTGACCGAGCCCTCGGTGAACGGCACCACGCCGTAGAGCGCCTCGTAGAGCGCGATGCAGAAGCTGTACTGGTCCGAGCGCGCGTCGGCGAGCTTGCCCGCGTACTGCTCGGGCGCCATGTAGATCGGCGTGCCGAGGATCGTGCCGTCGGCGGTGAGCGTCTCGGACCAGTGGGCCTCGAGCTCGGGCTCGTAGCGGGTGAACACCGGGCCCGCCTCGAGCTCGGGCTCGGGCTCGTCGACCACGGCGCGGGCGAGCCCGAAGTCGAGCACGCGCACGCGCCCGTCGTCGCCCACCAGCACGTTGGCGGGCTTGAAGTCGCGGTGCACGAGGCCCGCGGAGTGGGCCGCGGCGAGGCCCCGCCCCGCGGCCCGGAACACGCCGAGCGTGCGGCGCCACGGCGGCTTCTCGGCCTTCAGCCACTGTCGTGCATTGCTGCCGAGCACGAACTCCATGGCCACGTAGAGGCCATCGCCGTACTCGCCCACGTCGTAGACGGGGATCACGTTGGGGTGCGAGAGCTGAGCCATGGCTCGCGCCTCGCGGAGCAGCCGCTTGCGGCGCTTGGCCTCGGCCTGGCCCGACGAGCGGCTGGCCTTGAGCAGCTTGAGGGCGACCTCGCGGTGGAGCTCGGGATCGTATGCGCGGTACACCACGCCCATGCCGCCCGCGCCCACGCGCTCGAGCACGTCGTAGCGGCCCACCTTGGCGCCCTCGGCCAGGTTGCTGCCGTCGTTGCGGGAGGAGGGGAGGGTCTCGTCGAGTGCGGTGAGCGGGCTCGCGGGCTCGCCCGCGGTGTTTGCGGTGGCCGGGCTCTTGCGGCTGCCGTCGGAGGGCCGGCCGCGCTTGCGGCCACGCCGGCTGCCGGAGCCCTTGCGCGCGGCATCGCCGGAGAGCGGGCTCTTGCGCGCGGCGTCGTCGGAGAGCTGGCCCTTGCGCACGGCGTCGCCGGAGCGCGGACCCCTGCGCGCGGCGTCGTCGTCGGTGAGCGCGTTCTTGCTCGCAGCGTCGCCGGACGAGGCCGGGGGTGCTGGGGGCGCGTCGTCGGGCGAGGCCGGTTCCTTGGACCGGCCGGCGTGATAGGGCACCGTCTCGGCCACGGTGGCGGGAGGGTAGCACTACCCCGCGAGTGGGCGGATCCTCGCGCAAAAGCCCGGAGGCGCGCGGTAAATCGGGCGTTCGGCGGCGTCAGCCCGGCGGGTCGAAGTTCTCACAGGTGGTGACGATGGTCTCGATCGTCTGCGCGAAGATCGGCCCGAAGTCGGGCTCGCAGATGCTGGCCTTGACGCCCTGATCGCCGAACGAGTCGACGAAGCCGATGAGGTTGGGGCTCTCGATGCCGAACACCACGCAGCTCAGGTTGGTCCACGGGATGAACCCGATCACGACCATCGCCTCGGGGTTGCCGTTCTTGGCGTCGACGATCGCCTGGTACCAGCCGCTGGTGTCGGTACCCGGGTGGGCGTCGTCGAAGTCGGGGTCGTAGGGCGGGTCGTCGGTGAGCACCACCAGCACGAGGATCGCGTCGTCGCGCAGGAAGCCGTCGTTGCAGGCACCGGGGGCGGCCTTGGCGTCGCTGACCGCCGCGATCGCGGCGCTGACCGGCTGCTCGATGGGGCTGCCGGTGGAGCCCACGCGCGCCATGCAGGGGAACTTGGTCGGCAGGTCGTCCATCTCGGTGGCGAAGCGCCCGCCCTCGGTGAACGGGGTGCAGATCGCCCCGGTGTCGTTCTGGGTGACGAGGTCACCGAGCGTCTGGCAGCCCGGCGCGTTGGCCCAGTAGTTGTCGCTCGAGACCACGCCCACGTGGTAGCTGTCGACGGTGTCATCGAGCGAGGCCTGGATCGCGTTGATGAAGCCCGGGAAGCTGTTGAGCAGCTGCGTCTGCTGGGCCGACATGCTGCCGGAGTTGTCGATCGCGAACAGGAAGTCGACCTTGCGGCAGCCCATGTCGGCCGGCGGCGAGTCGGGCAGGCCGCCGAGGTCGAAGATGATCGGGCCGTCGTCGGGGTCCACGGTGGTCTCGGCCGAGGTCGCGACGGAGGTGGCCGCGGAGGTCATGCCCGGGTCCGTGTCGGACTGGCCGTCGGCCGAGGAGTCGGTGGCCGGCGGGAACGTGGTCACCGGTATCGTCGTGTTGGCACTGTCGTCACGCTCCTCGGGACCAGGGCAGCCTGCGGTCGTCACGGCGGCGCCCATCAACATCCAGCGAGCAGAGCGAGCATCGAGCATGGCGGGAGTATATCGGGCCACATCGGCGATTGGTGGCCTTCGTGGACGCGTGTCGAGGTGGGGTCTTGCGACCCCAGTGGCAGGCTCGGTGGCTCCGCGTGGGTGACGCGATGCTGCGACACCCGGTCGCGCTCGCACCGATGCAGGCTCGCGTTCGCGCTGCTACCCCGGCGGGTCGAAGTTCTCGCAGGTGGTGACGATGGTCTCGACCGTCTGCGCGAAGATCGGCCCGAAGTCGGGCTCACAGATGCTGGCCTTGACGCCCTGCTTGCCGAACGCGTCGACGAAGCCGATGAGGTTGGGGCTCTCGAGGCTGAGCGGCACGCAGCTGATGTCGTTCCACGGGATGAATCCGATCACGACCATCGCCTCGGGGTCGCCGTTCTTGGCCTCGAGCACGGCCGGGTACCAGCCGGTGGTGTCGGTCATGGGGTGGGCGTCGTCGAAGTCCCCGTTGTAGGGCGGATCGTCGGTGAGGATCACGATCACGAGGATCGCGTCGTCGCGCAGGAAGCCCTCGTTGCACTCGCCGGAGCCGGCCTTGGCGGGGTCGAGCGCGGCGACGATGGCGGTCACGGGCTGCTCGATGAAGCTGCCGCTCGTGCCGATCTGCGCCATGCAGGGGAACTTGACCGAGAGATCGTCCTGCTCGGTGGCGAAGCGGTAGCCCTCGTCGAACGGGGTGCACACCTGGCCGAGCGACTGGGAGCCCGCCGTCTGGGACACGACGTCGCCGATCGTCTGACAGCCCGGTGCGTTGCCGGCGTAGTTGTCGGAGGTGACGACGGCGACGTGGTAGCTGTCGACGGTGTCCTCGAGCGAGGCCTGGATCGCGTCGATGAAGCCCTGGAAGCTGTTGAGCAGCTGCACCTGCTGGGCCGACATGCTGCCGGAGTTGTCGATCGCGAACAGGAAGTCGACCTTGCGGCAGCCCATGTCGAACGACGGCGAGTCGGGGAGGCTGCCGAGATCGAAGACCGGGACGTCGGTGGTGTTCGCGTCGTCGACGCTGCCGGTGCTGGTGCTGGCGGTGGTGGCCTCGGAGGTCATGCCGGGGCCGCTCTCGGACTGGCCGGGGTCGGCGGTGGTGTCGGTGCTCGGATTCACCGTGGTGGTGACCGGCGGCTGCGTGTCGGAGGCATCGCCGTCCTCGGTGCTGGGGGCGGGGCAGCCGGTGGTGGTGACGGCCGCGGCCATCGACAGCCAGTGCGAAGCGCGAGCGTAGGACATGGGCGCGAGTATATCGGGGCAGAGCATGACGCGGTGGGAGGAGTGGCGGGGTTCGTGGCCCCCACCCGGTGGTCGAGACCGGCCGTCACGCGCACGACGACGTGTCGAGCTGGCAGCTCTCGTCGCAAGGAAGCGGCTCGGTCGCGTCACCCAGGCCCAGGCTGGCGCAGGTGTCCTGCGGCGGGGAGTCGAGCTCGCAGGTCTCGTTGCCGTTGAGGTTCTCGTCGCCGCAGAACGTGCAGGTGGTGAAGATGAGCTGGCAGCTCGCCGGGCTGCAATCGAGGATGCCGCCGGTGTAGACGCGATCAGGGAAGGCGGGGTTGATCGAACCCGCGCACTCGGCGAAGTCGAGGCCTTCGGGGGTGCAGGGCATCCCGCCGCAGTCGCACTGCTCGGTGCCGCACAGCAGGCCGTTGCCGCAGCTGTCTCCGCACGGGACGTGGTCTTCGCTGGCGCCGAAGTCTTCGCCGGTGGTGGGGCCGGTGGACGCGGCGAGGGTGGTGCCGGAGGCGGAGTCTGCTTCGTCGGTGGCGCTCGAGGTGGTCGAGGTCGATGGCGGAGGGATCGTGCCGGTGGCACTCATGGCCGAGGTGGCCGGTGCCGCGCTGCTCTCCGAGCCCTGGCTGCCCGAGGCGTCGCCGCTCGGCGCCTCGTCGGCGGGGCAGCCGAGCAGGATCAGCAGGGAGACGGGCAAGCACGACCATGAACGAGCCATGCCCCGAGCATAGCGGCTTTGCGCGGATGCGCTCGCGGCCGGCAACGGACGCGGTATGTCGCGGAGCTCCGCGTCCACCGTGGCATGCTTGCGTCGACAGCGACCGAACGACGAGCCCATGACTCCGCTTAAGACCGATCCCATGAACGCCAAGCGCTTCTTCGTGCTCGCCGCGTGGCTGGCCCTCTCTGCGTGTCCGGGGGATGACGTCCCCGCGGGGGAGACCGACAGCGAGGGCTCCACCACCGGATCGAGCACGAGCGTGCCGGTCACCGTGACCGCCACCACCTCGACCACGGATGAGGAGTCGGCCGACACGACGACCAGCGGGACGACGACCGGTGAGACGACGACCGGTGAGACGACGACCGGTGAGACGACCATGGGCGAGACGACCATGGTCCCGGAGGTGTGCGGCGACGGGGTCGTCGACATGGGCGAGGATTGCGACGATGCGGGCGAGTCGGCCGACTGCAACGCCGATTGCAGCGCGTCGGCGTGCGGCGATGGAGTGCTCAACGCCGCTGCGCGCGAGGCCTGCGACGATGGCAACCCCGACGACTTCGACTTCTGCAGCAATGCCTGCGCGGTGGCCCCGGCGGCGGTGCTCGACACGATGCACCTGCTCGATACCGACGCCGGCACGCTCGATGGCGTGGTGCTGCCGCACTGGGACCCGGCCAGCTCCACCTGGTACCTCAGCGGGCTCGAGCTCGGCGGTAGCCTCGTGGTGATCGGGGAAAATCCGCTCACGATCCAGGTCGACGGCGACGTGACGATCGCGGGGGTGCTCGACGCAGCGGGAGGCGCTGGCGAGGTTCCCTCGACGCCGAGCTGCGACAGCGCCGGTGCGGGCGGGCTCGGAGGCCCCGGTGGCTTCGACGGCGGGGCCGGGGGCGGCAACGCGGGCACCGGCACCGAGGACGGCGCGCCCGGCCAGGGCCCCGGCCTCGCTCCAGCGGGCGGCGGGGTGAGCTCGGCGGTGAACGTGGATCTGTTCGGTGCCGCGGGTGGTGGTGGCGGCGGCCACGTGGCGCCCGGGCTCGATGGAGTGGGCAACGGCGGCGGCGTGGGAGGCGTGGGTGGCGAGCTGCACGCGAGCCTACCCCCGCTCGTGGGCGGAGGTGGAGGTGGAGGCGGAGGCGTCGAGAAGGATGGCGCGCTCGGTCTCGGCCTCGACCCCGGCGACGACGAAGGCACCGGGGGCGGTGGTGGAGGCGGGGCGGTGGCGATCTACTCGACCACCGCCATCACCGTGACCGGGACCATCGATGCGAGCGGCGGCGACGGAGGTAGCGACCTCGGCTGCGCCGAGAACCCCGGCTTCGGTGGAGGGGGTGCCGGGGGTGCGATCGTGCTCGACTCGCCGGCCACCGACGTGGCGGCGGCCGTGCTCGACGTGAGCGGAGGGCTCGGCGGTCGGCCCAGCTTCAACGAGGGACTGGCGCTCTATGTGGGTGGCGATGGGGCGGAAGGAAACATGAGCGTCGACTGACCGAAGACGGCGCGCGGTGAGTGCGATACAGTGTTCCACGGTGGTGCGCCTGGAGCTCGCGATGCTCGCGTTCGCGCTCGCGGCTGGTTGTCGCGGCGACGGCAACACGGGCAGTGGGCAGAGCGAGCCGGAGTCGACCAGCGAAGCGCTCGAAGTGGGCGCGACGCTCGAGGGCACGACGGTCGACGAGCCCGCGCCGACGACGAGCGGCGACTCGACCGGCGACACGGGGAGCACCACGAGCACGGGCGGGGACACGAGCGGGCCTGCGAGCAGCAGCGAGGGTACGAGCAGCGGCAGCGACGCAACGAGCAGCAGCAGCGAGGGTACGAGCAGCAGCAGCGAAGGTACGAGCAGCAGCACCACCGACGACCCGTCCACCGACACCGGTGGCTCCGACACCGGTGAGACATCCGAGTGTACGTTCTCTGAATCGTTCCAAGGCCTCCCCGACGGTAGCGACTGGCCGGCGCCGTGGATCCCCCTCGACGGGGTGATGCTCGCCGACGTCCAGGGTGGCCGTGGCCGGCTCTTGCCGATCACCGGCCCCTACGCGCTGGCGCGCATGTTCGTGCCGCTGGGGCCGAGCTGCGTCGACGTGGAGGGCACGTTCACGTTCGAGCTCACCGACGGCCTGACCCCCGGCGTGGGCCTCTATCTGCGCCACAACGGCGGCTTCCTCGATCAGACCGAGCCGCCCGGCCAGGGCTACGTCGCGTTCATCCAGGCGTTCGGGGTGCCCGGCACCGGTATTGGTCTGTGGCGCGAGCTCGACGGGGTGGAGACGATCCTCGCCCCCTACACGCCCGCGGTCATCGTGCCCGGCATCGTCCACGCGGTGCGCTTTCGCGTGACCCAGGAAGATGGCGACACCACCCGCCTGCGAACCCGCGTGTGGCCGGTCGAGGGGATGGAGCCCCTCGGTTGGCACGTGAACCTCACCGATGATTCGCCGAGCCTGCAGAACGTGGGCGGGGGCGTGGTCATCGACGTGTGGTCGCAGCTCCAGGCCGGGATGGCCGCGGATGTGTTCATCGACGACATCACCGTCGGACCCGCACCGTGACGTGTCGGATCCGCGCCCGATTGCCGCAGCCGCTCGCGACCGGGCCATGATAGGATGGGACCGATGACTCGCAGCCTCGGACGAATGGTGTGGGTTGGTGCGGCGCTCGTGACCGGGTTGGGCGTGTCGACACCGGCGCGGGCCGTGATCCCCTATGAGGACCAGATCACCCCGGGTGAGCTGCGGGGCATCGCATATGCACCCGGTGATCCGTGGCTCTACGGCTACTGGGAGTATCTACCCACGAATTTCGAGGAGTACGACTCGCTGCCGCTCTTGGTGTTCATGGCCGGCGTGGGCGAGTACGACGACGTGTCATCGTGCCCGGGCGGCACCGATATCTGCACCGCCGCTGCGTGCGGCGGCGACGGCCTGTGCCGCAACCTCACCTGGGGCCCGCAGCAGCTCATCCGCGACGGGCAGTGGGACGAGGTGCAGCGGCCATTCATCGTGATCTCGCCGCAGCATCAGGTGCCGCCGTTCACCAGCGGCCAGTGGAACCTCGCCAACCTCGACGCCTTCTTCCAGTACATCGTCGACGAGTACCCGGTGGATCCCCGGCGGCTCTATCTCATCGGCATGAGCCAGGGCGGCCGCGGGACGCTCCAGTACACCCAGGCGTACCCGCGCCGGTTTGCCGCGGTCGCGCCGGCCCCCGGGGGCGTCATCGATCCCCTCGACGCTTCTTGCTACTTCCAGGACACGGCGCTGTGGGTGTTCCACGGCGAGAACGACTCGGAAGGCATTCTCGGCGCGGGGGTGTTCAACCCCTGCAGCATGGTCAGCGTCGCCTATCAATACGAGAACCCGGGGCTCTACGTCGCCTCGCCGCAGTGCGTGTCGATCGTGGGGGAGCCGCGCCCACCGGGGCGCCTCACGATGTTCGACAACGTCGATCACTTCGCGTGGGTACCCACCGTCGATCCCATCGGCCACGGGTTCCCGAACAGCGAGTGGACCATGGACCAGGGCTGTGGAATCCCCGCGACGTTCCGCCAGTACTCGGCCGCGCTCGATCCCGACGGCGTCTACTCGTGGTTCCTGTCGCTCGATCGACCGCGGGTGGTCGCACCCGACGACCTGCTCGTGGACGAGCCCGAGGTCTCGCTGCCCGCCACGATCACCGACGACGATCCGGTGACGATCACCTGGACCCAGACGGGCGGGCCCGCGGTCACGCTCGCGGCGGACGATACGGCGACGCTCGAGGTGAGCGGGATGGTGCCGCTGCAGGAGTACACGTTCGAGGTCTACGTGCTCGACGCCGACGAGCAGTGGGATCTCGATGAGGTGGTCGTGAGCACGGACGTGCTCTTTCCGGGTGGCAGCAGCAGCAGCGGCGACCCGAGCACGAGCACGGGCGACGACGTGGGCGGCAGCAGCAGCAGCAGCGGTGGCAGCAGCAGCGGCGGCGAGATCACGCGAGGCGAGGGCACGGGCAGCAGCTCCGGGGGCTCCGCGGAGACGAGCGCGGGGGTCAGCGCGACGACGGGCAGCTCCGGGCCGGGGCTCGACGATACCGCGGGCGACACTCGCGGTGGCGCGGACACGAGCGGCAACGCGTCGGCTCCCAACCTCGACGGGTCCGGCTCGGGCTCGGGTGCCGCTGGTTCCACGTCCAACGATCGCGAGACCGACGAGGCCGGGGCCGTGCCCGACGACGGCCTCGGCTGCGCGTGTCGCAGCGACGGGCCCACGCCGCGCGCGGCGTGGGGATGGGCGCTGGTGCTGCTGGCGCTGCGGCGTCGTCGCTCACGCTCGCGCTGAGCCGGGCGCCCGCGGGCGCCTCATTCGAACAGCACCGCGTGCAGCGACGCCACCGCGCGGCCGATCGCCTCGTCGTCGACCACCAGCGAGATGTTGTTGCTGCTCATCGCGAACGTGTGCATCTGGATGTTCACGTTCGCGCGCGAGATCGCCTCGAGCACCCGGTGGCCGATCCCCCGTGAGTGCTGGATGTTGCGGCCGACGACCGCGAGGATCGACTTGCCGCCGTGCACCTCCACGCGGCCGAGCTGGTGCAGCTCGGGCAGCGAGCGCTCGAGCGCCTCGCGGGTGTGGGTGGTGATCGACACGCTCACCTCCGAGGTGGCCACGAGGTCGACCACCACCTGGTGCCGCGCGAGGATCTCGAAGAAGCGGGCCAAGAAGCCCACCTGCTCGAACATCCGCGGCTCGGTGATCACCAGCACGTGCTGGCCTTCCTTGTAGACGATGCTGGTGACAGGGCTGTCCTTGGGCGCTGGCTCGGCCTCGATGACCGTTCCCGGGTGGTCGGGCCGGTTGGTGTTGAGCACGCGCACGGAGATGTCCTGCTCGATGGCAGGGATGAGCGTGGCCGGGTGCAGCACGCGGCTGCCGAAGTACGCGAGCTCGGCCGCCTCGTCGAAGCGCATGGTGGGGATGCTCTTGGCCGCCTTCACGATCCCGGGATCGGCGGTCATCACCCCGTCGGTGTCGCTCCAGATCTGCACCTCCTCCGCCCCGATCGCCGCGCCGACCAGCGTGGCGCTGAGATCGCTGCCGTTGCGGCCCAGCGTGGTCACGATGCCCTTGGTGCTCTTGGCCACGAAGCCGGTGACGATGGGCACCACGCCCTCGGGCAGCTTCTGCGCGAACGCGGCCCGCATGCGCTCGGGGTAGTCGGGCACCGGGCGCGCGCGGCCGTAGTTGTCGTCGGTGACGAGCCCGAGGTCCCACGCGTCGAACGCCTGCGCGGCCAGGCCTTCGCGGCTGAAGAAGTCGGCGATGCAGCGCACGGACATGCGCTCGCCGAAGCTCGAGATGTGGTCGAGCACGCGGGGGCTGAGCTCGCCCACCAGGCGGATGCCGCGGAGCAGGTCGCGGATCTCGTTGAAGAACGGCAGCAGGAGCGCATCGGGGCACTCGAGCTCGGCGGCAATGCGACGCTGCTTGTCGATGATCGCCTCGCCGGGGGCCTGGCCGGCTGCCGCGGTGCGGGCGGCATCGATGAGGCCGTCGGTCATGCCCTTGTGGGCCGACGCGATCACCACCGGCCGCCGGCCGAGTCGGTCGCGAACGATGCCGAGGACCTTGGCGATCTGCTCGCGGTTGGCGACCGAGCTGCCACCGAACTTCATCACGATCATGACGTCTGCTTCCTTGTGAATTCTGCGGCCGGGATGGTGCCGTGGCGACGGGCGGCTGGCAACGCGCGGAACGTCGCAGCGCGGCCCTGGGCGCACGGCCGCGCCACGGTGCGAGAACGGCGATGCGGAGCTTCATCGGGCCGAGCGGAGCGTGACACGCGACCGACGACGACGCAGACCGAGCACGACGGAGAAGAGCGCAAGCACTCCGCTGCGCGAGGGCGTCGTCGTGCAGCCACAGCCGTCGACGATGTCCTCGCCCGGCCCGTCGGAGCCCGATTCGGAGCCCAGGCTGCCAGTGGAGCCGTCGCTGTCCAGGCCGCCCGGGCCGGTGGTCAGGAATCCCTCGCCGTCGTCCGAGCTGTCGAGGGTGGGGCCGCCGGAGCTCTCGGCCTCGCTGGTGGTGCCCTCGTCGGTGTCGCAGGCGTCGCCGATGCCGTCGCCGTCCTCGTCGGCCTGGGTGGGGTTGGAGAGCTCGGGACAGTTGTCGACGCCGGCGCACACGTCGTCGGCGTCGATGTCGTTGTCGGCGTCGTCCGGGCATGCGTCGCAGACGTCACCCGTGCCGTCGCCGTCGGCATCGGCCTGGTCCGCGTTGGCCACGCTCGGGCAATTGTCGTCGACGGCACACACGCCGTCGGTGTCGACGTCGGCCACCATGTCGTCGTCGTCCGGGCACGCGTCGCACGGGTCGCCCACGTCGTCCATGTCGGCGTCCTCTTGTCCGGCGTTGGCGATGGCCGGGCAGTTGTCCGCGTCGGCACACAGGCCGTCGCCGTCGCCGTCGTCGAGGGCATCGAGCGGGCACACGTCGCATACCGCTCCGATGCCGTCCCCGTCCTGGTCGATCTGCGTGGGGTTGTAGGCATTGGGGCAATTGTCCACGGCCGCGCAGAGCTCGTCGGCGTCGGGATCGTTGCCCACGTCGCCGGGGCACGGATCGCACAGGTCGCCGAGTGCGTCGGCATCGGCGTTCTCCTGCAGCGGATTGGCGTCGGCGGGACAGTTGTCGAGGTTCCCACACAGGCCGTCGTCGTCGACGTCGTTGATGGGATCGCCCAGGCACGCGTCGCAGACGTCACCGATGCCGTCGCCATCTTCGTCGTCCTGCGCCGGGTCGAAGATCACGGGGCAGACGTCCTCGAAGTTCAGCACGCCGTCGCCGTCGGCGTCGGGGTTGGGCACGTAGATCCCGATCTGCAGCTCGTGGACCTCCGTCATGGCGGTGAGCTCGCAGGTGCCCTTGGGCCCGGGCGGGCCGTATGCGGCCTCGTAGGCGCCGCTCGAGCTGTTGGCTCCCACGTAGAACGTCGCCGAGTCGTCGCCGTTGCCGGTGTAGATGTCGTTGCAGTTGCGGGTGCCGCCGTCGGGCGCTCCGCACCCGCAGTAGCTGGTGTCCGCCAGGTGCCAGCCGAATGACGTGCCATTGCTGTCGTCACACAGCCCCGAGTGCCCGAGCAGGCCCGCGCCCTCGAACGAGTCGGTGTCGTAGCCGAGGACGGAGGGACCCCAGGGGCAGGGCTGCGGATCGAACAGCCGGGCGCTCGCGAGGATCGTACCGCTCATGTCGTACACCCGCAGGATCAGCTCCTGGTTGATGAACGGCAGGCAGTTGTTCTCCCAGTTCCATGCCACGTCGTCGGCCGCGGTGTTGGTGAAGCCCGCGCACTGTGCGGCGTCGAACGGCGGGGCGGGGTCGACGAAGCGGCCCGCCACGTTGAGCGTGGACCCGACCGGGTTGCAGTCGAGGGGGTCGCCGTTGGTGCACGCGGCCGCGGCGGTGCGGGGCGTGGCGACGAGCGCAAGGCACGGTGCGGCCGCGAGGACGAGCAGCGAAGCAGCGCGTCGAGCGGGCGAGGGCGTCGAGATCCTGTACGGCATGGATAAGCTCCTGGCCGCGGATGGTAACCACGAACGGGGCGCGCATGCGTGACGATTCGTCACCCGGTCGCTAGTCCTCCAGCACCTCCACCAGATTGCTGTACGAGTCCGTCCACACCGGCCACGGTCCCTCGTGCTCGGCGGCCTCGGTCACCGTGGCCACCGCCTCGAGGTGCTCGAACGCGATGCTATCGCGCGCCAGCAGCATCCAGTCGCTCGAGTACACCCGCTCGTTGTCCTCGTTGTCGTCGATGCGGGTCACCGCCAGCCCCAGCTCCTGCGCGAGCCCCCGCACCACCGGGTCGAGGTCGAGGTAGCGGTTGGAGATGTGCACGGCGATCACGCTGTGCTCGTCCCGCAGGTGCCGCAGGTACAGCTCGATCGCCTCCTTCGTCAGCAGGTGCGCAGGGATCGAGTCGCTCGAGAACGCGTCGAGCGCGAGCACGTCGAAGCCCTGGGGATCTTCCCGCTCGAGGCTCACGCGGGCATCGCCGATCGCGATCTCCACGGTGCCCGCCGAGTCGCGCAAGTAGGTGAACAGCGGTTTGGGGCCGCTCGACAGCGCGACCACGTCGGGGTTGATCTCGTAGAAGCGCACGGTGTCGCCGGGTATGGCGTAGCAGGCCAGCGTGCCGGTGCCGAGGCCCACGAACCCGAGCTTCATGGGCACGGGCGGCGTGGCGGTGCGACGTGGGTGCATGTCGATGGCCAGGCCCACCGCGCTGCCGGGCCCGTAGTAGCTGGTGGGCTCGCGGGCGAACAGCTCGTTCTCGTACTGCAGGCCGTGGATGATGCGCCCGTGGCGGAGGCGCGTGCGGACCTCGTCGTCGCCGTCGACGTCCTGGTCCACGCGCAGCACCCCGAAGAAGCCGCGCGAGACGTGGAGATTGTCGGCGAGCTCGTCGTGGGCGTGCTTGGCCAGCACGCCCGCGATCGCGAGCACGTACACCGAGGCGAGCGAGATCGTCAGGATCCGCAGGAGCGGCCGGCCGACCCGCTGGCTCGCGATCGCGAGCACGATCGCGAGCACGCACGCGGCCACGAGCGCCAGCGGCAGCTCCCACAGGTCGGGGAACACGCTCGGGGCCACGATGCCGCAGAACAGCCCCCCGGCGGCCCCGCCGGCCGAGACCCAGAGATAGAAGCCGGTGAGGTAGCGCGGCGCGGGCTTTCGGCGCACGAGCTCGCCGTGGCACATCATGCAGGCCACGAACAGCATGAAGAGGTAGATGCCGAGCTGGACGAGCATCGGCGCGTGTACGCCCAGGCGGATCACCACCACCGTGAGGCCGGCGAGCACGAGCAGCGCGGGGATCCACACCGGGCGCCGGTACGAGCGCTCGTACTCGAAGCAGAGCACGAAGCTCAGCAGGTAGAGCGCCAGCGGCAGCATCCACAGGAACGGGATCACGGCGACCTCGAGCGAGATCTGGCTGGTGGTGGCGAGCAGCAGCACCGAGGCGATCATCGCGAGGCCGAGCCACAGCGCCCGCTGGCCGACGGTGGGCGCCGGACCGTCGGCGGCGGCTGGGCTGGCACCGGCCTCGGAGGTCGCGGGCATGGTGCGGCCCACGAGCACCGCCGTGGCGGCGCAGCCGAGCGCGAACAGCACGAAGCCCGCCGACCACACCCAGCCCTGGCTGCCCACCGCGAGCAGCGGCTCGAGCACGAACGGGTAGCTCAAGAGGCCGAGCAGCGAGCCGAGGTTGGAGAGCGCGTAGAGCCGGTAGGGCGAGGCGCCCGGGAAGCAGCGCGCGTACCAGCTCTGGAGCAGCGGCCCGGTCGCCGAGAGCACGAGGTACGGCAGGCCGATCGTGAACAGCAGGAGGCCCAGGATCGCCAGCGAGGGCGCCTGGCCGGCGGCGGGCTTCCACGCGTCGGAGGGAGTGATCGGCGAGGGCCACACGACCACGCGGATCACGAGCAGCACGAGCGCGGTAGCGAGCAGCGCGAGGTGTACGTTGCGCTGGCGCGTGGGCGAGGACATGCCGCCCACGAGGTGCGCGTAGCCATAACCGAGCAGCAGCAGCACCTGGAAGAACAGCATGCATGTGGTCCACACGGCGGGCGCGCCCCCGAACCACGGTAGGATCTGCTTGCCGAGAATGAACTGGACTTGGAACAGCAGGCACGCGCCCACGCCGATGGTGGCGGCGAAGGCGAGCACGGGCAGGGCTCGAGGAGGGGTGGGGGTCGCCAAGGCGGCGCGCAGCATAGCCCGGCCGGGGCGAGCATCGACGGGAACCTTCGGTGTCTGCCGTTGTCCGACCCGTGGAATGCCTCGCCGCGCTGCGAAGACCTCGGCCCTCGCGCTCGCCCTGCTTGCCGCGTGCACGCCGATCGACGAGCCCCCGACGGAGGGTGATGAGCGACGCGTGGAGTCGGCCGCGGGGCCACCCCCTCCACCGGAGCCGACCTACGCGAGCGCCTCCGACCCCGGCGAGCCGGTATGCGGCGCGATCGCGATCGAGCCCGTGGGGTCGTGGCTGCACGAGGGTCCGCGCATGAGCGACGTGAGTCGAGGCTGGCGCCCGCGCGCGGAGCACGGGCGACCGGTGGCGATCCGCGAGGCGCGGGCTCCGTTCGAGGTGCCCGGGTACACGTTCTGGCAGGTGCAGGTGGAAGGGGCCCCACGGTCGATCCAGCCGTGCTTCATGAAGGACGACGGCCCCACGAACGAGCTCGTGCCGTGCTTGCCGGTGTGGATGCTCATGACCGAGGTCACCCCCGAGGCGCAGCCGCAGACCACCGCGCAGTGGGCCCAGCTCGTCGGGCTGCTCGACGGCGCGACCGCGGTGTACCCCGACGAGGCGACGCTCGATCGCTGCGCGAGCGACCTGCCGGCGGCAGTGCGCGCCGGCGTGCCGCCGCTGGGCATCCGCTCCGCGGCGGGCGAGCGGCACGTCGGGTTCGTGGAGCGCATCGACATGGGTGACGAGCAGACGCTGCTGGTGGGCGTCCACGCGACGCTGATCGAGGGGCGGCTCGAGGTCGAGCGCCAGGAGCTGTGGACGATGGATCACGAGGTGGCACGATGAACGGGATAGCGCGAATTGCGCGTGGCCGTGCGGGCCTGGGCGTCGCGGTATGGCTCGCTGGCGTGACGGGATGCATACAAGTGCCCGAGCCGGTCGAGCTCGAGATGACCTACGACGAGGACGTGGACGTGTTCGTTGCCCCGCCGGCACCGACGCCCCGCCCGGCGCCGTCGGGCAAGCACGACTACGCCAAGTGGCCGCTGTCGAGCGACCCTCGGCTGGCCGAGCTCGGGCAGCGCGAGCTCCGGACGTATCCGCTCTGGCCCACGCCGATCGACAGGCCGTGCCCGGAGGTGATGTTCGGCAGGTTCGAGCCGAAGCTCGACGCCGGGCCCACGCTCGAGCGCGTGCGGGCCCGGCTCGCCACCGTGGTCGATCCGTGGCTGCACATCGAGCCCTCGGAGATCACGCGCCTGCGCGACCACGTCGACGTGCCGGGACTGCAGCTGTGGGACGCGTGGGAGATCACGGGTAGCTGCGCGACTCACTGGACGCACACCTACTGCTTCGTCGACTCCACCGACGCCTACTGCCCCGACGGCACCGCGAGCGAGCTCGAGCGGTTGGTGCGGGCGTACCGGCTCCGCCCGAGCTCGCTGAGCTCGGCGGGCTGGTTCGAGCTGGCCGTGGTGATGGTCGGGGTCGACTACGTGGTGATCGAGCCCGAGCTCGTCCAAGAGTGCTCGTTCGTCGAGGGAGTGGAGGCGCTCGCGCCTGCGGTGGAGCGCGAGCCGGAGCGCGTGACGGTGCGCTTCACGTCGATCGCCGAGGGGGGTCGTGGCGTCGACCACACGGTGATCGTGGAGGGCGACGGCGGCGTGACGATGGAGGCCCGCGAGCGCTGGCACGCACCCACCGAAGCAGAGCTGCAGCGCGCGCTCGCGTCCGAGGCGGCCGGGGGTTAGCATCCGGGGCGAGTGGCACGCCCCCTCGTCGAGCGCCGCGCCGTGGGTCCTGGCTGGAACGCCCGCGTCTACGGGGTGGTTCGGCAGTGTCCCGCGGGCTTCGTGACCACCTACGGCCAGGTTGCGACGCTGCTCGGCTCGCCGCGGGTGGCTCGGCACGTGGGCTATGCGCTCGCGGCCCTGGCGTTCAACGACGAAGAGGTGCCGTGGCACCGGGTGATCAACTCGCAGGGGAGGATCTCGCACCGCGGCGACGTGAAGCGTGCAATGCAGCAGGAGCGGCTGCTCGAGCGCGAGGGCGTGGTGTTCGACCTGCGCGGGAAGGTGGATCTGCGGCGGTTCCTGTACCACTATCCCGACTTCCGCTGGCCGGAGGATCCGGTGGATCCCGATGGGCTGCTCGGAGAAGGAGTGCCCACGCCGCGGCGTGCGCGGGGGCGTTGAGCGAACGAATCAGTAGCGCTTGACCCGCTCCACCCATGAATTGTTCCAGAAGTACGGCATGAACTCGGTGGCTGGGTCGTTCGCGGTCGAGAGCTCCAAGGGTTCGGGCAGCCCGAGAGCCTTGACCGCTTTTCGTGGCGGCAAAGTCTCCGCTATGTAGCTCACGCCCTCCAGCGCCAGCTCGCTCAGGTTTCCTAGGAATCGCTTGTCGAGCCGCTTGCTCGTGTCGTCGCTGTCGCCGAGTGACGCCTTCAACCACTTGAGCTCGTTGTCGAACAAGGCCCGCGCGAGCATCTTGACGCCGACGTACGTGTTCAGCAGCTTCATCTCGGTGTAGGTCGTCTTCATGCGCCGCGCTGCCAGGTACATCCCGCGCCGCAGGTAGTCGTACGTACGGTAACCCACGCTGACGGGTGGCTTCATCTGGTTTCCGCGAAAGGCATCGTGCTTGTTGAGCTTGTATACGAGCAACTCGGCAAACAAGTCTGTGAGCCCCTCGTCGAATGTGGACCGCAGCCCACTAGTTTTGACCTTGCGGGAGTTGGCGATGTACGGGGCGTTCGTCCAGCTCTCGTTCACCATCCCGGTGGGTAGCCCGGCCTGCAGGTGCATGAATTCGTGCACGGCCGTGTAGTAGTACATCTCCTGCGAGGTTTGGTACTCTCGCCACAAGAACAAGGCCTTCTCGGGTTGAGCAAGGCCGGGATATGCGATGTTGTGGCCACACTTGCCGGGGTACAGCTTATCGGTGGTCCAGTAGGAACCGAAGTCGTTTTCAATGAGGTACTGAATGATGACGGTCCGCAGGCCCTCGTCAGACCAGAGCCTGCGCAAATACCTCACCAGCTTTTCCTGGTCCGTGGGGGGCTCCGAGGCGAGGCCCTGAGCCGTAACCCAGGACAGATTATCGTCGCGCCTATGCCTCTTGAACGCTCGCTCGAGCCCGGTCAAGAGATCGGTGAGGCTGCTACCGCTCACAATGCCATCTAGGGTATCCATGTACAGGATCGCGAGCCCCATCTCTTGCCTGGCGAGCTCGAAGACCGTGCGATCCCGCTCCAGGGGAAGCGGCGTGCGCCGGACGTCCAGGCGCGCGAACATCTTCGGTATGAGATCGTTGATGGCGGTAATCATGGCATCGGACAGACGCTGCTTGGCGCCGTTGACGACCAACGGTGGCCACTCCACTACCCCCTTCGTGTGGAAATTCGGAGGTTTGACTCCGTGCTTTTCGACCGCCTTCAACAGTGCGTTGCGGCACTCCTTTGCCGACTCGAACGCCGGCACGAGCGCCAGGAACATGCCCCGCGAGAACACATTGCCCGAGTTGTCGATTGGGTGGTGCGGGATCTCTTCGAGGTACGCGGTCGGGGGGCAGGGCTCGCCCTCGGGGAGGTGGAGGTTCTTTTGGTAGTCCTCGAACACGATCCTGCCGACGTATCGCTCGGCGTATATCCAGTGCATGGAACCGATTCCGCCGCCGCCGAATAGGAACACCGCGAAGCGGGTGCCACTCGGATAGGCGTTCATCAGCCCCAGCAGGGTACCCTTGCTCACGTCACTGGTCGGGTACATCTCGCCTAGCGGATCGCCGATGCCGATGCCGAACAGCTTGCGATCATCGGGCTGCAGATCGGGAAACCCCTGCCGCACGACCAGATAGGTGCCGCCGGCCTTCTCTGCCACGTAGTGGAGGTACTCGATCATGCCGTTGAGCTGGGCGAGCGTGCTCTCGCGGTTCTTGCGGTACACGTCGGACGGGTACTTGGGATCCCCGATCGCGACCTTTTGGCGATCCGGTTTCGTCGGCTGCGAGGCTTGCTCCGTCTTGATCCACATGGTTTCCCCATGCATGGTGGGGTCGAGGTAGAGTTTGAGGGAGTCCTGTCGGCGCAGGACCACATGCGTGGCCGTGGTGCCCTCGATGGCCGCCAGCGTGCACATGGAACAGTTCGCTGTGTGCTCGCCAGCTACATTGAGGTAGAGCAGCGCGTCGTTGATGGGGTTCGATTTGCGGACATCGCGGCGAAACTTCGCGAGCATGATACTGCCCGGGTCGTACGGCCTCAGGTCCAAGTGCTTGAGCGCCATCTTGGTCCTTACGATGAGCCCGTGCTGGTCGCGTGCCTGTTTCTCCGCGGACCACGGCGGCACTTTGCCCCTTAGCTTCTTGTGCTTCAGCGCCAGGGCATCGGAGATCTTTTCGATGCCCTTGGGCTTTGGAGCCGAGCTCGATGTGGGGGTGGACTTGGGCTTCGGAGGCCCGAACGACAGCGCCGTCCCTGCGATGCACTCCTCATTGCATTCCTCGCATATCGGCGCAGGAGTGCTCTGCACTTGAGCCTTTCGCTTACCGCACTTGGGGCATTTGAAGGTGGGCATGGTGACGTCCTCGGGCTCGACCCAAGCGTTGCTTGGGGCAAACCGTGAGCTCGCAGCACCGTTACTTCTTGTCGAATCCGAGCCGCGCCTTCATTGCCGCCAGCTCGTCCTCCACCGCCTGGTCTCGCGCCTGCTTGCGGCTCTGGGTCTCCTGCTTGGAGCGCAGCCGCTCGACCTCGACCTGCTTGGCGGCGATGGCCGCCTGCTTGGCCTCGAGCGCCTCGAGCTGAGCCTGCTCGCGGGCCGACAGCTCGGGGGCCTCCGTCTCGTCGAGATCCATCACCGACCCGCACGCGTCGCAGCAGAACTTGGTGGACTCGGAGCTCCACAGGTTCACGAAGTGATAGGCGGTATAGGTCTTCTCGACCACACACTCGCGGAACACCGTGGTCTTGCCGCACTCGGGGCAGCGCCGCTTCTCGAATTGGCCGTCGGGCACTCGGCGGGCCTTGCCCTTGCTCCCGAACATCAAGAACGGCATGGCCCGAGAGGTTACCACGCGCGGGGTCGTGAATGGCGCTATCGTTGCCGGACCCATGACCGAGCGGCGAGCGAGCAAGAAGCCGGGGAGCCGGCAGCCGGGGAGCAAGCGCAGTGCGAAGCGGTCCGAGACGGCACGAAAGCCGGCGCGCGAGCCGGAGGCGATCGTGCGCAAGCGGGCCGGCACCGTGGCTCCGCTCGTGCTCGAGACCACGCAGCTCGGCGCGGCGACGCCGGAGAGCGTGCTGCCGCTGTTCCCCGACTTCGTGCCCGACTACGAGTGGGTGCTGGGCCTCGTGGAGCTGCCGCAATCCAAGCGCCGGCGTGGTGCGGCCATGCCTTCGGCGGCGCTGTTCCTCGAGGCGGGCTCGGGTCTGGTCATCCACGTGGATCTCCTGGCCGTGGTGACCGGCAAGGCCCTGGGCGCCACGCTTGGGCGGGCGGTGACGCGCGGCGAGGCAATGGGACTGCGCCGACCCACGCGGATTCGCGTGGGGGTGCCCGATCACGCATCGCTGCTCGGTGAGGCCGAGCATGCCGGCATGGAGATCGTGATGGGCCCGGTGCCCGAGGTCGAGGAGGTGCTGCGCACACCGGGGGCGGTCAAGGCCGTGGCGCTGCCGAGCACCGACGACGTGGACGTGTGGCGTGGGGCCGCGACGATCGGTGATGCCCAGCTGGCGGCGTTCTTCCAGGCCGCCGAGGAGCTGCGGCGCGGTCGGTTCTGGCGGGCGCTCGAGGGCGATCGACCGCCGCTTCGGCTGTGGTGCCCTGCGCTCGGGCTGCCGCCCGAGGGGGTGATGGTGGAGGCCCTGGCCCCGCGGGGGGGCCTACGCGTGCGCGTATACGAAGGCAACCTGTCGATTCACTTCGATCGCGCGGGCGAGCTCTCAGCCGCACGACGCCGCGAGCTGGCCGAGCTGCGCTTCGCTCCAAGGCGTGGGCCGTACCCGGTGCTCTCGTCGGTGGGCGAGGATGGGCGCTTGCGTGGGGCCGAGGCCGAAGATTACGACCTCGCCACCGCGGCGCTGCTCGCCGTGAGCCGGTTCGGCAGCGAGTACGGGTCGCTCGTGCGCTGCGTGTCGCTGCGGGGGCTGGTGGCTGGGTATTCGATTCGGCTCGGTCGGGCGCATGTGGTGGATGTGGAGCTCGGCCGGCCCTCGCCTGCGAGCGCGGGTCGCTGACCCGTCGGCGTGGGTGCTCATGCCCTCCCGTGGGCGAGCTACTGGAGATACGGGGCGCAGGTTTCACGGTAGGGACGATCTGCCCCGACGGTGCGCCTTCCCGGGCGAAGTCGGGGCCCGGGTCGTAGCCCCGGAGGTTGTGGCTTCGGGGCACCCGCACTTTGCCCGCCACAACCGGGCGAGGAGCATCCATGACCGACGACAAGCGAGCCCTCACACGCGCAGGGCCGATGAACCGATGGACTGAACCACCTCGTGCGAGCGACGGGGCTTGCCCCGAAGCGCAGCGGAAGGGAGCGGCCGACCATGATGGATGACGACCGCCAGCCCCTTCGCCGCCGCCACACGCTCTTGCGCCTGCTCGAGCAAGCCCGAGAGCAACGCGGCTCTCCTCCCCTGTGGGACGCGGTCGCGGCCCGTCTCGACGAGGAGGACCGCCGAGGCAACACCGTAGCCGCTGCGCTGGCGTTGCTCGAACGGATCCGCGAGCGCGTGGACGACCAGACTTGGCAGCTCATCCTCGACTTCGAACACCACACGTCCCACGAGGTCGTGAGCGGCGTCGAGGTCGGCTTCGAGCTGGGCTACGACCACGGTCGAACCACGGCGCTCCTGCAAGCACAGCCCGGCCAGGGCGATGCAGGCAAGGTGCTCACAGAGCGCCTTGCCGATCTCCTCGGGGACACCGATGCGGACTATTCCGACATCCTCCTCGCGCTCGTCGCCACGCTGGAGGCGACCGTGAGAATGGTCTTCGACCCCGAGGCTGCCGAATGATGCGTCGTCCAAGGTTGAGGTGACCTTGCGACCAATGGGTTGGGGTGGACGCGCGCGCTGGTAAGCACCTCGCCGAGCGCACCCGCCCCACCCCGTCCTTAGGCAATCCGGTGAGACCCGACGCGGGGACCGCGGCGCGTGTGAGACAGGCCAGCGCGGCAATCGGGCATCTCACGGGCGGGGCCGGCCCCCTGGGGACGACCCGCCGAGCATGCCCAGTGGACGACCCTTTCGGCGTGCCACGACCCCAGCCGGGCCGAGCGTCATGAGGGCGGCCCTCCTAGGATCTTCCGCGTGGTCCGCTCACGGGTGCCGCCCTCGGAGCCACCGCCGTGGCGGCGCGTCGGAAGCCTGGGAACGATCGGCATTGGCGGCGACCCGGGTGGTCGGTTTCCCAGCGCCAGAGCGCCCGCCTGCGGCGCTAGTCGCGCCCTACACGTCACCGGTTAAGGCGGTACCCTCGACCCCGACGACGCTTGAGGACGAGCCCGTGGCTAACGCGAACTGTTACATATAGGCATCAAAACGCCGTTCTTGCAAAGATTTTCCACAGTGCGGATTCCGCGGGGCCGTGCAGAGCGATAGCCCCTTGCAGGTGGGCGCCATCCGACATGCTACGGAACACGATTCCCGCTGGAAAAGCAGCGCGCTGGTACTAATTTCCAATATCGGATCCGTATGGCACCTCGCAGCGAGAACCGTAACGCCCCCATCTTCCACATTGGCATGGTGACTCTGGGAGTAGCCTCGCTGACGGCAAATCTTATCTTCATGCAATGCCAGGTCTCCGGGGCGACAACGCGGCACGCAGAAGAGATTCGGCTGCTTAAGAGAGACTTGGCCCTTACTCAAGAAGAGATCCAGCTCAAGGAACTCGCGACAAAACTCAGTGCCGAAGGCAATAAGATTGAACAGTACCAAGCAGAAGCGCTCAATTCACAAGCTCAAGAATCCAGCAAGCAGACAAGAGCGCAAGACCAAATCTCCAAATCCGCTAAAACCTCCTCGCAGGCGCATGAAACTATCGCAGCGATTGAGAAGGAAAAACATTCAGGTCTAAGCATTCAGCTCCGCACCATTACCCGAGAAGACAACGATCCTGATCCCAACGGTTACGGCGACCATGAGATCGAAATAACCATCAAGAACCGAAGCAACAAGAACATACGAGGAACACTCAAGGTATCTGCCGTAGACCGACTGCAACATGGTGGCATCAATGTAACGTTCTATCGCAATTGGTGGGGCGATGAGCCACAGCTAGAACACGGCGACAAGAACGAGGTCCGGATCCCTAACATGGTGTTCAAGGCGCATGAGACGAAAACACTGGAAGAGCACGTTGTCATGGCGTGGGCGAAGAGTTACTGCCTTGGAGGCCCGGAGGTTCAGGCTGAGTTTATTCCCGAAGACATCTACGGCTTCGCATCGGTAGTAGACTCGGTTCAATTCAAGAGCCGCGCCGGCGAACACAGGGGTTCGCATTGCCAACTTGAGGGAACCTCCAAATAACCGAATCACGGCGAGTGCACAGTCGATACCAAGCGCTCGATCCCGCCTCCGAGTGCTCTAGTGCCAAGTTCCCAATGGCCAACTTCGTACACTCGGGGTCGCCTCGGTCGCCTCAGCACCACCCACCGGCTGCCCCTTGGCGTTGCGACGGATCCCCCCTCGTCGCAACGCTGGCCCCCCGCTCGCGCGCGGTTCCATCGAGCAAACTTTTGCTCGAACAGTGCCGACTCCCGTCCACCCGCGTCGACTCCCGTCCACTCCGAACCAAAGGACAACCCCGCAGGATCCCGAGCATTTCAGCCAAAAGCCGCGTAGTACCGCGTGGTTGGGATCCGCAGGGCTATATTTCGTAGAGGAGTGGTCTAAGCGGGCTTAAGCAGCGGAAATTACTGAAGGTAAGCGGGGGCCTGCAACGCTTGTTGCGACGATTTCACCGGTTGCGTGTCGCAACAACAAATTGCGCATTGCTCCGCCGAACCGCATCACGCGCGAATCGACGCGCGAATCCGTCGCCGCTTGCTCGGAATAGCGCTGTCGACCCGGCACGAGATCGCGATAGACGCGACGCCTGCTATCCCTCGCCGTCCAAAAGCTTGCGGAACGTGTTGCGGTGAACCGGCCACGCTGGCGGGCGCCTGGCCGCCCCTCACTCGCCGCGCCGCGCCCCAGGCGCAAATGGTCTAGTAACAGCGTTCCGGAAACCCTGAGTGAGGATGGCGGGAACGGATGAGCACCAGCTCCACCAATCCACTTTTCACGATGGATACGCCTTCGGTAGCATGTCGCACGTGTCCGAAGACCTTCCGGAATTTCTTCGTTCGTATGATGCACTCGTCCAGCACGTGCGGGCTACGTTGACCAACTTGAACACCACCGAAAAGGGGAAGCGTTTTTCTCACGTAGTTCGTCGACTCATCCCATTGACACCTTTCGGAAAGGACTATGAGATACCGGTGCTAAATCCTCTCCTATCTCACGACGGCGGAGTGGATATGTTTGCTGATCGGCGCGAAGGCAGCGGGCGTCTACTAATACAAAGCAAGCTGTTCCTCGATCGAGCCGACGACCTTGATTCAGTAATTTCGAAATTTGCTGCTTTTACCGCAGGTCTCGATTCGGATCCAAGTGGCCAAGGACGCCTAGACTATGACCATATTCCCGATCATTTCCTAACGGTCACACTGTCCAAAATGGGCGGAATTCTGAAAAAATATGCAGGAAAGCATTACTCCTCAAAGCAATCCTACAACCCTTGGTCCGAAGCCAAACGCTTTCACATAATTGATGGGATAGAGCTACTCGAGGTCCTGCGTTCAGCACATCAGAAACTAGGCGGCCAATCTTCTGATTTTACGATAGCGTTTGATACTCCAGTAGTACATAGCGGGAACGTCTATATTGGTGCCGTAGCAAGTTCTGAATTGCGACGCCTATATGATCAGCTCGGAGATGCGCTCTTTTTTGAGAATATCCGAGACTTTATTGGTACTGACGGCGAAGGCAAAAAAGGGCGGCCCACGCCCAACGCGGAAATTATTCGGACCATCGTTGACGCCCCCGACCAGATGCTTGCACGCAACAACGGTATTGTGCTCGGCGCGGAATCTGTGGTCAGGGAAAGCGACCAGGTTCTACTGCTAAAGGATGGGAATCTGTTGAATGGATGCCAGACCACGATGTGCCTCGTCCAGCACTCGAATGGAGATGCAAGGGTGCTTGTGAAGGTTGTTGAGACGGACAAACCTTGGGACATCGCAAAAGCGGCAAACCATCAGAACTATGTCGCGGACATAGATCTTGATCTAGCACAGCATATTCGTCCTCAGCTCGCCCGTCGAGCGGCCGCCGCTTTTGGCATCACATTGACCGGGAAGACTGTCTCGGCATTTCAAGTGATCGATGAGCTGTACAGTCGCAAAGTGACATACGATGAGACGCGATTGCTTTTTATCGGCTTGTTTAGCAGAACTCCCAACAACGTGTACCAATCTTCTTACGGAGATCTTCTGAATGACGTGATCGAGGCTTTGTACCGTGAAGACACATACGGGGAACGCGTCTTCGACGCCCTCTTTACGCTACAATCGTTGGGAACGGAAGCGGCGGCTGAAGCCGAGCAGCGCTTTACGAACGAGGCGTACGCGCCTCTGTTTCAACGTTTGTATAAGGCGGAACGGCCGGCCTATCGAGTTTATGTCTGTATCCTCGCGCTATGTGCCTTGCTCAAGATTGACATTACGGCGAGCGCATCTGACAATAAGAAGCAGAAGGAAAAGGACGAACTAGATATACGAAGGCAAATTATTGATCAGGTCCGAGGAATCGTTCATGATGAAAGAACGCGATATCTCAGGTACTATCGGCACGCTCTGAAATCTTGGATGAACCTTCACCTCAGCGCGACTGTAGGTTCAGACTCCAAGGATTATACACTTCAACAAATGTACGAACGAAGCCGTCGTGCGAGTTTCAGCCAGCTTTATCGGTCGACGATGCTTGCGGCTGATGATGATGATGAGCTGAAGAAAACCGACTCAACGAGTGTGACGCGTTAGAGGCTCATCCTCGACTTCGAACACCACACGTCTCACGAGGTCGTGAGCGGCGTCGAGGTCGGCTTCGAGCTGGGCTACGACCACGGTCGAACCACGGCGCTCCTGCAAGCACAGCCCGGCCAGGGCGATGCGGGCAAGGTGCTCACGGAGCGCCTCGCCGATCTCCTCGGGGACACCGATGCGGACTATTCCGACATCCTCCTCGCGCTCGTCGCCACGCTGGAGGCGACCGTGAGAATGGCCCTCGACCACGAGGCTGCTGAATCATGCGTCGTTCAAGGTTGAGGTGACCTTGCGCCCAATGGGTTGGGGTGGACACGCGCGCTGGTAAACCTCGCGGAGCGTACCCACCCCGACCTCAGTTAATTGGGTGAGACCTGACGCGGGGACCGTGGCGCGTGCGAGACAGGCCAGCGGCCCGCGAGCCAAGCCCGGCCTCCGCACCGGGGGGGTCGGGCTGCGACGAGCCGCGTCGACCCATATCCAGCCCACGTCCAGACTTCCCTGACACGGATGGACTTTGTCAGGATGCGCCGATATCCTATGTCAGATGCCCGTTTGGCTGGTCGAACTGGTCAAGCAAGCGGCGCCCTTGGGCGGCGCAACCGCGTTGGCACTCGTTATCGCCGCATTGGCCGCGTGGACGTTGCGTGGATGGTACAAGGCACGCCTGGAGATCCTCGGGAAGGCGATCGAGAAGGCCAAGCCCGACGATGTCCCAGGACTGGTTCGCGATGAAATTGCGACTCTGAAAATCTCGGCCCGAAATTTGACGAAGGCGGCGCAAGGAAAGGCCGTCTTGCTGGCGTTGGAACAGAGGGAAAATCGCAGTAAGCGGACATTCAAACTGCTTCTCGTCATTGCTGTCCTTGTGGCAACGGTAGCCATCATCGGTATTCTCATCCCTGATGTATCGGATGGGTCTAGATCCCGATCTGAGCACGTTCAAGAACAACCGAATTTCGGGTCTGAAGAAAAACTCAGTCGAGGTGGAGGTGGTGAAAGAGCGACTCAAGAGATTCACGGCAGGGCTGGCGAGCCCTCCGGGGCTGCGAAAACCATAATGTTGAGCCTTGACCAGTACATCGAGAGAGCGGAGCTACTCTCGGCCCGAGACGATCAGGATCTTGTGCGTCACACACTTGTGTGGTTTGAGGAGGTTAAGACCTATCTGTACGGCTTGGGCAGACGCGAGGGCGAAATCCTGATGTATGGAGATAGCTTTGTCAACAATGTCCAACTCCGCAGCGAGGACACGAGCTTCCGCGATCCGATTTCAGTACAGGATTGCCATCGCCTGCTCGACATGGGAATCGCACACCTCAAGGCACTTCGGGAGCGCTTTTCTGCTGGTCTCGATGCTGAAGGGGAAAGGTAGCCTCGCACCGGGCGTGGAGGAAGTCACCTATAGAGAGTAGCTGCGATATACTTCGCTCCGTTAAATTTGTACAGAGTGGTATCTGACGGATCGGCCACCTTGGCCTTTCGTTTTCGTTTATTATTGGTATCGCAGGGGATCTGGCGGACAGCAAGATCGTGGAAGCCAGTGTTTCGCTCGATTATCTCAATCGTGGAGTCGAAGCAGTCGACGAATTCTTCAAGATCTGGACTCCCAAAGTTGAACTCGCCAGTCCTCTCCGCGAATACCTTCGTGTAGTTGTCAGTAACTTTGGCATAGATAGACGTATATTTCTCACATATACCTTGATTGCAATAGGCGCCAATTAGGAAAACGCCAAATATGTTACGTCCAATTGGCCGAACCTCGACTTCGTCCTCTCCGATCTGCCCCCAGCCGCCCAGGTGGTTACATCAATGTGACTCTGGGAGAGTTCCCATTGATTGTTATTACGAGTGAACTCGAAGAAACTAAGGTGAGGGTAGCAGGAGTGGCATTCGTTGTCTGACGATGTCATGGTAATGGCCAGCATTGTCGCATCGTCATCACGATTAATTTGAAATTCACCGAGACTTCATGCGTGGCGACGCAATCAATTGTTGGCATACAGAAATCATCAATAGCCTTCCAGTTTGTCTTTCGGAGTTCGGCCAGGCTTTGCTGTTGTGCACGAACTGAATCCCATCGCTGAAGCGCGGGCGTTGGCCCTAGAGTTGCAGTACGGATCTCGGCCGTGTAGAGAGTCGCCACGATGCCACCAGCAGCGAGGGCGAGAGTGAAGGTCGTAAGGATAACAGCTCCGGCTTTTCTAACACGTGACATAATCTTCGTCTTTATCTCGCCTTGCCGCGTAGTACCGCGTGGTTGGGATCCGCAGGGCTGTATTTCGTAGAGCGACACGCAGAAGCTGAACTGATCGCTGCGCGCGTCCGCCCCGCGCCCGCCCATCTGCTCGGGGGGCATGTACGCCGGCGTCCCCAGCACCGTCCCCGTGTCCGTCAGCGACGCCTCCAGAGGCACCGTTGCATGGGAATCCGTGCGCGCCTTCTCGAGCATCACGCTCGGCACCTCGTCGACCTGGTCGTCCCGCCGCGCCAGCCCGAAGTCCAGCACCCGCGCTCGGCCCTTCTCGTCGACGATCGCGTTGCCCGGCTTGAAGTCTCGGTGCACCAGCCCTCGCTCGTGCGCCGCCGCCAAGCCGGCCCCGAGCTGCACGAACAGCTCCACGCAGGCCTTCCAGCTCGGTCGCGGCCGCTGCTGCATCCACTCGCGCAGCGTCTTGCCCTTGACCAGCTCCATCGCCACGAACGTCTGGCCCTCGACCTCGCCCACCTCGTAGACCTGCACCACGTTGGGATGCGACAGCTTGGCCATCGCCTGCGCCTCGCGCCGCAGTCGCCGCGTGTGGCTCTCGTCGAGCCCTCGATGCAGCACCTTGAGTGCCACCGTGCGATCGAGCTCGCGGTCGTATGCCCGGAGCACGACCCCCATGCCACCCTGACCCAGGGAGTCGAGCACCACGTAGCGCCCGAGCTGCCGCGGCTCGGCGGCGCGCCGAAAGAGCGTGTCGTAGGCCCGCGCCTGCTCCACTGCATCGATGGGCTCGCCCGCCGTGGTCGGCCGCGTGACAGAATCGGTCATGGACGAGCTGGGCGCGACCCGAGGCTGCTTGATGGCCACGATGAGCGCGTCCATGCCCGCGAGCATGTCGGGATCCGGAGGGGTCTCGGTGGATTTCGCCATGGCGGGTTCGAATCGAAGAGCACCTTCTTTCCAGGGTACCCACCAAGCGAGGTGGAATCGGACAGGTGCTCGAAAGAATCGACCGATTCTTGCCCAGGAGCTGGCGACAACTCTAGCAGCCAGTGCTCACGGATCCTGGCGCCGCATGATCACCACGCCGAGGGCGAGACAGACCGCCGCGATCCCGAGCAGGATTCCCAGCGCCGGCAGCGACTCGGCCAGCGAGAGGTCCCGCCACACCGCGCCCTCGATCGCATAGATCGCCCACTTGAACGGGCTCATGTTGCTCGCCAACAACAGCCACGGCGGCATCGCGATGAGCGGGATCATGCCGCCGCCGATCATCGCCAACGGCATCATCACCACCCACGAGCCGCCGGCCACGGCAGCCTCGGTGCGGCCGATCACCGACATGAGCATCATGATTCCGGTGAAGCACGCGGCCCCGCACACCAGCGCCACGAGCAAGAGGGCAGGGTTTCCCACGCGCACCCCGAGCGCCAGCACCCCGAGCCCGAGCAAGAGCGCGCTGGCGCCGAGACCCGCGAGCATGCAGGCCAGACCCTTGCCGATCATCACGTGGGCGCGGGACAGCGGCGACACCCGCAGGCGCAAGAGCGTGCCGGCCCGGCGCTCGCGGACGATGGTGGTGGCGAACGCGGTGGCACAGCCCATCAAGCCCCACACGATCGAGGACGGGAACGTGATGTCGTAGGCCGAGCGCGGCTTGCCGGACTCGTCGTGGTTCACGTCGACCGACTCGATCATTCCACCGATGTCGAGCGCCATGCCGCCACCGGCGGCATCCTCGGTGCCCGGTGTGCCCTGGACTTGGGCCTGGCTGATCCGATCGAGCGCATCCATCAGCATGTGCAGGCTCTCGCGCTGGGCCGGGTCGAGGTCGGTGGCCTGGGCCAACTCGGCGCGGGTCTCGTTGGTCTGCTCGAGCATGCGCGCGGGGTCGGTCATCTGATCGGCGAGCCCGCGGAACAGCGCCTGGGCCAGAAGCCCCTGCAGCACCCCACGCTCGGCCGTACGCGCGGGATCCACCCCGATCGCCAGCATCGCCGGCTCGTCGGAGCTACGGCCGAACAGCGCGAAACCACCGTCGCTGAAGCCGGGCCGGACGTGCACGAACGCCACGCGCTCGCCCCGGCGCACGAGATCCTGGGCCTCGGTCAGCGAGGCGACCGTGTCGACCTCGACACCGCCTCCTTCGCCCAGCCGCTCCACGAGCGCCTTGCCGTGGCCCGATTCGTCCACCACCACCACCCGCATCGCCGCGCGATCATCCGAGCTGCCGCCGAACAGCGAGCCGAAGAACAGCGCCAGCACCAGCGGGAATGCGAGCACCCAGAACAGCGACATGCGGTCGCGCAGGAGCAGTCGCAGATCCTTGCCGGCCAACGTCCACAGCTCGTACATCGGGATACCCTCAGTCCCTCAGGGTGCGGCCGGTGAGGTGCAGGAACACCCGCTCGAGGTCGGGCCGGTCGATCCGCAGCCGGCGAATCCGAAGCCCGGCGCGCGAGAGCGTCTCCACGGTGGGCAGCGGATCATCGGTCTCCACGCGCAGCACGAGATCCTCGAGCGTCCCCGGCAGCGCCGCGGGATCGGCCGGCGGCTCGACCAGCTCCACCTGCACCACCGAAGCCCCGCCGTGCGCGGTGATCAGCGCATCGACCGTATCGAGCGCGAGGATGCGGCCGCGATCCATGATCGCCACGCGATCGCACAGCCGCTCGGCCTCCTCCATGTAGTGCGTGGTGTAGAGCAGCGTGCAGCCCTGGGCCGCGAGCGCCTCGATGGTCTCGAAGATGTGGTTGCGCGACTGCGGGTCCACGCCCACGGTGGGCTCGTCGCACAGCAGGATCTTCGGCTCGTGCACCGCAGCGCAGGCGAGGTTGAGGCGGCGCTTCATGCCGCCCGAGAACGTCTCCGCCCGGTCCTTGCGGCGCGCCGTGAGCCCCGCGAGCTCGAGCCCCCAGTCGACCCGCTTCGCCAACCGAGTGCCCCGCAGCCCGTAGATGCGCCCGAAGAACGCGAGGTTCTCCTCGGCCGACAGCTCCTCGTAGATCGCCAGATCCTGCGGTGCGATCCCGATGTCGCGGCGCGTGTGGGGGTCGGAGGGCTCGCGCTGGCCGTCCACGAGCACGCGACCGCCATCGGGGACCAGCGCGCCCACCAGCATGTGCAGGGTCGTGGACTTGCCCGCGCCGTTGGGGCCGAGCAGGCCGAACGACTCGCCGCGCTCGACCTGGAACGAGACGCCGTCGACCGCTCGGTGGTCACCGTAGCTCTTGACGAGGTCGCGAGCTTCGAGCACGGGTGGCAGGATACAGTATCTGCCGCCAAAGGAGTCGACGATCATGGCGTGGACGAAGATCCCCAAGGAGCACAAGCCGCTGTTCTACTCGGTGCTGCCCGACGATCCGCGGGTCGAGGCCAAGGAGATGTTCGGCGGCGTGGCGGCCATGGTGAACGGCCACATGTTCGGCGGGCTCTGGGCCGAGTCGATGATGGTGCGGCTGTCGCCGGTGGATCAGGCGAAGGTGCTGGCGATGGGCGGCGAGCCGTTCGACCCGATGGGCCGCGGGGTGATGAAGGACACGGTGGTGCTGCCCGCGGAGGTGATGGGGGATCGCGACGGGCTGCGGGCGTGGCTGCGCAAGGCGCTGGAGGTGACGGCTGCGCTGCCGCCGAAGGTGAAGAAGGGGGAGAAGGCCGCGGCGAAGAAGGTTCCGGCGAAGGCCGCGAAGAAGACGGTCGCTGCGCCGAAGAAGGCCGCGAAGAAGACGGCCGCTGCGCCGAAGAAGAAGGCCGCGAAGAAGCCAGCCGCCCGCTAGATCGATCGTCCAGCGATCGATCCGCCGCGGATCACTTCATGATCCCGTCGGGCAGTACCTTGCCCTCGTGCTCGAACGGCTCGAACGCCCCCCACTCGTGCGTCTCGGGCTGCCAGATCGTGCGATCGCCGATCACCGGCTCTTCCCGGCACAGGGGCGGAGGCTCCATGTCCATGTCTTCGGTCGCCTCGATCTCGGCCGCCTCCTCTGCGGTCACGCACCCTTCGTTCGCGCAATCGTCCCACGCCTGCGAGAACACCTCGAGCACCCCGGGCTCCACGATGCTCACGCTCCGGCGGAAGCCGCTGCCACAGTTGCCGCCGTCGTTCTCGATGTCGAGGTCGACCACGAGCTGCTCGATCAGCACGGACTCCTCCCCGTCGTCTTCGAGGGCGAGCACGTACAGGCGTGTGGTGCTCTGCGTTGCGCCGAAACCGCCGCGATTGAGCAAGCCCAGCGTGTCGAACGTGGCGAGCAGCAGGAGCTCGTCACGGGCCTCCGGCGTCACGTCGTATGCCTCGAGTGAGCGGACGCCGCTGAGGCAAGGGCCGTCGAGCTCCTCGGTGTCGAGCACACGCCCGGCTCCGTCGAGCCACGCCACGCCCAACGCCTGGCAGTCGGGGGTGAGCTGCTCGTCACCGACCACGATGGAGCCCGCGAGCTCCTCGCAGCTCTGGTAGTCCGAGTCGAGGTACTCGCGCTCTTCGGGGTCGAGCGCCGCTCGCTCCTCGTTGCACTCGCGCTGCGCGGTCTCGAGCTCCGTCGTCACGTCGTGACCCTCGGCCGCCCGCTCGGCGAGCGCGGCCTCGAGTCGATTCCAGCCGAACAGGGCCACGCTGCCGCCCGGGGCGGCCAGCGAGCGCTCGATGGTGACGCGTGCGTGGACGAGCTCGCCGAGCCTGCCCTCGGGCGTGGTGGCCACCCGTCGCGGCAAGCGCTCGCCCGGCGGCAAGGTGCTTGCGCCGTGCCCGAGCGGATCCACCGGCGGCGTCGTCTTGCACGAGACGCAGACGGAGGCGATCGACACGAGGACGGCGGTGCGCAGCACCCCGCGAGCGTAGCACCGGCGAGGCCAGCGCTGCGGCGCCACGGCCATCGATCCGTGCTGCTACACGAAGATCCGCTCGAGGTACGCGAGCAGCTTGGCCGCCTCGGCCGGCTGGCTCCGGTATCCCACGTAGCCGTCGGGCCGGATCAAGTACACGCACTCCGACCGCGCGCCATACCGCTCGTGCACCGCCCCTGCCGCGTCGAGCAGCACCTCGCCGCCCCAGCCCGCGAGCGCGGCCGGTCGCTCGGCGTGCGGTACGACGACGCGCAGGGCCACGAGCCCGGGGAAGCGCGCGTGCAGCCGTGCGGCCAGCTCCACGAACCCGCGGTACCCGGCCTCCGACGCCGTGGCGCCGTCGAACAACAAGAGCGTGTGCAGCCGCGGGTCGAGGGCCTCGAACAGGCGCGGCGAGCTCTCCAGCTCGTCGTCGAGGCGCACGTCGGGCGCACGCTCGCCCGGTCGCGGCCCGTGCCCGAAGTGGAACCAGTCGCGCATCGTGGGCGCCTCGTCGCTCCCGCCGAGCATGCTCCCGATCGGCGACGGCCGATCCTGCGCGACGATGGGGCTGCTCGGGTAGCGAATGTCGAGCATGGAGGTGGCACGCGCCGCCCTGCGGCGCAAGATCCCGAGGCCGGTGGCAAAGCCGAGGATCTGGTTGCGCAGCTCGAGCGCCACGGAATTGCGCAGGCTCAGGTTGAATGCCAGGCCCGAGGTCGCGGTGTCGGTGCCGGCGAGGATCGCCTCGGCTACCGGGTGGCGCTCGGCGTGGTACGAGTCGAGCAGCTCCGGCCGGCCCACGCCGCGCTGCACGAGCGCGAGCTTCCATGCCAGGTTGAATGCGTCCTGGATCCCCATGTTCATGCCCTGGCCACCCGCGGGGCTGTGGATGTGGGCCGCGTCGCCGGCCAGGAACACGCGATCCATGCGGTAGCGCGAGACCATGCGGCAGTGCAGGCGGAAGGCGATCATCCACGCAGGGTCGTCCACCACCGCCTCGGGCGGTCCCACCTTGGCGAAGATCGCCTTGAAATTCTCGAGCGTGGCCTCGGTCTCGTCGCCGGGCGGGCGCGGCACCAGCATGCGGTAGCGATGCGGACCAGGCAGCGGCAGCATGCCCACCAGCGTGTTCGGCCCGAGGAACACCACCGCCTCGTCGTCCTCGACCTCCATCGGCAGGTCCACGCGCACGTCGGCCTGGATGATGCGTACCTCGTAGGTGGAGCCCTCGAATTCGAGCCCCAGCGCGTGGCGCACGGTGCTGTGGGCCCCATCGCAGCCCACGAGCCACGCCGCGCGCACGGTCTCCTCGCGGCCGTCGGCGTGAACGAGCGTGGCGTCCACGCCGGAGTCGTCTTGGTGGAAGCGATCGAGCCGCACGTGCCGCTCCACCGCCCCGCCGGCGCGCTCGAAGCAGCGCTCGAGCACGATCTCGGTGTCGCGCTGCGGCAGGCTGTAGATGTACGGATAGCGGGTGTCGAGCCCCTCGAAGCGGACATGGGCGACCGCTCGCTTCTCGGTATACACGGTGACCTGCTGGATCTTCTTGCCGTCCTCGAGCAGCTCGTCGACGATTCCGGCGCGCTCGAGCAGCTCGAGCGTGCGCGCATGGATCGCCTGCGCTTTGGACCAGATCGAGGGCCCTTCGCCCTGGTCGACGATACGGCAGCGGAGCCCGTGCCGCCGCAGCTCGAACGCCAGGGCCAGCCCCGTCGGACCGGCTCCCACCACAAGGACATCGATGTCACGCTCGGCCATGATGGCGGGCATCATGGCGACTGCGCGCCGCGAGCGTCAACCGATCGGATCCTGCGCGTCCACCCAGCGGGTGGCCTGCCGACCGGCATTCACGCCATTCCATGAGGTACCCACAGTGCATGCGTGCTCCATGGTGTATCCTTGACGATGGGACGCGGACCCATGAAACCAATCCACGCCAAGCGGCTCTCCAATGAGGAGCTCGAGCGAGTCGACTACGAGGCTCGGGTGGGGGCAGCCATCGAGCAAGGCCTAGCCGATGCCGAGGCCGGGCGGGTCATCGATGACGCCGACCTCGACGACGTGCTCCGCGCTAGGCTCGGAGACCTGATCGATTGAGGCTTCGCTGGTCGCAGCGAGCGCTGGATGACCTGGTCGAGATCGCGTCGTTCATTGCGCGAGACGACCCTGCAGCAGCGCGTGCGTGGGTAAAACGCCTCCGGGAGCGTGCACGGCTGGCGGCGTCGATGCCATTCGCGGGGCGAGCGGTGCCCGAGCAACGGCAAGAGGAGATCCGAGAAGTCCTCGTTCGCTCGTATCGAATCATCTACCGCGTCCAGCGCGACCAGATGGTCGTACTCACGGTGATCGAAGGCCACCGTCTGCTTCGCTCGAGCATGCTCGAAGAGCCATAGCTCGGCCCCTGCTTCGCCCGAGCGTGGTTGGGGCGGGTCGGTTGGCTTCGCCGCGCGGAGATCGCATGATGGGCGCGATGCGACGCGTGGCAGTCGGTGCATTGATCCTCGTGCTCGGAGCGACAGGGTGCGAGCGCGCGGGGTCGCGGAGCGCAGCACCCACCGAGGCCTCCACGGCGACCCCGAGCACCGCCGGCGAGGGCGAGGCTTCACCAACGACCTCCGCGCCCGAGCCCGCTCCCGTCATCGCCGAAGCACCCGCGTCCGCCCGCGATCCCGTGGCCGAGAGCACGTTCGTGCTGCTCATCTCCACCGCGCGCGTGCGCAAGCTGCCCTATGCGGACGCGGCCGTCGACCTGTTCGCGCCGCTGCCGGACTACACGCTGCTCATCGACATGGGCGGCCTCGACGTGATGCACGACTTCGACCACATCCTTGCGGCCACCCCCGACTTCCGCGACTTCACCCGTACGTTCCTCGCGGCCGAGTACACGCTCTCGAAGCGCGACATGCAGGCCGCGCTCGATCGCGCGGTGCGGCGCAGTGGGCAGCGCATCGAGTGGGTCGAGCACGAGGGCTACGTCGGTGGCAACCCGATCCCCGACCAGCCGGGCGTGGTCGATCGCGATCCGCGGTGGTTCGTGCTCCTGCCCGACGAGCCGATCGGCGTGTACGTGCCCCCCGAGTTCCTCGGCTCGATCGTTCCCCGCAACCCCAAGGAGCCCCCGCGCCTCGACCACGTCGCCACGCTGCGCCGACTGGTCGACCGGCAGCCCGACGCAGGCCTACAGTTCGAGGTGGACCATGTGGCCGAGCGTCTCCATGGCTGGAGCTCGCTCTTGCCCGAGCTACCGCTCCATGCGCTCGAGGCCATCGCGGTGGCCGTGCAGGCCTCGCCCAACCCCGACTTCGCGCTCACCTTGCGCCTCCACGACGAGGCCTCCGCACAGCAGGTGCTGCGCTATTGGGAGCACGACGTGCCCGTGCTCGTGGGCCAGCTCGACTTCGCCGTGCGCGTGTTCGTGGCCCCGCTCGTCGACCAGACCAAGGTCGAGCGCCACGGCACCGAGCTGGTGGCCCGCGCCCAGCTCACCGGGCCGCAGATCACCTGGATCATTGGCCTGGTGGCTGCCGCGGCCCTGCGGGTCAGCACCAACACGCCCGACGACATCGAGCGAATGCGACAGCAGCGTCACGACAATTGGGCCCGACGAGGCCAGGGCAAGCGGCCACCTGCGGCGCTCGAGTGATGGGTACCCAGGTGTGGGGAAGGCTGCCCAAAAAAATGCGAGGCCGAATCCTCGCTGGATTCGGCCTCGCTGGTAGCGCGACCCTTGCCCGATCGGACGAGCAACCCCATGGCCCGACCTCGTGAGTCGGGCCCTGCGTGTCCGTTTTCCCCTCGGACGCGCAGTCGAAAGCGAATCAAGCGGCAGCGGTGCGCTGCCCGAGCTTGTCCAGCCCGGCTTGGATCAAGCTCGACCAAAGCCGTGCCTGCTCGAGCGTACGGCGAGTGTTGACCCGGGGCTTGCGGCCCAGGGCCACCATGGCCTGCTCGAGGCGGACGGTGGCATCGAACAGGCTCCGCTCCGCCGCGTGCAACAACGCGGCGGCTTGCTCATCGTCCTGGGGCTCCATCGTCGTGACTCCTGCGTGTTGGGATCCTCCCCATCGAGCGATCCCTTCTTTTCAGCATGACCTGCGAATTGCGAATCGCGAGGAGCACGATGGTCCATTCTCGAAAAAAAACGCGGTCTACCACCCTCGATCGGCACCTACGCCCGCCCTTGGGGAGAGATCTCCACGGGATCTCCCCCCAGTTGCGGGGCATGCCGAACGGTCCAACGAGGACTAGAGCGACACGAAGTCGAGCGCGGTGAGCACGGCGACGCAGGTCACCATGAACTGCTGCTCGGGGAGCACGGCCCCGGCCTTGATGTCGTTCAAGGCCTCCACCTCTTCGGCCGCCGGCTCGTGACCCCACGCCTGCCGCATCAGCGGACGTGGATCGGTGAGCAAGTCTGGGTACGCCGCCGCCATCTCGGTGGATGCACACACCGGCTTGATACCGCGCACCCAGTACTGCATCTTCTCGGCCGACCAGCGGAGGTCGGGCGCCACGCCCGAGGCGAAGTCGTGATCGCCGAGCTGGAAGCGCAGCTCCATCAGCTCCGCGAACATCGGGTGGTCGATGGTCTGGCCGGTGACGTGCGCGAGGTTCTGCATGCGTACCGGGAATGGCAAGAGCCGCGCCTCGTCGCCGGGCACCCGGAACGGGGCCGTGGGCTCCTCGGGCGTGGGCTCCTGCGGGGTGCCGTCGTCGTCCTGGCCGGCGTCACCGGCGTCGCCACCCTCGGCCGCATCGCCGCCATCCCCACCCGCGCCGCCCTTGGGGGCCTGGTCGAGGCCCGAGTAGCAGCCCCCCGCGAGCGCCGGGGCGAGCAGCAGGACCAGCATCGTCTCGTGGATTCGGTTCGCCATCGATCCGCCCTCCCTCGCTCACACGTTGCGCAGCATGAACGGCAGCGGCTGGACGCCGGCCACGTCGGGGTACTGGCTCACGAGCTCGTCGGGGATCTCGAGCGCCTTCATCACGGTGCGCCACGCGTAGGCGCCGTTCAGCCGATTGCTGTTGTCGGTGACCGGGGCCATCGGGGCGCCGGTCACGGGGTCGGGCACGCGGTACGAGTAGACATGTCCACCACCGGTGTCGCCGGCCACGCCCACGTCGCCGAAGTAGCCGCTGTTGATGTTGCCACCCGCGAGCACCAGCGTGTTCTTGCCGGTGTTGCCGTAGGAGTTGGCCGCCGGCTCGCGCCCGCCGTCGGCGCTGAAGATCGCGATGGTGGTGCGCTCCCAGATCCCGGCGGCCTTGAGGCTCTCGATGAGCCGCGCCAGCGGCAGCGCGCACTGTAGGCCCATGGTGGTCATCACGCTCTGGTCGCGGGTCTCGTGCACGTCGAGGTAGTCGAACTCGAGCGCGACCGTGCGGGTGACGTCGTTGGACAGGAGCTTGAACGCCCAGGCGGCCTGCTCCCAGATGTTGGCCTTCTTGTTGTCGCCGACCTGGTCGGGCACGCCCCCGCCCCAGTAGCCGCGCTCGTCCTCGGTGAGCGGCATGCTCACGATCTTGACCTCGCCGGTGTGCCACAGGCCCGCGGCCTCGCCGAGGTTGGTGGCGTGGCGGGTGCGGGCGGTCTCCTTGTAGCCGTAGCGCTCGAAGAACCGGTCGTCGACCCGCGACATCACCGACGAGAGCAGCTGCGCCTCCTCGGGGGTGGGCAGGACGTTGAAGTCCTCCACCGTGTCGGGGAAGGTCTGGTACAGCTGGTCGACCGACTGGATGCGGGTGAGCTCGGCATCGGCCAGGCCCGCGCCGTAGTGGCAGATGGTGTGCGAGCGGCTGATGTACTTGAGCGTGATGCCGTTGCGCAGGCCCGGCTCGAGCTGCTTGGCGTAGTAGTTGTGGAGCGCGGCCGGGGTGGGCGTGGACGAGTAGTAGTAGTCGTTGCCCTGCTCGGAGAAGCCGGGCTCGTTCATCCATACCGCCTGCTTGCCGGCGTCTTGCGACTTGCTGCGGCCGGGCGAGCGCATGGCGTTGACCGACTCGTGCCCGTGGATCGCCCCGGTGCAGATCTCGAAGTGCTCGACCACCGCGATGTTGTCGAGGTGGGGCGCGAGCGCCATCGAGTCGGGGGTGAGGTACATGCCGTTGGGCTGCTGCGCGAGCTGCTCGGGCCCGTAGAACAGCGTGCAGAGCTGACCCGAGCCGCCGCGCATGAGGTTGGTGTACGTGGCGATGCCCGGGGGCACGAACACGTGCATGAAGTCCCACTGGTCGCGCAGGTTGATCTCGATGAAGTAGGTGGGCTGGGAGCCCTCCACGCCGAACGCCTTGGCCTCGCCGAGCAGCTGCTCGTTGACGGCGAAGCGCACGGCGGCGGGGATCGCCGGCAGGCCGAGCATGGCGCCGGCGAGCTTCATGAAGCCGCGGCGGCGCAGGGGATGGACGGACTCGATGCGGGGTCCCATGTTTCTGGGGGCCATGGCGATCACTCGCTCTCCAGCGAAACGACGACGGCGTCGATCACCTGCTCGTTGGTGAAGACCTCGATCACGTACTCGGCGATGGTGGGGTCGGACGACGCGGTGGTGAGCTCGCTGGCCACGGTGGCCACGAGCGCCTCGCTGATGTCCTCGGACGCGCCCGCCTTGAGATCGAAGGCGTGGGCTACCAGGTTCTTGACGGTGCACTGCGGGAACAGCTCGCTGTCGGTGATGACCTCGCCGGCCTCGCGGAGGTTGGCGACGTCCTGGCCGAACACCTTGGACTTCTCCTCGGTGGCCGCGAACGGGTCGAACATGTGCGAGGTGTAGAGGCCGTCGAACGAGCGCCCGAGCTCGTTGTACGGGTCCTGCTGGCCGGTGGCCTCGGCCCGCCACAGGCCATTCTCGTCGAACTTGACGAACAGCTGGGCGTGGGCGCCGAACTGGCTGTGGCAGGTGTAGCAGCCCACGCCGTTGCCGAATCCGCCCTTGGCCTCCTCGACGACCTGCTCCTCCTCGTTCTCGGCGCGGAACATGGGGATGAGCACGGGCTTGTCGAGCCTGGGCTGGATCTCGGTCTCCATCGGGTAGACGCGGCAGGCGAACGTCTCGAGCATCAGCTTGGCGCGGCTGAGGTTGAAGCGGCCCTTGTTGGAGATGAGGTAGGCCCGCGTGGCCAGCACGCCCGCGGCGTAGGGCGCCCCGGTGTCGCACTCGATGGGCTCGCCGGCCGCGCTCACGCAGTGGTCGGCGGTGAGCAAGGTGGACCAGGGCAGGCCCTCGCGGGCGATCTGGGCGGCGAGGTTGCCGGGCAGCTCGTAGTCGACGCCCTCGCGCTCGCCGCTGGCGTGGAGCTGCTCCTGCACGAGGTAGCGGATCGCCTCGCCGAAGCCGGGCTCGGTGACCCAGCCGCGGATCATGGGATCGATGGCGCCCTCGCCCAGCTCGCCGATCATCTCGAACTCGTCGTAGGTGAGCGAGCGGCCGGCGACCACGGGGGCCACCTTGGCGAGGTAGAAGCGGACCGCTTCCTCGCTGAGCGGCTCGTCGGTGACGCGCGGCGGGACCTCGGAGTCGTCGTCGTCGTCGGCCGGCTCGGCGTCGTCGTCATCGGCCGCGCCGCCGCCGTGGTTCATGTCCTCGTCGCCGTCCATGACGGACATGGGACGGGCGCCGTCCTGGTCGTCGCAGGCACCCAGCGCCATGATCATGGCGAGGGCAGCGGTCGAAACGAGGCTCGAGATGGTGGCGTGGATCCGCACGTGGAGTCCTCCGTGCCGAAAAGAAGGCAGCGTCGACGATCGCGACGTGGCCGAGTGCCACGTGGAGTCGTCACGGCCGTGGCTCCAACGGAGACCACCCCATGCTTGCCCTTCCCTCGTGTTGAAGTATCGCACATCCACCTGCTCGGGTCTTCCAATTTGTTTGGTGGGATGTTGGCAGCTCATTACAGGGAACGCTGGTCCACGGGGCCTGGGACGTCGATATGGAGCACGAGGGCTCGGCAGGGATCGAGTTGCCGCGACCGCGCGACGGTTCACCAAAACCACCGGGCTCGCTGGCGCGATGTCAGAGGGGCTCGACCACAACTATCTCGACGGTGTCACTATCGGTTTGTAACCGTAAGGTGGCGTACTTCGATGTGGCAGCCGAAATGGAATGGAATCGACCGGAGGTGCACGGCCGCCGTAGGATCCCGAGGTGCTCGAGCAGCACGACTTCGGGAGCGGAGGGCTCGTCCTCGACGATCGGTGGTTTCCGATCGTGATCGGCACCTGGTACGGCGAGGTTGGATCCGAGCTCATCGATACGCATTTTACATGGTACGACCGACAGCTCGCGCGCGCGCGCAGCGAGGGGACGAAGCTCGGGCTCATCACCGACGGGCTCGAGGTGTGGCGGCCGGGCGCGGAAGCCCGCAAGCACCTCATGAGCGCCAGCCAGGCTCGTGAGGCGGCAAACCGAGAGCTCGCGGCCAGCATCTTCGTGGTCATCCACGGCGCGTTGCTGCTCGGCGTGCTGGCCTCGGTGATGAGCGTGTTTCGCCGCGGTGTGCGGATCTCGTCGACGTCCGACATGGTGACCGCGCTCGCGCGCACGCTGCTGCGGCTCGACCAGGCCGGGATCCAGCGGCCGATGGACATCGACCCCGCGACGTACGTGCGGCCGCCGAAGCCGTAGCTCAGCGTCGCTGCCGAGTGGTGCGCATGCCGAATTTGTCGAGCAGGCGCAGGAGGTACACGCGGTCGATCTCGGCGGCTCGTGCCGCGCGGGTGATGTTGTTGTCGTGGGCGCGCATGAGCGTCTCGACGTAGACCTGCTCGTACTGGCCCACGAGCAGCGCCTTGCCGGTCTTGAACGGGACCGACGGGTCGACGGCGACCTCGAGCTTGGGCTGGTTGGGATCGGGGGCGACGACGGGCGGCAGCGCGGTCACCTGATCGTGGGGCATGCGGGCCGGGGCGGTGTGCCCGGGCTCGGGGGCGGGCGTGGGGTCGACCTCGCCGAGCGCCGCGGCGCGCTCGAGCGCGTTGCGAAGCTCTCGCACGTTGCCGGGCCACGGGCGGCGGGCGAGCTGCTGCACGGTGCCGGGGTCGATGGTGAACGCGAACCCGGCCGCGGCCTGGTCGGCGAGGAAGCTCTCGACGTAGAGCGGGATGTCCTCGGGGCGCTCGCGCAGCGGCGGCATGTGGATGCAGACGACGGCGAGCCGGAAGTAGAGGTCGGCGCGGAACGTCTCGCGGTTGACCTCGCGTCGGAGATCGCGATTGGTGGCGGCCACGAGCCGCACGTCGACCTTGCGGACCTTGGTGCTGCCGAGCGGCTGGACCTGGCGGCGCTCGATCACGCCGAGGAGGCGCGTCTGGAGCTCGAGCGGCAGCTCGCCGATCTCGTCGAGGAACAGGGTGCCGCCTGCGGCGGCCTCGAACGCTCCGATGCGTGCGCGATCAGCGCCGGTGAACGCACCGCGCTCGTGGCCGTAGAGCTCGCTCTCGATGAGCGTGGGGGGCAGCGCGGCGCAGTCGACCACCACGAACGGACCCTCGGCGCGGTGGCTGTGCTCGTGCACGGCCCGGGCGGCGACCTCCTTGCCGGTGCCGGACTCGCCGGTGAGGAGCACCGTGGCCTCGGTGGGGCTGACCTTGCGGACCAGCTCGAACACGCGGCGCATCGCGGGGCTGCGGCCCACGAGCGGTCCGCAGCGGGTCTCGCGGGACAGCGGGAGGTCGACGGTGTCGTCGAGCGGGGCGAGCTTGATGCGGGTCTCGCCGAGCGCGAGCTGGATGGCCTTGGTGACGATGATCTCGCGGACGCGGAGGTCGTCGACGTAGAGGCCGTTGAGCGAGTCGAGGTCGCGGATCGCGTAGCCCTGGGGGACGAGCTCGATCTCGAAGTGCTGGCGCGAGACGGTGGGATCGGTGAGCACGAGGTCGCACTGCTCGTGGGTGCCCACGACGATGCGGTCGCGATCGAGGTCGACGCGCTTCTTCTTGTCGGGGCCGCGGGTGACCTCGAGGCGCAGACGACGGCGGCGGAGAGCGGTGACGCCCTCGCCGGAGGAGAGCTGTTGGGTGTGCATGGGGGAGCCAGAAGGCTACCACCGAGAGATCGTGTGCACGCCGCCCGCGGGCAGCTCGATCTCGAAGCTGCGCTCGCCGAGCTGGGGGTTGTCGAGCTTCACACGATGGTGGCCGGGGGCCAGCTCTACGTCGATGGGAACGCGGCCGAGCGCGCGGCCGTCGACGGTAACCTCGGCCCAGGGCAGCACGTTGACCCGCAGCCGGCCCGGCTCGGCGGCGGGTGGGGGCTCGCGACGACGGTTGGGCGGCGGATCGGTCTCGCGCGACGTCGAGTCGGGCGAGGTGGAGTCGGATGCGAAGGGTCCGGTGGAGGGAAGGACGCGGCTCGTGGAAGCGTTCTTTGTGTGGGGGTGGGGCACGGCGGAGCCGCGCGAGCGCTCCGCAGGTGGATCCATTCGAGCACGCTCGGGCTCGTCCGGCTGCTCGTTCGCGAGCTGCGACGACGCGAGCGGCTCGGAGGCGGATGGTTCGGCCCATCGATCGCTTGCCCACACGGCCATCGCCAGGCCACCGATGGCGAGGGCGATGGCGAGGGCCAGCCACCCGCGGGGACGCGGGGCAGATCCGTCCGTCGTCGGCGTCGATGCCGGTGCCCCGTTCGTGATCGTCACATCGCGCTCCCCCGCACCGAGCAGCGCTGCATCGAGCGCCTTCGGGGTCGCGATCGGAGCCTGCTGCCGTGCGCGGCGGACCCATGCGGAGAGCTGGCCCGGGTCCGCGTCGAGGTCGCGAGCGGCTCGCCAGCGCTGCAGCGCGCGGAGCATGGATTGCACGTCGGGGAAGCGATCCTCGGGCGTCTCGGCAGTAGCGCGCTGCCACACCGCCCGCAATGCCTCGTCCACGCGTGGATCGGCCGGCGCTCCCTCGTCTCCACCATCGCCACCCGCCAGCTCGCGGAGCAGGCGGCCGAGTGCGAACACATCGGTCCTGGCGTCCACTCCACGCCCGAGCGCCTGCTCGGGAGCCAGCCACGCCGGCGTGCCCTTGATCACTCCCGGCAGCGTGTCGCCGTGATCGTCGGCCAGCTTCGCGATTCCGAAGTCCGCGAGCTTGACCACGCCCTCGCGCGAGACCAACACGTTGCGCGGCTTGACGTCGCGGTGCACGAGCCGCAGTGGTACGCCCTGCTCGTCGACGAGGCCGTGCGCGTAGCGGAGCGCGGCGGCCACCTCCTCCACCACGAACAGCGCCTCGGGGAGGCCGATGCGCTCGCCTCGGCGCCGCAAGTCGGTGCAGAGCTCGTGGAGCGAGCAGCCATCGACGTGCTCCATCACCACATAGGGGCGGCCATCTTGCACCCCGAAGTCGAGCACCTGCACGATGTTGCCGTGGTGCAGGCGCTGCGCGAGCTTGGCCTCGCGCGCGAGCCCCTGCACGAGCTCGGGCTCATCCGCCAAGGCGGGGCGCAGGCACTTGATCACGAGCGTCTTGGCGAAGCCCTCTGCGCCTTCCACCTCGGCACGAAACACCTCGGCCGTGCCGCCCGAGCCGATGCGCTCGCCGATCCGATAGCGTCCCAGCAGCTTGCCGGGCGGCCCGCGCCGCAGGACACCTTCGGCGTCCGGGGCCTCGTTCACGACGCGCATCGCTGCCATGGTACCGTGGCCGCCACCGATGCTCGGCTCTCTGGCGGCCGTTCGTAGATCGGCGCCTGGTGGCGCCGAAGGCCGCTTGCGAGCGATTGCGAGGGTGACGGCGCTCTGCGTGGGGCTCGCGAGCGGGTCGGCGAGACCGGCCGGGGCCGCGGAGCCGCCCGCTGCCCGACGCGGTCCCGAGGCGACGGTGGCCCGCCCCACGGTGGCCCGCCCCATGGTGATGGTGTGGCCCGGCGAGCCCGAGGCCCCGCTGGAGCAGGCCGAGGCGGCGCTGCGAGCCGAGGGGGTCGCGGTGGTGCCGCAGCGGCCCGTGCACGAGGCGGTGGCAGGTCATCGCGCGGCCCGGGCCGAGCGCGAGCAGGCGCAGCGAGATCGCGTGGAGGCGGCGCTCGAGGTCGCACAGGGCCACTACCTCGATCTCGCCTTCGAACCTGCGATCGCCGCGCTCGATGCCGCCGAGGTCGAGGCGGTGGCCGTGGCGCGACCAGCTCGCTGCGACGGGCTGTGGGAGCTCGCGTTTCGCCAGGGCCTGGTGCGCTGGGCGTCGGGCGAGGCCGTCGATGCACGCGTGCGCTTCGAGCTGGCGCTGGCGCTCGAGCCCGAGCGGCGGCCGCTCGCCGAGCTCTACGGGCCCGACGTGACCGCGGCGTTCCTGCAGGCCGTACAGGCCCGCAGCGCCCGGATCGCACGACCGGTGCCATTGCGAGTACAGCCGGCCGATGCCGCCGTGGAGATCGATTGCAAGACGATCGACGAGCGCGAGCCCCCGCTGCGGCCGGGCCTGCATGCGGTGCGCGTGGCGGCCCCCGGCTTTCGCCCGTGGGCGGGCATGGTCGACCTCGGTGCCCAGCCGACGATCGAGGTGACGCTCGAGCCGCTGCCCGTTGCCGACGAGCCCGCGCAGCGCTGGGCCGAGAGCACCGATGCCGATGCAGTGGACGACGCCTCGATCTCGGCGCACGCGCTGGTGCTCGAGCTGGCGCGCGCTCACGGAGCTTCGGCCGTGCTCGTGGTGGGACCCGGCCGAGCAGGCATGCGCGTGCGGCCGTGGGGTTACGACTCGATCGGTTCGCCGGTGGAGCGCGCGGCGCTCGAGCCGGCCTTGCACGGCGCGCTGAGCTTGCTGGGGCCCGATGGCCGCCTGTCGGCCCCTGCTCCCGTGATCGGGCCCGATCGCGAGGGCGACCCACGCCGCCGGCCCGACGATCCGCAGCGCAAGCCGGTGCTCCGCACGTGGTGGTTCTGGACGATCGTGGGCACCGCGGTGACCGGCACCGCGCTGGGCTTGGGCCTCGGCCTCGGCCTCCACGAGCCTGCACCGGGGCGGCTCGTGATCATCGCGCGGTGAGCCTCGCGATCACCCGCCTGCATCGGTCACCGCGTCACAGGGCAGCTCGGCCTCGAGCATGCGTCCGCGCGGTCCCTCCACGAGGATCGTGTCGCTGCCGTCGTGCTCCCACGCGAGCACGTGGCCCGCGCCGAACGACAGCTCCACGCGGCCGCGCTCGGGGCACTGGCTCGGGCAGCGTCGCAGGTCGCGGCCGCTCACCACCACGTCGCCGATCCGCTCGTCGAGCGCGTCGAGCCGCTGCCCGGGGCGCAGCTCGAGCGAGAGGCGGGCGCCGATCTCCACCTCGACGCAGTCGTCGGCGTCGACGGTCCAGCTCGCGGTGGACAGCGACTCGAAGCGCAGCCCCAGCGGCGTCTCGATCGTGAACCCGGGCTGCGTCTGCCACTGCATGCGCATGGTCGGGTCGACCGCGGCACGCAGCTCGGCGGGTCCGGCGAAGCGGATCGGCGGCAAGCCCCGCAGGCCGGTCGCCAGCTCGCCGATGTCCAGGTCCCACCGCACGGCGGTGGCACACGTGCCCGTCTCGCAGGCCTCGGTCTCCAGGCGCGCGACCGCCTCGAGCTCGCTGTCGATGCTCCACAACAGCAGCGTGCAGCCCGAGAGCGACAAGCCCACGCGCGTCTGGCCGTCGGTGTCGACGGTGGCCTCGCAGTCGAGCCCCTCGAACACGAACGCGAGCCGGGCGTGGACGGCCGTCACGGTGTCGCGGAGCAGCGCGTCGGGGTCGGTGGGATCGAGGCCGGGCGGCAGCGCGAACAGGCTCGCGAGGTAGACCAGCCGTGGCGCACCGTCGAGCGGACCGGTGGCGAAGGCGACCGCTCGGGCGTCACGCTCCTCGGTGTCCTCGCTCGGGGTCTCGGAGTCGCAGGCCGTCGCGAGCGCGAGCAAGAGCCCGAGCCTGGCGGGCCATGCCCACCGCTTCTGCGTCCTCGTTGCCGCCATCGCCCGCGCTCGTCCGCTCCCGCCATCGTACTCTGCATGGGCCGTACCGGGTGGGCGGCCTCGGGATCCCGCGAGCTTGCGCGCGCAAGCCGGGCACCCCTGGACGACCGTCCATGGCTCCGAGGCTACGGGGGACAGAACGGGGGCAGGCGCTCGGGGCAGAGCTCGGCGGCCAGGGCCACGTCGAGGTCGTCGCCGCGGGTGGTGGCGAGGTCGGCGAAGCCGCACACGAGGAACGGGCCCTGCTCGTCGCAGAGGCCTCCGGCTCGGCCGACCACCGCGACCTGGTGGGCGACCGCCGCGTCGACCTCGACGAGCGGCACCACCTCGCGCAAGGCGGCCTGCAGATCGGCGCCCGACCGTGGGCTGCCGAGGTCGAGCGGATAGAGGCAGCGGCGGGCGAGCGTGCAGAGGGTGGTGGTGTCGCGCACGCCGTAGACCTCGACCGAGAGCACGCCGAGCGTGGGCAAGAGCGGCTCGACGCCGGTCGCATCGACACCGAGCCGCAGCGTGCGATCCTCCGCCTGCCCTTCGCAGGCAGCCGCGCCCAGCCCGACGCACAGCAGGGCCGTACCGAGGGGCCGCATCCACGCGAGCATATCGCCGCCCGCGTCCGTGGCCGGATGGGCGCTCGTTGCTCGAAAACGCGCGACGAATTTGATAGGTAGTTTTGGTTTTATTGTTTCGATTGACAGTTTATTATGGCACCCATGCGAGGCCACTGGCTCTCTGCGCTCGGCATGCTCGCCTGCGTGCCTTCGGGCCCGGCCATGCCCGCGGCGATGGAGTCGACATCGACGAGCGCCTCGACGAGCGCGGACCCTGGCACGAGCACGGGCTCCGCGAGCACCGGCCTGCTGCCGAGCACGTTCGGCATGGACGCTCCGGTCGACGAAGGCAGCGAGGCGGGCTTCGTGCCGCCGCTCGATCTCGCCTGCGCTGGCCCACCCGGCGCGTCGTCCCACTGTGCGCTGTGCGACGTGCGAGCGCAGCAGTGCCTCGACGACTTTCGCTGCGTGCCATGGGCGGAGGACGGCGGCGACGCGTGGAACGGCACCAAGTGCATCGGCATCGCGCTCGCGCCGGTGGGCCTCGGCGAGGCCTGCACGGTGGTGGACGCCGTGACCTCCGGGCGAGACGACTGCGCCACGGGCTCGATGTGCTGGGACGTCGACCCCAGCACGCTCGCGGGCACGTGCGTGTCGTTCTGCGGTCCCGAGGGCGAGGAGCCCGTGTGCCCCGCGGGCACGCAGTGCATGCTCGACGGCCACGACGTGCTGGCGCTGTGCCTGCCTCCCTGCGACCCGCTCGATCCGTCGAGCTGCCCGGTCGATGCCGCGTGCCGCTTCATGGCCGAGTCCGACGCCGCGTTCTGCATCCCGAACGACGGTGGCCGCGTGCTCGCGCCCACGATCCAGTGCGGCGACGACGGCGAAGAGTGCCCCGTGGAGCGTGTGTGCGTGTCCGCGGCCACCTACGGCGGTTGCGGCTCGCCGAGCTGCTGCACGGGGTGGTGCGATCTCGCGGCGCCCGATGCCGATGCGCAGTGCGCCGCGGGTCGGGCCGATCACGTATGCGTGCCGGTGTTCGACCGCGAGCCCGCGCCCGCGGGCTACGAGGATCTGGGTGTGTGTGCCGTGCCGGCCACCTGAGGAGGAAGAATGGCCACGATCATGCTGCGCTCGAGCTTGCTCCTGCATCTCGCTCTCATCGGAGGTGGCTGTGGGTTCCCCGTTCCCGAGCTCCCGCGGCTCGATGGCGACGAGGAGGCCACCGAGACCGCCGGGACGTCGACGGGCGGCAGCGCGTCGGCCACCAGCACCACGGGATCGCGACCGACCACGTCGAGCGACAGCGTCGATTCCTCGACGACCGTGCTCGACCCGCCGTCGACCGAGGTCGACGACGACGGGGGGTCCACGTTCATCGTCGATCCCACGTGCGGGGGCCCGCAAGATGATGGATTCGGGGTGCGCTGTAGCATCATAGAATGCAGCGTGGCCGAGCAGGACTGCCCCGAGGGGGAGAAGTGCACGCCCTGGGCCAACGACGGTGGCCCGGTGTGGACGGCCGCCCGCTGCGGGCCGATCGTCGACGATCCCGCGGGCCTGGGCGAGCCGTGCACCGTCGAGGGCAGCCCGGTGTCGGGCTTCGACGACTGCCAGCTCGGGGCGATGTGCTTCGCCGTCGATCCTCGCACGCTGCAGGGTACGTGCGTGGCGCTCTGCGACGAGGACGACCCCTCGTCCTGCCCCGATGGTGAGGTGTGCGTGGCCCACGACGACTACCAGCCGTACGTGTGCTTGCCTCGTTGCGATCCGACCGAGCCGTCCGCGTGTGCCGCGGACGAGAGCTGCCGGCCGATTGGCGAGGAGCTGCTGTGCGTGCCCACCGTCACGCTCCCCGAGGGCCTGCCATGCGGCACCGCCGAGCAGCATTGCGCGGTCGAGCAGGCGTGCGTCTCGGCCGACGCGCTGGCGGATTGTGCCGAGCCTGCGTGCTGCACCGCATGGTGCGATCTCTCGGCGCCCGCTCCCGACCTGCCCTGCGCTGCTACACCTGGGGAGGTGTGTCGCCCCTACTTCGACATGCCGCCGACGGGCTACGAGCACGTGGGCGCGTGCGGGCTGCCGGCATGAGCCCGAGCTTCGATCTCCGACCATCACACGAAGGACTGACCATGACCCGCTCGTGCTCGCTCGCGTTGTCGTTTGCCCTCATGGGTGCCTGTGGCGTTCCTCCCGCGCCGCCCGCATTCGACGAGAGCTCGGGTGCCACCGGTATGGTCGACTCGTCGACGGGCGCGGGCGTCTCGGCCACGAGCACCACGGGCGGTCTCCCGGCGACGTCCGCGGACACCACCCTCGGCTCCTCGACCTCGGGTGGTAGCGGTGGCAGCAGCAGCGAGTCGGAGGGGGACTTCATCATCAGGCCCGACGGAGGAGGCTGCCTGTTCACCGGGGAATTCGAGCTGCGTTGCTCGCGGTGCGACATCGCGGCGCAGGACTGCCCCGCTGGCGAGAAGTGCGTGCCCTGGGCCAACGACGGCGGTGAGCTGTGGAACGCTTCGCGCTGCTCGCCGGTGCCCGAGAACCCCGCAGGTCTGGGCGAGCCGTGCATGGCCGAGGGCAGCCCCGTCTCCGGCTTCGACGATTGCGAGCTCGGAGCGCTGTGCTTCGGCGTCGATCCCCGCACGCTGCAGGGCACCTGCTCGGCGCTGTGCGATCAGTACCAGCCCGACACGTGCGGCGTCGACGAAGTGTGCGCCGCCAGCACCTACTTCGAGCCTCAGGTGTGCCTGCCTCGCTGCGATCCATTCGACCCCGCCACGTGCGCGCCGGACGAGACGTGCCGCGACATCGGCGAGGACGCCGTGTGCGTTCCGAACGTCACGCTGCCGCAGGGGCTCTGGTGTGGCGCGCCCGACCAATACTGTGCCGTCGACGAGGCATGCATGTGGGCCGACCTACTCGCGAGCTGTGCCGACTCGCGGTGCTGCCGGCCGTGGTGCGATCTCTCGGCGCCCGATCCGGATCTTCCCTGCACCGCGGTACCCGGCGAGGTCTGCCGGCCATTCTCCGACATGCCGCCCGCGGGCTACGAGCACGTGGGGGTGTGCGGGCTGCCGGCTTGATCGGCCGCCGCGCGTCCTACTCGCGCATCCGCGGCCCCGGCACGCGCCGATCGCCGTCCCGCCGGGTGATCTGCAGCTCGTCGAGCCGCTCGAGGAACGGCACCGCGTACTTGCGGCTCAGGCCCGAGAGCTGCTTGAGCGCCTGCACGTCGATCGTCCCGTGGGCCGCAAGATGCTCGCGCACTTGCTTGACCAGCGCGTCATGGCTCGCGCGCGCGATCGAGATCTCGGCGGTGAGCTTGACGAGCCGCCCGGTACGCTGCAGCACCCCCACGATCTCGAGGATCTGCTTGCTTCCGAGCCCACACGCGGCTTGTACGTCCTTGAGGTTGGGCGCCTCGAGGCCGGCCTTCTGGTACTCGTCGAGCACGCGCTGCATGTGCTCGGGCAGCACGCCGTCGGCCGGTACGCCCTTGCCGGGGCGCGCCAGCGTGCCCTGGTCGTCCACCGCCCGCAGCGCGCCACGAGCGATGGCCTGGTCCACCGCCCACGCGGCCACGGCCGGGGTCACGCGTGCGCCGAGCAGCGCTTCGGCCAACGCGCGGCCGATGCCGGGCTGCATCGGGTTGTCGGCGTGGAAGCGGTCCACGCCCGTGATCACCCGTGCGATCAATGGTTGTGCGGCCTCGGAGTGCACGAAGCGATCGCCGGGCAGCGGCACGAGCACGGCGCCCTTGCCCTCGCTCATCGAGCGCAACAGCGCACCCGCGTCGCGCAGCCCGCTGCGGCGCTCCACCGCGGCGAGGTCGATGCCCCAGAGGCCCGCGTCGTGCACCAGCGCGCGCGCCCGAACGGCAGGGTCGGAATCCGCCAGCGCGCGGCCGAGCGCGATCCACCGCGCCCGCTGCCCACGGCCGCTCGAGGGCTCGGGGTCGATCACCACGCCGCCGCCGAGCGTGAGCCCTTGATCGTCGTGGGCCCCGGCGACCGTCGACGACGAGAACCCGCGGATCACCAGCCGCTGGCCCCGCCACAGCGGCAGCGGCTGCTCGAGCCGAATCCGCACCAGACCCTCGTGCCCCGGCGGGATCACGGGCTCGGCTCCTCCTGCTGGGGAGGCCGGCTGGGAGTCCTGCTCGGGGTGCGGCGCATGCCACAGCGGATCGAGCCGCGCGGGCGCATGCGCCGTGCCGGCGCAGAGCTGCACGCTGGTGTCGTGCTCCCACGCCGGATCGCGGCCGGGCAGGTGCTGGAGCATCGCGTGCACGGTGGTGGTGACGGCGACGAACGGCCCGCGCGTGAGCACGTCACCGCGGTGGAGCTCGGACACCTCGACGTTGGCGAGATTGAGCGCGAGCCGGTTGCCCGCCATCACCCGCGCCTGCTCGGCGCTGCGCACCTGGGCGCCGCGGCTGCGGACGTCTCGCTCCGGCCGCTCGGACCCGGCGGGCACGAGCCGCAGGTGGTTGTCGACCCCGAGATCGACGAGCCCCGACATGAGCGTGCCCGTGACGACCGTGCCGTGGCCCTTGATCGTGAACACGCGGTCGATCGGCAGGATCGGCGGCCCCTGGGCGTCTCTTCGCGGCACCTTGCCGGCCAGCCGCCGCAGCTCCGCCACCAGCTCGGGCAGGCCCTCGCCGGTGAGCGCGCTGCACGGGACGATCTTCGCCGGCTCGAACACGCTGCCCTGCAGGGCCGCGCGCACGTCCTCGGCGGCCAGCTCGACCGCCTCGGCGTCACCCTCGAGCCGGTCGACCTTGGTGAGCGCCACCACTCCGTGCTCGATGCCGAGCAGCCGGCACACGTTGATGTGCTCGCGGGTCTGCGGCATGACCCCGTCCTCGGCCGAGACCACCAGGATCACGATGTCGATCCCACCGGCCCCCGCGACCATGGTGCGAACGAACCCCTCGTGCCCGGGCACGTCGACGATGCTCGCGCGGAGCTCGGGCGCGAGCTCCCACGCGGCGAACCCGAGCTCGATGGTGATGCCGCGCCGCTTCTCCTCGGGCAGCCGATCGGTGTCGACGCCGGTCAAGGCCCGCACGAGCGTGGTCTTGCCGTGATCGATGTGGCCGGCGGTGCCGAGCACCAGCGCACGAGGAGGCGGCTTGGCCATGGCGGGGTGGGAGGATAGCAGCGACCCGGTTTTCCCCGTCGTGGGATCCGAGCTAGCATCCGCCTGGATGGCCGACCCCACCCACATCGGGCGTTATCGCGTCGAGGGTCCGCTCGGGGCGGGCGGCGTGGGGATGGTGTTCGCCGCGTTCGATCCGGTGCTCGGACGCCGCGTGGCGGTCAAGCTCTTGCGGTCCGATCGGTCGGGCGTGGGGGCGGCGGGGGATCGGCTGCGTGAAGAGGCGCAGGCGATGGCCCGGCTGGCGCATCCCAACGTGGTCACCGTGTACGACGTGGGCGAGCACGAGGGCGGGGTCTACATCGCGATGGAGCTGGTCGAGGGGCTCTCGCTGCGCGACTGGCTGGCCGAGACGGCGCGGCCGTGGCGCGAGGTGCTGGGCGCCTACTTCCAGGCCGGGCGGGGCCTGGCCGCGGCCCACGACGCGGGGCTCGTGCACCGCGACTTCAAGCCGGCCAACGTGCTGATGGGACGCGACGGCCGGGTGCGGGTGGTCGACTTCGGCCTGGCCTCGGAGGTGGTCGGGGCCAGCACGCTGCCGCACGTGGCGACCGAGGAGGACGACGTCACCGAGCTCGACGATGTCGACGCCGCGAGCGACGAATACCATCGGCCCAGCCGCCTCACCGAGGTCGAGACGACGGTGGACGAGTCGGGCGTGCGTGCGCAGGCTCGGGCCGGCGCGCCGCGAGCATCCGAGAGCGCGACGGCGCTGCGCACGGGCGACGGGTCGGGTGCATTCGGTGCCCCGGGCCCCGCCGACGCGCTGCAGACCTACGATGGGCTCCACACCCGGGATGGCGGGCCGCGGGCTCAGAGCGAGCTTCGTACCATCGATGCGTTTCGCACCATGGATCCGCTGCACACCAGCGACATGCTGCGGACCCTGGTGGGCCCCGAGGTCACCGCCGAAGGTCACCTGTTGCAGACGATGGCTCCCGACCCCGCGGCGACCCGGCCGGGTGTCACGAATGCGCGCTGGGTGGCCGGGACGCCCGCCTATATGGCCCCGGAGCAATTCCTGGGGCGCCCGGCCGACGCGCGCAGCGATCAGTTCGCGTTCTGCGTCGCGCTCTACGAGGGGCTCTACGGCCGCCGGCCGTTCGCGGGCGACACGGCGGTGGCGATCGCCGAGGAGGTGATGGCCGGCCGCGTGCTGCCGCCGCCGCAGCGGACCAAGGTGCCGCGCTGGATCCACGTGATCGTGGAGCAGGGGCTTGCGCTGCACCGGCACGAGCGGCATGCGTCGGTGAGATCGATGCTGGCTTCGATTGCGTTCCTGGCGCGCGTGGTGTGGAACTGAGGGCGGATCGCCTGGGGCATCACGCGGCACACGACAGCGGCTCGTGTTCGATCGTCCGCGCTGCGTCGCGCAGGCGTGCACGCAGCCGTTGGTTGCGGCTGCGAAGGGTCACGACGCCATGGCCGAGCCGCGCTGCGAGCTCCGGCAGGGGCGTCTGCCCCAGGAGCGACTCTACCAGCAACGTGTGGTCGAGCGCCGTGAGCCGCGGTACCGCGGCGATCATGCGGTCAAGCAGCAGTCGGTGGTGCAGCGCCGTGGTCGTGCAGGGAGTGAGCGGCTCGGAGGGCTCGGCCGGTGGGAACGAGCGCTCGTGAAGGGCGCGTCGCTGCCAGCGTTGGGCGATGACGAGCGCTTGTTGCCACGCCACCATCTCGATGAAGCCACGAAACGAGCCGCGAGCCGGGTCGAACGGGCGGAGGGCCCGGCAGCCGTGGTCGAGCAGGCGCAGCCAGACCTCGGCTGCCAGCTCGCACGGCGCGTCGTCGAGCCGCAGGCGTGCGAGAGTGCGCTGCGCGAGGCGGAGCACCAGCGGGTGGAAGCCCACGTACACCCTGGCGAGCGCAGGGACGTCGCCGGCAAGGGCGCGTTGGATGGTGGGAAGATCGGGCTCGGAGGCAGGTGAGGAGGCCATGCGGGGGCGTCGTCGGCCACCGCGGCTGGGCGTTGCATGGGTCGATGATGTTTCCTTTCGAGAGAGCAAGCGTTGGCGCAAACCGCGCAATTCTTCTTCGTCACACCGCACGGCACACGTAGCCGATCACGTCACCGAGCTCCTGCTGTCGCATCACCTCGAACCCGTGATGCAGCAGCAGCAGCAGCGTCTCCTGCGGAAACAGCACGCGCAATCGCAGCACCATCTCCACCGGCTCGCGCTCGTCCTCGCCTTCCATCGCGCGCACGATGGTGGTGATCGTCAGCCGCTGCGTCATCGCGTCGTACTCGATGTGCTCGGTGGCGCGGCATGGCACGCCGCGCTCGGGGTCGCGGAACCACGGGATCTCGCTGGAGCTACCGAGCATCAGCCGAGGGTCGGGCAGCACTACGTCGAGCACGAACGGGGCCCCTGGTTGCAAGTGCCGGTGCACGCGCTCGAGGAACGCGCCGAGCTCGTCGAGGTCGTGGTGGTGAGCGATGCCGTTGAACGGGCAGGTGACCGCGTCGAAGCGCTCGGGTAGCTCGAGCTCGCGGGCATCGCCATGCACCAGCCGCACGCGCTCGCGGACCTCGGCTGGCTCGGCACGCAGGCCCGCGGTGAAGCTGGCAAGCATCGCCTCGCTGCTGTCCACGCCCACCACCTGCTGCCCGCGGCGCGCCATCGGCAACGCCACCCGGCCGCTGCCCACGCCGTACTCGAGCACTCGCTCGCGGCCCTGCGTCGCGTCGAGGTAGAAGGGCAGATCCGCGCTGCGTTCGTGGTGCAGCATGCGGTAGAATGACGCATGGGCGTAGAGCGACTCGGCCATCGGTAGGCCGAATCTTCGGTGGGCTCGACCCGCGCTGACAAGCGCGTTGCAGCGCATGGGATGGGTTGGCGAAGCCTTCGCCGCTTGGGCTATCGTTGTTCGGGCCAAGGCCGAGCCGAGACCCGTGCAGTCACACGCGACCCCGGCAGTGCCCTCCGACCTCGCAGGCGACCTCGAGCTCGTACGGACCGAGCTCGGCCTTCCGGGCGTGCGCTGGCTTGCCGCCGGCGACGGTGGGCTGCTCGCGGAGCTGGTGCACGCCTGCTACGGCGACACCTACTCCTACGCGGCGCTCTATCGGGCCGAGGAGATCGAGGCGCTGTGGGCCGAGGGCTCGCTGCTCTCGCTCGGCCACATCGACGAGAACGGGCGGCTCGACGGCCACACGGGGTTCTGGCGCAAGGATCCGAACGGCGAGTACGTCGAGTCCGGGGTCTCGCTGGTGCATCCGGGCGCGCGCAGGGGCTTTGGGGTCGATCCCGTGCAGATGTGGCAGGCGCTGCTCGAGCGCTGGTCGCTGGCGACCGCGTTCATCCACCAGAACACCACCACTCGCCATGCGCACGCGCAGCTCCATGCGGCTCGTCACATGCGGGCACGGCCCACCGGGTGGATCTTCGACTACGCGCTCGGCGAGGCGCTCGTGGGCCTTTCCGAGCTGCCGGCGCCGATGCATGCGCTCACGATGAGCACGGCGCTGCATCCGGGCGCGCCTGCGCTGGCGGTGCCGGACGGGCCATGGGCGGCATGGCTCGCCGAGCTCGTGCACGAGGTGCTGCCGGCGGCGGTGGTCACCGCGGTGCCGTGCTCGCCGAAGCTCGGCGCGCTGGTGCTCGAGCCGATCGAGCACAACCAAAGCCTCGGCTTGTGCCGGCGGGTGGTGAGCGGTCTCGAGGCTTCGATCGACGGCTCGGCCTCGCATGCAGCCGAGCCGCTCGCGAGGGTCGAGCTGCTCCACCTGCCCCTCCAGCCCGAGCTCGTGTCCGCGACGTGGGCGAGCCTCTTGGGAGCGGGCTACCTGCCGGTCGGCGTGCGGCTGCACCAGCGACGCACGAGCGAGCTCGTGCTGCAGCGGGTCACCGCAGCGCACGCTCGCGAGTCGATCACGTCGATGGTCCTGGCGGGTGCGCGGGTGCGGAAGCTCGCCGACGGATGGCTGGAGGCATGCGCGCGCACTTCGTAGACACGCTGCTCGCCCGGATCGACGGCGAGGTCGCGTGCATCTGGGTGACGATCGCCGTGCGCGTCGAAGCGCCGCCGGACGTGGAACACCTGCGCGCGCTGGTGGTCGGGCTCCTGCGCACGACGCCACGGCTGCGGCGGGTGTGGCACGAGCCGCAGGGGTGCTGGCGGGAGCGAAGCCTCGGCGAGGCCGAGCTGGCGGCGAGCCTGCGCGTGAGCACCGAGCCGCGCTCGCTCCGCGTGGTGTTCGAAGCGGTGATCGCTCGGCGGATCGATCTGTCGCGCGAGCTCGGCTTCGCCGTGGGTGTGCATGCCCTGCGCGAGGGAGGTACGCTGCTCACGTTCCAGCTCCACCATGCGCACGGCGACGCGCGCTCGCTGGGGCTGGTGTTGCGGCGCATGTTCGAAGGTGCGGCGCCGGTACGACCCGGCCATGATCGTTCGGATCGCTCGGATCGCTCGGTTCCCTCCGCTCCCCCGCCGCCCGCCCGCCCACGCATGTCCGAGCGCGAGGTCCTGCGCGCCGCGCTGGCGCACCCACGGGCGAGCGCCGGGATCGTGCGCGCGCGTAGCCGCATGCTCGCGCTGGGCCGTGCTGTCGCGTTGCCACGGGATTCCGACGCGATCGGCGAGCCCCGGGTCGCGAGCGCGAGCTTGCAGCTCGCCGGCGGCCCGCGGGAGCACGCGGGCTGGTTCTACGCCGGGCTCGCGCTCGTCGCCGCCCGCTGGACCCGAGCCTCCGCGGGGCTCGTTCGCCTGCGGGTACCGGTGGATCTCTCCCCGTGGTTCGCGTTCGAAGATCCTCCCGCCAACACCTGCATCACGGTGCCGCTGGAGCTGCCCGTGGCGCGACTGCGCGCGTGCCGGACGGGCGCCGAGGTGCTCGCGCTCGTTCGTGGCGAGCTCTCGCGGCTGCGCGAGCGCGGAGTGATCTGGCCCGCGCTGCTCGAGGCCATGGCGATCGCCCGCGTGGCCTCGCCGGCGCGGCTGCGGGCCGGCGCCGTTCCGGGGCTGCTCGCGGAGCGGCGCACCAACACGCTGGTGGCCACCTACGTGGGCGCGCTCGACGACTACTTCGCGGGGGCGCCCTTCACCATCGCCGAAGCGGTCGGTCACACGCCCACGTGGGGCGCCAACGCGTTCACGCTCGGCGGGCGTCTGGTGGTGAACGTGACGAGCTTCGCGGGCCTCTGGTCCGACGCCACGCTCGCGCGCTTCCGCGACGAGCTCGGCGAGTGGCTGGTCGAGCAGGGCGCCTGCTGGGTGGAGCGAGGGCCATGAGCACGCTCGCCGTCGATCCCTGGCCGTACCTGGCGTTCGCCTCGCTGCACCTCGTGGCCGGGCAGCTCGTGGCGGGGCTCGTGTATCGCATGCGCTTCGGTCGGAGCCCGCTGGTGCTCTACCGCCAGCGGGCGGCAGCGGGCCGCCATGGCCGACGCACGCGCTGGGTGGGGCTCGCGACCCTGGTCTGGGCCGCGGCCTTCATCGGCTTCGCGTTCTCGCCGAGCTTTCGCGCCAGCATGGCCGGCATGCCGCTCCTGCCCGTGCCGCCGATCGCCGGCTGGATCACGGGTATCCTGGGGCTCGTCGGCATGCTCGCGGCGCAGGCAGGCATGGGAGCGGCGTTCCGGGTGGGCCTCGACGAGAGCGAGAGCCCCAGCCTCGTCACCACCGGCCTCCATCGCGTGTCTCGCAACCCGGTCTACGTGTTCTCGGTGCTCTACCTCGTGGGCGTGAGCCTGTGGGCTCCGTGCGCGGCGGTGCTCGTGGGGCTCGCCGCGATCGCGGTGGGCATCCATGGCCTCGTGCTCGAGGAGGAGCGATTCCTCGCCGCGGCGCTGGGCCCCGAATTCGAGGCCTACCGCCGCCGTGTCCGTCGCTACCTGTGACGCCATGCACGACCTCGGCATCACCGCGCACGAGCTGCGAGCGCTGTTGCGGCAGCGGCCCGGGCACGTCGCGCTCAAGGCCCTGGTGCTGGTGCTGGCGTGGATCCTGCTCGGTGGCGCGGTCTTGGCCGTGCCCTGGTGGGCCCGGGTACCGCTGTGGCTCGCGATGGGGTTCGTGATCAACGGCCTCGTGCAGCTCGCCCACGAGAGCTGGCACGGCAACCTGCTGCCGCGGCGCTGGCAGAACACGCTGGCCGGCACCTTGCTCGGGCTCGTGGTGGGCATCGTGCACGGGCCGCTGCGGCACGATCACCTCGCGCACCACCGCTACAACCGCACGGAGCGCGATCCCGACGCCTACAACGTGGGCCGGCGCTCGTTCTGGCCCACGGCGCTGCACTACGCGATCGTGGTGCTCGGCCTGCCGCTCAGCGTGATCTACTTCAACGTGCTCTACCCCCTGCAGCACTACGATCGCCCGGCGCTGCGGCGGCACGCGCTGGTGCTGCTCGGGTATGTGGCGATCCATGCAGCGACCTGGTGGCTGCTCGCCCAGGCCGGCCTGGTGGGCGAGGCACTACTGGTATGGATCGTTCCACTATTGTTCGCGAGCCCGTGGAACGGCCTCAAGTCGCTCGCGGATCACTACGCCAACGACTGGCGCGGCAATCGCTACCGTACTGCCACCACCGTGCGTACGCATGCCTTGGTCACCTGGGCGTGGAACGGGCTCAACTACCACCTCGATCACCACCTGTATCCGCGCGTCCCCGGCTACAACCTTCCGGCCTTGCATGCTCGCATTCGCCCGGCGCTCGAGGCCCGACACGCGCCGCTCTACGACGGCTACGCCAAGGTCATGCTCGCGGCGGTGCTGGCGGGACCCCTGGTGGTGGACGAGGACGTTCGGCTGGTCACGCTGGAGCGCAAGCAGCCATGAGCCTGCGCCGGCGCTGGGTGGACGAGCTGCGCTACGAGTCCGAGCGCTGGCCGCTGTGGCGCTTGGACCTGAACCTGCGCTACGTGGCCAAGAGCCTGCTGCACGTGCCCTCGCCGCGGGCGGCGGAGGACCGCGCGTACTGGGATCGCTGGCGCACGTGGATGACCGCGCTACCGCGCGAGCCGCAGGGCTGCGCGACCACGCTGGCGGCGATCGGAGACCTGATGTGGCTACGCGAGGGCTACGGCGGGTTCCTCTCGGAGGCCACGGCCGCGGTGCTGGGGCGGTGCCGGGGGCTCTTGGCCAACCTCGAGACACCGATCGATCCGCATGCGCCCGTGCGGCGCTGGGTGTTCGAGACGCTGCACTACAACGCTCCGCCCGAGTATCTCGAGCCGCTCTGCGGGCTCGGGCTCGATGCGATCGCGCTGTCGCTGTGCAACAACCACGCGCTCGACCAGGGCCCGGCCGGGCTCGCGCGCACGCGCGAGGTGGTGCGCGGGCGTGGGCTCGCGTGCCTGGGCGGGGCAGGGGAGCGTGACGAGGCGGTGAGCGTGATCGAGGTCGGCGGGGTACGCATCGCGCTCTTCGCCACCACGTTCGGCATCAACCACGGGCAGGCGCAGGCGCCCGCGGGGGTGCCGGTGGTGGCGTTCGGCGATCTCCGCCGCGGCACCGACTGGGGCGTGGTCGAAGATCTCGTTGCACGCGCCCGCGCCCACGCGCCGGAGCTCGTGGTCGCCGTGCCGCACTGGGGCTTCGAGTACGAGCACTGGCCCGACGCGCCGATGCGGGCCGCCGCGGCGGGCCTGGTCGAGCGCGGCGTGGACCTGGTGATCGGCTCCTCGCCGCACGTGCTGCAGCCGGTGGACGTGATCTCGGTCGACGGCTGGGACCCGCGCGCGCCCACGCAGGTGCGGCGCGGCGGCCCGCCGCGCGCGGCGCTCGTGGCGTACAGCCTCGGCAACTTCGCCACGGTGATGCCCACCGAGGGCTGCCGCGTCGGTGGCGTGCTGGAGATCGGCCTCCACCGCGAGCCGCACGGCGGGCTCTCGCCGCTGCCGCTCGGGTTCCATCCGACGGTGTCCGTGCGCGGCGGCGGTCATCCGCTGGCCATGCGCACGTACACCCTCGCCGAGCGCGGTCTTCGAAGCGCCCACCCGCTCCGCGTCTTGCCCGAGCCCCGAGGAACGACATGAACGAAGCCCGTACCACCGAAGCCCTCGACGAGATCCCCGCGAGCATGGCCCATGCGCTCGTGGAGCTGCTGCCGCGCGTCGAGCTGCCCGGGTATCTGCGCTTCCTCGACACGATGGTCCACTACACACGAGACAGCGGCGCGCGGCTGCGAGAGGCCGCCGCGCTCGCGCGCGACCCGGCGTTGGCGAGCTTCTATGGCATGCTCGCAGGCGAGGAAGCCAACCACCACCGGCTCGCCGAGGCCGATCTCGCGAGCTTCGGTCGCACGCCGAGCCCGGAGCCCCCACCGTCGGTGCGCGCGTTCCGGGCGTTCTGGGCCGCACCCGTGCCCGAGCGCGAGCTCGTGCTGCTCGGAGCCCTGTTCGCGCTCGAGGGCGTGGCCGCGCACCTCGGCGACGAGGTTCGCCCCGCGCTCCAGCGTCTGGGCCTGCAGCCGGGCAACGCTCGCTTCGTGCTGGTGCACCTACAGGCCGACGAGGAGCACGGCGCGGGCTGCCGCGCGCACGCGCAGCGCCTGTTCGAGCACGGGCGCGAGCCGCTGCTCGCGGGAGCGAGGGGCGCGGCGGCGCGATGGATCGAGATGCACCGCTGCCTGGTGGAGGACGACGCGCAGTGATCGAGGGGGCTTGCACGAGCCACGCGCCTGCGGCATGAGGAAGGCGTGCATCGACGAGGCTTCGCGAGGCTGGTGGCGGTCGCTGCGGCTGTAACGGCCTGCGGGGCGCTGGGCGGGCCCTCGCATGCGTCGAGGCCGAGTGGGCAGGGAGGAACGATGCGAGCGCGCAAGATCCCGCGGACCGGTGAGGAGATCCCCGTCGTCGGCCTGGGTACGTGGCAGACGTTCGACGTGGGCAAGGCCAGCGCCGAGCGCGAGCCGCTCGCGGAGGTGCTGCAGCGCTTCTTCGCGGCGGGCGGCCGCGTGATCGACTCCTCGCCGATGTACGGCCGCGCGGAGTCGGTGGTCGGCGATCTCGTCGCTGCGGCCAAGCACCCGGCGTTCCTCGCCACCAAGGTGTGGACGCGGGGCCGCGACGCCGGTCGGGCCCAGATGGAGGAATCGATGCGTCGGCTCCGGGCCGAGCCGCTCGACCTCATGCAGATCCACAACCTCCTCGATTGGAAGGCGCACCTGCCCGAGATGCGGGCGTGGCGAGACGAGGGCCGCATCCGCTACCTCGGCATCACCCACTACTCGCTCGGCTCGCTGTCCGAGATGGCCCAGATCCTCCGGGCCGAGCCGCTCGACTTCGTGCAGCTGCCCTACTCGGCGGGCGTGCGCGAGGCCGAGGCGGAGCTGTTGCCCGTGGCTGCCGACACGGGCACCGCCGTGCTGGTGATGCGCCCGTTCGAGGAGGGCGAGCTGTTCTCGCGCGTGAAGGGCAAGCCCGTACCGGCGTGGGCGGCCGAGCGAGGGTTCGAGAGCTGGGCGCAGCTGTTCCTCGAATTCATCCTCGCGCATCCGGCCGTCACCTGCGTGATTCCGGCCACCTCCAAGCCGAGCCACCTCGACCAGAACATGCGAGCGGGCTGCGGCCCGGAGCTCGACGAGGCGCTGCGCAAGCGGCTGCTCGGGGAGCTCGGGTGAACGCTGCGTCCGATCGATCCAAAGTACCCGGCCACCCCGTAATTACGCTCCGTCGTTTTTTTCGAGCCCCGCCCGGAAAGGCGTCGCGGCGCCGGTGTCGTACTGGGTGAGCAGGCAAGACGCGACGCGCCGCCAAGCGTGGCCCACGTCGCAGGCCGAGCAACCCATCGAATTCCCGTCCGGGGCACGTCGCGAAATACCCGACGCCCAAACCCTCTCGCGAGGTGCTCCGGCCAACGACCTCGGGCATCCGTTCCGCAAAGCAACGCCCAACACCCGAATCCCGTCGGGGCGGTTGCCCGAGGTCGGCGGGATCCTTCTCACCGGAGGATCCCCCGTGTTCATCCGAGCCACGCTCGCCGGGCGAGCGATCCTCTGCCGCGACCGTGGCACCGATCGCTCGGCCGGTCGTGCCGTGGTTCGTTTTGCGAAAATCACCCGCCCGGGAACACCCGCCCGCCTTCGCGCGTCCTGCCGCGCCGTGAGCGTCCTGGGTCCAAGCCCGATACCAAAGCCCCGATCTCGCCACGCTAGTGGCTATTTGCGCCGCGGGCGAGTTGACTCATGGATGTCTGCGCCTCGCTGTGGCAAGCCTGGCGGCACCATGCGGCGCGTTCGGCTCGTCCTCGGAGCAACCCTCGCTCTCGCCGTCGCGGCCCTCCCCGGGCTCGCGCAGGCCAAGGGCGAGGAGTGTGTCCACACGGTGGCCGCGGGCCAGACCCTCGGGCACATCGCCAACAAGCACAAGGTCTCGCAGCGCGATCTCATCGAGACCAACCCGGCGCTCAAGAAGAACCCCGACCTCTTGCGGGTGGGCCAGGAGCTCGACGTCTGCGCCGCCAAGGAGCTCGCGGCAGCCGACGCCGCCGCGGCGAGCACCACCGCAAAGGAAAAGGACAGCGAGAAGGACAGCGTCGCCCCCAAGAAGCCCAAGAGCTGCGGCTCGGGCGGGACGCTCGTCGAGCACGAGATCGAGTCGGGCGACACCATCGAAGAGCTCGCCGACCACTACGCGGTGACGAAGAAGGAGATCTTCCGCCGCAACCCCAAGCTCGCCGAGGCGCCGCACATGCTGAGCGTGGGTCAGATCGTCAAGATCTGCGCCGAGCAGCAGCGCGCCACCAACAGCAAGCTGTGCGAGTTCCAGACGCCGACCCACGTGCACGAGGTGGTGCCGGGCGAGAACCTCGGCATGATCGCCGGCCGCTACGGCGTGCGGCGGGCCGATCTCCAGCGCTGGAACGCCAAGCTGCGCAAGGATCCCGATCTACTGAGCGTGGGGCAGAAGATCCAGGTGTGCCCCGAGATCGCGCCGCGTGAGCGCAAGCAGATCGCCTACAGCGTGCAGCCCGGCGACGTGCTCGGCACGATCGCCGAGCGCTACGAGCTGACCGCGCGCGAGCTGACGCGCATGCAGCGGGGCGGGACCGTCGACGATCCCAAGGACCTGCGGCCCGGGCAGGAGCTGCGGGTGTGGGTCGACGGCAAGGTGCTGCCCGGCTTCGGCACCGAGGATCGCGACAGCGGCGTGCTCACGGCCGGCGTGCAGCTCGGTGCCAGCAAGCACATCCACGTGAAGTGGGAGGCCGGGGCGTGGGGCACCGACGAGACGGTCCGCTCGATCCAGTCGGCGGTCGCGGCCTACAAGCAGAAGATGCCGGGCGGGCCGAAGGTCTACATCGGCGACATCTCCCGGAAGGGCGGCGGCCCGTTCAAGCCCCACTCGTCGCACCAGCACGGCCGCGACGTGGACGTGGGCTACGTGATCAAGGGCAGCAACAGCGGCGACAAGCCCCGCACCGCCACCGCCGACAACCTCGACGTGGCTCGCACCTGGCGGCTCATCAAGTCGTTCATCGACACCGAGAAGGTGGTCTACGTGTTCGTGGACTACAAGCTGCAGAAGCAGCTCTACGAGTATGCAGAGTCGCAGGGCGCGAGCGAGGAATTCCTCGACGAGATCTTCCAGTATCCGCGGGGGAAGCGGCGGATGTATGGGCTGATCCGGCACTGGAAGGGGCACACGAACCACTTTCACGTGCGGTTTCGGAAGTGAGCGTCAGCTCGTCGCTGTTCCGCTCAGCACCTCGTCCACCGTCCGTGCCCAGACCCGCTTGCCGTCGAACACCACGACGAGCTCGTGCACGGGGAATGCACCCGCCGCGGTCAGCTCCGCCGCGTAGTGTCTGTCCCGCACCTGCTTCGCCCCTGCCACGAGGGCCTGCTCGGGCGCCTCGCCTCGCCGCGTCCGCGGAACCTTGAGCTCCAGCACCACCCCCGGCTGGCCGGTCTGCTTCGGTCGCAGCAGCACGTCCGCGCGGCCGAGGCCCGACTCTCGATTCGAGCGGACCTCGTAGCGGCCCTCGAGCCGTACGAGCAGGCCCAGGATGAAGCCGTGATAGAGCTTCTCGGGGTCGCGGCCGGCGGGATCGTGGAACGACATCGTCGTGAGCAGGAGCTCCTCGAGCCGTAGCTCCAGCGCCTCGGCGTCGCCATCCAGCAGCGAACGTATCAGCGCGTCCACGCGCGCTGGATCGGTGAGGCCGCGCTCCAACCAGAGCGAGAACACGTCCCGATAGGCTCCAAGCACCTCTCGGTTCGGTATGGCGAGCAACGCTTCGACGCCCAATTCCGAGTGGCTCACCGAGCGCGGCGTGAGGTAGCCCGAAAACAGCAGGAAGCTCCAGAGCGCAGCGCTGCGCTGCTCGAGGTCACGAAACACCAGGGACTCGTCGATGCGCGCCTCGATCGCCTCGCCCGCGAGCAGTCGCTCCATGTCCGCGCCGAGGCCCAGCCCGCGGCGGACGACCAGGTCGTAGATCAGATCGTTCGAGCTCGTGTTCACCCAGTAGGGGCCGAGGCGGCCGGCCTCGATGTAGCTCAGCACGGACCAGGGGTTGTAGATCGTGTCGGCGCCGAAGCGGTATCCGTCGTACCAGGTGCGAAGCTCTTCGATGCGCCCGGGATGGGCGTCGGACTCGGTGATCGTACGAACCTCGGTCTCGGTGAAGCCGAAGGCGGTCGCGTACTTGTCGCGGAGGATCGAGTGGACGATGACGTTGTTGAGCCCCGAGAACAGGCTCTCCCGTGAGATTCGCAGGATCCCCGTCAGCACGCCGCGATAGAGCGCAGGGTTGTCCTTGAGCGCTGCGGAGAACAGATTGCGGAAGAACCGCACGGCATCGTCGTAGAAGCCGCAGAGGAAGCCGGCCTGAATCGGGGTGTCGTACTCGTCGACCAGGATGGCCACCTGCTCGCCATGGACGCGGAAGAGCAGCGACGAGAGGCGCTTGAGCGAGATCTGGCACTCCTCCTCGGTGGCCTCGCCGGTGAGGAGCTTGTGGAGCTCGTTCGCTTCCTCGGGCGCGATGGCGGCCGAGGTGATCGCATCGCGGTGCTCGAGGAAGAGATCCTGCAAGGCGAGGCGGATGGCTCGGAAGGCGCTCTCCCAGGTGTCGGCGCGGATGTCCTTGAAGCTCAGGAAGAGGACCGGGTGGCGCTGGAAGTGGGCGCGGGCGCCCGGGGCCTGCCAGACGGTGAGATCGTGGAACAGGTGGGAGAGATCCTCTGGGCGCTTCTCCAAGAAGTAGCGCAGCGCAGAGAGATTGATGGTCTTGCCGAAGCGCCGGGGGCGAGGGAAGAGCACGACCTGGGTCGGCTCGGCGAGGAGCTGCGCGATGAAGTGGGTCTTGTCGACGTAGCCGGCGCCTTCTTCCCGCAGCTTGCGGAAGTCGGAGATTCCGAGGGCGGGCTTGAAGGGCATGCGGGTCTCCGCGGGGCAGCGTCGCGCGCGGAGGGCGGATCGTCAAGGCCGGACCGAGGCACCCGAACACGCACTCGTGGCATTCGAGGCCCGCTGCGTGAGGCGGATGTCGAGCTCGGTGGGAAGCTCGGGCGCTTGGGTCGAGGTGGTGCTCGAAGGTGTAGACTGGCTCCCCGCCGTGATGAACGTCGTGACCAACAAGCACCTGGTGTTCGCGCTGGCACTCGCCTTGCCCCTCGCCGCGGCGTGTCGCACCGACGAGAAGCCCGAAGCCCCCGAGCCACCACCGGCCAAGCCCGCGCCCACCGACGCCGCGCCCAGCCTGCAGGAAATCGCCGATGCGATCGACCCGGGCCCTCGCGCTGCCTTGACCGTCGACGTCCCCGTCTGGATCTCCATGGCTCTCCGCCTCCCCACCAAGGGCGGCGACCCGGAAGCCCTACTCACCGAGGCTCGCTCCGAGTGGGAGCGCTTCCAGGCCGGTGCCAAGCCCGGCACCACCACCACCACCGGCGACGCGGCCATGCTCGAGAAGCTGATCCCGCTTGCCCGCGCCCTCGCGCTGGCGGAGCGCGCGGGCGGCAATGTCGAGGACGCTCCCATCGAGGCGCTGCTCGTGCTCGAGCGGGTCTACGACGTACTCGATGCGCCGACGCTGGCCAACGACCGCAACCTCTTCGCGCGCATGATCCAGACGTTCGTCATGACGCTCGCACAGCAGGGCGAGGCGCAGGGCTCTGCTGCGCTCGAAGAGCTCGCCCAGCTCGTGTTCGGCACGCTCCAGAAATCCGGCGATCTCCACCATCGCACCGTGGCCGCGATCCTCCGCCGCGCGCCCGGTCACCCCGACATCCCCGACGTGCTCGGCCGGCTCGCTCCCACGCTGATGACCGAGGACGAGACGCTCGCCGTGGGCGTCCTCCGCCGCTCGCTCGCCCTTCGTGGCGACACCGCCACCGCGGGCCAGTGGCTCGATCTCGCGGGCCTCTGCAGTCGCGCCCTCGACGTACGCTGTGCCCAAGCAGCGCTCTCGAAGGCCGAGACCCTCGCTCCCACCCCCGACGAAGCGCTGCAAAAGCGCCTCACCACCGAGCGCACCCAGGTCAAGCACGCCCACCGTGCCGTCGAGCTGCAGGACGCCGCAGGCCTCGATGACGGCCTCGAGCGCGGCGCGGCGCTCACCGAGCTCCAGCGCTACGCCGAGGCCAAGACCACCTTCGAGCAGCTCATGCGTCGCCACCCCGACGACTCGCGCCCGGTGGTGGGCCTGGCCCGCGTGGTGCTGGTGGACGGCTTCGATTTCGTTGCGGCCGCGGAGCTCATCGATCGCGCGCGCCCCCGCGATCACCTCGATCGCCCATGGTACGAGCTGACGATCGGCGTGCGGGCCACCGCGCTCATCTACCACCTGCTGCCGCAGATCGCGGACAAGGATCCCGACCAGATCCTCGAGCTCTTGCGGCCCGAGCTCGTGCAGATGAAGCAGGACATCGACGCCCTCGAGGCGCTCGGCGTGGAGGACGGCCGGGTGCTGCGCTTCGTGTACGACCTCGCCATGGAGGCGCTTCCGAAGGTTCGCAACGAAGACTCGACCGAGCTTCGCACATTCTTGCGGGGCATGCTGCCGCGGGCGCACGCACTGCGGAAGGAGGCGCCTGGCAGCCAGTATGCGTACACGCTGGTGCTCGCGGCGGCCGAGCTGTCGTTCGACCGAGCGGATGCGCTGGCGGTGCTCGACCTCGCACCGCCCTCCGAGCACACCGCGGCGCTGGCCGGGCGGCGCGCCCAGGCGGCCTTCGCCCTGGTGGCGACATGGGACGCCGACGATCGCGTGGATACGATGCTCTCGCTCGTCGACGCGGTGGCCGATGCACCGCAACCCGTGACCATGCGGCGACTGGCGGTCGACGGCCACGTGCTGGCGCGCCGGCTGGGCAAGGGCCGCGAGGAGCTGCCCGCGCTCGAGCAACGCTATCGGGCGCTGCTCAGCGAGTCGGGCGGTGACGCCGATGCCGTGCTGCACAACAACCTGGCCGTGCTGTTGGCCGAGCAAGGTCGCATCGACGAAGCCCAGGCGCTGTGGGCCCGCTCGATCGAGCTCGCCGAGGAAGACGGGCGCGCCATGCCCCGGCTCAACGTGCTCGCGAGCAAGGCTTCGCTTGCGCTCGCGAGCAAGACCGAGCTGTCCGTCGACGATCGCCTCGCGCTGGCCGATCTGGCCGAGAACGGCGCCACGGCGGAGGTCCGGCTGCAGGCCCGGGCGTGGCTCGTGGCGCTCGCTGCCAAGCCCGAGCGACGCAAGGCCGAGCGCGCGCTGAAGAAAGTGGCGCTCGAGGAGGCCGCCACCAACTATCGCCCCCGCAATCTTCCGAGCCGCGGCGGCGTGATCCTGCGCGCCAGCGCGCAGATGGGTCTCGGCTACTCCACCGTGCTGGGCCTGCAGATCCAGCTCGACCTCACCGGGACCCCGTGGCTGGTGCTGCCGTGCCCGGTGGCGATCCCCCAGGCACCCGCCAAGCCCAAGTAGCCTACGCGCCCGCGCTCGCGCCCGCGCCTGCTTCCTGGCCGCACTGCAGCGGCACCGGGGCATCGCGGGTGGTGTACATCGCCCGCATCGTCTGCTTCTTGCCGCGCTTGCCGGCCTTCTTGGGCGGCAGCGTGATGGAGTACTCGGCCTGCACCCACGCATCGCCCGGGCCCACCACGCGCACGCGATCGATCGTGGGCGGCTGCTCGAGCTCGGGCACGGCCGGCACCGCCACGTCGTGCCACGAGCCATCCGCGGTCTGCATGGACAGCGCACCACCTTCGCGCAGGAGCCACGGCGTACCATGCTCGAGCCCCGCGGCCTGCACGATCGGCGGACCTTCGGGAACCGCGACCGCCTCCCAACCTTCACCGGTCCAGCGCGAGAGCGTGGAGCCCTGGATGATCCACGCCTGTCCGTCGCTGGCCTGGATCACGCCGTCGAGCGACTTGCCGGACAGCTCGATCGGCTGGGCCTTGCCGCCGCTCCAGCGCCACAGGTGGGCGTCGGTCCCCGACGTTTCACCCAGGAAGCCCTCTGCGCGATCGTCGAGGTAGAGGTCGCTGCCATTGAAGTCCTTGGGCAGGCGCGTAGCATCCACCTCGGGATTGCCCGCGGTCCACGTGCCGATCCACGCGCTCGTGGACGACGCGTGACAGTACGCCAGCACTGCCACTCGATCGCCGCGAACCTCGATGTCGGCGACGTGGAAGGAACTGTCCTTGCAGCTCGCGCGGTGCTGGAGCTTGGCCAGCGAGGGTGCCTTGGGCTTGCCGCGCACGACCGCCAGCCGCTCGATGTAGTGCCAGACGCGGTCGATCTCCTTCTCCACCGTGGCCCACGCGAGGATCGAGCCGTCGTGCCACGCCCACGCGGCTACGTAGCTGCCGTTGGCGTCGATCTGCGCGATGGGCTTCCAGCCGTCGTCGGTCCAGCGGTGCAGGTAGCCATAGTCCTCGGCGCGCTCGTGGTAGGTCTCGAGGAGCACGAGCTGGTTGGGCCAGCGGCCCATGACCGCGTCGAGCGAGCGGTTTCCGTCGTGGCCGTCCTCATTGCGCGCACCGAACGGCAGCGTCTGCGCGATGGCCCCGTGCTCGTCCATGCGATGCACGAAGCCCTTGGGCTCGTTGCGGTAGTGCACGAAGGTATGGCCATCGACGACGGACGAGCCGAGATACTGACAGCGGCCGTGGAACGCGAGCCCCGGGGTGGCGGGCTCGGCATTGGGCGCCGGTGGAGCAGGCGGTGGCTCGGGCGCGGGCGCGGGCGCGACCGCAGTAGGTGCGGGCGCAGGCGTGGCCGCCACGGCGGCGCTCGCCGTAGGCGTCTCGGGCTCGGCGGGGCTCGACGTCGCAGTCGTGCCGCAGGCCGTCACGAGCAGCACGGCGAGCGTGGACGCAGCGAGGGTGCACGAGGTGGAAGCGTGCGGTTGGCTCATGATGGGCTCTTTGGCGTGGCCGTGTCGGCCGGTTGGCGGTCCGGCTCCGTTGCGCAGTCGAGCGCGGTGGGAGCATCGCGGGTGGTGAAGGCGGCCCAGAACGGCTTGCCTATGTGCTTGCTGCCCTTGCTCATCTTGAAGTAGGTGCCCTCGATCCAGGCGTCGCCGGGAGCGAGCACGTAGAGCGTGGTGGCCTTGGGCACCTTGTCGAGGTCGGGCGTGGGCGGCAGCGGCACGGGGTGCCAGGCGCCGTCGGTGGTCTGCATGGAGACCGTGCCGTCCTTGTGCAGGAGCCACGGTGTGCCGTGCTCGAGGCCGGCCACGAACGTCACGGGCGAGCCCTCGGGCACGGCAACGGGCTCCCAGTCGTCGGCGGTGCGGCGCAGCGGCTTGCCACCCTGGAGGATCCAGGTCTCGCCGTCGCGGCCGAGGAATGCTCGCTTGGGCGCGCGACCCTTGGGCGTGCGCACGCGGGTTGCGGTGGTGCCGTCCCAGGCGAACAGGCCGGACTCGAGCAGGATGTAGCCCTTGCCGCTCGCATCGATGTGCAGCGAGGCGTCGCTCCAGCCGTCGTCGGACGCCACGCGCTGGGTCGTGCCCTCGAGATCGTCGGGTGTCCACGTGGCGATCCAGGTACCGCCGCAGGTGGCGAGCGCCAGCACCTTGCCGTCGGGCTGCACGTGGACGTCGCGGAGGTGGAAGTCGCCCTCCTCGCAGCGCGAGCGGCTCTGCAGCTTGGTCAGCGAGGGTCCCTTGCCCGCGCCGCGCACGACCTGCAGGCGCGGCTTGGACGGCTCGTCGTAGGCGGCAAGGTCGGCCCACGCGAGGAGCGAGCCGTCGTGCCAGACCCAGGCGTCCCAGTAGTCGCCGGAGCCACCGGGGGGCTCGATCTGCAGCCACTCGCCGTCGGCGCGGCGAAACAGGTACCCGTCGTCCTCCATGCGGCCTTCCTCGAACGACCGCGCGTACAACGAATCGGGCCAGTGGCCGAAGATCAGCTGGAGCTGCGTGTTGAAGCCGGGTCCGCCGGGCTTGAAGCGGATGGTCTCGGCCACGCCGCCGTGCTCGTCGATGCGATGCACCATGCTGCCGAGCGTGTTGTACGTGGAGGGGTGCTGGTAGTGGAGGAACGTCTGGTCGTCCACGCGCGACACGCCGAGGTACTTGCAGCGGCCATAGACTGCGAGCCGTAGCTCGGCCGGCGTGGCGTTGGCGGGTGGGGGCGGCTCGGGCTCGGGCGGCGGAACGACCTCGGGCGGTGAAGTGGGCTCGGTGCGAGCAGTCGTGGGCTCCGGCGTCGCGGCGTCCGCAGGCGCCGCGGCAGCGCCTGCGGACGGGCGCTCGGGCTCGATCGTGCTCGGTGGATCCGGAGCACACCCGACGAGGAGGAACGCAGCGAGGAGCGAGCGGGGATTGGTCTTCATGGTGCTCACGGACGGGTGGGGGCAGGCAAGTGGCCCTCGGCCACGATCACGCGGTCGAAGTAGCGCGGGTCTTCATCCTCGGGGTGGTTCATATCGACGCGCTCGTAGACGACGCGCCAGCCGAGCGGGCGCTCGCCGAAACCGGGCGCAGAGAGCTGCACGCGGACGGGGCCGGGTGATGCGCCGGGGCGATCGTCGGCCACCTGCACGCGGCCGTGGCCGCGGCGGCTCTCGATGTGGCGCGTGAGCACGCGGACGTCGAGCTCGATCCACGTGCCGTCGTCGTCCTCGTGGCCGACCTCGACGGACAGCCGGCGGAACAGGTCCCCGGTGGGGAACGCGTGCCCCACCGCCGCGGGGGCCAGCTCCACGAGCACCTCGTCGGCGCTGCGCCAGGCCGAGGCATGCAGGGCGGCGCGCAGCATCGCGGGGTCGCGCGAGGCTGAAAAGCCGTGGGCGCGGCGCCCGTCGTCGCCGCGCGGCATGTGGCACGACTGACATGATCGATCGGCGAACGCCGAGGCGCGGTGCTCGGCGAGCGTGGACTGCATCATCAGGTCCCGCGAGCCTGGGGCCGGGAACTCGTGGCAGCCACCGCAGGCCGCGTCGGTGGCGAAGGCCTTGCTGCGAACGAGCGGGTGCGGGCTCTCGCGCGTGCGGCGGCTCGTGGGAGCCGCGAGCACGGCTCCCGCGGGGAGCTCGGCGTTGGTCGGTACGTGGCAGGTGACACACGCGACGCCGAGCGCGGCGAGCTCCGCGGGTGGAGCAGCCTCGGGATCCGCCTCGGGGGCATGGCAGCTGCGGCAGAATGGCCGGGGCTCACGGGCCATTGCGATCGCGATGTCATCGTCCACGAACGAGCGCCGGTGCAGCGAGGCGTTCCACTCGACCGCCACCTCCACGTGGCAGGCCACGCACTCGTGGTTGTGGGCGGCTCGATCGGCGGGCTGGGCCCGCTGCGAGGGCCCGGGCATCACCGTGCGCGCGACGCCTCGCTTGGCTCGTGCGGCGCCGTGGCTGGGGAGCGCGAGGCCCAAGAGCAATGCCGAGGCGAGAACCACCAAGGCTACGACCGGCTCGCGCGTCATGGGACTCGCGGCGACCCACGTCGCCGAGCCCCCAGCGTATTCCAGCAGTGGCGGCGCGGGCGTTGGGGGCGCTAGACCACCCCTCGCGCCGCGTCGCACGTCGTTCCTAGCCGGCGCCGATGGGCGCGCCTTCACAAGCGACGCCGATCGCGGGCGCGGAACGGCCCGCGGGAAGCTCGAGGCGCGCTTCCGCGACCACGGTGCCCGCGGCGACCTCGAGCTGCGGAGAGAGCCGCTCCACGGTGGCGACGAGCGGCTCCGAGCTGCCGTCGCAGCGCACCTGTACCCGCGTCCCCGGCTCCGGCAGCGTCCCGAGCACGGCCAGGCGCAGCAACCGATCGGTGCCCACGAGCTCGAGCAGCGGTGCGCCCTCGGCCACGAATGCACCGGCGTCGACGTGACGCCGGGCGACCACGCCGTCGAATGGAGCACGCACGTCACCATCGAGCCGCAGCGCCTCGAGCTTGGCGAGCTGGGCCTTCTGCTCGGCCACGTCGGCGTCGGCTCGCTCGAGCCGTGCCTGCGCACCCTTGGCCTGCAGCCGCGCCGTGGTGCGCTCCTGCTCGGCCACGAGCTCGCCGAGGCTCGCGGTGCGCACGTCCTGGTCGCGTGCTTGCTCGAGCTCCACGTCGGTCTCGGCCCGCCGCGCCCGCAGGCTCACCAGGCTCGCGCGGGCGGCCGCGAGGTCCTGCTCGAGCTGTCGGCGATCGATGGTGGCGAGCACCTGCGATCGCGTCACGCGGCCACCGAGGCGCACGTGCACGGCCTCGAGCCGCGCGGCGACGGGGGCGGCCACGGCGACCTCCTCGGCGGGGACGATCACGCCGAGCCAGGGCTCGGACGCGCTCGCCTCTACGGCACCTACGGGCTCCTGCTGCGGCTTCGTGGCGATTTGCGCGATTTGCGCAGATCCGGAGACCGGCTCGGGTAGCACGGTAGTCTCGCCCCGCGCTACCGCGATCGCCACCGACCCCACGAGCACCCCGAGCACCGCGAGCGCGTGCAGCAACGTCCTCAGCATGATCCGCCCTCCGTCGCCGCGCGCTCGCGGGTCCGCGTGCCCTGCAGCTGCGCATCCACCAGCCGCGAGTAGAAGCCACCTTGCCGTAGCAGCTCCGCGTGGGTGCCCTGCTCGACGATCCGGCCGCCGTCCATCACCAGGATGAGATCGGCCTCCACCACCGTGGAGAGCCGGTGCGCGATCACGATGCGCGTGCACTCGAGATGCGCGAGCGCCTGCTGCACGGCGCGCTCGTTGACGCCGTCGAGGGCGCTGGTGGCCTCGTCGAGCAGCAGGATGCTCGGGCGGGTGACCAGCGCGCGAGCGAGGGCCAGCCGCTGCCGCTGGCCGCCCGAGAGCGCGCCGCCGCCGTCCACGAGCACGGTCTGGTAGCTCATCGGCATGCGCACGATCTCGTCGTGGATGCGGGCGATCTCGGCGGCTTCGACGATCCGCGTCATGGGCAGGGTGGGGTCGGCGAGCGCGATGTTGGAGCGGATCGAGCGCCCGAACAGCTCGGGGCGCTGGGGCACCACGCCGATCTGCTGTCGCACGCCGCGGAGGTCGAGGCGATCGAGCGAGAGCCCGTCGAGCAGCACCTGGCCCGCGGTCGGGCGGTGCAGGCCCACGAGCAGCTTGGCCAGCGTGGACTTGCCCGCGCCCGAGGCCCCCACGATCGCCACGAACTGCCCGGGCTCCACCTTCACGTCCACGTCGCGGAGCACGAGCGCGCCGTCGTGGGGGCCGTAGCGGAAGCTGACGCCACGCAGCTCGATCTCGCCGCCGAGCGTGGGGATGGTGAGCGGCTCGTCGGGGTCCTGCTCGGGCGGCGTGCACATCACGTCGTCGATGCGATCGAGGTAGCTGCCCATCACCTCGAGCCGCAGGCCCGTGTTGACGAGCGCCGCGAGCGGGGTGAGAAAGCCGGTGGCGAGCGCGGCGAGGCCCAGCATGGCGCCGAGCGTGAGCGTGCCGTCGAGCACCAGCGTGGCGCCGTAGCCGAGCACGAGCAGCGGCGAGGCGAGGCCCAGCGTACCGAGCGCGGAGCTGGTCCACGCGTCGAGCTTGCCGCGCTGGAGCGTGACGTTGAGCGTGTCGACGAACAGGTTCGACCAGTGGCCCACCGCGCGGTGCTCGGCGCCCATCGACTTGAGCGTCTCCATGTTGCGGAGCATCTCGACCTCGTAGCCCGAGGCCTTGGACTGCACGGCGAGGCTGCGGCCCATGAGGTCGCGCTGGCGGTGGCGGGTGAACAGGTACACGAGCGTCTGCAGCGCGCCGAGGCCGAGCACCAGGAGCCCGAGCTGGAGGTGCACGAGCAGCAAGAGCACGAGGTAGAGGCTCACCAGCATGCCGTCGAGCAGGCCCGACATCACGGTCGAGGTGAGGATCTCCCGGACCGTGGAGTTGCTGTTGAGCCGCATCATGAGGTCGCCGGCCGAGCGCTGCTGGAAGAACTCGAACGGCAGGTCGGCCAGGTGCTCCATGAAGCCCATGGTCATCTTGGCGTCGAGCTGGGTGCGCACGTAGACGAGCATCGAGGCGCGCACGAGCGAGGCGGCGAAGTGACACGCGGTCATGACCCCGAGGCCGAGCACCAGGACACCCAGCAGGCTCACGTCGTGGAGCGGCACCACGCGGTCGACGAGCGTGCCGGTCATGATCGGCACGGTGAGCGACAAGAGCTGGATGAGCAGCGACACCACCAGCACGCGGCCCCACACGCCGGGCTCGGCCAGGAACCGCCGCAGCGCGCGAGTGAGGGTGCGCGGGGCCTGGCCGCCGGGCTCGAACCGCTCGCCGGGCTCGAGCTCGAGCGCCACGCCGGTGAACGCGTCGCCGAGCTCCTTCATCGAGACGCGGCGGCGGCCGATCGCGGGGTCGACGATGTCGACCTCGTCGCCGCGCACCCGCTCGAGCACCACGAAGTGGGCGAAGTCCCAGTGGAGGATCGTGCCGGTGGGCAGGAGGTGCAGATCGGCGGGCTCGACCTTGAGCCCACGCCCGCGCAGGCCGTAGCGGCGGGCCGCCTCGAGCACCGCGAGCGCGCTCGCGCCGTCGCGGCTCACGCCCACCTGCTGCCGCACCTCTTCGAGGCGCTGGTGCTTGCCGTGCAGGCCCAGCACCATGGTGAGGCAGGCAGCGCCGCACTCGGCCGCGGTCACCTGCAGCACGGGGTGGAGCGTGGGCTTGGGCACGAGGCCCAGCCGGGCGAGCGCGGGACGGCGCGGGGGCGTTCGCCCGAGCGTGGTGGGCCGGAGCCCGTGGTCGACGTGGGCATCCATGCTATTGGGCCTCACCGAGGTTGCGCAGGCCCGGCACCAGCGTGGTCATGATGCTCTGCGAGCGGACCCTGACCTGTCCGGTGCCGGCCATGCCGTCGAAGTAGGGGTAGCGGCGGGCGCCCGCGGCGAACTCGGCCTCGGGTAGCGACGCGCGCACCAGCACCACCGGGCCCTGCACCTCGATGGCCGCGGCTGCGTCGTCGCCTCCGAGCAGCCGCTGCACCACGCCGGGGCCGACCACCTCGTCGCCGATCGCGTCGATGGTGAGCGCCTGCGCGTACGAGTGATAGCCGAAGAGCTCGAGGTGCATCGTCATGCCGGGCTGCAGGAGCGGACGGTAGTGGCCGGGGAGGATCGCCAGCACCTCGCGGCGGGCCTCGGCCCCGGCGAGTGTCAGCAGCACCTGGCCGGCCTCCACGCGCTGGCCGGGGACGATGCGGGCATCGGACATCACGCCGTCGTGGGGGGCCCGGATCACCCGCTGCGTGACATGGGCCTGCGCGAGCGTCCGCTCGGCACGGAGCCGCGCGATCGCCTCGCGATGGGCGGGCAGCTCGGGCTCGCGGAGCAGCTCGATCTGCTTGGCCCGCAGCTCTGCTTCGAGCCGCGAGAGCTCGGCCCGCTCGGCCTCGTCGTGCAGCCGCACCAGCACCTCGCCGGTCCGAACGCGCTGGCCGGGCTCGACCGCGAGCTCGGCGACCACGCCGGGCTCGACCGCGGTCACCTGGGTGCGGCCGCGCAGGCGCACCACGGCGGGCCCGTGGGCGTACTCGCCGATGTCGGCCAGCGCCCCGAACGAGAGGCCCGCGAGGCCGACCACGACCAGCAGCCAGTAGGTCCAGCGGATCCAGTCGGGGGCCAGCCGCAGCGGGCTGCCGTCGAGCTCGGCGCCGTCGAGGCTGCGCCGCGCCTGCTCGCGAAACACGGTGTCGGCCCGGTAGCTCATCGCCGTCTAGACAGAGACGGTCGCAACCGGGCGTGACTGGCCTTTCGCATCGAGATGAATACCCGAGATCGCCGCGGGAGATGCGCGATCGGTGCCTCCGCCGGCTCCCTCGGGGTACACGCCGGCGAGCGCCAGACGAGTGCGAGCGGCCGCAGACAGGTGGCTGGCACGCACGCGGGCCAGGCTGGGCACGCCGGCCAGCACGTTCGCGCAGCGGTCGGTGAGCGCGGGGCAGTCGTCGATCACCAGATAGCGCAGTCGCGATCCGGGGCGGGCGAGGGCGGCGAGCGAGGCGTCGGTGATGCTCGTACCCGAGAGCCCCAGCGACTCGAGGTTGGGGCAGGTGGCCAGCGCGTCCACCGTGGCCGGGCCGAGCGCGCGGCAGCCTCCGAGGCCCAGCACCGAGAGCGACGGGTGTCCCCGTAGCGCAGTCACGCCGGCGTCGGTGAGCGCCTCGATGTCGCCCATGCGTAGCTCTTCCAGTCGAGGCTTGCTGGCCACGCGGCGCACGGTGGCGTCGGTCAGGCGCAGGCAGCCGCCGAGCTGCAGCTCCACCAGCGCGTCGCCGGGGTCGAGCGCCGCGATGCCCTCGTCGGTCACGTGGGCGCAGTCGGTGAGGCTGAGCCTGCGCAGCGTGGGCACCCGGCCGAGCGCGCGCAGGGCTGCATCGGTGAGCTTGGTGCAGCCGCGCAGGCGCAGCTCCTCGAGCGCGGGCAATGCGGCCAGCGCGGCGACCCCCGCGTCGGTGATCGCTGCGCAGAAGCCCAGATTGAGCGCCCGCAGGCTCGGGCAGCCGGCGAGCGCGTGCAGGGCCGCATCGGTGATCGCCGCGCAGCCCACCAGGCGCAGGTCCTGCAGCATCGGCAGCTCCGCCAGCGCACGCACGCCGTCATCGGTGATGCGTGGGCATCCGCCCAGGTAGAGATCGGTGAGCGTGCGCAGCCCGACGAGCGTGCGAAGGCCCGCATCGCCGACGGGGCGGCAATTGACCAGCTCGAGCCGCTCGAGGGCCGGCAGCGCTGCAACGGCGGCGAGGCCCGCCTCGGTGATCGAGGAATTGGCGAGCAAGAGGTGCCGTAGCCCCACGAGGCCGGGCAGGGGCGCGAGCGTCTCCACCGAGAGCCCGCCGCAGCCGCGCAGATCCAGCCGCACCAGCGCGGGCAGCCGGCCGAGCGCAGCAATGACCTCGGCGGTGAGCTCGGGGGCGCCGCGCAGTGAGAGCTGCCGCACCGCACCGGGCTCGGGCAGGCTGGCGAGGCGCTCGAGGATCTCGCGCGCGCTCGCGCCGGGGAGCTCCACGTCGAATCCGGGGGTCATCGCACGGCCTCCGCTTCGCTCGTTTGCAGCGGGTCGGGCTGCCCGCGCCGCCAGGCGACCAGCGCCTTGCGGCGGCCCGACTGGTAGTCGGTGATGCCCTCCCACTGCGGCGTGGTCGGCTCGGGATTCGGCAGGAAGCGGCTCTCCCAGCCGAGCTGGTCGAGCATCACCTGCAGCCCGCGCGGGGTCGGCACGCCCACCAGCGTGCGCGCCTCGTCGCTCGACTCGGGCAGCGCGGCGCCCTCGAGCCGCCAGTCGTCGTAGCCGAGCACGATCGCGGCGCGGTCGTCGAGCACGAACACCGAGTCGATGAGCAGCACCGAGGGCCCGAGCGCGGTGATCGCCCGCAAGAGGTCCCAGTGGTGCATCGTGTGGTAGAGGAAGCCGAAGCAGAACACCGTGTCGAACGCCCCGCGCTGCAGCGTGGGCAGCGTGGCGAGGCAATCGCCCACGACGAAGTCGTGGCGCTCGGCGGGGACCTCGTAGTGGGCGAACGTCTCGCGGGCGTTGTCGACCAGGTACGGCTTGCCCTCGATGCCGGTCACGTGCCGCGCTCCGGCACACAGCGCGGCAAAGCTCCAGCGCCCATCGTGGCTGGCGAGGTCGAGCACGCGGCGACCCTCGATCACGGCGCGGGTACGAGTCACGAGCGCGCGGTGCCGGTAGTCGAGCCGCTCGCCGCGGGTGTCGGTGGTGCTCGTGTCGTGGAAGCGGTCGTAGCGCTGGAAGAAGCTCATGGCGCCTCGGGCTCGGTGCGGGGGTCGAGCAGACCCGCGAGGGTGGTGGTGATCTCGGCGGCCTGTCGGGCCTGCCGCAGCCAGTAGAGGAACAGCGCGTCGCGGATCACCCGGCGGGCGGTGAGGTCGAGCGCCGCCAGCCACACGCGGCCATGCTCGCCGAGCAACTCGTCGGTGACCTCGCCCTTGAGCTTGCCGAACGCGATCGTCTTGTGGATCTCGCGGCGGACGTGCTCGCTGGGGACGCTGGCGCCCTCGCCGTAGGTACGGGTCACGGTCTGGGCGAATTCTTCGTCGAGGACCTTCACGCCGCGGCGCTCGACCTCGCGCCAGATGAGGTGGTTGTCGACGGCGCGGTCGACCAGCTCGAGGCCGTTGACGGTGTGGGCGTGCCTGAGCACGTCGGCCACGCTGAGCACGTGCCCGTCGACGACGGCGGCGGGCAGCCGCGCCAGCGAGGGCGTGGAGGTGGAGATGGGGGCGGGCGTGTCCATTAGACCCGCGCCTCCCAGCGCTTGGCCTGCGCGATGTCGGCGGGCGAGAAGCCGGCGAACTCGCGGGCGGGCTGGTTGAAGTCGCGGCCGAACGGCAGATCGAGCCCGGCGGCGGTGCGGTAGGCCTCGCGGTGGGCGGCCTCGCTGCGCTCGCGGGCGGCGTCCTCGGGGTTCTGGCGCACGAACCCGGCGCGGCGCAGCACGAGGCCGTTGTTGTAGTAGCGGTTGGCAGCCTCGCGCTCGCTCACCTCGTTGCGGCCGAGCTTGTCGCACAGGAACCGCGACCACTTGAGACCCGAGCGCACGTGGAAGATCTCGTCGGCGAGGATTGCCGCGAACATCTCCGCGAGCTCGTCCTGGCCCAGGAACGTGCGCTTGCGGGCCTGGAACGCGAGGTCGTCGAGCGACTCGCCCTCCTGCACCGTGGCGCGGAGCAGGAGCCGCCAGAGCAGCTCGTCGGTGCTGCCGGTCGCGCACGGCTCGAACTCGTAGATCGCGTCGTAGGTGTACGTGAACACCGCGTGATCACCGAATCTGACGCCGTACCGGGCGGCCATGCGCTCCATCGCCAGTGCGTGGCGGGCCTCGTCGGCGCCGTGGCGGGCCATGTCCTGGTGGAACGCCGACGGCATCTCCGGGTGCTCGTAGCTGCACCGGCACATCAGCTCCATCGTGGTGTACTCGCCATTGATGTTGTTGTGGAGCACGAGCCCGATGCCGGCCGGGTCGGTGAAGGCATCGAGCGGCAGCGGCCGCAGCGAGCCCGCGGGCTGCACCTTGGTGCCGGCCGGGCGCGCGGCCTGGGCCACGCGATCCACCGGGGCCCACAGGAGCTTCGAGCCGGCCGGGCGCGGCGCGGGGGCCACGTTCCACGCCTCGTCGATCACGGAGGCCAGCGCGCTCGGCTGCCCGGCATCGGTCCACCAGGGCAGCCGGGTGCTGCGATCGAGCAGCGCCTGCCGGCCCGAGACCAGCGCCGCGCGCAGCGACTCGTGGTAGAGGTCGTCGGCCAGCGCCAGCGCTTCGTCATAGGCGGCGAGCAGCCGGGGCTGCACCTGCCCGAACAGCGCACGGAACATCGCGGTGGCATCGGGCGAGCGGTCCACCGCCTCCATCAGCTCGATCCACGCCGAGGGGACCATCAGCTTGAGCGTGGTCGCGCTCTCGAACGAGCCCAGGCAGCGCTCGACGTTGGTCGCCGTGTTGGCGCAGCCCGACAGCACGTGGGAGCAGCCGGTCTTCTGCGCGTACTCGGGGAGCTTGGGCACCCAGCCCGAGAGCACGTGAGCCGTGGCGCGCTCGAAGTACCAGATCTTGTGGGCCGCCTGGAGCAGGCGGGCGAGCCGGCCGGTGGAGGCGACGATGATGGCGTGCGTGTCGGACATGACGGGCTCTCGTTGGGGAGGAAAGGGTTTGGGGGCTTGGGGCGAAAGCCCGGCGCCGACACGGCGCCGGGCCCTCCGAGACGCTCAGGCGAGCGCGGCTTCCCACTTGCAGCAGTCACAGCCGGCGCCGCCGTGGATCTCGCGCAGCACCTCGGGGTCGATCTCGAGGACGCGGTTGATCTCTGCGCGCTGGTCGTCGAGCTTCTCGTTGCGGGTCTCTTCGCGGGTATCGGTCTTCATGGCTTGGTTTCCTTGTTCGTTGGGGGTCTTTTGGAGTTGATTCGTCGGGCGAGACGCAGCCTCAGGCGAGGGCGGCTTCCCACTTGCAGCAGTCACAGCCGCCGCCGCCGTGGATCTCGCGCAGCACCTCGGGGTCGATCTCGAGGACGCGGTTGATCTCCGCGCGCTGGTCGTCGAGCTTCTCGTTGCGGGTCTCTTCGCGGGTATCGGTCTTCATGGTCGTGTCTCTTTTCTGCTTTGGACGTTGGTTTGGGGGTCTCGGCCGGCCTCGGGGGCTCTCGCCTCGGGGGCACCGGCCTTACGTGGATGTAGATGCAGGCGCCGAGGGCTGTGACCGCGAGCCCCCGAAAAAAGAACCTCGATATTCGGCGTCAGGGACCGTCCTACGGCGTTCGTGAGGGCATGTGGGATACTCCGGGGAATGCTCGAGCCCGGAGCTTGTCGTCCGCACGCCATGGCGGCCGCGATCGTGACAGTGCTCGCCGGCTGCCCCGCGCCCGTGCCTCGCCCGCTCGACGACATGGTGCCGGTCGCGGCCGGTCCGTTCCTGCAGGGCATCACGGAGCAGGAGCTCGACGCGGTGGTCGAGCTCTGCCGCGCGCATGCGGCCGGAGGTGATTGCGACGCCGCGAGCCTCGTGGAGCACCACCGCAGCGAGACCCCGCAGCTACGCGTGGAGCTGCCCGCGTTCGCGATCGACCGCACCGAGGTGACCAACGCGGCCTTCGGCGCGTGCGTGGCCGCGGGTGGGTGCGCGCCGGTGCGACCGGCCGCGTGCGTGTTCTTCCGCGATGGCGAGCAGGTGCTGGGGGGTCGGCTCGACGATGCCCGCCTCGCCGACGCGGCGCCGGTGGTGTGCGCGAGCCGCTCGCAGGCCGCGGAGTACTGCGCATGGGTGGGCAAGCGGCTGCCCACCGAGCCCGAGTGGGAGAAGGCCGCGCGCGGCACCGACGGCCGCCGGTTCCCGTGGGGCGATGCGTGGGACCCTCTGGCCGCCAATTGGAGCGAGGACGGCGAGCTCGACGGCCACCTCACCACCGCACCGGTGGGCAGCTATCCGCGCGGGCAGAGCCCCTACGGTGCGCTCGACATGGCCGGCAACGTGTGGGAGTGGGTCGCGAGCGACGAGGGCGGGCAGCCGCTCATGCGCGGGGGTGGCTACGCCGCGCTGCCGATCGCGATGCGCACGACCAAGCGCGTGCCCAGGGCGCCACAGGGGCACGAGAACGTGGGATTTCGCTGCGTGCGGTGAGCGGATCGGGGCGGGCTCACCGAGGCGGGCACTCCAGGTCGAGCTCGTAGGGCGCGTCGACCTGCAGCTCTGCGGCGGGCCCCACCTGCCAGGTATTGTTGCGGCCCCAACACCACAGCCGCCCCGAGCTCGCGTAGACGCACAGATGCCGACTGCCCACCCCGAAGCCGGCGACGGGCTCGGGCAGCGCGTCGATCCCCGGCAGGCGCTGCGGGATCGAGAGCGGGGTGGTGTTCGCGACGTCGAGGCCGAGGTCGGAGGCATTGAGCCCGCCCCAGCACCAGAGATCGCCGTCGGTCAGCAGCCCGCAGGTGGTGTCGGCCGAGGAGTCCATGGCGATCACGGCCGAGGGCGGCGGCCCGGCGATCGACGTGGGGAGCTGGCGATTGGTGGTGGAGCCGTCGCCGAGCTGCCCGTTGTTGTTGCGACCCCAGCAGCGCACGGCCATTCCATCCGCGACCACGGCGCAGGTGTGCTCGCTGCCGGCCACGATCAGGGTGGCGTCGCTCGGCAGGGTCACCTCGGTCTTCATGGGGGTGGGGCCGGCGACCATGTTCTGCCCGAGCTGCCCGTACTCGTCGCTGCCCCAGCACCACACTCGGCCGCCTGCGCGTGCGCAGCCGTGATCGTCGCCGATCGCGAGCTCGTCGATCGTCTGCATGACGGGCAGCTCGGAATCGACGGGCTGGCCGCCCCCGCCTCCGAGCTCGTCGTTGAGGTTGTTGCCCAGGCACTGCAGGCCGGGCCCGCCGGGCTCGGCCACGCACGAGTGCTCGAGCCCCAGCCCCACCGCGCCCGGAGGAGCGAACACCGGCATCGTCTGCGGGGGCACCACGGTCGCGCCGCCGGGCTCGACCTGGTTTTGGTTGTTGCGACCCCAGCACCACAGCGCATCCATGGCGAGGACGCACACGTGCTCGCCACCCGAGTGGATCGCATCGGCGACCCGCTCGCCGGGGAGCGTCACCGGCAGGACCTCCTGCAAGGGCCCCGAGGCGGAGCCCGAGCCCATCTGGCCGTTGTTGTTGGCGCCCCAGCACATCACGTCGCCGTCGGTCCGCACCACGCAGGTGTGGTTCTGGCCCACGGCCAGTGCCTGCGTGCACGGGCACGGATGGTCGCCGCACTCACTGCCCCCCGTGGTGCTCGAGCCCTCGCTCGAGGATGACGCGGTGCCCGACGAGGTGACGTTGCTCGTGGCGACGGTGTCGCCGTCGCTCGCGGTCTCGCCCATGCTGCCGCTCTCGCTCGTGCCCTCGGCCACGAGCGGCGGGGCGCACTGGCTCGCGAGGTCGTCGGGCACGCCGCGCTCGTGGTAGCGGTAGCCGCTCTCGCAGCCGTCGTCCGGCAGCGCGCACCAGCCTGCGTCCGCGCAGATGCCCTCGCGGTTGTCGAGCACGCACTGCGAGTCCTGCTCGCACGGGAACGTGCCCACCTGCAGGCAGCCGGCGAGGAGCCCCAGCCATGCCGCGCGCAGCCATGCGCGCGCGATCACTGCGGCTCCTCCTCGATCGCTCGAGCGCGCGCCGGGAACAGCAGCGGTGGCTCGGCATCGACGATGGGGCGGAAGAACTGGCACTCGAGCTCCAGCGGCTCACCCGCCAGCGTCGGCTGCAAGTGGCAGCGGTCGCCTCGCGCCGCGTCGATGATCGCGACGACGGCGTCGAGCAGCACGTCGGCGTCGACCCGCACGGTGACCTCCCGCTCGTGGGGAAACAGCGACTGGAGCTGCTTGCTGAAGCCGGCGATCGCCTCGGAGTCGATGCACCGGAGCGTGGAGGGATCGCACTTCGGGAAGCTCGGGAAGCGCTTCATCGGGCTCATCCCCTCGGCGCCGGCTTCGACCGAGTCGTGGTGCACGACGAGGGTGAACGCCAGCGGGCGCTCGTGTCGAAGGTGTGCGTCCGGCTCGGGCTCGGCGCCGGGGCGGTGCAAGGGGATGGCATGCAGCCCGTCACCCACGACGACGATCTCGGCCTCGTCGAAGCCCGCCGTGGTCGCGGTGAAGACGACATCGATGATCGTGCCGAACGGAGTCGCGAGGTCGGCCACGAGCTCGATCCGCGCCGGCCACGGCGTGCCGAATTCACGCTCGGAGTGCATGCGGCCGTGCGCGGCCCGGGCCGCGAGCGCTTGCTGCAGCGCCGGTGCCACGTGCTCCACGAATGCTCCGGGCGCGGGTCGGCCGTACGTGAGCACGAGCACCGGGGTTTGGTCCACGGAGAGCTCGGTCGCGGAGATACGGATCGCGGTGCCTCCCCGCGTGGGCAGATCGATGCTGGAGAACGGCAGCTGCAGGCCCCAGCTCCCGATGGCCCGTTCGCATGCGAGGCCCTCGTACAGGCACATCGACTCGAATTGCTCGGGCGGGGTGCTGGCGGAGAGCAGCGGCCACACGACGTCCCTCGCCAGCGCTGGCTCGATGCGTCCGGCGAGCAGCAGCTCGTGGAGCATGAAGACCACGAAGTCCCGCTCCACGAACACGTCGTCGTCGGCGAGCAGCTCGTGGCGATCGAGGCGGCAGGCCTCGCGCGCGTACGGATAGCCCGCCACGATGTCCTCGGCGATGAGCACCTCGGCATCGTCGCCGGCCGGGGACACGTTCGGGCAGGTGCGGGCGAGCAGCTCGTTCCATGCCGGGTCCTGGATCCGGTCCGCGTAGAGCTGCCGACGCGCTTCGACGGAGGTCCCGTCGAATTCCGCCCGGAGGCTGCGGGCGAGCGCGGGGGGCATGGTGGGGCACGCCTGCACGAGCGCGTCGAAGCCCTGCTGTCGCGACTCGAACGTGTGCGCCTCGAAGGCCGCGGCCGCGCCTCGCAGGCCGGCCTCTTCGCAGGCCGGCCGGCAGCCGAGCTCGGCGAGCGCGAGCACGAGCACGAGCCCGAGGGGACCCAGTGGCAGGGACGGCGTCGTCACCACGCCCACTATAACCGCCACGCTGGCCGCGGTCGCATCGGCGGCGCCGCGGCCCTTCCTCGCTTATAGTGGGCCCGTGACCGCCGCCGCGCCCGACGACTTCGAGCTGCTCCAGCGCTGGCGAGCCGGCGATCCGGGGGCGGGCGACGCCCTGGTGCGGCGCCACTACGGGGCGGTGCTGCGGTTCTTCGAGGTGCGCACGCGGCTGGCCGAGGACCTCACGCAGCGCACGTTCCTCGCGTGCGTGGAGGGGCGCGAGCGCTTCCGCGGCGACGCCAGCTTCCGCGCGTACCTGTTCGGCATCGCCCGCCGCCAGCTGTTTCGTCACCTCGAGGACGCGCGCCGCGACGATCGCCTCTCGAGCCTCGACGAGCCCGAGCCGCAGCCCGGCACCTCGCTGAGCGTGCTGGTGGCCCGGCGCGAGGAGCATCAGCTGCTGCTCACCGCGCTCTCGGGCCTGCCCGAGGACGTGCAGACCGTGATCGTGCTGCACTACTGGGACGGCCTGCTCGCGCGCGAGGTCGCCGAGGTGCTCGACGTGCCCACGAGCACCATCACCACCCGGCTCGCTCGCGCCCGCCAGGCGCTCGGCGACCGGATCCGCCGCGTGGCCCGGCGCGGCCGCGCATTCGACGCCGTATTGGCGGACCTCGACGGCTGGGTGCGCTCGCTCGCGGATCCAGCGGCGATGGAGGCGCTGCGGCCCAAGATTCCGCAGCTGGTGGCCAAGCGCAGGGACCAGCCCTAGGCCCCGCTGTCCTTCGTCGCGGGCGGGCATGCGCTACGATCCCGGGCCGTGGAGGTCGCCGTTCCGAGCGCCCCGGGCCTGGCCGCGGGGACGCGCTTCGGCGAGTTCGTCGCCGTGCGGCCGCTGGCGGCCGGAGGCATGGCCGAGCTCTACCTCGCGGCGCGCCCGACCGCCGCGGGCCCGCCGGAGCTGGTGGCGATCAAGCGGATGCTGCCGCACCTCGGCTGGGATCCGGAGTTCGTGCGCATGTTCCTCGAGGAGGTGCGCATCGCCGCGAGCCTGCGGCACCCCAACATCGTGCACGTGGTCGACTTCGGCGTGGGCGAGGGCGGGCACTACCTGGCGATGGAGTACCTGCACGGCCGCACGCTGCGGGCGGTGCAGCGGAGCATCCGCGAGCACGGGGCGCTGTCGCTGTCGTTCGCGGTGGGCACGGTGATCGAGGTGGCGGTGGGGCTGCACGCGGCCCACGAGCACCGCGACATCGACGGCAACCCGGTGGAGGTAGTGCATCGCGACGTGTCGCCGAGCAACGTGATGGTTGCGTTCGACGGGCGCGTGAAGCTGCTCGACTTCGGGATCGCGCGGGTTACCGAGCACACGCAGCAGACCCGCGCCGGCACGCTCAAGGGCAAGGTCGGGTACATGTCGCCCGAGCAGTGTCGCGGCGAGCGGGTCGATCGCCGCAGCGACGTGTTCGGGCTCGGGATCCTGCTCTACGAGCTCGCGGTGGGGCGGCGGGCGTTCTACGCGGACAACGACTATGCGGTGATCGGCAAGGTTGCCGATGGAGACTATCTGCGGCCGGGGCGGGCGGTGGAGGGGTTTCCGGCGGCGCTCGAGGCAGTGATTGCGAGGGCGCTCGAGGTGGAGGCGGACCGGCGGTATCCCACGGCGGCGGCGCTGGTGGAGGAGCTGCAGCGGTTTGCGGCGGGGGCTCGCCTGGATCTGGAGGCGCCCGGGCGTGCGGCGGTGCTGGTGCAGCGGTTCGGGTTCGATCCGCCGCCGGTGGTGGATCTGGCGGCGTTGCGGCCGGCGGTGCGGCCGGCGGTGCCGGTGCGGGGTTCTGCTGCGTCGCCGCTGCGGTGGATGATGCTCGCGAGCGTGGGGGCGGCGATCGGGGGGGTGGGGTTCCTGGTGGGGGGGCTCGTGCGGGATGAGGTGGCGACGCCGACGGGGTCGGTGGAGCCAGCGGAGCAGGTGGAGGGGCCGGCAGTGGTTGCGGCACCGGAGGGCGCGGGAGCAGTGATGCCGGCGGCTGGAGCGGATGCGGGGCCGAAGACGGGAGCCACGTCTGCCGGTGGGGGTGAAGTCGCTGCGCCGGTGGTCGTGGAAGGCGATGCGGTCGACGTCGCGGCCGAAGGTGTGGTCGAAGCTGACGGGGCCGAGGTTCCGCCCGACGAGCTCGCGCTCGAGGATGACGCCGGTGCCTCACCCGAGCGCCGCGGTCGCTCGCGCAGGCGCGGCAAGGCCAAGCCCGTGGGTAGCGATGAGCCCGTCAAGGGTGATCCTGACAGCCTGCTGCCATCGAGCTGGCGTGAGAACCCATGAAGCGGATGATGCGGATGCTGACCATCGCGACGCTGGCCACTGCGCTGTGCGTCGGGCCCCGGCCTTCGGTACTGGCGGCCCCCGCCGCCGACGAGGCCGAGTACGTGCGCGATGTGGTCGGCCGCGCGGCGGCCCACGTGGAGGCGGGACGCTACGACGACGCGCTCGCGGTGCTCGACCAGGCCGAGCAAGCGCGGCCGCTGCCGGTGTTCGTGTACGTGCGCGCCACGATCGAGGAGCGCCGGGGTGACTGCGAGCGAGCGGTCGCGCTGTACCAGCGGTTCCTCGCGCTCGGCGTGGCCGAGGAGGACGCCGAGGATGCGCGCCAGGGCGTGGCACGCTGCCAAGGCGAGCCCGAGCCCGTGCCGGAGCCGGTCGAGCCGCCGACTCCGGTCTCGTCCGATCCGGCTCCCGTCGACGAGCCGGCAAGCGAGACGGCAACACCCGACGCTCCGCCACCTCGCCGGTGGTACGCCGATCCCACCGGCGACGTGCTCGTGGCCGTGGGCGTGGTGGGCCTCGGCGTCGGCTTCGGCTTGTTCGGCCAGAGCCGTGCCGATGCCCGCGCGGCCGGTGATGCCGGGAGCCTGCAGACGTTCGACGATCGCTCGCGTCGCGCGGTGACCCTCGATCGTGCCGGCCTCGCCACGATCGGGGTGGGCTCCGCCCTGTTGCTCGGCGGGATCATCCGCTGGGCCGTGGTGGGTGCTCGTGACCGCAGGCGTGTGGCGATCGGACCGGGTGGTCTACGTCGCGGGGTACTCGTGCAGCTCACCACGAGGTTCTGATCCGCGTGGCTATGGTCGGTCGTGCGCGGCGATCCAGGCCTCGACCTCGGCGAGCCGCGCCTCGCTGCCCTCGCGCTGCGCGACGTAGTCCTCCCGCGCTTGCTCGGCCAGCGCGTGGGCCCGTGTGCGCGAGCCTTCGTCCGACCAGAGCACCCGCGCGAGCAGGAACCGGGCTTGCGCACGCTCGCTGGGCATGACCTCGCCATGCTCGCGGATCTCCGCCGCACGCTCGGCCCATGGGCGCGCCGCAGCATCGTCGTGCTGGGCCAGCGCGACCTCGGCCAGACCGACGAGCGCGTAGGCCACCATCGGGTGATCGGGGCCGGTCGCCCGCTCTGCGATCGCGAGCGCGCGCTGGTACGCGTCGCGGGCCGCCTCGAGCTCGCCGTGCCCCACGAACGCATCGCCGAGGTTGACCAGCACGAGGGCAACGGTGGAGTGATCCGGCCCCAGCGCCGCTTCAGCGATCACGAGCGCGTGGCGGTGGTGGACGAGCGCTTCCTCGTATCTCCCCAGCGCGGCGAGCGAGATGCCGATGTTGCTCTCCAGCGCCGCGAGGTCGGGGTGGGCGGGCCCGAGCGCACCCTGCTGGATCTCGAGCGCACGCAGGAACAACGGCAGCGCCTCCTCGTGCTTGCCCTGGTTTTGCAGTGCGCCCGAGAGGTTGCCGAGCGCGATCGCGACCTCGGGGTGGCGCGGGCCCAAGAGCTCCTCGCGGATCACGAGCGCACGGCGGTGATGGACGAGTGCTTCCTCGTGCTCGCCCTGGAGCTCCAGTAAGGCCCCGATGTTGCTCTCGGCCGCCGCCACGTATGAATGACGAGAGCCGAGGGCGTCTTCGAAGATCGCGAGCGCACGGCGGTGGTGGGCGAGTGCCTCCTGCAGGCGCCCCATGCCCTCGAGCACGTTGGCCAGGTTGGTCAGCGCCGTTCCGACGCTGGGGTGGTGGGGGCCCGAGGCTTGCTCACGGATGACGAGTGCACGCTGCTGGTGCTCCAGCGCTTCGTCCCAGTGATCTTGCCGCATGAGCACGATCCCGATGAGCTGCAGCAAGGTAGCCACGTCGGTGTACGAGGGTCTCAGTGCTCGTTGCTGCAGGTCGAGCGCTTCGTGGAGATGGACCAGCGCCGGCTCGAGCTCGCTCTGGTCCACGAGCACCACGCCCACGGCGTGCAGGGCCTCGGCCCTGGCGCGGGGGTCGGTTCGCCTGCGCTTCGCGAGCGCGAGGGCCACCGCCGTCCAGTGCCGGGCTCGCTCGTAGTGGCCCTGCTGATGGCCCACCACGTAGACGAGCTCGCTCACCGCTTCGAGCTCGACCCACCCATGCTCGTGCTCCTCGGCCAGCAAGTACGAGTGCTCGAGATCTTCTACGGCCTGTGCATGGGCTTCGCTGCTGCCCCTGGTCTGGCCCCGCCGAAGCAGCGCCTCGGCCTGCAGGGGCCCGTAGCCCAGCGCCTCGGCGCGAGTCACCACTGCGTCGGCCGTGGCCGCAGCGCTCCGGTAGTCGCCGGCCAGCCGGAGCGCTCGGGCATCGGCCAGCAGCTCGCGCTGTCTCTCGACCTCCGCTGCCGCCTGCGCGTCACGGGGAGGCGCGAGTTCGACCCGGAGCGTCTCGACATCGTCGCACCGCGCGGGCTCGGGCAGGCTCTCCACCAGCTTCACCGCGTTGCCCACCCGGGTGGCGTCGGCCAGCGCCAGCACCTCCACCGCGGCGCGAAGGTCCAGGCGCTGGCTACTCAAGCAGGTCATCCGCAAGGCCATCACCGCCTCGGGTTGCGCCTGGGTCACGCGCGTGGCCTCGCAGACCTCGGTGTGCTTGGCCACCCAGTCGTCGGCTCGAGCGTCGAGTCGCGCTTGCACCCGCATCCAGGTCTCGGCCGCATGGGGCGCGCCCGTGGCCAAGAACCCGGCTTCCATCGCTTCGGCCTTCGTCTGGTCCCAGATCCCGTCGAGCTGCGTGCGCGCGCCCGTGCAGCGAAGCCCCACGTCCGCGTACCACGCGGCTCCGAGCGCCGCGAGTCCGCCGCCGAGCCCGAGCCCGAGCCAGCGCCGGGCCCGAGGTGCGATGATCCGCCGCAGCTCGGCCAGCAGCGCGTCCATCGAGGGCCACCGCTGCTCGGGTGCGACGGCCAGCCCGCGCGCGAGCGCTCGGCGCAGCCTCGCAGGAGCCTTCACCCCCGTGGGCACGACCTGCATGGTGCCCACGGACATCGACGTGCCCTCGTAGGGGCGCTGCCCGGAGATCGCTTCGAACAGCGACACGCAGAAGCTGAATTGATCGCTACGTGCATCGGCTTCCTGTTTCCCCAGCTGCTCGGGTGGCATGTAAGCGGGCGTTCCCAGCAGCATGCCCGTGGTCGTCAGCGAGGCATCCAGCGCAGAGATCTCGGGTGACGAGCTCCGGTCCTCCCGTACGCGCTCGTCCTCGCTGCTCTCGGTTCGCCGAGCCAGCCCGAAGTCGAGCACGCGTACGCGTCCCTCGTCGTCCACGATGGCATTGGTGGGCTTGAAGTCGCGGTGCACCAGCCCCTGTGCGTGAGCCGCGGCCAGGCCGGCACCAGCCTGCACATAGACCTCGAGGCATGCCCTCCACGCCGGCCGGGGCTCCTGTCGCGCCCACTGCAGCAGGGTAGGACCGCGCACCAACTCCATCGCCACGAATGCCCGGCCCTCGATCCAGCCCGCTTCGTAGACCTGCACCACGTTGGGGTGCGAGAGCCGAGCCAGCGCCTGGGCCTCGCGAATCAGGCGCTGGGCCTGACGCTCGTTCACGTCGGTGTGCAGCAGCTTGATCGCCACCTTGCGGTCGAGCGTGGGATCGAAGGCCTCGAGCACGGTTCCCGTGCCGCCGCGTCCCAGGGGGCCGATCATCAGGTATCGACCGAAGTGCGCATGGTTGGGCTCCTCGCCGAACAGCGTTGCCCGGAGCTTGGCCTTGCGGGCCGCGGCCACCGGGCCGGGCTCGATGGTGGGGCGCGCCGCTCGCTCTCGCTCGCTTGCGCTTCCGTCCGGCGTTGACGACGATTCACCGGGTTCAGCGAGGCGCGGCGGCACCATGACCGATTACTACATCAAGAAGGTCGCAGACGATGACGTTCATCTCTATCTCCAGTGCAGCGTCACCAACAACACCACGCTGACCGTGCAGGGGCTCTACCTCTACAGCGATGCAGCCTGTACGAATCCGTACTCCTCGCCGCCGACCATTGCGGCGAGTGATGCCTTCCACACCAGCCAAGGGGTCTGCACCATTCACATGCAGCCCACCGCCTCGGGCGGCTGGACCTTCCAGGCGCGCAAGAAGAGCGGCTCGACCCTCTATAACCCCTTGGCCCTCTCGGGCGACGCGGGTAACCCGGCATCCTTCGCGGTCGTGGCTACGGCGAGCGGTTACTCCGACATCGTGCTCGATCCCACCATCAAGTTTCGCAACAGCATCATGCAGCAGGCCGGCGTGCCCACGGCCACCATGCTCGCGTCCGCCTACCTCGACCCGCCGCTGGCCGGAGCCCATGGCATCTCCTTGGTGCTGCCGGTCGGGCGGAGCGACGAGCCTGGAGTGCTCACCTTCGACCCGAACCCCCACCCGCTCGACGAGTGGGGCGATCCGGTCGGACGCTCGAGCTATCGAACACGCAAGTACGACGTGGCCGCCGTCGTCGATGTGGCCACCGACGAAGCCCGGGGCCGCAGCCTCGCTCGCTTGGATTGCAACGGTCTGCTCGACGCCGAGGTCTTCCTCGTGTGCGACGACGCGGCCGATCGCTGGACCCTGATCTACGCCCCCGCGACCGGGGGTCGCCTCGTCGTGCCCATGTTCCGGCAGTAACTGCTGTCAAGAGCCGAAAGCGAAGGAACCTTCGATGATCATCGAGCTAGACCGAACCGGCACCGTAGACGCGCTGACGCGTCTGCTCGAGCGTGTGGCCAACCAGCCCAGCGTCCGCTCGATCCTGATCCTCGCCGCCGACGCCAACGGCTTCACCCCCGCGCAGGTGGATCCGCTCCTCACCAAGCTCTCGCTCCCGGTGTTCGGCGGCATCTTCCCCGAGATCCTCCACGGCAGCGAGCACCTCGGCACCGGCACGCTCGTCATCGGCCTGTCTCAACCAACCTACGTCGAGGTCATCCCGGACCTCAGCGACGACACGGCCGACTACGAGCAGCTCATCGACGACAAGCTCTCGGGCCACCCTCGCAGCAGCACGATGTTCGTGTTCGTCGACGGCTTCGCCAAGCGGATCGCGGCGCTCATCGAGAGCCTGTTCGCCGTCTTCGGCCTCGAGCTCAACTACATCGGCGGCGGGGCGGGCTCGCTCAGCTTCGTCCAGAAGCCGTGCCTGTTCACCAACCAGGGCCTCGTGTTCGATTGCGCCGTGCTGGCCCTGAGCAGCATCCACAGCGGTGTGGGAGTGAATCACGGCTGGCGCGAGGTGAGCGGCCCCTACCAGGTCACGCGCTCGCGCGGCAACGTCATCGAGGCGCTCGACTCGACCCCCGCGCTCGACGTCTATCGCAAGGTGGTCGAGGCGCGCACCGGCACGCCGCTCACCGCCGAGGGCTTCTTCGCGCTCGCCAAGGGCTTCCCGTTCGGGATCAGCAAGCTCGGCGAGGAGAAGGTCGTCCGGGACCCGATCTCGATGACCGCCGACGGCACGCTCGTGTGCGTGGGCGAGGTCCCCCAGGGCTGCTTCGTGCACATCCTCGAGGGCGACGCCGACGCCCTGGTCGCCGCCGCCCGCAAGGCGCTCGAGCTCGGCACCACGGCCTACGCTGGGCCCACCGCGCCGCAGGTCACCCTGTTCATCGACTGCATCTCCCGCAGCCTCGCGCTCGGCGAGGACTTCGGTCGCGAGCTCGAGGCGGTGGTGAGCCCCTCGGTCCCGCTCGTGGGCGCGCTGACGCTGGGCGAGATCGCCAACAGCGGCAAGGACTACCTCGAGTTCTACAACAAGACCTCGGTCGTGGGGGTCCTCGGCTGAGCCGATGGCGATCACGGCGGAACAGCTCCAGATCTTCTACGAGATCTCGATGTCCATCGGCAGCACGATGGACCTGCGAGCACTGGTCAAGACCGCGCTCGGTACGTACCTCCGCAAGCTCAATTGCTCGGCTGGCTCCGTGCTGCAGCGGGTCTGGGTCGATGGGCGCGACGGCGGCCGCTGGGAGCTCGAGCAGGTGTGCTCGATCCCCCGCAACATCGATCGCATCGCCACCCACCAAGCGGCGGTGCGACTGGCGACGCCGCGGCTCTTGGAGGGCGAGGGAGAGCTTCGGACGCCGCTCTGCCACACCGACGACGCGGGCCACGACGGCCATGTGTTCGCCCTGCAAGGCTTCGGAGCGCTGGTGCTGGTGACCACCGCGGGCCGCTTCGATGCCCACGTGATCCACAGCCTCGTCCAGCTCAACACGAGGCTGGCCGAGGCCTGCATCGCGTGCGTCCAGAACGAGCAGCTGCAGCAGTCGATCGCCGCCCTGACCGCGGCCAAGAAGCAGGCCGAGGCCGCGACGCGTGCCAAGAGCGAGTTCCTCGCCAACATGAGCCACGAGATCCGGACCCCCATGAACGCCATCATCGGGATCACCGACCTCTTGCTCGACTCCCCGCTGAGTGAGGACCAGCGCGACCTCGCCCGGACCATGGCCGACTCGGCGGGCGCGCTCTTGACGATCATCAACGACATCCTCGACTTCTCGAAGATCGAGGCCGGCAAGCTCGAGCTACGACCCGAGCCCTTCGACCTCGGCGAGCTCCTCCGCAGCGTGTGCACGATGATCGCGATCGAAGCCGAGAGAAAGGGCCTACGGCTGGCCCTCTACGTCGATCCGGCCATTCCGTTGGCGCTGGTGGGGGACGCGGGGCGCGTCCGGCAGGTGCTGGTCAACCTCGTGGGCAACGCGATCAAGTTCACCGACCGCGGTCAGGTGGAGCTCCACTGCATGCCGATCGCGCGACGCGAGGGCCGTGCGTGCATTCGCGTCGAGGTGCGCGACTCCGGCATCGGGATCCCGAAGGCGAGACAGGCCGAGCTGTTCGAGTCGTTCTCGCAGCTCGACTCGTCGTCGACGCGCGAGCACTACGGAACGGGCCTCGGGCTTGCGATCTCGAAGCGGCTCGTGGAGAAGATGGGCGGCGAGCTCGGCGTGGTGAGCGAGGAAGGCAAGGGCTCGACGTTCTCGTTCTCCATGTGGCTCGACGAGCCGCCGGTGGAGCGCAACGCGCTGGACGTCCCCGATCGCAGTCCTGTGCCACACGGCGAGCGCACGGCGGAGGCTCGAGACGCGCTCGTCCTCTTGGTCGAGGACAACGCCATCAACGGACGGGTGGGCCAGCGGATGCTGGAGAAGCTCGGCTGCCGCGTGCGCTGCGTCGTCAACGGCGAGGAGGCGATCACGGCGATCGGCTCCGATCGCTACGACCTCGTGCTCATGGACTGCCAGATGCCGAGGATGGACGGGTTCGAGGCCACCCAGGTGATCCGGGCGCGCGAGGACCCGCAGCACAGGACCCCCATCATCGCGCTCACTGCCAGCGCACTGGAGAGCGATCGCGCCAGGTGCCTGCGGGCGGGGATGGACGACTTCATGAGCAAGCCGATCAAGCGCGAGGATCTCGCCAAGCTCCTCGACACGTGGCTCCGTCGCTGACCGAGCCGGTCGCAGCCTCGTCGTGCTCAGCGCGGGTTGAAGTAGATCGTGCGTGCGTCGGGCCGCACGCTCAGCCATGTGGGCCAAGCGACGAAGTGCGTGCCGCTGGTGATGGCGCGGGCTCGCCGTGCATCACGCTCGAGCATGCCCGCCACGAAGTCCTCGAACACGGGTCCGGACGACTGGAACTGTGCGGCACACCGATGGTCCCACTTCTCCCAGGCGGGGCCGCTCGCGTCGCAGCGGAGCACGGCCAGGCCCGAGCTCGGTGCGTGGCGCGGCCGCGCGAGCGGCTCGAGCCCGCTGCCGGGATCGCGGCTGTCGAGCGGCGCAGTCACGTAGATCTTGACGTGGCGAGGATCCCGGGGAAGCGGCGCATGGGCGATCAAGACGATCGGGCGTGGATCGCTGAACGCCGTGAAGCGCTCGATGTCGGAGGCCGTGGCGCCGGCCCAGCGCAGCACCGCACGCACGAGCGTGCGCACGGCGGCCGCGTCGTCGTGCTGCACGTGGGCGTAGAGCTGTACTCGCAGCGGGCCGCCCTGCACCGGTGCTTCGATCCCGTACGAGAGCCACCAGTCCCGGTCGGGCTGGTGTGCGGCGACGAGCTCGAGGAATTCGTCGATCGCCGCGGCCGACGGCCCCGGGTCGAGCCCGCAGGCGTGCTCGCGCAGGCGATCGCGGCGGCGCACGTGGGCCTCGCGGGCCGGCCACGCCGGTGGGATCTGCGGGTGCAGGTCGACCACGCGCACGAGCGGTGCGAGCCGATCGCCTTGGCGCTTGAGCGAGAGCTCGAACGGCGGCGGTGGCCCGCCGAGCCCACCGCGGCGCAGCGCGAGCAGCTCGTGGACCCACGCGATCACGACCGGATCGTCCGGTACCTCCCAGGCCTCGTAGATCGAGCGCAGGGCCGCGAGCACGGCCGCCGCCGGCTCGCGGTTGCGCAGCGGTCGTAGCCCCGTGCGATCGCCTCGAGGCGGCATTGCGTTGGCCGAGCACCACATCGCGTGCGAGCAATCATCGCAAGGGGGCGGCGGCGAGAAGGCCCGTCCGAGCGGCACCAGCGGCTCGCTGGGGCGCACCGTCATGTCCAGGCACGGGGGCAGCCCCTCCAGCCGGGGTGGGCGCCCGCGCTCGAGCCACACGCGGCGGGCCGCATCGACCACGGGGACGAGCGCCGCCGGATCGGCGAGTGCCTCGACGGGCGGCTCCTGCCCGCTCAGCAGCGCCGCGAGGGCCCGCTCGGGCAGGCTCGGGCTCGGGCCGTCGAGATCGTCGCGCTCGGCTCGCTCGGCTCGCTCGATCACCACGGGATCTTCCCCCAAGCCCGGCGAATGTTCAACGTATCGTCACCGCCGCCGGGGATCCTCCAGATCCTCCCGTATCCTTCCATAGTCCATCACCACCACTCGGTCGGCGCAGTGGAACCAACGGTCGTCGTGGCTCACCGCGATCACCGTCTTGCCGCGGCGCGCGAGCGCGGGCAACAGCTCCTCGTAGAAGTGGCGGCGGAACTCGGGATCCTGATCGGCGGCCCACTCGTCGAGCATCACCACCGGGCGATCCTCGAGCTCGGCCATCACCATCGCCAGGCGCTTGCGCTGGCCGGTGGAGAGGTTGCGCCGGCCGAAGCGGCCGCGCGCGAAGCTGGTCTTGTGATCGATCCCCATGCTCACGAGCAGCTCGTGCACGCGGGCCGGGTCGGCGTCGAGCAGGCCGTAGGCGCGCGCGAACAGGTGGAAGTCGGAGAAGATCACGCTCACCTGCTCGCGCCAGGCGGCCGCGTCGTGGGGGGTGACGAGCTCGCCGCCGACCCGCAGCTCGCCGCGGATCGGCGCATAGAGGCCCGTGAGCAGCTTGAGCAGCGTGGACTTGCCGGCCCCGTTGCCGCCCACGATGAACACGATCTCGCCGGGCTCGACCACGAGATCGATCGGTCCCACATGGAACGGCCGGCCCCCTGGCGCGGCGGGGTACTCGTGCTCGAGCCCGCGTGCCTCGATGCGCATGGGTCCGCCCGACCAGGCTCGTGGCGCCTCGGACGTGTCGAGCGAGGTGTCGTCGGGCTCGCCTCCGAGCTTGGCCTCGAGCTCCGTGACCCGCTCGATCGCCGAGCGGGCCTCGACGAAGCTCGCGTAGCCGCTCAGACCGCTGCGCGCGCTGCCCCACGAGAACAGCATCGCCACCACCACCTTGACCAGCAACGGGGTCGACAGCTCGACGTAGCTCGGCAGCACGAACACGACCACGGCCACCAAGAGGTAGAGGTTGATGCCCATCAAGAGCACGTTGTCGTCCCAGATCACGCTCACCCGCACGCACACGTCGCGCAGCTCGGCCGAGGTGCGCTCGAAGCGGTCTTGCACCGAGCGGGCGCGGGCGCGGGCGAGCTTGAGCTCCTTGGCCCCGCGCAAGAGGTCTCCGATCCGCTCGAGGAACCGCACGCGGGCGTCCTCCCGCGTGACCAGCATCGCCGCGACCACGCGCTGGCGCGAGCGGTAGATCGCCACACCGACGAGCTGCAGCGGCATCAGCAACAAGAACGCGGCCGGAGAGAGCCATGCCAGGTACACCAGCGAGCACACGAACACGCACAGCGATTGCAGGATCGCGCCGGTCTGGGCCGAGGCCAGCGTGAACACGCTGAGGTTCTGCCCCAGCCGATCGAAGATCTCCGCCCCGCCGATCCGCTCGAGCCGCGCGAGATCGGTGGCGAGGATCTCGTCCACCACCCGCAGCTTGAGCGCGTGCAGCGAGCCCTCGATGCCACGGACGAGCACGTGCGAGACCCAGCGTGCGAGCGCGAGCGAGGTCAGCACCACGGCGGCGAACACCAGCAGGTCGAGCCACCCGGCCGCGGCCGGCGCTGCGGCCGATGCGTTGACGAGCTCGAGCGCGAGCACGCTGCTGAGGCCCGCGAGGCCCGCAGCGACCACCAGGGCCCAGCGCGCGCGGCTTCGGACCGGCGCGACGAAGTCGATCATCGTGCTCATGCCGGCGGCCCTCCCTCGCGGGCTCGCACCTCTCGGATCCGGCCGTAGTCCATCACCACGACTCGATCGGCGCGATCGAACCATCGATCGTCGTGGCTGACCGCGATCACGAGCTTGCCGGCCTCGCGGAGCTGCGGCAGGAGCTCGTCGTAGAACCAGCGGCGATATTGCGGGTCCTGATCGGCCGCCCACTCGTCGAGCACCACGATCGGCCGGTCCTCCAGCAGGCACACGAGCATCGCCAGGCGCTTGCGCTGGCCGGTGGAGAGCGCGAGCGTGGTGAAGCCGCGATCGACGAAGTCGGTCTGGCCCGTGAGCCGCAGCCGCGCGAGCAGCTCGTGGACGGCCTCCTCCGGCACGTCGTCGAGGCCGTGGAGGCGATCGAACAGGTGGAAGTCGGAGAAGATCGCGCTCAGTCGCTCGCGGTAGGCACCCAGGGCCTCGGGGGTGATCTCGACGCCGTCGAGCACCAGCGCGCCGGCGCCGAGCGGGTAGAGGCCGGTGAGGAGCTTGAGGAGCGTCGACTTGCCGCTGCCGTTGCCTCCCACCACGAACACGAGCTCGCCGGCGCGTAGCCGTAGATCGAGCGGCCCGACGTGGAAGCCGGCCTCGCCGTGGTCGGGAGGATAGCGGTACTCGACCGCGCGCAGCTCGAGACCGTGGGGTCGCGCCGGCCACGGGTCGACGGGCGCGTGCTCACCGGGCGCCGGCAGCATGGCGACGAGCCGCCGCTCGAGCGACGCAACCTGGGCGAGCGCGAGGTTGGCCCGGATGTACGGCATCATGCCCATCGCCACCGCGATGAACGGGCCCCACAGGAACGTCGCGGCTGCGACCAGGCCCACCAGGGTCTGGCCGCCGATCGGTACGAACAGGTGCAGCGCGTACACGAGCGCGCCGAGCAGCACGAACAGCACGGCCTGGCCGAGCAGCATGTTGTCGGCCAGCACCTCGCTGGCCCGGGTGCCGCTTCGGCGCAGCGAGTCGGACGTCGCGGTGACGTCGGCACGCAGCTCGGCGCTGCGTCGGTGGCCGAAGCGAAGCTGCTTGAACCCGTCGAGCAGGTCCGTGAGGTGCTCGTGGAGCCGCAGGCGGGTCGCCAGCGTGTGCTGGAGCTGCACCACGAATTCGTGGCGCAGGCTCATGAACAGCCCGAGGCCGGCCGCGATGATCACCACCACCAGCCCGAGCGCGGCTAGCGACATCCATGCGATGTAGAGCGACAGGAACACGACGATGAGCCCCGATTGCAGCAGCGTGGTGATCATCCCCACGCGGTTGGAGACGAACGCCATGTTCTCGGTGATGCGGTCGCAGATCTCCGCCGCCCCGACCCGCTCGAGCGCGTCGAGCTCGGCGCGCACCACCGCGTCACCGACGCGCAGCTTGATGCGGTGCAGCGCCGCTTCCATGAGCGCGTTGAGCCGGTGGGTGACATGGCGCGCCGTCATCGCGTAGAGCACGAGCAGCAACAGGAACATCACCAGCCCATGCAGGCCCCCGTGCTTGGGGTCGTGCGCGGCCTCGGTGACGCTGGCGAGCAAGAGCGCGTTGGCGATGCCGGCCACGTTGGCGGCCAGCAAGAGCCGCCTCAGCTCACCGGCCGCTTCCACGCGGAGGATCTGCAGCACGGTCATGCCGGCGGACCCACCAGCCGCACCGGAGCAGCGGCAATGCCGTTGAACTCGCGGTTCCACATGGCCGAGTAGCTGCTCACGTTCGACAGGATGAGCTCGTCACCGGCGCGGATCATCAATTCGCCGCCGCGATCCCGCGGGAGCTCGGCCGCCGTGACGATGTCTCGGTCGAGACACGTGCAACCATAGAAGACGACGCGCTCGGTGTCACCCTGCCAGCCTTCCTGGCGCAGCAGCACCGCCGGGGTCGACCACTGGAGGTGGCACACACGAGAGATGTCGAGAGTCACCTTGTGCGCGTCGGGCAGGTAATTCGGCGAGACCTCGAGCACGCGTGTACGCGCATGGCCGCCCCCGTGCGCCCAGAATTCTCCCGGCTCGAATTGCAGCGTGGTCTCGGGCGGGAGCCTGGTGCGGATCGAGGCCACGAGCGCTTCGAGCTCGTCGAGCGAGAAGTGCTCGAGCCCGCCCCCGAGGTTGAGGTATTCGATGTGGACGCCAGTGAGCGACAGCCAGGTCAGCGCGGCGTCCACCTTCGAGGCGTAGCCGGGCTTGTCGTTGTTGACGTGCATGTGCACCCCGCGAAATCGCGGGTCGCGTGCGATGGCCTGCACGCGCTCGAGCGGAGCCGGCGCGAGCCCGAACCGGCTGCTCCCCGAGCGGGCGCCCGCCGAGCCGTTGAGCCGCATGCCGAGCACGATCGGCAGGTCCTTGGGCAGCCGCTCGTACTCCTCCCACGACGACACGTTGACTTGCATGCCCTGGACGGCATGCGGCGCGACTCCTCCGGAGAAGACCGTGTGGAGCAACGGGCCGGTGAGCGAGAGCTTCGAAGCGACGGCGCCTGCACGCACGACCGCCTCGAATTCCCCGCGGTTGGAGATGTCGAAGCCGAGGCCGTGGCTCGCGAACAGCTCGAGGACGCGCGGGTGAGCGAACGCCTTCACGGCCAGCATGAACCGACAGCCATGGCGCTGCTCGAGCTGCTGGGCTCGCTGCACGCGCTCGGCGACCAAGCTGAGGTCGAAGGCCAGCTCGGGGCCACGGTATGGTCCGTCGAACCAGGGCAGCGCGGGAAACGGTGGCCGCGCCGGTGGTCCTCGGTAGAGCTCGGCGTCCCGCAAGACACGGTTGATCCATGGATCCATGAAATCTCAGCGCGGGTCTTCGGGCTACGGGGCGTGGGTGATGAGCGCGAGGGTACACGGTTCGGTGAACGCGGTGAAGCGCTCGTGATAGCCTTTCGTGTAATGACTCGTCCGGCACCGAACGCGCAGCCGTCTCGGATCTATCGCAATCACCACCTCGATTCCACCCGCTGGGACGTCTACGAACCACGCGAAGGTGATGTGTTCGTGACCAGCGCGTACAAAGCCGGTTCCACGTGGACGCAGCAGATCTTGCTGTTGCTGCTCGGTGGATCGCCCGAGGCGCTCTTCAAGCTGCGCCAGCTGTCGATTTGGGTCGAAGCTCGGTTCCGCCACGGCTCGAAGGAGGAGCTCGCCGACCAGCTCCGCGCTCACACCGGGCGCCGCGTGCTCAAGACCCACCTCCCGCTCGACGGCCTGCCGTGGTACCCGCAGGCGCGCTACATCATAGGCGGCCGGGACCCCCGCGACGTGTTCATGTCGTTCTACAACCACTATGGCAACTATACCGAGCTGGCCTACGCGATGGTCAACGACCCCGAGGGGCTGGTGGGGGCTCCGCTGCCGCGCTGCCCCGATGATCCGCGCGTGCTGTGGCGCGACTGGATCACCCGTGGGTGGTTCGAATGGGAGCACGAGGGCTATCCATTCTGGTCGAACATGCACCACACCCAGACCTATTGGGATCACCGTGATCGGCCCAATTTCTTGTTCGTACACTATAACGACATGCTCCACGACCTCGAGGGACAGGTGCGCAGGATCGCCGGCTTCCTCGAGCTCGATCCGAGCGACGAACGGATCGCGCTCACGGTCGCAGCCACCACGTTCGCCAACGTCAAGCAGGTGGTGAGCCGCCAGAAGCCCGACGGCGAGCCGCAGATGCTGCGCGGCGGGCTGAACGGCTTCTTCAACGAGGGCACCATCGGTCGCTGGCGCGGGCTGCTGACCGCCGAGGATCTCGAGCTCTACGAGCAGACCAAGCGACGCGTGCTCACGCCCGACTGTGCAGCATGGCTGGAGACCGGGGGGACGCCATGAGCTCGACCATGCACGGCTCGGGCGATGCCGAGGCCATCGCAGCGCTCGCCCGAAGCTGGGCGGCGATGACCTCGATTCGGCCCCCGGTCGCGGATCTGGCCCGTTACGAGCAAGCGCTCGTCGAGTCGGCGCTGCCGCCCGGGTCGGAGGTGCTCTTGCTCGGCGCGACGCCCGAGCTGCGCAGCATGATCCTCGCGCACGGGCATCGCCTCACCGGCTGCGACATCGACGAGCCGTTCTGGCGGGCGATGACGAGCCTGCGGACCGTCGGGGGCGACGAGACGTTCATCCACGGCGACTGGCTCGCGCTGCCGGAGGAGCACCGCCATGCGCTGGTGCTCGGCGACGGCTCGCTCAACATGCTCACCTGGCCCGGCATCCAGGCCATGGTGGCCAAGCTCCCGGGGCTGCTGCGCGCGGGCGGTCGCGTGGTGCTCCGGATCCAGGCGGTCAACCCAGCGCTCGACCTCGACACGCTCCGCGAGGCCATCGCTGCGTACTCGCACGCACGGACGACGATGGCGTTCGTGGCGTCGATTCACTGCCTCGTGGAGTCACTGCGCAATGCCATGAGCCCGGAGCTGGGCCGGCGGGAGTTCTACGAGTCGGTGGTGTCGCGATACCTCGACGCCCAAGAGCTCGAGGCGCTGCGACCCATGCTCCGCGACAAGCGCAATTGCTACCCACCCATGCCGGCGCTGGAGGGCCTGCTGCGCGAGCGCTTCGCGAGCGTGCACCACGAACCGTGTCCGGGCCCCGACACGTGGGGAACGATGCATCTGTTCGTGGCTACTCTGGCCCAGTAGCGACGTTGCGCTGGACCACGTCCTTGGCCCGCGACAGCCGCGTGACGATGTCATCGGGGTGGGAGCATCGAGCTGAAATCGATCTGTAAGCGCTTCGCGAGCCGCTTTCGGTGGCCTCACCGATTGCATCGATGTTATATCGCCGGGCGCTGGCCGAGCACGGCCCACGATGTCGAGCCCACCGACGATCGATGCCTTGATCGAGCTCTTGTCCGGGGTGTGGATGGCCGTTCTCGGCCGCCCGGTGGGCCCTGACGAGGACTTCTTCGCGCTCGGTGGCACCTCGATCCAGGCCGCGATGATCACCAACCGGCTTCAGGAGCGCGTCGGAGCCGTGCTGCACCCGGCTGCGCTGTTCGATGCACCCACGATTCGCTCGCTGGCGGCTTGGTACCTTACATATCACCCCGAGGCCTTCGGTGGGTCGCGCCTGGCCCCCGCGGAACGGCCCCCGCTCGGCGATGAAGCGATCGAACGGGCCCGCCGCTATTTCGTCGAGCACGACGCCAGCCCCGACTTGACGATCGATCTGGAGGGCGGCCGCAACCCACCGGCGATCTTCATCCTGTCGCCGCCGCGCTCGGGCTCCACGCTGCTGCGGGTGCTGCTCGGGGGCCACCCTGGCCTGTTCAGCCCACCCGAGCTCTACCTGCTCTCGTTCGCGACCCTCGCGGACCGCCGCGCCCGGCTCGCGGGGCGGCGGCGGTTCCTCGGCGAGGGACTGGTGCGTGCGGTGATGGCCCTGCGGGATCTCGACCGCGAGCAGGCGGAGGCGCTCGTCGAGCGCCTGGCCGACGAGGGTACGAGCACCCACCGGCTCTACGGGCGCTTGCAGGCGTGGGCCGGCGAGCGCCGGCTCGTCGACAAGACGCCGGCCCACGTGCTGCACCCGCTGGCGCTGCGCCGGGCCGAGGCGGAGTTCGAGGGCGCATTCTTCATCCACCTGGTCCGCCACCCGCTGGCCTGCATGGCCTCGTTCGCCGAGGTCCGGTCCGATCTCGCCACCGGCGAGCGCGACGAGGCGCTGCCCGAGTCGGCGCACGCGCGCGGGGAGCTATGGTGGCTCATCGGTCACTCCAACATCGTCGGGTTCTTGAGTGAGGTTCCAGCCGCCAGGCAGCACCGGGTTCGCTTCGAAGACCTGGTGGTCGATCCGCAGGGGGTCCTGCGCGGCCTGTGCGATCGGCTGGGGCTGCGATTCCACGACGAGATGCTGTGGCCGCACGCCGATCGGGCCGCCCGCATGACCGACGGCGTCACCGAGCACTCGCGCATGCTCGGAGACCAGAAGTTCCACCAGCACGACGCGATCGATCCGGCCGCCGCGGATCACTGGCGAGCCCGCGCGAGCGAGGGCGGCTCGCCGTGCGAGCGGACGTGGGCGCTGGCCGAGACGCTCGGCTACCCCCGCGAGACCGTGGCCGAGGAGCGCGAGCAGTGGGAGCTGTGAGCCCCCAGGAGCTGCTCCGAGCGCTGGCCGCGAGGGGCGTGCGGCTCTCGCTCGACGGCGAGCGCGTGAAGGTGGACGCGCCGCGCGGGGCCCTCGACGACGAGCTGCGCGCCGCGCTCGTCGAGCACAAGCTCGCGCTCGTCGCCCGGCTGTCGCACCCCGGCTCGGCGGTGCCGCTCGAGCCGGTGGCCCGCGATCGGCCGATCCGCGCGTCGTTCGCCCAGCAGCGGGTGTGGTTCCTCGAGCGCCTCGAGCCCGGTGGCGGCTACAACATCCCGATCGTGATGGAGCTCGAGGGCTCGCTCGAGCCGGCGGTGCTGCGCGGAGCGATCCAGTGGATCGTCGCGCGGCACGAGGCGCTGCGCACCCGCTTCGCCGAGCCCGAGGGCGATGGCAAGGAGCCGCTGCAGCTCGTCGACGACGTACGGGCCGTGATGCTCTCCCTGCCGTGTGTGGATCTGCGGGGGCTGTCCGCGGACGCGCGCCGGGCTCGCGTGGACGAGCTGACCCGTGCGCAGGCGTTCTCGCCGTTCGATCTGGGAGCGGGGCCGCTGCTCCGCATGCAGCTCCTGCGGCTCGGCGACGACCATCACCGGCTGTGCGCGAGCTTCCACCACACCGTGTTCGACGGGTGGTCGCTCGGCATCTTCCTGCGCGAGCTGTCGGTGGCCTACGCGGCGCTGGTGGCCGGCCGCGAGCCCGAGCTGCCGCCGCTGCCGGTGCAGTACGTCGACTTTGCCGAGCACCAGCGGCGCACGCTGGTCGGCGAGCCGCTCGCGCGGCTCGTGGGGTACTGGTCCGAGCACCTGCGGGGCGCTCCGCCGCTCGTGGATCTGCCGCTCGACCGGCCGCGCCCGGCGCGGCAGAGCTTCGCCGGCGGCCGCGTGCACCGGGTCCTCGACGGTCGCACCGCGGATGCGATCGATGCGCTCGGCCGCAGCGAGCGGGCCACGCCCATGATGACCCTGTTCGCCGCGTTCGCGGTGCTCTTGGCCCGCCACGCTCGCAGCGACGACCTGGTGATCGGCACCCCGATCGCCAACCGCAACCACGAGTCGCTCGAAGGCCTCATCGGCTTCTTTGCCAACACGCTCGCGGTGCGGGTGCGGCCGCGGCTCGATCAGCCGTTCGTGGAGCTCTTGGCCCAGATCAAGCGGGTGCTCGGCGACGCCCACGCCCACCAGGCGCTGCCGTTCGAGCGGGTGGTCGAGGCGCTCGACGTCGAGCGCAGCCTCGATCGCAACCCGCTGTTCCAGGTGATGTTCTCGTACCAGGACGCCCACGTCGACGCGCTCGCGCTGCCCGGCTTGCGGGCGACGTTCGTCGAGGCCGAGCACGAGAGCTCGGCCTTCGATCTCACGCTCAACCTGCGGCGGCATCGCGGCTCCTTGGTCGCGATCTTCGAATACTCCGCCGAGCTCTTCGATCGCGCCACGATCGAGCGGCTCGCCGACGGCTTCGCGACGCTGCTCGAGGGCATCGTGGCGGCGCCGCAGACCTCGCTCGCGGCGCTGCCGATCGTGCCGTCGCACGAGCTCGAGCAGCTCGTCCGCGGCTTCAATCGCACCCACAGCGAGCGGGATCCGGGGCTCGCGGTGCACCGCCAGCTCGAGCGGCAGGCGACCGCGTGCCCCGAGGCGATCGCGGTGACCCAGGGTCAGCAATCCATGAGCTACGGCGAGCTCTGCCGCCGCGCGAATCGGCTGGCCCGGCTGCTCGTCGAGCATGGCGTGGGGCCGGGCCAGCGGGTGGCCGTGTGTCTGCCCCGCTCCATCGCCACGGTGGTGGCCGTGGTCGCGGTGCTCGCGGCCGGCGGGGCCTATGTCCCGCTCGACCCCGAGCAGCCCGAGCGCCGCCTTCGGCTCATGCTCGAGGACTGTGGCGCGAGCATCGTGCTCACGCGCGAGGAGCTGCGCGCGCTGGTGTCCGAGCGCGAGGGCCGACGCGTGATCGTGCTCGACGAGGGGGCGGGCGCGGAGTCGCTGGCCGGCTTGTCCGACGCACCGCTCGAGCCACGCAGCGGCCTCGACGACCTCGCCTACGTGATCTACACGTCCGGCTCCACCGGCACGCCCAAGGGCGTGATGATCCCGCACCGGGCGCTCCTCAACACGCTGCTCGGCTACCGCCTCGGCTACCACCTCGACGCGCTGGGAGAGGGGCTCGCCCACCTGCAGATGGCGAATCCCGCGTTCGACGTGTTCACCGGCGACTGGGTGCGTGCGCTGTGCACCGGCGGTCGGCTGGTGCTGTGCCCCACCGAGCTGCTCGCCATGCCCGCGGAGCTCCACCGGCTGATCGAGCGCGAGCGGATCGGCTTCGCCGAGTTCGTGCCGGTGGTGATCCGCCGGCTGTGCGATCACCTCGAGGCGACCGGGCAGCGGCTCTCGACCCTGCGCTGCTGCGTGGTCAGCTCGGACGTGCTCCACGTGCGCGACTATCGGCGGGTGCGTGCGCTCTGCCGGCCCGATGCGCAGGTCACCAACACCTATGGCATCACCGAGACGGCGATCGACAGCACGATCGCCGACCATGTCGACGGCTCGCTCACCGGCGACGCGATCGCGCCGATCGGTCGCCCGATGGCCAACACCCGCATCTACGTGCTCGACGAGGCGCTGCGGCCGGTGCCGCTCGGGGTTCCCGGCGAGCTGTGCGTGGGCGGGGCGGGGCTCGCCGTGGGCTACCTCGGGCGCCCCGAGCTCACCGCCGAGAAGTTCGTCGAGGTCGAGCTGCTCGGCCAGCGCGAGCGGATCTATCGCAGCGGCGACCTGGCCCGCTGGCGCCCCGGGGGCGAGCTCGAGCTGTTCGGGCGCCTCGACCACCAGGTGAGCCTGCGAGGGCTGCGGATCGAGCTCGGCGAGATCGAGGCGGCGCTGCTCGAGCACCCGGCCGTGCGCGAGGCGGTGGTGATGCTGCGTGGTGATCGTGCCGATCCCATGCCCGAGCCCATGCTGGTGGCGTGGCTCGTGGCCTGCGAGCCGCTCGACGACGCGGCGTTCGTGCTGCGCGGGTTCCTCGAGCGCCGCATCCCTCGCTACATGGTGCCGTCGGCGTTCGTGGTGCTCCCCGAGCTGCCCGTGACCCCCAACGGCAAGATCGATCGCCGCGCGCTGCCCGAGCCCGAGCCCGGAGCCGCAGGTGGCTTCGTGGAGCCGCGCGACGGGGTCGAGCTCGCGTTGGTGCTGCTCTGGGAAGAGCTGCTCGGGTGCTCGCCGATCGGCGTGCACGACGACTTCTTCGCGAGCGGCGGCGACTCGTTGCTGTCGGTACGGCTCGTGTCGAGCATCGAGCGTCGGTTCGGCGTGCGCGTGCCGCTGCACACGCTGTTCGAGGCCGGCACCATCGAGCGGCTGGCGAGCGTGCTGCGGCGCGAGTCGGCCGCAACCCCGTGGACACCGCTGGTCTGCCTGCAGCCGGCCGGCGACCGCTCGCCGCTCTACTTCGTGCACGCGGCCGGCGGGATCGTGTTTCGCTACATCCAGGTCGCCGCGCTGCTCGGCAAGGAGCGGCCGTTCTGGGCGCTCCAGGCCCGTGGCATCGAGCCCGGCGATTCGCTCTACCCCTCGATCGAGGAGATGGCCGCCGAGTACGTGCGGGCGATCCGCGAGGTCCAGCCGCGCGGACCGTATCTCATCGGCGGCTGGTCGTTCGGGGGCACCGTGGCCTTCGAGATGGCCCGCATCCTCGAGGCGCAGGGCGAGTCGGTGCCGGTGCTGATCATGGTGGACGCGCCCTCGCCGTACGTCGACGACTACGAGGACGACGACGTGGAGTTCCTGCTCGAGCGCCTGCAGCCCGCGGCGGGGCTCGAGCTCGCCGCGGTTCACACGCTGGGCTCGCAGGAGGCGAAGCTGCGCTACTTGTTCGAGCAGCAGCGCCTCGCCGGGCTGTTCGTGCCCGACGTCGACCCCGCCGATGCCGAGCTGCGCCTGCGGATCCACAAGCACCACAATCACATCCTCTGCAGCTATCGCCCGGCCGGCCCCTGCCGCACCAAGATCCTGTTCTTCGCGCCGAGCGAGTCGATTCCCTTCGACCGCCGCATGAAGCACCCGGTGCCTGCGTGGCGCGAGCTCGCGCAGGGCGGCCTCGAGCTCCACGATGCGCCGGGCAACCACTTCAACATGTTCTCCGCCGAGCACGGCCCGGTGCTGGCCGCGAAGCTGCGGGCCTGCCTCGCGGATCTGCCGTTACTGACCCCGGGTCAGTCAGCGGTCAGTCTCCACGGCCCCACGCTCGAGGTCGACGCAGGGTCGCTGGTGCACGAGCAGATCGAGCGGCAGGCCGCCGCGCGCCCCCACGCGGTGGCGCTGGTCTGCGATGGCCAGGAGCTGCGCTACGGCGAGCTGCTCGCCCGCACCCACGCGCTCGCCCGGCACCTGCGCGAGCGGGGGGTCGGGCCGGAGGTGCGGGTGGGGATCTGCCTGCCGCGCTCGCTCGAGCTGGTGGTCGCGATCCTGGCCGTGCTCACGGCAGGTGGGGCCTACGTGCCGCTCGATCCGTCGCATCCCGAGGCGCGGCTGCGCTTCATGATCGAGGACGCCGGGGTCCTGCTGGTGCTGACGCGTCCGGACATGGGCGTGCGGCTCGAGGGCGTGGTCCGAGCGCACATCGATGATGCGCTCGACGACCGGCTCGCGTCACCGCCCACGCCGAGCCCCACGCCGCACGTGGGCCCCGATGCGCTCGCCTACGTCATGTACACGTCGGGCTCCACCGGTCGGCCCAAGGGCGTGGCGGTGCCGCACGGTGCCGTCGTGAGCCTGCTCGCCGGGGTGCAGCGCCGGCTCGGCTACGGTCCCCGCGACGTGTGGCTGGCCGTGACCACCGCCGGCTTCGACATCTCGGTGGTCGAGCTGCTCGGCGCGCTCGCCATGGGGGGGAAGGTGGTGATCGCGAGCGACCATGCCGTGCACGACGGCGAGGCGCTGGTGCGGCTGCTCGAGCGCGAGCGCGTGACCATCATGCAGGCCACCCCGAGCTACTGGCAGCGGCTGCTCGACGCCGGGTGGACGGGTACGCCCGCGCTGCTGGCCATCTCCACCGGGGAGGCGCTGCCGCTCGAGCTCGCACGGCGCCTCGTGGCCCGCACCCGCGAGCTGTGGAACCTCTATGGCCCCACCGAGGTGACGGTCTGGGCCACCGGCACGCAGGTCTCCGCCGACGTGACGAGCATCGACATCGGCACGCCGCTGCCCAACCTCCGCGCCCATGTGCTCGACGAGTCCCTGCGCCCGCAGCCGCTCGGGGTGCCGGGAGAGCTCTACCTCGCCGGCGCCGGCGTGGCGCGTGGCTACCTCGGTCGGCCCGCGCTCACGGCGGAGCGCTTCGTGCCCGATCCGTTCGGCCCGTCCGGCTCGCGCATATATCGAACCGGCGATCGCTGCCGCGTGCGCAGCGATCACCGGCTCGAGCTCTCGGGCCGTCTCGATCACCAGGTCAAATTCCGCGGGGTCCGCATCGAGCTCGGCGAGGTCGAGGCCGCGCTGCTCGAGCACCCGATCGTGCGCGAGGCGGTGGTCATGGTGCGGGGCGAGGCCGCCCACGCGATGCTGGTCGCCTGGGTGGTGCTCGCCGAGCCCGTGGACGACCTCGCGCTCGTGCTGCGCGGTCCGCTCGAGCGCCGGTTGCCGCGCTCGATGATCCCTTCGGTGTTCCTGGCCCTGCCCGCGCTGCCGCGCCTCGCCAACGGCAAGCTCGATCGCAGCGCGCTGCCCGATCCGAGCCACGCGCGCGTGCGACCCTACGTGCCGCCGCGCGATGGCATCGAGCTCGGGCTCGTGCTGCTGTGGGAGCGGCTCCTGGGGCGCGCGCCGATCGGCGTGGACGATGATTTCTTCGCGCTCGGCGGCGACTCGTTGCTCACGGTGCGGTTGGTGTCGAGCATCGAACGCGAGCTCGGCGTGCGCGTGCCGCTGCATGCGATCTTCGAGGCCGCCACCATCGGGCGGCTCGCGAGCGTGCTGCGACGCGAGTCGGCCGCGGTTCCGTGGTCGCCGCTCGTGTGCCTTCAGCCCGCCGGCCGGGCGTCGCCGCTGTTCTTCGTGCACGCGGCCGGTGGCATCGTGTTTCGCTACCTGCAGCTCGCGGCAGGGCTCGGCGAAGAGCGACCCTTCTACGGGCTGCAGGCCCGCGGCGTGGAGCCCGGCGACTCGCCGTACCCCTCGGTCGAGGTGATGGCCGCCGACTACGTACGGGCGATCCGCGAGGTCCAGCCGCGCGGTCCGTATCTCATCGGCGGGTGGTCGCTCGGCGGCACGGTGGCGTTCGAGATGGCCCGCATCCTCGCGGCCCACGGCGAATCGGTGCCGCTGCTGATCATGGTGGATGCGCCCTCGCCCTACGTCGACGACTACGAGCAGGACGACGTGGAATTCCTGCTCGAGCGCCTGCGGCCTGCCACGGGCCTCGAGCTGACCGCGGTGGAGTCGCTCGGCTCGCGCGAGGCCAAGCTGCGCTACCTGTTCGCGCAGCAGCGGTTCGCGGGGCTGCTCTCGCCCGACATCTCCGACGCCGACGCGGCGCAGCGCCTGTCGCTGCACGAGCACCACAACCAGATCATGTGCAGGTACCGTCCCGCGGGCCCGTGCCGCACGAGGATCGTGTTCTTTGCGCCCACCGAGGCCATCGCTTACGACGCGCGCATGAAGGATCCGGTGCCCGCGTGGCGCGAGCTCGCGCAGGATGGCCTCGAGGTCCACGACGCGCCGGGCAACCACTTCAGCATGTTCTCCGCCGACCATGGTCCAGTGCTGGCCGCGAAGCTGCGCGCCCGCCTCGGCGGGTTGGCCTGAGCCCCCGAGAATCGAACGATGGACGCGCCCCACGGCCAGACCCCAGCGGCTCACCCCGCGCCCCCGCCCGCGGTGAGCGACGGCGGGCCGATCACCGCGCCCGACCGAGGCTTCGCCGGGTTGCCCGCCGTGCTCGAGCATGCGGCGGCCGAGGGCATCGGCAAGCGCATCACGTTCATCCGCCCCGCCGAGGAGCCGCACGTGTGGGGCTACGCCGAGCTGCTCGAGCGGGCCGAGCGGATCTGCGGCGGGCTGCGCCGCGCGGGTCTCCTCCCGGGTGGTCGCGTGGTGCTGCTGCTCGAGCGGGCCGATGCGGTGCTGCCGGCGTTCTGGGGCTGCCTGCTCGGCGGCTTCGTGCCGCTGATCATGGAGGTGCCCGCGAGCCTCGAGCGCAGCAACCCGACCTTCGAGCGGGTGTGCCGCGTCAGCGAGATGCTCGGCGCTCCGGCGGGGGAGCGGGTGCCCGCCGGAGTGCTCATCGTGGTCGAGCCGGAGCGGCTCGCGATCGCCGAGGCGGTCATGGTCGAGCTACCCGCGACCAGCGTGCGCGTGGCGAGCCTCGCGGCACTGGTGGAAGCGCCCGCGGATCCACTGCACCACCGGCCCACCCTCGACGAGCTCGCGTTCCTCTGCTTCTCGTCGGGCAGCACCGGGGTCCCCAAGTGCATCATGCTGACCCATCGCTGCGTGATCGCGCGCAACGCCGCGGTCAACCAGCACAACGACCACCGCTCCGACGACGTCAACCTCAACTGGTTGCCGTTCGATCACATCGGCAGCGTCACCGAGCACATCCGCAGCATGCAGCTCTACTGCGCGCTGGTCTACGTCGACAAGGAGCAGATCCTCGAGCAGCCGCTGCGGCTGCTGGACGTCATCGACCGCCAGCGGGTCACGCACACCTGGGGGCCCAACTTCAGCTATGCGCTGATCCACGACGCGCTCGCGAGCGGGGGGGAGTCGAGCCACGCGTGGGATCTATCGTGCGTACGGTTCTTGATCTCGGGCGGCGAGGCGGCCTCGCACGACATGATGCAGGGGTTCCTCGAGCGCACGCGGGCGTTCGGGTTCCCGGCCACCGGCTTTCGTCCGAGCTTCGGCATGGTCGAGGTGTCCGCGGGCGTCACCTACTACGCCGCGAGCCCGGCGGCGCCGCTCGGGTTCGTGTGGCTCGCACGCGCGGGCGGCAGCGGCGAGCCGGTCGAGCGGGCCTGCCCCGGCAGCCCCGGCGCCAAGCCCTACGCGCGGCTCGGGCGGCCGATCCCGGGCTGTACGCTGCGGGTCGTCGACCAGCACGGCATGGTCTTGCCCGAGGGCACCGTGGGCCGCGTGCAATTCACGGGCGCGGCGCTGACGGCCGGCTACCTCGACAACCCCGCGCTCACGCAGGCCGTGTTCCTGGCCGATGGCTGGCTCGAGACCGAGGATCTCGGGTTCCTGCTCGACGGCGAGCTGGTGCTCACCGGGCGCACCAAGGAGATGCTCGTCGTCAACGGGGTCAATTACTACAGCCGCGAGCTCGAGGACGTCGTCGAGTCGCTCGCGGGCGTCGAGGTCTCGTTCACCGCCGCGTGTGCGGTCAAGGGCCCCCGGAGCGAGTCCGAGCAGCTCGCGATCTTCTTCTGCCCCACCGATCCCGACGGCGACGTCGAGCGCCTCGTCCGCAGCGTACGCCGGGCACTGGTCCGCCGCGCGCGCGCCAACCCGAGCTTCATCATCGCGCTCCCCACCGCGGCGATCCCCAAGACCCCGATCGGCAAGATCCAGCGGCTCGAGCTCGCGCGACGGTTCGAGCAGGGCGCGTTCGCGGCCGCGCTGCACGAGGGGGAGCGCATGCCGGTGTCGCCCCGGACCCCGCTCGAGCGGCTCGTCGCGGAGATCTGGGAGCAGGTGCTCGCGCTGCCCGTTGGCGTCGACGATGACTTCTTCGAGCTCGGCGGCGACTCGATCAAGGCGGTGGCGGTCGTCACCCAGCTCCAGAGCCGCATCCCCGGTGCTCCCTCGCTCTCGCTGTTCGATGCCCCCACCATCGCCGAGCTCGCCGCCGTGCTCGAGCCGAGCGCAGCCGCCGTGCTCGCCGGCCGCGATGAACGGGCCGCCCCACCCGAGCAGGCGCTCTCTCGCTTTGCCGTCGTGCCCGACCCCGCGCGTCGACACGAGCCGTTTCCGCTCACCGACATCCAGCAAGCGTACTGGGTCGGGCGCAACCCCGTGTTCGAGCTCGGTGGCCGCTCCGTGCACGCCTACACCGAGATCGAAGGCGTGGGGCTCGACCTGCCGCGACTCGAGCGGGCCTGGCAGCACATGATCGAGCGGCACGAATCGCTACGCACCATCATTCTGCCCGACGGCACGCAGCGCGTGCTCGAGACGGTGCCTGCGTATGTCATCGAGGTCGAGGATCTCTGCGGCCTGCCCCCCGATGCCCGGGCGGCCCGCCTCGACGAGCTACGGCGCGCTCGCTCGCACCGGGTGTTGCCCTGCGAGAGCTGGCCCACCTTCGACCTCCGCGTCGCACGGATCGACGAGGAACGGTACCGGCTCTACCTGAGCGTCGACGCGCTGTTCCTCGACGCACGCAGCCACTTCATCCTGCTCGACGAATTCCGTCGCCTCCATCGCGATCCCGACGCGGTGCTCGAGCCGCTCGCACTCACGTTTCGCGACTACGTGCTGCACGAGCGCGCGCTCGCCCGCGCGGAGCTGCTCGAGCCGGCCCGCCGCTACTGGCTCGAGCGCATCGAAGAGCTGCCCGGTCCACCCGAGCTGCCGCTCGCGATCCACCCCCGCAGCCTCCGGGTCCCGCGCTTCTTCCAGCTCGGTCACGTGCTCTCGGCGGCCGCATGGCGGCGGATCGGGACGCTCGCGGCCAGCGCCCGCGTGACTCCGGCGTGCGTGTTGCTCACGGCGTTCGCCGACGCGCTGCGGCCGTGGAGCGCCAGCGAGCGGTTCCTGCTCAACGTCACCGCCTACCGCCGGCTGCCCCTGCATCCGCAGGTCGATGACGTGATCGGCGACTTCAGCTCACTCGTGCTGCTCGCCGTGGACGCGCCCGGGGACGCCGACTTCGTCACACGGGCACGGGCGCTCCAGCGCCGGCTGCTTGCCGACCTCGCCCACTCTGCCTTCAGCGGCGTCGAGGTGCTGCGGGAGCTCGCACGGCGGCGTGGCGAGGCCACCGGTGCACTGGCCCCGGTGGTGTTCACGGCGGTGCTCGGCGACGAGATGCACGCCCGCGACGAACGGCCGTTCGCGTGGCTCGGCGAGGTGGTGCACAGCGTCACCCAGACCGCGCAGATCTGGTTCGACCACGTCGCGTTCGAGGAAGGCGGCAGCCTCGTGTGCCGTTGGAACGTCGTGGAAGGGCTGCTGCCGCCCGGGGTCCCGGAGGCGATCTTCGCCGCCTATCTCGGGTGCGTCGCTCGCCTCGCCGACGACGAGTCGGCCTGGCACGAGCGGTGGCCGCAGACGCGGGAGCGGCTCGTCCCGGGCGCGCAGCTCGAGGCGCGCGCGCGCGTCAACCACACCGCGGCTCCGATCCCGCCGGGGCTGCTGCACACGGGCTTCTTCGCGAGCGCCGAGGCCCGGCCCGATGCCGTGGCGGTGATCGCTCCCGATCGCACGCTCGACTACCGCACCCTCGCCGCGCACGCGTATCGCATGGGGCACCGGCTGCGGCGCGCTGGCGTCGAGCCTGGCCGGCTGGTCGCGGTCGCGATGGAGAAGGGCTGGGAGCAGGTCGTGGCGGTGCTCGGTGTGCTCGCAGCGGGGGCGGCGTACCTGCCCGTCGATCCCGAGCTGCCCGCGCCCCGCGTGCTGGATCTGCTCGCGCGCGGCGACGTGCGGATCGTGCTCACGCAGGCGCACGTGCGGCCGCTCTTGCCCGCGCTCCCGGGGGTCGAGGTGATCGGTATCGACGATCGCGAAGTGCGAGCCGAGCCGAGCACGCCGCTCGAGCCTTGCCAGCAGAGCAGCGATCTCGCCTACGTCATCTTCACGTCGGGCTCCTCTGGTGCCCCCAAGGGCGTGATGATCGATCACCGCGGAGCCGTCAACACCATTGCCGACGTGAACCGCCGCTTCGCGGTGGGCCCCGACGATCGCGTGCTGGCCCTCTCGGCGCTCGGCTTCGATCTCTCGGTCTGGGACGTCTTCGGGGTGCTCGCGGCCGGCGGGACGATCGTGCTGCCCCGGCCCTCCGATCTGCACGAGCCCGCCCGCTGGGCTCGCCTGATCGCGGACCACCGGGTGAGCGTGTGGAACAGCGTGCCGGCGCTCATGAGCGTGCTCGTGAGCTACGCAGAGGGCGAGCGCGCGCAGCAGCTCGCGTCGCTGCGGCTGGTGCTGCTGAGCGGTGACTGGATCCCGCTGTCGCTGCCCGAGCAGGTGCGCGCGCTCCCGGGCCGCCCCGTCGTCGTGAGCCTGGGCGGCGCCACGGAGGCCTCGATTTGGTCGATCGCCCACCCCATCGAGGTCGTCGAGCCGCAGTGGACGAGCATTCCCTACGGTCGCCCGCTGGCCAACCAGAGCATCCACGTGCTCGACCACGCGCTCGAGCCATGCCCCGAGCACGTGTCCGGGATGATCCACATCGGCGGCGTGGGCGTGGCGCTCGGCTACCTCGGCGACGACGAGCAGACCGAGCGGAGCTTCGTGCGCCACCCTCGGACGGGCGAGCGCCTGTATCGCACCGGCGATCTCGGTCGCTTCGTGCCGGCGCCCGATGGCCTGCCGCACGTCGAGCTCATCGGGCGCGAGGACGACCAGGTCAAGATCCAGGGCTTCCGCGTCGAGCTCGGGGAGATCGAGCTCGCGCTCGCACGCCACCCCGACGTCGAGGCCGCGGTGGTCGTGGCGCTCGGCGAGCGCCACGCGGACAAGCAGCTCGCGGCGTGGATCGTGCCACGTGGCGAGCCGGTCGAGCTGTTCGCGCAGCTGCGTGCGCACCTCGAGGGCCTCCTGCCCGCGTACATGGTGCCCACGCGCTGGGCTCGGCTCGATCGACTTCCGCTGTCGGCCAACGGCAAGCTCGATCGCAAGCGGTTGCCCGCGCCTCCGCACGAGCCGGAGCCGCGCCCTGGAGTGCAGCCCGTCGCGCAGGGCATCGCGCGACGGATCGCCGAGATCGTCGCCGAGGTGCTCGGGCTGCCGACGGTAGGCGTCGACGACGAGCTGTTCGCGCTCGGGGCCACGTCGATCGACGTCATGCGGATGGTCAACCTCATCGACAAACGGCTCGGTCGGCGTGTGCCCTACGACCTCGTCTTCGACAACCCGAGCGTCGCGGCCATCGCCGCGGCCGTCGAGGCCGAGCCCGCTGTCGCATCGCCACTCCCGGCCGAGCCGCTGCTGCTGGGGTTGCCCGCGGAGCTGCTCGCTCGCTACCCGGCGGTGAGCGATCCCCACGAGCGGCATGCATTCACCGCCGCCGAGCCCGGCCTGCGCCGTCTCGATCGCGATGACGCGTCCAGTGTGGCGCTGCCCACCGCGCCATCCGATGCCGTCGCCCGGCTGCGGGACGTGCGACGCAGCCATCGCGATTTCTCGCCCCGACCGTTCCCGCTGTCCGAGCTCGCCGAGCTGCTCGCGTGCCTTCGCCGCTTCGACGAGCATGGGCATCCCAAGTACCTCTACGGCTCGGCCGGCGGCCTGTACCCGGTCCAGGTCTGCCTCCACGTCAAGCCCGATCGCGTCGCGGATCTTACGGGTGGCTGGTACTACCACGACCCCGCCACCCATCGGCTCGTGCGGCTCTCGTCCGCCGTCGACCTCGACGAGACGATCTACGACGCACCCGTCAACCGCCCGATCTGGCGCCGCGCCGCGTTCTCGATCTGGCTCGTGGTAGAGCTCGCGGCGATCGTGCCGCTCTATCGCGAGTCGAGCCTGTGCTTCGCAGTCCTCGAGGCGGGGCTCATGGCGCAGCTGCTCGAGCTCCACGCGCCGAATGCCGGGCTCGGCCTGTGCCAGATGGGACAGGTCGACTTCGCGCGGATCCGCGAGCCACTCGCGCTCGACGAGGGCCACGTGCTCGTGCACTCGCTGGTCGGCGGCGTCCCGGCCCCCGCCGGCGAGCGCGTGGAAGAGGAGCTCTGACGTGCTCGGCATCGTCGGTGGAATGGGTCCCAAGGCGACGGCGCGGCTCTATCTGAGCCTCACCGGCCGGTTCTCGGCGCAGGCCGACCGCGATCTACCTGCGCTCCTCGTGCACAGCGTGGCCATGACCCGGCGGATCGAGGACGCGTTCCTCCTCGGCCGTGTCGGCCCGTGCTCCCCGGAGCTGACCGAGGCGCGAGCCATGCTCGACGGCGCGGTCGCACGCTTGGCCCACGGCGGGGCCGAGCTGGTCGCGATGCCATGCAACACGCTGCAGGCCGAGCTCGGCCAGATCTGTGCCGAGCGCGGGCTCGAGCACCTCGACATGATCGAAGCGACCGTCGAGGCGATCGTCGCCGCCGGGGCGCGCCGGGTGCTGGTCCTGGGCACGACCACCACCTGTCGCGCCGATCTCTACGGCCAGCGCTTGCGTCGCCACGGCATCGCGTGCCTCTACCCCGGGGCGGGCCAGCAGGAGCTCGTGGAGGCCCACATTCGCGGCGCGCTCGACCTGCGACCCGGCTCGCGCACCGACCTCGCGTCGCTCGCGCGAGAGCACCAACCGGCCTGCGACGGCATCGTGCTCGCATGCACCGATCTGGCGAGCGACGCCATCGCCGGAGCGGACCATTCGCTCGTCTTCGACTCACTCGAGTGCCTGGCGGCCGCGGCGATCCGTCGCATTCGCGGGTCGCGAGCATGGGGAGACCATGGAGGCTGAGACGCTCGTCCGCGAGCTCGAGCGGCTCGACGTCGTGCTGTCGGCCCGTGCCGGCAAGCTGGTGTGCAACGCTCCCAAGGGTGCCTTGACCGATGCGCTGCGCGATCGCATCACCCGGCTCCGGCCGCAGCTCCTCGCGCTGCTCGAGGCCCGGGCCCCCGAGCAGCGCGTCCCGCTGTCCCGCTCGCAGGCCCGCATCCACGCCATCGCGACCTTGCTGCCGGCCGCCGGCGCTGCCAGCAACGTCCCGCTCGCGTTTCGGCTGGTGGGCGCGCTCGACATCGCTGCGCTCGAGCGCGCGCTCGGGGCGGTGGTGCAGCGCCATGAGGCGTTCCGCACCCGCTGCGGCCCCGGGCCGTGTGCGATCGTGCAGCCCACGGCGAGCCTCTCCGTACCGCTCGAGGATCTGAGGTCCGTGCCTCTCGCCGTCCGCTCGGTCGAGCTGCGCCGCCGCATCGACGCGCTGATCGCGGCTCCGTTGCCGCTCGACGTGGCCCCGATCCTGCGCGCCGCGGTCCTGCGTACGAACGACGACGAGTGGATCATGGTCCTCGTCACCCACCTGTTCGTGTTCGACGGACGCTCGACGCCGCTCCTGCTCGACGAGCTCGGCGAGCGCTATGCCGATGCCCTCGCCGGTCGCGAGCCGAGCGCGGCTCCCCCAGCCCCTGGCTACTCGAGCTTCGTGTACCGGCAGCAACGCGAGCTCGACGAAGGGTTGCTCGCCCGCCAGCGCGCGTTCTGGCGCTCGGCTCTGGCCGGCACCTCCACCATCGTCACGCTCGACGACGCCACCGAGCCCGAGCTCGCTCGTGGCGAGCGCCGCTGTGGGCACGTGCCGGTGACGATCCCGCCCACGCTCGCCGACGCCGCCAGGGGGCTCGCGCGCCGTTCGGGCGCCACGCTGTTCCACACGCTGCTCGCCGCGTTCGCAGTGCTGCTGCAGCGCTACACCCTGCGACCGAGCCTCGCCATCGGCACCATCGTCTCGGATCGACGGGACCTCGCGGCCGAGCGCACGATCGGCTCGTTCGCCAACAACATCCTGCTGCGCGCCGACTTCGGCCCGGGTGCTCGCTTCGATGCGCTGCTCTTGGCGTTGCGCGACCGAGCCCGCGCCGCGCTGGCCAACCTCGAGCTGCCGTTCGAGTCGCTGCTCCCCGAGCTGCCGCCCGCGCTGCGTGGTCAGCCGCCGTTCCGCGTGATGTTCGTCCTCCACCAGCGAAGCAGCGAGACCGAAGCGCTGCGGCTGCCGGCCCTGCAGGTCGCTCCGTTCCCCGTCGACGAGACGCGCTCGCACTATCTGCTCGACCTCGTGCTCTCCGATGCTCCGGGCGGCATCGCGGGCAGCCTCGTCCATGCCGCCCCCGCGCTCTCGCGCGCCACCGCAGAGGTGCTCGTGGAGCGCTACATCGCCGTGCTCGAGGCCGTCTGTGCTGCGCCCGACGTCGAGATCGACGCGCTGCCGGCCCATCGCATCGTGCCGCGAGGGCCTGCGGCCGGGCCAGTCGTGATGCTCGACGAGCTTCCCGTCGCAGCCTCGCCACCACTCGGGAACGTCGAGCAGGCCATCGCCCGCATCTGGGCCGAGCTGCTCGATTTGCCCCAGGTCGCCCGCGACCAGGACTTCTTCGACCTCGGCGGCCACTCGTTGCTCGCGCTGGCGATGCTGCACGCGGTGGAGGCCGAGCTCGGCCCGCTCGAGCCCGATGCGCTCGCCCGCTTCGCCGAGCACACCACCGTTGCCGGCCTGGCGCGGCTCTTGCCCGCGCGCTCCACCGTCTCCGACAGGAGTGAACGACCGTGATCCAACCCATCCTTCCTTCGTTCGCGTCGTTCGAGCTACTGCCGCAGATCGATGCCGCCGCGCTCGACGACCACGGCGGCATGGCCCGCTTCTTCGAGTCCCGCACGCCGGTGATCCTGCGGGGCATGGCCGCCGACTGGCCGTTCATGCACAAGTGGTCGCCGGAGTACCTGAGCGAGCAGCTCGGCGACTTCGAGTGCACCATCATCCACGACTCGCGCCCCGATCTGGCCAAGCAGACCTGTTCGCTGGCCACCCACTTCCGCGAGCAGCCACACCTCGACACGATGACCATCGTCGGCCTCCAAAGGCGCGACGAGTGGCGGTTCTTCCGCGACATTCCCCTGCCCAATCCATGCTTTCGTCGCGAGCAGCTCAGCGCGTTCTTCTTCTTCCACACGCACACGGGCCGCGGCTCGCTGCCGCACTGCCACGAGGATGCATTCAACCTGCTCCAGCGCGGCGAGAAACGCTGGATGCTGTATGACGCGGATCCGGTGGCGTCTCCCCGAGGCTGGGAGCTGCTCCGCGACTGCCTGGCCGAATTCGGCGAGGGCAGCCAGGTGAGCGACTGGTTCGCGCATGGCCTCGAGCCGCTCGCGCGCGCGGGGATCCGCGTCTACGAGGGCATACAGGCGGCCGGCGACGTGGTGTTCGTGCCGGCGCGCTTCGCCCATGCCGCGGTCAACCTGAGCGAGACGCTGGGGCTCGCGGCCGTGGTCTCGCGCCCTGACTCCCCGTACGTGCGCGGGGCCGACGGGCGCTACGTGCTGCCCGGCCGGCCCCCCGAGGCGGAGGTCGACCGGTGAGAGCCCGCGAAGGCGACGTGCTCGCGCCGGTGCTCGCCTGATGTGGGCCGCCCGCCCGTCACGCGAGCGCAGCACGGGGCCGCTCCGCTCCATCACGCACGGAGCCGTGCGGTGAAGCCACGCTCGACGAGCGCGTGGAACCGCCTGGCATCGGCACGATCGGCGGCCCGGAAGCACACGTGCCCCACCTCCGACAGCGGGGACAGCTCGGCCGCGATCGTGTCGCCGGCGGCGACGTCGAGCGCCCACGAGAGCACCCGCGCATCCTCGGTGATCGCGGGATCGATCCAAGCGCGCTCGACCACGCCCGACGGGACGCACAGCGAACGGAGCGCATACACGGCTCGAGCGGCCGGCGGTAGCGATCGAGGGCTCGCGCCGGCCAGCCGCTCGACGTACTGCGAGAACACCCGAGCTCCGGTGGCGTGCTCGACCAACGCCATGCGCAGCCCGCCGCCGAAGCGGGAGTGGGCCTCGATCACCTCGAGGCCCTCGCCCACGAGCTTGAGCTCGACCTGGAACGGGCAATCATCGAGCTCGAGGCAGCGGACCACGTCGGTGGCGAACGCGTGGAGCCGAGGCGCGAGCTCGTGGTCGGTGAAGACGTCGCAGCCCGTCTCCACGAAGTAGGGCGCGCCCGAGGTGTGGCTCTCGGTGACCGCGAGCAGCTCGACGCACCCATGCGTGACCATGCCCTCCACGGTCAGCTCGGGCCCCGGCAGGTACTCTTCGAGGACGAGCTCGTCGCGCGCCCCGAGCACGCGGTTGGCCCGGCAGCGGGCGATGTACGGCGGGAGCTGCTCGAGCGTCTCGATGAGCTCCACGCAGAGGCCGGCCCCGAAGCTGGCGGGCTTGACGATCACGGGCAGCGGCAGCGCGTGGACATCGGTCGGTAGCCGCTCGAGGTCGGTCACCAAGGCGCGCACGCGGGAGAGCCCGTGCTCCCGGAGCCGCTGGCGCGTGAGCCCCTTGTGGCTCACGCGGGCCTCCACGGCGACCGAGTTGCCGGGCATCCCCAGGTGCTCGCGCACGCGCGCGGCGAGCACGAGGCCGCGGTCGGCGAGCGAGATCACCCGCTCGAGCCCGTGGCGCTCGACGTGCTCCACGACCGCCTCCTGCTCGAGACGGGGCAGCAGCACGAGCTCCACGTTGGGCGGCGGCTCGAGCCCCTCGAGCCCAGTGCCGATGCTCTCCCATGCTCGCTCCTCGATCACGTGCACGACGTGATCGATCGCGGCGAGCTGCCGCAGCACCAGCTGCTTGAGCCGGCGCATGCGCGGCAACCCCACGATTGCGACCCTCAACCTCGCCCCCTGTGGGTGCCTACCCGCTTCGAACCGGATGCGGGGGGCCTCAGAAATTACATTCCACGACCATCGCCGTGATGTTGTCGGTGCCGCCCGCCTCGTTCGCACGATCGATCAACGTCGACACGGCATCCTCGAGATCGCTGCTCTTGTGGATGATGTCGTGGATCTCGTCGTCGGTGAGCATGCCCGACAGGCCATCCGAGCACAGCACGTAGCGATCGCCGTTCGCGAGGTCGACCTTGGTGATGTCGACCATCACGTGGTCGCGCATGCCGAGCGCCCGCGTGATCACGTTCTTGTGCGGGAAGTTGCGCGCTTCCTCTTCCGTCATGTCGGGGCGCGCTTCCTTGTAGTCCTCGAGCAGCGAGTGGTCGCGCGTCATGGCCTTGATGCTGCCGTTGCGCACGCGATAGCACCGCGAGTCGCCCACGTGCGCCACGAAGCCCTGGTCACCCTTGACGATGAAGGTGACGATGGTGGTGCCCATGCCCCGCAGCTGCGGGTTCTTGCCGGCCGACTCGTGGATCCGCTTGTTGGCCAGCCGGATGGAGGCCACCATGCGATTCTCCACATAGGACAAAGAGTGGTCGTAGCGGTACGGCCAGGTCGCGTCCTGATCCTTGCTGTGGCGGTAGAACTCGCCGATGACATCGGCGGCGAGCTTGCTCGCCACCTCGCCCGACGCGTGGCCGCCCATCCCGTCTGCCACCAGGAAGAGCTGCTCGTCCTCGATCAGCGCGAAGTAGTCCTCGTTATGAGTCCGCTTCATGCCGACGTCGGTCTTGGCCGCGTACCGGATTCGCACGTCGCCGAGCATCCTATCCGACGTCGTTGACGCGTCCAAGGCCCTCGGGCACCGCAGGCGTCCGAGGGACGTAAGGACCGCCCGAGAAGGGCTTGGGGCGACACGGGCGAGCGAGCTGCGAAGGGCCGCCCGAGAAGGCCTCGGACGAAGGACCGCCCGAGGAGGCCTTCGGCCCGCGGGGCGAGGAGCACGAAGAGTCGAAAATGGTGGGGTTGTTGCTCCGCCGGTCGTCGCGAGCGGACACGAGGGGGAAGGCTCCGGGGTCGGGCCGGGATCGGGGTCCCGGAGCCCCGGATCCGGCAGCAGGCCGCCCAAAGCCGCATGCGCGAACTTGACATTTGCTCAGTAATGCACCAAGGTCTTCGCGCTCTCCCCGTGGGACCCACCGCACCACCATCAGTCGCTGCATCAGCAGTATCAGCTGTATCTGCTGTATCAGGCGTGGCCTCGACATCGCCTTCGGCTCCCAGCATGCCCCTCCCCCCGGTGGTCTGGCTGCTCACGGTGGGCGACGAGCTGCTGGCGGGCGACATCATCGACGGCAACAAGGCACGTCTGGCCCAGAGCGCTCGCGCGCTGGGGTTCGAGGTCCGCCGCGCGGTCTCGGTGCGCGATCGCATCGACGAAATCGTCGACGCGCTGCGCGAAGCCGCCGCGCAGGCCCACGTGTGCCTGGTCTCGGGCGGTCTCGGCCCCACCACCGACGACCTCACCACCGCCGCGGTGGCCAAGGCCGCCGGCCGCCCGCTGCGGCGCGACCCCGACGCGGTCTCGCGGCTGGAGGAGAAATTCCGCCGCTTCGGGGCTCCCATGCCCCCGGCCAACCTCAAGCAGGCCGACTTCCCCGAGGGCGCCGAGATCCTTCCCAACCCGGTGGGCAGCGCGGAAGGGCTGCGCTGCGAGGTCCCTGGAGGCCCGCCAGGAGAGCCGCCCCGCGTCTGTCAGGTGTTCGTGATGCCGGGCGTGCCTCACGAGCTCGAGCGCATGCTGGCCGAGCAGGTCACTCCGCGCCTGCGCGAGCGCTTCGGGCTGCGAGCGGTACCCCGCCGCGTCTACCGGATGATCGGTCTGGGCGAGTCGGCCATCGCGGCCCGCGTCGAGCCGCTGGTCGACGAGGCGCGCAAGCGCTCGCCGGGGCTCGCCGCGGTCTACATCCATTATCGCGCCCACATGCCGCAGGTCACCGTTGCGCTCGAGGCCACGCCCGGCCCGCCCAACGCCCAGGGAGAGGTTGCCCAGGCCACCGAGGACGAGCTCGCCTCGTTCGACGCCGAGCTCACCCAGGCGCTCGCCCCGGCGATCTACGGCATCGGCGAGACCGACCTCCCCGCGCGCATCGTCATGGCTCTCACCGCTGCGGGGCTCCGCTTCGCCACTGCCGAGTCGTGCACCGGCGGCGGGCTCGGGGCGCTGCTCACCAGCGTGTCCGGCTCGTCGGCGTGCTTTCGCGGCGGGATCATCTCCTACGACAACGACGTCAAGGAGCGGCTGCTCGGCGTGCCCGCCGACATGCTCGCGGCTCACGGGGCCGTGTCCGAGCCGGTGGCGCGGGCCATGGCCCTCGGTGCCCGCCGCCAGCTCCAGAGCGATCTCGCCGCCGGCATCACCGGCATCGCCGGTCCCGGCGGCGGCAGCCCGGACAAACCCGTCGGCACCGTGCACATCGCCATCGCCGACGGCGAAGAGACCTTCCACAAGGCCCTGCTCCTGCGCGGCACCCGTGGCATCGTGCAGGGGGCCTCGGCCCTGTGGGCGCTCAAGCTCTTGTGGGACCGCCTCGTCGCCCGCGGCCTGGCTGGTGTTCACTCGCCCCACGGGGGCGAAGGGGTCGCCGCGAGCGACCCCTGACCCACGCGATCTCCCTTCCCGAGCCCTGCCTTAGAACCCCTCACCTCACCACTGCGATCCCGGCCCCAGCATTCGGCCGGGTCCGATCGACACGACCATAGAGCGGAGAGACCACCATGGCCGCCACCGAGAAAGAACCCGTCAAGGCGCGAGATCCCAAGGAACCGGTCAAGCAGCGCGATGCCGCCATCGACCTCGCGCTCGCCACCATCGAGAAGCAGTTCGGCAAGGGCTCGATCATGCGTCTCAACGTCGACGGCAAGCTGCCGGGCGGAGACGTCAAGGTGATCCCCACCGGCTGCCTCGGTCTCGACATCGCGCTCGGCGTGGGCGGCCTGCCCCGCGGGCGCATCATCGAGGTCTACGGTCCGGAGTCGTCGGGCAAGACCACGCTGGCGCTGCACGCGGTCGCCGAGGCCCAGAAGCTCGGGGGCGTGTGTGCGTTCATCGATGCCGAGCACGCGCTCGACGTGGGCTACGCCCGCAAGATCGGCGTGCGCACCGACGACCTCTTGGTCTCGCAGCCCGACTACGGCGAGCAGGCGCTCGAGATCTGCGACATGCTCGTGCGCTCGGGCGCCGTCGACGTGATCGTGATCGACTCGGTCGCCGCGCTCACCCCCAAGGCCGAGCTCGAGGGCGAGATGGGCGACTCCCACGTGGGCCTGCAGGCGCGGCTGATGAGCCAGGCGCTGCGCAAGCTCACCGGCTCGATCTCCCGCAGCCGCACCATCGTCATCTTCATCAACCAGCTCCGCATGAAGATCGGCGTGATGTTCGGCAGCCCCGAGACCACCACCGGCGGCAACGCGCTCAAGTTCTACGCCAGCATGCGCCTCGACATCCGCCGCATCGGCGCGATCAAGAACGGCGAGGTCGTGGTGGGCAACCGCACGCGGGTGAAGGTGGTCAAGAACAAGCTCGCCCCTCCGTTCCGCGAGATCGAGTTCGACATCACCTACGGCGAGGGCGTCAGCCGCGAGGGCCTCTTGGTCGACATGGGCGTCGAGCAGAACGTGATCGACAAGAGCGGCGCATGGCTCTCGTACAAGGGCGAGCGGATCGGCCAGGGTCGCGAGAACGCCAAGGTGTTCCTCAAGGAGCACCCGGAGATCACCGCGAGGATCGAGGCCGACATCCTGCAGAAGCACGGCCTCGCCGCGCCCGCGGCCAACGAGGGTGCGAGCGTGGCGGCGAGCGCAGGCAACGGTCACGCGGCCGCGGCCAAGGCCGAGGCCGACGAGGGCAAGGGCGACAAGGGCAAGGGCAAGGCTCCGGCGGCGACCGCGACGCCCGCGGTGGTCGCTCCGGCCGGCAAGGCCCGTGCCCGGGCCTGAATAGCCAAGAACATCGTTCTTGATGGATCTGCGATATTTACTCAACGTACTGAGATATTTTACTCAATACGTTGAGTAACTTCGAGCGCCCTCTCGTGCGTCTCCTGCGCAATCGCTTGGCAGGCCCACGTACGTTCATCCAGCTGCTCGTCGGCCCGCGGCAGGTCGGAAAGACCACGCTCGTCCACCAGGCGCGGGCCACGTTTCACGGCCGCAGTCACTTCGGCTCGGCGGATCTCCCCGGCCTGACCGACGCGACCTGGGTCGAGCAGCAGTGGGAGGTCGCTCGCGCGCTGGCGTCGTCCGGCGAGCCGTGCCTGCTCGCGCTCGACGAGGTCCAGAAGGTCCCGGGCTGGTCGGAGACGGTCAAGCGCCTCTGGGACGAGGACACCGCGGCCGGGCTCGACCTCCGGGTGGTGTTGCTCGGTTCCTCGCCGTTGCTGCTGCAGAGCGGCTCGAGCGAGAGCTTGGCCGGTCGCTTCGAGATGCTCCGCGTCACGCACTGGACGTTCTCCGAGATGCGCGCCGCGTTCGGCCTGACCCTGGAGCAGTGGCTGTTCTACGGCGGTTACCCGGGCGCCATCATCGTGGCAGAGGACGAGGAGCGGTGGCGCCGCTACATTCTCGATGCGCTCATCGAGACCACGATCTCCCGCGACATCCAGCTCATGACCCGCATCGACAAGCCGGCGCTCCTGCGGCGGCTGTTCGCGCTGGGGTGCGAGTACTCGGGGCAGATCCTGAGCTACCAAAAGATGACCGGACAGCTCCAGGACGCCGGCAACACCACCACCCTGGCGCACTACCTCGAGGTGCTCGGCGCGGCGGGCCTCATCATGGGTCTACCCAAGCACACCAAGGAGCGCGTACGGCAGCGCGCGTCGAGCCCCAAGCTCCTGGCCCTCAACACCGCGCTCGTGACCTCGATGTCGTTTCGCTCCGCCACCGACTTCCGCACCGACCACGAGCTGCGGGGGCGCCTGGTCGAGACCGCCGTTGGCGCGCACCTCGTCAATGGCCTCATCGGGGCCAACGCGCGGGTCTCCTACTGGCGCGAGGGCGACAAGGAGGTGGACTTCGTGGTCGAGCGAGGCGATCGCTGCCTCGCCATCGAGGTCAAGAGCGGCCGGCCTCGATCCGCGCCACCGGGGCTCGCCGCGTTCGAGGCAGCGTTCGGGCCGTGCCGCAAGCTGCTCGTGGGATCGGGGGGGATGGAGCTCGAGGCGTTCTTCACCACCGATCCGAGCAAGCTGCTCTGACGCAGCCCATCGAAGGCTCAGCGACCGAGCCCTACCTCCAAGGCCTCGCGGACGTTGGTCACCTCGATGAGCCGCAGGCCCTCGGGCACCACCGTCGGCCGCCGCTTGCCGCGGCGGCGGGCCACCAGCGCGCGGCGGAACCCCAGGCGCGCCGCCTCCCCGAGCCGCAGCTCGAGGCGTGCGGCCTGGCGTAGCTCACCAGTCAGGCCGATCTCGCCCACCGCCACCAGATCGGCCGGTACCGGCCGACGCATGTGGCTGCTGGCCACCGCCATCAGCACCGCGAGGTCCGACGCGGGCTCGAACAGCCGCATGCCGCCGGCCACGTTCACGAACACGTCTTGATCCAGCACGAACAGATCGCCGTGTCGATCGAGCACCGCCATCAGCATCGCCAGCCGCGAGGGATCCACCCCCACGCAGTTGCGTCGTGGGCTGCCGCCGCCGCTCTGCGCGAGCAGGGCCTGCACCTCGAGCAAGAGCGGTCGCGAGCCCTCGAGGCTCGCCGTCACGCACGAGCCCGGTGCGGCCGCGGGACGCTCGGCCAAGAGCGCCTCCGAGGGGTTGTCGATCGCTCGCAGGCCCTTGCCCGTCATCTCGAACACGCCGAGCTCCTGCGTGCTGCCGAAGCGGTTCTTGGTGGCGCGCAAGAGCCGGGTCGAGCGATCCTCGTCGCCCTCGAACGCGAGCACGGCGTCGACCATGTGCTCGAGCAGCTTCGGACCCGCGAGCTGGCCATCCTTGGTCACGTGGCCCACCACGATCACCGGTACGCCCGCCGACTTCGCGTAGCTGACGAGCTGGGCGCACACGGCCCGGATCTGCGTCACGTTGCCCGGCAGGCCCTCCTGGGTCTCGCTGTAGATCGTCTGGATCGAGTCGATCACCAGCGCGGCCGGGGCAGGCCGAAGGCCGCGGGCGGCGACGAGCACCGCCTCGATGCCGGTCTCGGCGAGCAAGAGCAGGCGATCGTGCGCCGCTCCGAGCCGTGTGGCGCGGCCGGCCACCTGCGGGATCGATTCCTCGCCGCTGGCGTAGAGCACCGTGCCCACCGTACGGGCGAGCGCGGCGCTCACCTGTAGGAGCAGCGTGGACTTGCCGATCCCCGGCGGCCCGCCCACCAGCACCACGCTGCCGGGCACCAGGCCCCCGCCCAGCACGCGGTCGACCTCGCCGATGCCACAGCTCCGCCGCGGTCCCTCGTCGACCTCGTCGGCGCGCGTGATCGGGATCGGCTCGCGCAGCTCGTGCGACAGCACCACGCGCCCCTCGACCACGGGCCGCTCGAGCTGCTCCTCGAGCGTGTTCCAGGCGCGGCACTCGGGGCACTGGCCGAACCACTGCGAGCTCGCACCACTGCACGCGGAGCAGACCCAGCGGCGCTTGGGCTTGGAGGGCTTGGCCATGGCGCGGGAGGGTATCAGGCCCGCGCGTTCGCTCGACGGGGCTCGGGGATCCACGCCAGCACCAACAGCCCCGTCAGCAGGATCGATCCCGCGGCCAGGAGCGAGCAGCCGAGGTAGCCGACGTCGGCGTAGACCGGCCCTGCGAGCGCGGCACCCAGGCCCCCGCCCACTTGCCCGATGGCGACCACGAGGCTCATCAGCGTGCCGCGTCGACGCTCGTCGACCAGTACGGTCAGCAGCGCCTGGAACGGCGACATGCGCATCGCCAGGAGCATCATCGACACGAAGAACAGCACGTAGAGCGCCGTGGGGCCGGCCGTCACGAGCGTGAAGGCGGCGAACAGCACGGCCGTGCACACGCACGAGGCCACGATGAGGGGCTTGCGGCCGTGGCGGTCCGAGAGCCGCCCCGCCTGTGGTCCGAACGCCACGCTGGCGATGCCGCCCACCACGAACAGCAGCGCGATCCCGTTGGCGCTCATCCCCAGCGATTGCTCGGCCCACGTGGGCAGGTAGATCACGAAGCACGAGACCGCGAAGAACATGGTGGCGTAGCCGAGCGAGGCGGCCAGCACCTGGCGCTGGCCCAGGAGCGCCGCGTAGTCGGCGAGCGCCGAGCGCAGCGTGAGCCGGTTGCGGTCGCGGTCGATCACGGGCTGCGGCACCGCCACCAGGATCATCAGGAACGATGCCGCCATCAGCACCGCGAACAAGAGGAACGCGGCCGAGAACCCGAAGTGGCCGGCGAGCACCGTGCCGGCGGGCACGCCGAGCACCTGGCCCACCGCAAACCCGCTCATCACCCAGCCGCTGGCCCAGCCGCGGCGGTCGTAGGGGAAGTAGTCCCCCACGTACGAGATCGCCGAGCCGGTGAGGATGCCGGAGGCGGCGCCGGTCACCACGCGCATGATCATCATGCTGGTGTAGTCGTAGGCCAGCGGGTGCAGCACGAGCGCGACCGTCATCGCGCCGGTGCCCGCGAGCAGCACCGGCCGCCGACCCACACGGTCGGAGATCGGGCCGATCACCAGCGCCAAGAGCGAGAGGCTCAGCGAGTAGCCGGTGACCAGCGTGCCTTGCAGCGCCGGGGCGATGTGGAGCGCCTCGCCGATCCGCGGCAGGATCGGCGCGACGATCATCACCTGGCTGCTGCTGGCCAGGATCATCAGCCACAGCGACAGGAGGATCACCGTCTCGCGACCGCGCTGCTGCTCCGTCTCCTGGCCGGAGCTCATGCCGTGCCTCTGGCGACGAGGCCCGCGAGCACGTCGGTGAACGCGTGGAGCTGCCCTGTGAGCGGAAACGCGGTGCGGCCCAGCGCGAGCGCACGGCGGCGCAGCCCGTGCAGGCGCGCCGGCGCCGTCAAAGCGGCCACGGCCAGGCGGGCCAGCGCATCCACGTCACCGACCTCGGCCAGCAGCGCACCCGCGAGCTCGCCGCTGCCGTCGGCGGCGAGCACCTCTTGCAGGCCGCCGCAGCGGGTGCCGAGCACGGGCACGCCGCTGGCCATGGACTCGAGCGCGAACAGGCCGAACGACTCGGACTCGCTGGTCACGAGCGACAGATCGACCGAGCGCAGCAGCTCCGCCAGCCCGGCCGGCGAGGCCGGGGGTACGAACCGCACGTGCGCCTGCAGGCCCGAGGCCGCCACGTGCTCGTGCGCCGCCGCGTGCAGCGGGCCGTCGCCCACCATCACGAGCTCGGCGTCGACGCCCTTGCGGTGGAGGCGGGCGAGCACCTCGATCGCATCGAGCGGGCGCTTGACCGGGCGAAAGTTCGACGCATGGCACAGCACGGGGCGCTGGCGCACGCTGGGGGCGGCAGCCCCCAGCGGGTCTGGAGGCTCGCCCGCGGGGTAGAACAGCTCGGTGTCGACGCCGTTGGCGATCACCACGGGCCGCGCGTGGAGCTCCAGCCCGCGCTGGGCTCGATCGGCGAGCCAGCCCGAGACGGCGGTGACGGCATCACAGGCTCGCAGCGCACGGGCGAGCTCGGCGGCCTGCTCGGGATCCTCGCCGAACCCGGTCACGTCGGTGCCATGGAGCGTGACGCAGACCCGCAGCGCGTGACCGCGCCGGGCCAGGCGACGCCGGGCCTCCACCGCAGCCGCGGCCAGACCCACGCCGTAGTGCACGCTCAGCAGCTCGAGATCATGAGCCAGCACCGCCCGCACGATCGCATGTGCCAGGGGCTCGACCCAGGCGGCCTCGTGGGGGCGAGGCTCGCGGGGGATCGGCAGCGCGAGCAGGCCTGCACCCGGTGCAGCGCTGGGCTTCCACCAGGGCAGCGGGCTGCTGAGCAGGTGCGTGGCATGGCCGCGCTCGGCGAGCCCGCGCGCGAGATCACAGGCGACGCGGCTGCTGCCACCCAGCCCACCGAGCGCCAGCACGCCCACCCGAAGCGAGCGACCGGGCGCGTGGCGGGCTGCGGCGAGGGCCGTGGCTCGGTCGGCGATCACGGGCCACCTCCGATGCGGATCGCGAGCGCGGGCGAGAGCTGGGCCTCGAGCGCGGCCACCATGGCCCGCGGCAGCTCGGGCGAGGTCCGGGCCAACAGCTCCGCCACGCTCACGCGGCGCTCGGGTGGGGTGGGGCGGGTGCTGGTACGGTGCCATGCGGCCACGGCCTCCGGGCGGCTGCGCCGGCCGTCGCGAAGCAGCGAGCGTCGCAGCCCGAACAAGCCATGGCGCAGCCGCGTCAAGGCACGCGCCGGCACCACGGTGCCCCCGTCGAGCGCCGCGGCAGTGCGCTCTCGCAGCACCGCTTGGATCCGCGGCCAGCAGCGGGCCATGCGGGGCAGCGAGGAGAGGGCGCCCGCCATGTGCCGCTCGATCCCGGCGATCCGCTCCCGCAGCTCGCCCACGTCGATCGACGCGCGTGGGCGAGCGCGGTCGAGCCGTGCGAGCGCCGCCTCTACCTCGTCGAGCACCGCGTGGGCGGCGGCCGACAGCGCAGCGCGACCGATCCGCTCGAGCGGCCGCGCTGCACCGTGCAGGGCCGCGGGTCGCGATGCGTCGCCGAGCTCGTGGAGCGCGGCCAGATCGCGCGTGTGGGCCAGCTGCAGCGACACCCGTGGCACCGCTCGCGGCTGCGGCACGCCGGCCCATGCGTAGAGCTCGTCCGTTTGTGCAAGGTAGCGCAGCTCGGTGGGGCCGCCCACGTAGGCGATGGTGGGGAGCACCGCGTCCTGCACCACGGGTCGTAGCAACGCCGAGGGCGAGAAGCGCTCGGGCCAGCGCTCGAGCGCCTCGAGCCGGTCGGCGGTGGGCTCCGCCACGCGGCGGCGCGCCCCGTGCTCGGGCTCCGCGCCGTGGGCGAACACCAGCGTATGCTCGCGCGCCGTGGGCACCACCTCGGCGAGCCCGCGCGAGCGCAGGCGCTCGCGCGCTGCCGCGAGCGCTCGCTCGACCGTGGGCGCCTCCACCAGCGCGCGCCGCAGCAGCGGCTGTGACAGGCGTACGAACGCGGGATCCATGGGGTCGAGCAGCAAGAGCCCCGTGCCACGCATGGCCTCGCGCACGAGCAAGGCGAACGCCGTGGTGAAATCGTGCTCGGGCCGATACGCCCGCTCCACCAGCGCGAGGATCTCGGGGTGCGCACCCGGCAGCTCGCTCGCCCACCGCTCGCACAGCCCGCGGATGCCCGGGCCCAGCGTGCGCGGGCCCACCGGGGCGCCCGTGTCCACGAGGCCGAGCTGCAGCGCCGGCCCGTCGAGCCGCCCCACCCGCTGGGCCTCGCGCAGATCGTGATCCTGGCTCGCCAGCCAGAACACCGGCACCGCCGGCACGCCTCGCTGCTGCAGCCGTCGCGCCAGCGCCACGGCCGACAGCGCCTTGGCCAGCGTGTACGCCGGTCCACCCAGGAGGCCCACTTGTTGCCCGGTGACGACGGTCACTGCATCGTCTCGTGCCAACAGGCGGAGCGATTGATCCACGGCAGGCTCGTGCGGCACGAGCTCGGCTTGCCGTCGCAGCAGCTCCCCCAAGGCGGCCCGCGGGCGCGGTAGGGCTCGCACGCGGGTCGCCTCGGCGGCCCAGTCGATCCCGTCGTCCACGGCCCCGTGCGACTCGGAGCGGCGCACCAACCACCACGGCCGGACGCGCCGGGCTTGCACGCGTCGCGTGAGCTCCACCGCCGGGCGCTGCGGGTCGTCGAGCGCCTCGAGCAGCCGCGCGGTGGAGTAGGCCTGGGTCGCGTGCGCCTGCAGGGCGCGTCGCTTCGCGTCGCGATCGACGTCGAACGCCTCGCCCCAGCGTGCATGCGCGAGCGGGGCCATCACGCGGTGCTCGTCGCAGGCCCAGGCGGCCCCGAGGTGCGGAGCGAAGCTCGGATCGGCCGCTGCATGGAACGCCACCGCCACCAGCACGCCGAGGCCCAGGTGATGCCCGTGCAGGGACAGGTTCGGATCCGCCTCGGGATCGAGCCCCACGAGCACGCGCGGGCGCTCGCGCCGGATCTCGGCCACGAGCTGCTCGAGCGCCGGGTCGAGCCCCCACGTGCGCAGGGCGTCGCCCGCGGTCACCGGCGACGTACGGGCCGCATCGCGATACTTGCCGAAGTCGGACCAGCCGAGGTACCGCAGGCCACGAAGCCCCAGCGCGTCAGCGGCTGCCAACAGCTCGTGCGCCCGGCGACCGGCCAGCCCCCCGTGCTCGGCGGTCGCGGAGCCCTGGCGACCCCCCGCACCATCGGTCGCGACCACCAGCCCCACCCGCTGCCCGGCCACCTGCAGGCCGGCCAGCGTCCCACCGGCGTAGATCGACTCGTCGTCGGGGTGGGGCATGATCGCCAGAACGTCACGACCGGGCGGTTCGTCTCGTTCTTCGCCGCCATTCGCCAGCGCCGGCACGGAATGGGCCGCCAACGCCTCCCACGGCAGCGTCCGGACGTCGGGCTCTCCCGTCGCGAGCTGTCGGTGCAGGGCGGCCCGCAGCGCACCCGTGCTGCCCACCAGGCTCGCCGCCTCGGGCCTGGACCACGGCGTCTGCTCGATCGCCTGCAGCACGCGCGATCGATCCACGCACGCGGTGCGATCGAGCGCAGCAAGGGCCGCCGGCAGAGCCGAGGCCGGCCGGGGATCGGCCACCACCACCGCCTCGAACCAACCGCGCTCGTCGACCCACAGCCGCTCGCAATGCCGCTGCTCGAGCCGCGCTCGCGCGATGTGGCCCCCGAGCCATGGCGTCGCCGCATCGTCGGCAGGCGCGCGCGAGGGCAGGCCCAGCACGGCGAGCCCTCCGGCGGCGAGCGCTCGTGCCACCGCACCGAGCGCATGGTTCACGTCGCGGCTCGGGTCGATGCACGGCATCACCACGAGATCCGCGTCGTCGAGGCGATGCGGCCAGGGCAGCCCGTGCTCGTCGGCGGGCAGCCGCACGTGATACCGCGGATCGTCGTCGCCCTCCTCTCGGATCCCCACCACGCGGGCTCGCGCCTCGAGATACGGGCCGGCCAGCCTGGCACCGCCGGTGCCCACGAGCACCCGTAGCGACCCCGCGGGTGATCGATGCTGCTGCGCGAGCGCGGCCACGGCTTGGCAGACGGCGTCGGGCCATCGCCCATGCGCCGGATCCTTCGCCGTCCGAGGCGCCATCGTGCCCGTCACCGCGGTTGATATTCGTCGGCGACCGACGTGCAGGTTACCGGCCCGTGGCGCCACGTCGCAGCACCACTCCTACGGCCTCCATGCGCCATTGCGCAAAGCGCGCAACACTTGCTTCTGCGCCATGATCAGCCCTTGCGGACGCTTGGACCCCTCGAGGAGCGCCGAGGTGTCGGCTCGCCGCTGGCTGGCTGCGGGGCTCGGCCAGCCCTAGAACCGGATGCCGAGCTGTGCCTGGATCGTCTGCACCGCGCGCGCGTCTTCCCGCGTGCCCGAGGGGTTGATGCGGTTGAACCCCGGCAGCGGGAACAGCACCCCGTACTGGAACTGGAAGAAGATCGGCTCGCGGGTGTCGTGGTATCGCATCGCAGCGTCGAGCTCGATGCCATAGCTGAACTTGTTGCCGAGCGTGCTGCGCCGGTTGTAGGCCAGCGCGTAGCCGGCGTCGACGCGTGCGCTGAAGTTGTCGAAGAAGTAGAACGCGGCCCACGGCTTGAAGTAGGCCGCGTTGGACACCGTGCCCAGGATCTCCCGGAACATCAGGAGATCGACGAAGTAGGCGCGATTGAAGCGGAAGTTGCTGAGGACGTTGTCGTCGTCGTTGTAGCCGACCGCGTTGCCCGCGTCGGGTGCATAGGGCTGGGCGGAGGTGTCGCCCGTGGCCATGCCGTGGTCGAGGCCGATGTGGAAGCGATCCTTGATGAGGCCGTACTTGAACTCGAGCGCGTAGCCGAAGTTGGCGATGAGCTTGCGGTCGAGGTCGGCCGCGGTCACGGCCTCGTAGATCCCCGGGTCGTCGAAGGCATCGGCGGCCGTGTTCTCGTTGAGCGCGTGGAACGAGCCGAAGTTCCCGGCCGCCTCGAGCTCGATCCGCAGCGTGCGCCAGTTGACCCGCATCCACAGGTCGGGCGTCACCATGAACGCGCGGCGCCGCACGAGCAGCTCGTTGTACGGCGAGCTCGGCAAGAGCCCCAACGCCTCGGCCGCCCGCGAGCCCTCCACCTGGTCCACGTCCTGGAACCGCAGCCACGTGATCACGCCATAGTTGAGCACCGGACCGCCCAGCGACAGCTTGCGGCGCAGCATGTCGGGGTCGTCACGGCGCTCGATCGACGCGCTCCACTGGTAGACGTTGTCGAACTTCTCGGCGGAGATCGTCTGGCCCACCAGCCGCGCGTTGCCGTACTCCGAGCCCAGCACCTGCGCGGTGGTGGGGCCGCTCGCGGCCCAGTCCCACGACAGCGAGACCCGGTGGGTGCGACGGCGGTCCTTGCCGAAGTCGAAGCCGAGCTTGAGCGAGTCCACCGAGTCGCCGTAGTCGGCGTCGAGCTGGCGGATGATGTCGGCGTCGTCGCCCCGCGAGTAGCCGTTGCCGCCGTTGGCGACCACGCCCATGCCCCAGCTCCACGGCATGCGCCCGAACTGCACGTCGAGGCCGAAGCCGAAGCGGATGTGCCCCCACGCCCGCTTGACCTGGATGCTGTCCTCCAGGCTGTTGACCCCGGCCTGCGGCGGCACCTGGCTGCGGGTGAACAGGTCGATGTCGGCGTCGGGGTTGGCGAACAGGTACGTGTCGGGCGTGCTGCCCAGCACCACGTTGTCGAGCAGGTCCACCTGGCTGTGCACCGCCACGGTGTCGGTGATGTGCAGCGTGGGCTCGAGCCGCAGGCGCATGTTGGCGCTGGGCAGGCCGCGGCGGCGCTGGCAGCGGGTGGTCGCGCGCTGCAGCGAGACTCCTGCGTCGGTCAGGCGCGTGAAGCAGTCGGCGTCGTTGTTGACGAACACGCTGCGGCCCGCCTCCTCGCGTGCCTCGCCGCTCTCGGCCGGCGGCCGGAAGAACTTGTTGGGCAGCGCCTCGCCGTCCGTGTCGACGCTCGAGAGGCCGAGGTCGAGGCGGTGGAAGAAGTCGCCGCGCATGCGCATGTAGCCGTGCAGATCGAACAGCTGCACGCGGCGGCGCGAGGCCGGCTGGGCCGTCACCGACTCGATGGGTCGCAGCGCCTGCTTGTCCTTGGGCGCCTCCTCGGCGGGGCCTTCCTTCTTGTCCTTGCCGCCCCCGGGGCCGCCCGGCGGGGCTCCGCCCATGCCGCCGCCCATGCCACCCGGACCACCCATGCCACCGCCGCCCATGCCCGGCTGGGCCGCGCTGGCCGACGTCGAGCCCAGGATTCCCGCCGAGAGCAGCACGAGCAACGGCAGGGTCCGGATCGACGCCGATCGACGGCCGCGCGGGTACGAGGTGCCGCTCATCCTCATCAAAGGCGTCGCACGCTAACAGCGCCCCACCGGGGCGTCAACTCACGGGGGAGCGACCTTGGGATGGCTTGGCTCGAGCATGGCAGGTCGGTGTGATCCCGTTCACGCGCGAGCCGTGGAGCCCGTGGCGCCGCACTGGTCGGGCCAGAGCGGCAGGCCAGGGCGGCCGGAGCCCTCAGCCCGCAGGAACCGTCGCACAGCCGAACTTGATGCTCACGCTGGCCTGGGCGAAGCCCTGGATCGTGGTGCAGGTCTGCGGGCACAGCACGATGCTCGTGGGCATCGCGGGGTCGTCGTAGTACCAGCCGTTCATCACCCCCCCGCACGCGGCCGGATTGTCTACGCGGCCGATCTCCAGGGTTGCGCCCACGCCGTCTTCGAACTCCACGTTGACCGCATCGGGGTCGAAGTCCATCCCATCGGGCGGCGGCGGGATCGGGTACTCGCACGCGAGCGCGGCGCCCGAGACCACCGCGGTCGAGACCTCGTTGAAGATCGGCCCGAAGTTCTGGATGCACAGGTTGCCGAAGATGCCGCCGGTGAGGTCGACCAGGGCGATGTGCTCCTCGCTGAGCGCCGCGGAGAACGGGAAGAACGCCGGGCAGCACGAGGTCTGGGCGATGCACGCCAGGACCGGATCCTCGGGCGAGGCGATCGCGTGGTACTTGTAGCCGGCGTGGCTCGCGTCGAGCGCGAGGAACTGGTTGTTGAAGTCGTTGGCCGACAGATCGGAGTCGTCGTCGGTGACCATGATGATGTGCTTGGACGCCGTGGGCCGCATGTGCGGGGCCCAGTCGGCATAGTGGTCGAGGATCTTCTGTAGCCCGTCGTTGCTGCCCACGCCGTCGGGGATGTGGAAGTAGCCCGGCAGCTTGGAGTCGTCGGGGCACGCGCCCGAGCCGAGCGGCGTCGGCAGGCAGATCCCGGTGTCGTCATCGCTGGTGGACGAGATCAGCACCACGTGCGCATCGATGTTGGCGAGGAAGATCTGGCTCGAGAACGTGTTCATGTTGTTCTGCACGAACCCGGCCTCGAGCTGCATGCTGCCCGAGTTGTCGACCACCACGATGATGTCGGCGGGCTGCATGCCCACCATCGCGGTGTCGCTGACCTCGGCGCACTCGTTGCCCGTGTCGGCGGGGCCGGTGTCGTTGCCACCGACGTCGAGCTTGGTGCCGCCGCGGGTCTCGTCGGAGACGTCGTCGTCCTCGCTCTCGCCCACCGTGCCCCCGGTGCCCATCGACGATCCGGTCGTGGGGGGGTTGAAGGTCACGCTGCTGGCGACCGTGGTCAGCTCTTCGCGCTCGTCGGGCGCCCCGCAGGCGAGCGTGGGCACGAGCAACAGCACCCGTGGCCACGTGGGCGAGCGCCCGATCTTCGTGTGCACCATGGTCCGGATGATCCGGCCGGCTCGGCCGGCTCGTCGGCTCCCAATCGTCGTCGTGGTCATCGCAATTCCCCCCAGCTCGCGCATGATGACGGCTCGTCGGCGATGATGGCAAGCTCCCGCGCATGACCTCGTGGTGGCAGCCAGGCCAGCTCGTGTTCGTGGGATTCCATGGGACCGAGGTCCCGCGGGACCTCGCCGCCCTGCTGGCCCAGGGCCGCGTGGGCGGGGTGGTGCTGTTCGGTCGAAACATCGAGTCGCCCGCGCAGGTGCGCGAGCTCAGCGAGGCGCTCCACCGGGCCGCACCGCCCGAGCTGCCGCCGCTCGTGGCCATCGACCAGGAGGGCGGCCGGGTGCAGCGGCTGCGGGCGCCGTGGACGGAGTGGCCGCCCATGCGCCGGCTCGGCGATCGCGACGAGCCAGAGGCCACGCGGGCCTTCGCCGACGCCCTGGCGCGCGAGCTCTGCGACCTGCGCATCCACCTGGATTTCGCCCCCGTGGTGGATGTGGACACCAACCCCCACAACCCCGTGATCGGCGACCGCAGCTTCGGGCGCGACCCGGCGCGGGTGATCCGGCACGCGACGGCGATCATCGAGGGCCTGCAGGCCGGTGGCGTGGCGGCCTGCGCCAAGCACTTTCCCGGCCACGGCGACACCGACACCGACAGCCACCTGCGGCTGCCGCGGGTGCGGCACGATCTCCACCGGCTGCGCGAGGTGGAGCTGGCCCCGTTCGCCGCCGCGGTCGCGGCCGGGGTCGCCAGCATCATGACCGCCCACGTGGTGTTCGAGGCCGTCGACGGGCGGCGCCCCGCCACGATCTCGCCCGAGGTGATGGCGCTGCTCCGCGAGGAGCTGCGCTACGACGGCGTGGTGTTCTCCGACGATCTCGAGATGAAGGCGGTGGCCGACCACTTCAGCCCCGAGCAGCTGGTGCAGGGCAGCCTCGAGGCCGGGGTGGATGCGTTCCTCGTGTGCAGCGACGCGAGCCTGCGGGACGAGGTGCTGCGGCGGATCGAGCGAGCCCCCGACGCGAAGCTCGAGCGGCCGCTGGCGCGGGTGATCGCGCTCAAGCAGCGCTACGCGGCCGGGGGGCGCGCGGCGGAGGCTGCGGCGGAGCCCGAGCCCGGGACTGCGTCCGGCAGCCTCGTGGTCAGCTTGGACCAAGCGGTGGCAGAGGGCTTCGGGCGCGCCGAGGCCGAGGGCCCCGCGGGGCCGCCCTACCCCGAGCACCAGGAGCTCGCCGACCGCCTGGCGCAGCGTGCGTAAGGATAGCCCAGCGCGGGTGATAGGCTCACCGCTCATGCGGCAATACCTCGACCTGCTCGCGGACATCCTCGAGCACGGCGTGCCCAAGGGCGATCGCACGGGCACTGGGACCCTCAGCGTGTTCGGGCGGCAGCTTCGCTTCGACCTCGCCCAGGGCTTTCCCCTGGTCACCACCAAGAAGCTGCACCTGCGCTCCATCGTCCACGAGCTGCTCTGGTTCCTGCGCGGCGACACCAACGTTGCGTATCTGCACGAGCACGGCGTCGGGATCTGGGACGAGTGGGCCGACGCGAACGGCGAGCTGGGGCCGATCTACGGCCACCAGTGGCGCTCGTGGCCAGCTCGCGACGGCGGCTCGATCGATCAGATCGCACGAGCGGTGGAGCTGCTCCAGCGCGACCCCGACTCGCGCCGCATCGTGGTCAGCGCATGGAACGTGGCCGACCTCGATCGCATGGCGCTGTCCCCATGCCACTGTCTGTTCCAGTTCTGGGTCGCGGGCGGCCGGCTATCGTGCCAGCTCTACCAGCGCAGCGGCGACGTGTTCCTCGGCGTGCCGTTCAACATCGCCTCGTATGCGCTGCTCACCCTGATGATCGCCCGCGTCACCGACCTCGAGCCCGGCGAATTCATCCACACGTTCGGCGACGTGCATCTCTACCAAAACCACCTCGAGCAGGCGCGCACCCAGCTCGCCCGCGAGCCGCGGCCGCTGCCCACGATGATCCTCGCCCGGCGGCCCGCGAGCATCTTCGAGTACCGCGCCGAGGATCTCGAGCTCGTCGGCTACGAGCCTCATCCGGCCATCAAGGCCCCGGTGGCGGTGTAGCCATGCTCGTCTCGATCATCGTGGCCGTGGCCGCCAATGGCGTGATCGGGCGCGACGGCGATCTGCCGTGGCGGCTGCCCGCCGATCTCCGCTTCTTCAAGCGCGTGACGATGGGTCACCACCTCGTCATGGGGCGCAAGACCTGGGCCTCGATTGGCCGGCCGCTGCCGGGGCGCACGATGGTGGTGCTCACCCGCGATCCGCGGCTCGAGATCCCCGGCGCGCAGGTGACCCATGCGTTGCCGGAGGCGCTCGCGCTGGCCCGGGCCGCGGGCGATCCCGAAGCGTTCGTGATCGGTGGCGCCGAGGTCTTCGCGCGCGCGCTGCCTCTGACGGATCGCCTCTATCTCACGCGCGTATACGCCGACGTGGAGGGCGACGTGTGCTTCCCCGACCTCGACGAGCGCGCGTGGGTCGAGGTGGCGCGCGAGGAGCACGCCGCCGACGAGCAGCACGCCTTCGCCTTCGCCCTCTGCACGCTCGAGCGCCGCGCCGAGCACCGCCCGTAGATCTCGCCAGCGTCACCAGCATCGCCCGTGACGACGCAGGCCTGGCTCCTGGCCTCCCTTGGCCCCCCTGGCCGCTCTTGGCCCCCTGGCCGGTCCTCGGCGGCCACCGCGGCACGCACGGCTCTCGGGTCGCCCGCACGCGGGTGGCGGGGGTCGAAGTCGGCCAAGGCACTATCGCGCATCGGTCCCTTGCCTATTGTGCGCGCCATGCTCGTCTCCGATACTGGATGCGCTGGAATGACCTCGTCTCGCCTGGCGCAGGCCGGTCATTCGTCACCGTCGTCGCCCCCTTGCCAAGAAGCTTGCCCATGCGTCGTCGTCCTTCGTCGTCGGTTCCTACCGCTCGCACGACCGTCGTCGTTGCGGGCCTCCTGGCCTTCCTCGGTGCCGCGTCGACGTCGGACGCCTCGCCGCCTCCGCGGGGCTTCTTCGGCACCCCCACGCCGCCCGCGCAGCCGCTCGTGGCCGCGCCCGATCCGTACGGGCGTACGCCGGCGGTGACGCTGGCCGACGACGTGCCGCTCACGCCCACCGTGGTGGGCGACGCCGAGCTCGGCGTCTTCGCGGAGAGCCGGCCCGACCGCAACACGGTCTCGCTCTCTCCGCAGGTGCGGCTGGGCCTGCGCCCGCGCCCCGAGGTAGAGCTGCACTTCAGCTTCGGCGCGGTCTCGGTGCTCGCCGACGGCGCGAACGGCCGCGAGCAGGTGGCGCGCCCGAGCAACCTCGGCATGGGCGCCAGCCGGGTCTTCGATCGCCGCGAGGGCCCCTGGCGCTACGCCAAGATCGGCTTCGGCTTCGTGCTCCCCTCGGCGTTCGCCACCAACGCCATCGAGCAGGATGCCTACGACTATGCGCTGGGTGGACGTGCCGGCTGGGACCCGTGGACGTGGACGCCGCAGAGCTTCGGCGTGGTCGTCCCCGCCGAGCTCCGAGCCCAGGTCGGGCGTCGCTGGGTGATCGGGGCCGACGGCGGGCTGGCGGGCCTCTTGCCCAGCGCGCAGCGCACGGACGGTTTGGCGCTGGCGGCCCAGATCGCCGCCGAGGCGCGCGTGGTCGCGCGGCGCTTCGGGGCGGGCCTACGCCTGTCGACGGTGTGGAACGGCCGTCATCCCCAGGATCGCAGCCAGGCGGCAGTGAGCCCGTTCGTCGACGCCAGCCTCTGCCGCCGTAGCTCGGGCCGGCGGCTCCGCGGCGAGCGTGCGCGCACCTCCAACGACTGCCCCGTGTACGCGTCGGCGCGCCTCAACGTGAACCTCGATGGCCCCTACGGCTTCACCGGCCACGACCCCATGCGGGTGTGGGGGGTGCAGGCGGGGCTCGGCTGGGCGGTCTACTGAAAGCGCACGGACGCTGCAGGCGTTCGGTGTGCGGAGGATCGCCGCGGCCTCTTGGCGGCCCTTCGTCCAGGCATGCGAGCACGGCAAGACCGATCGTCCCATCGATCGACACCTACGCCCTGCGCGGCATCGGCTCGATCGGTGGCGCGCCCGACTGCGTGCGACGTCATGTCGCGACGCACGAGCTGCGCGGGTCATGCTCGGCGGGGCCCGAGGATGCCCGTGGGGGTTTTCCCGCCGCCGTCGATCGCGATTGGTGGTGACGCGCGAGGTGATTCCCGGTGTTGGAGGCGAAGCGGTAGTGCCTCCGTGCCCGCATTCGATCACGTGCCACCACGAGCGCCGGTGCCACGGGTCACACGTGCCGTTGTTCCCGTGATCGCGGGGTGCGGCGAAAACCGAGCCGTGCTAGATCCACGTACGGCGGTCCGAACGCTCGGATTGCGTCACAACTCGGCTTGTGAAAGCCCATCTTCACCTCTAGTCTGGACATCACCATGCGAAGCTCCGCGCTGACGTTCCTGTTCGCCTTGGTCGCCCCGCTGTCGCTGGGCTCCGTGGCGTGCTTCCTCTCCACCGAGGGCGATGGCTACGACTACGACACGCTCGAGGGTGGCACCTGCGAGATCGGAACCGAAGGTTGCCAGTGCACCAGCGGTGGCAAGTGCAACGATCCGTTCTTCTGCAACACCAACTTGAACATCTGCGTTGCCGACCTGTGCCCGGTGGGCACCGAGACCTGCGCGTGCACCCCCGAGGGCGCGTGTGATCCGGGCCTACTGTGCGCCTCGGGTCTGTGCGTCGATGCGGGCTGCTCGGCCGGCACCGAGGGTTGCCAGTGCACCGAGGGCGGCGGCTGTGATCCCGGCCTCGATTGCCTCTCGGGCCTGTGCGTCGATGCTCATCCCCCCATGGCCGACGAGACCGGGGTGGGCCACAGCAGCAGCAGCGACGGCGGGCAGGTCGACGAGACCGGAGTGGCCAGCACCAGCAGCAGCGGCGAGGCCAGCAGCAGCAGCAGCAGCGGCGAGGCCACCAGCAGCAGCGGGAGCTCGTCGGGCAGCACCGGTGGCACCGGCTGAGCCCGTCCTTGCCGTTTCCTCCTCGAATTCCATTGGCGAGCTTCGAGCACGAGGGCGTACCGCGACAGCGGTCCGCCCTCGTGGCGTTTCGTGCGAGCGTGCGCGTGCGTCGTGCTCGGCCCGCGCTAGCTGCGAGCGATCCGGCGGGCCCGCCAGCGCAAGAGCGCCTCGGCGGCCAGCAGCACCCCGATGAGCCACCACAGCGCCCGCCAGCGCGGCACCGTCACGGCCACGTGGCGACGCTCGCCGTCCTGCAGCGGGCTGCTCGAGAGCTCCTGCCAGCGCGTGTCGCTCTCCACCGGATCCACCGCCACCGCGAACACGCTGGGCGCATCGGGCAGCTCCACGCGGTAGTGGCCGGGCACGAACGTGTCCACGAACGTCGCCTGTCCGTCCTCGTCGGGCGCCACCGAGACCTGACTTCCTGTGGGCGTGGTGATGGTGATCGGCTGCTCGGCTCGCATGGTCCGCGGCTGCCCGGCGACCAGCTCGGTGCCACCGGCGCCGCTACGCTGGTCGGCGAGCCACCCGAGCAGGCTCGACACGAGCGGCACGAACCCGGGCCGTAGCGGTAGGTCGGCCCAGTCGCGATCGATGGTGGTGGTGAGCAGCGCCACGCGGCCCGCCCCCACCTCGCGCGTGAGCAGGGCCGGCGCGCCGCTCGTGAACGACAGCGCGATCTGGTGCGCGCGCCCGGGGTCGGGCTCGAGCAGCATCACGCGCTGCGCCCGGGTGCCCCCGAGCCCGAGGTCGCCGTGCAGGCGCCGGAATGCAGGGTGGGCGAGATCCGCCGGTGCCAGCCCCTCGGCGCGCGCCTCGGTGCGGCCGGGCGCGGTGCCCACCCGCACCGCCTCGCGCATGCGCAGCGGCAGGAGCTCGTCGAAGCGCTCGTTCCAGGCCTCGGGCTGCACGCGATCACCCATCGTCACCAGCAGCCCCATGCCGCTGCGGACCTGCTGCACGATCACCGGCGCCACATCGGGCGGCGGTGCGCGCAGGTTGGCCAGCACCAGCACGTCCACGTCGCGCAGCGCCTTGTTCGATCCCTGCTCGCGCAGCCGCGACTCGAGCTGGTCGGGCGCGAGGCTCCGCAGCCGCAGCCGCTGCGCCGCGTCGTCCACCGTGGCCGCCGTGCTCAGGAACCACACCTCGTCGTGCGCCCGCAGCTCGCTCGGGTCGCCGTTGACGATCGTCACCTCGATCGCATCGTCGGCCGAGAGCCACAGGTGCCGCGCATCGTCGCCGGGCATCGGGTCGTCGACCACGTCGATCGCGATCACGGCCGGCGCCACGTCCTGCTCGGCCGGCAGCGTGTGGGTGAACTCCACGGGCACGGGGGTGGCCAGCGGCAGCTCCACGGTGGTGCGCGCGAGCTCGGCATCACCCACTCGCAGCACCACCGGCACGCGGACCAGCTCGGCTGCGCCCGCGGGGTCCGACGGTGGGTGGCGCTGCAGCACCGCCTCGATTCGCAGCGCGCGTGGGTCGAGCTCGGGCGCGGGCTCCCAGCGCGCCTCCTCGATCGCCACATGCTCGGGCCGCGGCTCCTCGGGGTCGATCGCGGGGATCGGCACCACCAGCGCCCCACCCTCGGCGGCCTGCGGCAGCGAAGCCAGGCCTCGAGCAGTAGCGTCGCCCACCGCATACACCACCCGCGGTCGCTCGCCCTCGACTTGCTGGAGCAGCCCGGTGGCGACGGGCAGCGCCTCGGCCATGGTCCACGCGCCCGCCCGTGGCAGCGCGCCGGTCTCGAGGCGCTCGTCGGCCCACGCCTCGAGCGCCTCGCGCACCACGTTGGGGTCGGCGCTCGGCTCCTCGCGCGGGCCGTCGGGGTCGGTGGTGACCAGGCCCACGCGGCTGCCCGGTGGCAGCGAGGCCAAGAGCGCGTCCACGCGCGCGATCGCGTGCTCGAGCAGCGTGCGCCCGTCCACGCGCAGCTCCATGCTGCGCGACGCATCCAGCAAGACCACCGCGTCGTGCGGCTCGCCCACCACCATCACGCCCGACTCCTCGGTGCTCGACGGGCGGGTGAGCACGACCACCAACAGCGCCAGCAGCAGCAGTCGCACCACCAAGAGCGGCCAGTCCTGGATCGCGCGGCGCTGCGTCACCGACTGATCGGTCGCGTGGAGGAAGCGCATGGCCGCGAACCGGATCGGCCGCGGTGGCTCGCGGCCGAGCAGGTGCGCGACGATCGGCACCGCGAGGCCGAGGAGCCCCAGGAGCAGCGCAGGCGCGAGCAGGGTCATGGTCGCACCCTCCTCATGGTCGCACCTCCGCGCTCGGCAGCCCGGCCTCGCCCGAGAGCCGACCGAGCAGGCCCACGAATGCATCCTCCACGGGCTGGTCGGTGGCCACGCGCACGAGCACCAGGCCCTCGGACTCGCAGCGATCGTCGAGCTGTCGCAGGTGCGCGGCCAGGCGCCGCAGGTACTCGTCGCGGAGGCTCCGGCCCGGCGCCTCGAGCGGGGGGCGAAGCCCGCGGAGGTCCTCGAAGCGAAGCATCGAGCGCTCGGCCCACGGAAAGCCGAGCTCGTCGGCGTGCAGCACCTGCACGATCACCACGTCGTGCTGCCGCGCGCGCAGCTGCGCCAGCCCGCGGAGCAGCTCGTCCTGCACCGCGTCGGCGTCGTCGGGCCCTGTGCCGGGGTCGAGCAGATCCGACAGCACCACCACCAGGCTGCGCCGCGGCAGGCGGGGGGCCACCGCGGCGAGCATCGGGCTCCACGGGCAGCGGCCCTGCGGCGGCGCGTCGGCCATGCGCAGCGCCAGCGCCGACAGCCGCTCGCGGCCGGTGCGAGGGCGCGCGAGCGAGGCGTCCACCGCCTGCAGGCGCCCGAGCGTCAGGCCCACCGGGTCGCCCTGCCGGTGCGCCAGCCAGGCCAGCCCTCCCGCGATCGCGTGGGCATAACCGAGCTTGCGCTCGCGGCCCTCGCCGTAGCCCATGCCCGCACCACCGTCGAGCAAGAGCGCCAGCGACAGCTCGTCCTCGCTCTCGGTGCGGCGCAGCACCAGGCGCTCGCGACGAGCTACCGCGCGCCAGTCCAGGCGCCGCGGATCGTCGCCCGGCACGTAGGGCCGGTGGTCGCGAAAGTCGAGCCCCAGGCCCGCCCGCGCGGCCGTGTGCCGCCCTGGCCGCTGGCCCCACACCGGGCGGCGCACCACGAGCTCGCGCCCGCGCAAGAGCTCGCGCAGCTCCGGCGGCACGAGCCGCCCGAGCGCCTCGCCTTGCACGTCCTCCGTGGCATCGGTCGGCGGGTGCTCCACGAACGGCCTTCCCGCGCTCGCCCTAGGCCGGTACGGCCGCCAGGATCTTCTCCATGATCTCGGCGCTGCCGATGCCGCGGCTCTCGGCGGTGAAGCTGCGCACCAGCCGGTGCTCGAGCACCGGGCCCGCCAGCGTGCGCACGTCGTGCACCGTCGCCGCCGGGCGGCCTTGCAGCGCGGCGCGGGCCTGCGCGGCCACCAGCAGCTGCTGGCCCGCGCGCGGGCCCGCGCCCCAGCGGAGCAGCGAGCGCACCTCGCTCGGACACTCGGCCTCGCCCGGCCGCGACGCCCGCAAGATCGCCACCACGTGGTCGACCACCGACGGCGGCACCGGAATCCGCCGCACCAGCCGCTGGTGCTCGAGCAGCTCTGCGGGCGTCAGCACCGGGGAGAGCGGCTCGGTCGACGGGCTGCCCATCGCCACGATCTCGCGCTCGGCCGCCGCGTCGGGGTAGTGCACCACGATCTGCAGCATGAACCGGTCGAGCTGGGCCTCGGGCAGCGCGTAGGTGCCCTCCTGCTCGATGGGGTTCTGGGTGGCGAACACGTGGAACGGCGGCGGTAGCTCGTGCGTGTGCCCGCCCGCGGTCACGCGCCGCTCCTGCATCGACTGCAGCAGCGCGGCCTGGGTCTTGGGCGGGGTGCGGTTGATCTCGTCGGCGAGCAAGAGGTTGCAGAACACCGGCCCCGGCACGAAGCGGAAGCGGCGCTGGCCGGTGGCCGGGTCGTCTTCGAGCACCTCGCTGCCCGTGATGTCGGCCGGCATGAGGTCGGGCGTGAACTGGATCCGCGAGAACTCGAGGTGCAGCGCCTCCGCCAGGCTGCTGACCAGGAGCGTCTTGGCCAGCCCCGGCACGCCCACGAACAGCCCGTGGCCGCCGGCGAACAGGCACACGAGCAAGAGGTCGATGACCTCGGCCTGGCCGACGATGCGGTGGTGCACCTGCTCGAGCAGGCGCTCGCGTGCACGGGCCAGGTCGCGCAGGGCGATACCGTCGTCGTCGGGGTGGGCGGTGGCGATGGCGGAGTCGGGCACGAGCGAGGTGCCTGGTATACCCGCGCCGCCCGGCCGCGTCACACGCCCGCGGGCGGCGGCGTTGGAAGCAGGCCGACGACACGATCGCCGCGCCGACGGCCGGGGTCGTGTCGCAGCCGCCGCCGGGCCCAGCGGGCCGGCCAGCGTCATTGTACGGCGGGAATCAGTAAAAACAGACGTTTGACGAAGGTCGGGCTCTGAGCCACATTCCAGCGGCGATCCCAGCGAGGTACGAGCCCGCCCCGAAAAATACGGCCGTAAATCGCATAATCGGAGACGAGAGACCATGGCGAGCTTTTCCGAGCTGCTCAACCAAGTGAAGGCTTCGATCCACGAGGTGTCGGCGGAGGACACCAAGGCTCGTGTGCTCGACAGTCCCCCCGCGGGGAGCCCGGTGCTCATCGACGTGCGCGAGCGCGACGAGTACGAGCAGGGCTTCATCCCGCGGGCGCAGTGGATCCCGCGCGGGTTCCTCGAGCTGAAGATCGAGGAAGCGGTGCCCGAGCGCGAGCAGGAGATCATCGTCTATTGCGCCGGCGGCACGCGCTCGGCCCTCGCCGCGCAGGCGCTCGGGCAGCTCGGCTACCGCAAGGTCTCGTCGATGGCCGGCGGGTTCCGGGCGTGGAAGCAGGCGGGGTATGCCTTCGAGCGCCCGCGGGTGCTGAGCGCCGAGCAGGTCAAGCGCTACAGCCGGCACATCATGCTGCCCGAGGTGGGCGAGGTGGGGCAGGGCAAGCTGCTCGACGCCAAGGTGCTGTTCATCGGCGCGGGTGGGCTCGGCTCGCCGTCGAGCCTGTACATCGCCGCGGCCGGGGTGGGGACGATCGGCATCGTCGACGACGACGTGGTCGACGAGAGCAACCTGCAGCGCCAGGTCTTGCACAACATGGAGCGGCTCGGGATGCCGAAGGTGGAGAGCGCACGCAAGACGCTGCAGGCGCTCAACCCCGACGTGAAGGTGATCGCCCACCAGACGCGGCTCTCGAGCGAGAACGTGCTCGACATCATCAGCGGGTACGACGTGATCGTCGACGGGGCCGACAACTTCCCCACGCGGTACTTGCTCAACGACGCCGCGCTCAAGCTCAAGAAGGCGGTGATCCACGCGAGCATCTTCAGGTTCGAGGGCCAGATCACCACGTTCCTGCCGGACTCCGGGCCGTGCTACCGCTGCCTCTATCCGGATCCGCCGCCCCCCGGCATGGCGCCGAGCTGCCAGGAAGCCGGGGTGCTCGGGGTGCTGCCGGGGATCGTGGGGACGATCCAGGCGACGGAGGCGATCAAGGTGATCCTGGGGATCGGCGAGAGCCTCAGCGGGCGGCTGTTGGTGTTCGACGCGCTCGCGACCAAGTTCCGCACGCTCAAGCTGCGCAAGGATCCCGAGTGTCGCGTGTGCGGCAAGCGGCCCGAGGAGATCGAGCTCATCGACTACGAGCAGTTCTGCGCGGTCGGGGGCTGAAAGGCCCTCGTGGTCGCAGGTGGTCGTGCTACCGTGCCGCCGCCAAGCGGCGGGGGTCAGCATGACGGATGGTGGAGTGGTCCTGATCAGCGGGACGAATTCGGGGATCGGTCGGCGCACGGTGGAGAGCTTCGCGCGCGCGGGTTACCGCGTGTATGCGGGCATGCGCGCGCCCGAGGGCAAGAACGCCGCGGCCAAGGCCGAGCTCGAGGCGCTCGCCGGCACGGGCCTGGCGCTCGAGGTCGTCGCGCTCGACGTCACTTCCGACGCGGAGGTCGAGGCCACGGTCGCCGGGATCCTCGCGAAGACCGAGCGCATCGATGTGCTCGTCAACAACGCCGGGATCTCGCTGGCTGCGCCGTCGGAGTGCTCGAGCATCGAGCAGGCGAAGCTGGTGTTCGAGACCAACTACTGGGGTCCGGTTCGCTTGTGCCGGGCCGTGCTCCCGACCATGCGAAGGCGACGCACGGGGCTCGTCGTCCACCTCTCGAGCATCGGTGGCCGCGTCCCGCTGCCCAACGCGGCCTTCTACTCCGGCTCCAAGATGGCGCTCGAGACCCTCGGGGAGGTGCAGCGCTACGAGCTCGCCTCGTTCGGCATCGACGTGTCGCTGGTCGAGCCGGGGGTCTATGGCACCGACATCCTCGACAAGCTCTCGTATGGCGACGACCACGAGCGAATCGCCGAGTACGGGGCGCTCGCCGACAAGGCCAAGCACGGGGTGGCGGCCGCCAAGCAGATGATCGCCAACAAGTACCCCGACCCGCAGGAGGTCGCCGACGTGATCCTGCGACTGGCCCGGCTACCCGCGGGTCAACGGCCGCTACGAACGCTGGTCGGCGAGGACGCGGCGATGCTCGAGCCGATCAACGCGGTGACGGGGCCGCTGACGGAGGCGATGTTCAAGGCGTTCGGGTACATCTAGGAGCAGCCTCGCCGAGAGCGACGATGCTCTCGATCGATCGATCGCACATCTTGCGCAAGTGGCGCCAATGGCCGAGCGCCGGTGTGCTCCGTCGAATTGGCCCCTCCTCCCGCTGGAGCGGGTCGCGACGCGCGTTGTAGAGTGGCCGCCCGCCATTCGATGGACGACTCGCCGAACGACGACGCCCTCGAGACCACGAGCCTCGACGCGGTCCACGAGCAGCTCGTGCAGGCGGGTCGCCCGGAGCTCGGCAGCGCGCTCGATGGCCTGCGGGCGCGCATGCTCGCCACGGCCGGCGGCCTCACGCCGCGCACGATCGGGCGCTATCGCCTGGGCCGCGTGCTCGGCTCGGGGTCGTTCGGCACGGTGCACGAAGCCGAGGATCCCGAGCTCGACCGGCGCGTGGCGGTGAAGCTCCTGCGCGTGCGCTCGGAGAAGGAGGCCGCGCGGGTGGTCCGCGAGGCGCAGCTGCTCGCGACGCTCTCGCACCCCAACGTGGTGCAGGTGTTCGAGGTGGGGACCACCGAAGACGGGCGCTCGCCCTACGTGGTGATGGAGCTCATCGAGGGGCCCACGCTGCGCAAGTGGATGTCGGATGGATCGCATGCATGGCGCGAGGTGGTGGAGGTGGTGCTCCGCGCTGCGCAGGGGCTGTGGGCGGCGCACCAGGCCGGCATCATCCATCGCGATCTCAAGCCCGAGAACGTGCTGATGGGTCGCGACGGACGGCCGCGGGTGATCGACTTCGGGCTCGCGCGCGCCATGGGTGGGGCTTCGGAAGAGCCGTCCGAGGAGGCGACGCTCCGGTCGGGCGCCCACGCGCCGAGCGTGCACGCTGGATCCGGTGGCGGCTCGCCGCAGCTCACCGCCACCGGGCAGGTGATGGGCACGCCTGCGTACATGGCCCCGGAGGTATTCGCGGGCGAGCACACGCCGCTGTCCGATCAGTATGCGCTGTGCGTCACGCTCTACGAGGCGCTGTTCGGGCGGCGCCCGTTCGCGGCCGAGAGCCCGCAGGAGCTGATCGAGAAGCTGCTCTCGCAGCAAGCGGAGCTGCCCGCCGATCGCCGCGGCGTGCCGCGGCACGTCGGTGCGATCGTGCTGCGAGGGCTACGACGAGCGCCGCGCGAGCGGTTCGGCGATCTCGGCCGGTTCGTCGAGGCGCTCGAGCGTTCGCTGCGTCCGCGTCGCTGGGCGCTCGCGATCGCAGGGGTGGCGGTGCTCGGTGCCGGCGGGGTGCTGCTCGCGAGCACGCAACCCGCGAGTGAGCCGCCGCCTCCGGAGGTCTGCGCCGTGGGAGACGCGGCGTGGGCACGGCTGCGCGAGCAGGCGACGATCCCCGCGGCGCTCGAGGCTCCGCTCGCGAGCTACCAGCGTGCGTGGCAGCAGACCGAGCAGGCGCTGTGTACGGAGGGCGAGGGCATCATCGACTGGGAGCGGCGGCGCTGCCTCGATCGAGGGCTGCGTGATGCGTCGGCGCTGGTCTCGGTGCTCGGCAAGGCGGATGCTGCGACCGTCGATCCGGCCAAGGCCATGCAGAGCTTGGCGCCGCCGACCGATTGCGCCAAGCCCGAGGGTGATGGCGTCATGCCTCCACCCGCGGGCGTCGATCTGGCACCGCTCGAGCAGCGCTTGTCGCATCTGCGGGCCCTCGAAACCACCGCTCAGCTCGTGGCCGGTCTGGCGCTCTCCGGACCGCTGCTGGATGACGTACGCAAGGCCGGTTATGCGCCGCTCTTGGCCGAGGCCACGTACCTGCGAGCGCGGATGTTGCTGCTCGGCTCCGACTACGAGGGCGCCCGTGCGATGTTCGAGGAAGCGTTCTTCCTGGCGCAGGAGACGGGTCCGAGGTGGCTTGCGGCACACTCGGCCCAGAGCTTGGTGCGGTTGTCGGTCTCCGATCTCGGTGATCTCGCGGCGGCCCGGCGCTGGGTCGGGCACGCCGAGATCGCCATGGAACGCGCTGGGCTCGATCCGCGCAGCCAGGGCATGTTCCTCGAGGGACTGGCGAGCTTGGCCGAGCGCGAGGGCAACCTCGTCGAGGCCACGAAGATCCTGCGCGAGGCCATCGTGGTGGACGAGGCCAAGGGTGCCCGGAGCACGATGATCGGCGGGCTCTACAACCGCCTCGGAGTGGTGCTCTACTCCCGCGGCGAGTACCACGAAGCGATCGCTGCGCTCCGGAAGGCCGAGTCGATTTACGCGCGTGACCACGGGCCCGATACACCGAGCCGCGCCGTTGCGCTCGATGCCATCGGGGTGTGCCTCGTCCAGCTCGGGCACTACCGTGCGGCCTACGAGCATCACCTCGCGGCGCTTCGGATCCGCGAGGCGAGCCTCGCGGGCGATCATGTCGAGCTCGGCATGTCCTACGGCAACCTGGGCCAGGTGCTGCGAGAGCTCGGGCGCCATGACGAGGCGCTCGAGTACCTCGAGCGCTCGCGCGTGCTCTTCATCGAGCGCCTGGGCGACGAGCACCCCCACGTCGCGATGGCCTACTGGATGTTGGGGCAGACCCGCGAGCAGACCGGCCCCGCCGGCCGCGAGCTCGCGGCTCGCGACTACGAGCGTGCGATCCGCCTGTTCGAAGCCGCAGGGCCGCCGTACGCGGGCAAGCTCGCCGAGGTGCGTGCGAAGCTCGCTGCGCTCTCCACCCCCACCTCCACCCCCGCATCCACCGAGCCCGCCGGATGACCGAAGACCACGACCTCCTCTCCGCCTGGCGCACCGGCGATGCCGCCTCCGGCCAGCGCCTGATCGAGCGCCACCTCGAGCCGATCCACCGGTTCTTCTCCAACAAGGTCCCCGGCGTCACCGACGACCTCGTGCAGAAGACCTTCCTCGCGTGCGTGGAGGCAGTGGAGGGGTTCGAGGGCCGCGCGAGCTTTCGCTCGTACCTGTTCGCGATCGCCCGCAACGTGCTCTACCGGCACTACCGTGACCAGCACCAGGCGTTCGACCCGATGGTCGTCTCGGTGTCGTCGGTGGCGGTGGACGAGCGCTCGCCCGCGGAGCGCGTGACCGATCGCGAGGAGCAGCAGCTGCTCCTGCGGGCGCTGCGGGCGTTGCCGCTCGAGCTGCAGACGCTGGTCGAGCTCGCGTACTGGGAGGGCCTCGGCGACCACGAGCTCGCGGAGATCCTCGAGATCCCCGCTGGCACGATCAAGAGCCGCCTCCGCAAGGCGAGGACGCAGCTCGACGAGCTGATGTCCTCGCTCGCGAGCTCGCCGAGCCTGCTGCAATCGAGCCGCCACACCCTCGATGCCTGGGCCGCGGGGATCCGCGACGCCACGGGCATCGAGGGTGATGGCAAGCGGAGGTGAGCGGCCGTGTGGCCTTAGAGGGCCCTCCAGATTGGGGTCCAGCCCTCCCACACGATCACGTTGCCGTCGTCCTCCACGCGCATCGCGGCCCCGGGGTGACCATGCGTGCCGGTGTGCCACACGGCGTTGGAGTTGCCGTCGTAGAGCACGAAGTTGCCGTCGTCCTGCATCACGACCATCTGGCCCGCCGTGCCGTTGGTGTGGCTATGCCACAGCGCGACTCCCGTGGTGGTGTCGTAGAGCACCACGTTGCCGTCACCCTGCATCACCAGCGTGTAGCGGCCATTGCACGAAGAGATCGACTCGTCGATCCCGAGCGCCTGGCCGGGCCACAGCACCGGCGAACAATCGCCGGGCGGCTCGGGCTGCGGCTCGGGCTCGGGCTCGGGCTCGGGCTCGGGAACGTCACCACCGCAAGCGGTCGGGCTCGTGGCCACGAGCAGATCGAACGGGTTGATGTCGCTGGAGTACTCGCCGGGCGAGACGTTGAAGTGGAGATGCACGCTATAAGGCGAGCCATCCGGATGCTTCCCCGTGCTGCCCATATAGCCGATGATCTGGCCGGCCGCCACGTACTCGTCCCTCTTCACCACCATCGAGTCGAGGTGGCCGTAGTAATACTCCCAGCCGCAGTCGTCGCGCAGGCGCACGCGGTTGCCCGAGGTGTCGGTCGGCCACGACGCATCGGCGATGACACCGTTGGTCACCGCCACGATCGGCGCACCAAGGTACGCGAATACGTCGATGCCGTGGTGGCCAGCGGGGCCGTTCCAGTCGGGATTGGCGTGCACATCGGGGCATGATGTGTCGCAATTGTAGTCTTTGCATGTCTCGTCCCAGCCGATGTTGTGTGCGTCAGCGACGGGAAACACGTGCATCGTCGGATCGCACACCGGTTTGCCCCCCAAGACCCCGTCGTCGGGCTCGGGCTCCTGCTCTTGGTCGGCATCGCCGAGAGACGGCTCGGAATCGGGATCCATGCCCTCGTAGCAGCCACTGATCACGAGCAGTGAGGCCACGAGCGCGAGCGTGCCGGGAATGCGGAGCCCGCGAGTGGGAGTGCCATGATGGATGGTTGCGATGGTGCTGCTCATGATGTCCGTCCCTTCGTCGCGGCTCGCGTCATCGCGTCCGCACACTGGTAGTGCCGGTGTGCAGGGTTGGGTTTAAGCAGCGACGATGAAGGCCACGAAGCCTTGTGACCATCGCGCCAATCGTGCCGACATGACTCGAAGTCGTGCCAGCGCGTGGACAGTCGATGCCAAAGCTCCTGGCTCGATCGATCAGTCCGTGCAAGGAACACCTCGGTTCGAAGGACTCGAGTTGGCGCTGGAGTTGGCCCGTTGTTCGTCTGGCCGCTCGTGCGGCGCGCTGTAGAGTGGTCGCTCGCCACCCCGATGGACGACTCGCCGAACGCAGATGCCCTCGAGACCTCGAGCACCGACGCGGTCCACGAGCAGCTCGTGGCGGCGGGTCGCCCCGAGCTAGGCAGCGCGCTCGATGGCCTGCGGGCGCGCATGCTCGCCGCGGCCGGCGGCCTCGCTCCGCGTACGATCGGGCGCTATCGCCTGGGCCGCGTGATCGGCTCGGGGTCGTTCGGTGCGGTGCACGAGGCCGAGGATCCCGAGCTCGACCGGCGCGTGGCGGTGAAGCTCCTGCGCGCGCGCTCGGAGAAGGAAGCCGCACGGATGATCCGCGAGGCGCAGCTCTTGGCCACGCTCTCGCACCCCAACGTGGTGCAGGTGTTCGAGGTGGGTACCACCGAAGACGGGCGCTCGCCCTACGTGGTGATGGAGCTGGTCGATGGGCCCACGCTGCGCAAGTGGCTCTCAGAGGGCTCGCACGGGTGGCGGGAGGTCGTGGAGGTGGTGCTCCGTGTCGCGCAGGGACTGTGGGCGGCGCACCAGGCCGGCATCATCCATCGCGACCTCAAGCCCGAGAACGTGCTGATGGGTCGCGATGGGCGGCCGCGGGTGATCGACTTCGGGCTCGCACGCGCGATGGGTGGGGCGTCGGAAGAGCCCTCCGAGGAGGCGACGCTGCGGTCGGGAGCCCATGCGCCGAGCGTGCAGCTCACCGCCACCGGGCAGGTGATGGGTACGCCCGCATACATGGCCCCGGAGGTGTTCGCGGGCGAGTACACGCCATCGACCGATCAGTATGCGCTGTGCGTCACGCTCCACGAGGCGCTGTTCGGGCGGCGGCCGTTCGCGGCCGAGAGCCCACAGGAGCTGCTCGAGAAGCTGCTCTCGCAGGAGGCGGAGCTGCCCGCCGAGCGCCGCAGGGTACCGCGTCATGTCACCGCGACCGTGCTGCGAGGGCTGCGACGAGCTCCGCGCGAGCGTTACGCGGATCTGGGGGAGCTGGTGAAGGCCCTCGAAGGCGTGCTGCGGTCGCGGCGACGCTGGCCGGCGGTGGGTCTCGGCGTGCTCGGGATGAGCGGGCTCTTGCTCGGTGGCTTGATGCTCGTTGGATCAGAACGAGTCGAGCCGGCTGCGAACGAAGAGGCGCGGGCAGCGGACGAGCCCACACTCGATCCCGAGCAAGCCGCGACCGTCGCCGAGCTCATGGCCGAGGTCGAACGACTGCGGACGCTCCTGGATACGGCCAAGCTCTACGATGCACTGGATCTTTCACTCTCGCTCCTCGCGCGCGCCGAGGACCTTGGCCACGCACCTGCTCTGGTCGAGGTCTTGCTGCTGCGCGGGCAGGCCCAGGTCATGGCGACGGACTACGAGCATGCAGTGCCGGTGCTGGAGAAGGCATATCTTCTCGCACAGGAGCAGGCCATGCCGCTCGCGGCGGCCCATGCTGCGAGCGAGCTGATCGGCGTGTTGGGATTTCACGCTGATCAATACGATAATGCCCATCGCTGGAAGGACCATGCCGACGGAGCATTCGAGCGCGCGGGCATCGAGCCACGCCGATATGTACGGTACGTGCTCGGAGTGGCGGGTCTGATGTCGCGCGAACGCGACCTGGATGGAGCGATCGCGTTGCTAGGCGCTGTGATTGCCGAGATGTCGCGCGAAGGCCGGGCGAGAACCTCGGGTCACGCATCCCTGCTCAGGAGCCTCGGTCGCGAGCTCTTCAGCAGCGGAAACTACGAAGCCGCGCTCGCGCCCACCCGTGAAGCCGTGGCGATCTACGTCGAGCATGACGGACCGCGATCGCACACCCATGCTGCGGCGCTCGGCAACCTGGGTGCCATCTTGACCGGGCTCGGTCGACATGAGGAGGCACTGGCGTATCATCGTCAAGCGCTGGAGATCCGTAAGGCGGTCCTTCGTCCCGAGCACATCGATCTTGCAGGCTCATATCTCAACATGGGCATGGCGCTGGGCAAGCTCGGTCGCCATGACGAGGCCGTCGCTCATTTCGAGCGTTCGATCCAACTGGCTACGGCGCGCCTGGGTGCCGGCAATTCCATGGTGGCCGAGGCGCACTGGCTTCGTGCCTCGGTCCACGCCTCGCGGGGCCCCGAGGGTCGCGAGGATGCGATCGAGGACTATGAGCGGGCAGCCCGGATCTTCGACGGCGCGGGCATCATCTACGTGAAGAAGGCCGCGATGGCCCGCCAAGCCATTCGCGACCTCGGCGGCACCCCGCCGCCCGCACCCTCGATTGCAATCCCTCCTTGACCAAAGACCACACCCTCGATGCCTGGGCCGCGGGGATCCGCGACGCCACGGGCATCGAGGGCGATGGCGAGCGGCACCGAGCTCAGCCGTGCGGCTCAGCGAGCCTTCCAGATCGCCGTCCAGCCCTCCCAGATGATGACGTTGCCGTCCTCCTCCACGCGCATCGCGGCGCCGGGGTGGCCGTGCGTGCCGGTGTGCCAGATCGCGCCGCCGGTGCCGTAGAGCACGAAGTTGCCGTCGCTCTGCATCACGAGCGTGTTGCCGGGCTTGCCGGCGGTCTGGCTGTTCCACAGCGCCACGCCGGTGGCGTTCTCGTAGAGCACCACATTGCCGTCTTCCTGCATCCACAGCGAGTAGAGACCGTTGCACGACGAGATCGCTTGGTTGATCCCGAGCAGCTGGTCGGCCCACAGCGTGGAGGTGGTGCAGCCCTCGGGCTGGGGCTCGGGCTGGGGCTCGGGCTCCGGCGCGGGTGGCACGTAGCCACCGCACGCGGTGGGGCTCGTCGCCTTCAAGAGGTCGATCGGGTCGATGTCGTTGCTGTAGCCGCCGTCGGGCGAGACGTTGAAGTGCGTGTGCACCCCGCTCGTGCCGGTGTTGCCCATGTACCCGAGCAACTCTCCGGCCTCCACGTGCTGGCCCTCGCTCACCACCGCCGAGTCGAGGTGGCCGTAGTAGTACTCCCAGCCGCAGTCATCGCGCAGGCGCACGCGGATGCCCGAGGTGTCGCTCACCACTCCGACCTTGCGGATGGTGCCGCTGGTCACCGCCACGAGCGGCGCGCCGCGGTACGCGAAGATGTCGATGCCGTGGTGGCCGGCGGGGCCGTTCCAGTCGGAGTTGGCATGCGCGTCGGGGCACGAGGTGTCGCAGGTGCCATCGTTGCACGTCGAGTCGTAGCCGATGTTGTGCACGTCGCCGACGGGGAACACGTGCATGGTGGGCCCGCAGAGCGCCGGTGTGATCGGCCCCTCGGGAACCTCGGGAACCTCGGGCTCCTCGGGATCCCACGGCTCGACATCGAGGTCGCCTGCGCCGGACTCGTCTTCCATGCCCTCGTAGCAGCCGCCGATCACGAGCAGTGATGCCACGAGCGCGAGCGTGCTGGGCATGCGGAGCCCGCGAGTGTGAGTGCCAAGATGGAGGGTTGCGATGGTGCTGCTCATGATGTCCGTCCCTTCGTCGCGGCTCGCGTCATCGCGTCCGCAAGCCGGTAGTGCCGGGGTGCCGGGTTGGGTTTAAACGGACGGTGATGAAAGGTGCGACGGCTCCATCGCAGGCTCGGCAAGCGGTGATCGGGTCGGCGCTATTTGCGCCAATGTGATTGAACTTATTGTACCAAATCAGTTCGATTAGTACGAATTTCGTCATGCGACCCCTTCCCTTGCGTCCTACGGGCGCTATGCTGCCCTCGGTTTCGGAGGTCACATGACTCGCTGGGAGCTCTTGTCCGAGTTTCGTGCCGCCATGAAGGATCCCGAGCGCATCGGTGATGCGACGGTCTACAAGGCGGAGCTGGGCCGCGGGCGGGCCTACCCGGAGATCGAGGCTCGGCTCGACGGCGTGCGCGGCTACATGCCCCGCGTCGATCTCGAGGCGCTTGCGCGCTTGCCCGACGGCACGTTCGGTCGCGAGTACGCGCGCTTCCTCTCCGCCAACCGCCTGCACCCGATCGTCCCCACCGATCGCGTCGACCGGGACATGATCGCCCGCAATGCGTTCACCGTGCGCTACGCGATCATCCACGACATGGTCCACGTGATCACCGGCTTCGACACGAGCTGGCCCGGTGAAGCCGGAGTGTGGGGCTTCATCGGTGCGCAGCGGTACAGCCTCGGGTTTCGCATCGCGGCGGTGATTGCCCTGCTCGTCGCGCCGTTCCGCACGCCGCTGCGCATCGGCGACGCGTGGCGTGCGTGGCGACGCGGCCGTGCCATGGGTCGCCGTGCGCAGCTGTTGCTCACGCAGCGGCTCGAGGAGCGCTTCGAGCAGCGCCTGTCCGACGTGCGCGCCGAGCTCGGAGTCGAGGGCGCCGACGATGGCTACCTGCCGAGACCGCTGCGACCCGCCGTGAGCACGGCCGCCTGAGCCATCATCCGCCCACGCGCCGGGTGTGCCCCTGCCAGTACGGCTCTCGTAGCTCTCGCTTGAGCACCTTGCCGCTCGGGTTGCGCGGCAGCGCGGCCACGAAGTCCACGCTGCGCGGGTGCTTGTAGTCGGCCAGCTTGCCCTGCAGGCTCTCCACCAGTGCCTCGGCGCTCACCGTCATGCCCGCGCGCAGCACCACGATCGCCTTGATCGCCTCGCCCCATGTGGGATCGGGCACGCCGATCACGGCGGCCTCGGCCACCGCAGGGTGCCGGTAGAGCAGCTCCTCTACCTCCCGTGGGTACACGTTCTCGCCGCCGGTGACGATCATGTCCTTGACGCGATCCTGGATGTAGAGGAACCCCGCCTCGTCCATCGTGCCCGCGTCGCCGGTGTGCATGAAACCGCCGCGCAGCGCCTCCGCGGTGGCGTCGGGCCGGTTCCAGTAGCCGCGCATCACCTGGGGGCCGCGCACCACCACCTCGCCGACGACGCCGGGGGGCACCGGGTGATCCGCGGCGTCGACCACCCGCACCTCGGTGCCGAGCAGCGCGCGGCCGGCCGAGAGCAAGAGGCCCGGCTCGCCCGCGAGCGCGCGCCGGTGATCCTCGGGCAAGAGGTTGGTGGCGATCGCGGTCAGCTCGGTCATGCCGTAGCCCTGCACGAAGTCGCAGCGGAACGCCGTGAGCGCGCCGCGGAGCGTCTGCTCGGCGATGGCCGAGCCGCCGTACACGATGAGGCGCAGATCGTCGTAGCGGCGCTGCGCGACGTCGGGCACGTTCACCAGGCAGAGCTGGATCATCACCGGAACGAGCAGCGCCATGCCGATGCGCTCCTCGGACAGCGCGCGCACGACCTGCGCGGGGTCGAAGTCCTCCTGCACGTAGATGCAGCCGCCGACCGCGAGGCTGCTGAACATCGTGATGCCCGCAGCCACGTGGTACATCGGCGCCACGATGAGCGTGCGCTCGCCGGGACGGGGCTGGAACGTGAGCTCGGCCTGCTGGATGTTGGCCGCGAGCGCCCGGTGCTGCAGCACGGCCCCCTTGGGGTGGCCGGTCGTGCCCGAGGTGTACATCTGGTAGAGGTCGTGGTCTTCGGTGATACCGGGATCGGGCCGGGTCGCGGGGTGATCGGCGGTGAAGCCCGACAGGCTCTGCCAACCCTCGGCCTCGGCGTCGATGGCGATGAAGCGCTCGACCCGAAGCTGCGCTCGCACGGGCTCGATGGCCTGCACGAGCTCTCCGCGGGCGATGAGCAGCCGTGCGCCCGCGTCCCCGATGATGTAGGCCCACTCGGGCGGTGCGAGGCGATAGTTGAGCGGCACCGGCACGATCCCCGCCTTGGCGCAGGCGAAGTAGATCACCAGGTACTCGCTGCAATTCTTGGACAGCACCGCGATGCGGTCGCCCACGTCCAGGCCGGCGGCGGTCATGGCGTTGGCCAGCCGGTTGGCCGCGGCGTCGGCCTCGGCATAGCTCGTCGTTCGCGCGCCCATCACGGCGAAGTCGGCCTCGGGGCGGATGCGAGCGTGGAACTCGAGGAAGTCGTGCAGGCGCATGACGATGACGATGGTACCCTTCTCTCGTCATGCGGCGGAGCTTCGAAGAGGTCGCAGCGTTCATTCGGCAGCACGAGGTGGGCCGCCGGGCCTGCGTGGAGACGCCGTTCGGGCGGCGATTGATGTTCTATGCCGATCTCACCGCGACCGGCCGCTACCTGCACTTCGTGGAGCGCTGGGTCGAGCGCATTCGGCCGTTCTACGGCAACACCCACACGGCGGTCTCGTCGACGGGGCGCATCACCACGGCGCTGCGAGAGAAGGCGCGCGAGGTGGTGGCACGCGCGGTCAAGGCCAGCCCCGACGACGTGGTGCTGTTCATCGGCGCCGGGGCCACGGCGGCGGTCAACAAGCTGGTGGGGATCTTGGGGCTGCGCATCGACGAGCCGCTCGACCGCGCCTACGGGCTCTCGGCCAGGATCCCCGCGGCCGAGCGTCCGGTGGTGTTCATCGGGCCCTACGAGCACCACAGCAACGAGCTGCCGTGGGTCGAGTCGGTCGCCGAGGTGGTGGAGATCGATCTCGACGCGGCCGGGCGCATCGATCTCCACGATCTGCAGCGCAAGCTCCTCGTGCATGCCGATCGCCCGCTCAAGCTCGGCAGCTTCTCGGCGGCGTCCAACGTGACCGGGGTGCTCAGCGACGTGCCGGCCATTGCCCGTGCGCTGCACCGCGGGGGCGCATTCGCGGTGTTCGACTACGCGGCGGCAGGGCCTTACGTGCCCATCGACATGCACCCGGCCGATCCCGAGGCCAGCATCGACGCGCTGTTCCTCTCGACCCACAAGTTCGTGGGCGGACCGCAGGCGTCGGGCCTGCTCGTGGCCAACCGGGTGCTGTTCCGTTCGCGCCGGCCCGAGCGACCCGGCGGCGGCACGGTGCACTACGTGTCGGGCTCGGGCCGCGACGCGATCGACTACGTGGCGCGGCTCGACGAGCGCGAGGAGGGGGGTACGCCGGCGATCATCGGCGACGTACGAGCGGGCACCGCGTTCCTCGTGCGCGAGATGGTGGGGGCCGAGCGCATCCGCGAGCACGAGGTGCTCTTGGCGCGGCGATCGATCGAGCGCCTGCGCAAGCACCCGCGGATCCGACTGCTCGGGCCGCACGACCTCGAGCGGCTGGCGATCCTCTCGTTCAACATCGAGGACCTGCACCACGATCTCGTCTCGGTGCTGCTCGACCACCTGTTCGGGATCCAGAACCGAGCCGGATGCTCGTGCGCGGGGCCCTACGGGCACCGGCTGCTGGGCATCGATCGCGCCACCTCCGAGCGGTTCCGCGGGCTCATCCGCCGCGGCATCGGGGGCATCAAGCCCGGCTGGGTACGGGTGACAATCCCGTTCTACGCCAACGAACACGACGTGGAGTTCCTGCTCTCGGCGATCGAGTTCGTGGCCGACCACGGGCTCGCGTTCGTGCCGCGCTACCGACTCTCGTGGCGCGACGGCGTGTGGCGGCACGTGGAGCGACCCGCCCCCGACATCGAGCCGATCGAGCTGACCGTGGAGGCGCTCGAGGAGGCCGCGCAGAGCTTCGCGACCGGCGACCACGAGGCGCCGATGTCGGAGCTGCAGCTGCTCGGCGAGCGCGCCCGCTACCTCGAGGAGGCCCGCGAGATGGCGCGGCAGCTCGAGGCTCGCTGGCGCCGCGAGCCGCCCGCGTGGAACCCCTCGTCGGGCGACCCCGCGGTGGACGAGCTGCGCTGGTTCGACTACGTGCTCGGCCACGACATGCCCGTGGGCCCGGAGGGCCATAGCTGCCGCGAGGCCGACGTGGACGAGGTGGCGCAGTGATTTTGGGTTTGACACATCGGTAATAATATATTATTACTACGCACATGGTCCCGCCACCCGCCAACCCTTCCCTCCTCAAACAGCGCCGGCAGGCGCTGAACCTCACCCAGGCGCAGGTGGCGAAGGCGATCGGCGTCAGCCAGCCGACGTATCAGAACTACGAGTCGGGATCCACGCTCGTTCCCGAGGCGAAGGCAAAACGGCTGATGACCGTGCTCAAGCTCTCCCGCGAGGAGGTGCTGGGCAAGCCGAGGCTCGTTGCGAAGCCTTCCGAGTCGAGCGAGCTCGAGGAGACGGTGTACTGGGGCGAGGTCACGGCGCACTTCGCCAAAGGGAAGCCCCTGGTCCTGCCGATCCTGTACGGCACATATAAAGATCTGTTCCAGCAGCTCCAGTCGAACGAGAGCCGATTCGTGTTCGTCGACGTGCCGCTGCTCAACCGGATCGTGGCGATCAGGAAAGCCGCAATCACTGACATCTATCTGTCCGACGACGGGAGCAGCAGCTTCGGGCCGGAGCAGGACACTTACGACATCACGCCCTTCTTCCACGAGGACGTCGAGGACTTCTGGCCCATCGCGGAAGAGCTCCTGAGCGAAGGCGATCGAGAAGAGCTCAACGACCAGTACGGCGAGAGCGCCGTCACGACGGTCGCACGCACCATCGGAATCGATTTGCCCACGGACATCGATCGGCTCATCGAGCAGGGACACGTCAAGTCCGCTGACCGCGAGCTCGTGCTCAAGGAAGCGGAGGAAACACGCGACAACGCCGAGCGCCTCAGCCTCGCGATCGATTGGCAGCTGTCGAACGGCACCGCTCGCAGCACGCGCTTCGATTTCGATGCGGATTTTCTGCGGTACTGGTGGATGGACGATCAGACCGATCCGGAGTCCCAAGGCCAGATGATCATCGTCGATATCGAGGACGCGCAGACGGCGTTCATTCAGCCCGATTCGCTGGACTACTTCGCGATTCCAGCCCACCGCTTCAAACGAGCCGCCGACGAGCAGACGGATGAGCTCGACCTGGACGCGGACGATCCGGCGCCGGCGAAGAAACCCGCCTCACGCAAACCGTCGAAGAAGTCCTGAGGAAGTCACGTCCCTGGCGGTCTGAGATGCGATTGACCAGGGAGAATCGCCTCCCCGCCCGGCAAACAGCCGTGTCGGCCGCCGTTCGGACACATGGGAATACCCAGCTGCGCGTTAGGCGCCGTCGTATCGTGCGCCGTGGGGCTCACGCTGGAGCGCCGTTGCTCGTGCCGTCTCCGCCAGCCGCGGAGTGACGCCCGAGAGGGTAGGGTGGGGCCCATGCGGCTGCACCTCGTCGACGGCACGTTCGAGCTGTTCCGGGCCCACTACGGCAAGCGTCCCGGCCACACCACGCCCGACGGCCGCGACCTCAAGGCCACGGTGGGCGTGGTGGCGTCGATCCTCGCGCTGCTCGAGGATCCCGATGAGCGTGCGACGCACGTCGCCGTCGCGTTCGACAACCCGATCGAGTCGTTCCGCAACGAGCTGTTTCCCGGCTACAAGACCGGCGAGGGCATGGACCCCGCCCTCGTGGCGCAGATGGACCCGGTGGAGGAGGCCGTACGGGCGCTCGGCGTGACCGTGTGGTCGATGGACCGCTTCGAGGCCGACGACGCGCTCGCCACCGGCGCCCGGAGGTTTCGCGAGCGCGTGGAGCAGGTGCGGATCATGACGCCCGACAAGGACCTCGGGCAGTGCCTCTCGGGGCAGCAGGTGGTGCAGGTGGATCGGATCCGAAGGAAGACGATCGACGAGGTCGAGCTGCGCGAGCGCCGGGGCGTGTCACCGGCGAGCATTCCGGACTGGCTGGCGCTGGTGGGTGATACGGCGGATGGGATTCCCGGGCTGCCGGGGTTCGGCGAGAAGGCGGCCGCGGCCGTGCTCGCACGCTGGGGGCGGCTCGAGGCGATTCCGGCCGAGGCGAGCGCGTGGAACGTGGATGTGCGCGGGGCGGCGCGGCTGGCTGCGACGCTGGTCGAGCGCAAGGATGACGTGTTGCTCTACCGGCAGCTGGCGACGCTCGTCGACGACGTGCCGCTGCCGGAGACGTTCGAGGACCTCGAGTGGCGTGGGGCGCCGCGGGGGGAATTCCTGCGCTGGTGTGATGCGGTGGGGACGACGAGCCTGCGCGACCGGCCGAAGCGCTGGCGCGAGGACGGGTGACGCGGGATCAGACGAGGTGGGTGACACGGCGGGCGGGCGGTGACACACTGGCGACGCGGTGATCGAGAACCTCACCATCAAGGGCTTTCGGGGCATCGAGGCGCTAGTAGTGCCACGATGCAGTCGGATCAACGTGGTGGTGGGTCGCAACGGATCGGGGAAGACGCGGTTGCTGGAGGCGGCATACGCCCTCATGCTGCGTGCGAACGCCCATGTGTTTCCCCGGCTCGCGACGCTTCGCGGGGTCCCGCCCGAGCTTCCTGCGGGGCTCGTTGCAGACTACTACGCTGATTCGTTCGCGACCCGAGGTCGACACCAAGCCGAGATCTCGGGCCGTGTCGACGCAATCGAACGACGTACCGTGCTCCGTAGGCTTCCTGGAGAGAGTGCGGACCTCGTGCCACCAAGCCCGTCGGCCGGAGTCGCAGCCCTGACCACGATTGCCATGTTCGAAGCCGAGACGAGCGAGCATCAGGGCGGCCAGCGTCAAACCCATGCGCATTTCGGACACCTGTTGTCCGACGGGCGTTGGTGGGTCCCCAAGTCTCGCCCCATCAACGATCCCGATCGGGTATTGCTGAGGACGCCGAAGCGCCTCAATGGGATTTCTCGGCTTGCGCAGCACTGGAGCGCCATCGAGCAGCTTGGCACGGATGTTCGTGGCATGCTGCTGCAGACCCTTCGGAGCATCGATCCGGCGATCCATGATCTGCGCGTGGTGGCGCTCGAGAATTCCTTGGCCCAGCTGAGGATCGACTACGGTGATCTCGGTCTTTGCCCGGTGGAGGTGCTTGGCGATGGCATCGCAGAGACCATTCATTATCTGACAATGCTCGGTGCCGTGAGTCATGGAGTCGCGCTCGTGGATGAATTCGGGGCGGCGCTCGATGCAAGGAATCAAGGGCTCGTCGTGCGTGCAGTCATCGACACTGCCGCCGCCCTCGGTGTTCAGCTATTCCTCTCGACGCACAGCCTGGAGGTCGTCGACGCGCTCCTCGCCGACGCACCGGCGGACTCGTTGCTTCTGATGCAGATGAAGAGCGAAGGCGGCTCGGTGAGCCTCGAGACGCTCGAGCACGACGAGGCCAAGGCGCTGCGCGACGACCTTGGCTTCGACTTTCGAATGGCTGCTTGAACGACAATCCCGACGAACTATACCTAAAACTAAGTAGGAAAACCTTGGAACAAGATGTATCCTGCTGTTGGTGGTGTGGTCGATCGATGGGTTGGGTTCTAATTGGTGGAATGAAATATCTGTGTTCTTCTAAATGCGTAGATAGATGGAATGATTTTTCGGTGCTTTTGGGCGCAAAGTATGGAACCTCCGGTATGATCCACTGGCGGTCATGGTCTTATGATAAGGTGGATAGGGTGGAGACTGCGAAATTCGAGCCGGAACCAAGCAAGCGATAACAACGAGTCAAAGAGCCATTTCGCTGGTCTTACCCAGCCCCCGCCTTCCCCTTCAGCTCCTCCGGCAGCTCATCCGGCAACAACCCCGTGTTCTTCCGCGGATCCTTCGGATCGAAGAACACGAACACCGGCGTATCCGGCACCACGCGGTTGGCGATGAACGCATCGTTGGTCAGGATGTAGCCGCTGTACTCGCGATCCTCGTGCTTGAACGCGTAGCTCACGTAGAGCGAGCCGTTCTCGGAGCGGGCCTTCATGATCCTGCCGCGGGCGACCGAGCCCGTGGCATAGAGCTTGCGGGCTTGCTTGCGCTTGGGCAGCGGGACGACGAGGAACGCCAGCGACGAGGCGGCGAGCAGCGGCAGCCCCAGGAAGGGTAGGCCCGCGACGAAGGCGGCCATGCTGAGCCCCATCATGACGAACATCAGGCCGAGCCCCGACCACACCGAGCCTCGCATCGCACGCATGTAGTTGAGCCGAGACATGATCTCGGGCCCCACGCTGCGCGGCCCCTCGCGCAGCACCGCGAGCGCCTTCTCGGGGCTCGGCTCGCCCGGCCGGGCGAGCTTGTCGTCCGCCTCGGAGTCGAAGCGCATGACCGCGAGCTGGGCGGTCTGGGTGACGCCGCTGTCGAGCGCCCGCAGCACCTCTGCCGCGGCATCGTAGCGACGCTCGGGCTCGGGCTCGAGCAGGCGCTCGAGGATCCGCCCGAGCTCCGCGTCGGCCCCGGCCAGGTCCGACAGGTGCGGTCGCAGGCCCGTGCGCGGCAGCTCCGACGGGTGCACGTGGGTGAGCACGTGGGCCATCGTGGCGCCGAGCCCATAGAGATCGGAGCGCACGTCGGAGATGCCCATCGCCTGCTCGGGCGCCATGTAGCCGGCCGTACCGGCGATGGTCATGCCGCCGCCGATCTGCCGCGCCGCGACGTCGCGCACCGAGCCGAAGTCGACCAGCACGGGCTGGCCGTCTGGCCGCAGCACCACGTTGCTCGGCTTGATGTCGCGGTGGATCACCCGCGGCGACAGCGTGTGCAGGTAGTCGAGCGTCTCGAGCAGCTCCTTGAGCAGGTCGCGCGCCTGCTCGGGGCTCCAGCGCCGACCCGCCGCAATCTCGGCCTGCAGCGTGGGGCCCTCGATGTGCTCGGACACGATGTAGAACCGGTGCCCGCCCTCGGGACCGTCGTCCTCGAACGCATCGACGAATTCGGGCACGCCGGGGTGGTCGAGGCTGCGCAGCACCCGGGCCTCGCGCTCGAACAGCTCCACCGGCTTCCACTCGGGCAGGCCCCCGAGCGGCAAGCACTTGATGGCCACCGCACGACCGGTCGCGAGCTCACGGCCGAGGTACGTGGTGCCGAACGTACCCTGGCCGAGCGGCCGGCCGAGCTCGAAGCGATCGGAGAGTGCCATGGGGTGCGAGGAGCATACAACGAACACCCCGGGGCGGCCCGTCGGTCAGCGCCGCACGAACGCCCGCATGTACACGCTGACCTTGAGCGTGAGCTCGTGGAACGGCTCGCGCACCGGTTCGTCGGGGGCCGCCTGCGCGAGCGGGACGTTGTTGCGGTACACGAGGAACAGGTCGCTGCCGGGAGCGAAGCGCCAGCGCAGCCGCGACTGCACGCCCACGCGCTCGTTGCCGGGCGAGAGGTCGAGGCGCCCGAGCGTGTCGAACGCCAGGTTGCGGGTGATCGCCACGTCGATGTTGGCGTTGGCGTACCCAAAGTTGAAGTCCTCGCTCTCCTCGGCGAGGTGGCCGATGACGTGGGAGTAGCTGCCGCCCGCGGTGAAGTGCTTGCCGAGCCGCGCGGTCACGTCGACCGAGGGCAGGTGGGCCACGCCGCCGAACAGCTCGATCCACTCGTAATTCACCGCGAGCTGCAGCGCGCGGCGCTCGGGCGTGTTGGCGCCCACGCCCTGGCGAAACCCGGTGTACGTGCGCGCCTCGACGTCGTGGCGGTAGAGCGCGAACGGCTGCTGCACCGTGTCGACGAAGTGCGTGACGCTGTAGTAGATGCCGGACCCGTTGCGCCACGCAGCGCTCATGCTGCTGCCCGCGCTGCGCCCGAGCCGCTTGGTGTAGAACGGATCGGTCTCCACGCTGACGCTCGGGCCGAAGCTCACCTCGCGCAGGCCCAGCACGCGCGGGCGCGGCACGAACGAGAGCGCGGCTTCCTGCCGCGCGCTGCCCGGGCGGCGGTAGAACCCGAGCCGCGGGTCGAAGTCGCCGTCGCTCCACAGCCACAGCACCGACGGCCGCACGTAGAGCCCCTGGTACTGCAGCTGCGCATACGCGCTGCTGCCGAGCCGCGTGTCGGGCGGGCGCGCGGCCGCCTGTACGACGTCGCTGTCGTCGCGGATGGCCGGCCGCGCCGGCGTCTGCCCCAGCGTGCCGGCCAGGAAGCCGTAGCCGAGCAGCTTGCCGTCGAGCCCGATGAGCTGGGCGTCCACGCCACCTGCCGCGTGGTCGGCGTGCTCGGTGCCGAAGCGATGCTGGCCGAGCGCCATCAGGCCCACGTTGAGCGAGCGGGTGGTCTGCACGCGAATGCGGCTTACCGTCACGTTCTCCGGCTCGCTGCTCACGAGCCCGCGCGATGGATCGTTGGGTGCGCCCATGGTCTGGAGCTGCAGCACGCCGTAGCTCACCGGGCCGCTGCGCCCGTAGACCTTGGCGCCCGCGAGCACCGGCACCGGCTGCCCGCCCACCAGGCCCACGCGGCGCGAGAAGAAGATCTGCGCCTCGCCGCGGCGCCCGAAGTCGAAGACGGGCAGGCCGTTGATGAAGAACGGGCGCCGCTCGGGGAAGAACAGCGGGAAGCGATCGCGGGCCACCTGCACCTGATCGGCCTCGACCTGCGCGAAGTCGGTGAACAGGCTCCCCTCCACGTACGAGCTCGCCCCCACCTGCACCCGCAGGTCGCCGCCGGTGGCGATGTTGGGGCGACGCCCGGGGTCGAGCGTGAACCCCCGCTGGAAGTTGGTGCGGAGCAGCGTATAGGGCGTGTACTCGACCGCGCGCAGCGCCCGGATGTCGCGCAGGCCCTCGAGGTGGCCGAACTGGCTGGCCGCCATCGGCGAGCGCGGGGGCACGAAGATCCGCCAGTCGTAGGTGGCGTTGCGGGACGGATGGTCGCGAGAGATGTTGAGACCGATGGTCTGCTCGCGCGCGCTCTTGATGCCGAGGATCGCGAACGGAATCTTGTACTCCACCGTGTAGCCGTCGTGGCGGCGATCGGCCTCGGCGAGCCACACGCCGTCCCACTCGGTCAGGAATTGCGCGCCGTCGCCGAGCCCGAGCGCGTCGATTTGTGCGCCCTCTGCATTCACCCCCAGGCTCACCGCGTCGCGGTGGTTGTGGGCCGCGTCGAGCTTCACGTAGACGGTGTCGTCGGAGAAGATGCCGGGGTTGTCGCGCCGCAGCGTGCGGACGATGACGTCACCGGGCTCGGACTCGCAGTCGAGCAGCACGTAGAGGAATTCGTCGTCGTAGGCGACCTGCAGCGTGGTGCGAACCGGCGGCGTGCCGCCGACCTCGGGCGTGCGCTCCACGAAGCGATCGTCCTTGGGGGCGCGCTGCCACGTGTCCTCGGTGGCGTGGCCGTCGATCTGCATGGCCTCGACGGTGCGAATGGCTCGAATGGAGCGCGGCTCGGGCTCGACGATGGGACCGCTGGCCGGAGCAGCGAGGAGCGCTCGAGCGGCGAGCCACGTGGCCAGGCCCATGGCCAATCCCATGGCCAATCCCATGGCTGGCCCCACCGCTGGCCCTATCGTCGGGCCGATCGCCCGACTCATGCTGCGAGGCCCTTCGACGCCGGTAGGCGACGATCTCAGGCGAGCCGCCACAGCAGGCTCCGTGGGCTAGGGTTTAGACCGATGAAGGCCCATCGCTCGCGGCGCCAAGCGGGCGCACGGACCGCTGTCCCCGCACGGCCGTTCGGCCGATGAAAGCCGTACCCCAGCGAGAAGCCGCCCAACCCCCATACGATCGATGTTTGGGCAGGTCTGGCTCGAACCCCCGTCTCGAGCACCGCCCGTCTCTACCGCACCCCCGTCGTGTTTGCTATACGACAGGCGTCGAGCGTAGCCTGGCCGAGCGGGGATCCCCCCCTTCCGCATCCAACCTCGGTCGGCCAGGCTCCCGACCTTTCACCTTTCGGCCCCGGTGAGACACCACCACCCGGGGGGTTTTCCAGGTCGCGCGAAAGATTTTTTCGGCGTGATCGAGGAAAACGCATGATGCCCGAGATCATTGATGATTCGGTGCGTGCTGCGGATCTGGCGCCGGTCTAGGGACGCCGGGAACGCCGGGCATGCGCTGCGGTCGAGCGAGCGCCTCCGACGCTCGCGGGTCGTCAGCTGGGCGGTCGATTGTCGCGAGCGTGCAGCCCATCGAGCGCCTGGTCGATGGCGTCCTTGGCCTTCGCCGTGAGGCCGCCGCGGCGATACTGGTCCACGAGCACGCGCTCGAGCCGGGTCACGTAGGCGTCGAGGCCTTCACCCTGGGCCACGGGCGGGCTCGCGACGGGACCATCGGGATGAGCCGCGGAGGACGGCGGCAAGGCATGCTGCTTGGCCCCAAACAGGTTCACCCACCGGTCGAAGCCATGGCCCCAGCTCAGCACCGCGTAGAACGAGCGGCCGGGGTCGCGGCGGTCGAACACGAGCCCCAAGATCGCGGCCACCAGTGAGATCGGCGAGAGCACGAGATCCTTGATTCCGTCGACGAACAGCTTGGCCTGGAACACCGCGAGATCGCGGACCAGCCGCCAGCGTTGCTCCCGGTGATCGGCATCGAGAACGGCCGGCAGGGTCTCTTGGGGCGACGGCTCCATGGTCGGCGATGATACCGTGAACGCCATGTCCGAGCCTGCCTCGACCTCGTCGCTCGTGCCGCGCAGTGCGGCCGTCCTGGGCCTGCTGCTGTTCGCCTGCGCCTTCCTGCCGCTCACGCCCGAGGGCCGGAGCTTCGTAGAGGTGGTGCGCGACACGTTCGCCGACGGCGTGCTCCCCGGTGTGGTGATGCTGGTGGGCTTCGGCTCCCCGTTCCTGTTCGGGTTGGCAGTGGCGATCGGCATGGGGCTCAGCGACGAAGCGGTCGCGGCCCGGCTCGTGCGCAACCCGGTGACGATGATGCACAGCCAGCTCATCCTGGTCGCGTGGGTGATCTGGCGGCAGGACGGCGACGCGGTGGCCTCGCTGCCGCTGTTCGGGTTTGCGGTGGTGAGCGGCCTCTACCTCGTACGGCACTCGGCCGCCGAGCGAGCGGCGGGCCGCATGCCATCGTTTGCCTGGACCGTTCGCTGGGGCGCGATGATGATCGCCGCAATCGCCGGGTGGCTGCTGCTGCAACGCGTCGCGGGGCTCACGATGGGCCGCGCGGTGGAGGTGGCGGGGCTGTGCGCGCTGGGGCTGGCGGTGCGGGTGCGCGTGCGCGTGGGGCTGCAGGACGAGCCCGTGGCACGGGTCGATGCGCAGCCGTAGCGGGCGCATACTGGCTCGAAGATCGCGCATCGTGATGCTTGGCCCGCGCTCGGCGGGGTGAAAGCGCTTCGTTTCGGTCGGCGTTCGGGGCCGCGAAACGGAGCCCTGACCTCGATGAGACTTCCCGCTCGTTGCTCGATCCTCCTGGGCCTTCTGGCGCTCGGCTCGGCCTGTGCAAGTAGCCACAAGCCCGGAGTGGCCTCCGATGCCCCCATGTCCATGGATGCCTACGGCGGAGACATGCCGGTCGACATGGCAGGCGCGGCCCCGGCCGCGGACATGGCGATGGAACGCCAGGCGATGGGGGTCGCGATCCCGACCAGCCCGTCGAGCCCCGGCGGGGTGATGCCCGCGGCGGTGATGGGCTCGATCGCGCCTGTGAGCGCGCCGGCCGCTGCGGTCGTGGCCAGCGGGGGCGAGAAAGCCGTGGCGAGCGACGATCTGCCCACCACCGGTGACGAGTCCGTCGATCAGATGCTGGTGTTCAACGGCGCGCTGGGCCTGGCGGTGCAACCGGACACGATCCCCGCGAGCATCGATTCCGCGGTGCAGCTCGCCGTGGAGGCCGGTGGCTACGTGTCGCAGCAGACCGACATCAGCCTCACCCTGCGCGTGCCCTCCAAGCGCTTCCGCAAGCTGATGAGGGGCCTCGAGGGGCTCGGCCAGGTGCGGACGCGCAGCGTGCAGACGCTCGACGTCTCGGAGGAATTCCACGACCTCAAGGTGCGGCTCGAGAACCTCCAGTCGACCCGTACGCGGATCCAGAAGCTGCTCGGGCAGGCCACGAATCTCTCCGAGATCCTCGTGGTCGAGAAGGAGCTCGAGCGCGTGAGCGCCGAGATCGACGCGATCGAGGGCCGGCTGCGCTTCCTGTCGTCGCAGGCCGCGTTCTCCACCGTCACCATGGCGTTCCAGGAGCTTCCGCGCGAGGTGACCATCGTGCAGTCCGACGAGACCCCGCCTCCGCCCCCGCTGCCGGCTCCGGCGCGGCTGCTCGGCTCCTCGGCCCCGTGGGTCGACGAGGTCGACGTGCACCGCCTGCTGAGCCTGCAGTGAGCCGCCGCTGACCGCTCTCTTCACTCGACGTTCGGAGACCAAGACCATGAGACGCTCGATCTGGATCCTCACCCTCGCCGCCCTCGTGCTGGGCGGCTGCAGCAACATTCGCATGCAGACCCCGACGGGCTTCGCCGCCCGCGACGACAAGACCTACGACTATCGTGCCAGCGACGGCGAGGGCGTGGTGCTGGCCGTGCGCAGCGAGAAGAACGACCCCGAGGGCGACCTCGACTTCTGGAGCTCCGCCGTGGACGTGCGCCTGCGCAAGGCCGGCTACGCCGCGCAGGACCGCCGCGACGTGAAGTCCATCGACGGCCGCGAGGGCAAGCAGCTCCGCTACCAGATCGCCTCCGAGGGCCGCACGCTCGCGTTCTGGGTGACGGTGTTCGTGACCAGCAAGCGCGTGGTGATCGTGGAGGCGGGCGGCGACAGCGAGCTGTTCGAGCCCAAGACCAAGGTGGTCGAGGCTGCGATTGCTTCGCTGCACGTGGGGTAGCCTGCTCGGTTGATCCCGGCCGCCGTGGGGGACATCATCGCGGCATGGGCCGCGAGTCGTGGCGGGCGGGCCCGGTGGCGTGTGCGCTGCTCCTGGCCAGCTGCGGCCGCACCCCCGTGGGCTCGGAGCGCGGGCTGATCGTTCAGGTGGTCGACGAGAGCGGCGATGGTGTCGCCGAGGCCGATGTCGAGCTGCGCGCTGCGGTCGACGGCAATGGCCCGGTGCTCGCCCATGGGCGTACCGATGGCTACGGCGTGACGGTGCTGCCGCATCCGGAGCCCGGCACGTACGAGCTGCACGCGCGGACCGATCTTCGGTGCTGTCTACGCGAAGGTACGCTCGAGACGAGCCTCGAGCGAAGCGACGATTTCGTCGTGATCGAGACGCAGACTGGGCCTTGTCCCACGTGGACGCCCGAATCGTGCCGCTGAGCGAGCGCCGGACGCCGGTCTGTCGAGTCCGGATCATCCTTGCAAAACAGACATCATGATGCCAGATTTGCAAGGATGATGGCGCGCTCTGGGCCATCGAAGTGCTGTCGAGCTCGTTCCATCACGCTGATGGTCGTGGAGATGATCCTACGCATCACTCCATCGCGAGGTCTTCGGCCAGCGCCCCGCGTTGCTCCTCGCTCAGCACCTGCCGCACCGAGAACCCCGGCAGATCCACCCCGATGGCCACCGGCGTCTGCCCACCCACCGGCAGCTTGAGGTACTGCACCGAGCTCAGCCGATCCTCGCCCACCTGGCGCGGGTCGAACGTGGCGCGCACCCGCGTTCCATCGGCGAGCTCGGCATACACGTGCCGCGGCAGCGCCAGCCACTCGCCGAGCTTCTTGGCGCGCTCGCCCGGATCATCGATCCCGATGAGCAGCGTACACCCGAGCTCACCCGGCCCACCGAGCAGCTCGTTGTAGGTCTCGAGCTCGTGCTGGATGTCGGCCTCGCGCACGATCTGCTCGGCTCGCATCATCTCCTGCACCTGGTAGCGCACGGTCTCGCGGTTCTCGAACAGGAACGTGAGCGTGCCGTCGGCCAGCACCACGCGCCGGGTCGCCTTGGCCGCCAGCGCCGTGGGGCGCAGCGCTTCGCGGCGCTCGGTGTAGGTCACGTGGTCGAGGATCTCGCTGCGCAGGACGGGCTTCATCGCGACTCTCCCTCTCCTTGCTCCTGCTCGGGAGCTTCGGGCTCGCGGCGGTACGGGGACTCGACGACGGGAGCGGCGTCGAAGCTGTCACCGCGATAGGCGCGGGCCAAGAGCGACATGGGGTGCAGGGGCTTTCGGCCCGCGTGCTGCTCGAACTGGATCGCCGCGAGCGGACAGTCGGTCGCCCACCACTTGGCCTCGGCCTTCTTCATGCCGTCGAACGCGAGCTTGCCGATCCGCTGCGAGGGCTCGAATCCGTGCGTGGTCATGGCGAACGTGCCGTCGTGCCCGCAGCACTCCATCACGAGCTCCGGCTTGACGCCCGGCAGCTTGCGGAGGAGGTCGCGCCCCTTGAAGCCCACTCCCTGCGTGCGCAGGTGGCAGGGCGCGTGGTAGGCCACCGGGCCCTCGGGCGAGCTCTTGAAGTCGGTGGAGAAGCGCGCCTCGTTGCGGATCGACCACAGGAATTCGCTCGGGTCCATCGTGGCCGCGGCCAGCGTCTTGGCGCGCTCGCGGTCGGGCCCCTCGAGCAGCTCGGGCCACTCGCGGCGCAGCATCATCGAGCACGTGGGGTTGATCGCCAGCACCTTTGCGCCCGCCTCCACGTACGGCATGAGCACGTCGAGGCTCTGCTTGGCCTTCTTGCGCAGGCTCCGGAGGTCGCCGCGCTCCCACGCCGGCATCCCGCAGCACGCAAGGCCCTTGGCGCAGCGCAGCTCCACGCCGTTCTTCTGCAGCACCTCGACGGTATCCTTGCCGATCTGCGGCTCGTTGTGCTGCACGAAGCAGGTCTGGAACAGCACCGCCTCGCCGCCGGGGCCCTTGGCGGTGAGCCCCTGCGCCTCGGCCCAGCTCTCGAACGTCTGCGGGGCGAAGTCGGGCAGCTGCTTGTCGCGGTGGACGTCGAGCACCTTCTCCATGAACCACCGGTGCACCCGCACGCGGTTCATGGCGTTGGCCACCCCCAAGCTCGCCCGTGCGGCCCCGCCGGCGAAGTCGGGGTCGCCGAGGAGCTTGTCCTGCACGGTGGTGCCACGCTTGCGCCGCTCGACGGCCGCGTAGCGGTGCACGAGCTTGGGGAAGTCGAGCTGGAACTCGTGCCCGTCACGCGGCGTGTACGGGCACTGCACCTCGCAGAGCTTGCACTGGAAGCACGCGTTCATCACCGCGCGCGTGTCGGCTTCGCCGAGCTTGCGGACGTTGCCGTCGTATTTCTTGTCGAGCAGCTCGAACAGCGTGGGGAACGAGTCGCAGTACTTGAAGCACATGCGACACCCGTGACAGACCTCGAAGACGCGCGTGATCTCCTTGGCCAGCGCACCCTCGTCCCAGTACTTGGGCTCGCTCGGGTCGTAGCAGAGGCCGTCGGTGGGCTTGTACGAGATGTTCTTGTCGTCGACGTCCGCCATCGTTCCTCGGATATGGCTGCGGCCACCCAGAGGTGGCCGCCAACGCCCGTGTGGAGCTGTGCGGGGCCAGCCCGCTGCTGCTCGCCGGGGCGCCAACCAGCCCCCCTTGGGGGGCAGCTGGTTGCATGCTTGCCTACCGGCGGTTGCGGGGGGGCCTAGAAGTGCTGCTCGAGCAGCTTCTGGAAGCGGCCGGCGTGCGACTTCTCGGCCTTGGCCAGCGTCTCGAACCAGTCGGCGACCTGGTCGAAGCCCTCCTCGCGGGCGGTCTTGGCCATGCCGGGGTACATGTCCGTGTACTCGTGGGTCTCGCCCGCGATACCGGCCTTGAGGTTGTTCTCGGTGTCGTTGATGGGTAGGCCCGTGGCTGGGTCGCCCACCGCCTTGAGGTAGTCGAGGTGGCCGTGCGCGTGGCCGGTCTCGCCTTCGGCGGTGTCGCGGAAGTTGCCCGCGACCTCGGGGTAACCCTCCACGTCGGCCATCTTGGCGAAGTAGAGGTAGCGACGGTTGGCCTGAGACTCGCCCGCGAAGGCGGCCTTGAGGTTCTCGTGGGTCTTGGTCCCCTTCAGGTTGCTCATGCGTATCTCCTCGAAGCCGGTGGGGCGGGTGGGCCCCGCACCGCGGCACGATGGATAACACGGACCCCCCCGGGCTGGCCACGAGCGGCACGGGAGGCCGCGGAGGCGGCCTGAAACGCGATGTATCGCGGCGACCGCCCGCTCGGCGGCTGGCTCCGCGGGAGCGTGGGGGTACCATGGGTCACGCGGGCGGGCCGACGCCCCGCCCGCGGCCCTCGGAGTCGCATGGATTCGGACGCGCAACGCGAGCATCCCCTGGTCAACGAGCTGTCGGACCTGCAGGGTCGGACCTCGGGGCTGTTGACCGCCTTCGCCGTGCTTCGCCACGTGCGCAAGGCCCAGACCCGCGCGGGCAAGCCCTACCTCGACGTGCGGCTCGCCGATCGCAGCCGCTCGGTGGCGGCCAAGGTGTGGAGCGACGCCGGCCGCGCGATGCAGACCGCCGAGCAGATGCGCCCGGGCACGCACGTGAAGGTGCTGTTCGAGCTCGACATGTTCAAGGGCGCGCTGCAGCTCAACGTCCGCGGCCTGCGGCAGGCGCAGGAGGGCGAGCCCGGCTACCGCCCCGACCTGCTCGCCGACGAGGGCCACGCACTGGTGGAAGGCCTGCTCGTCGACACGCTCGTGCTCGACATCGAGACCGTGCCCGCGGTGGAGCTGCGCAAGGTCCCGCCGACCGTGGCGCAGGCGGTGACCAAGTATGCCGACCGCCAGGACTGGGACGAGGGCAAGGTGATGAGCCTCTCGCCCTACTTCGGCAAGGTGGTCTCGCTCGCGTTCGGCGACGGCGAGGTGCCGGTGCAGGAGCAGCAGCAGACCGTGTTCGTGGTGCCGCCCGACGACGTGGCCGTGCGCGGCGAGCTGCCCGACTGGGTGCGCCCGGTGACCGAGCAGGAGCTCTTGCAGGCGTTCTGGGCGCTGGCCGCCCACGCGAGCGTGGTGGTGACCTACAACGGCCGCGACTTCGATCTGCCGTTCCTCACCGGCCGCAGCCTCATCCACGACATCCCCGTGCGCGTGGACCTCACGAGCAACCCGTTCGCGCTCCGGCCTCACCTCGACCTCTACCTGGCCATGGGTGGCCGCCACGGCCGCGGTCCGATGTCGCTCGACGTGGTCTGCTGGGCGCTCGGCATGCCGAGCCCCAAGGAGGTCATGGACGGCTCGATGGTCGCCACGATGTACGCGAAGGGGGATGTGAAGAAGATCGCCGAGTACAACGCCGGGGACGTGCGAGCGACCACGGCGGTGTATCAGCGGGTGCGGGATGGGATCTTGCGGTATCGCGACGACTGGTAGGCTGCGAGACCGGTGGGCCGTCGGACGCTAGACTCCGGTCAGGCGACGGCGTCCGATCCGACCGAGGCGGTGCAGAAACAGCAAGTGCTCCGCGGCGCGACGTTCACCGGCAAAGCCTTGAGTCGAGCTTGAGCAAGGGAACGAGTGGCTCAACGAGCCCGCGGAGTGACCAAGGGCAACCAGCGCGCGCAGTGCGCCGAGCGTGTAAGGGAGGCATTTCCTTTAGTTTTCTGATATCGTCAGCCCATTCCCACCATCGTGTGAACGCCCATGCCCACGGAAGAAACAGCCTTGAAGACACTGGAGTTTGCAGCGTATGTCGTTGAGAAAGCGGACGACCTAGGGCTCTGGGACCGTGTCAAGGCTATGTTTAGCCCTAAGAACGTCTTGCTTGTCCTTGGAGACACAGGCGCGGGCAAGACACAGTTCATTAAGTCGCTTAGCGATGCAATGCCTAGTCCGATTCCAATCACAAAAAGGAGTGAGTTTGAGAGTGAAGTTAAACCTAAGAAAATTAGAATTAGTGATGCGCTCTTCATCATAGAAGACACTCATGGACATGATGGTGGCAGAGATGTCCCACATCCTTCGCGAATAGAAGCAATAGAGCGAGCACGAGGCAACAGTATCACCGGTGTTATTAATATTGTCTCCTACGGTCATGCTGAGAGTAAATTTATCCCGGAGCCCGAGTTCCAAGGCGGAAAACCCAGCCTTGCATTTGTACAAGACATGCGTGCTCGAGAAATTGAACGGGTAAGCGAATGGGCACAGCGTCTCGGTAGAGTGAATACTGTAAAGTGGGTGATGACGATCGTAAACAAAGCAGATGTCTGGTTCAGTGAGTGGCCCATGGTGGAACACCACTATACTCATGGCCTGTATGCGAAGCATCTGCTTGATAGGATTGATGAGGATCTTCGGCATGTAGTTCTGCCATACGCATGTGAACAGCGGCGGTTTTGGAACCTTGGGTATGTCGACCCAATATTCGACGATACCGTACGAAAGACGCTTCGTGCTGAACTAATCAGCACTCTCGCAAATTCTGTTCGGCAATGACCCATCGGGCCTGAGCTCATGAGCCTCTTCGAGAACTTGTTCAGTCGCCGCCGTCGGCATGTCCTAGTGATTGGTCCGCGAGGTGTTGGAAAGACGGCATTGATACACACACTATTCAACCCTGAGAATACTCACGGCACTATTGAGCCTGTAAAAACTTCATTCTCCGAGAGTTTCCGTGTACGGCTCTCGACCGGGGAGACAATTGATGTAACAGATACTGCTGGCGACTTGAGGAATTTGAGATCGGATCTTCGGCACGCCAGAGTGATACCGCCATCAGTGGTCCTAAATGTAGTCGCTTTTGGCTTTCACGGCCGTATGCACCCTGATTTTGGTGAAGGCCTCGACGAATTCTTGGCAAGAGGGAGAGGAGTAGAGCTTGAATATTTTGACGCTATGCTTAAGGTCGAACAAATTGTCGGTTCACGCCTGATTACCATAATGACCAAGGCCGATTTGTGGTGGGATCGTAGGTATGAAGTAACTGATTACTATTTGAGGGGGGAATATTCAGAGCTGATAGTTCGGCAGAAAGTATTTTCTGAGACGGCGTTGTTGGCACATTCTTCGTTGAGATCTCGGTTCGCGAACGATGTTGGCTTTGCACGGACGCTAGATGATCAAACAAGACGCGAAATGAGTGAGAATGCTCTTGACTTGCTAAGTGACCGGAGCAACAAAATTCTACTTCAAAATAGGCAACAAGTTGTTCCCGCTGCTGTTGCGGCTTTGAGCGACGAACTCGATGCAGAAGAAAATACTCGCGATTCTGAGTCTGTTCGGCCAAATGTTACGCTTACTACGGCAACAAGAATACTTATCGATGCGGAAGGAGAGCCAATCTATGGACATGAAATTCCTGTGGAATTTGGACACTGGGCAAGAGAGATCCCCGGGGAGATCCTGGGTGTGCAGTCTGGATGTCGATGGCACAGGCTTGAATGCCGCTATGAAAGTCCTTTGTCAAAGACAAATACAAGAGCAACACCAGAAGAAGACTTTGAACAACTGCAGAAGAGGGTTCAGCGTGCTCGGACGGAACTCGAGAAAGGAAAAGGAACGGTCGCGAGACTGGCAGATGCGCTCCTTTTGCTAGGAGGAGCCCTCGATGCACATGAGAGAAGCGAAGAAGCGCTGGTGTTGCGCGCCGAGGCCTTGGATATTGTTTCACGGAAACTCAGGAATGCCAATGACGTAGCTGATGAGGAGATTACGGGATTGCTAGCTCGTAGCTATGGCGATGCTGGCCGCGCGCTGTATAATCGTGGAGAGTTGGAAGGGGCATTGCATCATCTTATGGAAGCAGTATCCCTTTTGCGGAAGAGCATTGCGAATAGACCTAAGACAAACCTTCTATCACACTTGCAGCAGTATCTAATTTTCCTTGGTGATACTCTAGAAGCGCTCGGTATGAGTGGCGATGCTCGACTTTACTTTGCTGAGGCGAGTGAGCACGGAGGAATATCACCGTACACTGACACTCTAATCGTGGCAGAAACTCCGTTCGCGGGCCGGCGTCGGGTCGATCGAGCTATATTTCGTCGAGGTCTTAGTCGGAGAAAACCATACTTTGGACAGAAATTTTCTAGCTATGTACAATCTCAGGCTGCGGCAGCATATGAGCATGCTGCACATGAATCGATGATTTCGAAGAGTAGGTTTCCTATGGTTGATATTACAGCCATTATGCTCAGGGCGTTGGAAGATCCGGATGTAGTAAGCAGAGATCCGTTTTGTTCGGGCGCGCATGTGCTGGTTGCTGGGATATCGGTGCCGAGTTCGCCATTTTGTGAGGCAGAGCATGACTACACACCATCCTGGGACGAGAAGCGGGGGATGCGGACAGGATGGGCTGTTGGAGTTTGTGCGAATGCAGAATGGGTTCATTCGTTTCTCATGGAGAGACTGAGCCCCATGGTGGAGATGGCCGTCAACGGCGAGCTCTGGTTCTTCCCTCCTAGTCGTAAAGGAGGTATTGTGCAGAAGTCCTCCGCCCATACGATTAGCACCGAAACCGCCTACGCGATGGCTCACGGGGCTGTTTGGCAGGCAATGGCTGGTGGGAAGGGGACCCATGTTGGACAAAAGGTTGAGTTGGTAGCAAAACGCCGGCTCAACGATCTATATTATAACTACTTTCGAAAGGTTCAGCGCGCGAAGACTTTTGCTGCCGAGACGTCTTTCTATGACGAGACGTCTTTCTATGACGAGACGTCTTTCTATGACGGGACATCTTTCTATGACGAGCATAGCCTGAATACACCTGAGGTATTTTCAGAAGAAATGAAACGGAGAAAGCAGCGGCTATTTATTTTCTTGCAGTCTCACAATGGCGAGGCGTGGGCTCATGAGGCGCTAAGACTAATTGAACGATGCACACCGAGTGTTGCGAAAGATGATGATATGTTGATCGATTTGGGTACGAGGCTCAGTGCCTATCGTAGGCGTTATTTTGGTACTCCTGCGCTGGAAGTCTCTGATTATGTTAAAGACTGGATCAGAGGTGTGGTGGCGAATAGGGTATAGTCGTTCAGGTCGCCGCGACGCGATGTTCTGTTCAAAGACGTGCTACAATTCAACGCTCATTGCCTGATGCCCACCCAGGACGCGAGCTTTAGATGCGAGCTTTAGATGCGAGCTTCGATCAGTTGCAGCCGTCGAACGACGGGTCGCCGGGGCCGAGGTCGGCCCACTCGATCGGGCCGTCTTCGACGCCGAAGCGCTCGTTGGTGTACTTCTCGATGTCGATGAGGGCGTCGGCGTCGCCGAGGTTCTCCGTGCAGCAGCCGTCGCAGTCGCTGTCGGCACACGTGTCGATCACCGTGACCACGATGGTCGCATCGCCGCTCCGCAGGCACAGCCGGTGCAGCGCGAGATCATCGAGCGGGAACACGGCGGCGATGTCGTGGGCCATCACCCATCGCTCGGGCATCGTGTTCTCGCAGGCCGCGAACTGGCCCACGTACTTGCAGCCGTTGAACTCGACGCACTCGCGGCTGCCCGGATCGGGATACGACTCGTAGTTGGTCTTGTTGCCGCTGCGCCAGACCAGGCCCGGATCGTCGCAGAGCGCCACCGGAGAGCCGGTGGTCTCGTCGTTGCCCATGGTGTCGCCCGTGCTGGTGTCACCGGGGGTCGCGTCGGCGCCGTCGGCCGCGTCGGCCGTGCTCGTCGGCTCGCTGCTGCTGGTGGGCGCCGCCGTGGTCGAGCTGCTCGGCGTCTCGCTGGTCGCGTCGGTCGCGTCCGCCGCGGACGCTGCGCTCGCGGCATCGTCCCCGTCGTCCCCTTCGGATCCGCATGCGCTCAGCCCGAGGATCGCGACGGCCAGTGCGTGGGTACGGAGCGGCATCATCGACTCGGCAGCCTACCACGGGTGCGTCGGCGTCGGCGTAGCCCCGCGAGCACGATCAGCAGCGTCCATACTCCAGTCTCAGCGCCCTGGCTTCGGCATCCGCAGCCCGAAACCGAGCCGCCGCTGCCGTCGAAGCCGGTGGTGGCCGGGCCGCCGGAATCGTCGACGCGGCCGGTGCTGCTGCCAGTTCCGCCTCCTGCGGTGTCGTCGAGGCCACCGCTCGTGTTGCCTCCCTCCGAGTCCTCGTTGCCGCCCGAGCTCTCCATGTCCCCCGTGTCCGGCGGTGGCGGTGGCGGATCCTCGGAGCTCCACTCGTAGGCGCCGATGTCGAATGCGCTACCCACCGGGCGGAACGTGCCGTCACGGTCGAGCGCGACGCCGTCGAGCTCCACGCCCGCATCGACCGGCTCGCCGCCCTCGACGAGGTGATAGTCGTGCCCGGCCGCGTCCACGAACACCTCGGGGCCCACGGCGAGGTTGGCCATCCCGCCGCTCGCCTCGTCCGGCACCGCGTCGCCGAGCACCAGCAGGTCCTCCACCACGAGATCCACCGGCGGGTCACCGCCGCCGTCGATGAAGGCCTCCGCCACGTCGCCGCCGATCGTGCTCGAGAGGATCTGCGCCCCCGGCAGCCCGTCTTCGTAGCGCACCGCGCCGTCCACGTCGTACACGACCGCGTTCTGCACGCGCACGCTCGCCGGCCCGCGCAGGCGGAACGCGAGCTCGGCGTCGTACACCGTCACGCGATCCACCAGCACCTCGACGTCCTCCTTGAGGTTGAACGCGGCCTGGTTGGTGATGAACCCGCGAAAGCCGTAGGCCACCACGTCCTCGAGCTCCACCGTGGGCGGGCTGCCGTTGCCGTCGAGCTCGGCGCCGACCTTGGTGTCGAGCGCGTTCTCACCGACGATCGTGCCGGCCTCGATCGCGCCGGCATCCTCGTCGAGCGCGCCGGTCCACAGCACACAGCGGCGGATCTGCAGGTCGTCCCACGGCAGGCGCGGCGGGGACATCTGCACCGCGTCGCCCGAGAACAGGTAGATCTCGCTGTCGCGGAGCTCCAGCCCGAACACGCTGTCGCCGGTGATCCCGTGCGAGTCGACGACGGCGCCGGCGTCTTCGGCCACGCAGTGGTGGATGCGCGAGTTGGCGATGAGCACGCTCTCCACCGTGTGCAGATCGATGCAGTCGCGGCCCGAGCGGCGTACCTCCACGTCGAACAGCTCGAGGAAGTTGGCGCCGTTGGCATCGACCGCGTCGCCCGCCCCGTAGCCGCCGTCGAACACCATGCCCTGGAAGGTGTGATACTCGTGGTGGGCCTCGAGCGCGGTGCCGTCGCCCTGCACGATCGCGTCGCCGGCCGGCTCGCCCTGCACGGTGATCGGCGCGCCGGCGGTGCCGTCGGTCACGGTGTCGATCGGCGCGTAGGTGCCCGGCAGCACGTGGATCACGTCGCCGGCCACCGCCACGTCGAGCGCGTCCTGGAGCTCGACGAACGGGTCCGCCATGCTGCCGTCGCCTCCGGGCCCGGCGGTGGCGTCCACGTACCAGTCTTCGGCCTGGGCCAGAGCGGGCAGCGCCCATACGGCCCCGGCGAGCAGCCACGGCCAAGATCGCGTGGAATCCAAGGAGAAAGCCATCGTGCGACCAGGGTAGGGGCTTTCGCGGCGCGGCACGAGAGGGTGTTCCATGCGCGGTGGCGGGGTGGTATACGCTTTCGCGCCCTTCCCGCCGTAGCTCGCTCGCTGTCGCTCGTCCGGCATCGAGTCCGTGGGCCATCGACGGGGGTGCGAGGAGAGAGCGAGCTGTCATGGGCGAAGCGATCACGATGACCGACGCGGGGCTGAAGGTCCCGGACCATCCCATCATCCCGTTCATCGAAGGCGACGGCACGGGCCCCGACATCTGGGCCGCGTCGGTGCGGGTGTTCGACGCCGCGGTGCAGAAGGCCTACGGCGGCAAGCGCAAGCTCGAGTGGCTCGAGGTGCTCGCCGGCGAGAAGGCCTACAACCAGACCGGCGAGTGGCTGCCCGAGGCCACCAATGACGCGTTCCGCAAGTATCTCGTGGGCATCAAGGGCCCGCTGACCACCCCGGTGGGCGGCGGCATCCGCAGCCTCAACGTGGCGCTGCGGCAGAACCTCGACCTCTACGTGTGCCTGCGACCCGTACGCTGGTTCAAGGGCGTGCCGAGCCCGGTCAAGCAGCCCGAGCTCACCGACATGGTGATCTTCCGCGAGAACACCGAGGACATCTACGCCGGCATCGAGTTCCAGGCCGGCACCCCGGAGGCCGAGAAGCTCGGGGGCCTGCTCAAGGAGCACTTCCCGGCCGCCTACAAGAAGATCCGCTTCCCCGGGAGCTCCGGCCTCGGCATCAAGCCGATCTCGCAGGAGGGCACCTCGCGGCTGGTGCGGGCCGCGATCGACTACGCCCTCTCCGAGAAGCTGCCGTCGGTCACGCTCGTCCACAAGGGGAACATCATGAAGTTCACCGAGGGGGCGTTCCGCGACTGGGGCTACGAGCTGGCCAAGCAGGAGTACGGCGCGGTCGACCTCGACGGTGGGCCGTGGCAGGTGATCCGCAAGGACGGGCGGGAGCTCGTGATCAAGGACGCGATCGCCGACGCGTTCCTGCAGCAGATCCTGCTGCGCCCGGCGGAGTACTCGGTGATCGCCACCCCCAACCTCAACGGCGACTACATCTCCGATGCGCTCGCGGCCTGCGTGGGCGGCATCGGCATCGCCCCGGGCGGCAACATCAACTACGTCAACGGCGCGGCGGTGTTCGAGGCCACCCACGGCACCGCGCCCAAGTACGCGGGGCAGGACAAGGTCAACCCCGGCTCGGTGATCCTCTCGGGCGAGATGATGCTGCGGTACATGCGGTGGACCGAGGCGGCCGACCTCATCATCAAGGGCATGGACGGCGCGATCGGGGCGAAGACGGTGACGTACGACTTCCATCGGCTGATGGAGGGGGCGACGCTCCGCAAGTGCTCCGAGTTCGGCAGCGACGTCATCGCCCACATGGGGTAGGCCGCACGGCCGCTCGCAGTGCGAGGTGGGCAGCGCCGCAACTGACCGTGGGTCAGCGCTCGCGGACTGCCCACCCGAGCTGCGGGCTCACCGTCCCGGTTGCGGGGTCCTGCGAGATCCCCACGAAGCCGCCGAGGAACGACATCTCGAAGCGCTCGGTGAGGTACCGCCAGAGCGAAGAGAACGGCGACCGGAGGAAAACGTTGGCCGAACGCGCCATTGCTCGCCCCTTTCGTGGGGGCTTGGGTATACTCCCCTCCTAATCGAAGGGGCTGCTTGGGGATGCGGACCTTTGCTTTCATCTGTTTGCTCGTGGCCGTGGGCCCAGGTTGCGCCGGCGGGGAGAATTCCGCGGGTGACAACTTCACGTTCGGCGGCGGCGATGGAACCGGCGACGGCTCGGGCGACCCCACCATGGGCGGCGCCGATGGAACGGTGACCGACGGCGGAGACGGGACGATCGGCGGCAGTGGCCAGGCCGATTCCAACGACAGCAACGACAGCGCCGACAGTGCCGACGGCGTCGCATGCATCGACGGTGATGGCGACGATTACGGTGATGGCTGTGCCGCGGGGACCGACTGCGACGACACCAACGCCGGCGTCAACCCGGGCGCAGGCGAGGCCTGCGACGGGGTCGACGAGAACTGCGACGGGATGATCGACAACGGCTGCGACTGTCCCGAGGACGGGGTCAGCGGCGCGTGCAACAGCCCCACCGACCTCGGCGTGGTCGACATGGGCGGCAGCCTGCTCGGGGTGGTGGGCACGATCCCGCAAGAGGGGACCTTCGACTGGTACACCGTGTCGTTTCCCACCACGGGTCGCCCGGGCATGGGCACGCCCACCCTGGGCTTCGCGGTCAACACCGGTGATGCGTTCGCGTTCGACGTGGTGAACACCGAGTGCGACGCCCAGGGGGCCCCGTGCACCATGGGCGGCACCGCGGGCGCGGCCATCGGCCTCACCTCGTGGACCTTCGCCGACAACGATCCCATGTGCTGCACCCCGCCGATGGACTCGTTGGTGCCGTGGCCCAGCCAGATCTACATCAGGGTCTATCGGACCACGCTGGGGGCGAGCTGCGACTCGTACCAGATCCAGGCGACGCGGCCGTAGGCGTGACGCTTGGTCATGACGACCGAACACCAGCTGGATGTGCGCTCTGCCGGCTACGGTGAGTCGCCCTTCCAGATCTTCGACGCCGTGAGCCGCCTGCCGCCAGGGTGCCATCTGCACGTGCTGCATCGCATGGACCCGTGGATCGTGAACCGCATCTTGCTGAGCGAGGGGTTCGAGCTGCACATGCGGTTCGGCGGTGAGGAGCTGCCGGTCGAGCTGTTCATCTGGCGCGCCGACGACTCGGCGGCAAGGAGTCGAGTCGTTGCGGAGGTTGGAGTGATCGAGCCGCCCAACCTGGGGAACATCACGATCGAGGAGCCGGCTCCAGAAGCGCTCGCCACGACCCCGCGCCAGACGGGACCGGGACCAGCCGTGGTCGACCTGAGCGGGCTCGCGGCAGCGCGAGTCCAGGCGTTGCAGCAGGAAGCGGCGCACACATTCGGGCTCGGCACGGTGTTTCGTGACGCACTGAACGACGGCTCGAGCGCGCCCGAGATGGCGGTGATACCCCCAGGGACATCGTGGCTGGGGAACATCACCGGCCATGGCTATGGCCTCGAGCGAGCGGCTCACCGCGAGACATTCGAACGACCCTTCGCGATCGGAGTCCATCCCATCACAGTTGGCGAATTCGGGCGTTTCGTGGCGGCGACGAACACCGTGACGCAGGCCGAGCATGGTGTATCGGAGGCGGATCGCCAAGCTCGAGCCAAGCTGTGGGAGGGATGGAAGGGCGAAGGATCGTTCACATGGAACCATCCGGCCCTCGCCGACGACCCACGCCGACCCGCCACCGTCATCACCTGGCACGAGGCCAACGATTATTGCGCCTGGCTGAGCACGCAGTCTGGGCACACCTACCGTCTACCGAGCGAAGCCGAGTGGGAATACGCCTGTCGTGCTGGGAGCGAGGCGGACTGGTGTTTCGGCAGTGACGAGCGCGAGCTGGCCAATTACGCCTGGTATGGTGAGAACGCCGACGGAAAGACCCATGCCGTCGGTATGAAGCAGCCCAATGCGTTGGGCTTGCACGATCTACACGGCAACATCTGGGAGTGGACAGCGTCCACGTACACGTACGGACGGCTGATCATCAAGAACTCCTGCATCATGCGAGGGGGTTGCTGGGAGACCAGGCCCTTCTTCACGCGCGCCTCGGCGTTCTGCTTCCGAAACAAGCAGACCTTCAACAACCGCATGGGATTTCGCGTGGCACGAGAGCTCTGATCCGGGTCGTACCAGAGCCAGGCGACCCGTAGGCATCGCTATCCGCTCGGCGCCGCTTCGGTCGGCTTGCCCTCGGGCGGCTTGCCCTCGGGCGGCTTCGCGGCGGCCTCCGGCGGCTTGCTGGCGGCCCAGCACGCATAGGAGAGCTTGGCGGTCTTCTTGGTCTTCTTGCCCTTGCCGCCGCCGGAGAAGTCGGTCTCGGTCAGCGTGATGCCGGTGACGTTGCCGACGTCGTCGTAGCGGTAGTCGAAGCGGCGGTCGATCTTGCCGTCGGCGGCGTGGTCTTCGTCGATGCGGGTGGCGCGGCCCTGGTCGTCGTACTTGAGCGTCACCTTCACGGGCGGGCCCTCGACGGGCTCCTCGACGGTGGCCTTGGTGACGCGGCCGTCCTTCTGCTCGAGCTTCACCTTGGCCTTGGGGGCATAGAGCGGGTAGCCGGGCGCGACGCCGGTGAAGGCGGGCAGCGAGAGCAGGGTGATCTCGTGCTTGCCGCCCTCGGCGGTGCGGTGATCGGCCCAGCTTGCGGTGGCGACGTTCTGGCCGGCCTCGTATGTGGGCGTGATGGTGGCGTCGTTGGACTTGTCGCAGGCCTGGTCGACGGTGACCTTGTTGGTCTTGCCATCCTTGAGCCAGAAGCGGGCGCAGACGTCGTTGTGGCCGTCGTTGTCGCCGTCGATGCGGAGCAGGCCTCCGCTGCCGTCGGCGTCGTGCTTGAAGCGGAGCACGGGCCCGCCGCCCGACCAGCGCACGGTGCAGGGGCCGGCGTACACGGGCGTGGCCGCGCCGCCGTCGGTGTCGCTGCCTCCGTCCGTGGTGTCGCCGTCGGTCTCGTCGCCGTCGTCCCAGCCTTCGGTGTCGAATGGATCGGCCCCGCCCGTGTCGGTGTCGCCGGTGCTGCTGGCAGCGACCGGAGGCACCACGACTGGGGCGGGCGTGACCTCGGGCTCGGCCTTGGTCTTCGCGGGGGGCGGCGCTTCGTCGCCTCCGCAGCCGCTCCACGCGAGCGATCCGAGAGCGACGAGCGAGAGCAGGGTGCGGCGAGCGGTCATGGCGAGGCGGGGGAGAGGTCGAGGGGCCGATCGGGCTCGGAGGGCACGGTCACCGGCCGGAGCTCGTCCCAGCCGTACATCTGGGCGTAACCGCGGCGCAGCCCGAAGCAGCGGCTTTCTAGCACACAACCCGCGCACGGGGCGGGCTTGACGAATTCGCCGTCCCCGGGCGCCAGCCCCCCGTCGGGCGAGTCGTTGCTCGAGTACCGCAGGCCGTTCACGGGCGAGGAGAGCGGCGGCAGCGACAGGAACGCGGTCCGATCGCCGGGCACGAGGCAGAGCGGCAGCCCGCACATGGAGTCGAAGCCGCCGAGCTCGAGCCCGTGCGCGCGCGCCAGCGCCATCGCCTGCGTGAGCGGCGGCAGCACGTCGCGGTAGCGCGGCACGAGCCACGCTTCGCGCGGCACGAGGTCGGTCGACATGCCCACGAACGAGACCGTGATCCCCGCTCGCGGCCACCGCTCGGTCACCATGCGCACGAACGCCGGCAGCTCGTGGCGATTGAGCTCGCACATTACGAAGTTGATGCGCGTGCGGATGCCGGTGTCGCGCAGCTGGTCGAGCCCCGCGAGCGTGCGTACGAACGTACCCGGGGCCGAGGTGACCGCGTCGCTCGTGGCCGCGGTGGCGCCGTGCAGCGAGACGAACGCGATGTCGAGGCCGGCCTCGAGGAGCGCGCGGCAGAGCGCGGGGTCGGAGAGGCGCGTGGCGTTGGTCTGGAGCTCCACCTCGCACACGCCGTGGGCCTTGCCGCGGCGCACGTACTCGGGCAGGCGGGGATCGAGCGTGGGCTCGCCGCCCGAGAGCACGAGGATCCCGCGCAGGGCCGCGATCTCGTCGATGGCGGCCTCGACGCGGGCGCGTGGCGGCGCGGGCAGGTGCGTGGACACGAAGCAGAAGTGGCACGCCTGGTTGCAACGAAAGCCGATACGGACGACGTGGGCCGGCGTGGAGGTGCCGTCGTTGCGGCGATGGGTCTCGCGCGTGACCAGCTCGCGCTCGATCTGCTCGCGCGGGGAGGCGATGAGGGTGAGACGCCGGCGCACGCGATCCTCGGTGAGGGGTCGCGGGGTGAGGGTGGGGCCGGACGCGGGCACGGAGGCCGCGGTGACCGGGTCGACGACCGGACGGGGTGCGAGCGCCAGGGGCACGCCCGGGCAGCGATCCTGCACGCTACAGCCCTCGCAGGCGGGCGTGCGCGCGTAGCCAGGCCGCTCGGCACCGCCGCGGGTGAGCGCGTAGATCGATGCCACGCGGCCCGGCCGCGGGAACGCGCACGGCGGCAGGAAGGTCGATGAATCGAGCGAGACCGGCAGCGAGTGAGAGATTGCCTCGTCGATCAAGCGGGATGCGGTCTCGAGCATCGCGGGCAGCGGGGCGAGGGCGTCGGGATTGGGGCTCTGCCACGGCAGGCGCAGCCACAGGCGCTCGAGCGCGATGTCCTCGGCGGCGAGGCGGGCCGGGAGCGAGGGGAGCGACGAGAGATTGTGGCGGAGGACCGGGGCGGTGGCTTCGAGGGTGATGCCCGCGTCGCGCAGCGCGACGATGCCCGCGGCCGTGGCAGCCGCGTCGCCGGGGGCGCGGGTGATCGCATCGAGCTCGTCACCCCACGCGGGGAGGTGCACGCGGGCGGTGTGGAGGCCTGCAGTGGCGAGGCGGCGAGCGAGCGACGGGGTGACGAGGGACGCGTTGGTCTCGAGCACCACGCGGACGCCGGGGCGGGCCGCGATGGCGACGAGGGAGGGGAGATCCGTGCGCAGCGTGGGCTCGCCACCGGTGAGAACCAGCTCGTGCGCGCCCTGACGGAGCGCGAGGGCGATGCGCTCGCGGACGGCGGAGGCGGCGGCGAACGAGGCACGCTCGTGCGGACGGCGAGCGTCGCAGAAGCGGCAGGCCTGGTTGCAGGTCTCGTTGGTGAGGACCCGTGCGCTCCGCACGGGTGAGGAGGATACAACGGGTGGGGGCGGAGTGGGGTGGATGCGAGGGGTTCCAGGTAGGCTGCGGTCTCCTCGGTACCGGGTCGTCCACCATGGTGCGGCCCGGCAAACGCTCGTTACTCGGTGGCATCGGCCGCATCCTGGTTGGGTTGGGTGGCGAGGTCCGAGCGGGCTTCGTTCCCGTGGGGTGCTCGAAGTCCTCGAGCGTGACGAGCTTCGAGGGAGATCTGCTGCGCGTGGTTCCGATGACGGGGAGCGCGCCGAGCAGGATGTCTCGTCGATCCGCCTGCTCGGGCAATGGTGCTCGCGAGGCGCCGGCGCGGTAGGATGTCGGGGTGCTGCGCGCCCCGACGCCGCCGGATCAGCTCGTCGATGCTCGCGGGCGTCCGTATTTCTTGTGGGACGTGGACCTAACGCTCGCCGATTGGCTCGTTCGCGTGCATGGTCCCGATCTCGACGATGCTGCGTACTGGCTTGCGCGCGCGCTACGCGACGCCAAGCCCGACGACGTGCTGGAGTTCGTCGATTGGGATCGAATCCAGCGCGACTGGCCACGGATGGCACGGTACCTGGGCCGCCGCAAGGCATTCTGGGCGTGGTGGCTCGCGAGGATGGGACATGCAGTCGACGCTCAATAGCCTGCAGGACCGGGTGCTCGGGGTGGTCGCCACCGTGGGCGGTTGGACGCTGACCGGCGGCGGCGCCTTGGCGGGCGTGCACTTGGGACACCGCACCACGGAGGATCTCGATCTGTTCCTCTACGGTGCTCGCAGCTTCGACCACGAGCCAAGGGCCGTGGAGGATGCGTTGGTAGCCCATGGGCTCGAGGTGTCCACTTTGCAGCGAAGCCCCGGTTTCGTGCGGTTGTCCGTCGGCGATGGCCGCGATCGTGTCGTCGTGGATCTAGTGGCTGAGCCCGTGCCGCGAGTGGACGAGCCTTTGGTGCTCAAGCCCGGGCTCTGGGTCGACAGCCCCTATGAAATCCTCGTGAACAAGCTGGGGGCGCTACTCTCCCGCTCAGAGCTACGCGATCTCGAGGATGCGCGTGCGCTCGTTGCCATCGGAGTCGACCTGGACCGAGCCATTCTGGACGTCCCCCGCAAAGATGGCGGGTTTTCGCCGATGATGTTCGCGTGGGTGATCGGACAGCTCGATCTGTCGAGAGCAGCGGCGCTGGGGTTCGACAGGGCGGTGCTCGCCGATTTTCGTGATGAGCTGCTACGGCGGCTGGCCGAGGACGCGTAGGCGGGGAAAAATGGTGTGCCACTGCTCTTCGCGGGTGGAGCGCGGGTAGACTCCCTGGACTGCTCATGTCCGACGTCGCCATGCCATTGACCGAGAATTTGTTGATGCTGGGCGGGCTGCGGCTGAGCTATCGGGCGCTGGAGGTGGAGCCTACAATGCGTTCCAGGACCCCGAGAACAGCGACCCGCGCGCCCTCGAGCTCCGCGACCTCCACCTCCAGATGGACCGCGCCGTCCTCGAGGCCTACGGTTGGGTCGACATCCCCGTCCCCCCATCACCGGACCGGTCACCTACGACGAGAAGACCGCCGGCCAAGCCCTTCGAGGACGACGTGCTGGACCGCCTCTTCGCGCTGAACGCCGAGCGAGCGGCGGAGGAACGACGGCTCGGCAACAAGAGGACGGCGAAGAGCCAATGACCGTGACACGTGGACGCAACGATCGCCAGTGGCGCCCCTCCGTCTTCATGACTTGGGGAAACCTACGAGCTCATCAATTCTGCATATTTTTTGGTGATTGGCTCGCTAGCATGTTTCCGAGTATGGACGTCGAAATCTCCGCCCGCTCGGCAGAGCAAATCAATTCGCTGGACGACCCTCGGTTTGCAGTGTTGGTTCTCACTGAAGGCAGCCGAGGGGCAGATTGGTTCCAGTATGAAGCTGGGCTTCTCGAGCAAAAACTCGGGAACGAACGCATCGCCAGGCTCGACCTTTCCTTGCGCGGGCGCCGTCAAGCGGGACCTCTTCGGCACTTCCAGTCATTCGACCTTGATTCCGGCTCGATGTTTCGACTGTGCAAGCTCATAGGAAGCGCGATTGGGCAGCCCTGGACGAACGATCAAGCACAAGTATTTCGCGAGGGCTACCTTTCCTTGGTGCGGGAAGCTCAAGCACGCTCCGGACGTCGGCACGTCGAGCGCCTCAGGTCTGTCCTCGAGCCGGCCGCGAGCCTACAGGGGGGGTCGAGGCTGCCACCACTCGAGTCACTCGTTCCACAGGGGAGCCCCGGTGTCGGCACGCTGCTGCGTCTCCTAGAAGATATGGAGCCTGGAATTACATATCTACTCGAGCGAGGGGCGATCGATACCATGCAACGTGTTCCGGTGCAGGCCCCCTCGGGGCCGGTGTACTTGCCAATTTCGCTCTACGTATCGGAAGGTGGAATAGAGCCGCAATACATCACGAGGCTGGTGGAAAACTTCTTGCGCGCTTGGGACTTGGAGTTCGTCGCAGAGCTTCCACCGATATACGGTTCGGTCCTCACTGGTTTCTTGGCCCGCACGCGGAATGTCTTGAACTCCACCGAGGCTCGCAGGTTCAAGCAATCCGTCGATGCCTTTTTCAAACGGGCCGTCGACGAGTACACGGGACCTCGCTCGAAGGAACGTGGCGCGCGTCGTGAGAAAGGTGTCATTGATCCACTCGAACAGGCAGCCGATGGCCTCGCCGAGGAGCTCGCGAGGGTGGCCCACGACCCAGGGATTGCCAAGTTGATTGCGAGGCGGGCGAACTTCCCCGCTGCCGATCTGCCCGAGTTCAATACGGCCAGGATCTTCTGGTTCAGAGTGGTTGAAGAAGCCGTTCATGGCAAGATCGAACTCGGCGAGCTCCTCGATTCGGCGACCGACTACTTCCCACATAATCGCAAGCTCGCAGGATATCATCGGCGGATCACCGCCGTCTTGGTGGCTGAGCATGAGAACTCCGACACGGTAGGTACGGCTCAGACCTCACAAGACCCACATCGAGTGCGAACCCATCGGCCGAATCGGGCTGACGATGACTTCAGGCGGGAAATGACCGTGAAGAAGCTCGTGTCGACAGCGGCTGGGGCCGATGACGGCTTGTTCCGCGCCGGCCACTCGTTGGTCTTGAAGAAGCCGGGGCGCCTCGCCGCATACAGCTTGACACCCGAGGACCAGATAATCTTCGCCGAGCAGCCAGACCTGAAGTCGGATCCCGAAGCGGTGGCGGAGTGGCTGTCGACTCCGGGGTTCGCGCGTGACCGCGACACACCGGTTCGGCTGGCCGATCGCGTTATCGAGGAGCGCCCTCGGCGGCGGGACGGAGAAGAACACGAGAAGCACGCGCTTCGCCCTTCGAGCGAGTCGGACGACGACCCCAACGAATGAGGCCGCGCAAGCGCCGAAGACGAAGCATCGTGGCCCATGGTTGCCACTCCCCTTCACCGACCGGTCACCGATGCAGTAACGAGAGCACGTCGCCATGGAACTCGACCTCCACATCAACGATCACCTACACAGCCGGACCGACAGCCACGACTTGCTACTCGAAGCGCTCGATCGCGTCGACAACCAGTCGATCGCGTCGATCCGTGTCGTGGCCATCGCACGTGAGAGCGGCCCGTGGTCCCTGCTCTATGGCGAGGTGGTGGTCGCTCCCGAGGCTACGCCGGGCCCGCACCTCGAGCTCGGCCGAATGACGGCCGTCTCAGAGTGCCTGCGGGTGCCGGACTTCGCCACTCGGCTTCGCGATACCTTCGCAAGCGGTCGTTTTCCGTGTGGCTCAGTCGAGGTCGATGTAGCCCAAGTCTTTCAACAATGGAGCTTCGCGAGGTATGCGTCGGATCGCAACTTCAGCCGCTGGCCCTGTGTCGTTGCGGAGGGAGTGCGCAGCGCAGGCAGTGGATGGGGCGGTCCGTTCGCCGCAGTTTCCGATGGGAGGGCCCTCTTCTTCCGAGACGGCTTTGATGTCATTGCGCATGTTACGAGCTTCCCGGTGTTCCGCTATGACTCGGACAGCAGAGTCTGGACGATGTCGGTGATCATCGAAGACCATCGCGCGCGTCTTGTCCAGGTCGAGCGCCAGGGGGAGCAGCTCGGGGTTCACGTGGAAGGCCATTCTCTCGATGGCCTCGTGCTCGCCGGTCGGCTCGGCAATGGTACCGATTCTTCCATCTCCTTCTCGGTCCCCATCGAGTCCGAGGTTCGGCTCGAGCTGCCGATGGGCCCCGTCGCGATCAACATGGGGATCGTAGCCCGCGAGTCCGAGATCCTCGACTATCGGAGCGGACACCTCCCCGCGCCACCACCCGTCGTGCCCGACATCAAACAGCCGCTCGAGCTTGCGCTCGTGGACCGGGTCGAGGTGCTCCTCGTGACCGGCGAGAACGCCCAGTGCGAGTACAAGCCCTGGGTGGAGCCCGCCCGTTCGTCACCCAAACTCAGGGAGATCGTCAAGACCGCGATCGCCATGGCCAACGGCGACGGAGGCTCGATCATCATCGGGGTCGCGGACGATGGGTCCGTGAACGGCCTCGATGGCAAGATCCTAGGGCCGTTCGTTCGGCCGCAGGCCGACGAGCAGGCCGAACCGTCGGGGGAGTCACTCGACCGATCTACGCGCCAGCTCGAGTCTGTGCGCGCCTACGGCCGCAAGCTCCGCGACGAGGTGCAGCAGATCGTCGAGCCGTCGCTGGAGCTCGACCTCGAGGCGGTTATGCTCGACGCCGGCTCGATCCTCCTAGTCGAGGTTCGCTCGGGCACCAACCCGCCGTACATGATCGCGGACAGCAGGGAGGTGTACGTGCGGAGGAACGCGACCAACCGCCGACCGACGCGGGAGGAACTGCGGCAGCTTCACACGGCCCGGGTAACCTGATTCGGTGCGATGCGTGAGGCCCCAATAATATGCCACATGAGAGATCATTTTCTTATGTGACGATGTTCTCCTGATCGCCGTCATCCCATGTCGCATGGGACATGGCTGCTCAGCCCGGCACCGGCATTCGGATCGGCGGAATCTCGATGACCTCCACACGCTCGAACGGCACCGATCTCGCCTTGATTCTCGCGTGCAGCTCGAGATTGGAGAGCGCGGGATAGTGGTTGGGCTCCGCGAGCTTGCGTGCATCTGCGCGGGCGAGGCCGATCCATAGATCGATGTGGTACGTGGGGGTCAGGACTTGCTGCAGGGTGGCCATGACATCGGGTGAGAGCATTGGAACCAAGGATCGCGATGGATCCGAGGAAAGACGCCACGTCGCCTCGATCTCCAGGACTCGCACCGAACAGTTGCCCACGTTCTTGAGGTGCAGATCCATCCTGAAATGGTGAGGATTCGCCACAGCTCGTCGAACGGTAGGCCCGTGGCCTCCTCGATCACCGTGATCGCCCGGGTCGCGGTCAAGTACGCGTTGGTTTGCTGCAGCAAGGCCATCGTCACCTCGGGACCGTATTGGTCTTGCAAAGCCACGAAGTGCCCCGCCCGCGGGTACCACCGAGTCGGCAGCCCACGCTCTCCTCTCGCGCTCCCGAAAGCCTCGAGCAGGTCGCCGAGGGTCGGCGAGGGGCGGCTGCACCAGTCGCGCATCATCTGGGCTGCAGCATGCCACCCGCCCAAGGCGCGAACATCCCGACCCACTCGCGCGCCGCTCGGTGAGCGTACCGATTCAACACGAGCAGCGGCGGTCCGAACGCGCGCGGCAGCAGCTCCACGAGAACCGTCTGCCGGCCCGCGTCGTGCTCGTGGTCGAATGCGAGCAAGTGACCGTCCAAGCCGGGCCCCCGCACCCCGTGGGCAAGCGCGTCGAAATAGGCCCGCAGGTGAGTCGACAGCACCGGCAGCGAGCCATAGAGGAGCATGGCGGAGGCTTCGCCGTGCAGGGCAGCTCGGCGCATCTTCGCCAGCTCGGGCCCGCTCTCGCCCAGGATCGTTCGCAGCCGGCCAAGCAGCTCCTCGATGGAGGCCTCACCGTCGAGCAGGTCCGAGGTCGAGCGCACGGGGCAGGCAAAGCCCAGCTCGCGCGCCATGGGCGTCACGTCCAAGAGCTCGACGTACCAGCTCGGCCGCCGGACGTCGGCGAGCACCTGCTCGCGTGCGGTGGTGTAGCGCTCGCCGGTGATGCGCTGGCGCTCGCGGATTCGTCGCTTGAGATCACGTTGGGCCGTCATGTCTTCACCTCGTCGAGGCGCGGCCTGCCCATGCCCTCCGCGCCCGTTGGAGCTGGAGACGAATGTTGCTCGTCGACTCGAGGAGAGCGCTCCCCTTCGCCCGTGGTCGGCAGTCCGGCATGGGCGGACCGCCCGGGTTGCGCGTGAGCCTCGCGCAGTTATTAGGCTATACCCGGGCTCGGACACCGGTCAATGGATGCCGTACACGACCTCTCCACGCCCATGCTGCGCGACGTAATCGAAGCGGATCTCCCCATCTTCTTCGAGCATCAGCACGATCCAATCGCAGCTCGCATGGCCGCGTTCGCCTCGCGCGATCACGATGCCTTCATGGCGCACTGGCACGACAAGGTGCTCGGCAACGCGGCCAACAAGGCGCAGGCCGTCGTGGTCGATGATCGAGCCGTCGGCAACGTCGTGAGCTGGCAGCAGGACGGCAAGCGCCTCGTCGGCTACTGGATCGGGCGCGAGCACTGGGGCCAGGGCATCGCCACGCGGGCGCTGACGGAATTCCTCGCCCACGAGGCCACGCGTCCGCTCCATGCCTGGGTCGCCGTGGACAACGTGGCGTCGATTCGTGTGCTTGAGAAGTGCGGGTTTCGCCGCGATACCGCGACTCCGCTCCACACGGGTGACGATGGTGTCGTCGAGGTCCTCATGACGCTCGAGCCGTCCTCCGTCGCTCTCCCGTGACCACGCTCCTACCGTCCTCGGCCGCAGGCGCGCCGGCGTCACATTCCAACCGCTCGGGCCGAGACGCTCATTGGGGCTCTCACGACACATGTGCACGCCGGGATTCTCGCCGACCCCCCGTCCGTGCATGCTCCTACCCGTGCACCGCCCCGTCCATCGTGCCTTCGCTCGTACCTTCGCTCGTGGAGCGCTGCTGCTCCCGCTGCTGCTCGCCGCGTGCTCCCGCAATGCGCCGACCTCCGAGACACCCGAGCCCGCACCGCTGACCGTCCGCCGGCCCACGCCCGAGCCCACGCCCCCGGCGGTGCCCGAGGGCCCGCTGCGCTACCACGGCCGCGTGGAGCTGCCGGTCGGCGATCCGATCGAGATGTTCGTGGAGCTGTTGCCCGAGGGCGAGGGCTGGACGGGCACGATCTTCATCCCCACCCAGGGCCTCATGGGTGCGCCGCTCGGCGAGATCACGGTCGGCGATGGCAAGCTCGCATTCGCGCTGGTGATGGCCGGCGCCCGCTGGTCCGCCGTGCTCGACGAGGATGGCAAGCCCCTCGACTGCAAGCTCCGGCAAGGCGGCGCGGAGCTGCCCTGCACGCTCGTGCCGATCGACGAGGCCGGCCTGGCCGTGGTCGAGCACCCTCCGCGCCCGCAGACCCCCGTCCCGCCGTTTCCCTACGAGGCCATCGAGGTGTCCTACGACAACCAGGCCGACGGCGTACGCCTGGCCGGCACCCTCACGCTCCCGGAGGGCCCCGGCCCGCACCCGGCGGCGCTGCTCGTCACCGGCTCGGGCGCGCAGGATCGCGACGAGACGCTGATGGGGCACAAGCCGTTCCTCGTGCTCGCCGATCATCTCACGCGCCAGGGCATCGCCGTGCTGCGCGTCGACGACCGCGGCGTGGGCGGATCGACCGGCGAGCTCACGCAGGCCACCAGCGAGGCGCTGGCCCGCGACGTGGCGGCAGGGGTGAGCTTCCTACGCGGCCACGAGCGCATCGACCCCGCACGCGTGGGCCTCCTGGGGCACAGCGAGGGCGCCGTGATCGGCCCGCGCGTGGCGGCCGACGACCCCAAGCTCGCCTTCGTGGTGATGATGGCCGGCACGGGCGTTCCGGGCCTCGAGGTGGTGCGCGAGCAATCGGTGGCGCTCCTGCGGGCCAAGGAGGCGAGCCCGCAGACGATCGAGCTCTTGCGCAACCAGCAGACCAAGATCCTCAAGGTGGTGCTCGACCAGCCCGACCCCGCAGCGGCGCGCCGCGAGCTCGAGGCGATCGGGCTCTCCGGCGCCCAGGCGGACTCGATGCTGACCCCGTGGTTCCGCTCGTTCATCGCCTACGACCCGGCTCCCACGCTGGCCAAGCTCCGCTGCCCGGTGCTGGTGCTGAATGGCGAGCTCGATCTGCAGGTGCTGCCCGACCAGAACCTGCCCGCGATCGAAAAGGCGCTGGCCAAGAACCGGAGGCGCGTCACCGTGCACCGACTGCTCGGCCTCAACCACCTGTTCCAGCACGCCAAGAGCGGCTCGCTCGAGGAGTACGCGACGATCGAGGAGACGATCGCCCCGGAGGTGCTCGCGATCATCGGTGACTGGATCAGGGCGCAGACCAAGGGCAAGAAGCACCGCTGAGGACGACGAGCGGGCCGGGTGAAGGCCCATTCGGGTCATGGGCCACGACGCGCGCTCGAATCGAGGGCCTTGGGATCGTGATGAACGGTGTTCCCATTGGAACACGAAGTCACTGCACGCCGCGTCAGTCAATTACTTACGCAGGGGTGCCGAGAACCACTGACCCAAGATTCCGATTTCATTTGACCAACAATCAGTAACGGAGGTAACGTCCCCGACGCCGAAATGTGACCCGTCGCTCGAGGCCTGGTACGGCTCGTCGTGGTCGCCGCACGCTGCAACTGCCACGTCGAGGAAGAAATCGTACGCGCTGATTCGCTGCTCTGTCAGACATTGCCTCTGGAAGAGCGTAAAGCCTGGAGTGTTCGTGGAGCGGCCGGCTCGACCGTCGAACGCCATTGACGTGAACGACGTGAACCACGATTTCGCTGCGTAGAATTGCGTCGAAGACTGCTCAGAAGCTCCCAGGAAGGTTGATCATGAAATCTCGATCCAGGTGGTACTCCTCTCCATTAATCCTACTCATCCCATTCAGCGTCGCCCCGATCGGCGCTGCATGGGCCCAGGACATGGGCGTGGTATGTGCAGATGGCTCATACGATCTCGTCGAATTGGTCGACTGCATCAGCTCCCATGACCCGCCGCAAGCGTCCGAAGGCTTCGTGATTCCTTCGCTCGCCGTGCGGAACGACTGGCGCACCGTGGTGCAGGATCTGCTCCAGATGAGCGACATCGGTGAGTGCGACGACATCGTCCTGCCGGCATCGCTGGATGCCGCCTACGATGTGATCACATTCCACGACGCCTTCGACGGTCGCGACTACTGCGTGGCCATGGAAGTGGAGGACGCAGACGATGACGGGATCGTGGACCGCGGGTGGGGAACCCTCATCGTCAACCCCACGCCGGAGCGCTACATCAGCATCGACATCGTCCACCCCATCGACGACAACGACACGGACATCAAGGGGGCTGCCCTGTTCAAGGGGACTCAGTCTCATACCTTCGTCATGGGGGGCTCGGATCGCGAGGCGAACATTCAGACGAGCCCGTGCCAGAGCGGCCGGCGCATCTCCGATCCAGCTCACAGCATCGACAACTTGATCTACCCCACCGTGGTGGAGATCGACGAGTACCACACCCTGGCGAGCCACGACAACCTCGCCATCCAGCTCCATGGCATGGATGCCAACAGCTGCCCCGATGTGCACGTCTACCTCACCCACGGGTCTGCGAGCGCCGCCAATCCCGGTGATCCCATCGTGGCGCTCAAGAACAGCCTGTTGGCGCAACAGCCCACCTGGGCGGTGGCGACCCCGGGCGATCCCGTGACCTGCGACAAGACCGGGACCAACAACGTGGCAGGACGCTACTTGAACAGCGGGAACGAAAATGGCGTCTGTGGCTCGGATGTGAATGGTTACACCGGTAAATTCATCCACATCGAGCTGGACCCCGACTCGTCGCTCACGCGCTATCGCAATGCGCGCATTTGGACCGCGGCCATCAATGACGCATTCGCGCCGTTGAACCCGGCCCCCGCGACGACCTCGGTGTCGTTTCAAGACAGCATGAGCTATTCCGGTACGACCGATACATGGCTCTACAGCAGCAGCCCCACCAGCCCGCGGGGGACCAAGACCGTGCTGGAGGTCGACGGTGTGCCCGGAAAGACCGCGCTCCTGCGCTGGGACACCAGCTCCATTCCCAGTGGCACCACGGTTCGGGAAGCCTTCATCGAGCTCGACATCACCAACAAGACCACGCAGGTGGGGTACTACGCCTACCCAATGCTTCGGAGTTGGCTCGAGCTGGTGGCCACCTGGAACCAGTATGCGGTTGGATTCTCGTGGCAAGTGGCGGGAGCGCAGGGATTCTTCGACCGGGACGTCATTCCCTCGGGCAAGCTCACCGCGCGGGCCGTGGGCCCGCACATCTTCTCGCTCGACCCGGCCACCGTGCAGCTGTGGATCGACGATCCGACGCAGAACCGTGGCATCGCCCTCGCCAACCCGATCAATGGCGACGGGGTCGATTTTCACTCGCGCGAGACGACCGTGGTCGAGGATCGGCCCAAGCTGACCATCGTCTACGAGAACTGAGCGGTCGCTGCGGCAGCACGTGCCGCGGACCGGGAGATGGGTTGCGGGCATCGTCTCGTGTACGATGCCCGTAACCCATGCTGCTCCAGCTTCGCAACGATACTCTCGTGTTCGCGTTCCCCGAGGTCCACCCCGACGCGGAGCTGAAGATCTCGTTCGCGCGCACGCTCCGGATCCCCGATGACGGCCGTCGCTACCCTCTGCCGCCGGGCCTTGGTTGGTTTCCGCTCGAGCGCGTCGAAGACTGCCGCGAGCGCGTACCCGCGCGCTGGCTCGAGCACGGCGGCGTGGTGCTACCAATGGCCCAGGCCGAGGCGCTGTGGATCGGCCTGCAGGCGCGCCACTCGGCCACCCACGGCGTCGCGTATCCGTTCGCGGTGAAGGTGGCCACGGGCGGCGTCTCGGCCGTAACGGGTGAGCGCTGGCAGGCGGGTCTGCAATCCCAGGACTATCTGGTGGTGCCGGAGCAGCCGTGGCTCGACGGCTACTGCACGGGGGAGGGCGTGGTCCGCCAATTCGTGGCGGTACCGCTCGGATGGGGCTTCTCGGCCGAAGAGCAGCTCACCGGCAAGGCCGAGCACGGTGGGATCCAGATCCAGGTGTTCCCCATGCGGCGCGACGTGTTCGAGCGCAAGTTCCCGGAGCTCCGCTCCGAGCCCCTCGACGGGCTGCTGTACGACTGCGAGCGCGAGCGCGGCGGAGAGCTGGGACTTGCGCCCGGGGGGCGGATCGAGCAGCAGATCTTCGAGGATCCGCACGGCCTCGAGAGCTGGGACGGCCGGGTGGATCTGGGCTGCTTCGTGCACATTGCGAGCACGCTCATGTGGCGGGCGATCACCGGACGCGAGGCCCCGCCCACGCCCATCACCGCCAAGGCCTACACCCAGCATGGACTCCCGTGGTTTCGGTACTACGAGGAGGACGCGGATGTGATCAAGGAGCCGCGCAAGCTCGGCACGCTGCGCAGCGTGCTCGAGGTGGGCTTCCAGGCGGGGCTCGGGGTCTTGCCGGAGAACGAGTCCGTGGCGCCGCGATGGGTGATCGAGCTCGAACGCGAGCCTTAGGCGCACCGCGCCGATGCAACCCGATACGGACACCGAAAACGGGGGCTTCGTCGTCGTGTATTGCTCGTGATGTACAATCGCGGGCGAGAATCGAGAACGAGCATGGGCGCGCGACGATGGATGCTGGCAGCGATCGGCGCGGGGCTGGGATGTGGTGACGAGCCTCCGTCACCGGATCCACAGGCAACGCAAGGCACCACGGCAGATGCGGGCTCGACGAGCATCGACGTGTCGAGCGGCGGAGATCCGTCGACTGGCGTGGATGACTCGACCAGCAGCGAGCCGTCGTCGACCACCACCAGCCCGCCGGCGGAGTGCGGCAACGGGGCCATCGAGGACGGAGAGGAGTGCGACGGCACGAACCTCGGCGGGGTCACGTGCGACGGCATGGGGCTCGAGCCGGGCGAGCTCGCCTGTGGAGCGGACTGCATGCTCGACGTATCGGGGTGCGGATCGTCGGGCATGGTGCTCGTGCCCGCCGGGTCGTTCGAGATGGGCTCGGACGACGATCTCGACGAGCAGCCGGTTCGCCAGGTGAACGTGGATGCGTTCTACATCGACGAGACCGAGGTCACGGTGACGGAGTACACCGCGTGCGTGACGGCCGGCGCATGCAGCACGCCGACGACGGGCATGTACTACAACTACGGCGTTGCCGGGCGCGAGAACCACCCGATCAACGGCGTGGATTGGTTCGGTGCCGAGGCCTACTGTGCGTGGGAAGGCGGCAAGCGGCTACCTACGGAAGCCGAGTGGGAGAAGGCGGCGCGAGGTACGGACGCGCGGATGTACCCATGGGGCAATACGCCGGGGCCGAGCTGCACGCACGTGGTGATGGACGAGGGGGGCAACGGCTGCGGCCTCGACTCGACGTGGGAGGTGGGCCAAAAGCCGCTGGGCGCGTCGCCGTACGGGGCGTTGGACCTGTGCGGCAACATCTGGGAGTGGGTGAGCGACTGGTACGGAAGCTACGACCCGGAGGCCCTCGACAATCCGACCGGGCCGGCGATGGGCACCGCTCGCATCGTGCGAGGCGGGCCGTGGTACTCCAACAGCGTGAGCTACTTCCGCGCGGCCGATCGCCAGCAGACAGTCCCCACCGTCGCCGACTTCACCCTGGGGTTTCGCTGCGCGATGACGGCTCCGCGGTAGGTGCTCCAGGGCTCGTGGTATGCTCGCGAAAATGGCTCATCGCCTGATCGCCGTCGCAGCTGTCTTCGGCATCGCGTGCAACGCAGATCCGCCCCCCGACGCGGACTCGACCACCGACGCGACCGCGGGCTCCGGGACGGCTCCGACGAGCCTGGACACGTCGGCCGACACCGGCCCGCCCCTGAGCAGCACCGATGCGCCCGGGACGACCACCGATCCCGACACGACGACGGGCTCCGAGGTGGTCGCGACGATCTCGGAGATCGATTGCCACAGCCGCGACGCCATCGAGATCGCGGCGGCGGCCGGAGTCGATCTCGGCGGCGTCGAGATCGTCATCAATGGCGTGACCGACTACACGATCCCGGCCGGCACGATCTCCGAGGGTCTGTTCGTCGTGCGCGAGATCGTGGGCGTCGAGCCCGGCCTCACCGCGAACATCGGCTGCAGCGACGACGAGGTGACGCTCTCGCTCGCAGGCGCCGTCCTCGACAGCGCGAGCCTTCCCGCGTTCCCCGGCTCGTTCAAGGGCACCACGTGGTGCAGCGGCGTCTCGGCCTCGCCGTTCGAGCTGTGCACGCCCACCGTGGGCGACCCCAACCTGCCCTACGTCGATCCCGGCGGCGTGCTGTTCGATCGCGTCCACCCCGTGGAGATCGATCTCGGCATCGACCAGCTCGGGCTCGATGCCCTCGAGATCGAGCCGCGGGAGTATGTTGCCGGCACGTTCTCGGTCACCAAGGACGGCCGTACCAGCGAGCCGATCATGATCGGCATCGCGCTCAAGGGCAGCCCGATCGGCAGCTTCACCGACCTGTCCGGCAAGGCCGCGTTCAAGCTCAAGTTCGACTTCGTCGATCCGGACACCCGCTTCTTGGGCCTCGAGGGGCTCAAGCTCAACAACATGCGCGAGGACGGCTCGCAGCTGCACGAGGCGATCGGCTACGCGATCTTCGGGGCCGCGGGCGTGCCGGCCCCGCGCTCGGGCTACGCCGAGGTGCGGCTCAACGGCGACAGCTATGGGCTGCACGCGAGCATCGAGCGCGCCGACGACGTATTCCTGTCGCGCTTCTACGACGAGACGGCGCACCTCTACGAGGGAACCTTCGGGCTCGACGTGGACCCCGGGCGCGAGGGCGAGTTCGAGATCGACGAGGGCGATCCGCTCGACACCACCGATCTCACCGCGTTGATGGCGGTCAGCGTGGTGCCCGACGACATGTTCTTTGCCGAGCTGCAGGCGCGCGTCCACGTGGATGCGGCGGTGCGCATGTGGGCGGCGACGATGTGGATCGGCCACTGGGACGGCTACGCGCCTGGCAAGAACAACTACGAGCTCCACGGTAACATCGACGGCATCTTCGATTTCGTGCCGTCGGGGCTCGATCAGACCTCGGAGTACTTGTTCGATCTGCGCTATGGGTCCTCACCGATCCAGCCGCGTGGTGTGCTGTTCGATCGCTGCATCGACGACCCGGAGTGTCTCGCGCTCTACGACGTCGCGCTCGACGAGGTCGGCGCGGCGATCGCAGCGTTCGACGTCCAGGCCGACATCGATGCGGTCGCCGCCGCGATCGAGCCGTGGGTCGTGGCCGATCCGCGGCGCGAGAGCTCGGTGGATCAGGTCCACTCGGCCCAGGATGCGACCCGCGACTTCTGGGCCGCGCGGGCGCTGGAATTCCCGTGAGCCCGCCGCGACGTCACGACGCAGGCGAGCCGGGCGGCGCGATGAGCACGCGGAGCACGCGCTCCAAGACCGCTTCCAGCACGTCGGGCTTGGCCCTCACGAGGGTTGGCAGCCCGAGCGCTTGTCGCATCATCTGCACGCCGGCGACGACGGAGAGGATCACCGCCGCTCGCTCCGCCGACGCATCGCCCTCGAGCGCCTTGGCCAGCGTCGTCTGATAATGCGCCTCGATCTGCTCGCGTCCGATCTCCGCGGCGCGCTGACTTCCGGCCGAGCGCAGGAGGATCGAGAACCCCTCGAGCGGCGTGGCCTCCGGTGCGGTGAGCTCGACCAGTGCCGAGGCCATGACCTCGCTGGGGCACCCCGACGCCACGAAGGCGGGCGTGAGGATCACGGGGTTCGCCATCGTCTCCGCGGCGACCTCGGCGAACAGCTCTTCCTTCGAGCCGAAGTAGCGATTGATGAGCATGGCGGTGACGCCCGCGCCCGCGGCGATCTCTCGCACGCCCGCGCCGTCGTAGCCGGAGTGGGCGAAGGCCTTGCGGGCCGCCTGCAGGATCGCCTTGCGCGTCGCAGCGGCATCGCGCACGGGTCGCGCCGCCGGGCCCTTCACACCGGCGCGTGACACCTTCTTCTTCTCAGCGGCGCGCTTCATGATCGAGGAGGCTCCGGGCGCAGTCGACCACCGTGGTCACGCTTTTACGCGGCGAGAATCCAAGCATGCGCTGTGCCTTTGCCGCGCTGAACAGCTGTCGGCGCCCCAGCAGCGGCACGAGGGCGCGAGTCTGCGGGGAGACCCACGCCAGCAGGCGGAGCACGAAGTCGGGCAACCGGCGCTTGGGCACCTTCTCGCCGCGGGTACCGAGGGCGCTCCTCAGTGCCTGGGCGATGTCGTCCATCCACAGGTAGTCGCTCACGGCGATGAAGCGCTCGCCCGCGGCTTTGGGCGAGACCATGGCGCGAAGGTGGAGGTCGGCGAGGTCGCGCACGTCGACGACACAAAAGCCGAGCCGCGGCACCCCCGGGAGCTGGCCTCGAAGCAGGCGCTCGATGAACTGGACCGAGCCCAGGTTCACGGTCGACAGCACCGGTCCGAAGATGGCCCCGGGAAGGATGGTCGTCAGGGTGGTCGAGCCGGGCGAGCCACGCATGAGCTCCCAGGCCGCGCGCTCGGACGCGATCTTCGAGCGCCGGTAGCCGTTGAGGACCGGGTCCGAGTCGCTGGTCCAGGTCTCCTCGTCGCCGACCTCATCGACGCGCAGAGGGGTCGACGCGGCGGTCGACGAGGTCATGACCACGCGCTCGACCCCTGCGGCCACCGCCGAGCGGAGCACACGCAAAGTCCCATCCCGCGCTGTACGCATCAGCTCCTCGTCGGCGACCTGGGTTTGACCAAGCGGCGACGCCACGTGCAATACGTAGCGGCAGCCGCTCACCGCCGCGTCCCAGCCGGCGTCTGCGTCGAGATCGGCGACCACGAACGAGAGCCGATCGCCGGGATCGACGACCGCCGCCACGGACGCGCGCACCTCGGCCTCCTTCGCCGCGGAGCGCAAGGTCGCCCGCACGCTATACCCGCGCTCGAGCAGCGCGACGATGCAGTAGCCCGCGACGTAGCCGCTGCCGCCCGTGACGAGCACCCGCTCGGTCTTGGTGGTGGGAGTCTCCATGTCTACGAGTGTAGACTTATTTCGAACGAAAGTCTACACTCGTAGACAAATTTCTTGATGCCCGCGCTCGATCGCCGGCCGATCGACCGATCGATCGCGGTCGGGTCGACACTCGTGGTCCATGCAGACCATCCGCATCGACACCCATGCTCGTTGCGGCAGGGCCATGCCCACGTTCGGGCTGATTGGAATCATCTCCGCGATGGCGGCATGTGGGCTCGAGCCCCGGCTGCTCGGCGACGGCGAGAGCACGGCCGGGGCGGACACCAGCACCACGTCGATGGCGTCCGAGTCGACCGACACGGCGGAGACGCCCGACACGGACACCGAGAGCTCCGGCGGATCCGACGGCGGATCCGACGACGGATCCGACGACGAATCCGACGGAGCCGACGACGGCCCCGACGAGCCCGACTTCCCGGATTGCGAGCCCGGTGACGAGACGGTCGTGGCGCAATTCTCGGTCGCGGTGGATGGGGTGCCGATCGTGATCGACTACTCGCAAGCCTACGTGCCCGACACCAACATCCCGGGGGGCTGGAGCGAAGAAGGCTGGGATCCCGAGATCGACGGGCCCTGCCAGGTGCTCGCATTCGAGCCGGACCAGGGCTCGATCTCGCTGCTCTGCGACGACACGGTGGGGATCAGCCGCACCGTGGATCTCACATTCTCGTCCTCCCCGGTGCTGGCACCCGAGCTCGCGGTCGATGAGGTGGAGCTCTACTACGTCGTCCAGAGGGAAGGGGGCGCCCTGAACAACCAGGCGGGTGCCACGCTGCATACCTTTGCGCTGTGGGCCGACACGGAGCTCGTGCTCGCCGGAATCGACGGCCGCTTCCGCTTGCACGAGTCGTTGGCTTCGGCGTGGCCAACCGAGCGACTCTACTGCCTGGTCACCTGGGGCGACTGTCTGCCCCGGAGCCGCGCTCGCGTACGCGTACGGATGGGCCTGGACTACGAGGGCGCAACGCCCGACGGGGGCTTCGCAGCCGTGGGCGACCACCTCCTCGTCGTGGAGACTGCGCTCCTCGAGGAGCAAGACCCGCAGCTCCCGGAGAGCTTCGACGCAGAGACGATCCGCCTACTCGTGGGTCCCCCCGCGTAGCGAGCCGCCACCCATCCAGCTCCGCGGCAGGCTGCCTGGATATCATTGGACCAAGGCGCCAACGGCGTCACCTGGGTTGCGGCGCGGTGCTTGGCGCTTGACGAAGAGGGGGTGAGATCGCAAGCTCGTGATGCTGAATCGATCTGGCCTCCGGGCCAGGCAACCGATTCTGCTCGGGCCACGACAGTGGCCCTTTTCTTTGGTTGGTGTGGTTGGCTCAGCCGCGGACGATGCCGCAAGGGTCCTTGGACGAGGCCTTCGTGAAGCACAGCGGAGCGAGCGCGGCGTCGAACATCTTGTGAAGGTTGTACCGCTTCACGAGCTTCGTCGGGGTGGTCTCTCGCTTGAGCAGCGCGAAGGAGGCGCAGTCCACGAGCTGGAGGAGGGGAGAGCTGGCCGAGTCTCGGAAGATGGGATCCTCGATGATGTGGTCGGTGGTGATGCTCTTGACGCGTTGCCCGGGAGACCACTCGCCAAACTTCGATGGGATTGGGTTGTAGACGTGCATGCGTCGAAGTGAGCGCGTGATGTCCTTCTCGTGGCCCGCGTCCGAGATGACGAGTGCACGGCAAGCAAACGCCTCGAGGCGACCCTTGAGGAGCTCTCCCTCCTCCTTCTTCATCGACGGCAAGGCCGAAGCCAGCAGGCGACGGCGGAGGATCGCCTCGTCGTCATCGATGGCCTTCATGCTCCGCTCGATCCGGTTGACGAGGCGGTCCCACGCGAGGATGTGCGCGTCGTTGCCATGTTTCTGGACGTCGAGGCAGACGTTGATGAGCCGTACGGGCAAGCTCCCCAGGAGCCGCAGCACGCGGAAATAGATGCGCGAGCGCTGCCACTTCGTCAGGGGAGCCTTCGTGCCTAGATCGCCTCGGCCCGATACGAGCTCTCGCGCATGCAGCTCCTTACGAACGCGCAGCCCGAAATCGTCCCTGAGCGCGAGACGATGGGCTCGGACCGCATTGAAGCAGTGGTGCCATTCTCGATGTCGGATCCACAGTCCGGTGAGACAGAATCGTTCTTCGTCGAAGGACTCATCCACGTAGAAGATCTGGACGGCCACCGAAGCATCGTAGCACCCGAGTCGGATGCGAAGAGGTTGCCCGTTCCGGTCCATGCGGGTCCAAGGACGTCGCAAACGCCCGAGGGCGGCCGCGCTCGTCGCGGGCCGCCCTCGGCATGTATCGAGTGGGCCCCTTGGACCCGCGGTGCTCTCAGAGCCCTCCGGGCGCCTGCTCGGCGCCCGCGAGCAGCTCCCAGCGATTCGGCGATCGCCACAGCCGCGATCGCAAGAGCTCGCGCTCGTACACGAACTCCTTGGGCAGTCGGTCGAAGAACCGGTCGAACAGCTCCTCGTGCGCGTGCGCTTCCATGGTGCCCGACTCCTTGGTCACGGCCATCAGGCCCTGGAACCTGTCCTTGGGGAAGTCGAGGCCGTCCCACTGCAGGTCCTCGTAGCGCGGCATCCAGCCGAGCGGGCTCTCGATGGCGTAGCCCGTGCCGCTGATGCGCTTCAAGATCCACTCGAGCACGCGCATGTTCTGGCCGAAGCCCGGCCAGATGAACTTGCCGTCCTCGTCCTTGCGGAACCAGTTCACCCGGAAGATCCGCGGCGGGTTGGGGTTGAGGCGGCCGACGTTGAGCCAGTGGTTGAAGTAGTCGGCCATGTTGTAGCCGCAGAACGGCAGCATCGCGAACGGATCGCGGCGCATGGCGGCCTGGCCCACGGCGGCCGCGGTGGCCTCCGAGCCCATGGTGGCGGCCAGGTACACCCCGTGCGACCAGTTGAACGCCTGGTACACGAGCGGCTGATCCCGGCTCATGCGCCCGCCGAAGATGAACGCCGAGAGCGGCACGCCCATCGGGTCCTCCCACTTGGGGTCGACCGAGGGGCACTGCGAGACCGGGGCCGTGAACCGCGAGTTGGGGTGCGCGGCGGGGGTCTTGCTGTCGGGCGTCCAGTCGTTGCCGCGCCAGTCGATGAGGTGCGCGGGCGGCTGCTTGGACATGCCCTCCCACCACACGTCGCCGTCGTCGGTGAGCGCCACGTTGGTGAAGATGCTGTTGGCGCGCAGCGTGGCGATGGCGTTGGGGTTGGTCTCGGGCCCGGTGCCGGGTGCGACGCCGAAGAACCCGGCCTCGGGGTTGATCGCGTAGAACCGGCCGTCTTGGCCGGGCTTGATCCACGCGATGTCGTCACCCACGGTCCAGATCCGCCAGCCCTCGAAGCCGGCGGGCGGCACCATCATCGCGAAGTTGGTCTTGCCACAAGCCGAGGGGAACGCGGCCGCCACGTAGCGCTTGACGCCCTGCGGGTTCTCGACCCCCAGCACCAGCATGTGCTCGGCCAGCCACCCCTCGTCGCGCCCCATGACCGAGGCGATGCGCAGCGCCAGGCACTTCTTGCCGAGCAGCGCGTTGCCGCCGTAGCCCGAGCCGTACGACCAGATCTCGCGGGTCTCGGGGAAGTGCGAGATGTAGATGTTGTCGGGGTTGCAGGGCCAGCGATCGCTCTTCTGCCCCGCGGCCAGCGGCTGCCCCACCGAGTGCATGCACGGGATGAACTCGCCATCCTTGCCGAGCACGTCGAGCGCGGCCTGGCCCATGCGCGTCATGATGCGCATGTTCACGACCACGTACGGGCTGTCGGTGATCTCCACGCCGAGCTTGGCGATCGGCGAGCCGAGCGGACCCATCGAGAACGGCACCACGTACATGGTGCGGCCCCGCATGCAGCCGTCGAACAGCCCGTGCAGGGTCTTCTTCATCTTGCCGGGCTCCATCCAGTTGTTGGTGGGCCCGGCGTCGGTCTGGTTGGTGCTGCAGATGAAGGTGCGATCCTCCACGCGCGCCACATCGCGCGGGTCGGAGCGGGCCAGGAAGCTGTTGGGGCGCTTCTCCGGGTTGAGCCGGATGAACATGCCGGTCTCGACCATCTCTTCGCACAGCCGCTGCGCCTCTTCGGCGCTGCCATCACAGAGGTACACGCTGTCGGGTTTGCAGAGCGCCTTGATCTCCTCGATCCAGGCGAGCAAGCGGGGATGCGATGTGGTTGCGGCCATGGTGCGGCGGCATGTTAGCGCCTGCGTGGGGCGCGGCCCGTCGATCGCGAGGGTTCGGCCGGCCGGTGAAGGCGCGGTTGCTCACGCGGATTACGCATGAGCGCATGCGCCGCGGGCCCTGCGGGGAGGCCCAGAGCGGGCCTTCTTGGCGGCCCGTACCAGGGCGTCGCCTGGCGGCGCCGCGGCCTTCAGCCCGACGATTCTCGCAGCCGCTCGAGGAAGCGCTCCACGTCGAGCGGCGGGGGAACGTCGCTCTGCTCGAGCTCTTCCTTGGCCAAGACGCCATGGCCGAGCGCGATCTCGTACTCGCGCAGGCGCACGTCGAGGGTGGCGGCGTAGAAGTAGCGGATGCCGCGGCGCAGCGGGTCGGGCTCGTCGTCGATGTCGTAGAGCAGCGCGTCGCGGCAGAGCTGGGCCAGGAACGGGTCGTCGGCCACGATCACCAGCGCCTCCACGTTGCCGGCGGCCTCGCGGGCGCGCTCCGCATCGAGCTCGCCGGGCAAGAGCAGCGAGGGCAGGGCGTGGTGCAGGTAGTCGACCGCCGCGTTCTCGCCGTCGGCCTCGTGCACCATGCCCGCGATCGCGAGCAGCGCGGGGATGTGGCTCGGCATCCGCTCGAGCGCGGCCTCGAAGTGCCGGCGCGCGTCGGCCAGCCGCTTGCCCTGCCGCGCCGCCTCGCCGCGGATGAAGTGGCCCTGCGCCTCTTGCTCGCGCTCGCCGGCCTTGGCGTAGGCGGTCACGGCCTGGGCGGCCAGCTCGTCGGCCTTCTCGAGCTCGCCGGCCTCGAGGGCGATGACCGCCAGCATGTACGTGACCGCGGGGTGGTCGAAGCCCCCCTCGCGCGCCTGCAACAGGAACGGCCGCGCGGCGGCGCCCGAGAACCGGGTCATCTGCACGCCGGCCCACATGTACGCGAGGTCCGGGGTGAGGTGGCCCTCGGCCGCGAGCGTGGCGAGGTCGTTCTCGAGGATCCGCTGCGCGAGCCCGGCCACGTCTTCGTTGGGCGGGCAGCGCTGGGCGAACGCGGCGACGCGGGCGCGGGCGATGCGGCCCTGCACGGCCAGCGCCTCGATCTCGCTGCCGACGACGGCGTCGAGGTTGGTGAGCGTGGCCTCCACGGACACGTCGTCGGGCTGGATCCGCCGCTCCTCGGAGAAGTCGACCTCGCGATCGGTGGGCCCGCCGCGGCCCCCGTCCTCCAGCCGCCAGGCCACGCCGCGGATGCACACCGTGAAGTAGAGCGCCGCCAGGTTGCCGCGCGCGGCGGCGATCCAGTGGCGCCCCGAGCCGTCGGCCGCGGCGGCGAGCCGGCGGTCGGCGGTGGCGGCCTTGCCCTCGCGGAGGAGCCCGCTCACCTCCGCGAGCACGGCCGCGGTGCGCTCGTCGGCGACGTCCTTGGCCGCGGTCACGAGCGGCTCGAGGTCCTGCCACTGCGCCCAGCTCCCCATCGCGGTGGCCGACACGGCCGCGCCCGCCGGCGGCACGCTGCGGCGGCACCCCGGGGCGGCGAGGCCGAGCGCCAGGAGCACGCCCAGGACCGCGCGCGCCGCACGGGCGCCACGGGGGCGGCGAGGCGCTGGCCAGGCGAGCGGTGGGGCGGAGCCGAGCACGGAGCGGAGCGTAGCCCAATCGCGGGGGTCGCGAAGGCCGTGGGACGCCGCAGGGGCCCCCGAGTCAAGCCAGCCGCGCCAGCCAGTGATCGGCGGCCCGGCGCACGACCTCGCGCGAGGAGCCCTTGGACAGCCGCAGCAGCGCGTCGGGCCCCAACAGCGCCAGCCCCTCGCTGCGCACGCGCGGGGCCAGGAGATCGCCCATGCGCCCATGCTGCTGCAGCCAGCGCTCCACGATGGGGCGCGGGAGCTGGAACGCCGCGCCGGGGCAGCGGAGCCAGCGCTCGCCGATCTCGCGGATCTCGGGGTGGCCGTGCTCCACGAGGAACGGCAGCAGCACGCCGAGCTGCTCGGGATCGACCCGCGCCACGGTCTTGCCGTCGGGCTCGCGGAGCTGCGCCGGCGGCAGCTCGAGCACGGTCGCCACGCCCTCCACGATCGCGTCGGGGGACAGGCCGATCCGCTCGAGCGCATCGCGCAGCGCCGACCCGGGCGCGGGCTCGCTGGCCCCCTCGGCGGCGGGCCGCAGCCCGCGACGGACCAGCTCGTAGAGCCAGTCCCAGCGCCCGCGGCCGGTCACCGCGGCATCGGCCACGGTGTAGCCCAGGGCCTCGAGCGTGCGCAGGCGCTGATCGAGCAGGCGCTCGGCTTCGCCCTGCCGGAGCCACCGCCACGACAGCGCCCGGCCGCCCGCCAGCGTGCGCTCCGCGGCGTTCCCGGGCGTTTCGTGGTCGTCGCCGCCGAACGCCGCTCGCTCGGCCCGGGCCTCCGTCACGTTCCACCAGCTCCCGGTGAGCCCCCGCCGCTCCACGAGCGAGAGCCGCACCACCTGGCGGGCCTCCTCCGCGGCCTGTGGCAGCCGCAAGGTGAAGCCGCGGCGCTCGATCCAGCGGGGCACGGGCGGTTTCATGCCACGGCTAGGCACCCACCTGTAAGGGGCTTTTCTCGGGCTGCGTTCCGGGGCACGAATCGCCTACCCCGCCAAAGGCCCCTCGGACGCCACGGGCGTCCGACCACCAAGGGGCCGGCGAGACTGCGGCCCTGTGGCCGTGCGGGTGTCGATCCCCATCGGAGCCTGACCATGCGTCCTTCCCGCTGCATCCCCGTCGCCCTGGCCGCGCTCGTCGTGGCGCTCGCCGCCCCGGAGCCCGCCCACGCCCGCCGCAACAAGCAGGCGTTCTCCACCGCTCCGATGGTCGCCGCCGCCCAGCCGCTGGTGAGCCTCACGCTCGAGCAACCCGGCGGGATCACGCTGCCGTCGTTCCTGCACTTCGGGTCGCTCTACTTCGCCGGGCAGCAGGGCGAGCGCTACGACCTGCGCCTGACCAACAACACCGGCGAGCGCGTGGAGGCGGTGATCACCGTCGACGGCCGCGACGTCATCAGCGGCGAGCTCGGCAACTACAAGAAGCAGCGCGGCTACGTGCTCGACCCGTGGGGCTCGGTGGTGATCACGGGCTACCGGCAGTCGCTCCAGCAGGTGGCGGCGTTCCGGTTCGCCGACGTCGCGGGCAGCTACTCCGGCCTACGGGGTACGCCCGAGCACGTCGGCGTGGTGGGGGTGGCCGTGTTCACCGAGAAGCGCCGCAGCGCCAAGCGCCACAAGAAGGCGCTGGCCGTTGCTCCGCCCCAGCCCAACTACTACGAGCCGTACTACCAGGGGCCCGCGACCTCGTCGGCGCCGCCCACCGCGTTCCCGGAGAGCGAGCGCAACCAGAAGTCGGCCGGCGACGCTGCGGCCGAGGAGAGCGTGACGATGGCCCCGTCGGCTGCCCCGACCGATGGTGGCGGCAGCTTCGCCCCGCCGCCCGCCCCCTCGCAGCTCGGCACCTCGTATGGCGAGACCCAGTACAGCGCCGTGCAAGAGGTGGAGTTCAAGCGCAAGCGCAAGCGCAAGCCCGACGCGATCCTCACCGTGTACTACGACAGCCTGCAGGGGCTGCAGTCCAAGGGCATCAACGTGAGCTCGCCGCCGCTCGGCAACCCGATTGCGGTCGAGCCGCAGCCGTTCCCGCAGTCGGGCTTCGCCACGCCGCCGCCGCGCTGACGCAGCGAACGACGTATACTGCCCGCGCATGTCGTCGAGCGATGCGCGGAGCGACACGATCACGCGGGTGATCGGCGACGACGCGCAGACGGGCGAGCCCGAGCCGTCGACCCCGGGCCTGAGCCTGGTCGCGCGCCAGCTGATGCGGCAGCCCGTCGACCCGATCCGCCTGTCCCGCTACATCCTGCTCGAGCCGCTGGGGCAGGGGGCGTTCGGGGCCGTCTACGCCGCCTACGACCCCGAGCTCAACCGCAAGGTCGCCATCAAGCTGCTGGTGCCGCGCGAGGGCGACGCCGAGGGCGGGCGCGATCGCCTGCTGCGAGAGGCCCAGGCCATGGCCCACTTCTCGCACCCCAACGTGGTCGCGGTCCACGACGTGGGCGAGTACTCGTTGCCCGCGTCGATCCGCGACGAGGTGAGCGAGGTGGTGCGCGACGGCGTGTTCCTGGTGATGGAGCTGGTCGACGGCCAGCGCCTGGACCACTGGGCCCGCGCGACCAAGCTCGCGACCCAGCCGGGGGCCGGGCGCGGCTGGCGGGCGATCGTGGGGCCCATGATCGAGGCCGCCCGGGGCCTCGCCGCGGCCCACGACGCGGGGCTCGTGCACCGCGACTTCAAGCCCGCCAACGTGCTCGTCGATCGGCGCGGCCACCCCAAGATCCTCGACTTCGGGCTCGCGCGGCTGCGGGGCGAGGGCCCGCCGTCGTCGGCGAGCGGCGACTCGCTCGGCGGGGACTCGTGGGTCGAGTCGGGCGACGGCGCGGGGCTCCTGGCCAACGCGCTCACCCGCACCGGCACGGTGCTCGGCACTCCGCGCTACATGGGCCCCGAGCAGCACCGCGGCGACGAGGCCCAGGCAAAGTCCGATCAGTATGCGTTCTGCGTGACGCTGTTCGAGCTGCTCTACGACCAGCCGCCGTTCGGGGGCCGCAAGCTCGACGAGCTCGTGCGCGCCAAGCTGCGCATCGAGAACCTACGCCCGCCCGCGGGTGCAGTGCCGGCGTGGCTGTTTCGCGTGCTCCGCCGCGGGCTCGACCCCGATCCCGAGCGCCGCTTCGCGGACATGCACGCCCTCATCGCGGCGCTGCAGCGCGACCCGGCCCGCATGTGGCGGCGGCTGGGCCTCGGCACCGCAACGCTGTGCGCGGCGGTGGCCGCGAGCTTCGCGGCGGCGCGCCTGGGCCACGAGGCCACGCCGTGCCAGACCCACGCCGACGAGCTGCGGGGCGTGTGGGATCCCGAGGTGGCGACGCGGGCCGAGGCGGCGTTCATGGCCACCGGGCTGCCGCACGCCGAGCAGAGCTGGCGCACGCTGTCGGCATCGCTCGATGGCTGGGCCGAGGGCTGGGTCGGCGAGCGCGTGGCGCTGTGCGAGGCCGGGCGCAGCCCCACGCCACCCTCGGCCGAGGCGCAGGGCAAGCGGCTGCTCTGCCTCGAGCGCCACCGTCGGCGCACGGCCGGTCTCACCCGCGTGCTGGGCAACGCCGACGCGGAGGTCGTGACCGCCGCGGGCTTGATGGCCAGCGAGCTCGAGCCGCCGCAGGCCTGCGCGCGCCTGGCTGCGCCCTCGCCCGAGCCGGTGGAGGCGGCCGAGGCGGGGCAGGCCGAGGAGGCGGTGGCCGAGGCGGCGGCGTTGCTCGCGGTGCAGAAGGACCAGGCCGCCGTCGAGCTCGCACAGCGAGCCGTGGATGCGGCGGTGGCCGTGCCCGGCGATCACCTGCACGCGTGGGCGCGGCTGGTGCTCGCGCAGGCGCTGCTCGGCAACGAGCGCCCTCAGGAAGCACAGCGCGAGGTGCAGGTGGCGATCGACCTGGCCGAGCGCGTGGGCGACGACGAGCTCGCGTGCGAGGGCATGGTGGTGCTGTTCCGGGCCTTGGCCGACGCGGGCGATCACGCAGGGGCCGATCTCGTGGCGCGGCTGGCCACGAGCCGCGCCGAGGCGGCGATGGTGGGCGATCGCGTGGCCGCGATGCTGGCCTATCACCTCGGGATCGTGCGGCTGCGGGAGAATCGCTGGGTCGATGCGCAGCCGCACCTGCTCCGCGCCCGCGAGCTGCGGGAGCGATTGCACGGCGCCGCGCACCCGCTCGTGGCCGAGGTCGACAATGCGCTGGCCGTGTCGCTGCACCGCTCGGGCAAGCGCGACGAGGCGCTGCCGGTGTTCATGCGCGCCATCGCGGTCTACGAGGCGGCGCTCGGGCCCGACCACCCGCAGCTCTCCAAGGTGCACAACAACCTCGGCAACTACTGGATGGTGGCCGGCCGCTACGACGACGCCTACCGCGAGCTCACCCGCTCGGCCGAGATCGCCGCGGCCAATTACTCGCCCAATCACCTGGCGGTGGCCACCGCCCACTACAACCTCTCGCTGGTGGCCGAGTCGCAGGGCCAGCGCCGCAAGGCGCTCGAGCACCTCGCGATCGCCGGGCGGATCCGCCAGCAGCACTGGGGCGACGACCACCCCGACACGCTCTCGGTGCGCTCGTCCGAGGCCGGCCTCTTGCGCGAGCTGGGCCGGGCCGAGGACTCCGTGGCGCTCATCCGCGAGGTGCTCGCCGCCCAGACCCGCACGCTCGGCAAGGAGCACCCGGAGACCCTCGATAGCGCGATGGACCTCGCGTCTGCGCTGGTGGAGGACGGGCACGCCGACGAGGGGCTGCCGCTGGCGGAGTCGACCATGGCGCTGGCCGAGGCCACCATGCCGGGCTCGGACGACGTCGGCCGCTTCCTCGTGACCCACGCGCGGATCCTCGCCTCGGTGGGGCGCGGCCCCGAGGGCGAGCGGGCCATCGCACGCGCGCTGGAGCTCTTGCGATACGAGAGCGGGGAGACCTCGCCGCTGCTCACCCAGGCGTACCTCGTGCAGGGCGAGCTGGCGCTCGCCCGCGGTGATGCCGAGGCATCCGAGGCCAGCACCACCAACGCCGTGACGCTGATGACCAGGCTGTTCGGCCCCGAGCACGGGCGGCTCGCGAGCCCGCTGCGACAGCGGGCCGCCGCGCGACAGGCCAAGGGCGACGAGGCCGGCGCACGGGCCGACCTCGAGCGCGCCGTGCGAGTGGCCAAGGGCTACGACGGCCCGCCGCTGCAGCGAGTCGACCTGCTGCTCGAGCTCGTGCGGCTCGTGCCGCCCACCGAGTCCGAGCGCATCACGGCGCTGCTCGCCGAGGCGGAGTCCGAGCTCACGGCCGTGCGGGCGCAGGATCTGCCTGGGTTCGAGCCGAAGCTCGCCGAGGCCGAGCGTTCGATCGCCGCGCTGCGAGCCGGCCCGCGGGCGCCCGAGTAGCCGGCGGCCCCGCTGGTTCTGCGCGGTTCCTCGGGGAGTCGCGCAAATGCTGCTCCGAGCGTCCTGGGCCCTGCTGCTCAGCATGACAGCGAGGTGCAACGATGACTCCTGTCAACGCGATCATGTCGAGCGATGTCTTGACCATTCCGCCCACCGCGCCGGTGCTCGATGCGCTACGCATGATGTCGAGCACCGGGCTGCGACACCTGCCCGTGGTGGAGAAGGGACGCTTGGTCGGGATCCTGAGCGATCACGACGTCCATCCCTTCGAGGGCTCCGAGGAGATCTCGAACGATGTGGTGCTGCGGAACCTCAACGCGCCCGTGTCCGAGTCGATGACTCGCGATCCTCAGACGGTCGGCACCACGACCAGCCTGGATCAGGCGGCTCGCATCATGATCGAGGCCAAGATCGGCGCGCTGCCCGTGGTGGACCGCGGCAAGCTGGTGGGCATCGTCAGCACGCTCGACGTGCTCCGCTGGGTGAGCAAGAACGGCAAGCTCGACTAGAATTGCTTCTGGCAGGTGCCCGCGGTGATGTCGGCGCCGTTCTCGGTCTGCCGGTGGGTGAACGAGAACGTCCACACCCCGGCGGCCAGGCCCGCGAAGTCGTACGACCAGTAGAACGGTCCGCTGCCGGTGATCACCAGGTTGCTGCCCTCGACCGTGGCCCCGCCTGGCCCCTCGGCATGCATGCCCACCCAGGTCAGGCCCACCGGATCGCCGAACGTGGCGCTGAACGGCATGCCGGCCGTGGGGTCCTCGGGCGCGAACGTGAAGTCGGGGTCGCACTCGAGGTCGACGCCGGTGTCGGCGGTGTCGTCTCCGGTGGTGCCGTCGTCGGTGCCGGGCCCTTCGGCGCAGAACGGATCGCCGCACTCCACCGCCAGGTCCACGCACTCCTGCGTCCACACGTTCTGGCAGCAGGCGGGTCGGCTGGTGCACACGCACGCCTCGGTCGGCTCGCTGTCACAGCCGGCTTGCGCCCCCACCTGGCAGCAGAGCGGGTTGCCCTCACCACCGTCGGCGCCGCCGCTCGTGCCGTCGGCGCTGGCGGCCGTCGTGGCCGGGCCGTCGGCGCTGCCCTCGGAGCCCGCGGAATCGCTGGCGGTGCCCGTGTCACCGCCGTCGGCAGGGCCAGCCGTGTACGCGCCGGAGAAGCCGGTGAGCCCATCGTCCGTACCCGCCGCGCAGGCCGAAACCAAGGACAGCGACAGCAAGAGCAGCGCGATTCGCGAGGCGGGCCTGGGCATGGCGGAGGATCTCCACGCTAGAGGTGCCGCAACGGTCGATCCAGTTCACGGCCGACCGGCGATCATCGACGGATCCGCGCGATTGACGCGGGCACGGCAACGGCCGCGTGAGCGTCAGCAGTGGCCGATTTCGCTCAGAGTCTCTGCCGCCATCACGCACTTGGCGTGCTCGGCGTACTTGATGCGTCCCCGCAGCTGGATCTTGTCGAGCTTGTGCTCGATGCACTGGTCACGGGTGGACTCGATGAGGCGTGCCTCGGTATCGCTGCGCAGGGCCTGGTCGCCGGCCTCGCGCAGGGTGACCGCCACGATGTGATCGCAGACCTCCATCGGCCCGGGCGCACGGATGAACGCCAACCACAGCGTGAACAGCAGCACGGTCAGGCCCAGGACGACGGCCGATGCGATCCTCATGAACGAGTGACCCCAGCCCCCCTTGGGGGGCAGCTTGTTGCTTGCTTGCCTACCATGGGTTGCGGGGGGGCCAAACTAGCCCCCGCCGTCGATGACCTTGAAGGCCGCGCGGCGCTTCTTGACCTGGGTCTCGTCGGTGGGCTCGGCCGACGGCGCAGGCTCGGCGGGACGCGGCTTGGCGGTGGGCTCGGTGTCGCCGCCCACCGTGCGTAGCACCGGTTTCTGTGCGTCCTCGTTGCTCTTGGAGAAGCGGTTGCGCTTGACCGACTCGGGCATGTTCTGGTCGAGCACGATGCCCCGGCCGGTGCTGCGATCGGCCACCACGTAGACGGCCCCGTAGGGGAAGGTGCAGCGGGTCACGTAGCCGCCGAACGACAGATCGGCCGACAGGCCCTCCTCGAGGAAGGTGAGGTCGAGGGGGTAGCTCGGGTCGAGGTCGATGATGAGGCGCTCCCGCCACTGGTCGCGGATGAAATCGGGACACACGACGCCATCGAACATGGCGTTGACGTGGAGCCGAGGGCAGCGGCCGGCCGCTTGCAGCGACTCGATGACGCTCTGAACGGGATGCACCACCGGGATCGGCAGGGTAGCGGATTCTGACGCCCCGAGCGAGGCGCGTTTTGCGCAGAATAGGGCCAGGCTCACGCGAAGGCCGAGTGCCCCGTCAGGGCGCGACCGATGGCCAGCGTGTGGACCTCGTGGGTGCCCTCGTAGGTGAACACCGTCTCGAGGTTGCAGAGGTGCCGCATGATGTGGAACTCGCCCATGATGCCGTTGCCCCCCAGCATGGAGCGGGCGGTGCGTGCGGCTTCTAGGGCCATGCGGACGTTGTCGCGCTTGAGGATCGAGACCTGCTCGGGGGAGAGCTTGCCGGCCTGCTTGAGCCGCCCGAAGTGGTGCGCGAGCAGCAGGCCCTTGCCGACCTCGTTGTGGAGCTCCACGAGCTTTTGCTGGGTGAGCTGGAAGCTCGCGAGCGGGCGGTCGAACTGCACGCGATCCATCGTGTACTGGCGCGCGCGCTCGTACACGTCCATCGCGGCTCCCAGAACGCCCCAGCCAATGCCGTAGCGGGCCTGGGTGAGGCACGACAGTGGGCCCTTGAGGCCGTGCACGCCGGGCAAGAGGTTCTCCTTGGGCACGCGCACCTCGTCGAGCACGATCTCGCCGGTGATCGAGGCGCGCATGCTGAGCTTGCCCTTGGTCTCGGGGGTCGAGAGGCCCTTCATTCCGCGCTCGACGATGAAGCCGCGGATCACCGGCACGTCGGAGCCATGCTCGCGCGTCTTGGCCCACACCACGCCGAGGTCGGCGATGGGGCTGTTGGTGATCCAGAATTTCTGGCCGCTGATGATGAAGTCGCCGCCTGGGCCCTGCTGCTCGGCGTGGGTGCGCATGGAGCCCGGGTCGCTGCCCGCGTTGGGCTCGGTGAGGCCGAAGCAGCCCACCAGCTTGCCCCTGGCCATGTCGGGCAGGAAGCGCTGCTTCTGCTCCTCGGTGCCGTACGTGTAGATCGGCCACATCACCAGCGCCGACTGCACCGAGCAGAACGAGCGGATCCCGCTGTCCTGGCGCTCGAGCTCGATCATGGTGAGGCCGTAGGCCACGGGGTTCATGCCCGCGCAGCCGTAGCCCTCGAGCGTGGAGCCGAGCAGGCCCATCTCGCCGAACTCGGGGATGAGCTCGCGCGGGAACGTGGCGTGCTCGTAGTGCTCCTCGATGCTCGGCGCGATGCGGCGGCGGCCGAAGTCGCGGGCGGCGGCCCAGGTGAGGCGCTCGTCCTCGGTGAGCAGGTGGTCGATCGACAAGAGGTAAGGGGTCGCCTCGCCGGACATGGGCGTGCTCTACCACAGCCAACCGGCGCGTCACCCCGGCGCGGCGTGAGGCAACCTGGGCACAAAACCGGCCCGCGGAATTGGCTGCCGAAATGGCGGCACCGATCGGGTGCCGCGCCCGTGCGGAAGCGTGCGGAGCGACCGGGATCGGCTGGCCCCTCGGGTGGTCGGCAGCCGCGGTGTGGGCCTGCTACGATGCTCCCCCATGCGCGCCCTCGTCTCGCTCCTGGTCGCTCTGCTCGCGTTCGTGGCCTGGCCGCACGACGCCACGGCCGCTCCAGCCTCGGCCGGCGGCTCGTTCGACACCAGCAAGGGGTTCCAGGGCAACAGCTCCGGGGGCAACGGCAAGTACAAGTGGCCCGAGCTGGTGGTGGGGGGCAATGCGATCTCGTTCATCGCTCCGTTCCAGATCGGTGCGGTGGGGTACCTGCCCAAGGGGCGGTTCTCGTTCCAGTACGACCGCCAGCTCTCGCCCAACCTCGCGCGGCACTGGATCCACCTCGGTGCGGGCATCGTGTTCGATCGCGGCGGCTGGGAGAACTTCCGGCTGCCGAGCTGCGATCCCACCCAGGACGGCAACTGCCAAAAGGGCGGCGTGGTCGGCTACGACATCTATGCGGGGTACACGTATCGCTTCTTCGTCAAGAAGCGGCCGTGGATCGTGCCGCATCTCAAAGGCGCGATCGGGTTCTCGTGGTGGGCGCTGCCCAAGGTCGGCGGCGGCCTCGAGGAGCGGCAGCAGGAGCGGTTCAAGTCGTGGACGCTCAACCTGCGGCCGGGCGCGGGCCTGCGGATCTTCCCGCTCGACCAGCTCGGCGTGGGCATGGACTTCAACATCCCGGTCGGCTTCCTGGTGCACACCAACGCGATTCCGGCCACGGGCGCCACGGACAAGAGCGGCGGGTTCCTGCTCGGGTTCGAGATCATGCCGCTGACGGTGGAGTACCGGTTCTAGCCATGCCCCCCCGCATCCACCTCGGGCAAGCGAGCAACCAGATGCCCCCCAAGGGGGGCTAGCCGTGGGTGATGGGCGTGGGGCTCGCGCTCGCGACGGTGGTGCTCGCGGCCATGACGGCCACCTTGGCGGCGAGCGAGCCCGAGGGGCCTGACGGCGCCGAGGGGCCGAGCGTGCCCGAGCTGGTGTCGCCGGCGGCCGAAGCGGTGGCCCTGACGTGGGAGGCGCCCGAAGGCTGTCCCGACGTGGACGCGGTGCGGCAGGCATTGGTGGGATATCTCGGCACGGGGCCGAGCGCCGAGGCCGGAGCGGCCGTGCGAGCGGAGGCGCGGGTGAGCCGGAGCGGCGGTGAGTATCGGCTGGTGCTGCGGACCGAGACCGCCTCGGGCACCAGCGTGCGGGAGACCACGGCCACCGATTGCACGGTGATCGTGGATGCGACGGCGGTGATCGTGGCGATCGCGGTGGATCCTGCGACGGTGCTCGCGCGAGGGGATGTGGCGCCCAAGCTGGCGGTGCCCGACGAAGTCGAGCCGAGCGAGCCGGAGCCGGATGAGGCCGCGCCGAGCGAGGTCGAGAGCGAGCCGGGTGCGCCGGGGGATCCGGGGGAGCCGGCGCCGTTCGTGGAGCCGACGCCAGTGCCGGTGCCCGCGCCCGCGCCTGCGCCGAGGGTTCGTTTCGGCGTGCGGGTGGGGGGTGGGGTGGATTTTGGCGTGCTGCCGAAGCTCGCGGGTGGTCTGCGCCTGGCTGGCGTGGTGCTGGGCCGCGCGTGGCGGGCCGAGCTGCGCGGTGATTTCTGGTTCCCGCGCACGGCGATCGTGGCGGAGGGCATCGGCGGTCGCGTGAGCGTGTGGAGCGTGGGCGCGCGCGGGTGTGGCGTGCCCCGGGTGGAGCGCGTGGGGCTGGAATTCCCGCTGTGCGCCGGGCTCGAGTCCGGGGCCATGCGCGGCGAGCCCGTGGGTGCTCGCGTGACGAGCCCCACCCCGGGACAGCGCTTGTGGCTGGCGGCGGACGGCAGCGCGGGCGTGGCCTGGGCTCCGCGTCGCTTCATCGCATTCGTGGTCCAGGCCGAGCTGGTGGTTCCGCTCCTGCGTACGGGGTTCCGCGTGGGCGAGCGGGAGGTCCACGTGACGAGCCCGGCCGCGGTGCGTGGCCTGGTCGGCGTCGAGGTGCGGTTTCCTTGAGGGAGGGGCGTCGCGGTCGCTCACGCGTCACTGCGAGGGGCGCCCCGCGTGCGGGTCTTCCTCCCGCGGCTCGATGTAGAGGCTCGTGAGCGGCACGTCATCGAGGCTCAGCACCTGCGCGGGCGCGGTGGTGCCGAGCTGCTGCCATAGCGCGACCTCGTCGGTGGTCATGTGCAGCTCGTGGAACAAGAGCCCCGAGCGAGCGCGGCGGATCGATGCCGGCTGCAGGTGCGCGGGCCAGCGACCCTCGCGCTCGTACTGCTTGCGCGCGAGCTCGTGCATGTCGTGCAGGTAGATCGGGCCCGGGGCCTGCTGCAGCGTGGGCCACAGCTCGTGCACGGCATGGCCCCAGAACCCGCGGTTGAGGCCGAGCTCGGCCGCGCCCCGCGGGCCGCCCACCAGCGGGGCGTACTGCGAGAGGTCGTACGGATGCCCGTCGATGGTGGCGATCGCCGCGGGGCCGAGGCAGAGCGCCAGCCCCACGGGCGCGAGCCAGCGAGCGCGCCGGCCGAGCTCCACCGCGCGCCACAGCTCGCGCCACGCCACCGCGGCGGCGAGGGCCAGGAACGGGTAGGCGGTGAGCCAGTGCTTGGTGCCGCCGAAGATCGGCGTGCTGGGCAGGCTGATGAGCGCGAGCGGGAACAGGCCCAGCACGCCGAGCCACACGGGGTCGAGGCGCGACCAGCCCAGGGGCACCGGGGTGTCGAAGCGCGGCGCCGTGGCGGGCCGGCCGGCGGGCGCCCGCAGCTCGGCTCGCGTGGCGAGGCCGAGGCCCAGCGCGGCGAGCAGCAGCAGCGCCGTGGGCACGGTGGCCCAGGTCATCACCGCCGGGTATGCGATGGGCATGGGCGGCTGGTTGTAGTTCCGCCCGAGGAATTCCATGTTGTACCAGTTGTGGTTGCGATGGAACTCGAAGTACTCGGTGAGCCGCGGTAGCGTGTCGCTCCAGATCCACGGCCACAGCGCCCACGCCACGAGCGGGGCGACCACGGCCATGCTCACCAGCGGCAGCGGTACCCACTGCGCGCGCGTGATGGTGAGGCCGTGGCGCCAGCGGCCCCACGCGAGGCATGCGTAGTAGTGGAGCGCGAGCAAGGGGCCGAGGAACAGCGCGTTGTGCTTGATGGCGATCGCAAGGCCCAGGATCGGGCCCACCGCGAGGCCCCATCCGCGCGAGCGCAGCGCGGCGCGAAAGGCCAGCGCCACGCAGAGGCCCGCCACCGCCACGGGCACGTCGAACGCGTGCAGGCCCGCGTTGAACGCCACGTGCGGCAGCAGGATGAACCAGCCCGCCGCGAGCAGGCCCGCGCCCATGCCACCCCAGGCGTGGCCCACGAGGAACAGGAGCGCGACGCCGAGGCCGGCGAGGAGCTGCGCGGGCAGCCGCATGGCGGCGCCCTCGGGCATGCCACCGCGGGGCGGGGCGGGGGGCGAGCTCGCGTCGGTCTCCACCGGCGGGGCTGCCAGCGCGAGCGCGGTGAGGCCCGCGAGCGTCTTCATGAGGGCGGGGTGCTCGTGGTTGACCCCGAAGTGACGGTCGCGGAGCTTGCGATCGGTCGCGCGGCTCGGATCCTTGGCCACCGTGGTCACCCACGCGGCGTAGCTGCGGCTGGCGTCGAAGTAGATCCCCTCGTCGCGCACGTAGCCCACGTCGCGGTGGCCCCGGGCCAGCAGCACCACGGTCAAGAGGCCCAAGCCCAGCGCCAGGAGCCACGCGGCCGGCGGCCGGCGCAGGCGGATGCGGCGGGCGGGCTTGGTCGCGGCGGGCTCGGGGAGCACGGGCGCGACGTCGGTCTCGATGTCGGCCTCGCTCATGTCGAGCCCTCCTGCAGCGAGCGCAGCTCCACGCACGGTGCGTGGACCTGGCCCGCGTCGTAGCCCGTCCGCTGCCACGTGCCGCGCACGGCCGAGGCGAGCTCGAGCTCCACCGCATGCGTGCCGGGCTCGGTGCGCACGGCGAACGGCCACCAGCCCTGGGCGTCGCTCACGAGCCACTGCGCCACCCGGCGGCCGTCCACCGACATGCGCACGCGCACCGGGGCGTCGCTGCGCAGGCGCGCGTTGAAATCGTGCACGCCCACGTGTCCGCGTAGGACGTTGCCGGTGGTCATGGCCGGGTGGCCCAGGCGGATCGTGGCGCCGTCGGGCAGCTCGAGCCGGAGGCAGCGGCGCGGGCGGTGATCCACCTCGATCACGGCCAGCTCCACGCGACCCTCGTCGCAGCGCCAGCTGCCCTGGCTGCGCTTGCAGGAGCCGTGGTCGGTCTCCACCCGCAGTGCGCTCGTCTGCTCGAGGAAGCTCGCCATGCGCACGCCGGCGGCCGGCTGCTCGTAAGTGTGGAGCGCGAGCGCGCCGAGCGGCTCGGTGCCCACCAGGATCGGCGGTGGCATGTCCTCGTTGTCGGCCTGCAGCGTCGTTGCCCAGGAGTCGCCGTCACGGCCGAGCACGTGGAAGCGCGGTGCGTCGCGGAGATCGGGGGGCGCCACTGCGTCCCAGCGCGCGAGCCGGGGCAGGTGCATGCGCGCGCGCGGGCCGAGCCAGGGCGTGCCGAGCCACACCGGCTCGTCGGCGGGTAGCTCGGCCACGGCGCTCGCGGCTGCTTCCCAGTCGTGCGGCGCCAGGGCGGGCCGGTAGGCGCTCGCGCTTGCGAGCCACTCCACGAGCGCCACGACGGCCACGGTACCGAGCAACATTCGTGCCATGCGGCGCGAGAGGGCAGGGGTGCTCATGGTGGTGCCCCCAGCTCGAGGTCGAAGCCGAGCGGCGGCGGCGACTCGCCCTCGGATTCCACGCTCACGTGCAGGTCCACGCGCTGGCCCGCGAGCGCGGTGGTGTCGAGCTCGAGCAGCTGGCGGCCGGGCCGGTGGGGGAGTCGGAGCTCGGCGAGCGTCGTGCGCTCGCCGCTCTGGCTCACCGCTTCCACGCGCAGCTCGTGGCGCCCGCGGGCGCGGAGCTTCGCGGCGTCGTCGTCGAGCGCCATCCAGCCCGCGAGCGAGGCGCCGAGCGTCACGCCGGGGAATACCAGCTCGGCGGGTTGCTTGCGCCGTGGATCCACCAGCACTGCGGGGCGGATCAGCATGTCGGTCTTGAGCAGCCCCGCGCGAGCATGAGGCCCGAGGCGTGTCTGGCCGTTGTCTGCCCAGCCCACGGCCTGAAGGCGCTCCTCTGCGGCACTTCGCCGTTCCTTCACCACGGCACCTGCGATCACGAGCACCACCGCGCCCACGAGCACCAGCGGGTGACCGAGCGGTGAAGCGCGGCGCAGCAGGCTCTCGAGCCGCTCGGTGGGCGTGGTCCACGTTCGTGGGCGCCACAGCAGCACCCCACACGCGGCCAGCGCGAGCAGCGAGACGAGCCCCGCCAGCACGTCTGCCGTGCGACGGGGCTCGTAGCGCAGCTCGAGCTCGCCGTCGCCCACCGTCGCCGCGATCAGCATCGGCTCGGTTCCGTCGTCGCCGTGGGCCTTGCCGCCGCGGCGCGCTCCGGCGCGGCGCTCCTGCTGCGTCACGCCCGGGCCCTCGCCCAGCGCGGGGACCTCGTGCCACTCCACCGGTGCGCCGTCCTGCCACAGCGTCCAGCGCGGGAAGCCGGCCACGCCGAACACCACCTCGGTGTCCGGGCCCGAGCCGGTCACGCGCGCACGTACGATCCCGTCGTCGGCGGCGTCCTGGAGCACCTCGAGCTCACCGGGGCCCTCGAGCCATGCCACCGGGTGGGCCCAGCTCGAGCGCTCGAGCACGCGGATGCGGCCGAAGCGGGCCACCTCGCGGGTGCCTCGCGGGGTGCGGCGCTCGGTTGCGATCACGTAACGCACCCGCAGCCGATCCAGCAGCGCATCGCCGCCGGCCTCGGGCTTGTGCACGAAATTGTCGCCGGGGGTGAAGCCCTGCTTGTAGAGCCGCACGCCGGTGAGCGCGGGCGCGTCCATGAACCAGTGCTGGTTGCGGGCCGCGATCACGGTGACACGCCAGGGCACGCCGGTCTCGCCGTCCTCGCGCGGCTGCGCGCGCAGCCACTCGAGCAGCTGCGCATACTCGTCGTCGAAGCCGGCCTCGCCCGGAAGGCGCTCGAGCTGCAGCTCGCCCACGTGGTGCTCGCGCATCGGCTCGCGCTGCCCTGCGATCATCCAGCCCGCGAGCGAGACCACCGCGGCCACGAGCACCGCTGCCACGGGCCGACCCCACCGCGTGCCCAACACCGAGCTCTGGCCACGCCACGCCGCAGCGGCCGTGCGAAGCAGGAGGGCCAGGCCCGCCCCCGCGGCCAAGAGCAGCCCCGGCTTGGCCGCGATGATGAAGCGCTGGTACTGGATGTGGGTAAAGCCCTCGCTCAGCCGATCGAGCCGCAGCCCCCAGAGGACGTCGCGGCTGGCGAGCAGCCACTGCACCAGGGCCAGCGCCGCCACCAGCCTCGCCACGCGCGAGCCCGAGGCCAACAGCAGCAAGAGGCCCAGGCTCACCACCGTGCCCACCGCGGTGGGCATGGCCTGGGCCCAGTGGCCCTCGGCGGCCTGCGCCAGCATGCGGTCGAGCGGGTCCCACATCCAGCCGTAGCTGGCCATCCACGCGCGGTGCTCGAGCATCGGTCCGAGCCACCACGCCGCCGTGGCCACCCCGAGCCCGGTGGCGAGCGTGGAGATCACCACCGTACGTGCCAGCGTCGCGCGCGAGCGCAGGCCCAGCGCCAGGAGCAGCAGCGGCACGCCGAGCGCCACGCCCATCAGCGCCATCGGGTGCGCCAGGAGGGCCGCGCCGGTGGCGAGCGCCGTGGTGGCGATCCGCCGGCGGCGTACCGTGGCGTCGTCGGTCTCGCATGCGACGCAGAGCTCGGCCAGGGCCAGCCACGTGAGCGCAGTGGCCAGCGCCTGCGGCCACACGCCGTAGGTCACCGTGTAGAGCCATCCACCCTCGCGGTAGGCGCCCGCGTCGGCGAGCAGCCACAGCGCGGCGACGAGCCCGGGCAGCGGCCCCAGGCCCAGCGCACGCCCCACGCGTAGCATCGCCCAGCCCTGCGTGGCGAACACGATCGTGAAGCCGAGCGCATACGCCTGCGGCCAACTCAGCGCCCCGAGGCCCAGCGAGTGGATCGCCACCACCACGAGATCGCCGAGCACCGGGTAGAGCTCGCCCACCGGCGTGCCGAAGAACCACGTGGTGTCCCAGCCGCGCAGCCGACCCTGGCCGAGCTGCTCGGCAAACATGGCGATGCGGGTGAGGTGCACCGTGTGATCGGCCGAGAGCGGCATGTGCCCCGTGGGCACGGGCCACAGGAGCCACAGGGCGAACGCGGTGACGAGCAGGAGCGGCAGCGCGGCCGCGAGCCGCCGCAGCTTCGGAGACCCGGCCAGCACCGCGAGCCGCTCGGGCAGCGCGGCAGCCTGCTTCGGCTCGCGCTCGGCTGGCTCAGGCATCGCCCCGCTCGCCCTCTTGCTCGCGATCATCGAGACGCCGCGGCGTGCCGAGCAGCACCGTCCACGGCAGCGGCGTGCGCTGGGACAGGAGCCGCAGCTCCGTGCGCGCAAGTCGCGCAAGCGCCGCACGGCCGAAGTGCTGCACGTGGCCCGGCGTGTTGCCCCACGCCGATACGTAGCGCCCGCGCGCCATGTTGAGCATGCGCCACGTGGGCTCCCACGGCGTGGACAGCAGCACGTGCCGCCGCGACACGCGGGCCAGCTCGCGCAGGCCCGCGGCGGGATCGTGCAGGTGCTCGAGCACCTCGCAGCAGAGCACCAGCTCGAACGCGTCATCGGGCCACGGCAGCGCGTAGATCGAGGCCTCGCGCGCCACCAGCTCGGGCGGCAGCTCCGGTGAGAGCTGCGCGACGTCCACGTCGCAGATCTCGAAGCGCTCGGGCCGCGGCCCCTGCCGCCACAGATGGGCCGCCAGCTCGCCCTCGCCGCAGCCCACCTCGAGCACCGAAGCGGGTCCCGACACCCGGTAGAGCTCGGTCACCGCGTCGAGGAATCCCCGCATCAGCCGGCGCGCGATGGGATTGCGCGTGCCGTACTTGTCATAGACGTTGCCGACCACGTTGCCCGCGTCGGCTGCTCGCGTGCCTCGGCTCATGACGAGGCCTGCTTTGGCGGTCCCGTGGGCTCGTCGCCGTGGGTGCCGAGGGCCTCGCGAGGCTCGGAGGCGACGGGCTCGCCCACCCAGGCGGCCGCCCCGGTGCTCTCGATGCCCTCCACGTGTCCCGAGCCGGCGGCGAGCACCGCATCGAGCCTTCGCACCCGCGCGAGCACGTCTTCCAGCAATCGGCGGTTGGTGGCCATGAGGTCGCCGAGCAGCGCGATGAGCCCCACGAGGAACGCGAGCACCACCGCGCCCACGCCCACCAAGAGCGACTGCACGTGCCCGCTGTACTCGGGGTCCTGCACGTAGAACCACAGGAACCGCCCCCCGAGCACCAGGCCCAGCAGCAACAGCGCCAGCGCCACGAACCCGAACGTCTGCACCGGCCAGTACATGTTGTACGCGCGCACGATCACCGCGCCGTTGCGGCGCAGGTACTCGGGGATCGAGCGGAACAGCCGCGACTTGCGGGTCTGCGGGTTGGTCTCGATCGGCACGTTCTCGAGCACCAGGCCCGCCTGGCCGGCCTGGATGATCGTCTCGAGCGTGTAGCTGAAGCGGTTGTGCACGAACAGCTGGGTGGCGGCGCGGCGGCTCAGCGCCCGAAACCCGCTGGTGGAATCGGCCACCTCGGTGCCCGAGGCGCGCCGCACCACCTGTGAGCCCCACCGCTGCAGCCAGCGCTTGAGCAGCGAGAAGTGCTCGATGGTGTCGGTGCGGCGGTCGCCGACCACCACGTCGGCGCGCCCGGCCAGGATCGGCTCGACGAGCCGTGCGATGTCGCGGCCCGGGTACTGGTTGTCGGCGTCGGTGTTGACGATGACGTCGGCGCCGAGGCGCAGGCACGCATCGATGCCGGCCGTGTAGGCGGCCGAGAGCCCGCGGTTGCGGGGGAAGCGGATGATGTGGTGCACGCCGAGCTCGCGTGCGAGCTCGGCGGTGCCGTCGGTGCTGCCGTCGTCGACGATGAGCACCTCGATCGCATCGATCCCCGGCACTCGGCGGGGCAGATCGGCGAACGTGCGCCCGAGCTGCTCGCGCTCGTCGAGGCACGGGATCTGGATGAAGAGCTTCACCCGAAGCCCGGGTTGTACCACGGCGGCGCGGGGGCGTGCAGGCGCTCAATACAGGTATACGGCGCCGGACCCCATCGCGGACGCGTCGGTTTGATCGCCACCGATGCCGACGGCGCTGCTGTCCTCCCCCCGACCGCCCACGGCCAGGATGTTGCCATCGGCGCTCAGGGCCACGCTCGCGCCGTGCTCGATTTGCGCCCCGCTGTTGGAGGCCTTGACGTAGGCACGCTGCATCCACGTGCTGTTCGCAGCTCGTACGAAGACATAGGTGGCGCCGACGATGTACGGTCCCCGGCTCTCGATCATCTGCGAGCCTCCGATGCCGGTCGAAGTGCTCCGCTCCCGCATTGCACCAACGGCCAGGATGCTGCCGTCGGCGCTCAAAGCCGTCTTGAACCCGAACCAGGCCCACGCATGGGTGTTGGACGCTTTGACATAGGCCTGCTGGGACCACGTGCCTTCGGGCTCGCGCGCGTACACGTAGATGGCCCCCGCCGTGGGCGTGGAGTCGTCGGCTTGGTCGCCGTCGATTCCGATCGCATTACTGGGCTCCGTCGGTGCGCCGACGGCCAGCGTGTTGCCGTCGCCGCTCAGGGCCAGCTCCGTTCCGAAGGCGTCCCCGGTACCTGCGTTGGAGGCCTTGACGTAGGCCTGCTGCGACCAGCCACGGTCGTCGTCACGCACGAACACATAGACGGCTCCGGCTCCGGGTGCGGACTCGTCGGACTGATCGCCGTCGATCCCGGTGGCGCCGCTGCTCTCGAACGGGGCACCAACGGCGAGCACGTCGCCGCCGCTGCTCATGGCCACGATCGAGCCGAAGCGGTGACCGACGTCCGTGTTCGAGGCCTTGAGGTAGGCTTGGTGGGACCAGACGTCGTCGTCGCCGCGCGAGAGCACGTAGACCGCGCCGGCTTGGGATGCGAAGTCGTCGGATTGATCGCCGTCGATGCCGGTGGCGCTGCTCGCCTCGAGCTCGGAACCGATGGCCAGGCGGTCTCCGTCGTCACTCAGCGAAACGCTGTGCCCGAACGCATCGCCCGCGTCGGTATTGGAGGCCTTGACGTAGGCTTGCTGCGACCACTCGTTCGAGGCGTCGCGCACGAACACGTAGACGGCTCCGGCTCCGGGTGCGGACTCGTCGGATTGATCGCCGTCGATGCCGGTGGCATCGCTGCTCTCCCCGATGGCGCCGACGGCCAGGGTATCTCCGTTGCCGTCGAGCGCGATGCTCCAGCCGAAGAAGTCGCTCGCGTCGGTATTGGAGGCCTTGATGTAGGCCTGCGGCGACCACTCGTCCGCTTCGTTGCGCACGAACACGTAGACGGCTCCGGCCGCCTGTGCGGAGTCGTCGGATTGATCGCCGTCGATGCCGGTGGCGCCGCTGTCCTCGAAGTGGGCGCCGACGGCCAGGGTGGAGCCGTCGCGGCTCAGGGCGATGGACTTTGCGAAGTCATCGCCCGCGTCCGTGTTCGAGGCCTTGAAGTACCCCACCGCCTCGGCCATCGAGCTCACCACCTCGACCGGCTCGGACTCGACACAGTCGACGGCATCGCACGCGCGCAGGACGTAGCTCGCGCCCAGGCGGAGGTGCAGCGGCATGGCGACGGAGATCCCGGGCTCGACGATGTCTCCGCCGAGCTGTACGTACTCGTCCTCGGGGGTGACGCGCTCGAGCAGCTGGTAGTGCGTGGCGGCGGGTACCGGGGCCCAGCCGAAGTCGAACTGCTTGATCTGCGAGAAGCCGAGTTCGAGCACCGGGGGCACGAGCTCGCCCGTGGTCGTGTCGGCGGGCAGCTCCGCGCCATCCGCTCCGGAGAGCGTTCCTTCCCCGGTGGCTGCGGTTTCACCGGCCTCGCCGCCGTTGCCACCGTCGTGTCCGAGCAGCCTCGGGCCGCACCCGATCACCGCGAGCAGCGAGCCGAGCATGGCGATGCTCCCCACGAGGGCCCTCGAGCGTCGCGCCCATGTCGCCGCCGTACGCATGCCATGACTACACCACGACCGGGCGCTCATCGTGCGTCCCCGGACTCATGTAGCATTCCCAGCCATCGCACGGCCTCCTTCCCAGCCCCACGCGTCGACGACGGCGTGGCGCCCCACGGCCCCCGCGGTCGCCCTCGCGGCAGCGGTGACCGTGGCGTTCGTCGTGCACGCCCGCGCCTGGGAATTCCTCTGCGACGACGCGTTCATCTCGTTCCGCTACGCCCGCAACCTCGCCGAGCTCGGCGCCCTCGAGCTCAACCCCGGCGAGCGCGTGGAGGGCTACACCAACTTCCTGTGGGTCGTGATGTTGGCGGCCTTCCAGGCCGTGGGGGTGGCCCCGCCGCGGGTCGCCCCGGTGCTCACCGGCCTCGGTGCGCTCGCGGGTCTCGTGGCGGCGGTGCTCGTGGCTCGCGTGTTGCGGCGGCGCTGGGGCGATGACGCCGAGCCCACCCGGCTGCAAGCTCTCGATCTCATCCCCGCCATGCTCCTCGTGAGCTTGCCCGAGCACATGGTCTGGTCCCACGGCGGGCTCGAGACCAGCTGGTCCGCCGCGCTGGTGCTCGCGAGCATCGCCGCCTGGTCGAGCGATCGCCTGCGTCTCTCCGCCGGCCTCGCCGCCGCGGCCGCGTTGCTGCGCCTCGATGGCCTCCTGCCGCTCGCCGTCTTCGGCCTCGCCTGGCTCGCGGTGGTGGGGGGCCCCATCCTCGTCCGAGAGCGCCGCGCTGCGCTGGCCCGGATACCCGTACGACGCCTCGTCCAGGCCACTTTCGTGTTCACCGCTCCGCTCGTCCTGCACCTCGCGTGGCGCCGCAGCTACTACGGCGAGTGGTTGCCCAACACCTGGACGATCAAGGCGCACGGAGCCCTCTTGCGCGACACCTACGGCCACGACTACGTGCTCGCGTGGCTCGACGCCATGCCGCTCGTGTACACCGCCCCGCTGGCGCTGCTCTTGCGCCCGCGGCACCTCCTGCTCGTGCTGCCGATCGTCGCCGTCGTCGCCTACGGCTGGTCGGTCGGCGGCGACTTCATGGCCTATGGTCGCTTCTACGTGGTCGCCACGGGCCTCTTCGGCGCGCTCGTGGGCTGGCTGCTCGCGGACGCAGCGCGACTCCTCGCCCGCTTGGGTCGAGCGCGCTTGGCCGCTGCGCTGCCGGTGCTCCTCGGCCTCGCGCTCGCGATCCTCTGTGGCGTGCGTGCCCACGCCCGCTGGCAAGCCGACATGGCCAAGCCCGCCGGCTGGCTCGACGGCAAGTGGGAGGGCGTGGCCGCAATGGACCGCTTCGCCCGCGTAGGCCTGGCCGTGGGCGAGTGGATGCACCAAAACCTCCCGCCCGACACGCTCCTGTCCGTGGGCGCAGCCGGGGCGGTGCCCTATGGCTCGAACCTGCCGATCGTCGACGCCTACGGCCTCGTCGATCCCGATCTCTCGCGCTTGCCCGGCCTACGCCCGCACACCGGCCCCGGCGCGCGTCCAGGCCACCAGCTCGTCGCTCCTCCTTCGTACATCGCCGCGCGCGATCCCGATCTCCTGTGCCACGTGGGCTTTCGCGGCGAGCAGCGGCCCAGCGAGCGGCGAGCCAACCCCGCGTTCCGCCAGGGCTACGTCTGGGCCTGCATCGAGCCGTCGCCCGTGCCCGACCCGCGCGCCGAAGCTGGCTGGCTCGACCCCGGCGTGTACTGCTGTCGGCGCCCTCGCGATCGCGTGGTGGGGCCGTTCGGGAGCGCTCCATGAGCGACGACACCTCGCCCCGCCTCCGGCTCGCACGACGCACCGTGGAGGTGCTCGCGATCGCATGGGCCGTCCTCCTGTTCGTGGTGCTCGCGTGGCGCGTGGGCTTCCCGCTCGAGCTCGAGTGGATGGAGGGCGGCATGCTCCACCAGGCCCACCGCATCCAGCTCGGGCAATCACCCTACCCACCGCCGAGCGCCGACTACGTCCCCTTCCTCTACACGCCGCTCTACTCGCTGGTGCTGGCGCTGCTCGGCTTCGTCTTCCCGCTCGGCTACGCGCTCGGCCGCATCGTCAGCATCCTCGCGTGGGTGGCCGTGTGCCTGGCGCTCTGGCACGCCGTGCGGGGCGAGGACAAGCCCCGCTCGCACGCCGCCGCCGCCGTGGCCCTCGCCTGTGCCGGCTACGTGTTCACGTTCCGCTGGATCGACCTCGCGCGTCCCGACACCCTCCACATCGCGCTCGTCGTCTGGGCGCTCGTGCTACTGCGACACGGAAGCGATCGCCCCCGCCGCGTGCTGTGGGCCGGCGTGCTGATGGCGCTCGCATTCTGGACCAAGCAGACCGCGGCCTCGTTCGTGCTCGCCTCGGGCGTCGGTGCCTTGCTCGTCGCCCCGCGGCGCCTTTGGATCTACGCCGGCACCATCGCCGTCATCGACGGCGGCGGCATGCTCCTCGGCAACGCGCTCACCGACGGCTGGCTGTGGACCTACGTCTACGAGCTCCACCAGACCCACGCCTTCAACCGCGAGCGCTTCACCACCAAGACCTGGGGCATGTTCCTCCACGCCTGGCCGCTGGTGATGCTGGTGGTGCTGGGCTTGCTCTCCCATGCCCTCGCCCGTCTACCCGGCCGCGTCCGCACCTGGCGCTCGCATCCCGAAGCGCTGCGCTCGTCGCTCGCTGCATCACGCGGCCTCGCGTACTGGCTGCTGATGGCGCTCGCCGGCCTCTTCGTCTCCGCGCTGGGCTACGCGACGCAGTGGGCCGAGCCCAACGCATTCATCCCTGGCGTCGTGCTGGGCGCGCTCGCCTTCGCCGTGGCGCTACCGGTCGCCGGTCGCGGCGAGACCCCTGCGCTCGTCCTCGTCGCCGCACAGCTCGGCCTCGGCATGGTGGCCGAGCCGCTCTACCACCCGATCCAGCAGCACGGCCTCGCCGGCCTGCGCCAGAGCTACGCCTGGCAAGATCCATGGCGCACGCTCCCACGCTCCGAGGCCTGGCAACGCGCTCGCGAGCTCCGCTCCACCCTCGAGGCCACACCGGCCCCCGTGCTCGCGCTGCACCGTCCGTGGTGGTCGGTGCTCGCCGGCGGCGACGGCCACGTCGGCAGCATGGGCATCGCCGACGTCCGCCCGAGCGAGCGCGCCGCGATCGAGCAAACGCTTCGCGCCGCCGTGGCCGAGCGCCGCTACACCGCGATCTGGCTCGAGGGCGTTCCCCCACCGTGGCTCGCCCGCGACCTCCGACGCCACTATCGCGTCGCCGAGCGTCGCCGAGGCCCCGACCGCGTACGCCCGCAGAGCGGCTACATGTCCGAAGCCGGCATGGCCACCCCCTACGACCGCGACCAACTCCTCTACGTCCCAAGAACGGAGTGATCCAAAAACAGAACCGCCCCGGGATCGCTCCCGAGGCGGCACCTGCTTCGACGACTCTCGATGTTGCCCGTCGTAGGCTGAAAAACGAAGCCCCCGCCGAAGGCTGAACAAGCCCCCCTTGGGGGGCAGCTGGTTGCATGCTTGCCTACCAGCGGATGCGGGGGGGCATGGCTAGTAGCTCATCCGCACGATGTCGCGAGTGATCTCGACATCCTTCTCGCCACCGCACGGATACTGGACCTTGAGCTCGACGACGGTACCGGGCTCGCCGCGGATCGCCTCGGCCCACGACTCGATCGTCGCCGGGTTCTCACCGTCGACCGACACGAGGCGGGCGCCGGGATGCAGCTTGCCGGTGGCAGGCGAGCCACGCAGCACGCGACGCACGACGACGTCGCCCTGATGGCGCTCGATCACCACGCCGATGCCACTGTACGTGTACGCCCGATCGACGCGGTGCTGTGCGCCGCAATCGCTCGAGCCCATGCGGTACATGACGGCGGCCGAGGTGACGACGGAGCCAGCGAGCACGATGGCACCGAGGACGGCGCGTCGAGCCGTACGCCAGCGAGCGAGAGTGGTACGAATGGAATTTGCGGAGCTCATGTCGAAGAGGCCTCCAAACGACGGTCAGCGGTGAGTCTTCCATAGCTCGCCAGCGCTGCCAAGCGGCGCTTTTGGCGTCTTTGGTCCTTGGACCCACGACGGCCCCGCGACACGGGGCGTCCCCGCGAAGTTTCGTCGACCGGATTTCCGCCGGAGATCTCGCCTTTTTCGTGCGGGTATTGGGCGGCGGCCCTTCGTAGATTCGGACGCCTTCGGTGCCCGCCCGAACGGCCGCTCGAACTCGCTCGGGGTTTTCGCCGGGATGTTTCTTTGGCCGGTCTGGTCGGCTATAGCGTCGACCATGAGCGCACGCGCTACGCGGCCGACGACCCTCAGCTCGCTCTATGGCTCGATCGGAGCCTTCCTCGTCCTGTCGCTCGCGGGCTGCAAGCCCGAGGCCGGCTCAGCTGGGGCGCCCGAGCAGGCGCCCGCCGTCGAGGCGCCGGCAGCAGACCCCGAGGCCGTCCCCGGCGAGCCCTCCGACGTCGATTCCAGCGCGACCCTCGCGGCCGGCGGTCCCGTCGAGCCCGATGCGCTCGATCCGCAGGCCGAGCCCGGACCAGACCAGGCAGGGGTCGAAGCCGAGGTCGCCAAGGCCGAGCCCGAGCCCCCCGCTCTGCCCGCCGAGCCCTACAAGGTGCTGATCCTGGGCGATTCCCTCGCCGCCACCGGGTTCGGTGCGCTGCTCGAGCGCAAGCTCGACGCCCATCCCCACGTGGTCTGCTACCGCGAGGGCAAGAGCGCCTCGGGCCTGGCCCGCCCCGACTTCTTCGACTGGCTCGAGATGGGCAAGAAGCACGCCGAATTCCGCCAGCCCGACCTCGTGGTCGTGATCATGGGCGGGAATGACGGCCAAGACATCACGCGTCGCAAGAACGGCGATGGCAAGCGTGCCAACTGGAAGAGCGACGGCTGGGCCGAGGAGTATCGCGCCCGCGTCGACGCGTTCCTGGCCGGGATCGCCGCGCCCGGGCGCAAGGTCCTGTGGCTGGGGCTGCCGTTCATGGGCCTGCGCAGCCTCGAGGAGAAGCTCACCCTCATCCGCGACGTGCAGAAGACCGCGGTGGAAGCGCTGGGCGACGGCCACAGCTACGTGGACACCGTTCCGTTCGTCACCACCGAGGACGGCCAGATGCTCACCCTGGCCAAGGTGGGACCCCGCGGCAAGAATCAGACCATCCGCGCCGACGACAAGATCCACTTCACGATGGCAGGCAGCGAGTACTTCGCCGATCGCGTATATCCCGAGGTGTTGGATGTCTTGGGCCTGCCCGACGTCCAACCCGACCCTTCGGCCAAGCCCTGAGCCGCCGCCGGGCGCGCACGTGCCCCTCGGTCCGGCTGGGCTCGCCTAGGCGACCCCGAGCCCCTCATGCAGTCCATCCGTGCATGCCGAGCCCTTCGATTGGCCCTGCTGGTGAGCAGCGGCCTCGGGCTCGGCAGCGCGGTGCTCGATGCAGCCCACGCAGCTCCGCCGACTGCGGACGACGAGATCCCGGACGGGTTCGACGAGCTGGAGCCCGAGGCCGGCGAGGCCGGGTCCGAGCTCGAGGAGCCCGAGCCCGTCGAGCCCGAGGCCGCACCTGCCGAGCCCGCGGCTCCCGAGCGGCGATGGATCACCCACACGGTGGTCCCCCGCGAGACCCTCGACACCATCGCGATGCGCTACGGCGTCACGCGTGATCAAGTCGTCTCGTGGAACAAGCGGAAGTTCAAGACCAAGCAGTGGATCTACGGGGGGCAGGAGCTCAAGGTCAACGCGCGCCTGTTCCCGCCGCCCCGCGAGAAGATCACATACGAGGTGAAGTCGGGCGACACGTGGTCGAAGATCGCCGATCGCTTCGGCGTGCCGGTGGGCCACCTGCGGGACTGGAACCCCAAGGTCCCCAGGAACTTCAAGGCCGGCCAGAAGCTCAAGGTCTACACCGATCCCAAGGCCCCGCCGCCCTCCAAGACCTCGGGCAAGAGCGGCAGCAGTGGCAAGTCGGCGCTCCCCGAGTTCCACGTGCGCCCCGGCGGCTACGAGGTGGGTCGGCCCAACAAGGGCTACCTCGTCAACGGCGTGCAGCTCCCCGCGAGCGACATGGTGCGGATGTTCGACCCCGACAAGTGCTGGGGCACGTCGCACACGATCGAGAACCTGCTGGTGGCCATCGCCACGTTCCGCCGCGACAGCGGCTACGACAAGCCACTCACGATCAGCTCCATCAGCCTCAAGAAGGGCGGTCGGTTCGGCTCGCACAGCTCGCACCGCACCGGCCGCGACGTCGACATCCGCCTGCCCCGCAAGCCCGACGCGGCCAAGGGCGAGGCGCCGTCATCGATCGACTGGACCTACACGTGGAAGCTCGTCGAGGCGCTCGTGGGCACCGGCGAGGTCGAGTACATCTTCGTGTCGTGGTCGCGCCAGAAGTACCTCCATCGCGCGGCCGAGAGCGCGGGCGCCAGCAAGGCGGAGCTCGAGAAGATCATCCAGTGGCCCCGCAAGTCCAACACCAACCGGGGCATCGTGCGTCACGCCGACGGCCACGTGGTGCACCTGCACGTGCGCTTCAAGTGCACTCCTGGCAACTCCCGCTGCGAGAGCTACTGAAACGGACTCGGCCTCGCGCGGGTCACTCTTCGTGACTCGGGTCATGCCGCGGGCCGGCCAGCGGACCCGTGACTCGGGGAGCCCCGCATGGCCCTGCGTGGCCCCGCGTGGCCCCGCGTGGCCCCGCGTGGCCCTGCTCGACCCTGCTTGACTGGTAGCCGCGCGGCCCACGGTCTACCACCGTCGCGGTCGGGTGCACGTGGCCGAGGTGCGAGAATGTTCGCGCTCGCGCGGGCTCTAGGTGCGCCGGTGATCCACGGCACAGCGGTTGCGGGTACGGAGGTGCCACCACCTGCTCGTGCGGGCCTCGTGCTGGGTGGCGGATCCCTCGATTCGGCCGGCGGTTGCGGTTTTGTCCAGGTTTGCGCGAGCTTTGCTGGTTGCCGGGTCCCGGGAGCTGTGGGACCATGCCGACGTTTCACGGGTCGTCCTTCGCAGTTGCGAGGACGCGAGGCTCATGGGTTCGATGGACGAACGGAACGAGCACGAAGGAAGCAAGCCCACCATGCATCTCTTCAACAAGCGAACGTCACTCGCCGCCCTGGGTCTCTCGGCCGGGCTGGCAATCCCCCTCTCCAGCTGCGACGACGCGCCCGGCGGCAACGTGGCCGAGCGCGTCTGCGGACCGTGCGGCAGCATCGTCTCCGGTCAGCTCTCGATCAGCGGCAACGCCCAGCTCGACGGCTTCTTCAATGCGGTCGCCGATCTGCAGGGTGCCTCCGGCAGCGTGCGCGGCAACTTCGAAGGCGAGCTGGCTGCGCTCGGCGCCATCTATGGCATGGGCGACGCCGCGATCGATGCGAGCTTCGTGACCAACCTCGTCGGGGCGATCCGGGCCGACATCAACGCCAGCGTGTCGGGCAGCTTCCGACTGCAGTACCAGCCGCCGCGCTGCTCGGCCAGCGTCGACGTGGCCATCGAGGCGCAGGCCGAGTGCGAGGTCAATGCCGACTGTGAAGTGAGCGCGACCCCGCCCAGCGCGTCGGTCGAGTGCAGCGGTCAGTGCACCGGTTCGTGCAGCGGCGAGTGCTCGGGCAGCGTCTCGTGCACCCCGCCCAGCGGCGCGTTGAACTGCGACGTGGGCTGTGACGGCGCGTGTGCCTTCACGACCGCCAGCCAGTGCGACGGCACCTGCAACGGCACCTGCATGGGCGAGTGCTCGCTCATGGACGCCGACGGCAAGTGCCAGGGCGAGTGTAGCGGCAACTGCGACGGTACCTGCGAGTTCAGGGCCATGGCGCAGTGCGATGGTACCTGCCACGGCGAGTGCCATGCGTCGGTCACCCCGCCCGAGTGCGAGGCCCAGCCCATCACCTGCAACGCGCAGTGCATGGGCATGTGCGAGGCCGGCTGCAACGGCGACTTCACGCCGCCGTCGGCTTCGGCCGATTGCGAGGCCTCGGCCGACTGCGAGGCGCAGGCGTCTGCTTCGGCGCAGGCCAATGTCGAGTGCACCCCGCCCAGCCTCGACTTCGGCTTCGAGCTGAACGGGGGCCTCAGCGCCGACGCCAGCGCGCAGTTCCTCGGCCGCCTCGAGCTCGTGCGGGTGCACCTCGCGGGCGCGCTGCAGGCCGCCGCGCAGGCGCGGGCGCTGTTCAGCGGCGAGATCGACGGCGAGGTCGTGTTCGACCCGTCGCCGGTGGCCAGCATCACCGGCTCGCTGCAGGGCTTCGTGAGCGGTGGCGTCAACGGCTTCGCCGAGCTCGACATCCCCACCGGGCGCCTGCCCTGCCTCATCCCGGCGTTCCAGGAGTCCATCACCGCCCTCGGCGACGCGGGCGCGGATCTCCAGTTCACCGCCGAGGCCTCGGTGGATCTGTTCGCGTTCGTCGCGAACCCGACGGGCTAGTCCCGGCCCCGCAGCCCCCACGGGGGCTGATTGACGATCTGCGGTGGTCTCGGCGCGTTGCGCCGGGGCCATCGCTGTTTTCGAAGCATCGCTCGTACGGTGGTCCTCGTATGCTCGCCCCGGACCCAGCGCCATGCCGCACCTCCGTGCCCGCCTCGATCCTTCGATGAGCGCCGTGCTCCACGAGCTGGTGCCGCTGCACTACGCCGGCGGGGAAGACCCCGCGAGCGATCGCCCCGCCCACGTGCGTGCAGCGTCGGCGGTGCGGCGCTGGCAGGGGCGGCTGGTGCTCGTGCAGGACGATGTCAACGTGCTCGCGCTGCACGACGACGCGGGCGAGGTGGAGCCGCGGCTCTTGCCGTGGGGCGAGGGCCGGCGCCGCGTGTTCGACGAGGCGCGCGGCAACAAGCACGACAAGCTCGACCTCGAGGCGGGGCTCGTGCTGCCCGATGGCCGCTTCGTCGCGCTCGGCTCGGGCTCTACCCCACGGCGCGAGCGCGTGGTCGTGGCATGGCCCCAATTCGGCCGCATCGAGCTCCGCGACGCTTCCCCGATGTACGCAGCGCTGCGGGCCGATCGCGCGTTCTCGGGGGCCGAGCTCAACCTCGAGGGCGCCACGGTGGTGGGCGACCGGCTATGGCTGTTCCAGCGCGGCAACGGGGCGGCCACGGCCACGGCCGAGGCCGTCGACGCCACCGCCGAGCTCGAGCTCGACGAGTGGATCGCATGGCTCGACGGTCGCGGCCGCTTCCCGTCGTGCTCGCGCGTGACCACCTACGACCTCGGCCACAGCCAGGGCGTGCGCCTCGGCTTCACCGACGCGACCGCGCTGCCCGACGGGCGCGTGGCGTTCGTGGCCGTCGCCGAGGCCTCTCCCGATGCAGTCCGCGATGGCGAGGTGGTGGGCTGCCGCTTCGGCGTGATCGCGGGCGACGACGTGCGCGTCTGCGACGTCACCGACTCGACCGGTGAGCCGTCGCGGCTCAAGCTCGAGGGCCTCGAGCCCGACGTGGCCGGTGGAGCCCCCGGCGAGCCGCTGCGCTCGTTCTGGGTGGCCGTCGACATGGATCGACCCGAGCACCCGGCGATGCTGGGCGGGTTGCGCGTCGCGTGGCAGTAGGGGCGGACCGGCCGGTCCCGGCGAAGGCCGAGCGCCCGTCTCGCTGGCCGTGGTCCACGGCGGCCGGCGGCTGCCCCAGCGCAGGGCGTGCTTGCCCGGGTCGCACCGGCGCCGTGCTATGAACGCTCGCACATGGCGCGCATCTTCGACGGCATCAAGAGCTTCTTGCGGACCCACTTCGAGGCCGAGGACCTCGAGCGCGACGGCGAGGACGACATGATCTCGTTCCGGCTCGAGGACGAGGGCGGCAACGAGTGGGGCTGCCTGGCGTTGGGCGACGAGCAGTCCGAGCAGGCGATCTTCTACTCGGTGGTGCTCGAGACCACGCCTCCCGAGCATCGCCCCGAGGTGATGAAGTTCGTGACGCTGGCCAACTACGGCATGCAGGTGGGCAACTTCGAGCTCGACCTCGAGGACGGCGAGGTGCGCTTCAAGACCTCGCTCGACATCGAGGGCGTGGAGCTCGGCGAGGGCCTCTTGCGCAACATGGTCGAGCTCAACATCCTCATGATGGGCCTCTACTACGACGGCCTCATCGCGGTGATGCGCGGGGGCATGACCGCGGAGGAGGCGATCGCCGAGATCGAGGACGAAGGCGACGCGGACGACGAGGACGACGCGGAGCAGCAGGGCGAGCGCTGAGCAGAGCGCGGCACGAGGCCTCGAAACGCCCGTTCCTGCCCGATCCAGCGGCCTCGCTCCGAACGATCGCTCGAGCCGGCCCGAACGACTGGCGCGCGAGCGCGCATTGGCGTACGACCGAAGACACGCCATGCTCGCTCGCGTCCTTGCGCTGCTCGTGCTCGTGCTCTCGTCGCTGCTTGCCGTGCCGGCGCTCGCGGGCGAGATCCTGGTCAACGAGCGCTATACCCTCGACAACGGGCTCGACGTGGTCCTGCACGTCGATCGTCGGCTGCCGCTCGTGGCGGTGGATCTCAGCTACCACGTGGGCTGGATGCATGATGGCGAGCACCCGGGGCTGGCCCACCTGGTCGAGCACCTGATGTTCCGTGGCACCCGCAACCTACCCGACGGCGGGCCGAAGTCGCTGCTCGACGATGCCGACGCGCAGGGGACCAACGCCAGCACGTCGCACGACCTGACCTCGTACCACACCATGGTCCCGGCCGATCAGCTGCCGGTCGTGCTCTGGCTCGAGTCGCACCGCATGGCCCACCTCTTGCCCGCGATCACCTCCAGCATCGTGCTCGAGGAGATCCAAACCACCATCGACGAGTGGGAGCTGCGGATCAAGAGCGAGCCCGATGGCGAGGCCGGGCTGGCGCTGCGCAGCGCGCTCTACCCCGCGGGACACCCGTTCCACGACGTGCGCCCCGCCGACATCCGTCGCTTGCGGCGCGAGCACGTGCGCGAGTTCGTGGAGCGCCATCACGGGCCGGCCAACGCCACCTTGGTGCTGGCGGGCGATCTCCCGAGCGACGTGCGCGAGCAGGTGGAGCGCTACTTCGGCCATCGCAGCGGCGGCGAGCGACCGCCCGCCCTCGACGTGACAGTGGCCCCGCGCACCGCGGAGCAGCGGATCATCGTGCCCTCCACGCTCTCGAAGGCCTCCACGGTGATCATGGCCTGGCACACCCCCGGGCTCTACGACTCCGGCGACGCCGAGGCCGACGTGCTGGCCAGCGTGCTCGAGACCGGTCGCCTCTTGGAACGCATCGAGGCCGAGGCCCCCGGCGTGGTGCTCGACGTCTACGTGCGCCAGGTGAGCCGGGTGGGCCAGTCGATGTTCATCGTCGCCGCCCGCGGCACCTCCACGGGCAAGCCGCTCGAGATCCAGGCCGCCCTCGATGCAGCGCTCGACGAGCTGCGGGCCCAGCCGTTGTCGCCGGCCGACGTCCGCCGGGCGCGACGGCGCCTGGTCACGTCGCACCTGCGGGGGCTCCAGCGCCTCAACCAGCGAGCCAGTCGCATGCAGCTGTACATCGCGGCCGGCAAGCCCCCCGACTGGGTCGACGAGGATCTCGCCCGCTTCGATGCGATCGACGAGATGAAGGTGGCGGCGTTCGTGCGCACCCAGCTCGCCCCCGAGCGCCGCGTGCTGATGCTGGTCTATCCCGAGGGCTCGCCATGAGCTGGTCACGGCGACGCGCCCTCGCCGGGCTCGGTGCGCTGCCGCTCGTCGGCTGCAGCCAGCTGGGCAACGAGCGCAACCCGCCCCGCTTGCCTCGCACCACGAGGGTGTCGTTACCCACCGTCGACCACGGCACGCTCGCGCACGGGTCCGAGCTGCGCCTGGTGGAAGATCATGGCGTGCCGCTGGTGGCCATGGCCGTGGCGGTGCGGGCCGGGTACCGCAACGAGCCCGGGGGCCAGGAGGGGCTGGCTCGCCTCGCGACCTCGTCGCTGCTCGAAGGGGTCGAGGGCGACGAACGGCTGGCATTGCTCGGTCGCTATGGTGATCTCGGCACCACGCCTCATGCGAGCCTCGAGCCGTCGCTCTTGGGCCTGCGGTGCACGGTGCACGCCGACGATGCTCCTGCGGCGCTATCGCTGCTCGTGAGCGACCTGCGACGGCCCACGCTCGTCGACGCAGCGTTCGAGCGCCTGCGTCGCGAGCAGCGCGAGGTGGTGATGAACTGGCGAGGCGAGCCCACCGACGTGGCCGGGCTGGGCGTGCTCCTCGGGTCCACGGGCCTCGAGCCGCCCACGGCGGTGCTCGCCTCGGGCACGTTCCAATCGATCGCGGCGCTGCGCGCCGAGGCCGTGCGAGCGTGGTTGGCCGCGCACGTGCGGCCCGACGCGCTCGTGGTCATGATCGCCGGCGCTGCACGACGCGACGAGGCGCTCGCATGGATCGATAGCGCCACGCGCGGCTGGACTGCCACCGGCAACCGCCCCTCCACGCCCGCCGCGAGCACGGTCTCGGCCACCGGCTCCCGCATCGTGCTCGTGCCATGGTCGTCGCTCCCCCAGACCATCATCGCGCTCGGCGGCCCGCGGTCGCCCTACGGCCATGCCGACGAGCCCGCGGAGACGGTGGCGATCTCGATGCTGGGGAGCCTGCTCCACCACGAGCTGCGCGAGCAGCAGCGCACGACCTACGCGGTGGTGCCCGCCACCTGGGACACCAAGCTCGGGCCGGTGTTTCGACTGGAGGCCAAGGTGGAGCCCACCGACGTCGAGCGAGCGCTCGGCGGCGTGCTCGAGCGGGTCGGGCAGCTCGTCTACGATCAGGACACCATCGAGCGAGTGCTCGAGGGCATGCGTCGCTTCATCACGATGGGGCTGATGGACGACCACCACGGCCCCGATGCCGCGCTCGGCCAGCTCTGGCGCGTGGCCGCCGAGGGGCTGCCGTCCGACGCGGCCACCGAGCGACTCGCGCGGCTCGAGGCGCTCGAGCCGAAGGACGTGCAGGCGGCCGCCAAGCGGCTCTACGAGCCCCGCACCGTGCGGCTCGGCATCGTGGGCGACCTCGCGGCGCTCGAGGCAGCGCGCAAGGTCCTGCCCCGCGAGGGCGTGGTGAAGCGGCGGCCCGAGGAGCTCGTGGGATCCGAGGTCGGGGCCGCAGCCGTCGAGCCGGTGTAGCCGCGCCGCGTCAGGCGACGCTCTGCGCCGCCGGCTGCACCACCCCGCGGAGCAGCTTGCCGTCCTCCGACGCCGTGAAGCTCCGTGCCTCGAGCCACTCCGTGACGTCGTCGTGCCGCGGGTGGGTCTCGCTCACCACGTTGTAGAGGTAGCAGAGGCCCCGGTCGCGGGCCTCGCCTTCGAGGCGCTCGAGGATGAAGGTGCCCACGCCGCGGCCGCGCGCGGCCGGGTCCACGGCCAAGAGGATCTCCGCGTCACCCCAGGTGACGTCCATCCAGCCGTAGCCCACGATCTTGCCGTCGGCCTCGACTCGCCACCAGTCGTCGGGCAAGAGCGAGCCGTTGTCGCGCTCGGTGAGCGAGGGCTCGAAGATGCCCTGGCCGGCGCCCCCCACGATGCGCGCCTTGTCTGCATCCCAGTACGGCGGCGACTCCTGGATCCACGCGAGGCCCATGCGACTCTCCCCGGGGACGCTCGCCCACTCGCGACGAAAGGTCAACGAAGAACGGCGCGTGCCAGCGGAACGATGGCCGAACGATCGAGGCTGCCACGGGGTGGCCCGCCTACCCACGCACGAGCATGCGATGCAGGCGCATCCCGGCGAGCATGGCGGCACCGAACGCCAGCGCGGGCCCCGTGAGCGTCACGAGCGACACGAGCGCAGGCCCGGGACAGTAGCCGGCCAGACCCCAGCCCACGCCGAACATCGCGGCCCCGAGCACGAGCCGCACGTCGACGTCCTTGCGGGTGGGCAGATGGAGCCGCCGGACGAGCATGCGACGTGCCGACCAGAACACCGGCATGTACACGGCGATCGCCCCTGCCATCACGAAAGCGAGGCTCGGATCCCATGGGCCGAGCACATCGAGGAAGTCGAGGACCCGGCTCGGCTGCGTCATGCCGGCGATGCCGAGGCCGATGGCGAACAACAGACCCGAGACGAAGGCGACGAGGTTGTACATCGTCGAGACCTCCTACCCGAGCAGGTGACGGACCACGAACACCGTGGCGAAGCCGGTGGCCATGAACGTGAGGGTGGCGGCGAGCGACCGCGCCGACAGCCGCGAGAGCCCGCAGATGCCGTGGCCGCTGGTGCAGCCCGAGCCCACCTGCGAGCCGAGGCCCACCAGCAACCCTGCTACCACCACCACGGGCAGCGCGACGGGGCTCGCCGTGAACGCGCTCGGCAAGCGCCACGCGAGCCCGAGGCCCCCGGCGAGCAGGCCGACGATGAACGAGGCTCGCCACCCGCGATCACCACGGAGGCGACCACCGACGAGGCCACCCGTGATGTTCGAGATGCCCGCGAGACGGCCGTTGAACACGAGCAGCAGCGCACCGGCGGCTCCGATGAGCATGCCGCCGAGCGTGGAGGCGAGGGGGTCGAAGTCGGTCATGAATCGATTGCCGAAGGCAGCCTGATCATGGGCTGCGAAAGCGGGAGCGCAGCGTCACGCTCCGCTCGCCGGTCGCCTCGCCCACCTCGAACGTCTCGGTGCGCGACAAGTCCAGGCTCACGGGTGCTCCCTGATCGAGGTCGAACAGCAGCGTGCCCTCGGTGCGGCTCTCGAGCCGTGCCCGCGCCTCGGCGGCGTCGCCCTGGGGCTCGGCGACCGAGACCACCTCGAGCTGTACGTCGGCCACCCGCGAGCCGCTCGCTTCATCGATGCCGCGCAGCGTGAAGCGATGGACGGTAGTGGTGGGTAGCACCAGCTCCGCGCCCGCGTTGACCACCACCGTCTCCGACTCTTCCTCGAGCTCCACCCGCTGGCCCAGCTGCAGCGGTGCTTCGGGCAGGCGTGGCAGCCGGAGCAGCTCGGAGAGCACGGTCATCAGCAGCACGCCCGAAGGCGGCGCCTTGGCGTTCATGGCGGCGAGCCGTTCCACGTTGATCGGGTCGGCGTCGGTGGCGGCCGTGTCGACCACGCCGCGCACGTCGCCGAGCGAGCTGCCCTTGCCGCGGGTCAGCAGCAGCCCGCGCGCCTTGTGGTGCTCGTCGGCGGCCACGGTGCCGGTCAGCTCGAGCGGCTCTACCGTTTGCAGCGACCACTGCGTTCGCAGCACCTCGCCCGCGAGCGACAGCTCGAGCGCTGCGGCGAGCCGGGCCTTCGCCTCGATGTACTGCCCCACGCGAGTCTCGGTCAGCTCGAGCTCCACGTCCTGCAGCAGCGAGCGGGCCGCGTAGCGCAGCTCCACCGCATCGGCAGTCGGTGTCTCCACGGGCGGTGGCTTGGGTGGGTGCGGCCGCTGGCCGCACCCAGCTACGGCCACCGCCAGCACGACCAGCAAGACCCGCATGGGCTCCACGCTACCCGCGCGCCATTGGCGCTGGCAAGGGGCGCAGGCCGGTGCTAAAGACGCGGCGACCATGGCCCTGGCGGATCTGATCGGCTTCCTCTTCGGCCCGCGGCTCAAGCTTCCCCGCGACCACGTCACCCGGCCCCCACGGCGCGCCAACAAGGCCGCCAAGCCGTCGATCGACGCGATACAGGCGGCGCTCGACAAGATTTCGGGGCTGCCCGGAATCGCCGACGTCAAGCAGACCAAGCGGCTGCCGCGTGGCTTCTCCGAGGCGATGCAGGAGCTGCGCACCGCCTACGACGGGTACTTCGAGACCGTGCGCAAGTTCCTGCCGGGCGGGCTCGAGGCCAAGCGCCCCGGTGAGCCCGGCGGATGCGGGGCCTGCTACGAAGCCGTGATGCCGGTGATGGCGGTGGAGGCGATCGACCTCTACCGCGAGCTCCGGCCGTGGCGCGACTTCCCCAAGCTCGCGCAGCGGCTCGCCGAGCAGGCCGATCAGCAGATCAAGGACATCCAGGCGCGCCACACCGGCAAGGACCCCGAGAAGCTGCGCATGACCGGCAAGGCCGTGCAGGAGGGCCGGGTGGCCTATGCCAAGCGGCTGCAGGCGTGCCCGCTGCTCGACGAGGCCAAGCAGCGCTGTCGCGCGTGGGACCAGCGCCCCATCGCCTGCCGCATGCACCTGCCGATCGTCGACGAGGCCAAGACGCGCCCCGATCACGAGGGCTGGCCCAAGGCGGTCAAGGCCCACAACGTGCGGCTGCCCGTGCGCCAGCAGGTCGCGGTGCGGCAGCTCGAGAAGCGCATGGGCCTCGAGCTCAACCCGTTCCTCTCGGCCTCGGTGCTCCAGCTCGCCCAGCTCGTCGAGGGCCAGGTGCTGCCCGAGACCGGCGAGGCCCCGCAGCGCATGCAGCAAGACGGCCAGGTCGCGCAGCGGGCCAATCGCAACGTCAAGCACGCCAAGAAATTCCAGAAGGACAAGGGCAAGGGCGGCGGCGGTCGGGGCCAGGGCAAGGGCAAGAAGGGGCGCAAGAAGTAGGCCTCATGCGCGCCAGCGTTGCCGTGCTGGTGGTGCTGCTCGGCTCCGCGCCGGCATGCGGCCGTGGGCGCGACGAGCCCGTGCCCGCGGCGGGGCCTTCGGACCTGGTGGACGAGCGGATGCTCGGCGATGCGGATGCACCCGCGAGGCCGCCTCCCACGGCAAGCGATCCCGCGGATGCGCCCGGGCCAGCCGATCCCCAGCCCACCCGCGCGTCCGACGACCCTGCGCCCGTGCTCCCCGGGCCCGACGACGAGCCGCCCACGCACTTCGAGGGTCGCGAGATCGCCCAGACCATGTCGTACCTCGGCGCGGCGTGGCTGACCCGGCCCGAGCGCGATGCCGAGGAGGACGCCACTCGCCTGCACGAGGCGCTGGGCCTTCGGCCCGGGCAGACCGCCTGCGACATGGGGGCCGGCAGCGGCTACCACACCGTACGCATGGCCCGTGCGGTGGGCCCCCGCGGGCGCGTGCTCGCGGTGGATCTGCAGCCCAAGATGCTCGAGCTCTTGCGCGAGCGCGTGAGCGAGGCGGGGCTCACCAACGTGGAGACCATCGAGGCGAGCGATCGCGACCCACGGCTGCCCGACGCCACCTGCGATCTCATCCTGCTCGTCGACGTGTACCACGAGCTCGCATGGCCCGAGCCGATGCTGGCCGCGTTCCGGCGCGCGCTCGCTCCGGGAGGCCGACTGGCGCTCGTGGAATTCCGCGCCGAGGATCCCGACGTGCCGATCAAGCGGCTGCACAAGATGAGCAAGGCGCAGATCGATCGTGAGCTGCTCCCGCGGGGCTTCCGACGTGTGGAGAGCTTCGACGGGCTGCCGTGGCAGCACCTGGTGCTGTTCGTCCGCGACGACGACCCGCCGGGCTGAGCACCTGATCGAGCCGCGCGTGCCTATGCACCCACGAGCATGCCGGGCTCGGAGCGGAACGGCTGGCGACGGTGGCCGGCCAGCGCGGTGCGCTGGGCCGAGAGCTGGCGCGACACGGCCTTCCACCGGCGGATGTCGTCGTGGATCGCCACGTTGCGATCGAGCTCGCGGCGGGCCCGGTCGCGGTGAACCTCCGCGATGCGCTCGCCCATCCACGTACCGAGCGTGCCGCCGGCCATGAGCGCCAGCAGCAGCGCGACCACCAGCAGCATGCCGCCCAGCATGTAGATCGGGTTGTTGACGCCGATCATGAGCCACGCAAGCGAGAGGAACATGCCGAGCCCCGCGGCCCCGCCCAGGAGGCGGCCGCGCTGTACCAGCCGCTCGCCCAGCGCGTGCGCGCGGCGGGCCGCCACCGATTGCGCCTGCCCGAACATCCGCACCGAAGGGGTAGCGGAGACGGCGCCGCTCACTCCGAGGAGGCCGTGCTCGATGGACAAGCAGGCTTCGAAGTCGCCTCGGCTCACGCTCATCCTCACGCCGCGAGCGAGGCCCGTGGGCGACTCCACGGTGATCCGATAGCCCCGCTCGGCGGGGAAGTGACGCTTCCAGGCGCCGGCCGACCACGTCACCAGGGCCTCGACCTCGTCCTCGACTTGCCCAGGTCTACGACCCGCGCAAGCGATCGCCCAACCAAAGGGCGCAATGCCACCACGCTCGTCCAACATCGGCTCGAGAAACGTAACGTGCGACCCCGGCCGCGTCCACTCCGGTGATGCTCAGCACCTACGTCCACTGGTAGCTGACGTACGCGATGGTCTTACCCTGGGTCTGACCGCAAATGAAGGTGAGCTTGTAGCGGTCGGTGTTGCCCGAGAGCTGGACGCGACCGTCGGGGTTGGTCTCGCGCTTCACCTCGGGCACGTCGTCCTTCACGAGCGCTTGCAGGTGATCGGCGCAGCCCTCGGGCGTCATGTCGGGCACCTCGAAGCGGATGAGGCTCGAGAACCGCCCCTGCTCGTCGGCCTGGGAGCGCTTGGTGTCGAGCACCTTGGCCGTGTCGCCGAACATCGTCTTGCGGAACCAGCGCGGATCGACGAGGTGGGCCCCGAGTGCCTTCGCGGGATCGCCCTGCAGCGACGCCACGGGACCCTGGGTGGGGCCTTTGTCGGGCTTGGCGGGCTCGACTGCGGGGATCTCGGACGTCGGCGGCTCACCATCGGCTGCGTCGGCCTGCACGGGCCCGACCTCGGCGGTCTTGATCTCGCTCGAGGGGGCGGCCTTGGTTGCCTTGGCATCGGCCACCGGGGCCGGCGCCGTTCCCTTGCCCTGACATGCGACCGCAGCCGCGAGCACGGGGAGCGAGCAGACGAGGGCGAGGCGGGGCAGCAACATCGGGGCAAGAAGGTAGCAGAAACCCGTGCCCCGGGCTCTCGCTAGGGCGGCGCGTTGCGGACGCAGCGGGCTGCGAGCGCATCACCGTCTGCGGCCTGCACGAGCTCCCACGGCACATCGGGCCCAGCCTTGGCGTCCGGTTGCGCCACGGCACCGTCGGCTGCCCAGAACGGCCCGGGGCCGCGGTACACGTCGTGGATCGCCTGGACCTCGGCGAGCGTGGGCAGGCGCCAGCCCTCGTTGGTCTTGCCCGCGTCCTCGGCCTCGGCCTCGGTAGGCCCTTGCGAGCCCGCGTGGGTCCGAGCCTCGACGCGCAGCGCCGAGCAGAACGCCGCGGCCTCGCGGCGATCGACGGCCTCGGCCACACCACCGAACACCTGCAGCCCACCGCCGGCATCGCGCAGGATCGGGATCGCGGGCGGCTCGGCGGGCACCTTCAGCGCGATCTCGTCGGGACCGAGCTCGGCCACGCAGCGAAAGCCGAGCCGGCGATCGGCCCCGGTGATCTCGCGACGTAGCCCGGCCTTGCCGCCCTTCATCACGAACCGCTCGCCGCGGGTGGCCTCGGCCCGGCGGAGCGGGCCGTCCTTGCGGCGGAACGGCTCGCGCACGAACCCGCTGAGGCCCGTGTCGATCGCGTACACGTCGGAGATCCACTCGAGCGCGCTCGTGCCCATGCCGCGGATCCCGAAGTAGCTGACGTCGCCGATGCTGGAGCTGACCGGCATCAGCATCGCCATGTACTCGTCGCGCAGGTCGTTGCCCCACGGGTAGAGCCGCGCATCGGGACCGCGGGCGGCGTACTCCCACTCGAGCTCGGTGGGCAGGCGCCCGCCGTGCGCCTCGCAGAACGTCTGGGCCTGCTCGTGGGTCACGCAGGTCTGCGGCACGAGGGCGGCCGCCTCGGCGGAGAACTTCTCGACGGGATCGGAGCCGTCGAGGCACACGGCCGCCGAGCACTTGCCCGCGTCGACGCACTTGGCGTAGGCGCCGCGGGTCACCTCGTGCAGATCGATCCAGAACGCAGGCGCATCGGCGTAGCGCGGGGGCTGACCGGACCAGCGCTCGCGCGGATCGGTGCGGCTGGCCGCGGTGTCGTAGTCACGCGGGATGTCGCCCATCACGAAGCTCCCCGCGGGCAGCTGCACCTGCTGTACGTGCTCGACCTCGCGGGTGCGGAGCGGCTCGCATTCGCCCTTGGCGTTGCGGCCCGTGCCACGGCCACAGCCCTCGGGTGTCCCGGGATCGCTCGCGTTCTCCTTCGCGGGGGGCGGAGGGGCGGGGATCTTCACGGGGATCGGTTGCGGCGTGTCGACGAGATCGTACGCGTGCGAGACCGAGGGGCCGTCGCACGCCGTGGAGGGCAGCACGAGCAGCAGCGTGGGGAAGAGGAACGTCGCGCGAGACATGGACGATCGCCGGAGGAAGGTCGCCGCAGCATACAGGCCCGAGGGGGGTTGGTTGAACGCCAACGGGGTTGGCACGGTCCTGGCGTGCTCCTGGCGTGCTCCCGGCGATTGGTCGGTTCCCACGGGTCCGCCGGCCCGAAACGGTCGCCATGAGAAACCGGCTCCATCGCTCGTGGGTCCCTCGTGCGAAGATCGCTCGGGCTTGCCCCGGAACCGACGCGCAGGTGTAGGTGCGACGCATGGTCACGGCCAGGGCCAGCTCCAAGGGGCCCAAGGGGGTCCCGGCCGAAGCCCATCCGCGGGCCGTCGTCAACCGACAGCGAAAAAACCCCTTGAATCGTCGTTCGACCTCGATTTCAGGTGCTTTCACCCGTGTGGGTCGACTCACGGCGAACGTGAGGGGGTGGGGTGACGTTGTGTAACCTTGGCCCTCTCAGGGCGGTAATACGCGTAGCGGGGCTGCCGCCGTAGGCTGAGACCCGAGGCTCCGGGCGATTCGAGCCACATCAACTCGCACCTCATCGACCACCGGCACTGGCAGCCCAGGTCGTTTCTTTCAGACTGTCCAACGAGGCGGTCCTCCGCACCGGACCGCAAAGGTAGGCAAACCATGAGTCTCCGAGCCAACATCGAGCACCTGGCCGCTGCCCAAGGCATCGTGGCCGTCTCCGTGGTCTCTCCCGCCGGCCCCCGCGAGCTGCGAGGCGACGAGAGCTGGACCCCAATCCTCGACGCATCGCTCTCCTTGCTGGAGAAGACGGGCGAGAAGACGATCCGCCTCGTCGTCGGCAAGCACACGGTCGTGATGCAGGTCGAAGGCGACGAGACGGTCGGAGTGGTCCTCCCCACGGGCCACGCGATCGCCAAGAGCCTGCGCCGAATGATTCGCAGGATGTCTCGCAAGCCGCGAGGCCCGTTGGCCCGTCCGGTCATCGGGACCAGCCCCTCGCTCAATGCCCCGGGTGCCCCGTCACCTGCGGCCCACGAGTCCGGCACGTTCCACTCCTCTTCGTGGGGTTGAGCGGTCACTTTCCGACGCCGAAGCACTGCGTGCGGGGGCTTCGGCGTCGGGCTGCATCCTGCGCACTTCGACGGGATGCACGCATTCGACTCCTGCACGGGAGGTGACCCCCTCCTTCCCATGGCTTCCTTGGACAATTTAATATTCGGGTACGACTGGGTCGTCGGCGGCTACCGCGGCAAGCACAGTGGGTCTCGGCGTAGGTTGGCGTCCTACGTCCCGGCATCGCACAGGCGATCGCCAGCTTCTTCGCGGAGGCGACCGACCGGTCAGTGGGCTCCAGCGAAATCGTAGAGCTCGGGTCGGCGCACTGGGGGGAGCGCGTCCCGGCGAAGGAGCAGGGTCCGAACGGCCCACACATCGGCGAACACTCGATACTGGAGCGCGGTCTGGTCGAGGTAGTCCACCCCGGCCGATCCACCGGTACCGGTACGCCGGCCGATCACGCGCTCGACCATTCGCGCATGGCGTTGGCGGAAGATGAGGAACGCCTGCTCGAGCGCCACGATCCCGTCGATCACCTCGCGGGGCCAGGCCAGGAGCGGCAGCTCGCGGTAGCTCTCGATGAACACGATCGCGGCGCGGATGCGACTCTGGCGGGGGCGCTCGGGCTCGGGCAGCTCGCGGGCCTCGAGGAATGCCCGGGCGGCGGCGATCTCCTGGGTGAAGCGTCGCTGCAGACGATCGGCGTCCTCGGGGTTGAGCGCCTGCGCCCGGGCCAGCTCGATCTGCGTCTTGGCCTGCCGCTCGTGCGCGGTGAGGTACTCCTCCACGAACTCGGCGGTCACGCTGGCGTCGTCGGGCGCATCGGGTCGCGAGCCCTGGATCGGCGTGCGGTAGAGCCACTCGTCGAGGTTCTGCTTGAGGCTCGGCGGGCCCTCGAGGCGGGTCTCCACGCGCTGGAGCGCGGGCGAGGTGGTGCCGTCGGAGTTGCGCAGCGCGTCGAGGTAGCTGTTCTCGTGGCCCATCACCACGCGGTGCCGCGACTGTAGGCCCAGCACGATCTCGATCTCCCGCATCTGCGCCGACTGGAAGCCGCTCGCGGGGGAGAGCTTGTCGCGGAACGCGAGGTAGTCGCGGGTGGTCATGGTCTCCATCAGCTCGAAGTGCTGGGCCACGTTGCGCCACAGCGTGGAGGTGCGCCGGATCCCGCGGACGGCGGAGGCCAGCGATTGCTCGGGCACCGGGCTGCACGCGAAGCAGTCGCGCACCATCAGCAGCTCGCGGAGGATGAGCTTGAACCACAGCTCGTCGATCTGGTGGACGGTGATGAACAGCACCTCGTCGTTCGACAGCAGGGCCTCGTCGCCCTCCAGGCCGCACTGCAGGGCGAGGAGCGGCTCGACCTTGATGTAGTCCCAGTAGGTGGTGCTCGACTTGGGCATCGCGGGCCCACGCTGCCACCGATGCGCGAGCTCATGCAATCGACGACCACGATGGTGGGCTCACGCGGCCGCGCTGCCGGTGGTCGAGCCGGTGGTCACGCCGCCGCGCGAGCCCAGCGTCAGGGTGGATCGAGCCAGCGTGCGCGAGCGGGTGGCTCGAGACCCGAGCGCTGGAGCTCGCTGGTGGCGAGCACTGGCACGTGCGGAACGGCGCCGGCGACCAGCGCGGCGGCGGCGAGACGGGCCCGTGGGGTGGTGAGCAGCACCACGGGGCGCAGGCCTTGCGGGCCGAGGCGCGCGACGGTGGACATCGAGGGCGCGGGCGCGGGCGCGGGCTCGGCCGGTTCGCCATGCTCGGCTGGTTCGGTGGGCTCGGTAGTGGGCTCGGTGGTGACGGTGCTCGCCCGCAGCGCGTCGAGCCACAGCGCGCGCTCGGCCGCGGGCATCCGCAGCTCGAGGCCACCCTGGCCCTGCACCACGTGCTCGGCCAGGGCTTCCTCGGCATCGGGGCTCAGCCGAACCCAGCGCACGGGCCCGAGGCGCGAGAGGCCGTCGAGCACGTCGGTGACCCAGTGGGCGGCGAGCTGCTCGCGCGCGAGCTCGGCGAAGCGCGGGCGCTCGCTGGGCTCGCGAAAGCGGCGGTCCTCGGCCACCACCGCCAGGATCGCGGTCAACGGCGGCCGGGGCAGGCGCTCGCGCAAGAGCGCCCGCACGATCGCCAGCAGATCGGTGGGCTCCACGGCCTCGAGGGCACGGCGCACCAGCACGGGGTGGGTGGCGCGGAGCTGCTCGAGCTCGTCCTCGAGGCGCTGCAGGTCCACGAGCGAGGGCGCGTGGTCCATCACGCCACGGAACGTCGCGAGCAGCACGGTGTCGACCGTGGCGCGGCCCTCGAGCACCTGACGTACGAGCAGCCGGGGGCCGAGCCGCAGCTCCCAGCGGCGCGGCGGCATGGCGGGGTCGAGCGTCAGGCGGAGCGGGGGCACCTCGATGCCCAGCGCGGCATGGCAGCGCGCGCCGAGCTCGGCCAGCGCACGCTCGAGCTCGCGCGGATCGTCGATGGCGGAGGAGTGCAGCCGCACGGCCATGTGCGGCGGCCCTTCGAGGCGCGGCGGGCGGGTCCGCGCCGTGCGGGCGGCGAGCAAGAGCGCGCCGCTCAGCAGGGCGGTGGCGGTGGCCGCGAACGCGAGGCTCGGCATGCCGGGCACGAGCGCGAGCAGCAGCAGCAGCGTGGCGGGCACGAGCAGCATGGCGGGGTCGAGCCAGCGGAAGGCCCCGCGGTGGGGGCTGCCCTCGTCCACGCGCGAGACCAGCACGCCGGCGGCCAGGCTCACCAAGAGCGCGGGGATCTGGGCCAGGAGCCCGTCGCCGATGGTGAGGCGCCCGTAGAGCTCGAGCGCGTCCTGCCAGCCTTGGCCCATGCGGCCCACGCCGATTGCCACGCCGCCCGCGAGGTTGATGCCGGTGATGGCGAGGCCCGCGATCGCGTCGCCCTTCACGAAGCGGATTGCACCGTCCATCGCGCCGTAGAAGCTCGAGCGCTCGACGAGGTCGGCACGGCGGCGTGCGGCCTCGGCGGGTGAGCACAGGCCCGCGCGCAGGTCGGCCTCGATCGCGTGCTGGTGGCCGGGCAGGCCGTCGAGGGCGAAGCGGGCTGCGACCTCGGCCACGCGCTCGGCCCCGCGGGCGATTACGATGTACTGGATGACCGAGATGATCGCGAACATCACCCCGCCGACCACGAGGTCGTCGCGGACGACGATCGAGGCGAACGCGTCGACCACCCGGCCCGCGTCGGCCTGGCTCAGGATGAGGCGCGTGGTGGAGACGTTGAGCGCGAGCCGGTAGAGCGTGACGAGCAGCAAGAGCGCGGGGAAGCCGAGGAAGTCGGCCGAGCGCCGCACGCCGAGGCTGGCCACGAGCAGCAGCACCGCGCCGGCCAGGCTGAGCGACAAGAGCAGGTCGACGAGCGGGGTGGGCAGCGGGACGAGCACGCAGCCGAGCAAGGCCACCACGAGGAAGGTGGGGGCCAGTCCCGGCAGGGCGCCGAGCAGCGAGGTGCCCCCCGACAGCAGGTGGCGTGGGAGGCCCGGCCGCTTGGTCTGCGCCACGACCGCGCACGATAGTCGCGGGGAGGCCCTGGCCCAACAAACCGGCGAAACCGTGATAGGGATCGGACATGGCGCTGGTCGTCGGGATCGCGGGGGCCACCGGCTCGGGCAAGACGACCGTGGCGCGGCGCCTGACCGAGGCACTGCCGCGCGGCTCGGTGGCGTTCGTGCAGCACGACAGCTACTACCGTGACCGCAGCGACCTGAGCTACGAGGCGCGCAGCGAGCTGAACTTCGACCACCCCGACTCGCTCGAGACCTCGCTGATGGTCGAGCACCTGCAGCAGCTGCGCGCGGGCAAGGCGGTGCGGATCCCGATCTACGACTTCACCACCCACCGGCGGCTGCCCGACATGCACCGGCTCGAGCCCGGGGCCGTGGTGGTGGTCGAGGGCATCCTCGTGCTCGCCGACCCCGACCTGCGGGCGATGCTCGACATCAAGGTATTCGTCGACACCGACGCCGACATCCGCGTGTTCCGCCGGATCCGGCGGGACATCGAGCAGCGCGGGCGCAGCTTCGACTCGGTGCGGAGGCAGTACTACAGCACGGTCAGGCCGATGCATCAGCAGTTCGTCGAGCCGTCCAAGCGCTGGGCCGACATCATCATGCCCGAGGGCGGGCACAACCAAGTGGCGCTGGACCTGCTGGTGGCGCGGCTGAGCACGGTGATCGCCGCGGAGGGTCGATGAGCGACGAAGGCAAGCAGCCGATCGAGCACGAGCCGAGCAAGGGCGAGGCGGCCGTCGCCCCGCCCAAGGCGGCGATCGAGGCGGACGGCAAGCCGCCCGGGCGATTCCAGCAGCTCCTGGTGGAATACGGCGCGATCGGCATCATCACGCTGCTGAGCCTGTCCGCGCTGACCTACACGGGGTTCGCGGTCGCGTTCATGGTGGGTTTCGAGGTCGAAGGTGCGGGCGAGACGGCGGGGGCGCTGGGGGCTGCGGCGGCGGGCTGGGCGTTGACCAAGCCGATCCGCATCCCGCTGGCGATCGTGCTCACGCCGGTGGTGGCAGCGGCGTGGCATCGCGTGCGCGGCAAGAAGGCGCCGCGCAAGGGCTGACCCGCGGACGAGCCGGGCGCGCGGGTCACTTCTCGGGGAATTTGCGCTCGCGGACGCAGATGACGTCGCCGTTGGGCTCTTCCTTGAGGAAGAGCGACAGCGAAGCGTCGGCCGTGTCGAGCACGTAGGCGGACGACTTGTCCTCCGGCGGCACGGTGCGGGTCCAGTAGACGCCCGAGGACAGGGTGAGCACGGCGTTGACGAGCTTCATCTCGCGGCGATGCGGCAGGCGCCAGCCCTTCACGCCATCGACCTCGAGCTTGGCGCAGCGCGCCCAGGCGCCGAGGAACGTTGTTTCTTCGCCCTGGCGACGTGTGGCGTAGAGCTTCTTGAGCATGAACACGCGGCGCTGCTCGACCGCAGGGGACAGCTTCTGCTCCTCGGCGGAGAGCTGGGGGCCGGTGCCGGGCACCGGCTCGGGCTCGCCGCCCGAGGTCGGGGGCTGATCGGGCGGGCCGCCGTCGGCGGGCTCGGGGCCGCGAGTCTCGGCGGGCTCGTCGGGACCACCGGTCGAGGCCGCAGCGGGCTCGGGTCCTCCGGTGGTGGGATCGGGTGATGCGCCAGTGTCCGTGGAATCGTTGGCACCGGCCGATGCGGCGGGGGCAGAATCGGCTTCGGTGGGCCCGCTGGTGCTCGCAGCACCGGCTTCGGCAGCATCGGCTGGTGCGATGGCGCCAGCGTCTGCGGCTCCGGCCTCGGCAGCGCCGGCATCCGCCGCAGCACCGGCCTCGGCACCCGCTTCATCGGCGGGCGTGGGCGGGGTGCCAGCGTCGGCCACCGTCGAGCCGCCCGCGCGTCGGCGTCCGAGGAGATCATCGAACAACCCGGCCTGATAGGCGCCCCAGCCTCCTCCGGCCGTAAGGAGCGCGAGCATGATCCACAGCCATCCGTATTGCGAGCCGCGCGGCTTGGCACGAGCGCGCGGCGCAGCCGTGCGTGGGCGGGCCTGCTCGCGGGGGCGTGGAGCGTCGTCCGAGGTGAGGACGCCCGAACGAGCGCTCAGTGCCTCCAGCGGTCGCTCGGACGGGCCAACGCGCTTCTTCGCTCGCGGGCCGCGAGCGGCCTTGCTCTCAGGCTCGACCGTGGCCGCCGGGTGACGCTCGGTCGGAATCGCACTGGGCGGTGTACGAGTAGGAAGCGGGGCTGCGGGGTCGCGCTCTTCGGCGCCAGGTGCTGCCTCCGAAGCTGCGGCGCTGGTGGATGCCGCACCAGCAGGCTTGGGCGAGACGACGGTGCCGCTCGACTCGGATGACACGGCCGCTGCTGCGCGCTCGGAAGCGGCCGCGCCAGCAGCTGCGGCGGATGGTGCCGTGCTGGGCTTCGCAACGACGGTACCACCCTGATCCGCGGTGGGTGGCGTGGCCTGATCCGCGGTAGGCGGCGTAGGTAGCGGAACGGCGGCCGAGTCGGAGTAGAGGGCGGTCTTGCCGGCCTTGAAATCGACTTGCCGAGGGTCGCTCTGCGACGTGGTGGGCGACGAGGCTTCGCTCGGCGAGGGGCCCGGGCCTCGCCGCGAGACCTCGATCTTCTGCATCAGCTCGCGCGAATTCTCGAACGAGCCGTCGCTGCGCAGCAGCGTCCGCTCGGACTCGGAAACCTCTGCTGCACCCGCAGCGGGGGGTGCCGGCTGCACGACCGTGCCGGAAGGCCCGCTGGGCGCAGCGCCGCCGAGCCGGGGGCGCATCGTGCCGGAGGATTCGGAGCTTGGCGCAGCGCCGCCGAGCCGCGGTCGCATCGTGCCGGAGGACTCGGAGCTCGGCGCAGCGCCGCCGAGCCGGGGGCGCATCGTGCCAGAGGACTCGGAGCTTGGCGCAGCGCCGCCGAGCCGGGGGCGCATCGTGCCAGAGGACTCGGAGCTCGGCCGCGCGTCGCCGATCCGAGGCCGTTGCACGAGTGTGCTCGACGACGCGGGCAGCAGCTCTTCCTCGTCCACCATCACGGCGGTGCGTGGCTTGAGCACCAGGGTGCCCGACGACTCGGAGTCGAGCATGTGGTCGCCCTCGCGCGGGCGGAGCACGAGTGTGCGCGACGACTCGGGGCCGGTCGCGTCGTCGTCCTCGCTTGGATGGTGCACGAGGGTACGCGACGACTCGGACACCGGCGTCTCGGCTCGGTCCTCGCGCTGCAGGTAGCCGACGGTCTTGCGCGGGCCTGCGCTCGCGCTCGCACCGGCCTCCCGGCGCACGCGCTCGAGCTCGGCGAGCACCGCGGGCGCGGGCTTGGGCGGCGGCCCAACGACGGTCTCGCCGGAGGCCGCCGGCGCAACGGGCTTGGCACCCACGAGGCTCGCGGGTGAGACGGGCGCGCGCTCGACCGGGGCCGCGCCGGGCCTCGCGGGGGCCGCGATGATCATCGTGGGCTCGACCGGCTCCTCCTCGATGGTGCGCTCCGGTTGGTCGCGCCCGCGAGGCTTCGCTCCGTCCGCGAACGGAGGCTCGTCGAGCCGCAGCGTGGAGGCGGTGCGAGGCACCTCGGCGATCCCGCTCTGAACCATGGTCTTGTCGGGATCGCTCAGCAGCTCGCCGACGGGCGCCGCGGGAAACGGGCCGCTCTGGGGTCGTGCGTCGGCCCCCTTGACCCCCGGTGGGGTGAAGCGGAAGCCGGGGTCGCGGCGCTGCATCGCCTGGTCGGGCGCGGCCGCGGGCGCTCGCACGGGCGGCGGTGGCGGTGGCGTGGCCGAGACCTCGGGCAGCGAGGTGGAGCTGCGGCGCCGGGCCAGCTCGCCGGGCGCGGGTGGTGGTGGCGGCTGCTGCTCGCGGCGGCCCGCGCTCGGCGGGCGGCTCTGCTGCTCCGGCAGGCCCAGCACGCGCTCGTCGGTCGGCTGGCGCATGGCGGAGGGGCGGAGGCGCGAGCGCTCCCTTCGGCGCTTGCGGACGCCCGGCTCGGTCGGTGTCAGGGCGCTGCGAGCGGTGACCGCCTGGTACTTCGAGGTGGGCGGGACCTTGGCCATGCGGGGGCGCGTACGGCGTGGCTGTCGCTCGCCTTCGTCGCCCTCGGCCGTGAAGGGCGGCTTGGTCCCCCCTCGCTCCACCACCTGTGCCACCGACGGATAGCTGCGCGAGGGCTCGCGGGGGCCCGACGACAGCTCGTGCCCCGCCGCGATCGCGGCGGCCTGGCTGCCCGAGGCCGGCCGCTCGAGCGCCTCGGCGAAGCGGCGGATCTGCCCCACCATCGCCAGCGGCACCCCGAGGTCGAGCACCGCGACGAACAGGTGGTGGTTGGGGCCGCCGTGCGTGGCGAGGGCCTGCCGCAGCGGCTTGAGCACCCGCTCCTGCATCGAGCCCTGCACGCACACCACGTGGATGGTGGGCTGCTCGCTATCGGTGCGGCTGCCGAGCAGCGCGGCGCGAGCCTCGGCGCCGGTCACCACGTTGGTGTGGAACCCGAGCCCCTCGAGGTTGCGCGCGACCTCCTCGACCACCCGGTGCACGCTCTGGGCGCAGCACAGGTTGATCACGTGCTTTCGACGAGGACGACGAGGCGAGGGGGCGGCGCGCTCGTTCGGCTCCGCTTCGTTGGCCTCCGCCATGGCTGAGCGAATGGTCGAAACCTACCACCACCGGCGGCCGGCGTGCGAGGGCTCGTTGAGCCGCGCGCGATGCTCGGCAGGCCACCGCCTCGGATGCCGCAGGCGAGGCCGTTCCAGCCGTGAAAAACCGCACCGGAGCAGGTCGCGCGATCACCCCGGAACCCGCGGAGCCGCCTGCCGAGGCGGGCCCGAGCGCCGGCCCGGGCGCGGCCCCGGGTGCGCGAACGCTCATCCATGCGGTTGCTTCCCCAGGGGTCGGCGACTAGTGTCCCGGCTCCCGAACGCCTGTCTCGCAGGAGGATCCGATGACCATCAAGATCGCAATCAACGGGTTCGGCCGCATCGGCCGGTTGGTCTACCGCATCGCGGCCGAGCGCAGCGACATCGAGGTCGTCGCCGTCAACGATCTGGTGCCGGCAGACAACCTCGCGTACCTGCTCAAGTACGACTCGACTCATCGTCGCTTCGGTCACGCCGTGGAGGTCACGGGCGACGGCTTCACCGTCGACGGCAAGCACACCCGCTGCCTCTCGGTGAAGGACCCCGCGACGCTGCCCTGGAAGGACATGGGCGTGGACTACGTGCTCGAGTCCACGGGTCTGTTCCTGTCGCACGACGACGCAGGCAAGCACCTGCAGGCCGGGGCGCGGCGCGTGATCCTGTCGGCGCCCACCAAGACCCCCGAGACCGTCCCGACGTTCGCGTACAAGGTCAACCACGACCAGTACGATCCCGAGAAGCACCGCATCCTCTCCAACGCGTCGTGCACCACCAACTGCCTGGCGCCGATCGCCAAGGTCATCCACGACTCGTTCGGCCTCGCCGAGGGCCTGATGACCACCGTGCACGCGGCCACGGCCACGCAGCCCACCCAGGATGGCCCGTCCAAGAAGGACTTCCGCGGTGGTCGCAACGCCTACGCCAACATCATCCCGGCCAGCACCGGCGCCGCGAAGGCGGTCACGCTCTGCATCCCTGCGCTCAAGGGCAAGCTCACCGGCATGTCGTTCCGGGTGCCCACGGCCGATGTCTCGGTCGTGGACCTCACCTTCCGGACCGAGAAGGCCACCACGCTCGCGGAGATCAACGCCGCCATGAAGGCCGCGGCCGAGGGGCCGATGGCGGGCGTGCTCGGCTACACCGAAGACGAGGTCGTCAGCAGCGACTTCATCGGCGACCCCCACAGCAGCATCTTCGACGCTGCCGCCGGCATCGCGCTCAACGAGCGCTTCTTCAAGATCGTGAGCTGGTACGACAACGAGTGGGGCTACTCGGCGCGCTGCATCGACATGATCGCCCTGCTCGCCGACAAGGACGGGCTGCGCTAGCCATGCTCCGGCGCAGCCGCCGGTAGGCAAGCACACGACCAGGTGCCCCCCAAGGGGGCATTTTGCTGCGGGGGCCTCTCGAGGTGAGGGTAGGATTGCCGCGTGGACCGGTCCACGCGGCAGGGCATGCTGGCGCAGCTGTGGGTCGCCGAGGGCATCGAGGCCGTGCTCGAGGTGCTGTCGCGCTCGAGGGTCGCGCGCGCGCACGAGCTGATCCACGAGCTGCACGCCCAGGCGGTGGAGTGCGAGCGTACCGCTCCGGCCGTGGCGGCCCAGCTCGACCGCGTGGCGGGGCAGCTCGCCGAGATCCACGCGGCCCTGCGCGAGGCCGAGGCCATCGACTCGCTCGAGGGGCTCCTGGCCTGGCAGGCGCGGGTTCCCTGGCGGCGATCGGGGGCGATGCAGGTGCTGCTGGCCGCCGTGGCGGCCGGCCACGAGCCCACCGCGTGGCCGTGGCGGCTCGAGCGGCTGCCGATGTTGCAGGCGGAGCTCGATAGGGCCCGCCAGGACGACGCGGAGGCCTTCGGCGTCCGAGGGCCGTCGTCCGGCTCCGAGGTGGCCGCGCCCGCCCGCCGACCCGAGCTCTCGGTGCTCGCCGAGCTGGTCGAGCCGTGGCACCGGTTCGACCCCGCGCTCGAAGCGACCTGCCGGGCGCTGGTGGCCGAGGTCGTCGCGGGGCAGCGCGAGCTGCCCGACGCGCTGCGCACGGTGGCGGCGGTCGACGACGAGCTCGAGCCGGCGGTGCAGCGGCGGGCGTGCCTGTGCATGTGCTTGCTCGAGGCATCGTCGCCGGCCATGCGCCGCGCAGCGCTGGTGGCCTGGACGCGGCTCGTGGCCAGCCCCGAGGCCCAGGGGCTCGAGCCCGCGCCGCGAGCCACGCTCGTGCAGCGCTGGGCGGCTGCGCTGGAGCTCGGCTGGCGGGTGCTCCCCGATCCACCCGCGGCGTTCGACGGTGCGCTGCGCGTGGTCGACCACGTGCGCTCCCGACTCGACGAGTCCGCCAGCCGCGTGGCTCGCGAGCTGCTGGTGATGCGGGCGCGGCTGCTGCGACGCCTGGCGGGCTGGCGCGATGGTGTGATCGACGAGGCCGTGCAAGCGCACCGGCAGGTGCTCGAGGCCCTCGATGCCCAGCCGGCGCCGGGGCAGCGCGGGCGGGTGCTGCTCGAGCTCGCGGGGCTCCGCCGGGCGCGTCGCGGCGAGGATCTCGCGGCGCAGGATCGCGAGGTGCGAGCGCTCTACGACGAGGTGCTCGAGGAGCTGCGCGACGCGGTGGTGATGCGGGCGCGCGCGCTGGCCGAGCACGCGGTGTACCTGGCCCTGCCGCTGCGTCCACGCGACGGCGACGCAGAGCTGGCGCTCGCGCGGGCCCACGAGGCCGTGGCGCGGCTCGAGGGCCTGGCCCCGGCCGCACGCGATCATCCGTGGCTGCGGGCCGAGGAAGCAGCGCATCGCCTCACACTCGGCAACCTGCGGCTCGAGCTCGGCGGCGAGGCGCTCGCCGAGCGGCAGGCGGCGGCGAGCCGCGACTACCGGCTCGCGCTCGAGCGCGTGGGTGACGGCGACGAGGTGCTCGCGGGCCTCGTGCACCTCGATCTGGCGTGCGTGGCCCTGGCCGCGGCACCCCACCGCGGTCGCGACGACCGGCTGGGGCGCGCGCGCGAGGAGCTCGAGCAGGCCGTGCGTGGCCTGGTCCCGCTGCCGGTCGCCCATGCGCGAGCGGTCGCCGAGCGGGCCATGCTGGTGGTGAGGGACGCGCCCGACGACGAAGCCGCGCGCGAGCGCGGCATCCGTGAGGTCGAGGGGGCGCTGCAGCGGCTGCCGCTCGGGGTGGATCGCGTGGTGCGGGCCCGGGTCCAGCGCCAGCTCGGCGAGCTCCACCTGCACCGCGATGGGCCCGAGGATCTGGCGCGCGCAGCCGAGTGCTTCGCCGCGGCCCGCAGCGCGTTCGTGGAGGGGGGCGCGGTGCGGCTGGCGGTGGAGGCCGCCCGCGACTACGCCGAAGCCCAGCTGCGCCAGCACGCCGACGACGGCGATCCGGCCGCGCTCCTGCGGGGCGTGGCGATGCTCGAGCAGTCGGCGCTGCTCGCCGAGCAGCGCTTTGCCGCGCGCGAGCCGGGCGAGCCGCTCGAAGAGCTCACCGCGATGCTCGATGGCGTGTACGGCGACCTCGCATGGTTGCTCGCCAAGCTCGAGCGCCCGGCCGCGGCGGTGCTGCACACGGTGACCCGGGCCAAGCGCTACCGCGCCCATCCCTCGCTGCAGGCGCTGAGCCTGCGAGCCGAGCGCTCCTCGATGCTGAGCCCCGTCCACGTCGATCCGCTCGCGCGTCGCTTCGCGCCCACGTCCGTGGTGCGTCGGGCCGTGACGACCGGGCTCACCGCCAAGCAGCTCGAGGCCCGGGCGCGGGCATTCGCCGCGGCCAACCCGGGCGCGCTGGCCCTCGACCTCACGCTCACGCGCTGGGGCACGGTGGCGGTGGCGGTGTCGGCCGAAGGGCTCGGCTATGCCACGGTGCCGCTGTCGCGCGAGACGGTGCGCCGCTGGGTGTGGGGCGATGCCCTGGAGGCCGGGTGGTGGGCCTGCTACCTCGCCCATCGCGATGCGCTCGACGAAGGACGCAGCGAGCAGGCGGCGGCTCACGAGCAAGCATGGGTTGCTGCAGGACGCGAGCTCGCGGTGGAGCTCGGGGCCCGGCTCTTCGAGCCGATGATGGCCGGCCTCGAGCGCTCGCTCGACGGTCGGGTGCTGCTGCTCGCCCCCGGGCGGCTCAGCGGGCTGCCATTCGCCGCGGCGCGCCTGGGCAGCGGGTCACTGGTGGCCCGCATCAAGGGGCTCGCCCAGATCGCCTCGCTGGCCGAGCTGCCGGCAGGGCCGCTGCCCAGCCCGCGGCCTCGTCGGGCGCTGTGCGTGCTGGCCGATCCGAGCGGGCCAGGCGGGCCAGGCGGGCCAGGCGGGCCAGGGAGCTTCGCCGCTGCCCCCATCGAAGAGCTGCACGACGTGGTGCGGCTGTTGGCCTCGGGCCAGGCCGAGGTGGAAGTGCTCGCACGCGTGGGCGAGGCGGTGGGCGAGGCTGCATTCCGACCCACGCAGGCCCGCACCCGCGAGCGCACCGCGGTGAGCCCGGTCCCGCCCACGCTCGACGCGGTGCTCGAGCGCGTGCCGGGCCTCGATCACTTGTTCCACGGGGGCCTCGGGTGGGGAGAAGGCCTGCTGCTCCTCGATGCGGCCGGTCGGATCGCGACCCTCGACGAGGCGCGGCTCTCGGCCGGGCCGCGCTGGAACCCCGGCAGCAGCGTGCTCTTGAGCGCCGCTGCTCGCTGCCCGCCGCCCGCCGACGATGCGGTCGCATGGAGCCTGGTGCGAGCCCTGCACGACGCCGGCGTGGGGCTCGTGATCCTCGCGATCTGCCCGCCGTCGCCCGAGCTCGCCCGCGAGCTGTGTCGCGGCTTCTATCTATACTGGGCGCTCGGCCGCGGTCCGCTCGAGGCCTTCACCGCTGCGCTGGCCAACCTCGCGGGCTCCGATCCCGCGCGCACCGGTGGATTCGTGGCCTCGCTCGGGGGGCTGATGACCGAGCCCACCGGGCAGCTCGAGTAGCCACCCCGACGCATTCCCGCGCTGGCGCGGCTCGGATGCGCTCGTGCGACCCGCATCTGCGACTCGAGTGGCCACCTCTCCACGCGGGTGCAACAACTATCGCCACCCGAACGGGTCACCAAGGGTGGGTCCGGGCGGCCAAGTGTAGGACGTGCCGATCATGGAATGGCTGGCACGCTCATTGCTCATAGGGCGGACCGAGGACGACGCCGAACCCCAAGCCGGCTCGCTCCTCTTCGTGGAGTCTCGCTTCGCGCACGGCAAATAGGTCGTGCAGCAAGGCGAGGCCACGCGAACGACCCCAAAAAACAACGAGCCAGGAACCGACAATGACCCCCAAGTCGCTGACCCATCGCGCCCTCGTGTCCACCCTCATGCTCGCGCCCGTGCTCGCCTGCGGCGTCGACTCGCAGTCGCCGGATTCCGAGCCCACCGCCGATCTCGAGCAGGAGCTGCCCACCGCTGACGAGCTCGTCGCCGACGCCCAGTACATGCGCGAGCTGTTCGAGGACCGCGAGGAGCAGCGCTCCCTCGCCCTCGATCTCGCCGATGACCAGCAGTATCGCTTCTTGATCAATCGCCTGCACTCGGCCGGGCTCACCTCGAGCAACGCCCCCGAGCTGATGGGCCGCGTCGAGCGGGCTCGCCTGCGCGCCATGAACGACCTCGTCCCCCGTACCACCGACCGGTGCGACATGTTCGTCACCAACCACGATGCCCCCGAGGGCACGCTGAGCACCATTGGTCGCTCGAGCTGCGTCGACGGCTCGGACTACAGCTTCGTCCAGGTCTGCCACTACGACAACCTCGGCAACCTGCTCGACTGCGCCGTGGACGAGGAGTTCGGCGGTGGCATCGTCACCGACGTGTTCACCGAGACGGTCGTCCCCGAGGGCTACGCCGACGGCATCTCCTACCAGGTCGCCGCGGCCACCGAGGAGTTCTACTACTACGTCATGCCGCTCACCGTCACCACCGGCACGCAGCTCAAGCTCCAGATGCAGCACCCGGCCAACCTCACCGGGAGCACCGACGTGCAGGTGTGCCTCGAGCGCAGCACCGACGCCACCGATTGCGACTACAAGCACGCGTACAGCGGGTCCTGCAGCGGAAACTCGCTGTGCAGCGCCACCAACCAGACGTTCCCGGTGCGCAACGCCGACGGCTCGGGCTCGTACGACGACACCAACCTCTACATGCCGCTGCAGACCAGCACCACGTTCACCCACACGCTGCCGAGCAGCGGTGCCGTGATCAACTCGGCCAAGGCGTGGCTCACCCTCAAGACGGCGGGTGACTCGACCCCGGCCGGAGGCCTCTGCACCGCCGACTTCACCAGCTCGCCGTACCTGCTCATCGCGCCCAACAACCAGATCAGCAAGAAGCTCGTGATCAACCCGTTCGCGCTCGACATGGGCAATGCGCTGTGGCCCGACCACTGCGTCGACCACCGCGCGGCGGTCGACCTCCACGTGGAGGTCAACGTGCAGACCGGCGCCTCGGCGCGCACCTACTCGTTCGACTCGTCGACCAACTTCAGCGCGCTCTCGATCGCGTGGGGCTGCCTGCCTCCCGGAACCCCGATCACCCTCGCCGACGGCATGGAGGTGCCGATCGAGCGCATCGCGCTCGGCGACAAGGTGCTGGCCGACGACGACGGCGGCGTGCTGACGGTGGTCGACGTGATGCAGGGCAAGGAGGACGAGCCGCTCGTGGTGGTGGAGGACAGCCTCGGCCACGTGGTCGAGATGACCGCCACGCACCCCGTCCCCACGCTCGGTCGTGGCGGGCTCGAGGCCCGTGAGCTGCGGGTGGGCGACCGCCTCGACACCGACGACGGCGTGGCGCACGTGGTCAGCGTGACCCGCAAGGACTACGAGGGGCCGGTGTGGAACCTCGTGCTCGGCACCCCCGAGGAGCTCGAGACCCGCGGCGAGTCGACCACCATGGTGGCCAACCACGTCGTGGTGGGTGACGCCCGCATGCAGGGCGTGATCAAGGCCGAGCGCACGGCGGCCGCCGAGACGGCGCGAGCCGAGGCCGAGCTGCCGCCGGAGCTCTACGTCGACTACGTCGGCGCCAAGCTCCGCGGGCTGCTGCGGTAGTCCGGCCGCTCCGGCGGCCACGAGGAGGGCCGGTGCTCACGAGGCACCGGCCCTTTCGTGTATTCGATGTACCCTGGCCCGAACGACTCACCAGTCCAGGCGGACACCCAGGCTGGGGAAGATCGGCAGCCCCACGTGGCCGGCCTCGCGGCGGAAGTCGGTGGTGTAGAGCACGAGCTCCGGGTTGACCCGGTTGTACACGTTCTGCACGTCCACGTAGGCGGTCACGCTCACGCGATCGCGGATCCACTGCTTGTCCACGCGGATGTCGAGCTGGTGGGAGAACGGCAGCCGTACGGCGTTGCGCAGCCCGAACACCGGCTGATAGCCGCCCGGCACCGCGATCGAGCCCACCACCGGCGTATAGGGCAGGCCGCTCACCAGCCGGAAGCGCCCGCCGATCCGCCAGTGCCGGGGCAGCACGTAGCTCGCCAGCGCGACCAGGTTGTGGCGCTGGTCGTAGTCCGAGGGCCGGCGCGTGTACGGGAAGCTCGGCGGGGCCTGCAGCAGCACCAGCTCCGTGAACAAGAGCGTGTAGGCCACCCAGCCGTAGAGCTTGCGCCCGAGCCGGACCCGCGCGAGCGCCTCCAGGCCCGCCGCGCGGCTGATGCTGTCGAACGGGTTGGTCGCGCCGTCGGTCACCGGTGGCACGTTGTTGTGCTGGTTGTTGAGGAACCCGGTCAGCTCGGCCGTGCCCACGTCGCCGAAGCGGCGGCGCAGCGAGAGGCTGGCGTGCAGTGCCTCGCGCACGGTGAGCTGCGTGTCCTGGGGCGCGAAGCCGACCGCAGGATCGAGGTTGCCGAACGCCGAGGGCAGGAACACGCTCGCGCCCGAGAGCCCCGTACCCTGATCGATGAGGTCGACCTCGTTGCGATCGGCGATGTTGCGCACCTGCGAGTAGCGGCCCAGGCCCGCGCTCACCTGCCAATTCTCGCCCACGTCCACCCGGCCCACCGCGCGGGGGTCCACCGCGAACGCGAACCGGTCGCCCACCGAGAACCCGCTGACCCGGGCTCCGGGCTGCAGCGTTACGGGTCCCAGCCGCACCTCGCTGCTTGCGTAGATCCCGAGCGACGTCTGCAGGCCGGCCTGCTGCTCCTCCGTGAACGGGGTGTTGGCGTCGGTGGGGATCAGCTCGGCTTGCTCGTCGAGCGCCGAGTACCGGTCGATCTCGAAGTCGGTGCCGAGCGTCAGCGAGGCGCGGGGCCCCACCGCGCGGAACACCTCGGCGCGCGCCGATCCGATGAGGTCGCGACGACGCCGGCGAAACGTGTCGCTGGCGGCCACCAGGCGGTTGATCTCGTAGCGGAACGACGGCGTCAGCCGCATGGTCCAGCCCAGCCGCTGCTTGCGGTACACGAGGTCGGCGCGGTGGAAGTCGGTGCGCAGGCGGAACGCCGAGGCCTCCGAGGCCTCCGGCGAGGCACGGGCGCGCAGCACGTCGCCCGATCCGAACGCCCGCGCCGAGAGCGAGGCCCCGTCGCGCAGCGGATAGTCGAACAGCACCTGATAGTCGAAGTAGCGGGGCAAGAGCAGGTTGCTCGGCTCGCCGGTCACGCGCTCGGTCACCGCGCCGGCGGTCGCGAGCACCCCGTCGAGATAGGCCCGCTGCGCCCCCACGATGAACGAGCCGCGCCCGATCGGTCCCTCGACCATCGCGCTCGCGGCCGCCAGATCCACCTCGCCGAAACCGTGCACGCCGTCGCGCCGGCCCCGGCGCGGCTCCACCACCACGATGCCGCCGGTGGCGTTGCCGAACGCCGCGTCGAAGTTGCCGGGCACGTAGGAGAGGTCCTCGAGCACGTCGGCCGGGAACACGCTGGCCAGCGACAGGATGTGGAACGCCCGCGGCATCGCATGGCCGCCCAGGAACACCTGCGACTGCGACGGCGCCGAGCCGCGGATCACGAGGAGCCCGAGGCCTCCGGGTGGGCGCGCCATGCCGGGCAGGTTCTGCAGCGCCCGCAGTGGGTCGCCCTGGCTGCCGGGCAGCGTGGCGATCTCCTCCTTGGTGAGGTAATGCTCGGTGACCCGGCTGCGCGGCACCGCAGGCGCGTGGGTCACCACCGTGCGGAACGGCGAGGCATCGAGCGGCACCACGAACGCGCGCAGCTCCGTCTTCTCGGTCGCGGAGATCGAGATGATCTCGTCGCTGCGCTCGAAGCCGGGGGCGAGCACGGCCACGCGCACCGTGCCCACCGGCAGCGCTTCGAATGCGAAGCGCCCCTCGGCGTCGCTACGCTGCGTGTGGACCCAGTCGGGCTCGGGCTCGAACAGCGGCGGAACGTAAGGGCCGGGGCGCGTCTCGGCGGGCGCCGGCATCACCAGCACCACGGCCTCGGGCAGCGGCGTGCGCTGCCCTGCGATCCGCACCTGTCCGGTCAGGCCTCCGCAGCTGCGCGTGGGGCACGGCTGCGGCGGTGCGAGCTCGGTGGTCGGCTCGTCGCGCGGCGGTGCGTGGGGTGGCTCGGCGGCGCGGGCCGGCCACGCCGACGCCAGCACCAGTGTCATGCCGAGCGCCGCCAATCCGCGTCGTGGTACCGCTTGGCTCGCTCGAAGCGGCGTGGGCTCGAGCGGCTGCGGGGGTCTCGCCATCGGCAATGATCGACGGCCGAACGAACGCTGCACGGCTCAGCCTTCGATCTCGAGGTCCAGCCAGCCCCAGCCCTCGCCGCCGCGGCTGTCTCGGAGCACCGCGTAGGCCCTCACGGTGCCGGTGGCCGCCCCGGCCTGCAGGCGCACCCACAGCTGGCCGTACGCCGGGTCCTCCAAGTCGACCTCGCGATCGAGCCACCACTCCGCCTCGAGGTCATCGGTCAAGAGCGCCGTCTCGTCGCCCAGCATCACCTCGTAGCCGTCGAGATCCGCGTCGGTGGTCTCCACCGTGAGCACGATCGACTGGTCGCGCGGCACCGCGACCACGCTGCCCGCCGCGACCACCATCGGCTCGCCGCCGAGCTCCACCCGGAATTGCTCGACTGCCGGGTTGTGGTTGCGCGGACGGGACAGCAGCGTCTCGGCCTCCTCGCCGATGCCAGGGTCGATGCCGAGCAGCACGAGCTGGTCCACCAGCTCGCCCAGCGGGCCGAGCCCCAGCACGCGCTCCATCATCAGGCAGCCGTCGAGCCGCTCGCGCGCGTCGAAGCGGGCGATGCAGCCGTCGAGGCCGGGTCCGTCGGGCGCGCTGGCCACGAACGAGATCGTGGGACCGTCGAGCAGGTCGAACACCGAGGCCTCTTCCGCGGGTAGCTCGCGCGGGAAGTCGGCGAGGGTCAAGCGCGCCGTCCCGCCGTCGAAGAACCGGCACGGCTCCGGCGGCTGGATCTCCTCGCCGGTGCACGTGGGGCGATCGGTGAGGGGCGCTTGCAGCAGGCACGAGCCGATGCCTGCGCACATCAGCCACGTGGCCTCGAGCGTATCGGTGTCGATCGGGCCGTCGGCGTCGACCACCGCCGGTCGCAGCCGTAGCGTGTCGAGCGGCAGCGCATCGCGAGCCGTGCGGGGTCCCGCTTCGATCGGCGCGCCGTAGGGGCCTTGCTCCACCACTTCCACGTCGAGCGCGAGCTCGCGCGCGCCGGTGAGGAGCCAGGAGGGCTCGATCGGGGGGGTGCAGGCGGCGGCCAGGAGGGCGCCGAGCCCCGCGCGGCGGTCCGGGCTCACCCGTCGATCTTGCGGGTGCAGGGCCCGGCGGGCAAGCCGGGCCCGTAGATGTTCGAAACGAAGGCGGCGAGCGCCCGGAGGACGCTCGCCGCATGCGGGCGCTCTCAGCACCCGCGATCACCGAGCACAGGCGCCTAGGCGCCGGTGTTGCAGGTGTAGCCCATGATGGTGCACTCGTCGTCGCTGCTGCACACGCACTCGCCGTCGGTGCAGACACCGGACTGGCCGGAGCCGAAGTCGCAGGGCTCGCCCTCGCCAACGCCGCCGCAGGGCTCGGGCGGGGGCGCCTGGCAGATCGAGTTGCCGGCGTCGTCCATGCCGGTGCACTCCTGCATGATGAGATCGCACTCGGTGCCGCCATCGGTGCACGGGATCGTGCAGATGTTGATGCCGCCCACGTCGGAGCAGGCCAAGCCGGCTGCGGACGGACAGGTGGTGTCGTCGCAGGCCGGGGGCGTGCCGATGTACTCGCAGTAGCCATCGGTACACGCGTAGTCGGCCTCCATGCCGCCCATCGGGACGCAGTCGGCCACGGCCGCGCAGGCCTGGGCGCAGTAGCCGGAGCCGCCACCACCCATGGTGGTCTCGGCCACGGTGTCGGCCACGGTGTCGGCCACGGTGTCGGCCACGGTGTCGGCCACGGTGTCGGCCACGGTGTCGGCCGCCGTGGTCATCATGTTCCCCGTGTCGGCCACGTCGGTGGTGCCGGTGTCGTCACCGGGGCAACCAGCGAGCGGCATGAGGAAGGCAAAGAGGGCAAGGCTGGAAATCTTTCGCATGGGACTGATATCTCCTGAGATCCAAAGTGCAGGTGGCGGTAGTCCGTCGTGCCCCATGTTTGAAGATGGGGAGGGGCACGTGGCTCCGGTCTGCGGGCGGAGCTTGTAACATCGATCGAACGGACGGTGGACGGGAGGGCATCGCCTCGGTTGCAGCTCGGTGTCGGCACCGTCGCGCGGACGCAAGGTGAGGGAAGGATCGCATCAGGCGTTCGAATTACTCGCTTTGGTCGCGTGGGAGGTGCGGAACAGCCCGAAGAATGCCCCTCGTGGACCCAGTAGTATGGTGTTTGTCGGGTTTGGGTTGGTGTGCGAATCACTTTGCCGAGGGGGTGCAGAAGCCATGGATCCATCGCCTCCACGTTGGAGAGCGCACGGGAGTACCCTGCTCGCGTCGCGATGAAGCGCCTCTTCGAGCTCGCGCAAACGCGCCTGGCATATGTGCTGGCGCGCGCTCCCGACCCGATCGTGCGGCACCTGACCGCACGTCATCCCATCGAGGTGGCGGGGCGTCGTCTGGACCCTCGCACCCAGCATGCACTGGTGATGCTCGCACGAGCCGGCAGGCCGCCGCTCGACCAGCTCTCCGTCGGGCGAGCGCGCCGCGAGTACGCCCGCTTCCCTCGCGTGTTCGAGGATCCGCCGCAGCCGCTGCGGCGGATCGAGGACGACGCGATCGACGGGCCGGCGGGACGGGTGCCGATCCGGATCTACTCCGACGGCCCCTTGGGTAGCGCGGCCGGCCGCGCCGAGCCGCCGCCGGTGCTCGTCTACTACCACGGCGGTGGCGGAGTGATCGGCGACGTCGACACCCACGACGGTCTGTGCCGGATCCTGGCCCTCGCGCTCGACGGCGTGGTCGTCTCGGTGGGGTATCGCATGGGCCCCGAGCATCCGTTCCCTGCGGCCGCGGAGGACGCCTGGGCGGCGTTTCGCGAGGTCTCTCGCCGCGCCGCGGCGCTGGGGGGCGACCCGGAGCGAGTCGCCGTGGGCGGCGACAGCATGGGGGGCAACCTCGCCGCGGTGGTGTGCCAGCTCGCGCGCGATGCCGGCGAGCGCATGCCCGCGGCGCAGTGGATGCTCTACCCCGCCACCGATCGCCTCGGTCACGACGAGCAGCCTGCGGACGCCGAAGGCGTCCGAGATACGAAGGGCCGCCCAGAGCAGTACGGTTCGCGGCGCGCGTACGGGCGCGGGTTCCTGCTCACCGACCGCCTGATGGCGTGGTTCACCGAGCACTACCTCGGCGGCGGCGATCCGCTCGACCCTCGTGCGTCGCCGCTGCGTCACCCCGACCTGCGGGGCCTGCCGCCGGCCGTGCTCGTGACGGCGGGCTTCGACCCATTGCTGGACGAGGGCCGGGCCTACGCCGACGCGCTGGCGGCCGCGGGCGTGCCGGTGCGGTACCGCTGCCACGAGGGGCTCGTCCACGGCTTCGCCCAGATGACCGGCGCCGTCCCGGAGGCCCGCCGGGCGGTGCTCGACGCGGTGGCCCAGCTGCAGGCGTGCCTGCGCTGAAAACGGCAGCAGGCGTGCCTGCGCTGAAAACGGCAGCAGGCGTGCCTGCGCTGAAACGGCGGCAGGCATGCCTGCGCGAGGCTTGATACGATGACCCCGATGCGCAACCTCCTCGTCCCCTCGCTCGCCGTGCTGCTCGTCATCGCCTGTGACTCGTCCTCGAAGGGCGAGGCCAAGCCGGGTGCCGACGAGCTCGCCGCCAAGAAGGCCGCCGAGGAGGCCGAGGGCGCCAAGAAGGTCGAGGAGCGCAAGAAGAAGCGCGAGGAAGAGGACGCGGCCAAGGCCAAGGCCGCCGAGGAGCGCAAGGCGGCGATCGACGCGCTGTGTGTCGTGCCCAAGGACGCCAAGAAGCCCAAGAAGCTCGACAAGGCCTGCGAGGACCTCGCCAAGGCGCAGCAGGACTACTTCGCCCGCCAGTACGAGAAGGACCCCGAGACGCTCGAGAAGATGAAGGCCACCGCTCCGCTGCAGCGCGCCAACATGATGAAGATGTGCACGAGCATGGACGTCGCCGTGGGCCTCAAGCACGCATTCGACACCGCGCCCGTGGGGTTCGTGGACTCGACCAACGACATCATCGCCACGTGCATCCAGAAGCTCGGCGAGGGGGCTCCGGCGGGCGATGCCTCGCTGCCGGGCAAGAAGCCGGGCTGACCGCCTTGGCGGTCCGTTCCGGCGCGGACGTGCTCGGTGTCCGAGGTGCTAGGCTTTGGCGCTGGCATGAGTGAGCTCGGCAGCATCTTCGACGAGCTTCCCGCCACCACTGGGGACAAGGGCCCCGACGTGCGCGTGCGGGCGGTCGTGCGCCGGGCCGAGCTCGAGGCCGGCCAGACCGTGCTCGTGCCCGTGCCCGATCGCGTGCCCTACGAAGGCGGCACGGTGCCGCGGCGTCGCGAGGCCGGCGATCCACCCGGGGCCGTGCGGCTGCACCTCTCGCCGCGGCTCGCCGAGGGCGCCACGCTGCGGCTGCGCCGACAGGGTGGCGAGCACCCCACTACCGGCGTCCCCGGCGACCTGCTCGTGGAGCTCGCGCTGGCCAAGCCGCGTCGCGGGCCGCTCGTGGTCACCGTGGTGCTCGCGGCCGCGGCCATGGGAGCATGGCTCTACTACGGCATGGGCTCGTAGCCCGCTCATCCCTCGGAGCCAGCATGGTCACCGCAGCGCGCTTCAAGCAGCTCTGTCTGTCCCTCGCGGGGACCAGCGAGGTCTCGCACTTCGATCGCCTCGCGTATCGCACCACGCGGAAGATGTTCGCGACGCTCCCGCCCGACGGGCGAACGGCCAACCTGCTGCTCGTCCCCGAGCTGCAGGCCGCCGTCGTCGAGTCGCTCCCGCACGCGTTCCAGCCCGTCCCCGGCGGCTGGGGCCGCATGGGCTACACGACGGTCGAGCTCGCGAAGGTCGACGAGAACGAGCTCGTCCCGGTGCTCTGCGAGGCGCACGCGCTCGCGAGCGAGCCCGCCAAGCGAAAGCCGCGGGCCAAGCCCGCCAAGCCCGCCAAGCCCGCCAAGCAGGGCACGGCCGCCGCGGCCACGCCCGCGAGCAAGCGCCCCGCGAAGCGATCACGCCGAGCGTGAGGCGTGGGCAGCTCGAGTCGCTGCTCGGGCCTACTTCTTGAGCCGCAGCGATGGCCCGCGGTCGTCGAGCAGCAGCTCGTAGCTCTTGCCGCCCTCGACCTGGAGCTTCTTGCTCTTCCACTTGCCGAATGGTCGGCGCCATCGCACCCGCACCGTGCCCCCGGGGACGGTGGTCTTGGCCTTCGCCTTCCGGAGGCCCAGCGAGAAGAGCGTGCCGTTGACCTCGAGCTCCATGTCGGCCATGAGCAGCAGCTCGATGGCGAGCTTCACCGGTTCTCGCGACTCGGAGGTCTGCTTGCGCGGAGGATTCGAACCCGTCTTCGGCGTGGTTCGTGGCGTCGGATCCGGCTTGGGGCTCGGCTCCACCGTCGGCGTCGGCTCGGGAGGGACGGGCGTGACGACCGGCTCCACCACGGGGTCCGGCGGATCGGGCAGGGGCTGCGGCTCGGGTGGCTGCGGCTCGGGTGGCTGCGGGCCATCCGGGCCGAGCTGCGGGCCATCCGGGCCGAGCTGCGGGCCGTCCGGCCCGGGTTGCGGATCGGCGAGCTTGGCCTCGGGCACGGGCTGCACCGGGGGCGAGACCGCGACGGCCGGTGTGGTCGAGGAGCTCGCTTCACTCCTCGGCCACGCGGCCCACCCGATCCCCACGCATACCAGCCCGAGCACGGCCACCCACGCCACGGGGGACGATCGCTTGCGAGGGGGCGCGGCGGGGACGAGCTCCGCGGTGCCGCTCGAGGCCGTGGGGACGATGTCCACCGTGGGGGACTTCGCGCTGCGCGAGGGTCTCGGGTCCGTCGATGCGCTCGCTGGCGACGCCGCTGGCTTCTCCGGCGCTGCTTCTGGCTCCTCCGGTGCTGCCTCCGCCGCCGCCAACGCTTCTGATTCCTCTGGCTCCGGCGACTCCTTGGGCTCGGGGTCCTGCGCCGCGTCGGCCGCACGCGGCTCGGCAGGCTCGGAGCGCACGACCGGCTCGCTCATCGAGTTCCATGCCGGCGGCGGTGGCAGGGACTTGGGATCGGCCTCGCCGGCGGGCTCGCTCGCCGTCTCGTCGTCCCCGGCCGTCGCGATCGCGGCATCCGACGTCGGCGGCTCGGCTGCTCGAGCCACCATCCCGGGCTCACCGTCGTCCTCGTCGCCGGGGGCCGCCGGGCGTGGGCTCGGCCGCGCATCCCCCACGGGCAGCATCTGCCCTGCGGGGTGCATCAGGCCGCCGAAGCAGCGCTCGAGCAGATCGGCCAGCGCCGTGCGCTGCGCCGGGAACTCCGGCGTCTCGAGCGGGCGCAGCACCTCGTCGAGCGTCAGCCGCTCGCGCTCGTCCACGCGCAAGAGGCCCTCGGTCACGAACCGTAGCGCTTCGGGGATCCCCACCCGCCCGAGTGGCTCGTGGCGGCCTTCGTCGACTGCGTGGCGCAGCTCGGCCTCCGCCTCGCCGCGAAACCGGCGCCCCTCGATCATCTCCCACATGATCGCCCCGAGCCCCCAGCCGTCGGACTCGGCCGTGGGGAAGCCCTTGGCCTGCTCGGGCGCCACATAGAGCAGCGAGCCCACGTCGGCTCGCGAGGGCTCGATGCTCATCGCCTCGGACACCCCGAAGTCCGTGACGTAGACCGCTCCCTGGCTCGAGATCAGCACGCTCTTCGGAGTCAGGTCGCGGTGGATCACCTGCAGCGCGACCCCGTCGATCTCGCACCCGTGGGCGTACCGCAGCGCGTACGCGATCTCGCGGGCGATGTGCGCGACGAGCTCGAACCGCAGCCGCGAGCCCACGTCGCGCAGGCGCGCGAGCAGCTGCGCCAGGCTGTGGCCCGCGATGTGGCCCATCACGTAGTACGGCAGCTCCTCGTGCACCCCCATGTCGATGACACGCGGGATGTTGCTGTGCTGCATCTGCATCTGCAGCCGCGCGACCTCGAGCAGGCGGTCGCGGACCTCGGGGTCGAGCGCGCTTCCCACGTGCGGGAACTTGATGGCCGCCGCCGCCCGGCCCCCGCCCGCGAACTCGCGGTGCGCCAGCCACACCTCACCCCGGCCGCCCTGGTCGAGCTGCTCGTCGAGCACGTAGTTGCCGAGCTCGGTACCGGGCTCCATCAGGGCGCCTGCGAGCGTAGCGCAGCACCTCGCCGCCGAACAGGCCCGAGAAGCGCCGATCTCGCCGCCCTGCCCCGAGCAGGCTCAGCGCAGCGCCTTGGTCACCAGGTTCTCGCCGGTGATCGCGGAGGCCGTGAGGTAGCCCGACAGCAGCGCCCCGCCCACGCCGCAGGTGACGATGTCCTGCCCTGTGAGCCACAGGTTCCGCAGCGGCGTCCTGGGCCGGAGCAGCCGCTGCTCGAACCGCGCCGGGTCGTGCGAGAGCCCGTAGATCTCGCCGTGGCCGTAGGCCGTGAAGTGCCGCGTGCTCAGCGGGGTCGACAGCTCCTGGAGCTCGATCGCACCCTGCACATGCGGCTCGTAGCGGAGGAGCGGCTCGAGCAGGCGTGCCGCTAGCCGCTGCTTGGCCGCCTGGTAGTCGTCGCCGCGCTGCTTCCACGGCCGCTCGGCCCACCTGGCGAACCGCTCCCACGGCGCCAGCGTCACGATCTCGATCGTCGCACGCCCCGGGTGCCGCCGCTCGAAGTCGGGGTCCTTGGCCGACGGGAACGAGATGTAGGCCACCGGCAGCGGCGCGTCCTCGTCGGCGAGGTAGCGCTCGACGTTGGCGTCGTGGTCGTAGCCACCCTCGGGGTAGATCCAGTAATTCGCCTTCGGCAGCCGCAGCTCCGCCGCGGTCCCGCGGAGCCCGAGGTAGAGGCTCGCGTGCGAGGCCGAGGGCCGCAGCCCCTGGAGCTTCCCCGGCAGCCCCAGCCGCTCGCGCTCCGGCGCCGGTACCAGGCGCTCGAACGTGTTGCTCGCCCCCGCGTTGCTCACCACCTTCGCGGCCCGGATCTCGCGGCCATCGGCCATCCGCACCCCGATCACCGCGCCGCCCTCCACCAGCAGCTCCTCCACCGGTGCGTTGGTCAGCGCCACCCCGCCGGCCGCCTCGATTCGCGGCACGATCGTCTCCGCGATGCGACCCGAGCCGCCCACCGGGTAGCACCCGCCCGCGAGGTAGTGCTTGACGAGCGACGCGTGCATTCCGAAGCTGCTCTGTCGGGGTGGCAGCCCGTAGTCGCCGTACTGCCCCGCCAGCACCCCCGCGAGCCGCGGATCGTCGGTCAGCGAGCGCAGCACCTCCCACGTGGTCTTGCGCGTGTGGGCGAGGTACTTGCGGCGCAAGAGGCCCCCGGCCGCCCACGCGCTCACCGAGCCCATCGCCTTCTCCACGAAGAAGCTGCGCGAGGCCTTCACGGCGGCGAACACCGCGTCCACATAGGCGTCGATGGCCCGCGCGTGCGCCTCGCTCGGGAATTTCTCGCGCAGGCCCGCCTTGAACGCGGGCACTCCCGCGCGCAGCGGGTATTCCTCGTCGCCGAACACGATCCGATCGTAGACCTCGCCCATCTCGGCCCACTGCAGCTCCCCGCCCGTGATGTGGTCGAAGAGCTGCCGCAGGATGCTCTGGGGCCGGTGCACCTCGCCCACGTAGTGCACCCCCACGTCCCACTCGTAGCCCTTGCGGCGGAATACGTGGGTGAAGCCGCCCAGCACGTAGTGGCGCTCGAGCAGGGCGACCCGCTCGCCGCGCTCGGCCAAGAGCAGCGCTGTGGTCATGCCGCCCAGGCCCGAGCCGATCACGATCGCGTCGTAGCGCTCGTCGACCGGGGCCTGCTTGTAGGAGCGACCGATCCTCTGCACGCGGGACACTCGCGGGTTATACGCCAGCCATCCCGCGCTCGCCGACGTGCGTCTCGGGGAATCGGGCTATCATCGCGGGCTCGCTCGACATGAGCCAACAAGGCGACTCGCAGCCCCTCGCGGGACCTCCCGGCACCCCGGTGCCCCCCGTGCCCGACCGAGCCGCCCCCGGCCATACCCTGGTGGCAGGCGTCGGCGGCCTCACGGCCCCCGGCGGCGCCGCTCCTGCCCACTACGCCCGCCTCGGCACGTTCGCCGGCGTGTTCACGCCCGTGGTGCTCTCGGTGCTCGGCGTGGTGATGTTCATGCGCGCCGGCTGGGTCGTGGGCCACGCGGGCCTGTGGCTCGCGCTGCTGGTGCTACTGCTCTCCACGGCCATCGTCACCTTCACCACGCTCAGCCTCTCCGCCATCGCCACCAACATCGACGTGCGGGTGGGCGGGATCTACTTCATGGTCTCGCGCGTGCTCGGGCCCCACTTCGGCGGCAGCATCGGGCTCACGCTCTACCTCGCGCTCGCGGTCAGCGTCGCGTTCCACACCATCGGCTTCTCCGAGGCGCTGTTCGGGCTCATCGGCAACCTCTCGTCCGGGGCCGAGCGCACCGCCCGAGGCCTGTGGCTGCCCGAGCTCGTGTCCACGCTCGTCGTCACGGGCCTGTTCCTCCTGACCTACCGCGGCGGCACCGCGCAGGCGATCAAGGCCCAGTACGTGGTGCTCGGCATCGTGATGCTCTCGGTGGTCGCGTTCCTCGTCGGCGGGCTCCTCGAGCTCGACGGGGCCCGGCTCGGCGCCAACCGTGGCCCCGCGTTCAGCTCCGAGGTCGGGTTCTGGACCGTGTTCGCGATCTTCTTTCCCGTGGCCGCGGGGATCTCGAGCGGGGCCAACCTCTCGGGCGACCTCGAGCAGCCGTCGCGTGCGATCCCGCTGGGCACGCTGCTCGCCATCGGCTTCACCGCGGTGGTGCTCGGCGCCGAGCTCGTGCTCCTGGCCGGCTCCACCCCGCGCAGCCTCCTGCAATCCGACCCGTTCGGCGCGCTGCAGGACATGAGCATCGCCGGCCCGCTCGTCGTGCTCGGCATGTTCGCGGCCAGCCTCAGCGCCGCGCTCGCCTGCTTGCTCGGTGCCCCGCGGGTGCTCCAGGCGCTCGGCCAGGATCGCCTGCTCGAGCCGCTCACGTCGTTTGGTCAGGGCGTGGGCGTGGGCAACGAGCCGCGCCGCGCCACCATCGCCACCTTCGTCATCGCGCTGCTCGTGATCTGGATCGCCGACCTCGACGCCGTGGCGCGCGTGATCTCGATGTTCTTCCTCATCGCCTACGGCATGATCAACGCCTCGGCGTTCGTCGAGAGCAAGGGCGGCAGCCCCAGCTTCCGCCCGCGATTCCGCGCGTTCCACTGGAGCCTCGCGCTCGCCGGTGCCATCGGGTGCCTGGTGGCCATGGTCAAGGTCGACGAGACCTACGCGATGATCGCCCTCGCGATCACCGCGCTCGTGTATGTGTCGCTGCGTAGCCGCGACTACTCCATGAGTGGGGGCGCCAGCTGGGGCGACGCCAAGCAGGGCTACGTGTTCGGCCGCGCCCGCGAGGACCTGCTCTACCTCGCCACCGCCAAGCCCCACCCCCGCAGCTGGCGGCCGATCGTGGTGGCCGTCGGCCACGACCCAATCCGCGAGCCGCGGCTGGTCCAGGCCGGCGCATGGCTCGAGGGCCGGCACGGGCTCTACACCGTGGCCTGGATCCGCACCACCGCCGAGCCCGTGTTCGACCAGCGGCTGCGACAGCGCGACGAGGGCCGCGCCGAGCTGCGCCGCCACCTCGCCTCGCTCGAGATCGTCGGCTTCTCCGAGGTGGTGGCGGTCGGCGACTACTACGAGGGCCTGGCCGCGTTCCTGCAGTGCCACGCGCTCGACGGCGTGCGCCCCAACACCGTGCTCGTGTCGATCCCCGCGGCCGGCGACATGGAGGGCCGCCAGCGCCTGCTCCACACCGAGGCGATCCTGCGGCCGCTCGACGTCAACCTCGTGCTGCTCAAGCCCGGCGAGCTCCCGCTCGACAAGCCCGTGCGGGTCATCGATCTATGGTGGCGCGGCGACCGAAACGGCAGCCTCATGGCGCTCTTCGCCTGGATCGTCACCCACGATCGCACCTGGCGAGCCGCGCGGCTGCGGATCTTCCAGGCCGTGGCCGAGCCGGCCGCCGAGCTCCCGGCGCGCCAGCACCTCCAGCGGCTGCTCGACGTGGCCCGCATCGACGCCGAGATCCACGTGTTCGTGGCCGCCTCCCACCCCCACGAGTTCATCCTCGAGCGCTCCGGCACCGGCACCGACCTCGTGATGCTCGGCCTCTCGTCCACCGACGTGGACGCGTTCCCCGAGTACCTCGCGGCCATGGAGCCGATGCTGCGGCGGCTGCCCACCACGCTGCTCGTGCGCAGCAACGGCCGCGCCGACCTGATGGCCTGACCGCCGGCGGGCGCCGCCCGCGACCAGCCGCGCAGCTTCTGCGTGGGCGCCCGTGGCCGGTTCGCGTTAGGCCGAGGGGGCGATGACCGTCGTTCGCGAGATCATGACCCCCCAGCTCTTCAGGTGCGTGCCCGGCGAGTCGGCGAGCGGTGCGCTGGACTATCTGATGATGCTCAACATCCACGCCGCGCCCGTGCTCGAAGAGGACACCCGTGAGCCGGTGGGCATGATCTCGCTGTCCGACCTCACCGGCGAGCTCGGCGACGCCACGGTTGCCAGTCGCATGTCCTATCCCGCCGCGTTCGTGCTGGAGACCGCCCCGGTCGGCGAGGCCGCGCGCATCGTGGCGCACACCGGCTTCCACCACCTCGTGGTCGTCGACGCCGAGCATCGTGCGGTGGGCTTCATCTCGGCCATCGACGTGATCCGGGCCCAGCAAGGCTGGACGCGCCCCGGGGCCCCGCCGGCCGAGCCGGCGCCCGCGTCCCCCGAGCTCGAGTGGAGCGCGCGCGAGAAGCTCACCGAGACCGGGATCCTGGCCGCCCCCGACGGTGCGGGGATCTTCGTGCTGCTGCGCGTCCCCGAGGACCTGCCGTCCACCATGCTGTGGGCGCAGGCCAGCGCCGACCTGCGCGCACGTCTGGAGGAGCTGCGCAGCGATCCGCCGCCCCGCATCGCGCGGTATCTCGAGCGTGGGCACCTGTGGTTTCGCGCGGCGTCGGTGCACGACGCCGCGAGCCGGCGGGCCGCCCTCGCCAAGGTGCTCACCGCCCGGCTCGAGCACGAGCCATCCCTCGGGTAGGGCGCCTCGCGCTATCATTGCGCGGGCAGGCAAGACACCATGGTCAGCATCGACAAGCTCTTCGGAGGCGGATCCTCTCGGCGCATCGACTCGGCCACCGCGGCCCGCCTGGTGAGCGAGGGGGCCCTGTTGCTCGACGTTCGCACCCCGGCGGAGGTCGCTACCGGGGCCCCGAGCGGGGCGCTCAACATCCCGGTGCAGGAGCTCGCCACGCGGCTCCACGAGCTGCCGCGCGATCGCACGATCGTCGCCTACTGCCACTCGGGAGGCCGCAGCGCGAAGGCGGTGGAGCAGCTCGTGGCCGCGGGCTTCGACGCCCACGATGCCGGCGGCGTCGGCAACGTCATGTAGCGCGGCCAGGAGCCTGCTGCTGCTGCTTTCGGCCGTCGTGCGACGACCGGCGCTCGCCTCGTTCCGACCGCTTACGCGCAACACCCGCCGAGCCGAGAGATGTCGCACTCGCGCGGCGGGTCGGTCTCGTGGAACCATCCCGCCGATTTCGCGGGACCAATGCCGCGACCAAGCCGATGAAGCTGTTCCTTCGATCGATCCTCGTGACGCTGGCCCTCACTGCGGCGTGCAATCCCAAGACCACCGACGGCGGGACGACTACCCCCGATCAAAAGCCCACCAAGGCCACCGAGGCCAAGCACGACGACTCGCCGCCGCTCGAGCTCGATCCCGCGGTGCAGACGGGCGTGCTCGACAATGGCCTGCGCTACTACATCCGCAAGCATGGCAAGCCCGAGAACCGCGTGTACCTGTGGCTGGCCGTCAACGCCGGCTCGGTGCTCGAGGACGACGACCAGCGCGGTCTCGCCCACTTCGTGGAGCACATGGCGTTCAACGGCACCAAGCGCTTCGAGAAGAACACGATGATCGACTTCTTCGAGCGCTCGGGCATGGACTTCGGCGCCGACATCAACGCGTTCACGTCGTTCGACGAGACCGTCTACATGCTGCAGGTGCCCACCGACGACGCCAAGCTGCTCGCCACCGGCTACGACGTGCTCGAGGACTGGGCCGGCGCCGTGAGCTTCGACCCGGCCGAGGTCGACAAGGAGCGCGGCGTCGTCGTCGAGGAGTGGCGGCTCGGTCGCGGCGCCAACCAGCGGGTGTTCGACAAGCAGTGGCCGGTGTTCCTGGCCGGCTCCAAGTATGCCGAGCGCAAGCCCATCGGCGAGAAGGAGATCCTCGAGAAGGCCCCGGTGGCCCGGCTCAAGGCCTTCTACGACGACTGGTACCGCCCCGACAACATGGCGGTGATCGTGGTCGGCGACATCGATCCCGCCGCCGCGAAGCAGGAGATCGAGGCTCGCTTCGGCGATCTGAAGAACCCCGCCAAGGAGCGCGAGCGGGTCAAGGTGAAGGTGCCGCTCCTCGACGAGACCCGCATCGACGTCCAGACCGACAAGGAGATGTCGATGACCCAGGTGTCGGTGGCGATCAAGGGCCCCGTCTCCGACTACCGCACCGAGAACGACTACCGCGCGCACCTCGTGGAAGAGATGTTCCACGCGATGCTCCGCGCTCGCCTCGACGAGATCCGCCAGCGGCCCGCGGCTCCGTTCGCGTTCTCGTTCTCGTACACCAGCCAGATGGGCCGCGCCGTCGACGTGTTCACGATCTTCGCCGGCGCCAAGCCGGGCCAGGCCGACGCCGCGCTCGAGACGCTGCTCGTCGAGGTCGAGCGCGTGCGCCGGCACGGGTTCCTCGCCACCGAGCTCGAGCGGGTCAAGGCCGAGCACATGCGCGACCTCGAGCGCGGCCTCGCCGAGGCCGACACCGTGGAGGGCGGCGGCTACGCCTTCGGGCTCGTCGAGCAGTTCCTCGAGGGCCGGGTGATGGTCAGCCGCAAGGACGATCTGGCGCTCGCCAAGAAGTACCTCGGCGGCGTCACGCTCGAGGAGGTCAATCGCCTCGCCGAGACCTGGACCAGCCGCAAGGATCGCGTGCTCTCGGCCGCGGGTGCCGAGCGCGACAAGATGCCCAGCAAGGAGGAGCTGCTCGCCATCGCCGGCGGGATCGCGAAGCGGCCGGTGGAGCCGTGGAAGGAGGAGGGCGCGGGCGGCAGTCTCATGGCGCAGGTGCCCGCTCCCGGCACGGTCGTGAAGAAGGAGAAGCTCGAGGAGCTCGGCGTGAGCGTGTGGACGCTGTCCAACGGCGCGCGCGTGGTGCTCAAGCCCACCGACTTCAAGAACGACGAGGTGTTGTTCCAGGCGTTCAGCCCCGGCGGTCACTCGCTGGCGCCCACCAAGATCTTCGCCTCGGCCGAGCTGGCCGATGGCATCGTCGGCCAGTCGGGCGTGGGCGCGCACGACGAGGTCGCGCTGAACAAGCTGCTCACCGGCAAGGTCGCCCGGGTGCGGCCGTTCATCGGCGAGCTCGAGGAGGGCATGCAGGGCAGCGCCTCGCCGCAGGATCTCGAGACGCTGCTGCAGCTCGTGCACCTCTACTTCACCGCGCCGCGCAAGGACGCCGACGCGTTCGCGGCGTGGAAGGGGCAGATGAACACGTTCTTCCGCAACCGCGATCTCAACCCGCAGGCGGTGTTCTTCGACGAGCTCGCCAAGGTCAGCACGGGCAACCACCCGCGCCGGCAGCCGCCCACGGTCGAGCTCATCGAGTCGGTCGATCATGGGACCGCGCTGGATTTCTATACGCAGCGCTTCGCCGATGCCGATGACTTCACGTTCGTGTTCGTGGGGAACGTCGACGAGGCCAAGCTCGAGCCGCTCGCTGCCACTTATCTCGCGTCGCTGCCGGTGGATGCCAAGCGCAAGGACAAGTGGAAGGACGTGGGGGTCAAGGCCCCCAAGGGCGTGGCCAAGGTGCGCGTGCAGAAGGGGCAGGACCCCAAGAGCTACGTGATGCTGGCGTTCCACGGCGATGTGAAGTGGAGCCCCGAGGCGGAGGACGACCTCGAGATGCTGGGGGAGGCGCTGTCGATCCGACTGCGGGAGATCCTGCGGGAGGACATGAGCGGCGTGTACGGCGTGTTCGCGAACGGTCAGATCGAGCGTAGGCCCAAGCCGAAGTATCAGTTCGTGGTGGGGTTCGGGTGCTCGCCCGATAATGCCGAGAAGCTCACCAAGGCGGTGTTCGATCTGGTCGAGACGGTGAAGAAGGAAGGGATCGACGCCGAGACGATCGACAAGCTCAAGGAGCAGCGGCGCCGGGGGCTCGAGCTCGAGAAGAAGCAGAACGAGTTCTGGGCGGAGCAGCTCGCGGAGCACTATCGGTATGGGACGGATCCGCGGAAGATCTTGGAGCTCGAGAAGCAGACGGATCGGGTGAGCTCGGATCACGTGAAGAAGGCGGCGAAGCGGTACCTCGGCAAGCAGTATGTGGATGCGCTGCTGATGCCGGAGGGGGCTGCGGCGGGCGGGGGCAAGAAGCCGGAGAAGGCCGAGAAGCCGGAGAAGGCCGCCGGGAAGCCGGAGAAGGCTGCGAAGGCCGACAAGGCCGACAAGGACAAGGCGGCGAAGGACAAGGCGGCGAAGGACAAGGTCAAGGCCGACTTCGACCGGCTCGCGCGCGACAAGGAAGCGCTCGAGAAGAAGGGCGGCTGACCCCGCGTGCCGCCGTCCACCCGTCGCTCGTGGCGGCGGGTGGCGGTAGGAGATCTCCGACGGAGCCCGGTGCATCGCGCTGGGCTCCGCGTTTTTTTGCCGCCAAGGAGCCTCTCGGCCGGCGCGCGCGAGCGAGCGGGTGCGTAGAATGGCTGCCGATGGCCGACGACCCCCAGCGGCTCAAGGTCGCCTTCATCGGCAGCCACGGCGTGGGCAAGACCACGCTCTGCTACGGGCTCGCGGCGCGGCTCAAGGCGCGCGACGTCTCGCTCGAGGTCGTGCACGAGGTGGCGAGGCAGTGCCCGCTGCCGATCAACGAGCAGACGAGCGTCGCGGCGCAGTCGTGGATCCTGCACACGCAGGTGGCCGCGGAGATCCTGGCGGCGGAGCGGTACCCGGTGGTGGTATGCGATCGGAGCGTGCTCGACAACTATGTGTACATGATGCTGGCCGCCGGGCGGCAGCGGGCGCTCGAGGCGATGATGGAGGCGTGGATGCCCACGTATGATCTGCTGGTGCTCGTGCCGATCGTGGACGAGCCGCGGGCGGATGGGCTGCGGGCGACGGATCCGAGCTTTCAGCGGGCGGTGGAGGATGGGGTGCGGCGGGAGCTGCAGGGGCGCAAGCTCGATGCGATGCTGCTGGATCCGGGGCGGCGGGAGGGGTGGGTGCGGTCGGTGGAGGACGAGGTGATGACGAGGCTGGCGCCGCCGCAGCTGCCGCTGCTGTGAGACGACGTCGCGCAAAGGAGCCAACGCGCCTGATTCTTCGTGCCGTGCTTCACCCCTGCTATAGTCGATGGCATGGCGAGATCGGTGGCGCTGGCGTTGCTGGCCGCGGCCACGGCTGCGGGTGCCCTGCAGGCCTGTGGTGCGGGGTCAGGACGCGAGGACGTGGCCATCCAGTGGCTCCAGACCCGGCTGTGCGAGAAGGCGCTCGAGTGCGACTGCGGGTCGACCCTCGGCGACTTCGGCGAGCCGGTCGTGTGCGGCGAATGGGATCCGCCCTCTAGTAATGATGCAGTCTATGGGCATTTCTTCCCGTTGGCCTTCGACCCGGACTGTGTGGAGCGCTGGGTGAGCTGGGTCGACGAGCTCACCTGCCAAGCGACGGAGCGACAGAGCTATGCCGATCTGTGCCCGCTCTACCATGGCACGCTCCGTGCGGGCGAGCCGTGTGAGGACTATGGGCTCATCACCGAGAGCACGTGCGGCCGCGGCCTCTTCTGCCTCGCAGGCACCTGCCGTGATCCGTTGCACACGACCTTCGGCGGCCAAGGCGAGCCATGCGACTTCGGTGAGCACTGCGACGATGGCCTCACGTGCTTGGGGCTGTGTCGACGCCTGCCGGGTCTCGGAGAAGCTTGTTTGGAAGGCTTCATCTGCAGCGCCGATTTGCGCTGTAACAACGGCTTGTGCGCCGCCGGATTCGGAAGGCCTTGCGGCGCCTTCGATAATTGCCCGGTGGGTTGGTTCTGTGGCTCCGATCCCGCCAACGGCTCCTCCCAGTGTCAGCCCGCCGGCGAGGTCGGTGCGCCGTGCATGGGTCATAGCGAGTGCAAGAGCGGCAACTGCCCGGCTGGCGTATGCAAGGAGTCAGCCGGGGTGGGTGATCCGTGCGGGAGCCAGCTACCGTGCGGGTCCGGCCTGATCTGTGGCGGAGGCGTGTGCCAGCTGAACGGGACGGGCCTCTCTTGCGAAGTCATTGGTGAGATCGTCATCGAGCTCTAAAGCCGGCATCCTTCGTGCACTGGACCCGATATCGAGCTGCTCCTGCGCGACGGCGACGTCGGCCGATCCCAGGAGCGAGTCGGCCACGAACGGATGCTTGTGGAGCAAGGTAGTACCTACGTCGAGATGATCGGCATCTACTCGGCGACAATGGCGTTGGTCGCCGGTAGGGACCGTCACGAGGGCGAGATGCGAGAGGTAGATAGAGGTCGCATAATATCCTACGTCTGGTCGCTCGACAGGGGTGCATGAGCCAAGGTGACCCATCCTCGCGGGCCAGACCAAATCATTCATAATTCATGGCCCACGTCTCGTGGCTCAGCAACGAACACGCTGGTCTGGTCTTGGAACCAGGTGCCGAAGTACCCTGACGGAGGCGTTACTCAGGCTCCCACGGCCGAGCATCTACGCAGGCAGCACGGCGTTGGCCACCAAAGCCGCTGGACGACGAGCATTCAGTATCCCCGGGAAACAGAAAGAAAGCCACAAAACAAGATGGGTGCGGCTCTTTTCCGACAGCCGTATCTCCCACGATCTCGATCACTTGACCCTCCGGAGCCGAGGCTTGGGGCGGGGTAGCGGGTCAGGGATCTGGCCGTTGGCGTAGCGGCCGACGTGGTTGC